>Ga0310696_10000039_pt1 | contig 242445 bp, 139 predicted proteins | sample AusTroGonzalo_MG_4_FD_203885 | JGI IMG/M metagenome (GOLD analysis project Ga0310696, IMG submission 203885) | Bovine rumen microbial communities from tropical cattle in Woodstock, Queensland, Australia - Gonzalo_02 (v2) (version 2) | ecosystem: Host-associated > Mammals > Digestive system >...
ATTCATAGAAGTCTTTCAGAACTGATAGCTTGAAATCATCACTGAAACGACGATGTTGTTTTACTTTTGTTTCGCTCATGATCCTAATTTGTTAAATCATGTGCACCTTTTCTGTATTAAGTCAGTGTAAACCGTGACGGCCTGTTGAAGAGGACGTGACGGATTATTACGGAAGACGTGACGGCCTGTTGAAGAAGACGTAACGGATTTTTGCGGTAGGGAAAGCGGACGTTCCTATCCGCATTTCATTACTTTTAACGTTCTAAAAGCTTATATATTCAAGGAAAGTAGTACCTTTGCACAAAAATTGAGTTCACATGAAGATAAAACCGTACTGCAAAGCCCTCTTTGCCATTGCTTTCTCCTTCGTATTTTCTGCGCCCTTGAGCGCCCAGCAGAGCTCTGTGCTCGATAAAGTCAACCTCTTCATCGGCACAGCCGACGACTACGGGCAGATGTCGCCTGGCGCAACGATTCCCTACAGCCAGATTCAGGTCTGTCCAGACAGCAAGCCGCGCCAGCATCCGGGCTACGACTTCGAAGTGCCTGCCATCTCTGGCTTCAGCATCAACCGCCTCTCTGGAGTGGGGGGCAGCGGTTGCGGTGGCAATGTGTCGCTCATGCCCGACAGCACGGGTCAGGATGTACGGCTCTTGAAGGAGACGGAGCAGGCCACACCGGGCTGCTACAGCGTACAGCTGAGCAACGGCGTGTTCTTTGCGGCGACTGCTGATCATCGTATGGCGGTCGAGCGTTTCTATTTCCCCGATGACTCGCAGCCTGTACTGCTGCTGAATCCCCGTTCCGCTTTCGACAAGCTCTTTGCCGCCGGCTTCGAGCAGAAGACAGCCTCGATGGGACAGGGCTTTGCGGAGTGTGCGAACACCTGTGGACGCGGCCGCTACCACCTGCACTATCGTCTCTACACCAGTGCGCCTTTCGTGCTCGACACCATTGCCGACGGACGCAAGCGACTGACGTTTCAGGAGGTAAGAGGTACAAAAGTCCCTCGAGGTATCGAAGTGCAAGGGTTCAAGGGGATAGAGGTGCGCATCGTCGTCTCCACGGGGCTTGCCGACGAGCTGGAGAGGATGCCAGAGCAGGCCGTTTGGCAAACGGACTTCCAGACGCTGACAGCGCAGGCGCGACGCGAATGGCAACGCCTGCTCTCGACGGTGGAAGTGGAAGGAGGAACAGCTGATCAGCAGACGCTCTTCTACACCTCTTTGTATCGTACCTTCCACAGTCCCTTCCTAGTGACCGACCGCTACCTGCGGAACTATCTGGGCACCGACGGAAAGCGGCACGAGGCGAAGGACAGGCCATACTACAGCTCATGGTCGCTCTGGGATACCTATCGCACGAAATTTCCACTCATCACCCTGCTTGATGCAGGTCGCTCGTCAGACATCATGCAATCGCTGGCACAGCTTTACATCACAGGCAAGAAAGACTGGAGCACCGACAAGGAATGTGTGCCCACGGTGCGCACAGAGCACGCCATAGCCACCCTCCTCGATGCCTATCGTCAGGGAATCAGCATTCCTTCGCTTCGCGATGCCTACCCGGGCATGGTCGAAGAAGTCAGGCGGCTGAGCCTGAAGAGTCCCGACCAGTGTCTTGAAGCATGCGGTGACTGCTGGGCACTCGGCCAGCTGGCAGCAGAACTGGGTATGAAGGACGAGGCCGCACGCTGGACAAAGCGGGGCGAAGAGATCTTCGATAGCATCTGGCCGAAAGAGTTTCAGCATATCGACCCGTTGCTCCCCTCCCAAACAGGAGAGGGGCTGGAGAAGGGGCTTTTCACCAAGATGCGCGGCAACGGCCTCTATCAGGGCACCCGCTGGCAGTACCGCTGGGGAGCACCTATGTACCTGCCGCGAATGATAAAGATGGCAGGTAAAGATGAACTTGCAGAGCAGCTCCAGATCTTCTTCCGCGAGCAACTCTACAACCAGGGCAACGAGCCCGATATCCACGTACCCTTCCTCTTTGGCCGGCTGGGAATGCCGCAGCAGACAGCCCTCGTGGTGCGCAGCCTGGCTACAGAGTCCGTGACACATCGCTACGGAGGCAACGACGCCTACCCCACCCCCTTCGTCGGTTGTGCCTTCGTCAACCAGCCTCGCGGCTACTGTCCTGAGATGGACGAGGATGACGGCGCCATGAGTGCCTGGTACGTCTTTGCAAGTATCGGAATGTATCCCCTCGTCGTCGGCGAGGCAGTCTATGAGCTCTTCCCTCCCCTCTTTGACAAAGTGACCCTTCACCTCGGCGCCGACCACCAGACAACGGTCGTCGTACGCACAGAAGGCCGCACCTCAGAGAAGCAGCAAGTGAAGCGCGTCACCTGGAACGGCAAGCGCTTGCGTCAGTTCCAAATCGCCGTCCAGGAACTCAAGAAAGGCGGCGAACTGGTGTTCCATTATTAGCGGGAGTTATGCCGTAGGCATTTGATAGGGGTAGCCAGCCCCGCTGGGTGTATTACGGTGCTTCTGCATATACCCGAAACTTGAATTTGTTATAAAAGGGGCTATTGGAAAAGGGAGAAGTTGACGCTGCCGTAGGAGCGGTGGGCGAGGAAATGGGGATGGGAGGAGAAATCCTGCTTCTGGCCATGCTCCAACACGAAGAGGCCTGAAGGGGATAGTAGGGAGGAAGGGGTTGAGGGGACAGAGGTCTGGGGGATCTCGTCGGGTTGAGCGACAGGCTCTTTGAACACGAGGTCGGGCAGTTGCTCGAGCTCAGGAAGTGCATAGGGCGGGTCGGCGAAGATGAAGTCATAGGGACCGGATGCCTTGTGAAGGAAACGGAGGACATCAGCGCGCAAGAGGGTGACGTCATCCTCGCAACGGAGGGTTTGCAGAAAGCGGCGAATGAAGGAGATGTGCTGGGAATCGAGCTCTACGGCGGTGACATGAGAGCAGCCGCGGGACAGGAGTTCGAGGGTGATGCTGCCCGTGCCGGCAAAGAGATCCAGGGCGCGTGGGGCATCTGCCTCGAAGTCGATGTAGGAACGGAGGACATTGAAGAGGTTCTCCTTGGCGAAGTCGGTAGTGGGCCGCGCCTTGAAGGTTCGAGGGACATCAAAATGGCGTCCGCGGTATTTGCCAGCAACGATACGCACAGGCTTACAGGTTAACGGAGTAGAAACAGGTTAACAGGTTAACAGGTTAACAATTAACAATTAACAAATTAACAATTAACAGGTTACCTTAGATTCTGTTGAGCAGGAGGGCCATAAGGTCCAAGGGGACTTGCTTCTCGCGGGCAAGGGGCACGCGTGAGAAGATGTCGTCGGGAGTAAGGATATCGATTGCCAGGAGGTATTCGGCGAGAGCGGTGCGCAGTTCCTCGTCGTAGCCGTCCTCGTGTGCGACAATCTTCAGCCGGTCCTTCAGGGCATCGAGGCCCAGCGACTTCCACACATTGAGGATGAAGTAGAGGGCGTCGGGTACGGCAGCAGACTGGAAGGTGTTGGCAAAGCGGAGCCGGCGGCCGTCGAAAGCAAAGAGGCTGAAGCCCTCGGACTCGGGACAAAGGTAGAGCCGTGAGCTGTCCTGCGGCTGGTCTTCCTCCAGCAGCAGCAGGCGCTCCATAAGGATAGCTCGGGAGGCAAAGAAACGTGCCGTGGGGTAGAACTGAAGAATGGTCTCTTCTATTTCCGTGGGAATAGCGAAGAGCTCTGCACACTCCAGCTGTGGGAGGATATTGTAGGCCACGCGGTGACTGTCCTTATCGGTGCTGGCAATGGTGAACTCATAGAGGGCTGCCGCATCCTCGCGCCGGAACTCCTCGAGGGGGACTCGGGTGGAGGGTGTAGAGACGAGGACGAAGCACTGGTCTATCTGCCGGTTGAAATAGTCCGGACGGCTGAGTTCACGGGACAGCTGATCGGCCAGCGAAAGGCTGTCGGACTGCAGGAAGTGCTCGCCACGAATGAGGCTGCTCGTCTGCAGGTCACAGACAAAAAAAGAGAATCCATCCGCACGAAGGCGGATGGATAGACTTAGGGGGTGATAGGACTTATTCCCAGTTGCCGGCATTGTTGTTCCAGTTGTTGAGGTCACCAATCTTCAGACCCGGATAGTTGCCCATATCGTCTGCCAGCTGTGCACGGTTGACGATGAGGCGGTCGCCGTTACGACCCATGCCTTTGAGGAAGGAAGTGTCGGGAGCGCAGCACTCCATGACATACATGATGGTACCGGAGCGAGTGAGGGCGGTGAAGGCCTGCAGCTGGAAGGTGTCGCCTTCTGCGAAGGGGATGTAGCGCAGGGAGTCGGCATTGAAGTTAGGACCGAAGAGTGAATCGGAGAGGTTCACCCACGTGGTGTCGCGGCGGAAATTCTGGAGACCGTTGGCAGCGATAGCAGCTGCATCGCCACTGTTGACGATTTCAGCAGCCGTACGCTCGGTGAGGCCTTTCTCCATCTGTTCGTCGGAAAGCACACCTTCCTTGACGATCTTAGGAATGCGACCGTTCTTCACGAACTCAACGAGTTTCCAGAGGCTGTCGCAGTACATACCTTCGACATCCTGCAGCTTGTACTCTTCCTGAGCAGCCTTGATTTGGAGCAAACGAGCCTTGACGGCATTTTCACGAACTGTGACTTCCTTATTGAAGTCAATGTCATCTTGGATGCTGCGCCAGCAAATAATGAGCAGACCGATGACGCAAAGCGCTAAAAGCGCGTTAAAAACCTTTTTCATGACGTCTATATGAATATTTTTTTGTACTTTTGCATCGCAAAATTAGAAATAATTATTGGAATACACCACATAAATACGATTTTTTTTCACTTCTTATGCCTTTAAATAGTCAAATGAGGGGTTTAATACTCGATTATTTCGGGTTTAGGCCCACTAAAGAGCAAGAAAATGCTGCACAAACGATGGCAGATTTCATTTTTGACAAAGATGCGCAAAGTGTCTTCGTCCTGAAGGGCTATGCGGGCACGGGAAAGACCTCTTTGGTGGGTGCTTTGGTGAGGTCGTTGCAGCAGCTCGGACAGCGTACGGTGCTGATGGCTCCGACGGGCAGAGCGGCAAAAGTGTTCTCGCTGCATGCCTCTCATGCGGCCTACACAATCCATCGGCGCATCTACCGGCAGAAGACTTTCTCGGCAGAGATGACAGGGTTCCTGCAAGGAGTGAATCTGATGAAGCACACCCTATTTATCGTGGACGAAGCCTCGATGATTTCGAACCTGGGGCTGAACGGCACGGCATTCGGCAGCGGATGTCTGCTGGACGACCTGGTGCATTTCGTGTACTCCGGCGAAGGTTGCCGGCTGATGTTAGTGGGCGACACGGCACAGCTGCCCCCCGTGGGCGAAGAGGAAAGTCCCGCCCTCGTAGGGCCGCAGCTGGAGGGCTATGGTCTGAAAGTCTATGAGCTGACGCTGACAGAGGTCGTGCGACAGCTCGCGGACTCCGGAATCCTGTGGAACGCCACGCGGCTGCGACAGCTGTTAGCGAACAGCGAGCTATCGGCCTTTCCGCGACTGCACCTGGCAGGCTTCGCAGATATCGTGCAGCTGCCCGGCAACGAACTCATAGAAGCTCTGGAGCAGGCGTATTACCACTGCGGAACAGACAACACCATTGTCATCACACGCTCTAACGCGCGCGCGAACGTATATAATAAAGGAATACGCGCGCGTATATTGGACTACGACGAGGAGCTGACAGGCGGGGATCAGGTCATCGTCGTGAAGAACAACTATCATTGGCTGAAAGGCGAGAACCCGGAGAACCCTGCACGTTCGGAGGACTCGGAGCGCACTCCCTCTATGGACTTCATCGCGAACGGCGATGTCGCCATCGTCCGACGAGTGAGGCATAAGCGCGAGATGCACGGCTTCCGCTTCGCAGACATCTCACTGCGTTTCCCGGACTACGAGGACCTGGAAGTGGAGGGCACGGTGATACTGGACACACTCCTCAGCGAGGCTCCTGCGCTGACCCACGAGCAGCAGGAGACGCTGTTCCAGCGGGTGTGGGACGACTATCCGGAGCTGACGACCAAGCGCGACCGCATGAAAGCCGTGAAGGACGACCCGTACTTCAACGCCCTGCAAATCAAGTACGCCTACGCCATCACGTGCCACAAGGCTCAGGGCGGACAGTGGCAGAGGGTGTTCATCGACCAAGGTTACATGACAGAAGATATGCTGTCGGCAGACTACTTCCGGTGGCTATATACGGCACTGACGCGTGCCACAGAACGGGTGTACCTCGTCAACTGGCCCAAAGAGGAACTGGATGAGGAAAGCCAGAGCATGGAGTATTAAAAGAATACTAAAAAAACATAAATCATGGAGCTTTCAGGAGAAAAGAGAGCATAAGATTGTACAAAAACGGAAGAAAAGGACTATCTTTGTCGCCGATAACGAGTAAAACTCATTAGAAAAGCGAAATAATGAATAGTTCCCGTCCTCCGCAACTTCCTGTCATCTTTGACATCTCACGTATTCCTGCCGACTTCGGCTCTGGCAGGTTGAAGGATCTCATCGTCACCTTCGATAATTTGGACATCGGGTCCTATCTGGCACGTGAAGGTGAACGCTACCCCATCAAGAACGAGTCGTTTTTCACCATCCTACTGTTGAAAGGTTCCATCCAGTTGCTGGTAAACCTTCGGGAGGTGGAGGTCCACGAGGGACAGCGGCTTTCGTTGATGCCCGGCTGTGTCTTTCAGGTAAAGGACATCAGTAAGGACCTGCTCTTCTGCGGCATGATTCTCGACAAGGATTTCGTGGAGAAGATGCGGAAGAACGTGGGAGTGCATCTGGATCTCACCCAGAAATATCGCAACTTTGTTATCAACACACAGTCACCCAGCGTGATGGAAAACGACCTGCAGATGTACCGACTGCTGTGTTCTGAGCTCGCCACCCCCAGCTACTCCTACAAGACCGAAGTCATTCAGCGCTATTGTGAAGTGGCGGTATTGAAGAGTATCTCGCTGAACGACATGGCAGATAAGCCTGAGCTGAGCAGACCGCTGAACCGCAAGGAACAGATATTCCACGACTTTCTCACGCTGCTGGAAGAATACTATACCCAGGAGCGCAGTATCAGTTTTTATGCCGACAGAATGTGCCTGACGCCCAAGTACCTGTCGACAATCGTGAAGGAGGTCAGCGGAAAACACGGCATGCAGTGGATTGATGAATATGTGCTGCTGGAAGCAAAGGCACTGCTGCGCGACGGCTCCATCAGCGTGAAGGAGGTCAGCGACCAACTGAACTTCCCCTCACAGAGTATGTTCGGCCGGTTCTTCAAGAAGATGACCGGCTTATCGCCCAAACAGTATAAACTGAAATAATCTCCCCATCGCATACAAAAGGAAGCGGCAACCTCACAGAGAGATTGCCGCTTCCAATGTTATGATGCCTGTGACTTATTGTCGCGAGGGTGCGTTAGTTGCGCCGCGTTGCTGAGTAGTTAATCCTCAGCGCCCATGACTTACGAAGCACTTCCTTGATATCGGTGATGATACCCATCTGGGTGTGCTGGTCGATCTTCATGGACATAACCTGCGAAGCAGGGTCGGGCATTGTCGTACGCTCCTGGGCCACGAAGTCCATAACCTCACGGGGCTCGGCATAGCGGTCGTTGAGCTGGATACGTGTGCCGCTACCCATCTGGGCACGCAGCTGATCGGTGGGAGGACCGACGTAGATGAACGATACGCAGGACTTCTTCTCCAGTTTCTCGAGTTCCGTACCGGAAGGAACGGTGAACTTCACCTTCAGGGTGACTTCACGCATTGTGGTCACAATCATGAAGAAGAACAGGATGGTGAAGATCAAGTCGGGCAGAGATGAAGTATTCATCTCCGGCATTTCTCTTTTTTCCTTGTTACGTGCCATGATTAGTTTCCTCCATAGTTTTTAGGTTCGGCCTCAGAAATCTTCTGGGGATAATAGGTACGGATGGCCACCTGCTCGTCTTCAGAGCAACGGGCGTAGGGATGACCGAACTTGGCGATTGCCAAGTCATCGCGCAACTCATTGTAAGCTGCCACGAGTTCGTTCTGCACCTGGAAATAGATGTTATAGGGCGTACCGCGGTCGGTCTGTACGGAGATGACGTGCTTGTCGGTCACATAGCAAGTACCGAGGAGGTCGATGACCTTAGCGTGCTTCTCCGGCAGTTTGGCCGAGTTGTTCTTGTTCTCGATGAACTCCTTGGCTCGAGCGCGCAGTTCCTTGATGTCGATGAAATCGTGGTTACACATCAAGTTACCAGCGGCGTTGAGTCGGACGTTCAGCACATTACGTTCCTTCACATCAATCTGTGCATCTTCCTGATCCTTTTCAGGGGGCTGGGGCAGGCGACGAGCCAAACCCATATCGGTGTCCATAGAGGTGGTCACCAGGAAGAAGATGAGCAGGATGAAAGAAATGTCGGCTGTGGAGCTCGAGTTCAGACCTGGCACTTTCTTTTTCTTTCTTGCCATAGTTTAATTTGACAATTTAAAGATTTACAATTTTACGAATTGTTATTCCTTCGGAGTAGCGCTCTTGGTCAGATAGCCGCTCATGCTGACGACCACGGCCACGATAGCCAGAATTGCCAGGATATAGATGGCCATCAGCCACATGTCAACCATTGTGACCATGCCACCAGCTGTCGTCTTACCGGATACCGTAGTATAGTCTTCTTCGCCCAGACCACAGACAACACCGATGATGAGGGCAGCGATGACTGAACCCCAGGTGCAGAGAGCCACCTTACCTCCGGGAATTCCCGTGGGGCTGGGACCGTTGTTGCCCGAATTGAGGGTTGCACCGTGGATGAGACTCCAGATGGTGAGACCTGCTGTCACAAAGAGCAAGAGGTAGATCAGGATCAGGACGAGATCCGTCAATCTCGGGGACACGTGAACACCGTCGAAATCCATGTTGCTGTAGTCCACCAGGAAGAACAAGGCGAAGCACAGCACACCGATACCGATACAGGTGTACAACGCAGTATTGGACAATTTTTCGAGTTTCATGACTTAATTTTACGATTTTACAATTTACAACTTACGATTTACAATTTGTCTTTCACCTTATTTATATATATTAGGTGAATTAGTGAAATGGTGAAATCGTTAAATTAAATTACTTCTGGCACTTCGGAGACTTCACGCACATCTCGAGCAGACCCATTGCAGCCTCTTCCATGTTGTTGTTCAGAGCCTCGACGCGGCTGAGGACGTAGTTGTAGAAGACCTGCAGCACGAGGGCTACGATGATACCGAAGATGGTGGTGATAAGAGCAACCTTCATACCTCCGGCAACGACGGTCGGGCTGATATCACCTGCACGTTCGATGTCGTCGAATGCCTGCACCATACCGATCACAGTTCCGAGGAAGCCGAGTGACGGTGCCATAGCAATGAAGAGGGTGATCCAGGAGCAGTTCTCTTCGAGGTAAGCGCCCTGAACCTCTGCTTCGGTGTTGATGTTACGCTCGATGGTAGCGATGTCGTTCTGGTCGGTGCTGTTCAGGCAAACCATAGCTTTCTTGGAGATCTGAGCCACGGGGCCACGGGTGCCAGCGCAGTAGTCGATAGCTTCCTGAAGCTTGCCAGCTTCAACCTTTCCACGAAGGGTCTCAAGGAACTTGCGGGTGTTGACCTGAGCAAGAGTGAGGTAGATGACACGCTCGATGCAGAAAGCAAGACCGAGCACGAGAGCGATAGCAACGAGGCTCATGAAGCCGGCGTCACCTTCGATGAACTTTGTCTTCAGAGTCTTGTGCAGACCTTCTTCTTCCTCCACGGGAGCGACAGGTTCTTCTGCCACGGGAGCTTCAGCTTCCTCGGCTACGCTGTCAACAGCAGCGGAATCTACGACTTGCTCGGTAGCAGCAGCCTCGTCAGCCACTTCGTCCTGAGCCATCACTGAGGGTGTCATGCCAAATGTGCAGGCAGCCACCATTGCAACAATTGCAAAATACTTTTTCATTTTGTTTTTGGTTTAATGATGAATGATTTGTTATTTTATTGTTTATACTTCACGTAAAATCGCTACAAAAATATCCTTTTTTTTGCTTATTTTCGCCATTTTCTGCAAAAAAGTTTACTTCTGAGGGTGATTTTCCTGCTTTTTTATGCATTAATGGCCATTTAACGCGCTTTCGGGAACGTTTTAAGTGCATTTTTAGTGGTTTTTTCCGCAACTTCGTCCTCTTCGCACGAATAAATTTCAGCAAGCTTGCGAATGACCTCCAAAAGATAGCTTGTTTCGTTGCGTTTTCCGCGATATGGGACGGGTGCGAGATAGGGTGAATCGGTCTCGAGAACGATGCGGTCCAGAGGTACCACTTCGCGGAGCACTTCGGGCAAGGAACTCTTCTTGTAGGTCACCACTCCTCCGATTCCGAGCATAAAATTGTCGAAGCCCAAGAGCTCTTCCGCCTCCTCGGCCGTACCTCCGAAGCAGTGGAAGACACCTGAAAGATGCTGATTGGAGTATTGATGAGTGGACGATTTCATTATCTCGACCATTTCCGCGTGCGCGTCGCGCGTGTGTATCATTAAAGGTAAATCATACTTGATAGCCCAATCGACCTGAATGGCGAAGACCTTCTGCTGTTCTTCATATCTGGAGCGGTCCCAGTAGTAGTCCAGTCCCACCTCACCGATAGCAATGAAAGGATGGGAGGACGCTTGCAGCAAACGTTCCATCAGCATGAGCGTCGTCCGCCACGAGTCGGTGATATCCTCCGGATGTAGTCCTATCATTGAATAGAGCCTTTCGGGATACTTGCTCATCAACTTCAACATCGGAAGCACCGTCGCCTCATTGATGTTTGGCAGGAAGATTTTCGATGCACCGGCAGCAAAGGCGCGCTGCAGCACATCGTCGATATCATCGACGAACTGTTCATCGTAAAGGTGACTATGGGTGTCTATGAAATCCATTCCAACTTTTCAGTTCTTCCGGCCAAGGAGGGAAAGGGCAAGGGAGCGCAGGCGCTCTTTGCGTTCAGCGGGCAACGCCACCTCGTCCAGACTGGCAAGGGCTGCCTCGAAATAATAGCGAATCTTGGCCTCAGCCAGTTGGCGAACACCTATCTGATTATACAGCTCGGTGACGGCAGCAATCTTCTTTTCCGGTTCCGTCGTCGTGGCAAGCCAGTAATCCAGAGCCTTCCGCTGCTCGCTATTGGCCAGACGGAGTGCATTGATAAGCATAAAGGTTTTCTTGCCTTCGAGGATGTCACCACCGATTTTCTTACCAAAGGTCTTGAAGTCACCATAGACATCCAGCAAGTCGTCCTGCAATTGGAAGGCCAGTCCCAGCTGCTCGCCGAAGTGATAAAGGCGCTCGGCATCTGACAGGGGTGCATCGGCCTGCAAGGCTCCTAACTTCAGGGCGCAAGCCAATAGAACCGAGGTCTTCAGGCGAATCATCTCGATGTATTCTTCCTCGCGAACGTCATCGCGCGTCTCGAATTCGAGGTCCATCTGTTGTCCTTCACCAATCTCGAGGGCCGTCTCGGTGAAGAGATCCATCACGGCTTTCAGGTGTCGGGGTGCTGCCTCGGCCATCAACTGATAGGCCAGGACGAGCATAGCGTCACCACTGAGGATTGCCGCATTCTCATTCCACACCTTATGCACCGTGGGTTTGCCGCGACGCACGTCAGCACGATCCATTACGTCGTCGTGCAGCAGGGTGTAGTTGTGGTAGGTCTCCAAACCAAGAGCTGTGGACAGCGCGCTGTCGGTATCTTCGTGATAGAGCTCATAAGCCATCAGCAGCAGTACGGGGCGAATGCGTTTCCCACCCAACGAGAGTACGTATTTGATGGGGTCATAGAGGCAGGCGGGTTGTCGGTCGAGAGGCATCGACGCCAAAGCGCGGTTGAAATATTCGAGTGTTTCTGCGGGAGTTCTCATAGGACGTTTCTTTGAACTAAAAGAGGCTGCACTTGGTCGGCGCAGCCTCTAAAAGATGGGTTCCCTATATATAATATATAATAAGGTGTAGTCTGATAGTTATTGCAGTTTGAACATCACGGGCAGACGGAAGCGCGAACGGACGGGCTTGTTACCCTGTCTTGCGGGCTTCCAGCGCGGCATCAGCTTCACGACGCGCTCGGCCTCCTTCGACAGAGATGCATCCGGCGAGCGTACAACCTCGACGTCTACGATGGAACCGTCCTTGTTCACCACGAACTGGACGAAGACACGACCCTGAATGCCTTGTTCCTGAGCGATGGCGGGATATTTGATGTGACTATATAGCCAGTCATAGCAAGCCTGATCGCCACCGGGGAACTGGGCATTCTCTTCTACGACTTCATAGATATTGTCGTCGTCAGCTTCCTCACGCACGGGACCCATCACAGGAGCAGCTACAACAGCCGTGGGGGCGCCATCGCCCGTCACGGTGGAGATGGCCTGGTTCACTTCCTCAGAAGTCTGAACCTCTTCTTCCTGCAACTCGGTCTCGTCGTCCACGATGTTCAGGATTTCGGCTACCTTCGGGGCTGCAGCTGGGGGAGGAGCCATCTGTTCCTTCTGGGTGGTGATAGGAATCATGTCCTCTTCGAAATTACTTTCGTAGACGGGTTCCAGTTCTTCATACTTAATGTCACGTGTCGTGTACTCGAAAGCCACGAACATCAGCGCAAGCACCATCACGTAGCCCAGCAGAAGGCTCGTACCGCGTTGGTTGCGCAACTCTTCGGTCATAGATTTAACTTCTTCCATGATTTTTATCTAGTTTTTATTATTATTCGGGGTTCAGAGGCCATTTTCTGCGCCTCAACGCGACAAAAGTAACACTTTTTTTTCAGATGTGCTTTTCTTTTGGTGCTTTTTTTTCATTCCGAGGCCTTTTTTTATAAAAAAATGCCCTCTTACACCCCAAAACCGACATTTCTTGCGTTATATTATTGAAATTATCGCTACCTTTGCACGCGAAAAGTGACAATGAAACAAAAAAAATTCATCATAACGATGGCGGTGGTGCTTTTTGGAGTACTACAGGCAGGTGCTCAGAGTGCCGGCACATCGGTTTTTGATTTCCTCAGTCTGCCCACATCTGCCCACTCCATGGCATTGGGCGGACAGAACGTTTCCCTCATTGACGATGACGCCTGCCTTTTGTTCCAAAACCCCGCACTGATGTCTGATTCCAACGACCCGGCTATCGCGCTAAGTTTCCTTACTTATATGCGTGGCAGCAAAGCCGGGTCGGCCTCTTGGACTATGGGACACGGAGAACGCGGCACTTGGGGCGTTGGCGCACAGTTCGTCAGCTATGGCTCCATGAAGGAAACGACCGTAGAAGGCATCGAGATGGGAAACTTCTCCGCCTTGGATATGGCCATCACTGGAGGCTATTCCTACACACTGACCGAGCACCTCGCTGGCGGCGCTACGGGTAAGTTTATTTATTCCAACTATGGCGGCTATTCTTCTGTAGCGCTGGCCGTGGACTTGGGATTGAACTTATATTATGAGGATGCAGATTTCTCATTGTCGGCCGTAGCGGCGAACCTCGGTGGACAGGTGAAGGCATTCGGCGACAAGCACGAGAAGCTACCTTATGACTTGCGGCTAGGTCTCACCAAACGCCTGGCCAACGCCCCCATCCGTTTTTCCGTAACCTTGGTGGACCTCATTCGCTGGCGTGCCAGCGACTACTACAGCACCGACGGTGACCCCAAGGCTGGCCGCATCCTCCTGAATCACTTCGTGCTGGGTATTGATGTGATACCTATCAAGCAGCTTTACATCTCCGCCGGCTACAACTTCCGACGTGCCTACGAGATGAAGGCGGCAGGGGGCAGCCACGCCGCAGGTCTTTCTTTCGGTGCGGGATTGAATATCAAGAAGTTCCATTTGGGCCTCGCCTACGCCAAGTACCACCTCTCCGCCCCCAGTTTCATGGTCACGGCCCAATACGATCTGAAGTAAGAGAAAGAGAAAAAGTAATAATTATAGTAAATATAATAATAATGAAAAAAATAACTATCGCTATTGACGGACACAGCTCCTGCGGAAAAAGCACGATGGCCAAGGACCTCGCCCGTGAGATTGGCTATATCTACATCGACAGTGGAGCCATGTACCGCTGCTGCACCCTCTTCTGCCTCCAGCAAGGCCTCATCCGCCCCGACGGCACCATCGACACCGCTGAATTCGAGCGCCGTATGCCCGAGATACATGTGAGTTTCCGCCTCAATCCCGAAACCGGACGCCCTGACACCTTTTTAAATAACGTGTGCGTGGAGCGCGAGATACGCACGATGGAAGTATCCTCCCATGTCAGCCCCGTAGCCGCCCTCCCCTTTGTGCGCGCCGCTATGACCGCACAACAGCAAGAGATGGGCCGCGAGGGAGGCATTGTGATGGATGGCCGCGATATCGGCACCGCTGTTTTCCCCAACGCTGAGATGAAGGTCTTCGTCACCGCCTCGGATGAGATCCGTGCCCAGCGCCGCTACGACGAGCTCATCGCCAAAGGCGAACAGGCTGACTTCCAGCAGGTCTTGGAGAACCTGCGCGAACGGGACCGCATCGACTCTACCCGCGCTGTTGCTCCCCTGCGACAGGCCGACGATGCCCTGGTTCTCGACAACAGTCATCTCACAATCCCCGAACAGAAACAGTGGCTCCTTGACCGTTTTATAGAGAGAACCCACCCACAAACACCATAAGTCCATAAGGCCTATAGGTCTCATTAGTCCTATTAGCCCCATTAGTCCTATTATTTCCCAATGACCATCGAGATTGACACCGGTTCCGGCTTCTGCTTCGGTGTGACGCGCGCTATTGGCAAAGCCGAAGAGGAACTGCAGCAAGGAAAGCCTCTCTATTGTCTCGGCGACATCGTGCACAACGGTCGCGAGGTGGAACGTCTGCGACAACTCGGCCTCGTCACCATCGACCACGAACGCTTCCAGACATTGCACGATGCCAACGTTCTGCTGCGTGCCCACGGTGAACCACCTGCCACCTACCGCCAGGCCTCAGCCAACCACATCAATCTCATCGATGCCACCTGTCCCGTCGTGCTCCACCTGCAGGAACGCATCCGCCGTGAGTACGAATCAGACCCGGAACACCGTCGACAGATCGTCATCTTCGGTAAGCCTGGCCACGCAGAAGTACTTGGCCTCGTGGGACAGACAGACGGCACAGCAATTGTCATCGAAGGACTGGAGGATGCTGCCAGGCTGGACTTCTCCCGCGATATCTGTCTCTACAGCCAGACAACTAAACCACTTGACGTCTTTCGAAACATTGTAGAATACATACAGCAACACATCGCACCCACGGCAACTTTCACATATGCCGACACCATCTGCCGACAGGTGGCCAACCGTATGCCCCATATCCGCGACTTCGCAGCCCACCACGATATCGTTCTTTTCGTCTGCGGCCGCAAGAGCAGCAACGGGCGGGTACTTTTTGGCGAGTGCCAGCGTGTGAACCCGAACTCTTACATGATTGACGATCCCTCTGAAATCGAGGAACGTTTTTTTGCCACTAAAGCGCTAAGTGCTACGCTCACCATAGGCATTTGCGGAGCTACCTCTACCCCTAAATGGCTGATGGAGCAGTGCCGAGAACGCGTGGAACAGTTGTTGAGCCTATAACCCCATAGCTCCACGAATACAACAATGAAACATACACAGAACCTCATACTCCTCTTCATCCTCTACCTCCTACCCTCCCCCGTCCTCAGTGGTGTATTCAACCATTTGTCCACCGAAACGGATCCCGACCCGGCCGACTCTCTCCGCACCACCGACATCGAAGAAATCGTGGTGGCGGCAACGCCAAAGGAAGGGCAACGGTTGCGACAACAGGCACTGGCATCCACCTCTTTTGCCCAGCGGGAGATGCAAACACGAGCCATCCAAGGTATGAAAGACCTCTCCGCACAAGTGCCTAACCTCTTCATTCCCAACTACGGTTCACACCTCACCACCAGCGTGTACATTCGCGGCGTAGGCTCTCGCATGGGAACGCCAGCCGTAGCGCTTTATGTGGATGGTGTTCCTCAGATTTCGTCTGCCGGCTATGACTTTAACCTCGCTGGTGTAGATCGCATCGACGTGCTGCGAGGACCGCAGGGCACACTCTATGGCCGGGGTTCTATGGGCGGAGTCATTCGTGTGTTCACCAAGAACCCGTTTCACTATCAAGGAACAGAGATAGATCTTGATGCCAGCCACGTCGCACGCGGAATCTTCACCTCTCAGGGAGGACGCGGACGGGGTCGCCTTGCCCTGACCCACTACCACCGCGTCAGCGATCGCTTCGCCTTCAGCGTCCACCTCTTTGGAGACCTCGACGGCGGATATTTCCGCAATTCAGGCCGGGATAATGAACTAATAGATAATCAAAAGGATGGCGGCGCCCGTATGCGGTTCGTGATACGTCCCAATCAGAGTCTGGACCTCGATGTCACCGCCTCACAGGAGTGGCTGAAACAGGGTGGCTACCCCTATGAATACCGCGGCACCGTGGGTAACCCCACAACGCCGGAACCTTCCACCCAAGTGGGAGAGATTGCCTACGACAGCCGCAGCGCTTACCGCCGAAGTCTGACGAATGTAGGACTGACAGTCAACAAACGCTGGCAGCAGGTGGAGCTGACAAGCGTTACGGGATTCCAGCACCTCGACGACCGTATGGACCTCGATCAGGATTTCACCACCACCCACCTCTATACCCTCATGCAGCACCAGAACGTCAACAACCTCTCCGAAGAGTTGATCATCAAGAAGCGGGATTGGAATAATCGCGAAACTGCAAATCGTCAAGGTGCCAAATACAATTGGCTTTTCGGAGCCAGTATGTTTCAGGGTTGGAATAGCACTGAAGGACCTGTGGCTTTCCATTCCGACGGCCTCGCCTGGCTCAATGGCCTCATCAACCAACAAGCCAACTCCCACCTGCCGACAATCACCAGTCACGATGATGCCGGCAACGAGCAGTACAAGATGAATTTTATCTTCAACAATCTTATAAAGGGTTCAGAGTTGGGCTTTCCTGGTACCTATAAGACCCCCTCTACCAATGCCGCCCTCTTCCACCAAAGCACCTTCGAGAACTTATTCGGAGTGAAGGGGCTGACACTGACAGCTGGACTGCGAGCGGAATATGAACATTTCCATCTGGACTATGACGCTTCCTACGCATTTACCCAGAGCTACGGCCTTGGCGGACGCCTCACCTACCCCGACGGCTCCGTACGCGATGGTATGGTACTGGTGCCGGAGAATGAATATCAGGTCATCGACGAAGTGAGTGGCAATCTGAATAAGGGCTACCTCCAGCTACTGCCGAAGGTGACCTTGCTCTATGACTTCAACGACCAGCACTCCAATGTCTATGCCACTGTTTCCCGCGGTCACCGTTCTGGCGGCTACAACATCCAGCTATTCAACGATATCCTGCAAAGCCGTATGCAGACCGCCATCATGAAGAATGTAGCCAACGCCACCGTGCCTGTCGTGGACGCTGTGCCGATGATACCTGCCGACGTGAAGCAGAACGTGCGGTCAATGCTGATTTCTATGGGTACAGAACAACCCATGGACATCCAAGCCAAGACGTGGTACGCCCCCGAGACCTCGTGGAATTTCGAAGTGGGAACCCATCAGACGCTTTTCGACGGTCGCCTGCAGGCCGATGCCGGCCTGTTTTGGATGGAGACACGCAACCAGCAGGTCTCCAAGATGACAGAAGGGGGACTCGGTCGCGTCACCGTGAACTCCGGACGCAGCCGCAGCCTCGGAGCAGAGGTGAGCCTGCGCGCACAAATCACCGATGGCCTCTCAGCTTACACATCTTATGGTTTTACGCACGCGAGGTTCCGCAATGGTGCCGACGGCGAGACTTACGTGCCTTTCATCCCGCGCAACACCCTCACTGCCGGTCTGACACAACGATGGACCCTCCGCTGCGGATGGCTGGACGCCATCAGTCTCCACGCCGACTATCAGGGATCTGGACGCGTCTATTGGACAGAAAACAACAACACTTGGCAAAATTGGGCCGGACAGGCCGGACTGAGCCTCAGCCTGCACAAGGGCGCATCAGAGCTGGCCTTCTACACCCGCGGTATCGCCTTCCAGCGCTACCAGACCTTCTACTTCGAAACCATGCAGCGCGCCTTTGCCCAATATACTCGTCCCGCCGAAATCGGGCTCCGACTGCACTGTGCCTTCTGACTTATTTCCAGCATTTAGCATCTTCATTACAACCGATGTGGGTCTACATTCATCAACAAGTATGATTCTTATCATAATTGGGAGTTTAGATTGGATGTTTTCGGAACAAAATTAGCTTTATTTTCTTATTGTGCACAAAAAATCCAAGAAAAAAAGGAAAACATCTCGTGAGAAGAGGATGGTCTGAGATTTTTTGTGTATATTTGCGGCCGAAATAGCAGGTAATGAACGTTCCAATAAAAAGAATCGTAACGATATATCATTTTTTGTACCTACTCGATTATGAAGAAGTATTTTTTCCTATTGCCATTGTTGGCACTGCTGGGCTGCACAACACCCCAGGTTGAGAATCCCGTACTGACCATCGAGGGTGGTCAGATTCAAGGCGTTCAGGCTGAGAATCCTGGCGTCTTCGTCTATCGTGGCATCCCCTATGCCGCAGCTCCCATTGGCGACCTGCGCTGGAAGGAGCCCCAACCCGTAGTGGCATGGGAAGGCGTTCGCCTCTGCGACAAATTTGGTCATCCCGGCTATCAGGCCGTTCACTATCCTGGCTTCTATGCATCGGAGTGGGGCTATGGCGATGAGGCTCCCTACAGTGAGGACTGCCTCTACCTGAACGTATGGACGAAAGCTCCCGGACAAGTGGACAAAAAACTGCCTGTGGCTTTGTGGATTCACGGTGGCGGCTACCGCGAAGGCTGGGGCTCTGAGCCAGAGTTCGACGGTCAGGAGTGGGCCTCGAAAGACGTGGTGCTTGTCAGCATCAACTATCGTTTGGGAATCTTTGGATTTATGACTTATCCAGAACTGTCGACAGAAAGCCCCAACCACGTCAGCGGCAACTATGGTATCCTCGACCAAATCCAGTCGCTAAAATGGATTAAGGAGAATATTGCCCAGTTCGGAGGCGACCCCGACAACGTGACCATCTTCGGACAAAGCGCTGGAGCAGGCAGTGTGCGCACTCTCTGCGAAAGCCCGTTGGCACGCGGTTTGTTCCACAAGGCCGTAATCATGAGCGGCGGCGGCCTGAATATTCCTTCCAAGGAGGGCGAAGCGGCCAAGCCTGCTACGCCGATGGTCAGGTTCTTCACCTACAACCCAACGCTGGCCGAGAGTGAGGCCGAAACAAAAAAGGTCATGGATTGGGCTGGCCTCACCGATTTGGAGAAACTGCGCCACGCCTCTACGGAAATCATGTACACCGTAGGACAGCTTTACAATATGGTGACGAAGGACGACGTGTTCCTCATGCAGCGTCCTATCGTCGATGGCTACGTCAGTACCAAGACCTTCGATGAGGCCGCTCGAGAAGGTTCCATTGCCGATATTCCCTATATGATTGGCTACACCCTGAACGACATGGGCAGCATGGCCCCTGGCATCGCAGAGTTCTGTAAGGTACGTCAGGAGCAGGGCGCCAAGGCTTGGGCCTATGAATTTGCGCGTCCTCTGCCCGACGATGGCAAGCATCCAGAGATCACGAACCGCCTGAAAGGTGCCTTCCACTCTTCTGACCTATGGTTCGTCTTCAAGTCTCTGCAGCATTGCTGGCGCCCCTGGACCCAGGGCGACTGGGATCTCGCCGAGAAGATGTTGACGGCGTGGACGAACTTTGCTAAGTACAGTGATCCTAACGGAGAGGATGGCCAAGCTCTCGGCTGGACACCCTGCACTGCAGAAAACCCGCAGTTCATGCTCTTTAAGTTGAACGACCAGGATGCCGAAGCTTCTGAGATGGGCGAACCTATCCTCCCTGAACCTATGCCAATCCCCGGCCGCTAAGTCCTTTTATTAGAAAACCATTTGTCTATATAAGAAATGAAGAAGATAGTATCTATTACCCTTATCTGCCTGTTTACGTCCATTGGCGCACAGGCTCAGATATCATCGAATCCTTATAAATTCCTCGGTAACATCACCACCAGCTACAATGTGGATGCTGGTGGAGGCGTTCCTGCCTACTATACTCTTTGGAACCAAATCACCTGTGAAAACGAATCGAAATGGGCTTCTGTTGAGGGCACCAGAGGCAGTTTCAACTGGGGTAGCGATAAGGCTTTCAACTACGCCAAGCAGCACGACTTCACCTATAAGTTCCATGCCCTGGTCTGGGGTGCCCAGTATCCCGGATGGTTAGAGAATCTGCCGCCTACAGAGCGATTGGCAGCTCTCACCAATTGGTTTGACAAAGCAAAGGCAAAGTACAAGACACTGCCCATGATCGACGTGGTAAACGAGGCCGTCGGCACTCACCAAGCTGGCAATCCCATGATGAAGGAGACGCTGGGCGGTGGCGGCAAGACGGGATACGACTGGTTGATAAAAGCCTTTGAGATGGCTTACGAGCGCTGGCCTGATGCCATCCTCATTTACAATGACTACAACTCCATTCGCTGGGATGTGGACAACTACATCACCTTGGTACAGACTCTGCGCGATGCTGGTGCACCTATTGATGCCTACGGCAACCAGTCGCATGAGTTGAGCGACATCAGTCAGAACGAATTGACTTCTGTGCTGAAAAAGCAGCAAGATGCGCTGAAAATGCCCATGTTCATCACAGAATTGGATATTGACATCGCAGATGACAATCAGCAAAAGTCGCAATATCAAAAAGTGTTGCCGGTGATGTGGGAAGCTCCCTATTGCGCTGGTGTTACTCTATGGGGCTATGTCTTCGGACGCACGTGGGTTAATAACTCCGGACTTTACAAGAACGGACAAGAGCGTCCGGCGATGACCTGGATAAAGGAGTATATGGAAACCGATGCTGCCAAGAACGCCGTGGGTCCCCTTCCAGGCACCAAGAAAGAGGCCTCCATCTATATCCGTCCCGCTTCAATGCAAACGGCCAAGGGCGATGTCTTGCCCATCAAGATTCGTGCTCGTCTGGCCACCAAGACTATAGAGAAGGTAGATTTCTATGTCAATGATGAGTTGGTAGAGACCATGACTGAGGAGCCATACATTGTAGAATACACCACGAGTAAAGCTGGATGGAACAACACGAAGGCTGTGGTCACTGCTACTGATGGTTCCACCTATGAGCGTTATGGACGCTTCAACGTCATGAACTCAAGGACCTTGCGCTCTCCTTACAACGAAGTCCTCCCCGAGATTCCTGGCACGTTCAATATCATTGAATATGACAAAGGTGCTTCTGGCGTGTCCTACATGAATGCTACCCGCAGCAACACCTCCTCCATGAAGGACGGACAGTGGATGGAATACACCGTCGACGTAAAAGAGGACGGCTTGTATTCGTTCGACGCTACGATAGCTACTGCTAAGACCGGTGGTAAGTTCCACCTGGCTGAGTACGGCTTCGACAACCTGACATACCTCACTGAATTCGTGGATGTCCCCAAGACGGGTGGAGCCACCTCTTGGAAGACGCTGCATGGTCGTTTGCAGACGAAACTGACAGCTGGTCAAAAGGTACTGACACTGCTCATCGATAAGGGAGGCTACTACATTAAAGACATCACCTTAACCCGTTATGAAGAAGGTGAAGGCATGTCCTGCAGGATGAGAGCCATCAGCGGCAAGTTCGGCGTTGGAGACATCATTCCTGTACAGATAACTGCCACCTCGAAGAACAGTCCCATTAGCCGAGTAAGCGTATATGCCAACAACCTGCTGGTGGGCACCGCCACCGAGGAACCTTATGTCGTCAACTTCGTACCAGAAGAAATGGGTACATATGTGATCAAAGCCATTGTAACTGCAGAAAACGGTGGAGAGAAGATCTCTGCCGAGCGCAAAGTGGAGATCACCAGCCCCACACCGTTAGCGATTCAGACGATTCAGAGCGACGCTTCGAACTCCCACTCGTCCGACATCTATACGCTGCATGGTGTCAGAATCGGCACTAAGGAGCAATGGAGCAACCTGCCCAGCGGTCTGTACATCATCGACGGTAAAGTACGTGCTAAGAAATAAATATCATTGTAGGGACTTCTTGGAATCAGGAAGTCCCTACTTCAACCTGCTATTATTATTGAAAGAATGAAGCGTTTTTCACTTTTCATTTTTCAGTCCTTACTATTCATTTTTCTCTTTTTTAGCACTGCGTTAGCCGAAGAGCGCACCATCGACACCAGTGGCAACAACACCTCTGACAGCTACAAATCCTATAGTCAGAGCATCTCACTTCCTGCCTCGGACACAGTGAATGTGAAGATGGCGCGATACTGTTATTTCTCTTCCACCATCAACGGCACGGGCCGACTCAACCTCTATGCAGGTGGCGAACGTTGTTACCTCGGCACGGAAAAGGGTAAGGCGTGGCCCAACTGGACAAATTATAAGGGTGACGTGCATATCTACCCTTTCCCAGAGAATGCCTCGGCTGGATTCTATGGGGTGGTGCTGGCCCACGGTGGTAAGAGTTCCACTGCCGAGAACGCACTCGACGATGCCAAGTCGGGCAAGGTGAACCCGTCGATGGCCAACAACCACGTCACCCTCCACCAAGGGGCTACCATCTGCTGCGAGGCGAATACGGCTGGTGCAGGTTTTCGCATTGGTCACCTGGACACCGAAGAGGGTTCTACCCTGCAAGGCTATATGAAGAAGTCGCGTGCCGCCTATTATCTTCTGGGTGGTCTGAACACAGACTTCACCCTGGCAGGCACCATCAAGCCATCAGACTATGACGATGCCACACTTATCGGCATCGTCAAGGAAGGTACAGGCACATTGCGCATCACTGGTAACGACAACTACATCAGCGGTGCCCTGCGCATTATCAGCGGACGCGTGCTCGTCAACAATGACTGCAGCAAGGCCAAACAAGGGAAGAAACGCGGTGGTCTGGGGGCGATGCCAGATGCCAGCCAAGCCATAGCCTACGTCTTTGAAGGAGGTATCCTCGGAGGCACGGGCAGCATCGGCGGTAGCATCGACAACTATGGTACCATCGAGCCTGGCGAGAACGCTGTGGGAACACTCACCCTGCAGAATTTCGTCAAGACATCGTTGGCAACCAACCTCACGCTTCATCCAGCATCTGTGCTGCGTTTTGGAATCCAATCAACACTCGATTCTGACCACTCAACCCTTGTTGTTAACGGCAGCGTGAAGTATTCTTCCGCGCAACAAGACTTCACTACTGGAGACAAGCAACCCGTCATCCAGCTTAGTGTGCTCAGCGATTTTGTCGCTGAGGTCGGTGATGAATTCACCCTTCTCACTGCAAAGAACAAGGCCGACGATGTGCAATTCGAATTGAAGCAGCCTGGCAAATATACTTGGGAACTTGCAGAAAGCTATGACAACGACATCTACTCGCTGAAAGCCCGCATCATATCCCTGAAAGATGCGGTTAATCCCGACGACCCGAACAATCCTGTTAATCCGGACAATCCTGGTATGGGACCCTATTACAACGATGGAATTGACGACACAGCCGACACGCATACACTGAGTTTCTATGCTGAACAGTGTGGCAAACATATAGGAGTGGCGCTGAGCACATACAAGAGCTACCAGAGCGAACGCGACGAAGCTGGCCGCCAGTTCAATATGATGGTTGCTGAGAACGAGATGAAGATGGATGCCTTGCAGCCCTCGAAGGGACAGTTCAGCTATGGCAGTGCTGACAATCTCGTCAGCTTTGCGCAACGCAACAACATGGCCATTCGCGGCCACTGTCTCGTCTGGCACCAACAGCAGCCCACGTGGCTGAGCAGCGACGGCAAGAAGAACGACCAGAATTGGACGCGCCAACAGGCCCTTGAACTTATGAAGAATCATATCACCAACGTCATGCACCATTTCAAGGGTAAGGTGACGGCATGGGATGTGGTGAACGAGTGTCTGGATGACGATCAGAGTATCATCCGAACCAATCCTGAAGGCTACACCCTGCGTCAGACCGTGTGGCAACGCGCCATTGGTGACGACTATATTGACTCCGCATTCGTGTTCGCCCACCGTGCCGACCCAGATGCGGTGCTCTACCTTAATGATTACGATGTGGAACATCAGGGCAAGGCTAAGGCGGTAGCGTTCTATAATTTAGCCAAAAAGCTCAAGGGCAAGGGCATCCCTCTCGACGGCGTGGGACTGCAGTGCCATTTCAGCATTGACGAAGTGGACTCTGTGAAACTGGACGCCACCTTTAAACGCTTTGGCGAAGAAGGCATGAAATGCATCATCACCGAGTTGGACATGGGAGTGCCCAGCACATCGTCAGAGAATCTGGAGGAGCAGGCACGACTCTATCGCGTCATCACCGATATCGTGCTGAACAACGACAACTGCCCGGATATGGTTATCTGGGGTATCAAGGACAACGACTCATGGCGCAGTGCCTCTAATCCGTTGCTCTACAACTCAGGCATGCAGCCAAAACCTGCATGGCGTGCCGTGCGCTCCGCCCTGCGTCATCACGCGCTGACCACGAGCATCTCTGACCCTCATCCCGACTCCTTCTCTGTAAGTAGTTCACCGTCGGTTTATTGCTACACCCTCGACGGCCGCCGCATCAACGGAAAGAACCTCAAACCAGGAATCTATATCAAGGAAGGAAAGAAATACATTGTAAGACCATAGCATGAAGAAATTCAGCAATATACCATCGTTCACCTTGCCGGTGCTGGCCCTCGTGGCCATCGCCTGCCTGCTTTTGTCTTTCGAATCCGATTTCCTCTGGAAACTGCAAGAGGAGGATTTGTTTCTCAATAGCACACTGTTCTTCAAGGAAAAGATGGTAGAGCCTGGCGGCTTCTTAACGTGGATAAGTACTTGGTTTACGCAGTTCTTTTTCCATCCATGGGTGGGAGTCTTGTTGCTATGTGCGTGGTGGCTGTTGCTGATGTGGCTCTTACAGCGTACTTTCCGCATCAACAGCCAATGGATGCCTGTCACCCTCATTCCCGTCCTGTTACTACTCGTCACCATCGTTGACACTGGTTACTGGATCTACATCCTGAAATTACGCGGTCATGCCTTCGTGGGCACCATCGGCACAACAGCTGTCGTGGCACTGCTGTGGTTGTTCCGCATTCTGGTAGAAAGGGTTCAATTCAAGCAGACGCTGATACGTTCCGCTTTTGTGTTGATAACCTGCGCCGTGAGCTACCCGCTATTGGGCATCTACGGTTTAGGTGCTACGGTATTCATGGCCATATGGATCTGGAGGTTAGAGAAACGCAGGTCGACAGCGCTGGCTATTAGCCTGACAGGAGCGTTCAGTGCTTGGTTACTACCGCTGTTCTTCTACCGTTTTGTCTATTATCAGACCAACATCGCGAATATCTACGTTGCCAAATTACCACTCTACTTTGTTTTGGAAGAGTACTTCTCATACTACGTGCCCTTCCTCCTGTTATTGCTTTTCTTCCTGGTGATGAGCCTTATCCCCATCCCATCCCCTCAGGGAGAGGCGAAGAGACCTCAGAAACAGAAGAACAAAGCAAACAAGGCAACCACCCCTCTTTCTTTCTTGAGAGAGATGGGAGTCGGACTCTTGGTTTCCCTTTTCCTCTTCTTTGCCGCCGCCGTATATACCTGCAGTCTCTGGTATCACGACGAGAACTTCCACCACGAGCTGGCCATGCAACGCTGCATAGATCGTCTGGACTGGGAAGGCGTGCTGGAAGAAGCCAAGAAGCAAGATGTTGCTCCAACCCGTGCAATTGTAATGATGCGTAATTTGGCTTTGGCCCGTCTGGGCCGGCAGGGCGATGAAATGTACCACTACAAGAACGGGTGCAAAAAGTGTGAAGCGCCTTTCGATATCCGTGCCATCAACACTGTGGGCTCCCTCATCTATTACCACTATGGAATGCCCAATTACAGCTATCGGTTGGAAATGGAACGGGGCGTGGAGTTCGGCTGGCGTGTGGAACAGCTGAAGTATATGGCACTCAGTTCCATCATCAACGGCGAGCAGAAACTGGCTCGCAAGTTCCTTGGTCTGCTGAAACAGACGATGTACCACGACGTGTGGGCCGACCACATGTATGAATTCACAAAGCATCCCGAGAACATCGCGACGTCACCAGAAACGGAATTCATCACCCATATGATGCATTACAACAATGCCCTCACCACAGACCATAACCTGGTAGAGAAGTTCTTGATGTTGCGGCTTATCGGTACACATTATACTGGTGACCCTATATTCATGGAACAGGCGCTGTATGCCACACTGTGGGCAAAAGACACAAATGAATTCTGGGCCCATCTCTACAACTACACCCGACGGTATCCAGACAGGCAATGGCCCATCCATATTCAGGAAGCTGCACTCCTTTTTGGCACGTTGGAGGGGAGACGGACGATCGATCAATGGCCCATCAGTCCTGCCGTTAGGGAGAATTACCAGCGTTTCGACCAGATGTCGCAGAGATACGATGGGATGGACTGGGATATCATCAACGAAGCGCTCTACCCTGCCTTTGGCAATACGTATTTCTACGATTATTACATGACCATCTTCCCGGCACAGAACTGAGAATTTATAATTGAAATTTAAGAATTATGCATATCCAAAAACATACATATATATTCTTTTATTCTTTCATTCTTGTCTTCCTCACTGCCTGCAGCGCCAAACTGCCTACAGACTACGACGAGAAGGACGAACTGCCGAAGATTTATCCGGATTATGTGGGCGTCACCATTCCCGTGAACATTGCACCGCTGACCTTCGAGTTCGACGAGGAAGCTGAGGAGATGGTGGCACGTTACAAGGTTGATGACATTGAGATTATCTGTGCCGACAAGATGCAGCCAGACATCGATGACTGGCGGGAACTGACATCTGCCGCCAAAGGCAAGGATATCCTGGTGGATGTCTTCGCCCGCCACGACGACCGCTGGACACACTACCGTCCGTTCTCTATCACCGTTTCACCCGACAGCATCGACCCATGGCTCAGTTTCCGACTCATACCGCCTTCCTACGTCAGCTACGAGGCCCTCACCATCAGCCAGCGCTGCCTGGAGAACTACGACGAGAGCGTTATCTATGACAACATGCTCTGCGGCTTTGAGGTCGATGGACAATGCATCAACTGCCATAACTACCAGCAATATAATCCCGAAAGGATGCAGTTCCATGCTCGCGAGCACTGTGGCGGCACCGTCATCGCCTACGACGGACAGATGAAAAAGGTGAACATGAAGAACGACTCCATCATCTCCGCTGGCGTTTACCCCGCATGGCATCCGTGGCTGAAACTCATCGTCTACTCCACCAACCACACGAACCAGAGTTTCTTCACTACCAGTCACGATAAGATCGAGGTGTACGACAGCGAAAGCGACCTCATTGCCTACGATATCGACAAAGACGAGGTGACGAATATAGAGAACCGCGACGACGAGCTGGAGGTGTTCCCCGCCTGGACTCCCGACGGCCGCACACTCTACTACAGCAGTGCCCAGTTCATCCGCGACCCTTCCATTGAAGAAAGCCCCACGGACATCATCGCACACTACGACAGCCTGCACTACTACATCTACCGAAAGAGTTTCGACCCTGAGACGAGACAGTTCGGACCACGGGAGTTGGTGTTTAAGGTAGAGAAAGCCTCCGCTCTCCTACCCCGCATCTCGCCCGACGGTCGTTTCCTGCTTTTCTCGCTGGCAGACCACGGGGTCTTCCATATCTGGCATCACGATGCAGACCTGTGGATGATGGATTTGCAGACTGGCAAGGTACGCTCCTTAAACGAGGTGAACTCACCCGATACCGAGAGTTATCACACCTGGTCGAGCAACGGAAAGTGGATTGTTTTCAGCAGCCGTCGCGACGATGGAATGTACACCCGACCATTCTTTGCGCACATCGATAAGGAGGGACATTTCAGCAAGCCTTTCGAGCTGCCCACGGCCGACCCCGATTACCACCGCCAGTTTCTCCGCAGCTATAACATTCCTGAGCTGATGCGCGGTCCTGTTCCCTACGATCCACACGACTTTGCCCGTCTGCTCAAGGGTGATGGAGTGTCGGTAAAATACGTCCAGCAACTGACGAAATAATCAATATACGTTGCACCCCGGAAGTTCTCATCGATCTTTCGGGGTGCAACGTATTTATAAGGTAAGAGGGTTTATTTCTTCTTTTCCTTCACTTTTTTAGGACGCACGGGAAGAACACCGACGTGCGAGGGGTGCACTGGAAGAATCTGACCGTCCTTATCAAAAAGCAGGCGGTCGATGCAGACCTGACGGTGGAAGCCGGGTCCCATCTGGCGGTCGAGGTAAGCAGGATTGATGCGATGATAGACGATGTACCAGTCATCATACCCTGGCACGCAGATGACACTGTTATGTGCGGTGCCGTAGATTTCCTCGGCGGGGTTCTGCTGCAGCACAATAGGATTGGCGGCCACAGAGATAGGACCCAGGGGCGAAGCTGCGGTACCATAGGCGACATGGTAATTGGGTGAGCCCGTGTCATCAACACTCCAGAGGAAGTAATACAGACCGTTGCGATAGAAGACATAGGGAGCCTCACGGTAGGCATAGTCTTGTAATGTGCCGCCCTCGGGAGTGAGTACGCGAATGGTCGTGGTATCGATGCTGACCATGTCGAGGTTCAGCTCAGCACCAGCCATATAGCCGTTACCCCAATAGAGGTAATACTTTCCGCTCTGCGGATCCTGGAAGACGTCCACATCTATCTGCTGTCCACCCCGCACGCCTTCCGGAAGTTTGTTGACAATGGGTTGTCCGTGATCGTAGAAGGGTCCTGTGGGCGAGGTAGCTTCGGCTACGCCGATGGCCTTACGGTTGGTCTTGGGATCGTGGCCGGAATAATAGAAGTAATACTTGTACTGTCCGCCTACTTCCTTCTCGATAATCGCGGGAGCCCAGGCATTACCGGTGGCCCAAGGCACTTGTTTTGTGGCGAGGTCAAGAATGATGCCCTCGTGTTTCCATTCTACGAGGTCGGGCGAGGAGAACGCCGTGAAGTAATAGCCTCCCCAGCCTGGAACACCATCCGTAGTAGAATAGATGTAGAAACGGCCAGTCTGACGCGAGAACATAATCTCGGGGTCGGCGTGGAATTCAGGGAGAATGGGGTTACCACTCCAACGTCCCTTGCGCTGGGCGGAGGTGGGGGCTGCAAGCAGCAAGGCTGCGATGGCAAGGAAAAAAATCTTTTTCATATAACAATTGACGATTAACGATTGACAATTAACGATTAACAATTAACAATTAACAAAAGGGAGGAATGTCGAAATGTCGAAAGAAATCTTTATTATTCATTTTTCATTCTTTCATGTTTCATTCTTTCAACTTTCCCTATAAAAGTCCAGCATCTCAAAGATGTCGTCCTTTGATGCAGCTTGGTTGATGCGTATGTCACCCACTGCGCCGAGAAGCGTGAAGTTGATATGGCCGGCAGTATTCTTTTTGTCGTGAGTCATCAGTTCATAGAGGCGGTCATACTCCTTGCAGGTAAAGGCGAAATGGCCGTAGTTTGCAGCTACGAACTGCCGCACCTGTTGCAGGCGCTCGGTGGGGAAGCCGCAACGAGTAGCAGAGAGGTAGAGCTCACAGACCAGCCCCCAAGCGACGGCATAGCCATGGAGTACGGTGCGCCCTTCGGCCATTGCCAGACTTTCGAAGGCATGACCGGCGGTGTGCCCGAGGTTCAGGGCCTTGCGCAAGCCATGTTCCAGGGGGTCCTCCAGCACGATACGTTGTTTCACCGCAACGCTGCGGGCCACCATCTCTGCGAGTTCGGCATAGTCCACCTCTTCGAGGTCAAAACGCAGCAGGCACTTCAGCTCCACGTCGGAATAGATGAGGCCGTGCTTGAGCATCTCAGCATAGCCACTGAGTAGGTTCTCATGGTCCAGAGTCCGCAGAAACTGGGTATCGATGATGACCGTGGAGGCGTTGTTGAACACACCGATTTCATTCTTCAAGCCACAGAAGTTGATGCCGGTTTTTCCACCCACGCTGGCGTCAACCATAGCAAGAAGGGTCGTTGGGATATTGATGAAGGCGATGCCACGCTTGAAAGTGGATGCTGCGAAACCGCCGAGATCCGTAACCATGCCTCCGCCGAGGTTGATGAGCAGGGACTTGCGTGTGGCTCCACCCTGACTGAGGGCCGTCCATACGGAAGCCAAGGTGTCGAGGGTCTTGGCTTCGTCAGAAGAAGCTATGGTGATGAGGGTAGCCGGAGGATACGCTCCGGCAAGGGCTTTCAGAGCCTCCTCCAACCGCGGCCAACAGTATTGGGCGGTATGGTCGTCCACAAGGACGAAGAGGCGGTCGGGAGCTATCTCTTGGATGGAAGAACGCAGGTCTCCGGAGAAGTCTGAAGTGATGATGAGGGATTGTCGTTCCATGTGTTGTTTAGCGTCGTTTTTTCGACTTATGGGGCTTAATTTTGCTGCAAATATAGCACAATATGGGCGAAGGACAAAAGAAATGGCCCACTTTTTGAAAAAAAACGCTCAGATTGTTTCTCGTTCGTCATTTAATGCTTAACTTTGCACCGCATTTTGGACATATGGGTCCGTTTTTCATCAAAATCATCTATAAAATAATACATAAACAGTTCAACCATTTTAATTGCAATGAGCAAACAAACAGAAAAGATTCAGGAGCTCATAGAGCTCCGCGCCAAAGCCCGTCTGGGTGGTGGCGAAAAAGCCATTGAGAAGCAGCACGAGCGCGGCAAGTACACCGCCCGCGAACGCATCGACATGCTGTTGGATGCAGGCAGCTTCGAAGAGATGGACATGTTCGTAACACACCGCTGCCATAATTTCGGCATGGAAAAGAAGCAGTACATGGGCGACGGCGTTGTCACCGGCTACGGCACCATCGGTGGCCGTCTGGTTTACGTTTTCGCACAGGATTTCACCGTCAACGCCGGTTCGCTCTCCGAGACCATGGCTCTGAAGATCTGTAAGGTCATGGACCAGGCCATGAAGGTGGGTGCTCCTGTCATTGGTCTTAATGACTCGGGCGGTGCCCGCATCCAGGAAGGCATCAACGCCCTGGCCGGTTACTCTGAGATCTTCCAGCGCAACATCATGGCCAGCGGTGTCATTCCCCAGATCAGCGGTATCTTCGGTCCCTGCGCCGGCGGTGCTGTCTACAGCCCTGCACTGACTGACTTCACCTTGATGATGGAAGGCACCAGCTACATGTTCCTCACCGGTCCCGCCGTCGTGAAGACCGTGCTGGGCGAGGTCGTGACGCAGGAAGAGCTGGGTGGTGCCAGCGTGCACAGCACCAAGAGCGGCGTTACCCATTTCACCGCCAGCACCGAGGAAGAGGCTATGGCTATGATCAAGCAGCTGTTGAGCTACATTCCACAGAACAACCTCGAGAAGACTCCCCGTGTGGAGTGCACCGACCCCATCGACCGCAAGGACGACTACCTCAACGAGATTATCCCCGACAATCCCAATATGCCGTATGACATGTATGAGGTTATCGCCAGCGTGGTCGACAACGGCGAGTTCTTTGAGGTTCAGCCAAACTTCGCCAAGAACATCATCGTCGGCTTCGCTCGCTTCAATGGCGAGAGCGTAGGTATCGTGGCCAACCAGCCGAAGCAGCTGGCAGGTGTGCTCGACTGCAACGCCAGCCGCAAGGGTGCCCGCTTCGTCCGTTTCTGCGATGCCTTCAATATTCCTATCGTCACTCTCGTCGACGTTCCCGGATTCCTGCCCGGCACGGGTCAGGAGTACAACGCCGTCATCCTGCATGGCGCTAAGTTGCTCTACGCTTATGGCGAGTGCACCGTGCCCAAGGTGACCGTAACCCTCCGCAAGTCTTATGGTGGCAGCCACATCGTGATGAGCTGCAAACAGCTGCGTGGTGATATGAACTACGCTTGGCCCAGCGCCGAAATCGCCGTCATGGGTGCTGCCGGTGCCGCCGCCGTCCTCTATGCCAAGGAGGCTAAGGCCATCAAGGAAGAGAAGGGTCCCGATGCTGCCAAGGAGTTCATCGCCGAGAAGGAAGAGGAGTACACCAAGCTCTTCGCCAACCCCTACAATGCCGCCAAGTACGGCTACATCGACGATGTCATCGAGCCGCGCAACACGCGTTTCCGCATCATCCGCGCCCTCGACCAGCTGGCCGACAAACGTATGCAGAATCCTCCCAAGAAGCACGGGAATATTCCATTGTAAAATAAGACCCACCCCCCGCCCCCTCCCGTAATGGAGGGGAGAACCTGCGGGGTGGGGAGATTAATAAAAACATCTATCTATTAAAAGCAATGACCCTATAGACTTCCAAGCGCAAGCCACTCCCCTCCATTACGGGAGGGGTTGGAGGTGGGTCTTCTATTTATGATTAGTATATTATCTACCGATTGGGGTCTGGCATGGGGAATGGCAGGCATCAGTGTGGGCGTAGTCTTCTCGATTCTCGTCCTGCTGGTGGGTGTGCTTTATGTCTTCAGTGCTGTGGCCAAAGGCTCGACCACCAAAGCCGAGGCAGCTGCTAAGCCGAAGGTGCTCACGGGCGCAGAATTTGTCAAGTCCAAGCAGGCCGACATCGCCTCTGCATCCGACGCCGAGAAAGCAGCCATCGCCACCGCCATCTTCCTCTACATGGGCAACCAACACGACGAGGAGAGCGGCATTCTCACCATTCACCACATGGATCACCCCGCTTGGCACGCCGAGCTGAATAAACACCTCTGATATTGGACAATTGGACGATTTACGATTTGACGAACTCCAAGAACGTGAAGTCGTATGATCGTCAAATCGTGAAATAGCAAAATTGTCAAATTGTAAATTCGTGAAATTGTAAAATCTGATTATGAAAGAATTCAAGTTTAAAATAGACGGCAAGGACTACGAGGCACAAGTAGCCGAACAGGACAATGGAATCCTGGCCGTAACTCTCAATGGCAGCACCTACGCTGTGGAAGTACCCGCACTCGCCAGCCACGCTGCCAAACCCGTCGTTCACCACGCCGCAGCTCCCGCTGCTGCCCCGAAGGCAGCTCCCGCAGCTCCTGCAGCTGCCGCAGGCAGCGTCACCGCTCCCCTCCCCGGCACCATCAAGCAGATCCTCGTCAGCGAGGGACAGAAGGTGAAGAAGGGTGACACCATCATCACGATGGAAGCCATGAAGATGGAGAACGCCATCACCGCCGAAAGCGACGGCACCGTACTGAAAGTACGCACCAGCGTGGGCGCCAGCGTCAACCAGGGCGACGTCCTCGTTGACTTCCAGGCCGAGGGCGCTCCCGCCGCAGCTCCCGCTCCTGCTGCAGCCCCAGCTGCTCCCAAGGCAGCTCCTGCTCCTGCCCCCGCAGCTCCCGCTGCTGCCGGCGCTAAGAACGTCGAGGCTCCGCTGCCCGGAACCATCAAGCAGGTGCTCGTTAGCGTAGGTCAGGAAGTGGCTGCCGGCGACACCGTCGTCGTCATGGAAGCCATGAAGATGGAGAACAACATCACCGCCGAATTCGCCGGTAAGGTCACCGCAGTCAATGTGGCAGTGGGCGACCAGGTGCAGAGCGGTCAGGCTATGGTGGTGCTGGCATAACAGACCCACCCCTCACCCTCCCTGAGAGGGAGGGAGTGGTCACCATTGTAAAATAGATAAAATTCCTCAAAGAACAATGAATAAAATAATAAACAACCTGCGAGAGTATATACTCCCCTCCCTCACAGGGAGGGGCAGGGGGGTGGGTCTGCTGCTCCTTATGCTGATGATTCCCATGGTCGTTGCGGCCCAGGACTTCTCCTTCGGTCAGGCACTGACCAAGTTCTGGGATGACATGGGCTTCACGAGCTTCTTCGTGGGCGAAGGCTGGAAAAACGCCGTAATGATCGGTATCGCCTGCTTCCTGCTTTACCTCGCCATCAAGAAGGAGTACGAGCCGCTGTTGCTGCTGCCCATCGCCTTCGGTATGCTGCTTGCCAACATCCCGGATGCAGGCCTCTTCCACACAGACATCTGGAACGACCACTTCTTGAAAGAAGGTGCTGAAGGTTATCATTCATACGGCTACGTGATGTCACATGGCGGTCTGCTCGACATCCTGTATATCGGTGTGAAGGCTGGCGTATATCCCTGCCTCATCTTCCTTGGCGTGGGTGCCATGACGGACTTTGGTCCCCTCATCGCCAACCCCAAGAGCCTGCTCCTGGGCGCTGCCGCCCAGCTGGGCATCTTCGCCACCTTCCTCGTCACGCAGATGGACTTCTTCGGCTTCACACCTGCCGAAGCTGGTAGTATCGGTATCATCGGCGGTGCCGACGGTCCTACCGCTATCTTCCTTACCTCGAAGCTGGCTCCCCACCTCCTCGGTCCCATCGCCGTGGCTGCCTACAGCTACATGGCCCTGGTGCCCGTCATTCAGCCGCCTATCATGCGTGCCCTGACGACCGAGAAGGAACGCTGCATCCGCATGAAGCAGCTGCGCAACGTCTCGAAGAAGGAGAAGATCGTCTTCCCCATCGTCGTGGCTATCATCGTCAGCCTCATCCTCCCCAGTGCTGCTACGCTCATCGGCTGCCTCATGCTGGGTAACCTGATGAAGGAGAGCGGTGTCGTGGAGCGTCTTAGCAAGGCTGCCCAGAACGAGTTGAACAACATCGTGGTCATCTTCCTCGGAACCACCGTCGGCGCTACCGCCACGGCCGAGGCCTTCCTGAACTTCCAGACCATCTCCATCCTCTGCGTAGGTATCGTGGCCTTTGGAGTAGGCACCGCTGGCGGCGTACTGCTGGCTAAGTTCCTGAACCTGTTCCTGAAGGAGAAGATCAACCCGCTCATCGGTTCCGCCGGTGTCAGCGCCGTACCCATGGCTGCCCGCGTCTCGCAGACCGAAGGTGCCAAGGCCGACCCGCGCAACTTCCTGCTCATGCACGCTATGGGTCCGAACGTCGCTGGTGTCATCGGCTCCGCCGTCGCTGCAGGTATCCTCCTCAGCTTCCTCGGATAATCGCATTCGCGCCACACGCGTATATAATCTAAGGTAGGGTGCGCCGCCTTCCGCGGTGCACCCTTCTTCTCTTAAAAATCTTCTTCGAAATCTCATCATCTCGATATTCCGCTATTCCGCCCCCCCAACAAGTCATGAAATCGTCAAATTGTGAAATCGTGAACTTGTCAAATCGTGAAATCGTATAATTGTGAAATCGTAAAATCTATATAATTGTAAATCATGAAGTCTCTTCTCTTCTCTCTTTTGCTGACGACAGCCGCCGCTGTCCACGCTCAACCCGAAAATGTACCCGTACAGACGGGACAATACGAGCCCTCGTGGGAGAACCTGGCCGCATGGTCTTGCCCCGAATGGTTCCGCGACGCTAAGTTCGGCATTTGGGCGCACTGGGATCCGCAGTGCCAAGCCGAAGGCGGCGACTGGTATGCCCGTGAAATGTACTACCCGGGCTGGAAACAAGACTGGCACAAACGCCACTTCGGCGACCCTAAGGAATATGGCTACAAGGAACTCTGCCGCGACTGGAAAGCCGAGCAGTGGGACCCCGAAGAGCTCATCAGCCTCTACAAGAGCGCCGGTGCCCGTTACTTCATGGCCATGGGTAACCACCACGACAACTTCGACTGCTGGGACAGCCCCTATCAGGAGTGGAACAGCATGCGCGTGGGTCCCATGAAGGATATCGTAGGCGGCTGGGCCGAAGCCTGTAAGAAATATGGCCTCTACCTCGGCGTCAGCTTCCATGCCAGCCACACCTGGACCTGGATGGAGCCCTCCACCTGGTACGACGGCAACCTGACGAGGGAAGACGGCAAAGGCCAGTGGTGGGAAGGTCTGGATCCGCAGGAACTCTACGCACAGAACCACCCGCACAGCAGAGGCTGGGAAAAAAGTGGCTCCATCCACAGCGAATGGGCCTGGGGCAACGGCGCTGCCCTGCCCTCCGAGGCCTACAAACAGAAGTTCCTCAACCGCGTGCTTCAGTGTATCAACGCCTACCACCCCGCGATGATTTATTTCGACGACACCGTGCTGCCCTTCTGGGGATGCGACGAGAGCGTAGGACTGAATATCCTGACACATTATTATAATACTAGCGCGCAGACCGACGGCACCGGCAAGGCAGAGGTCGTCGTGACAGGTAAGATCCTCGAGGACAAGCACAAGGAGGCGATGATGTGGGACGTTGAACGCGGTGCACCCGACCGCTGTCAGGATCAGCCCTGGCAGACCTGCACCTGCATCGGCGACTGGCACTACGACCGCGGCACCTATGAGCGCAACAGCTATAAGAGTGCCGAGCAGGTCATCCGTATGCTCGTGGATATCGTGTCGAAGAACGGCAACCTGCTGCTCTCTGTGCCCGTGCGCGGCAGCGGCGTCATCGATGAACATGAGCGTGCCCGCGTAATGGGTATCAAGGCCTGGATGGACATCAACAGCGAGAGCATCTATGGCACCCGGCCCTGGAAGGTGTACGGCGAAGGGCCCAACTTTGAGAGTGCCAACCCGCTCAACGCACAGGGCTTCAACGAGGGCGTCAAATACTCCGCCGCCGACGTCCGCTATGTCGTGAAGGACGGCACCGTCTATGCCACCATCATGGCGTGGCCCACGGCGCGCGAGTTCACCTTCAAGGCGCTCGGCCAGAATGCCCCCTCCTACTCCGGCAAGGTGAAGAGCGTACGCCTCCTCGGTGGCACCGCGGTCCCCTTCACACAATCACCCGAAGGCCTCTCCGTCACGCTGCCCGAGCAGCACCCCAACGAGATTTCCGCCGTCCTCGCCATCACCTTCGAGGCCAGCATCTGAGGGCCATTCTCCTTCTCTTCCACGTGTGAGGAACACACGAATATCGCACTACGAATTAAAAAACGGCGTATCTGGGGCCGTCGGGCAAAAAAAATAGCACCGACGGCCCTTGGTCTCAAATATTTTCAGTACCTTTGCCGCGGATTTGGTATATACCTTCCCGCACGAAGCGATACACCTGCCGCGCCTCCGGCGTTCACGTCTGCCGCGAAGCGGCATAACTTTGTATAACTTCTAAAAAAACATACAACTATGGCAAAGAAAGCACTACTGATGATCCTCGACGGATGGGGAATCGGCAACAAAGGAAAGGGCGACGTCATCTATCAGACGCCAACACCCTACATGGATTATCTCAACGCTACGTACCCCCACAGCCAGCTGCTGGCCTGCGGCGAGAACGTGGGACTGCCCGACGGGCAGATGGGCAACTCCGAGGTGGGGCACCTGAATATCGGCGGTGGGCGCATCGTCTACCAGGACCTGGTGAAGATCAACCGGGCCTGCCGCGACAACAGCATCATGCAGAATCCGGAGATCAAGCGCGCCTTCGAATATGCCGTGCGCGAGGGCAAGGCCGTCCATTTCATGGGCCTCACCAGCAACGGTGGCGTACACAGCTCATTAGAACACCTCTACAAGCTCTGCGAGATCTCACAGGAATATAATGTTCGCGAGACCTATGTCCACTGCTTCATGGACGGCCGCGACACCGACCCGCGCTCCGGCGTGGGCTTCATCCGCGAACTGCAGGAGAAGTGCGACGAGACCGGCGCACATATCGCCAGCATCATCGGACGTTTCTACGCCATGGACCGCGACAAGCGCTGGGAACGTGTGAAGATTGCCTACGACCTGCTCATCAGCGGCGAGGGCTATCAAGCTCAGGACATGGCAGAAGCCATGGAACTCTCCTACGCCGACGGCGTCACCGACGAGTTCATCAAGCCCATCAACAACGCTAAGATCGACGGCACCATCAAGGAAGGCGACGTCATCATCTTCTTCAACTACCGCAACGACCGCGCCAAGGAGCTGACCATCGTGCTGACCCAGCAGGATATGCCCGAACAGGGAATGAAGACCATCCCGGGCCTGCAGTATTTCTGCATGACACCCTACGACGCCTCGTTCAAGGGAGTGCATATCCTCTTCCCGAAGGAGAACGTCGAAGACACACTCGGAGAATACATCAGCCGTCAAGGCCTGAAACAGCTGCACACCGCAGAGACCGAGAAGTACGCCCACGTCACCTTCTTCTTCAACGGCGGGCGCGAGGCTCCCTATGAGGGCGAAGAACGCATCCTCGTCGCCAGCCCCAAGGTGGCCACCTATGACCTGAAGCCCGAGATGAGTGCCTTCGAGGTCAAAGACAAACTCGTCGCCGCCATCAAGACCGACAAGTACGACTTCATCGTCGTGAACTTCGCCAACGGCGACATGGTAGGACACACCGGTGTCTACGAAGCCATAGAGAAAGCCGTCGTTGCCGTAGACCAGTGCGTCAACGAGGTCGTCGAAGCCGCCAAGGCCACGGGCGACTACGAAGTCATCATCATCGCCGACCACGGTAATGCCGACAACGCCATCAACCCCGACGGCACGCCCAACACCGCCCACTCCCTGAACCCCGTGCCCTTCATCTACGTCACCGAGAACAAGCAGGCAAAGGTCGAAGACGGCATACTGGCCGACGTTGCACCCAGCATCCTGCACATCATGGGACTGGAACAGCCCGCAGCCATGACCGGCCGCTGTCTCATAAAAAATTGAAAATTGAGAATTGAAAATTGAAAATTGCCCATGAGCCCCATTGGCCCCATTGGCCCCATAATTCCCATTCCCCCCATTAGCCCCATTAGCCCCATTAATAATATCACTATGAAGAAAAGAATCCAATTCAGCCTCGTCTACCGCGACATGTGGCAGAGCTCTGGCAAGTTCCAGCCCCGCAAGGACCAGCTGGAGCGCATCGCACCAGCCATCATCGACATGGGTGTCTTCGACCGCGTAGAAACTAACGGTGGCGCCTTCGAGCAGGTGAACCTCCTCGCCGGCGAGAACCCCAACGCCGCCGTACGCGCCTTCTGCAAGCCCTTCAACCAGGTGGGCATCAAGACCCACATGCTCGACCGCGGCCTCAACGCATTGCGCATGTACCCCGTGCCCGACGATGTGCGCGAACTGCAGTATAAGGTGAAGCACGCTCAGGGCGTGGACATCCCCCGTATCTTCTGCGGACTCAACGACGTCCGAAATATCATCCCTTCCGTGAAGTGGGCCAAGGCCGCAGGCATGACGCCGCAGGCCACCCTCTGCATCACCACCTCCCCCGTGCACACCGTGGAGTACTACTCCGAGATTGCCGATCAGGTCATCGCTGCCGGAGCTGAGGAAATCTGCCTGAAGGACATGGCCGGCATCGGACAGCCCGCTCTCTTAGGCGCCCTGACCAAGGCCATCAAGACCAAGCACCCCGACATCATCATCCAGTACCACGGCCACAGCGGCCCGGGCCTCTCCATGGCCAGCATCCTCGAAGTCTGCAACAACGGTGCAGACGTCATCGATACCGCCATCGAGCCCCTGAGCTGGGGTAAGGTGCATCCGGATATTATCTCCGTACAGTCCATGCTGAAGAACGAGGGCTTCGAGGTGAAAGAAATAAATATGAACGCCTACATGCGCGCACGTGCCCTCACCCAGGAGTTCATCGACGACTGGCTCGGCTACTTCATCAACCCGGGCAACAAGCACATGTCCTCCCTCCTCCTCGGATGCGGACTGCCTGGTGGTATGATGGGCTCCATGATGGCCGATCTTGCCGGCATCCACGGCGTCATCAACAACACTTTGAAGGCAAAGGGCGAACCCGAGCTCTCCACCGACGAGATCCTCGTCAAGCTTTTCGACGAAGTGGCCTACGTCTGGCCGCGCGTGGGTTATCCCCCATTGGTCACCCCCTTCTCGCAGTACGTCAAGAATATCGCCCTCATGAACCTGCTGACCATGGCTCAGGGCAAGGGCCGCTTCGTCATGATGGACGACAGCATGTGGGGCATGATCCTCGGCAAGAGCGGCAAGATTCCCGGCACCATCGATCCCGAACTCAAGGAACTGGCCGCCAAGCAAGGCCGCGAGTTCACCGACGCCGATCCCCACACCCTGCTCAAGAACGCCCTGCCCGACTTCATCAAGGAGATGGAGGAGAACGGATGGGAGCGCGGACAGGACGACGAGGAACTCTATGAACTCGCCATGCACCCCGAGCAGTACCGCAACTACAAGAGCGGTCAGGCCAAGAAGAACTTCCTCGCCGACCTCCAGAAGGCCAAGGACGCCAAGCTGCAGGCCGCTGCAGGTCCCAAGCTCTCTGTCGAGGAACTCTCCGCCTTCAAGCACGCCAAGGCCGATGCCATCCAGGCTCCCGACGCAGGCCAGGTCCTCTTCGAGGTCAGCGGCGATGCCGGTGTCACCCGTTGCACCGAGCCCGCAATCGGTGCCGAGTACAAGGAAGGCCAGACCTTCTGCTACATCCAGACCCAGTGGGGCCAGCTCCTGCCCGTCCCCGCAGCCCTCGGTGGCAAGCTGGTGGACATCACCGCCAAGCAGGGTCAGAAAGTCCTGAAGGGACAGGCCATCGGCTGGATAGAGCGCGAGGCCAAGGCGTGAGAATTGAGAAATGAGAAATTGAAGGCCGTCGGGCAATTGCTCGACGGCCTTCTTCTTATCTATGAATTTTCAATTTAACTGGGGCTCATGGGGCCAATGGGTCTCATGGGCGATGCGCAGCTTAATTTTTAATTTTCAATTTCTCAATTACGGTGTAACCGCAGGCTCTTCGGCATAACCAATCCTCACCTCCGTATCCTTCTTGACGAGACCTGCGTCGCCGCCACCGAATACGTTGCCTTTGATGTTCGCGCCGTCGAAGATATTCACAAGCGTCCAGACAGAGGTGGCGAACTGATTTCCATCCAGTCGAGCCATACCGCGGCTACCGCCATAGACTTCACCGCCATAGACCTCGTTGTAGTTCGTAGGACTACCGACCGTGGCCCTGATGATGACCTCATTAAGCGACTGCCAGCCCACACCGTGATTGTCTACGGGGAAGCCGGGCTTTTCCGCAAGATCCTGACGCGTGGGAGGTATCGTGGGAGGACCTACGCTACCTACCGAGCCGCCACCATAGACGTTACGATAGATGGTGCCACCGTTAATCTCCACCTTGGTGAAGCGAGAAACAGAACCAGCGGAAGTACTGTAGTCTATCTCCTTCATCGTGGTTGCTGGTGCCGTGGGCCTTAACGGATTGATATAGTCCCAAGTTTGAATCTTAGTTTCATCTTCTTCATTGTCACCTACGGCTAAGGTATACCGACCATCAGCATTGAAGTCATACTTGTACTTACCAATACCCGAACCTGCACCATAGACATTACCGCGATGCAACCAGTGCGGGCTATCGAGGTCGGTGATATAGCTACCATTTTTGGCTTTAAGTGCTTCAGCGCCATACGCCATACCTATCTCACCGCTGTTAATGGTCACCGTGGCATCCCTACGCACGTGTCCGTCCTGACCGCCGCCATAGACGGAACCGAGGATGGTGGGACCATACAATGTCCAATTAGCTGCATCTGCAGGAGATAATGCCTTGAACGCGTCACCGGAAATAAGTTCGCCAACAGTATGAGCACCATCGCCTTCGCCATAAGCCGTCGTACAGCGATATTTGCCATCACCGATGGTCACATCGGTCTCATTGACATAGCCGGAGAAGAACTCAGGACTGTAGTGGTAACGCGGTGACTCCTGGATATTAGGAGCCGACTCACCGCGGCAACCGCCAAAGACGTTACCGTAAGGCAGACCGTCCTTCATGCTATCATCAGGATCACCTGCTTTGATGTATCCTACTTGACCGCCCGTAACTGTGACTGTGGCCTTACCGCTGTTCATGAAGGCTAAGCTATTTGCATTGCCCCCATCCCACAGCGTCTTATCGGCATCTGCTGAAGCACCATTGAGCGTCTCACCATAGCCGGCAGGATAGTAATCATCCGAACCTGCGGCATAGTTACCCTTACCCACGGAGCCCATGTTACCACCGCCATAGACATTACGCACCACATAACCTCCAGACATTGTGACTGAGGTATTGCCATAGACCTTACCGGCCGTGATGCTATAGATGCCGACAGTGTGGTAATCATCAGGATTTGTGGATCCTTCAGTCTTGCCGATCTTGAGGAGTTCCTTTTGGAAAGTACCCTTACCCTTACCGCCGCCGTAGATAGCGTGACCTACCAAGCCTCTCGTCAGCGTCAGGGAAGCATTCCCCATGACATGACCGTTTTCTGCACCGCCATAGACCGAACCGGTGATGCAGTCGTACAGATAACTGGTGCCGGAAGCCGTCTTGTAGTTCTCAGGGGTGGCGGCGTTATCCTCCGGGTATGCAATGGTCACGGTTGATGATCCCACGTTACCGCTGAAGGCCATCTTATAGCGGTCGCCGGCAACACCCTTACCGCCGCCGAAGATATCACCATTGTCTATGCGGGCATTCTTATACTTCGTCTTGCCCGGTTCTGTATTCTTATCAAGTACAGCATAATCATCAGTAATATCCAACGGCTGTCCCGAAGCGTTGAACGGCCCCATGAAGTCCTTACCGGTGAGACCGACACGGCCACCGAAGATATTGACCGCGGCAGTACCCAGGTATGAAGGACCGCTCGGAACGGTTACATATTGGACTTCATACGGCCAGCTCAGGGCAAAGCTCTTATCGGCGTCTTCTTCAGCGTGTTTTACTATATTCTTATATTTTTTGGTTCCGCTGGAATTAAACGCCTGGTCTTGGCTGGTTAACGTTCCTACGACGTCCTCTATTTCATAGTTGATGATACCTACAGAGGCCATCTCGCCACCGCCATAGATGCTCTTCTTCACCCAACCGCCATAGACATCCACTTCCGAGCCGATACCCACTATGCCGGACCACAAGAGAGGTATGTAGCCATAGGTGTGTGTATTGTTGCTGGCATCTTTGGATGTGACGATAGCACGGGAAGCTTCCTCCTGAATGGTGCTGCCGTAGCCGCCGCCATAGACATCGCGTTCGATGGTGGGTTTGGTCGGGGTGGCGGTGTCGGTCTTACTGGTCTTACCGATAACAACGAGGGTGTTGTCACGTACCGTTCCCAACTCAGCACCGCCATAGACGCTGTTCTTGATGACGGTGTTGTCGCCATAAATATTCACAGTAGCAGTCTTCACCTGACCCAGCTGTGGCCATAGTTCATTGAAGGTGTTGTCCAGCTTCGTCAGACGTCCCATACTGCCGCCAAAGACATTACCACCCTTTGCATGGGCCAAGCGGTAGAGGTATTTGTACTTTGTGGTGGAACCATCGCACAGCAAGGAGTCGTAAAGCTCAAAGTCCGTGTTGGGAATGAAGTCTGCAGCCTTCTTATCCGTCAGCGCCGCATTCTTGGCAGCATCTATCTGCGCTACCGTCTGACCGTTAGTTTCAACTTCTACACAATAGAACTGGTTCTCGCGGTCATTACCGATGGTACCGCCGCCGATGTTCACGGTGACATGACCATACGTCTTACTATCAGTATCCTCCGAGAACTGTCCGTAGGTAGAACTTGTAACAGCGTCAAAGCCGATACCCACAGAAGCCAGACGGCCACCGCCATAGACGGAACCAAGCATGGTGCCATCGGTGATGTTCACCTCCACATTGCCGCCGACAGAACCTGCGGTGACGTCATCGCCGCCGAATCCACGTCCGGCACCGAAGATGTTACCGTCCACATAAGAGGTGCCCCAGGTGCCGATATACGGATATCTAATGGCAGCAGCGCCTGTTCCAACTATTTTACCGGACTTCACATCCAACTGCACATCGCCCAGCACGTGACCATCCTCACCTCCGCCGAAGACAGAGCCGTAAACACGGGCCTCGTCAGTAATTTCTACGACCACAGAATTCACATTCGTCTGATTGTTGAAGTTGACACGCTGGTCACCCTTACCAGCTCCGAAGAGGTAGCAGGTGACAGGGTGAGCGGCAATCTGACCCAACGTACGAGGAACACCGAGCGTTCCGCCCGACATCTTCACGGTGGAGATACCCGTGGCATCGTTATCGGCCTTACCTACGTTGGTCAACTCATTACCGCCATAGACACTGGTCAGGATATGGCCGCCCTTGATCTCTACCACGGTATTGCCAAAGACCGCACCAGCATTTTGATGCCACAAGCCATCAGAGTATCCATTGGCATCTACTGGTCTTCCTTCTTTATCACTTCTCGTTGGATCTTTAGTCCAACCTAGTTTACGTTTATACGGGAACAGACCCGATCCGCCACCGAAGACGTTGCCATAGAAGGTGTGGCCGTCGGTAGCATGCTTAGGCTTGTCGTTGGCATCCAGATTAAAGACATCATAAGGTGCATAAGGTGCCTTATATTCCCAGCTGGCGCATTCGGGCAGGGAGTTTTGATAATAGCTCCCGACTGCTGCTTTCAAAGCTGCTTCTGCAGGATTGGACAGATCAATATCCGGGTCACCGTCAACATACAGACGACCTGCTGCCCATTCTGCAGCTGTATAGCGACGGTTGAGAGCAAATGGTTCTGCCAGTCGTGTACCATTATCAGCCATCTGCACATAACCGTTACCAATCTGGCAATCTTCCTGAATGGTCACATGCGTATGGTGCTGCACAATACCATTCTCGCTACCGCCATAGACGGAACCCTTGACGAAGGCATGTCCGCCAACAGTCACCTCAGTACGGGTAGCCAAGGCCAGCGTCTCGATATACTTAAGGTATTTGGCTTCGTCCGTGTAGTATTCCGGAGCATTGGAAGGAGCCACACGATAAGGTTTGCCGTCTGTGTTGCTCGTTGATGTGAAATCGATATCCTTATAATCAGGATCCTTATAAGGCAGCACGCCCCTGCAAGCACCAAAGATGTATCCTGTATCATCGGAACCGCCGTCGGCCGTCATCTTCATATCGTCCGGGCCAATTTCGGCATAGTCTTTGACGATGACCCTACAGATACCTCTATTATCAGATACCAGTGAGACTGGAAGTCCATCAGCATCAAGGGAATACTTGCCTACCGAAGCCATCTCACCGCCACCATAAACACTGCGTCCAACCTTGGCATGATTCTGAACAGTAACGGTACTGTTGCCGCGCACCAGACCCGAGTAACCGTGAGTATAGATACCCTGACCTCCGCCGAACACGCTGCCCAGGATTATGGGTGCACTGGTTCCTTCTTCGGTTCCAAGACCTATCGTCACCGACGTATTATTCTCTACGCGGGCAATCTTACCGCCACCATAGACATTACCGGTACCAGCCTTAAGCTTTCCGCTCTCTATGGTTCCGATGGTGCCATTACCGATGATGACACTCGTGCTTCCTTTGCCAGAATTCACTTCTCCTATCATGGCTTCGGCACACTGGAATGCGCCATCACCACTGTCAAGGGCTCGTCCCTGGCCGCCGCCGAACACATTACCAGTAATTGTGGCTGCGTTGCGGGAAGGAGTCGGGATGACAGAACCAGTAAGTGGATCATTGTTTGCGTTGTACCAGGTCCACACAGCAGGAGTCTTCACATCGTCCGTGGTGATATAACCTTCCAAGGTCGAATTATATGCGACTGCATCTTTCGGATAAATAACGCCACCAGCAGCATAACTGGTTCCTAAAGCATCATTGACGAGGATAGCCTGTTGGGCTGTAAGTTCAGTACCACTGCCAATATAACCGGGTAATGCTGCATTATGCTCATTGCATTCTGCCTGGGTGTAATAAACTGCAGGTGTCTTCACATCGTCTGTAGTTACATAGCCCGGTAATTTAGCATTAAAGGCAGCGGCATGTGCTGCTGATATGACTCCGTTTTCGCTATAAGCATCATCCGTTAATCCCAATGACGTATTCACGTCGGCGGCCTGTGCGGCTGTGAGCGTAGCACCACTGGCGATATAATTGGGCAATGCTGCATTATGAGTATCAGCTTCTGCCTGAGTGTAGTTAACTGCAGCTGTCTTCACAGTGGCCGTCGTGTAATAACCGGATAATTGGGCATTATAGGCAACGGCATCTTCCATATAAATGACATCATTTTCAGCATAGCTGGTGCCCAAGGCTGAATTAACCGCACTTGCCTGTGCAGCGGTGAGTTGCGTAGCACTTCCTATAATGCCAGCCACATGGACAGGATTATCGCTATAATTATACTCATTACATTCTGCCTGAGTGTAGGTAACAGCTTCATCGCCAGATGCGATCTTATACGTGTACTTAGCGCCACTGGCATCCGTGGTTTCCCATACGGGATTACCCTCGCCATCCCAGGTCAGCCACTTACCTGTACCGATTTCCACATACGTGTCTCCGTCGATATCTGCCAGGTTACCGCCACCATAGATGTTACCGATGGTACCGATGGGAAGTGTCACCCAATACTTCGAGTGCACCGTGGAGACTTTGTAGTAATTGTTCTCGCTATCACGATAAGCGTAGATATCACTACCAACGGTCTCCTCGTAAGCTGAAGTTTCCTCCGAAGGCAGTACAGACTCATCGATAATCTTCACCCTCTGCAAATTCACTCTCGTGCCAGCAACGGTGACATGATACGACTGAGTCCTTTCACCCGTATAGGAAGTACCATGAGCGTCCTGCCAGTCAGGAGTTCCACCTGTACCTTTGTCCTCAACCTCCACCTTACCATACGTCATATTGACATTGACATGGGGGTTGCCGACCACCTTGGCACGATAGCCGCCACCATAGATGTTGCCAATATAGGTAGCGGAGATGATATTGATTCGCGGATCCTTCTTGGGAGTGGAGGCGAGAAGCTGCCTGATCGCAAGTGCTTCTAAGCCCTTTTCCATAAGAGCTGAAGCCGCTGTCCTTTGAGCTTCGGTCTTAGTTCCATCTTCGGCGATGGCTCTTTGTTCGGCAATCTTTTCATTTACAGCCTCATCGGTCGCCGTAGAAGAAAGACCCAATGCCGTCAAGTCAGCTGCAAGGTAGCTTTCGTATGATGGCTTTATGGTATTATCATACTCTTCCTTGGATAAGGGTTGAGCTTGATATACAACTCCGATATCACCGCCGTAATCTTCACGCTGCTTTGCATAGCCACCACGGCCGTCTGACACATAGCCATAGACAGAATACGGTGCGAGATAACCACCGGCATACAACTCATCGATACGGATGGGTTCGCAGCCGCCTTCCTCAATATTCACGGTGATGGATCCGGAGATAGCACCGCTGGTGTTGTTACCGCCGAACACACGCTTCAGCGAGGAACCATTGGTGATGGTAAGATTGATGTCACTGTTGACATCAGCATTCTTCGCACCGCCGAAGATTTCCTCAACACCCTTGGCACACTCCATCTTCATATCTACTTCACCGTCGATGGGAGCATCCTTACCACCGCCGTAGGATTCATCCACCACCATCGGACAGTCATCATACATGCTCTCATACATCGATACGGCCGTGGAACTGATATTTCCTTTCTTATTACTACCGCCATAAACGTTGTGGATCTTACCACCCTTGATCTCTGTGGTAGCAACACCACCATAACCAGTCTGACCATACCAATAGTTGGCTTGTCTCATTTCCTTGGTGGCAGCATCAGAGTTTTCGACAGCCACATACGGCTTGGCCTGTGTGCCCTCGCCGTGAGCATCATCATTACTACTCGTATCATAATGGGAATAGTTCATGTAGCCAATGTTGGCTCCCGGGTTCTGATACCACACGACAACGGGATCGCCGGAAGCATCACGTTCCACTAAGGAGAAATTGTCTGCACCGTTACCGCCGCCGAAGACTTCAAAGATCTCGTAGGTGCCGTTGACCTGTATGTAGGTGGCAGGCACAGGGGCAGCGTTACCACCGCCATAGGCCTGATAAATACTGGTCAGCTGACAGCCGTCGATGATGACCTCAGTCCTCTGGGTGGTATGCTCATAGTCGGTGGTGATGGTGGTGGTACTTCCCGGAGCTGCGGGACCCATCGGCATATAGGGTGCCAGATCACCGCCTCCATAGACACCGCGCATATCATAAAGGGCGACGTTGTCGGCAGCAAACGCTTTCTTATCACTGATGCTGGTTTTGTCCTTGTTCTGCGTAGCGAACACATGCACTCTGACCTTACCCTGAGGAGAGCCCTTCAGGTTGTTACAGCCGAAGACGCGGTCCACGACACAACCCAACAACGTACTCTTGACCTGGTATCCATCAGCCACATCTGTCCAACGGCTTCCTTCGCCAGTTGTTGCACCATGAATACCTTCGACATAATCTGCCGTCTCCAGTCCATTCAGGTTCACCTTGACATCGCCATAGACTATAGCTTCGACTTCGGTAACTGCTGGCTTATAACCCGGGGAACCAGAGGTACCCACTGCGGGCAAAGCATTTCGTCCAAGTCCACCGCCGTAGGCATCACCACCAATGGTACCACCCAGCAGGTTCACCGTCGTGGTGTACTTGGCCGTCCGTTGGGTATTATCCGTCCAGCTCCACAGACTCGTCTGTTTGTTTTGCGTCAGGTTGCTGGTATTCGTATTTGCCATAGCTCCGCCGCCATAGACATCGTTCTGGATGGTACCGCCTGTGATATCGACATTCACGCCGCACTTCACATAGCCAGTTTCACCACCGCCATAGACACTTCCCAGGATATTGCCGCCACTGACATGGACGTTGGGCCACAGGACTGTAGCGAAGCTATAGGGATCGTAGTCAAATCCCTTACCCTCAAAGCTCTGCTGCCTGAAAGAATCACTGGGACCACGGCTGGCAGCAAAGACGCTACCACCGATTCGGCCACCATTGATGTTTACCTGAGTGTATGACTTCGAACCATGAGTTGAGTAACTACTATAAGTTCCTGTGCGGGTGTAATTCGTAAGATCCTCGAATTCTTCAAATCCCTGACCATTGGGCGCACCCGTGTTGGGAGGACCGACAGAGGCCATGGCACCACCGCCATAGATGTTACCTTTAATCTTTGTGGTGGCCGTTGCCTCATTGTCGCTATTCTCGCCGAAGACTTCCACCAGCGTCGTACACGTGACAGAACCGGAGGAGTTGTTGCAAGCCGTGATGGGATCATCATGACTATCTTTTGTTCCTGTATCATAAGTACCGATACCCGAACCAGCACCGAAGACATGACCGCTTCGTTCATCTGTATCAACCGCCGAATTCTGACCTGCGATATTACCCTTAAAGATATGCACCTCAGTACTGTTGCGCACATGACCATCCTGGCCTCCGCCATAAACAGAACCGTAAATAGTAGGGCTGGAAGCTGAGGGGCTGGAAGCTGATGTGCCACCAATATTGACGATGGCCTTATTGACATAGCCTAAGAAGAAGTCGGGCACATATCGGTAGCGAGGCGACAAGTTACAGGAGGCTGCGGCCTTACCACGGCTACCGCCAAAGACAGAACCGTAGGGCACACCACTTTCTTCATAACTCTTATTAACGCCATTAACATTAGCTCCAGTTGAAGCCCCAACAGTACCACCCAAAATATTCACCGTAGTGATACCGCTGTTCAGGAAGTGCCAGGGCAGATCCTTGGTCTGATTCTGAGCTGTATAGGCTGTCGTCCACAGATTACCATTGACAGATGGCAACTCGCCATAGCCCTTGGGTGCGTAGTCGTCTGCGCCGCCGGCATAGTTACCCTTACCCACAGAGGCCATGTTACCGCCACCATAGACGAACCAACCCACGCTACCGCCATTTATCGTGACGGTGGTGTTGCCATAGACCTTACCGGCCGTCCAGCTGTGTACATCTTCTACAAGATCCTTCGAAGAATCACTGGGATCTTTCTTGTTATTGCCTGCGTTGTTAGCATCCCACAGCGTAGATTTGAAGGTGCTTAGACCCTTACCTCCGCCGAAGACGGTACGAGCAATAGCACCACCATTGATAGTGACAGACGCATTCTCATAGACGTGTCCGTCCTCACCGCCACCATAGACGGTCCTAATGGTGGGCGAACCTGTTGTACCAATAGTTACGCGTGTCTCTCTGACATTGGCAAACTTGGCCTCTTCATAGCGCTGTTCGGTAATGTCGCTTACTCCAAAGTCAACTCTACCTCTGGCAGCGCCAAACACATAATTGTCGATCTGGGCCGTACCATCAATGGTGACTTCTGCCAGACCCGTATTAACATCAGCAGTACCTGTATTACTGCCATACGTAATCTCCATGGGCCAGCTGAGGCCAAAGTCATACAATGTCGTTGCCAGCGTAAGATTTGCATTATCCGCACTTCTGTGTTGGGATGAAGTCCCGTCGATGTCACTAATAATCGTTCCCACGGAACCCATGGAACCGCCTCCATACACATTATTCGTCACTTGACCACCAAGGACGGTAATATGAGTGTTGCCAGCCACGAGACCAGCCCAGGCATTATAATGCTCTTTACTATCATCACCGGTATAAGTATCCGTACCGCAGCCGGCACCATAGATATTACCACGGGTAACCAGTGCTTTTTCAGCTATCGCAGGATTTGTAAAGGTACGCCAAGGATCAGAAGTGTCTGTCTCAGGGATACCGATGGTACCGCTATATACGGTTACATAAGCATCTCCGGCATTGTGACCGTTCTCGCCACCACCATAGACAGAACCCTTGATGCTGGGACCCGTGCTTGCACCTTCGGTGCCAATGGTAACCCTGGAATCTTTAATCCACGCCACCTTGTCGTAGGGGTCTTTATATATGGTGGCTGATGGATTACCCATCGTAGCCGCTACAGGCTTAGCGACATTACCTCTTGACGAACCGTTCACCATACCATTGTCGCGACCGCTGATACCGATGGTACCACCCGTGATAGTCACATTGGCTGTACCTCCACTGGTCCATGGGGTAAGGGGTACACCGTCAGGGATATAGGAGACTTTATCGGCCAAAGCGAACGTGCCCACCGATCCGAGGGCGCCACCACCATATACATTATGGTAGATGCTACCACCGCTGATAGTCACATACGTATCGCCCTTGACCAGACCTGCAAGCGTATGGTCTACATGGCCTTTACCGCCACCATATACATTACCCATCGTAGCGCCGCCGAACATCACATAGCCGGCATCGGAGTCATCGGCGGGCTTCACTTCGTTGCGGCCTATCTCGCCGGCACTGATAGTGACGTAGGTGTTTTGCTCCACGACCGCCATCTCACCGCCGCCATAGACACTGGCACGCACCTTGGTGTTTTCACCACTGATGCTGACAGAGGTGTTGCTCGTTACGCTTCCACCATGGTTGTCACTGGCATCGTGCTCTTCCACACCCATGCCACCACCATAGACACTACCGAAGGTGTACTTCACGGTATTGGCAGTTTCAACAGTTGCCCTCTGAGGAGTGGTTTCTGTAATCTCCGTACCGATGGTACCGCCAGTAACGATAATCTCCGTACCAACGTTAATGTCATTGTTTTGGGCATCCTTTGTAGTATGACGACCCGTCACAGCACCGAACTCACCACCACCATAGACGTTACCCATAATCCAGGTATCGGCACCGCTGATAGTCAGCTTCGTGCTCTTGGCATTACCCAGCTTCGTCCAGTCCGTAATGTCAGTTACGCCATCCAACTTCTTACGACGACCCATACCGCCAGCAAAGACGTTACCGCCCTTGGTGTGCTTCAGTCGGTTGTTGCTTTCAAGCAAGGTATTCGGCATATTGGCAGTGGCTGTTGTCAGAGCAGCGCCCGTTACGTCTGGAGCGATATACTTGTATTCATTCGTATTACCAATCGTACCACCAGTAATGTTGATGGTGACATGGCCGTGGCTCTGTGATTCGTTTACATCGGGAGTTTCCGTGTCATCCGCTATGTCAGCCTGCATCTCGCCACTGTTTGGATCCAATCCTACAGAACCCAGACGTCCGCCGCCATAGATGGAACCCAGCATCTTACCGCCACTGATGGTCACGGTGATATCGCCGCCCACATTACCGGCCAGCACATTCTCACCACTGAAGCCACGACCACCGCCGAAGACGTTACCGTCCACGTAAGAGGTACCCCAGGTACCAATTGTTGCTCCAGGCTTGATCTGCACATCAACATCACCTATCACGTGACCATCCTCGGCACCGCCAAAGACGGAACCGTAGATGATACCACCTGAGACTTCTACATTCACGCTGCCCACATTGGTCGATTCGTTAAAGTGTGAACGCGGGTCACCCTTACCTCCGCCAAAGATATAGCAGGTAAGCGGGTGAGCGGCAATTTGTTCAATGGTACGGGGCACGCCGAGCGTTCCGCCAGTCATCTTCACCGTACATGAGCCATTCACGTAAGTATACTCATTACCGCCATAAACGTTAGTCAGGATATGACCACCGGAAATGAGCACCTTCGTATTTCCTTCCACGGCACCTGCTGAGGGAAGCCAATCGTAGTCCGTAACTTTTCCACCGGATTCTGCTTTCACATAAGGATAGTAGCCGGAGCCGCCGCCGAAGACACAGCCATAATAGGTCTTACCATCACTTGCATGTGCTGTACTTCCGCCGGGGAAGAGCCCAGGTACATCGTCAGCATACGGGTCATAAGTTTCATAAACCACGTTCGTTCCTACAGTCTTTCCGTAATCCCAGTGTGAGCATTCTGCCAGTGCATTGCCTCCTACACCACCCGTTACCGGGGTCGTGGTCGGATCGATAAACTCAGCCTCGGTATAGGGCTTCGGCACAGTCTTTCCGCCTACGACCTCCGTCTTTCCCTCACCGCAACCTATCTGGCCACCGTAAATCTTCACGAGGGTGTTACCACGCACGCGGCCGTTCTCACCGCCGCCATAGACAGAGGCCATAATCAGAGGAGACGTGACGACATGATCGAGAGAGTCGGCTGCGCTTGCATATCCTGCCGCATACCTGTTCTTGATGATGACTTCGGTTTCCCTGACATAGGTGTGGAAATCCGCATCGGGGTCATCATCCGGATTCTCCACCTCACCTCGACCGGCACCGAATACGAAGCCCACATCAACGGGGCCTCCCTCATAGCCGGCCAGATTACCGGTGTTCTTCATACCGCCGTTGGTCAATGCAGCCTCGACAGGACCCACCTGACCGCCACTGACGATAACCGTACATTTACCGGTATTCGCGGTGAAGACATCGGGCTTGCCACCCACACATCCGTCGTGAGTCGGGTGACCGTCGGGCAGGGCTCTCGTGAAGGTTCCTATGGACCCCTTGAGGCCGCCGCCATAGACACCGTCATAGACATAACCGTCGGCCATCTCCACATGGGTGTTGCCCTTCACATCTGCCTCGCAGCCGCCGCCATAGACGCTCTCTCCAATAGAGATGCCTTCATAGTCTGTGGTTCCAGAATAATCCACTGCAGCATAGGTATAATCTCCGGAGCCCGGAGTGGTCTCTGTCATCTTCGTACTGATGTTCACATACGTGTTACCCTGTACCTCGGCCTTATTACCACCGCCGAAGACATCGCCGGTGATGTGGGCACCAAGAACGGTTGCCTCATACGTGCCTTGATGTTCGCCTGATGCTATCGGGGTCAACGGGGTCGATGAATCGGATCTTAAATGTACCGGTTCCTTGGCAGCATAATAGGTCTTCGTATCGGAACCGATATTAATGACAGCCTTACCAGTAACCGCACCTTCATTACCACCGCCATAGACACTACCGATGGTTCCGATGGCATCATTGATGGTCGCAGTGAAGGTCTTGGCGGTCGTGTTGATGTCTGAAGCTACAATATTTGGAATCTCTGCTTCAATATCTGCTTTTATGGCAGTATCATCAGTCTTAGTAATACCTAAGCTCTCATAAGAGAAGGAATAGGACCGATTTGCCCAGTAGCCCTTGGTCATGTTGATGTTGACTTCCGTATCACCTGTTACGGTTGCATTGCTACCAAAACCTCCACCAAAGACATTGCCTATATGGGTGCAGGACCTGATATTGATGGTAATATTACCTTTATCGACGTCAGTGTAGTTATTCGGATCTGCCTTTTGTGCATCTGTTGCAGTTTCTGGGCCGATATATTTCTTAGCACCAGCTCCGGGATAGGCAGCCCTGTTACCTCCGCCATACAGGCTATTGATAATGATGGGCTTACAGTCGTCTATTTCTTCCACATTCACCACAACAGGTCCTCCAATACTACCACCCAGATTATTACCGGAATAGACATTATTCAAGATGCCACCCGTAATATTCAGTGTGACACTTCCAAAGATCTTGGCATCATACGAACCGGCATAGACATTGACACCTTCACTAGTGTTACAGCCAATATCAATCGTCACGTTACCAATCACATCAGCACTCTTGCCGGCACCGTACATATTTCGGATCTTTAAATCACACTCACCGCCTGAGGTATCTTTATCATTGATTTCTGTACTACCACACTCACCCTTGGTGTTACTACCGCCAAACATATCATAGATCTCACCGCCCTTCAGGGTGATTTTGGCTAAACCGGTCACGTTAGCACCTGGGCTTCCGGGCTCACTACCATTACCACCGCCGAACACGCTTCCAATGACGTATGATCCCCATATCGTTACATCTGATGTGGGCACGTCGGCAGAGTTTCCACTACCATAGACCTGCATGATGCTGGTCTGGCTGCAACCATGGATGTTGACCTGTGTATTCTTTCCAGTAACAGGTACATAATGGGCCTGATTGCCACCACCATAGACGGCTACCAACTCAAACCACTCAGGATTGTCATACTCAAATGATGTTGATAACTTGTTCGGCCTTTCATTGGAATTAGTCCTATAAACGGTCACGTTCACGTTGCCCTTAGGCGTACCCTGGAGGTTGTTACATCCGAACACACGACCTGTGGTGGGAACCTGCTTTTCACCAACGGTTTCCGTTAGTTTCGTGAATGCCGTACCGTCAACAATGACTGAGACATCACCATAAACCATGGCTTCGATATCACTGGTTGCACCATTCACACCATTCTTCTGTCCCAGACCACCACCGTAGGCATTACCGATGGTACCGCCCGTCAGGTTGAGCGTGGTTGTGTAGGTCGTACCATATCTATAATAAGTAGTACTCTCTGCTGCCTTCTCGTTATTTGTCGTGATTTTGGTATAGACACCACCAGATTCAGTATACAACCCTGTTACGATTGATGTACCTACGGTGAGGCCAGTCACTTCGTGATAACCGTCAGCATTAAGAGCACTGCCCGTCCAGTTGGCCGTATTCGTGTGGGCCAGTGCGCCACCTCCATAGACGTCATGGATCACAGTGCCGCCAGCTATGTTGACTAATACACTACCTGTCACCGGAGCTTCTTCACCGCCGCCGAAGATATAATTGGCTGTACCGCCGGTCGTCGTCACGTTGGTTCCACCAACGCTTGCCGTTGAACCTAAGCCGCCACCATAAACGCTTCCGCTCACGGTGCCATTAGCCATCGTTACGACGGGCGTACGGGTATATGCTGCCAGGTTACCACCGCCATAGACGTTACCGACTGTACCGCCGCCGATAGTAACAGCCACCGTTTGCTGCGGCGCACCGTTCACATTATTACAACCGAACACGGCTCCTGTCGTGAGGGCAGTATTGGAAGTGGTCGCCACGGTTCCTCCATCAACAACCACCTGCACGATACCATTGACCAGAGCCGGATGAGTGCTATCTCCTAAACCACCGCCATACAGACTACCGTTCACCGTACCGCTCTTGAGCCATACCTTGGTGATTTCCGCATCAGCATCGTTGACATTACCAAGTGCAGATCCGCCATAGACATCACCCCAGATGACGGGTGTACTTGTACCGTTGCCAATAGTCACCATCACATTTGCACCAGTAGCAGTAGACGAACCATAGCCGCCGCCATGCACGTTGGCAAGATGCGTGGCATCAGTACCCACCGTACCGCCATTGACATTAACGGAAATGGCGCCACTTACCGTACCATTGGAGTTACATCCACCATAGATACCAGTTGATACTGCGCCGCCTGTCATCGTTACGGTAGCAGTACTGCTCACACCGGCTTCATTGCCACCGCCATACAGGTTGGTTGCAGAACCACCGGCCATAGTCAGGCTCGTCGTACCGGTAATAGCTGCTTCATTGCCACCGCCATAAGCATTACCCACGGTGGTGTTCGCTTTCTGTAATATAACAGAGGTGTTACCAGTCACGGCAGCAGCATCACCGCCACCATAGACATCACCCGTAATAGTAGCCACATAGCTTTCGTGACCCGAAGTAATATCACCAATAGTCACTACGGGATTGCTGGTCACAACAGCCGTGGCACCCTTACCGCCGCCATAGACGCTACTGGACACCGTGCCGTTCCAGATGTTCACAGCGGGTGAAGCGCCAGGAGTTGTCGGGGTATAAGCGGCCAAGTTGCTGGCACCATAGATGTTACCAACATGCAGGTCGCTGTCACACCCGCTGGAAGCCTGGCTCCAGTCCATATTGACGGTGATGTTACCGGTAATATTACCGTTGATGTTCGAACCACCAAAAGCGTCCTGTGCGATCTTACCGCCATGGATGTTAAGTGTAACATTACCCGTAATGTTAGCAGCCTTAGGTGTTGAATCGCTGGGATCAGAGGTTGCAGAACGGCCCTTGGAGCCGCCATAGACGTAATTCATTTCTCCACCTACGATGGTGAGGGTGACATTACCATAGATGTCGGCCAGATTACAGCCGCCGTAGATATCACCGAACTTGGTGCCGCAGCCGATGGTGGCATTGATGTTAACGGGATGGTCTGAGGTGCCGATATTGGCAAGGTTGTTACCGCAGAAGAACTCATCGACATACATATCCGATGCACAGGCACCGGTGGCATCCACGCTGATACCCATGTTACCGGTGATCGTACCGCTGGTATTGCTGCCACCGAAGAGCTGGGTGATCTTACCGCCATGGACGCGCAGGTCGGTGCCGCCAGCACCAATGTTAGCTGCTGTGACCTCACCGTTACCACCGCCGAAAACGCGATTGAAACGGCCACCGTCGACGATGGTGACAACCCCATAGGCAGCAGCAGCATCGCCGCCGCCAAAAAGATCTTCGATGGTATTGTCGCAACCATAGATATGCACAGTGGCCCGCTTGGACGATGTAGTGCCTTCGATATCAAGTACAGGACTATAGTCAGCCTGTCTGCCGCCGCCGAAGACGTTGTCAATAGCATAAGTGGGGGTACTGGGTCCAGTATAACCTACTGCATCCTCTGTGGTGTGTGCAGTCTTGTAGATATTCACCGTCACGTCACCCTTCGGCGAACCATTTGTATTGTTACAGCCATAGACATCGCCGTCGATGGTGGCATAGCCCGTATAGGTAGGATTCGTATCACCGTCTGTGGCACCGATGTTGACAATGACGGCGCCATTGACCTGACCCTTCGCCACATTGGCAGCACCAGCTTCACCCAGGCCCCCACCGTATGTGTTACCATGGAGCGTACCCGAGAGGACATTGACCGTTGTCTCGTCTGTAGCTGCATCATTGACGCTACCAAGCGCAGAACCGCCATAGACATCACCATAGATAACAGGAGCATAAATGGGGGCCTCCTCATCCAATGTAAGATCTCCGATATTGACGGTAACATTGCCGCCTGTAGATGTCGCAGCACCAAGTCCGCCACCGAAGATGTCGATACTGTTGCCATCTCCCGAAGCACCCACATTGGCCTTGACATTTACTACGATATTACCTGCAACGGTACCATTGACATTAGCACCGCCATACAGGCCTGTGAGGTTCTTGTTGGCCGTGTTGTAGTTGATCTCAACATTACCATTTGTGGCAGCTCTGGTATCATCACTTGAACCAGAACCCATGCCGCCACCGAAGAGAGTGCCGTGCAGGGTGTTGCTGCTGATGTTGAGCGTGGTCGTCTTGCCGCTGGCACCGACTGCGCCGAGTGCCGAGCCGCCATAGAGATTTCCATAGACCGTCGTGCCATTGAGGGTAATACCAATATCGCCAGTGGTACTTGTTCCATGACCATAGCCGCCACCATAGACGACGTCGGTAGTCGTACCATTGACTCCCACTGTGCCGCCATTCAGCGCTATCGTCACATCACCCACACTGCCGCTGGCATTACATCCGCCATAGACACCGGCAGTCACGACACCGTTGGTCAGGGTAACAGTAGATGTGCCATTGACACCGGCAGCATTACCACCACCGAACAGGTTGACTACCGTACTGGAAGCATGGCTGTCATTATAAATTACGGAGGTATTACCAATCACAGCAGCAGCATCACCGCCACCATATACATTACCGCTTACAACAGCATAGGTGGTATTGCTGCTATTATCACCGATAGTTACAACAGGATTACCTGTCACAACACCCTTTGTCGCATCAGCAGGATCACCTTTGCCGCCACCATAAACGCTACCGCTCACGGTGCCATTCTTGATATTGACCGCTGGATAATTGGGAGTACCTTGAGGCGCAGAATAAGTGGCCAAATTACCGCCACCATAAACGTTGCCTAAATACCAACCGCAAGTATTGCTCTCGTCGGTCTTTTCAACATTGACCGTGATGGTACCAGATATGGCACCGCTGGTGTTGTTACCACCAAACACGTTAGCAATAATACCGCTATTGATGGTCAGTGAGATGTTGCCTGACACGTTGGCCTGGTTGGCACCGCCATACAAAGCACCAATACCCTCCAGAGTAGTACCAATGTTTTCGGGATGAGCGGCATGACCACTTTCACCGGCGACAAGTGCACCTGTACATCCAATAGTGATACTGCTGGCAGCGCCCGGAGCGAGGTTACCACCTCCATACACTTCGCCAATCTTCATATCACAAGAGCTGTCCTTGTCAATGTTCAGAGTACCACTGACACGGACGGTTCCCTTGCTGTTACTACCGCCGAATACCTTGTTGATGGTACCACCTTTGATGGTAGCATTGGCCGTACCAGCACCATAACTGTCACTGGACGGAGTATCGGCACTGTTCTTGTAGCCCACGTTAGCCGCCGTACCACTTTCACCGTTACCACCAGCAAAGACGCGATCAATATCACCGCCATTGATGGTCACATTAGTATAGGGAACTGCGGCAGCATTACCACCACCAAAAACGTCCTTGATACTTGTAGCGCAACCGCTGACAGTCACTGTAGGATAATTGCCAGGCGTAGTCGGGTCGAAATGCGCCAAGTTACCACCTCCATAAACTCCTTGCAGGGCGTATGTCTTGGCACCAGTTTCACCATTTACAATCGTTGCAGCTGTACCATTTATCTCCACCTCAACAGTGCTCTTTGGTGTACCATACTTATTATTACAGCCGAACACATTGCGGGCTGTTCCGCTTTCAACAGTCACCGTAACAGGACCGTAAACGTTGGCCGCAATTTCTGCATTTGCAGTGTTGTCACCCAGGCCACCACCATAGAGGTCTCCATGAAGCGTTCCGCCATAGAGGTTGACGTCGGTGGTAGCACCTGAAGTCTGGGTGCTGCCATCGGTGGTGTTTACCTTTCCTTTTGCCGAACCGCCATAGACATCACCCCAGATGATGCCTGTGCCGGAATAGCTGTAGTCCGGAGATGTTCCAGTCCTCAAACCGATGTTCACAGTCACACTGCCATTCACAAGCGTGGCCTGACCTAAGCCACCGCCGAAGACTCTGCCAGTCATTTCTGCAGGAGGCGTTTCTCCCCAGTCCGTTCCTATGGTACCACTTATTATTTCTACAGTGGAACTGCCTTTCAGCACACCATTGACATTGGCACCGCCATAGACGGCTGCGCTCACAACGGCCTTGGTATTGTCGCTGTTTTCCATGGTAACTGTGGTGGCTCCGAAGTTCTGGGCTGCAACATCTGGCTGGGAATCAGGATCATTCTTGCGTCCCAAGCCACCACCGAAGACGTTACCGGTCACACTGACGCTATAGATATTTACCTTCGTTTCCTTTCCTGATGTTGCAGCAATGTCTGTAGGATCGGATGCATAGGTACTACCTTTGGTCGCATTGACATCACCGAGGGCACTACCGCCATAGACGTTGCCGGTAATCGAGGCATTGCCGGTATATGTGGCTGTTGGAGGTTCTCCAGAGGTTGTCTTCGAGCCGAGATTCACCGTCACATCACCACTAACAGTAGTTGTACTACCTTCACCACCGCCAAAGACGTCATTGCTTAACTTGACACCTTCATAGCCCGTCGTCGTGTAGGCTATAGTACCAATGTTAACCTCAGTATCGCCGTTTATATCAGCTGCCTGACCGCCGCCATAAACTTTACCAGTGATATAGGCACCTTCCACATTGGGATGCTTTTCATCGACGCCGGCTGTTGAATCGTCATCATCAACCGATGTCAGCTCAACGGTCGTTGCCGTACCGATATTGACAGTAGCTTTACCATAGACATCCGCTTGTGCTCCACCACCATAGACATCGCCAATAGACCCTAAATCATGGGCATTGGCGGTGTTGTTAGTGCGCTTAATATCTTCGGCCTTGACTCCCGGTATCATATTGATATTCACCGTTGGGCTGCCATGCATCTTAGCTTCTGAACCCAAACCACCACCATAGACCTTGCCGATAGATGTGCAGGAGATGACATTTAACACAGGATCTGCGAAGGGGAATGAATGGGTAGCGTCAGCTGTTGGATAGGACACTGCAGTATTATCGTCTGCGGACAGCCTTGGCAAATAGATTGGCTTGCCAGTTTCAGAATCTGTTTGGCCGCTATCGTAATATCCATAGACAGAGTATGCGGCTTGATTACCACCAAGGTACAATTCATCAATATTGATGGCGCGGCAGCCCGTCTCTTCGATATTCAGCTTGATATGACCATTAATCATACCACCAGCGTTATTGCCGCCAAAAACCTGGCGGAAATTACCACTGGTGATGGTCAACTCCACGTTACCTTTCACGTTGGCATTGTCCGCACCGCCAAAGATCTGGTCAATCTTTGTCTCAGGCATACAGCCTAAGACAAGGATGGCATCGCCATCGATATCGGCATTTCTTCCGGCACCCACCAGTTTCACAACGTTCAGAGGACAGCCTTCGGCATTAGCATCATTTACGGACATCGTAGCCGAGCCAGAAATGGTGCCCTTTTCGTTACTGCCGCCGTAAGCCTCGTGGATATAACCACCTCTCAACTCGGTCGTGGCGTTGCCATTCACATTAGCACCACGATTAGGTATCCAATCGGTACCATCAAGAGTATAAGGATCCTTTCCGTTACCGCCGCCAAATACATATTGTATTTCGTGGGCACCCTCCACATGCACATCCGTTGCGGGCACCGCAGCGGCATTACCGCCGCCATAGACACTCTCTACACTGACATCGCAAGTGTGAATCCAGACATGCGTGCTCTTGCCCGTTGTCGTGAAGTTGGCCAGGTTGCCACCGCCATAGACAGCAGCGAGCTCAAACGTATTAGTGTTTATTGTGGGTTTAGTATTAGCTGTGCCGTCATTTTTATACGTTACTGTCTTATAGACATGTACCGTCACATCTCCCTTTGGTGAACCATTCAGGTTATTAGTACCAAATATGCGACCGCTCTTGACCACAGAAGCATGTTCACCATCATATTTGCTGATTTGGATTTCCGTGGCCTTGGCAGTAGCACCATCAGCATCACCGCCCAGATATACAGTGATATCACCATACACCTTGGCCTCAACACCAGCTATATAACCCTCAGCATCAGGATCATCGCCACTGGCCATACGACCCAGACCACCGCCGTAGGCATCACCCTTGATGACACCGCCATTCAGATAGACCTTCGTCGTATTGGTGCTGGTCGAGGATATGGTCTCGCTGTCTGTGCCGTAGCCAGCTGTCACATTGCCGATATTCGTATTTGCCAATGCACCACCGCCATAGACATCCTTATTTACAGTTCCACCAGTCATGGTGACAGTGACATTACCCGTCACATCAGCCTCGTTACCGCCGCCAAACACATTGTTTTCAACGGTACCTGCACTAATGGTTACTGTGGCATCGGTCTTCACGTCGGCCAGATTTCCGCCGCCATAGACATTACCAGAGACTACCACCTGGGCCATGGCGCTGCCGCCTGCCAGCAGGGCTGTCAGCATTATCGTGAGTGCCTGAATGTATGTATTCCTGTATATCATATCGTTGATGATTTATTTATCAAATAATCGTATGTTCAATTTTGTATCTCTCTTATCAGTTCATCTACTATATACATATCACTAAAAATATATAGGAGTGACGACGGGTCATGCAGACGTTCATTGGTCTTCGAGCAATACCACAAGTCTAATGCCCGTTCAGGGGATATGTCAAGTTGCTCGGAAAGCAACGTGACAATCCGACCGATTTTATTCCACATAAGCAAGTCGTTCAACATAGTCATTCAAATATTATATGATTCAACAAACACCATACAGGTGTCTATGATAATCTGTTTCGCAATGCACAGCTGATTATTCGGCTTGTGCTTTGATAGTTCCCCAAGAGCTGTTTCCAGCGTCATCATATTGGCCATGTAGGCTTCTACGGTGTCTATCACGCGGTCATTAGCCACGCCACCTTCTATCACATCATAGTTCTCCACGTCTTTCTTTCCTATGCGATTGGCTATAATAAATTGCAGCCATGCATTATCGTAGTACTCAAACTTATGGTATCGGTAGTTCTCCTTAACCTTTTCATAGTCCAATTCATAGACATTCACGACACCAGCCTCTTCCCTGATGCGTTGCATACGCTCTGCCCAGGTCTCGGCTTGCTGCCTGATGTCGGTGACGTAGAATCCCTGACCGAAATCAAGTCTTTTTCTACCCGCTGCCACCAAGGGTTGCTCTATTACTACTGTACTACCGTGGAACACTCTCATAATTAACTCTTGTTTCGTTTTGATTCCCTAACATTCATTGCCTCTAAGATGTCCTCTGTCGCTATTTCACGACTTTGGCTATGTAAGGTCTCGTAGCAAGGGAAGATGACATCTCGGAACAGTTCTATATCCTTCATCCGCTTATAAGCTTCTGTAGTAGAAACATGTATTTTCCTTGCCACAGACTCCACACATGAGGATGCAAAAATATTCTTCTGCATCTGCACCGACGGATAGCTGTATCCATTATCGGACATCAGTCCTTTATAGTTCATTTCTATACTCTGTATATCCATAACCATTTTACATCATTTTTTACTTCTTACATCTTCCTTCTGGCATCATACATCTTATTCCTTGATCTCAACCGTCGTGCTGCCGCTGACCTCACCATGGTTTCCACCGCCGAAGACATTTCCAAGCACTTGGGTGTTGCCCTGTAAGGTAACAGTGACGTTGTGGCCTGCTCCTATAACATAGCTCTCATCACCACCGCCATACACATTGCCAGTGTCGGCAACTCCAGTGGTACCAATCACGCTGTTACCCTTGATGGTGAGTTTGACGTCGCCGGCCACAGAACCGAGAGTCGTTAAGTCCTCGGTGGTATAGAGGATATGTTTGCCGTTGTCAACGGAAATGGAGTTTCCTTGTAGCCATTTGTAGGTGGTCGTGGTGCCTTTCACGGCAGTACGGTAAGTACCTAAATCCGTGTAATAGTAAGGTTCTGTCCTGAAACCTATACTATCGACCTCGACCGTCGGCAGCGATGCGGAGTAGCCGGCACCGAAGACATTGCCATTGACCGTGCATCCATCAAGTGTGGAAGTAACGGGGCCGTCAACCTTTCCCAAACTACCGCCGCCATAGAAATTATTGGTAATCGTGCAACCTGTCAGTGTAGATGTCACGTTGCGGGTCGTTGCCAATGAGAACTTAACAAAGTCCACGAGAATACGTGCCACGTTGGTTTTGTTGTCCGACATCGGCAGGAACTGGTAAACGAAGCGTGTGGAGACACCGCCGTAAGTGGCATTATATGATCGTGTGTATTGTCCACTCACCCAATTGTTCCAGTTGATATTTGTAACATTATTCTGATTGGATGGCGCGTAGCGACTGTATGAGTTTCCGCCGTATCCTGCACCGAAGAAGGTGCCGAAAGTACAATCAGTGGCAGTAGTGGTGACTGTTTTGTTCGCACTCATGTCGCCGAACTTAGGTCCGCCGCAGAAGATGTCCACATGGCTGTCGACGATGGTGGTGCTGAGGTTGCCCGTCACCGGCTTGGCGGCGTTGAGGCCACCGGCGTAGAACTCATGGATGTCTGCGTTCTGGATGAGCCAGGAGATGTTGCCGGTGTTGTCGGCGCCATTTGCTTTGCCGATGCCCTCCATGGCGGCACCGCAGATGGTGCCGAAGCGTCCGCCATTGATGTAGCACTCGGCATTGTCTGCGTAATTGTCGAGATCGGCATTGGCCACATAAAGTCCCGTGAGGTAGAACTCATCGAAATCGCCACCAGTAACCGATATGGGGGAGTGTTTAGTTGGCTGGAATCGATTTGCTCCACTTGATTGGTTTTTATCTTGGTGACAGCCTGTGTGGAACTCCTTGAACCACACATTACCTCCTACATGGATGTAAGGTATCTTGTTTGATCTGCCTTTTTGGTTGTAGCTCACCCATTGCTCCATCACACCGCCCTGCACGATGAGGGCATCGGTCTCGCTTCTAGCGGAATTCTCATACTCGAACTGTGTGACGCGGAAGAGCGAGGTGTTGGTACTCTCGAACCATCCTTTAGGAATCAGAATACCGAAGTTGTACGAGCCCGTGCCGCCGTTGGACTTCTGAGCCATACCGAAGCCGGGGATATTGATAAAGTCGGCCCTCACAGGGTGGCATTCGGTACGACCATTAAAACGCAGAATATAGGAGTAGTCTGGCTCATTGTCGCCATCAAGGTCAATAGAGGTCACCGTATAGGGCTTGGCTTTACTTGCTTCTATGGAGTTGAAATGATGATAATTGCCCACAAGCACCACAGCATAATCATAAACGGTCTGTTTGTTCGGGTCCCCCTCAATGCCCACATAAAGTCCCGTACTATTCGAACTTGAGATAGCGTTGCCCATCGTGGTGTAAACCACCTGGTTTTCTCCTGCAATGGAATAGCTGTTGCCATTGGTGTATATCTGTCCGCCACCGACCCTGGGTACATCATATCCGGTTTCCATTGCCGTATTATACACCTTGTCGGCGTTAGGGTCTGCCAAATAGACGCATTTTGCCCAGTAGGGCTCGATGGTAATGGAGGTGACGCCTTCGGGTACATCCCAGTAAGCTCCTTGGCTAAAGATACGGTTGCTGCCACCTGTGCCATATAGGTCCTTATTGGTGCAATTGCGGTCGGCAAAATTGTATCCACCCCAGGTGTCGGAAGGGGTGAAGGTACCTGGCGTGCCGCCTGTGATGCTGACTATCTTCCAGCCAGTCACCACGCGGTTGCCAGTATAATTCTTCTTGCCTACATCATTATAATAAGGTAACTGCACCTTGCGGTAGTTGAAGTTGAAGCGGTCAGGATCCTTGTCGGTGATGTTGAGGACAAGCTGCGAGGTTGTGATTTCAGCTCCCGATGGACGCTCGTACACTGCTCCGTCGCCCATTTGGATGTTGACGGTCAGTGTCCCAAACTTGCCGCCCTTATTGCGATCTTCTTCTCTTGGCTTGCCATTCAGTAAGGTCAGTGTGGATGCATTAGCTGCATCATAGTTGATGATGGACGGATACCTGCCTTGAACTTTCAGTACGGGGTAAGGCTTGGGGTTGTCGATGGTGCGGTCGGCAGTTTCAAGTACCCATTTGAGCATTTCGCTACTGCTATAGGTTCCAGTAGCCCACCAACCTGCCAGTTCACGGTGGCTGTTAAGTAGGAGGCGGTAGAACTCGAAACGCTTTAGGAAACGGTCCTCGGCGCCAAGGGCACAGTTATAGGTGATACCCGTTGGCTGCACGAATGGTGCTTCCAGACGGAAATAGTTGTAATTGCCCACACCAGTATTGCCTGCATTAGAGATGATTGTGCCGCCATAGATGGGGGATATTGTGCTACCACCTGTGATGTTGCCATAGAACATACAGTTCATCACCATGGTCTTTTGGTTATTGTTGGCAGAAGTCGTAGTGACATTATTGTAACCAACAATACCTCCAACGTTGCTGCCGCCGGTGATATCGGCATAGCTGTAGCAATTCACCACGCGGGCCGTGCCGTCGAGCAGACCAACAAGGCCGCCAGTGTTACCCGTTCCGCCCACCGAGCCGCTGAGGATGCCGACATTGTAGATGCGAGCTGCGCCATTAGCTGTACAGGCGATGGCACCAGTATTGCCACTATTGCCACTGATACTGACGCCCTCCAGCACCAGATTTTTCACCGTTCCGGAGAGGGTGGTGAAGAGGGGAGCACTAAGGCCGCTGATCTTGTAAGGCATATGGGTTTGGGGGTTGATGGCAGCTTCCAGCGTACCGCTGAAAGTGCTGACACCAGGTGTGCCACCTGTAATATCTTGCGTGATCACATAGTGTTCACTCTCGCTCGTAATCTCCTCTAAAGAGGTGATATTTGTCTGTCCCCATACTCTTGTGGTGCCCACCACCATCATCAACAACATAAGCATAGTGCGAAGCAGGGGCAGTCCGCCGGTGACGGACTTGCGGTTCGCTATCGACAGCCATGTCGTTGCCGCTTGAACCTTATATAGAGATGAGATGTTATTCATATTTGCCTGTATATCGTGACTCTTGTATATATCTTATATTTCTTTTAATCCTTAATTTCAACCCTCGTGCTGCCGCTGACCTCACCATGGTTTCCACCGCCGAAGACATTTCCACGCACTTGGGTGTTGCCCTGTAGAGTAACAGTGGTGTTACCATCTACAGCACTTGCATCGCCACCACCATAAACATTTTCATCTATTTCCGTTGTCCCTTCAATAGTAAGAGACACATTACCCGTAACGGTTCCAAGTCCTGTAAGATCCACCTCTGTATAGCAATATGATTTTCCACCATAATCAAATGTTGGACTACTTGTACTTGCTGTTTTCCCCCATTCTGTAGGAATAGTGTGAATCCACGTGTATTCTGTTGGATTATAATCAAGTTTTCCATCATGGATAAAGCCCGAATTATCACGATAAGGATACACAACAGTGTTTTTATCATGCACCTTGAAGGAGGTGGCAGAAGCAGAGTAGCCGGCTCCAAACGCTGAACCATGAACAATTGTGTTTCCTTTAAGGGTAGAAGAGATAGCGGGATCCGTAGAACTAGTAGGGCTGTCTACAGCACCAAGATTACCGCCACCATAAAAATTGCCATTAAATGTACAATCGGTAATGGTGTTGGTGACAGGCGCTACTGTAGTCTTTGAAAAAGATGCCCAATAATAGTAGGATCTGGTAATCACTTTGGAATTACCACTAGTTCTAGGCAACATTTCAAATTCGTATTCCGCCTGATAACCTTTCCCGCTTGTGTAAGAGAAAGGTTTGAATGCCGTGAATTTAGCAGTGTTATCCCAATGACTATGATTTGCTAGGGTAGGTGCATCTACACCAGCTCCTGCGTCATATTGTCTTTCTCGAAGCAGGTTCGTTCCACCATTACCACCACCATAGAATTCATCAAATGTAGTACCTGTGGCATTTGTTGTAATAGTCTTGGTGTTACTCATATCACCCAACTTAGGACCACCACAATACTTTTTAACTTTGCTATTGTCGATGGTTACGTTAATATTACCTGTTACGGGGCGTTGGGCATTAATGCCACCTCCGTAGAACTCGTCAATGAGAGAATGATTGATTATAAAGGTTACGTTACCTCCATTGGTTTCGTTCTTGCCACCAACGCTTTCCATGCCAGCACCAGCGACAAGACCAAATTTACCACCATCAAGGTAGGCATGAGGGTTATCGGTCTTATTATAGAAATCTGTACGGAACATACCGCTCAGGTAGAATTCTGGAAATTCTCCACCAATGGCATTAACTGCACAATGCCTTGTGGATACACGACCATTACCATGAACGCCAGGTGTAAATGCTTTCATCCATAAATTTCCACCCAAAAGGAAATATGATGTGCGGTCACATTCCCAAGTGGAAAGTGTTGAAGGATTAGTACTTATGTCATTATTAACTTGCTCTTTTGATACGATTTGAAAGAATTCTCCTCCATTGAGTATGAGTGGTGCTTCATGCTTGTTGTGCGTAGTAGTACCTCTCTTATCGTACTCAAACTGTGTGGTATATATATATGAAGTTTCTGTAACCTCAAAATGCCCCTGAGGACAAATAATACGCAGACCAAGATAATCGGCACTCTTACGGATAGCCATTGTGATATCAGGAACCATCAGGAAGTCGAAACGGATGGGTTGGATATTGGGCCGTCCACCATTATTCATACCTGCTTGGAAACAAAAATCTGGCTCATTATCTAAGTCAAAGTCTGCACTCATGATTGTGAAGGGTTTTGCTTTAGAAGAGTATTCATTACCACTAAGAATTAACTTGCTAGTATTATTCTGGCCGCCCTGGATATCGTTATTTTGATAATTTCCTACCAAAACGATGGCTTGGTCGTATACACTACCTGTGGCCATAACGCTCAATCCTTCTATAGCATCATCCAAGGAGGTTTTCAGCGTATTATCACTAGGCCATAAAGGCAACATTCCACTAGTACCACCAAATGATAATGCTCCAGCATTATAAAACTCATGGCTGGCATTGTTAACCATGTCAAGCCGATAGTTTTTATTACAAAGGTAAACAGCTTTACCCCAATGAGCTTCAATAGATATAGCCGTGACACCATCTGGCACATAATAATACCCTCCCTGAGCGAATACACGGCCAGATGTTTCAAAGATGTCTTTGTCTGTGCAATGACGATCGGCAAAATTGTAGCCACTTTCCCAATTAGCAACAAAACCGTTGTAATCTGTAACTGTGCCATCGGTTGTAACAGAAGTGATTTCCCAGCCTGTCACAACATATTCTCCATAATTGTCACCATATTTTGCACTCCACGTCTCACCATTGGGATTACCAAAGATCTCATTATAATATGGCAGTTGAATTTTACCATAACAATAATCTTTGTATTCTGTGTCCATCGCTGTAATATTGATGGTTCTACTATCTGAACCAGAATGATGATCACCTCCGTTTATAGTAACGGTAATCAAACCTAATTTCTGTCCATCAGTATCAGGAGCCATGTTCTTTCCCCAATGATCGGTTGCATCACCTCTACTTTCCCATATTTTCGTTGATGGATTAACACGATTGTCGGGATCTTGATTGATGACAGATGGATATTTTCCCCATTTCTTCAAAATAGGATAAGGAGCTATGCTTAAGTCAAGCACCCACTTAGCAATGCCAACACTTTCCACATTGGCATCAGTCGGAGCAGTATTGTATGTTCCATTGACCCACCAAGTGCAAAGACGACGATTGCTGTTAAGAATACCGCGATAGACATCAAAGCGTGTTAGATATTTCTTAGCAACAGGCCATGTGTTATTATATTTAGCAAATTGATCCAATGTGGACTCGAAGCTTATTTCCTCTTGGCAGAAATAATTGTAATTGTTAACTTTGTGTTCTGCATTGTTAGCATAGGCGTTACCTCCATAAACAGGGCGTTTGATATTTGCTTGAGGGATGTCACCATAGAACATGCAGTTCACCACCATGGTCTTACAGTTGTTGTTGAAATTGGTTTCGCTGTTGCCTTGCGTAGTAGCTGTTGTGTTGTAACCTACCAATCCACCAGCAACTTTACTGTTGCTTGCCGGGGCCGAAACATTGGCATAACTGAAGCAGTTGATGACTCTGGCATAACCATCGAGATAGCCAACAAGACTTCCACAATGATCGTCGGTGCTTTCCACAGTAGAGCGACTAGTTGATTCGTGTTTTGCTGTGGTTGGCAAAATACCACAATTATAGATACGTGTTGTGCCATTAGCTGTACATGCAATAGCACCCACATATCCGGCTTGACTTATACTGACACTTTTCAGCATAATGTTGCTGATAGTGGCACCTGTGGCAGTCGTGAAAATAGGGACAGACAGATTACTAATGATAGGGAATGTACCGTCTGCCTTAGCCTGAGCAGTTAGCGTTCCACTGAAAGAGGTAATGGTAGAGAAACCTGTCGCATCAATATCTGAAGTAATGATATAATTACCATCTGCTGCTTCAATCTGACTCAACGAAAGGATCTCCGTCTGTCCCCACAAATTCACCCCGATCATCACCATCATCACACATGCAGCATAGCGAAGCACACTTTTTGCAGAGCGCACACCATTCCAACTATACTCTTGCCATACTCTAAGCATACTCTTGCCATACTCATTGAGTATGCTTAGAGCCAGCCTACAGCCTGCCATCTTGCTAAGTGCACGGGGACAGCTCCCCTGTATCGTTTCGTAATCTATATCTTGTTCTTTCAATATCATTTTGGTCATATCGTGTGTCATATCTTTACTATCTTGTTGTCAGTTATCTTTCCACCAGCTGTCCTTGGTGCGGCACAGGGCTTGCGCCACACAGTTCATGGTCTTGCATTCGGGAACGGTGATGGCCTCGCTCCGGGGGCGATAGTGGTACTGCCACGGGGTGATGAGCAGCAGGCGCCCAGCGGCGCAGAGGTCGAGGTGGGCTGCCGAGGGGTGATAGTGGTCGGCGAAGCCGTTGTCTGCGATGGTAATCACGGGGAAACCGTGATTCACGCTTTCTTCGATGATCTCGCGCTCTTTCGGCGAGATGCGGGCGCTGACGAGGACGGCGCCCTTGGCGGCCTCATCAAGGCAGCGCGCCTTCTGCGTAGCGAAGCGCGCGGCATCCTTGCGGTGGCAGACCACCGGCAAGCAGCGGCGCTCCGTGAGGAGCGCGCGGTTGCCGAAGCTGTCGCAGGCGATGAAACGCGCGGCGGCAGTGGAGGGGGCCGAAGGCGCGGCGGCAGCGACCCCAGCGGGAGAACCGCTGGGCGCAGCGTGGGCGGCGGTTTCCCCGCCGCTCTTGGCGGGCGCGGTGAGCAGCTGGCCTTCGATGGCGGCCAGCGCCTCGGCGGTGACCTGGCTGGCAGGGCACTCGCGCTCCAGATAGCCGCGGAGGGCGGAAAGGGAAAGCGCGGTGTCGATGCCGCCGCGGCGGGTGGATAGCCAGGCGCGGTGGGAACTGCGCAGCAGACGGCTGCGCGGGTTGCCGGCGATATAGGCGCGCTGGGTGGCCAGCTGCGCCGCATCAACGGGCATCACATCGCAATAGCCGGGGGCGAAGAGGGGGGGGCGCCCAGTGGTGCTATTGGAGGGGACTTTATACCCGGCGGGAAAACCGCCAGGCACACTGCCCGAAGGGGCAGCCGGGGAGGCAGCAGAGGAGGCAGCCGGGGAGGCGGCCAGGGGGGCGCCAAAGGGGGTGCCAGAGGGGGCAGCCGGGGAGGCGGCCAGGGGGGCGCCAGAGGGGGCAGCCAGGGGGGCGGCCAGGGGGGCAGCCAGGGGGGCAGCCAGGGGGGCAGCATTCCCAGCGGGGAAACCGCTGGGAACAGTGTGGGCGGCGGTTTGCCCGCCAGCCCTTATCTCGGTTTGCCCGCCAGCCATGACCTCGCCTTGCCCGCCAGCGGTCATCGCGGTCATCTCCCAATAGCGCTTATTGCAGCCCTTCTTGAATCCGGCTATCACCTGCCCAAGGGGCATCGTCTTCCCGTTGCGGCTAATGATGATGCCCGTTACCTCGACGAGGAAATGGAGGTGATCGGGCATGACGACATAGTCCTGCACATCGATCATCGGATAGCGGTCAGGGATGGCGGTGAGCAGCTCGTGCTCCACCATCTGCCCTACGGGCGTAAGCTCGGTGTGGGGCGCCATCGCGCTGCCATCGGGGACAGAGAGATCGCCCACCACAGCACCGAACGGCATACCCATCCCCTCTGCCACATGCAGGGTGATGTGGTAGATGCCGGTCTTGGTGTAGTCATGAGCCGCTGCGCGGCGGTTCATGCGGTGGATGGTAGGGTTTCTCTTTTCCATTCTTTCATTTTTATTTCCCTCATCCCCCACCGGGGGATTACAGGGGGCCTACTTTATAGACAGTTTCTTCTTGTTCACGATGTAGATGCCAGGTACGTGGACGGGGGTCTCGATGGTCTGACCGGCCGGCAGTACGAAGTTGGAGAGGGTGATACCAGCGGCATTGACTATGCGGATGGTGGTGGCCTCCTTCATGTGCGACCTGGTGACGATGTTGCGACCCTGAGCGAAGATCTCCAGGGTGCCGTCGAGGGCAGACTCAGGAGTATCCTCATCGCTGAATGTACCGCTGAAGACGATGTAGCCGGGCAGCTCTCGCTTGACGTCACCACCTCCACCGCTCTTCGCCGTAGCGTTGGCCGTGAAGTAAGGTCTGAACGGCAGAGCCTTGACACCATCATCGAGCGATGTCACCTTATCGAACTTGTCACCTGCCGTGTTCAGGGCATAATCCTCAAGCGTGAGCGACTTGGTGAGGTAGTTGGAGTGGAAGGTGAAGGAGTAATCCTTAGTAGCTCCCTCCAACGTATGCAGTACATCCCTCGGCGTTTCGGTGTCGCTGACAGCGATGGTGGCACCGTTGTTGGATGCGAAGGTGATGGTCTGCTTATCCAGTCCGGTGAGTGCGGCGGCGGTGTTCAGAGCCTCGAAGCTACCGCTGAGGTCGAACTCGTAGTACGTATCACCCGGGAAGCCGATGATGTACGGCGTAGCAGCCGTCAGCAGCGGGTAGTTCGGATAAGAACGCGACTTGTTATAGTACTTCTGATACTGCAGGTAGGTGTCAGCATTCCTGTCGAGCTGGTTGTGGGCATGATCGTTCTTGTAGTAGTAATCCCAGAGGAAGGTGTTGGTGACATCCTTTTCCTCGAAGCCGGTCGCAGCCGAGGGATAGAGGAAGGTAGCCCGAGCCAGTGTCGTCGGGGTTACCCCGCCCGTGGTCTCTTCCGCAATATTATTGAACTCACGCAACCAGTATTCGTGACCGATCTTCGTACCGGTGCCGTTCTTGCTGGACTCGCTGCCGCTGAAGAAGTGAGTGATCTCACCCTTGGTCTGCGTCGTCACCAGTTCGGCGGTGAACGGCAGGCTGATGCCTTGCCAGCCCTTGGTATGATCTACGAACTGATGATCCTCAGGTGTACGCTGATACCACATCAGGTGGTCGTCGTCGAAGTTATACTCAATCGGACAGTTGAAGTCCTGCAGATCCACGAGCAGGTGGTCGTTGGTGGCCGTCAGGTCGCTCTGGATGAGGTGACCATAGATGGAAGCCACGGAAACGTTCACGCGACGATAGCCGTCGTTGTTGTCATAGTAGTCGGTGTACGCCGGATCTACGAAGTAGCCGGTGAGTACATCGAACGTCTTCTTGTTGGCGTAGCCGTCCGTGGAGGTCTCAGCAGGTGCATAGACCAGCAGGTTCTGCGTCTCGTCTTGATTGACGATACTCTTCAGTCCGTCGTCGTCGAGCAAAGGCGGATAGAACCACGGTTCACTGCTATAGGCCATTGCATAGGCCGGCTCATTATGCCCTGCGAAGTCGATGGCAGTCATGCCCGGATAAGCCTTATGCGAACCGTCGGAGGACTTCTGTGCCAGGTAGGCCTTCGGGTTGAAGTGGGCCACACCCATATCCATGGAACCATAGTATGCCGGAGAACGATAGACACGGTTGGCATCGTCGTTCAGCGACAGACGACCGTTGTTCCTCACCACTGCCGTGGGCACTTCCTGATGGGCGTCCGAAGGCGAGTAGCCATAGGTGAGCTTCTGACCGAAGAAGATGTAGTCGTCAGGCCAGATGGGATAGAAGTACTGCTTGGTGGCATCGTCGGGATCCGTGTACATGCGCTCGTCGGCCTCCGAAGGTATGGTACCCGCAGCATAGCGGAAGTCACCGTCGGCGAAGCGGTCTTCTACGTACTTGATCGGGCCCTTATTATCTATAATACCAGAGGAACACAACGAGGAGTTGCTATCGTAGTACTTCTGGGCCTGGAGCACCAGGTTATTGTCCTCTCCTATCGTGTAGTATTTGTAGTTCACCTTGCTGTCGCTTGGTGTTACCTTCTTGTCGCTATAGCGTTTGTAGAGATAGAAGTTGTTCAGGTTGTAAGCCACGGTACCATTGTAGAACTCTTCACTGGTCATAGCACGGGCGCTACCCTTTGAATGATTAGCGTATTCAAAGAGCCCATCACTACCAGTGGTAGTGTTATATAGTTCATTGTTGCCGGACCAGAAGTAGGAGTTGACGACCTGAATGCCCGTAACGTCACTCGGAGCACCGAAGACAGGATACGGCGGGGTTGCTAACGGAGTGGTTCCGGTGGTCTTCACCCAACAGCTCTCTACATAACCGCCACCATCGTCGGCCACACCGGCACTGGTGAACGAACCCGTGACACCGAGGTTATAGACGTCACCACAGAGATGGCCGAAGAGCGAGTTGTCGAGACCACTGATGGTGTGTCCGTCGCCGTGCAGAGTTCCCTCGAAGCACTCGTTGGTACCAGAAGCTATCGGCGTCCACTCATTGGCCACAGCGGGATCATCGGCGTGGCTGATGTCGGTGCGGATGAAGAACTCCAGGTTGCTGCCGTCTTTCACGCGCTCATCCAAGGGCTTATGGCCCACGAAGGCACTGCCTTCCTTCGTTATCAGTCCCGTATCTTCATCAACATCCGAATCGGAGAGTTGGAGTACGCTCAGGTCATAGAGGCTCTTGAACAGATCGAGACCGTTCTGGTTGCTGCCGCTGTAGTCGTTGATGTAGATCTTCGGTGCAACCTTATCCACTTCTATCACTTTCTTATGGTCGATGTAGTAGTGGTGGTCCTTGGCTTCGATGACCTTCTTCAAGTCGTGGTAGTTGGCCACACTCACAGGCACGTAGTTGGAGTAGGTCTTACCGAGATAGGTCTTGGTGTAGTATGCCAAGTAGCTATTGTTCTGATAGAGATAGAGCGGATCGAAGGACGGGATGTATTCGAAACCATTGACATGGGCCTCGGCATCTCCCTCGTCGTCGAAGAGTTCCCAGCCGCTGCCGGTAATCTCGTAGGCACCGGGCGTCACATAAGGTTCAGGAATGCTGATGCTGGTACCGGGCAGTACGATCTCCGGAGCCTGGATGTCCTCCACGGTAGGAATACCGCTCTTGAAGTTCAGGTGGATGTTCAGTATATGGCGTTCGCTGACCGGCGTGATGTGTGTGCCGGACATATCGCTCTCCACGTAGTCATACTGGTAGATGACGGTGATGATCTTCTCCGCAGAGAGGTCGAAGATGTCAGAGTTACGCGTCACGTAGAGCGTGCTGGTCTCCGTCGGTGCCAGACCATGGATGGCGAAGTTCACCTGCATGTTGGTGAGCGTCTCATACGTACCTTCACTAATGACGACACCTGCAGGCACCTCCGTGTTCTTGGCATATTCGCCACCAGTTGCACCTGTGACACCATCGGCACTGCTTACAGCATGACCATTATCATTATTAGGAATCGTGTATGCCTCGCGACAGTAATAATAGGTTCCTGTAGAGGGGAAGGTCAGCCTTGCCACATTCGCTTTTTCGCCATCGTCATCAGGATTTTCGTTATCAATGTCGCCACTCAGGCCATCGTAAGTGTCCTTGGAGATGACCTGCCCGGCGGCATACGGTGTATCACCGAGGACGATGGTCTTCGTTACCACGTAGTAGGTATCGCTTGTACTGCTGACCGAGATGGGAGCATAGTGGTACTGCTCATTGGGCAGACGCTCGTACTCGGTGCGGGTGAGCTCGGCTCGTGTACTCGTGCTGACACTTGCACCATTATCTGCCTCATAGGTGATGGGAGTGTCACCCTTGTACGTAGCACTGTAGTCGATGGGCGTCTGGAGAGAATAATGTGCGCGATTCGCCTCGGCGCCTGCTAAGTCTGCGTTAGAAGAATCGTACTGGTACTTCACACCTTCAGCCCTACTGTACGTCGGATCGATGAGCAGGTCGAGGGCATCGTAGTTGAAGGTGAAGTTCGCACGGTCGGTTTCCGACATACTGCTGAAGGCTGCCAGACCGCGGTAGTTATGACCTGTCTGGTAGTAGTTGCCACCATACTTACCTGCTTCGGTGCAGTAGTGGGCCGGAACGACTAACTTGAGGATCTCTGCGGCTATTGCCTTCTCGGAGTCAGTGGCTCCAACACCGTTAAACCTATTATAATAGGCCGTTCTCTCTGCCAACGTCATGTAGGAACCGCGGTAGATGTATTCGGTGGGGCTGAGCTGGATGGTGTTGGTGACCACATAGGCAGGTGCTACACTGCTGCCAGCAACGTCTTCTGGGTTATACAGGTTGCTCCATGTAGTTGTTGTATAATCCTCTGCGGACAAAGTGGCGCCCTTGTGGAATCGCTGTTCGGTGCCAACCTCGTTCCTGGTCTCCAGGACTTCGTCGGTCACAATATAAGCGGGATAGAAGGTGGCCTGTGCGCCGAGTGCCGCTTTCTCTTCTGTAGTAAGCTTAGCATAGGCTGCAAGATACGTGGTATATTCGTCGTCGGAGATGATGCTGCCGACCGTGTAGTCATTCTGACCAAACATACCGGTAGCCGTTGGCGTATAGGTAGGACCGTCCTCATAGTCGCTGGGGGTGATATCACCCGATTTGATTCCATCGGAGTATGTATTAGAATCCTTCTTGCTTGTCAGAGGAGTTGCGCTATCCTTTGGCGTGTACCACCTGTTCCACTGACTCGGATTGTCGATGGTGTAGGTCAGTATGTAGCCAGTATCGTGGCTGACGTTGTTGGACGGACGGAAGACATAGTCGAACTCAACATCCATGTCTTTGCCTACGTGATGCACGTAGGGCGTTGTTGATTCATCCGAATCTTCTTCATCAAGGTCCTTTTGGGGAGCATACTTCTTCAAATAATAATAGGTTCCTTCTTCGCTACCATCAGGATTACCAGGCAGGAGCACAGTGCCAGCAGTGTAGGTCTTAGCACTGGATCCTGTACCATAGGTACAGTCGGCGGTGACGACATAGGTCTCAGACACGAACAGGTTCTTCTCCGAGGAGGTGAGCTGGCTGTAATCCCAATAATTGATGGCATCATTGCGGCCGTACTCCTTCTCGCGAAGCTCGATCTTGTCATCTTCGCCCAGTACATTCTTCGTGTCTGAGGTGTAAGCGGAATAGTACGCATAGCGGTTCGGCATCACATTCAGCAGCGTCATCTTACCATGAGAGGCTGAAGTGATGGTCAGCGGGATGCTGACGATTTCGCTGTAAGCGTTCGGCGAACCCGTGTATGCGGAGATATACTGGTCGTAGATATAGACGGAACCCTTGATGAACCAGTAGTGGGCAGGCACACCATCGGGCTTATTGTATCCACTTCCGTATTTGCCGCCAATGTTGTAGCAGTCATCGATAATGGTCTGAGTACTGTGGACGAAGTTACCCGAGGTCTCCCATTCCAACTTAGAGTCTTCGGCTGTGGTGTATTGGAACTTCTTGTTGGTGATGGCACCCGTATTCAGGGCGGTCAGGATGGTCTGTGTCTTTCCTGTTCCGCTACGAACGCCGTGTTCATTCCTTGCATAGACATAGCCGCCGCCAATACCGGTCTGCACATTGATGAGGTCGAGCTCCACGACACCGGTGATGGTACCCCATACCTTATCATAGAGGTCGGTGCCGGTGCTCTCTTCGGTGGTCAGCTCCAGATAGACGCCGGAAGCCAGGGCCACCTTGTTATGGCTGTTACCATTGTTGCGCCTGCGATCAAAGGGGAACATCCTCTTCCAATCAGCGAAAGAGGCTGTGCCATAGGCTTTGGGTTGGTTGTCGGCACCTAAGGCATCGCACTGATAGGTCGTTACATCCTCATTATCGGTGTAGCGGACATAATCATGGAAATCATAGTCACTGGTGAGGGCACCGAGGAAGTTCACGATGCTGTAGATGCCAAAGTAGTTACCGTGTTCTGCGTTCTTGGAATCGGTAGCATCTCCACTACGAACAGATACTTTCTTGTTCAGGGACACCTCACGGACACGGTTGATGGTGTAGTTGGTGTAATCGATGGTCTCTGGCACACGATCCTGAGCACCCTGCATCACCATGCGGCTACCGAAGACACCGCAGAAGTCGGCACGCTGGATGGTGTTCATGGGACGACCCGCATAGCGCGAACAAACACCATTCTCCTGCCAATAAGTAGGATTGGGTTTGCCATCGGTCTGGATCATCGGTTGTCCTCCAACTGTCACGCCATCAAACACCGTCTGCAACTCATCGGCCGTGATGGTGGAATTGACGGAGTAGGTCTTGCCGTCCTTGTCGGTACACTGTACCAAGCACTTGTAGCGGATCTCGTAGTAAGCGGCCTCACGAATGGGGAGGGCGTTGTATTGTGCCAACGTAATCTCGGGCGTGATGTGATAGAAGTCGGTTCCGTAGTTGGTGATGTTCAGCTCGCGGTAGCCATCGACGAGCGTCAGGTTACCGTCGCCATACAAACCGCCGACACGGCCACGACCGATGGAAATCAGGTCGCGGTTATAGACATCGTGGATGGAGGCGGTGGCGTTGCCGAAGACCGTCGGGGTGTTGGCATACACATCGGTGGAACCTGACGTGACGTTACCGCCGGCGAACACGGCATTATGAATGATAACACCTACCTTGTTGACATCCGTCTTACTGAGTCGTGTCCATTCTGTTGCACTGGCAGACTTATTACCCAACGTGTTGAGGGCTGCAGTCGGCACAAAATCATTCGCAACATAACTGTGAGAGTAACGAATACCATCTGTGGCTGTCACCTTGCCTGTGGCATCTATAGAGGTTTTGACAGATAAGTTGTTCTCATTGATATAGGCGATTTCAGCATCGGGAACGATAGAATTCTTGGGATAGAAATTATCGATACTGACAGCTCCTGTGGCCTTGCACCAGGGTTCTACGACCACCTTGCAGTCCTCGGTGAGAACCTTCTCAGAGCCGACGTTAACGAATGAACCGTTCTCGTATTTATAATAGTAGCCTTCGTCGTTGTATCCTGCCTGGCCGGACTCTATACCTTGGTTATACCGCTTGCCGGACTTCAGACCGACGGAGAGCAAACCACTTTCGTTCTCGTAGGCACTATAGACGCTGCCGAGGTCACAGCCGCCGAAGACGTTGCCATAGCCGAGGAGCACACCGTCGTCGGTACCCACTTCACCGCCATAGATATCCACTTCGGTCTGGCCGAAGATATAACCCTTACACTTGAAGTCCAGTTTATCAAATTCTTCATCTGTCATGTGTTCGCGCATAAACTTCGTACCGTCGCCGCCCCAACTGTCGTGGCCGCGACCGCCGCCATAGACGTTGCGCTTCACATGGCCGTCGAAGAGCTGCACATGGGTCTTGCCGGCCTTGTAGATACGGGCATTGCCGTTCACCACACCATAAGTGGTGTACGGAGCAGTGGTAGTATACCTGATGGTTCCGCGACCGATAGGACCAATCTCGCCGCCACCATAGACGCTGCCGCGGACGGTGCCGCCATACATCTTCACGTTGGTGGCATCCACATAGCTGTTGATCACATAACCGCCACCGAAGAGGCAGCCGGCCAGCTCAATGGCATTGGGTGTCTGGTCGTCGAGCTCCTCCGCGTACGTAAGTTCAAAATAGTTGCTGCCATTAGATACTTCTGTGCCAACGGCTGTGAACTTGCCATCACCAATATCGGAAGTATAGTATGTGGCATCCTTTGTCAGTTTTGTACCATTCGGCACGGCCACAAAGCCTTGATAGCGATAGCCGATATAACCATTGTTAAGGGTGATGTTGGAGGTGCCATAGACCGAGCCACCCTCGCCGCCGCCGTAGGCATTACGCAGGATGGCAGGAATGCCGTTGTGGAAGCTGAAATCAGGATCATAGCCTTCAGCATCGATGGCAATGGGATTAGTGGGCAACTCGTCCTGAGGAATACCGATAGTGACATTCGCCACGCCAGGAATATCCTCGGCGTTAGATTCGGAGATGCCGCCTGCCGCGTCTACAACAGCACCGCTATGCTTACCCACATGACCCAGATAGCCGCCGCCATAGACGTTACGCACCGTACCGCCTTCGATATAGGCGTTGGTGGTGGCCACGAAGTTCTTCAGTCCGAATTCATCGTACACCGGACCGCCCTCGCCGCCGGCGTAAATATCCTTATTCACCGTACCAGCCAACAGTTCGATATAGGTAGAACCGGAGACCACAGCATGTTCACCATAGCCGCCGCCGTAGGCATAGCCGCTCACATTACCACCTTGCATGATGTGGACATTGGTCTGGTGGTAGTCGGGATTCGTCAAGATGTCGTTGGTATAGGTGCCGTCGTACAAGCCCGTTGATGCATTGGGATAAGTACCGATATTCGTGGGGAGGTCGAGGGCATGTGCTGCAATATAAGAACCAAAGCCCGTGAGGATAGTACCATAGGCCGTCACCATTTTCGCAATATCCTCATCTGACGCAGAAGGATTGGCTAATGTGTACTGTTCGGACAACCACTCTCTCAACGAAGCGAAGTTGAAGGCATTACCGTTGTTGCCGCCGCCGAAGACCTTGTAGGCATTGGAACCGCTGTTCATGAACACATTGGTACGACCGCTGACGGTCTCTGTACCATAACCTGCACCGTAGATGGTGGCCTGATAGCCGTTGCTCTGCAACACCGGCGCTTCTATATTAATATAGGTATCGCACGCGATACGGCTGTTCTGGTTACCGCCGTAGATGGCATCATTCACGATGGCTGTGGGAGACTTGTAGTCCACACAGGTGACGTAGTGATCGCAGTAACGTTCTGCCAGCTCCTTCTTTGTAGCAAAGAGAGCCGGATCATAGCCCTGGCCGCCGCCGAAGATAGACTGAACCTGAATAGTGGAAACGGCCGGCACATTCACGCGTGCGTAACCGATAAGACCTTCCTTGTTACTGCCGCCATAGATATTGTGGAGGCTGCCGGCATACAGGTCAACGGCCGAGCGGCCACAGCCGAGGTCTGTCGTCGTGCCCAAACCTGCGTAGGCGCCGCCGCCGAAGACATCCAAATTCGCAAAGCGGTCGGCATTCCTGGTCTCGGTGTCATCGATAAGGACATAAGTCTCCTCGTGCATGGAATTATTCAGGTCGGTATGGCCTGGGAAGCCCTCGCTGCCGCCGTAGATAATGCCCACATAGTTGCTGGAGTTATCGGCAGGAACGAAATGAACGAAGGAGTTGGACTTCATGTGCGGGAAGCTGAAGCCACTATCTTCACGCGGATCTCCTGCATGTGAACCAGTAGGTATGCCTGTTTCGCCTGTTGAATAGGTATAGTACTTGAAGACGGGGCTTGCGTAGTTGTAGCTACCATAACAGCCGCCGAAGATACTATCCACACGACCCTGGACATATTTCACATAGGTGGATGATTCCAGCAAGGCCAGATCGAAGGGCACACGCTCGCCGATATCGGTAGTATGGTTCTTCTTACCAAAGATGGTACCGCCGAAGTCGTTGCCACCATAGATGTTATCGCGCATCCACGGGAAACCGCCATCATGGCCAATAATGACGGCCGTGGAACCCAAGATGTTGGCATTGCTGGCACCGCCGAAGGCATCGAAGATACGGCCGTTGCCGAGATTGACGTAAGAGTCGCCGCAGACATCACCCTCGTTACCGGCACCATAGAGGTATTCCGCCTCTGCCAGTGGCAGACCATCCTCCTCCTCGGAGTATCCGGCATTAATACCCTTGAGGTTCACGGTGGTGCTATACTGAGGGTTGTATTCATATACACCCGAGCCGTTCTTCTTACCGACGACACCTAACTCGCCGCCGCCGAAGACCTGGAAGACGTAGCCGTTGTTCAGGTTCACGGTGGTGCCGCCCCAGATCTCGGTGTCCTCACCAAAACCGGCACCGAACAGCGTCAGGGCTACGGCCTGCACGTCGTCGGCCTGGTCTTGCAGGATGACACCCGTGCGGCGAGCGCCTGTGATCACATCGTCGCTGGTAGTCTCAGCAAACAACACATTCCTCTGGTGAAGATCCTGGTTGATATTGATGGTGACGTTACCATTCACATGACCGCTGTTGTAGCAACCGCCATAGACGTTGCCGCCATACAGACGACGATCCTGGTCGGCTCCTTCGTCGGTGCCAATAGCCACGAAGTCATCCTCGTCCACGCTCCATTTGGTGGTATTCCACTCCAGCTTATCGCCTATGGCAGTTCTCTTGTAATACTTGTCGGTGGCAGTCGCAGGGTTATATACCTCCGTACCATCGGCGATAAACCGACCTGCGCGCAGCGTCGTGGTGTAGTATTCCTCACCGGCTTTCAGCTTGCTGTCTGCCGTGAGGTCGTCTGCCGTAATCGGAACGAAGGTATCGGTCCATCGGCTGGGCCAGATCACCACATTATTCAGGTTCAGATCCAGACGGTCCAGAATATTGCCGTCGTTGTCAGTATAGGAAGCCTGTTCATCACTTGAACCCAAGATACCACCTTCGTAGGCTGCATTATATGTTCCTGCTGCCACATTAGCGTTGTTACAGCCGCCCACCAGTTTCTCGAAGATGACCAAACCGCGGTCGAACTCCAAGGTGTACTTGCCAGAGATGATCACACTACCGACGTTACCGCCGCAGTAGAAGGAACCGATCTTACTGGTGTAGTCATCATAGTCATCAGGGTCTCCTTCGGACGTGCTGTCGAAGACGACGCGGGGTCGCAGACTCATGGCCGCACCTTCCATATATCCGGCAAAGGTGTCACCATCTGTCAGATCCAGGGTGCTGAAATCCGCCACGGTCTGGTTGGCATAGAGCTTGAGGTAATCCTCATCGACCATGGTCTCACCGTTGTTTCCGAGGAACACCCTGTCGGCAATGACATGGGAACCGATCTTCAGTTCCACGAGAGGATCTTTCTTCTCTGCCGTCAGCGTGGCGCTGTTACCGCCACAGTAAATCGAACCGCCGATGGTGACGGGATGCTCGGCATCCGGACCTTTCAGACGGATAGAAACCTGCTCCGCATTGGGACGGAAAGCATTGAGAGCTTCAAGAGAGGTCTTACCTGCAGGGATGGTATAATAGAGGTCACCATAGACATCATCATCTTTTAAATCGGAATTATCGGTATAGGGGTACGAGCCATTACCTCCACCATAGACATCACCGCTGATGTGGGTGTAGATACCGATGGCATTACCGCCATAGACACGACCCGTCACATCATTACCGCCATAGACATTATGGACGTCACCGCCGCGCACCAGCACGCGTGCTGACAACTCGTTGGGGAAGTAGTATCCCGTAAGGTTCGTACAAGGGGTATAGACACCATCCACCTCCGGGCAGACGTCAGCCATACGGCAGCCGCCATAGAGGTAGTCTATAATGATATCGGAAAAAGTCTGAATCTCCACCAGCAGACCCGTCGGACTGGTCATACGACCACGGTTACCGCCACTGTACACATTACGGATCTTACCGCCAAGCAGGTTCCACGTAGGCTGGATGGCCATCTCGGCCATATTGTTGCCACCGAAGAAGCGTCCGATCTGGAACTCATCACTGCTGGGCTTGGAGAATCCGGTATTGATACCCATTTCCTTGAAGCGCGCCGTGCAGAGCAGGTCGGCATAACCCGTAGGAAGCTCATTAGACCCATTGGCCAAATTGGTCTCATAGGTCGTATAAGTCGTAGCATCGCCCTCCAACCAGCTGGCATTCACCAGAATATGGTTGACGACCTTACTGGGATTATCGACATGGATGATCGTCTTTTCCTTCACCGTGGCATTATTACCGCCACCGTAGGCATACACGATGGAACCTCCGACGACCTCCAGATAGGCCTTATTCTGTTCAGGCAGGGTGAAGCCCGTAGTGTTTTCGGCAATGAAGGGATCGGTACTTGTATGATTCTTATTATAGATCCTAAACGGTTCACCCGGGGATGCAGGCTGCACGAAGTCATAGTCACCATTACCGCCGGCGAAGAGCTGACCGATATAGATCTTCTTCGCAGTCGGGTCGGGAACGGCAGGGGTCTTGACATCATTAACCGTCTTGCCATAAGCGGGAGAACTTTCGGTCGCCGCATCTATCTCCGTCTGGGTGTAATACACCGCAGGCGACGAGACCTTGGCAGAAACGCGCACATAGCTGTTGAAGGTGTTGTCAACAGCATTCTTGCGCGGATTATCGTTATCGGCTGCGGTTTTCTTGATTTCCGTGAGTTCTGAAGGTACTGCCTCATTAACGTCTGCTGCCGTACCGATGGTACCGGCAATGTCATTACCACCATAGACGTAGTTAACGACGATGTAGTCGGTAGCATTCTCACCGTCGATATGTACAAAGGTATTTCCTCCTACATCGGCCATTCGGGCTCCGCCGAAGACCTTGCCCTTGGGATTCGCCACGGGTGTCGTCTGGTCGGTGCGCTCCTCTACGGCACCGATATCACCGGCACGCACGGTCACCTTGGTACTACCATTCACATTGGCCTGGTTTCCACCGCCATAGACATTACCTCCAATCTTGATCTGAGCCTGAACGGGGGAGGGGCAGGCCAGAGAAATAATAAAGAATAAGAGATAAACCATAAATGATACAGAAACACGGTGCAGCCCATGAAGCCCGACAGCCCCATGTAGCCCAGTGACCCAACAGACCTCCCCTCCGTAGGTGGGTCTTCCTTTCAGCTCATGAAGCCCATCGGCTCCATACAGCCCTTTTCTCTGGAATTTATAATTTATCATTTTCTTATATCTTATTATATTATATAGATGTTCCGAGGAACCTTCAATCTTTCAATCTTTCAATTTCCAATTTCCAATCTCCCGCTTTGCGCGAGCCTAATTTTCAATTTTCAATTTTCAATTTCCTTCCCTACTCCACCGTTACCGTCATCGTCGGGTTGTCCAAATCCGGATCCGACATCACATAGAGATAGGTGGGATGGATGGTGAGGTTGACGTTATAGCGGCGGCCGCGAAGCGCCGTAGTTTGTCCGGTGAACAATTCATTGAGCACCATAGTATTCGTGGCCTTGGCATTTTCACGCACCAGATTATTTTTCTTGTCATAGACATCGTAGGTGCTGGTGAGTATGAGTTTCGTGACACCCACAGGCATGAAATGACTGAGGTAGTCGCTGTAGTTGGTGGTCAGTTCCAATCCATCGGTTGACGAGAACACCGATTCACTGCCTACTTCTTCACCGCGGGGTGTGAACACCACGTTCGTGATGGGGCTGCTGCCGTCGGTTTTTACCAACGTCACCGTGGCGTCGGTTTTCTTGTTGGTGGCGACATCACCAGCCATGGTAGCCAACTCGAGCTTCTTCAGCTTGATGGTGCGCAGGGCGTGGTATTTGCCCTCCACCCTCATGCTGACTCTCAGGGCAGCATAGATATGGTCGAGAAGCAGATAGACATAGTTGGCCTTGCCCGTGGCACTTGTGGGGATTGGGTCAGCATCGTAAGCGAAGTCGCCGCGCACCAGAGGGGGGACCGTGTAATCGCTGGTGGCACTGTAGTAACTCTTGCCGTTCTTGGCACCAACCACCACGCAGACATCCTCGGCGGTGATGGCGGGCAGGTTGTTGATTGTCAGGATGGCACCATCGCTAAAATGACTTCCAGCACCATCTTCACCGTCCAAATCGGTGATTGTGCAAGAGAGGCTGGCGTTGTGCGGCGTATAACCATAGAGGTAGTAGATGCCCGTCTGATCAGGATCAGCCGTCAGCTCTACCGTCGAGCGCCACTTATCGAGGCTCTTGAAGAAGTAACCGGTCATCGGTTCCTGACCATCCCGTGTGAAGCAGATGCCTATCGACTGATTATCGCCAAACAGCTCGTAGTTCGTCGGCGGTATCCAGTTCCCTGCGGCCCGGGTGGTCGCCACATTCTCATCAAAAGGAGTCACGCACCCCATCACCTCCACCGGCACCGATGTCGTCGGCTCCGACGTCATCTCCTCAGAGCTGTCGCTTGAGCAGGCGCAGAAGATAGTCAGGGAAAGAATCAGGAATAAAGCAGCCACCCCATGAGCCCCATAAGCCCCATGAGCCCCATTGGCCCCATTCCTATCTAACTTATAACCTTTCATTTCTTCTTTATTATTTCTTATTTCTCAAATTTTCAAATTCCAAGCTCCCGCTTTGCGCGAGCTAATTTTCAATTTTAGCTTCGCTGACTTTTGTCACGACTCGGCCATTTGAAAGCAAGCTTTCATGGCGCTCGCTGCTCCAAAAGTTCAATTTTCCATTTTCCATTTCCCAATCCCTACTCCCCTTCATTACGGGAGGGGTCGGGGGTGGGTCTTACCAATTATACACCGTATGCTCATGGCTCAAATCGGTCCAGGGCAAGACGGCGGCCTGTACCAGTTCGATCTCTACACCGCCTTCCTCAAGGATCTTAAAGATGTAGGTGTAGCTGTAGCCTGGCAGCCACCGCATGTACTCCGCAGGCACGGAACAGGTCTTTTCTATACCATTCACCTCCACGGAGAGGGTGTAGCTGCCTTGTGATGTGGTAGGCAGCACGAGGTACCAGCCCTCGTCCGTCTCATAGTAAACCTTGCCGTCGTCCTCGAGGTCATAGTCCTCGGTGAACGCTGACAGCGGCGACGGATCGGAAGGATCCTTTGTTGAAGTGTAGGACTCACTGGTTGCCGCTCCCGTCAGTGGGTAGGAGACGGTGACGGTACCCTTGCGGGCAATACCCACGTGTTTGGACACATCGGGATCGAAGTCTGTAGTCGGCTTGAAGTACTTCTCCGTCAACTTGATACCCTCTCTCGGGAAAGAGTATTTAAAGATGAACCGCACGCGTGAGTAAGGCTTCAGGAACTCCAGCTTAACAGGCTGTCCGAACTGCTTGTCGATGTATTCGGGCAATATGCCAGTGGAGAACCACAGATGCGTGAAGTAGGGTGTGGTATTCAACTTCGTGGCCGTAGCAGCGGAGTTATAATGCCCCGCACCGTCGAACACGGGCTCGGCATCCGCTACGATTTTGATCGTAAAGGGGTCACTCTTCGTATAATAGACCTTATCCGCATCATAGGTTCCACCTGCATCCACTACTGCAGTACCTGTCACCGCAAAGAAGCGGTAGGCGCTGGCGCTCCAGTCCCAGTACTTGATGCTCTGTTCGGCCTGGTCTGTGAGAATATACTCCCAGCCGTTGCTGTTCGTGGTCGAGGTGGCGGAACTGTTGGCCTGCCATTTCACGATATAACCCGGGAACACTTCCTGTAGGCTGCCATAGACACCAGCCTCGAAGGACATATTCTTGTAGCCCCACACCTTGAACTGTGTAGCCGATTCGCTCAGCGGCGTCGCAGCCCGAGTCTCGGCCCGCGTGCCCTTAACACCCTGACTCACATCCTGTTCCTCAATCTCCTGACCATAGAAGGTGATAGGAGTGCCGTTATCCACGTTGGGGCCGGGAGTCGGCGAAGGTGTCGGTTCAGGGGTGTCGTCGGAGTGGCTGCAGCAACCACTCAGCAGCATGATGAGTCCCATAAGCCCCATAATCCCCATTCTTCTCATTACTCTCATTGGATGCCTCCTTTCTGCTGGGCTTCCAGCTCTGCTATCCGCGCTTTCAGCGCGGTGTTCTCTGCCTTCAGTGCGGCAATCTCCGCCTCCAGCTCCGCAATGCGGGTCTTCTGGTCGCTGCGGTAGCCCAGACGGGCTGCCGTCATCTGCTCGCGGATGCCGCCTTTTTCAACGAAGTCCTTCTGCAGACGGTCTATCAGACGCCCCATCATCACATCATACTGGCAAATCAGCGTGATGGCGATGTTGCACAGGGCTTCAGGCGACCGTTTATCGATGTCCTTCGTGTAGTCCTCCGGACGATTATGCTTCTTGCAGAACTCCTGTGTCTGGCGGGTTCGCGGGTCATCAAGCGACCACTCCTCTAAGTGGCGTGTACGCAGGTAGTCCTTATAGTCCTCCAGCGTCTCCTTCATGCTGGCGCGGGCCACGCCAATCAGTTTCAGTTCCGTCTCTGCAGAGGTGCTGGCTGCTGCACAACCCTCTGCGATATTCTGTTTAGCAGAACGGGCGGCCTGCACCACCTGATCGATGGTGCGGTCCTTCCGCTCCACAAAATAGTGATGAGCGAAGTAGAAGGTGATATCGTAGATGCACTCCGCCTTCTTATAGACGATGAGTCCACGATAGTTCCCCTTCTTTGGCAGGAAAGGCCGCGGCTCCAGCGGCTGTCGCCCCTGAGCTCCATTGGTCTTATATGTTCCTTCTTCGTTCATTTTCTATTATCTTTATTTTTGGCCCTTTGGCCTCATTAGCCTGAGTCCTATTGGTCCTATTAGCCCTATTGGCCTCCGCCCTCCGGCTCCCCGCCGAGGCTGGGCCTCGGCGGGAGGGAGAGGGTGAGAATTAGTTCACTTTGATGACCTTGATAGCATAGGTGGCACCTGATACTTCAGTGTATTTGTCGTAATAGGTGACACCGGATGCAGCCGTTGTGGAGCTCGTAATCTGGGTATATACGCCTCCAGACTCTGTGTAATAGCCATTCACATCAGTTGTTCCCACAGTGACTTCGATGGCCTCATACTTATCATCCGTAGTTGGGGTGCCAGAAGTGATATCATAGACATAAGCGTAGTAATGACCAGAGGTCAACTTGCTCTTGTCGATCAATGCTGCCTGACCAGCAGTGACGGTGACGGTCTGTCCATCAACGGTGGGAATCGTTGTGGCAGAAAGGCCAAGTGCAGATGCAACAGGAGTCAGCACGACAGAGTTGCGGCCAGTGTATGTGGTACTTTCTAATGACGTGTAAGTAGTAAGTGCGGCAAGCACCTCTGCCTCGGTTGCAGCATAGGCAGCACTGCTCTTGGTGATATCATAAAGTGTGGCTTTGCCGGTCATGCTCATGAGAGTACCATCCGTAGTAGCCACCACATAGATATCATCACTGGTAGTGTACTCATCATTCGTGATCACATTAGAGTTGACACTATAAGTGGTGATGCTTGGAGTAGCCACCGTGGTGATGGTCTCCTGGGTTCCTTCCTCATTAGCAACGACGATAGCGTCGAGCGTGATGGGATAGAGACCGACCTTGTCCGTATTAACGGTGTTGGTCAAGCCGTTGGTATTGTCACTGATCTTGAAGATGTAGGTGTAAGCATAGTTAGCTTTCCACTTGGTGAACTCAGCAGGCACAAGAGCAGTAGCACCGTGAACAACGATTGTCTCACCCGTACCATCGATGGACTCCAAAGTGTAGTCCAGCTTCAGGGTAAGTACAGCACCCGTCTCATAGGGGAGAACAATGCTGTAGGCACCAGGTGTTGCACTTGTCTCGGTAGCCCAGGTGCAGGTGGCAGCAGTACGTTGTAGCCAGATATTAGTCCATGTACTAGGTGCTGTGAAACCTGTCTTTTCATGCTTACCATCCTGATGGGCGCCATAGGTCAAGGGACCAAACTCCACCTTGCTGGCCTTATCGGTTGAGGAAATAGCGACATGAGCTTTGTTGTAATCAGAATTTCCGATCTTGCTAACACCAATGGTGGGGAAGGTTACTGTATATTCTGCCGTACCACCACTGGAGAATGCCGGCAGCACAGCCGATGATGCATAAAGAGCAGCAGTAGCAGTAGCAGTACCAGAAGCAGCAGGATAGAACTGCACGTTTCTGACAGAGTAGCCGGGGATGGTCTCATAGAGACCCACGCGAACCTTGGAGAGTAAAGAACGGAACGTCAGATTCACTTCCTTGCCCATATCTGATCCTTCGGTTGTAGTCTTCTGGGCAGCAGTACGACCAGATACTGTTAGATCTGGATTATAAGCTGTTACCAAGTCCGAAATATATACCTTGGACAAGTTTGTCTTGTCACCAGTGATGGTGTAAGCTGCAGAAGTAAGGGTGGCGTCATGAGCCAGCGAAGACACCGTAGCAGAACCACCACCAAGAGAATATGCCCAGAAATCATACTGCGATGCAGCAAAGTCCCAGTACTTGATAGATTGCTCTGCAACAGCCGTTTTGCCGGAGAGAATGTCCTGAGCTACATACTCCCAGTTAGCAGTGTTAGAAGCCGTCTTGTCTGCGGTGTTTGCAGTGTAGTTCACATTGTAGTTATCGAAGACCTCTGCAACAGGATCGCTACCTACGGTCTTGATACCTTCCACAACAAAGTTGTTGTTGAGCTTCTCGGCGGCTGCAGCTCCTGTGATATCACGGGTTACAGTCTTGGAGGCACTGGTGAAGCTGATAGCTCCCAGGGTACCCTGCGAGGTCGAGGGGCTTTCGCCGATGAACTCCTCGTTCATGCAGCTGGTGAATGCTACACTCAGCACAGCTGCGAAGAATAAAATCTTTTTCATAATCTTCTTATTTTTAATTGTTAATACTTGTTTTCTATAAAAAGGGGTTATATATGGTTGTATATGAACTTTCAATTTTCAATTTTTCAACTTACCTTGTTGTTCCATTATCACGCGGTGTCTCCGCTGGAGTGCCACCAGCACACTTCGTTCAGCCAAGGGGTTCAGGCCTCGGAAGGTGGTGTGACGTTTCAGTTCGTCGAGCGGCATCTCCAGGAGCAGCTTCGCGATGCATTCATCAGCAAACGAGTTGGACACCACATTCACACCCGTGAAGTCAAGGACGACCTTCTCGCCCCTGTCGATGAGTTCCATCAACTTCTGGCGCAACTTCTGTCCCATGTCGCGCGTACCGAAGTCGGTGCCGTATTCTATGAACTTAAACTCTACCATAATGTCTCCAGTTCGTTTGTTTCCACAAATGTTTCGTTGTACTCTTCTGCGGCATCTGTCCGATGCTCAACGATTTGGTTCGGATCGATCTCTTCATTGGTTCCAATGACCATATAGATGAGTGTGCCTTGCCAGAGACCGTTTTCTATGACCGTTTGCTCACCGGCTTTTCTTTCCAGCTTGTGTATTCCGGAATGCAGGATGAACTCCTTGCCGATACTGTCAACAAGTCTCGATGTGGTGTATAGTCCGAATCCCAAGCCCTTGCCGTCTGTTATCTTGTCTTCGAGACACATCTTCAGCGCGTCAGCTTCAGCGATGTCTTTGTATGCGTCGTTCTCTGAGAGAGATGCTTTGATGCCTTTACCGTCATCAGCTATCAGGATGCTCAGGGTCTTCTCTCTGTCGTCATATCGTGTCATAGCCATGCCCAGAGGTTTCCCTGAGTGTATATGGATATTGTCCATCATCTCGTATAGACAATAGCTCAGTGCCTGAAGTACACTGACCTCTATCTCAAAGTGGGATGTCATCGAACGGATGATATCCTTATAGACGGCGTTTAATGTCTGGGCATCGAACACATCGATGGAGACATCCTTCGTCCCTTTGAAATACTTGTCTAACAAAAATGCTACATCCATATTTTTAATATTATTACTATATCTGTTTTCTTATCTCTTTCTTTTCTACTTTGAGCAGACATACATAGAGTCTGTCCCTACGATCTACGCGCGCGTACCTTATTATATATATAGGTTTCTTTTTTTCTTTGTTACCTACCGAGGAGTCGAACCTCGGTAGGCTTTTAGGAGTTGTGCTCGGCCCTTTGGGACGCTTGACCCTTCAAGAACCGCATCAGAGATATTGGGTGTTACCAAGTGGAGTCGCGCTCGAGCTTTGCTCTTGCTGAAACCCCACTTGGGTTAAGGGGAGTTAGTCAACAACCTTGATGATCTTCACCGCGTACTTACCATTGTTTCTGGTATAATTATCGAAGTAGAAAGTATTAGCAGCAGCATTTGCCGTATTATCAGCAACTGCTGTAAGAGAAGCTACAGGATAAGCCAGCAAGCCAGCAGGAATAGCATCCTTACCATCTACACTGACAAATGAATATGTCTTAGTGGCTCCGCCATTGGTGGTCACAGAGAAGTAGATGTAGGCTGCATTGGGTGCTCCTGCTGTGGAATAATGTGAAGCATCATTAGCAATACCAACATCATAAGTAGCCAGAGTGGTTGCTGCAACATAATACTTACCGCTGGCACCAATAGGAGTACTTGTTGAGGTTGTGATTGGCTGATAGAAAACCCTTGTGTTCTTAGCAGCGGCAGTGTAGTCATAGACATAAGCATATGTGCCAGCAGCCAGACTGGAAATATTAATCTCTGCTGCTTCACCAGCATTAACAGTGATCTTATTGTCATCTACGCCATTCACAATATTGGTAACCCCATTGTTGATATTTGTATTCGGAGTAACGACAAGACTGTTACGGCCTGTAATAGCTCCTGTTCCACCATCAACAGCATACTGATTCTCAAGTGCATCCATCACTTCTGCCTCAGTAGCGTCAGCATCACTAACTGCATAGAGAAGTGATCTTGCCGTTGTTTCAGAAGTACTTGTATTAAGCTTATAGAGTGAACTTGTGCCAGTACCTACAAGTACTGCTGGACTCAGATTGTTGTCCATTACCTGTACGTATAACTTCTCACCATCATTATCATACTCGTTAGTGCCATAGGTATGACCCTGCTGATAGGTAGTGATAGAAGGAGTAGCGACAGTAGTGACGGTCGTCTGCTCACCCGAAGCGTCAGTAGCCTCAGCCACAACAGCATCAAAGGTGATGGGGAACAGGCCATCAACAACACCAGAAGGATCTGTCCAACCATTGGTGGTGTCTGAAATCTTGAAGATGTAGGTGTAAGCATAGTTAGGCTGCCACTTGGTATAAGTTGCAGGAACAACAGCCTTAGCACCATAAACGGTGATAGTCTCGCCAGAACCATCGGTAGAAACGAGTGTGAAATCTATACGAAGGGTAAGGGGGTAACCTGTGCTGACAGGGAATACGGTCTCATAATAAGCAGCATCCTTATCACCTGCAAAAGTTGCAGTAGGAAGTGTACGTCCCAGATATAAGTTACCTGCTGCTTCATAAGATTCTTTGCCTACATATTTATCAGTTGCAAGAGTGCCAAATGACTTTTTTGTATCTCCTGCTCCTGCCGTCACGGTTGCAGCTGCTTTATCGTAGTTGTCGTTTCCGTGGTTATTTGTACCTACATTGGGGAAATAAACTGCTATTTGACCCTTTGAGGCAAAACTGCTTGTATTTGCACTAATCAAGGTAGCTGCAGTTCCCTTGTCGTCGGTCGTAAAACCAGTTGTTCCATCTACAGTGTAGAATCTTACACTTGCAGCCTGTACTGAATATCCAGGAACAGTCTCATAAAGAGCAATACGCACCTTGGAACCAAGGTTCTTGAACTGGAGAGTTACCTCTTTGCCATAGTTTGCCTTTACGACTTCGGTGATGTCTGTGATATAGGCGTCTTTAAGAGCTGCGATTGAAGGGAGATCGAAGGTGTAGGCAAGACCACTGCTTGCGAGATCGCCACCATATTTCATGGCTGTGACACCGATTTCATCTGCAGCAACAGGAGTGGTAGTAACAGCCTTGAATGTACCTGTCGAGAAAGCCAGGAAGTCATACTGAGCCGTGCTGTAGTCCCAATACTTGATGCTTTGCATGTTAAGAGCAGACAGCTTTGCATAGTTTGCTGTAGGAGCTGAGCCAGGTACTACACCAACATACTCCCAGTTAGCGGTATTCGACGTAGTCGTACCAGCTGTGTTTGCACCATAGTGTACCAGGTAGTTGTCAAATACGAGGCTCGTGGTAGGGCTGGTTGTAGGCTCTGTACCTTTCGTACCAGTAACATAGAAGTTATTGCCGAGAAGTGTAGCAGCAGCAGGACCCATGACATCAGCACGAGTCGTCTTCTGGAGTTTTAATCCGAAGTTGATAGCATTGCTATCATCTTCCAATCCGACATAACCGTTGTCTCCAACATAGTTGTCGTCAGCGCAACCTACCATTAACGTGATGGCGGCAGCAAAGAAAAGATACTTTTTCATAATCTTCATATTGGTTAAGTTGTTAATAATGTTTGTTTCTCTTTTGTTTCACGTTAAGGCCCGGCCTTATACGTGCGCGAACCTTTAATACATTGTTTTTCTCTGATACTCTGCAGGGAGTCGAACCCTGCAGAGTTTAAGTCATTACCGAGGGAGTCGCGCTCGAGCTTGGCTCGCTTGACACTTCAAGAACCTCGGTAGGTTGGTATGCCCAATCAGGGGAGTCGCGCTCGAGCTTTGCTCGCTTGACCGTTCAAGAACCCTGCAGGGCCTTGGTCGTTATTGTACCTTGATAACCTTAACGTAGTAAACGCCGTCGTTCTTGACATACTTGTCGAAGTAGGTCTGACCAGCCACAGCGGCAGCCTCATCAGCAAGAACGTATGTGGTGGTATCGAGCTCAAACCATGCATTGGTCTGCTCAGGCAGGATGACGCAGTAGGTGTAAGTTATGCCATCAGCCTCCAGGAAATAGTATGCTGTGCCATCTTGAGGAGTTGCATCGGTGTTTGCAACGTATGCATTTGTACCGCTATCCCAAACGAAGAGGGTGCCGTCAAAGTCTGTATAGTTTACATTGTGAGCAGTCTTGTAGGTCATACCCATGTCAACGGTGTAGTAGTAGGTCGTACCCGATACAGCATAACCGCTGGCGATGGTGTTACCTGCTGCATCGAGGTAGAGGTTACCAACGCCCTGGCCGATGAACGGGTTCTCCATGGTGTAGACACCACCAGCGAGGCTGAAGTACTTCACACCCTTCTGAGCATCGTAGTAGTCAGTGGTGACGTCATCGCTGGGATCTGCAGGAGTTCCGTTGTCGTCTGTGACAGAATGGGTCTTGGTAGAAGCATTGTAGCCGTAGCGGTACTTGGTAGTTACGGTGGCATCAGCGAATGCTACAGCCTGGTACTTCACGACGTCGTTAGCGGGAGTTGCAGCGGTCTTCGTGTAAACGAAGGCATAAGTGCCTGCGGTGGCTGTAAATTGAAGAGCTTTCTTCTTGGTGCCATCGGTGAGATCGATGGTGTTGCCATCAACGCCATATTGCACCTTATCGGTCAGCGTGAAGGCAGCTGCGGTCAGTCCAAGTCCACTACGTCCCTTGATGGTAAATGCACCAGCATCGTCGTCGCGCATCGACAGAGCATCGATGACCTCAGCCTCAGTCTTGCCTGCGGGGATGGTGTAGAGGGCAGCCTTGCCTGTCAGATCCTGAAGAGCACCGTTAGCCAGGTCAGGAGTAGAGGCGGTGGTGCCATCGTTGACGGTGACAAAGATGGGGCCAGTAGCAGCAAGGTACTCGTCGTTGTTGACGACGGAAGAACCCTTCTGGTAGGTAGTGATGCTGGGAGTAGAGACGAGGGTGATGGTCTCCTGGGTAGCATCATTATCCTCTGCATTCTCTACGACAGCGTCGAAGGTGATGGGATAGAGGCCGGCGGGATCGCTGTTGACGGTGGTGTTATCGGGCTGGGTGGGATCGTAGACACCGGTGTGGCCGTTGGTCTTGTCGCTGATCTTAAAGATATAAGTATAAGCGTAACCGGGCTTCCACTGGGTGTAGATGCCGGGAACCTGGGCAGTAGCACCCTTTACAATAATCTCCTCACCGCCACCATCGATGGATTCGAGGGTGTAGTTCACACGGAGGTTGAGGTTTGTACCTGTCTCGTTGGGGAGGAAGATAACGTAGTAGTTGTCATCTGCATTGCCAGCGAAAGAAGCGGTGTTGGACGTACGACCGAGGAACACGTTGCCAGGAGTCTGTTCGCCCTCTTCAGCGATGGTGTAGTTCAGACCACCCCAGTTCACAGTGGTTGTTTGTGCGGCTCCACCAGCATCGAATGTTACGTGAGCCTTGTTGTTATCTGCAGTAGTGCCGTCCACGGTGGGGAAGGTCACGGTATAAGTACCGCTGGTGTAAATTTCATTAGCTGCAGTAGTGAACAGCTTGGCAGCTGCTGCAGATGCATCGTTAGAAGCTGCAGCGCTGTAGAACTCAACGTTCTTAACGCTATAGCCGGGGATGGTCTCGTAGATACCGATACGCACCTTGGTACCGAGCTGACGGAAGTGGAAGGTGACGGGATTTTCATGATCCTTATCGGCATACTGAGCCTTCTTCACGGTTACGAGGTCTGCAATGTAGCATTGGCTGAGGTCAGCAGCAGTACCTTTGAAGGTGTAGGCTGCAGTGGCTGTAGCGTTGGGGTTGATGGCGGACACATAGACCTTGCCAGCGGCGAGATCTGCTACGTCGTAAACAGCGGTCTTGGAACCGGTGCTCCAGGCGATGAAGTCATACTGAGACTGGCTGTAGTCCCAGTACTTGATGGTCTGGCTGGTGATACCGTGGTCAATAGCGTGCTTGATACGGCCCTTGCCTACATACTCCCAGTTAGCCACATTGGACTCCGTGGTGTGAGCGGTGTTATCTTCGTACACTACGAGGTAGTTGTCGAAGACGACAGTACTAGTAGTGGAGGCAGTAGTGCTGCCTTTCTTACCGGCTACGACGAACTGGTTGCCGAGCAGGGTGGCGGCATCCTTACCTTGGAAGTCGGCACGGGTGGTACCCTTGCTCAGAGAGCTGAAGATAATAGCGCTACCCTCTTCGCTGTCGGTGACAGGAGAAGGGGTGTCAGCGACGAGGAGGTCGCTGGTGCAACCAACAAGTGCTACACTTGCCATGGCTGCGAGGAAAAGATAAATCTTCTTCATTGTTTTGAAATTGGTTAAAGAGTTGTTGTTATTAATTTGTTTAAAATTTTTACAGGTAGGGAAATTATGTTGTTTTGTCTGAATCGTCTAATGTTTCAATTTTCAATTATACATTATCAATTATACATTATACATAGTGGGCCTACATTTCGAACTCATGCGTTCCGCCGTCCTCGTAGTCCTTGACCACTGCGTCGAAACCGGAGCCGCCGGAACGGCGAGGAATCGGGACAGTATCCATATCCAGTTCCACCGTGATGACGCCGCCCTTGTAGCGCTGGCGCACCTGCTCGGTGACGTCGAAGACGAAGGTGGAATCAATACCGTTGTTGAACTGCACCGTCAGGTCCATATAGTGGCGGTTGGAATCATAGACCTGTGAGTAGGACTTGATCTGGTTGGCCTGCAGACCACAGATGCCGAAGGTCATCAGACGTCCGCCAATGACGTCCACGCGCTCTGCATCGGGCACCGTGGCGGGATCTACGCTGTAGGGCACATAGGGGATGTTGTCCTTCTTGTTAACGCTGTAGTACACGGTGATGGCATCGTCGCCGGCGCGGCCGGTGTTGACGTTCGTGGAGCGGGCGAATCCGGAGAGGTCGGCCTCACCATGAGCGAGGGCGATGCGTCCGTTGTTGTGGTGCAGCACCACCTGCGTGAGATAGATATAGGTGACGGGCAGGAGCAGCATGTCGAGTTTCTTAACGTAGACGTTGCGCTCAGCATCGTATTCGAAGCCTTCGAGGTTGCTGTTGATCTCAATACCCTGGTCATAGGCGGAGAACAGCGGCTCGGGGCTGTAGAAGGCGTGGGTGTAGCGCGGTGCCTGGTAGCGGGCTACGTGCATGGTCTGGTTCGTGGCGGCAGTGACGCTGTCCAGCGACGTCTGCTCGTCGAAGACCAGGCTCTGTACGCCGTCGATGGTCGAGACCTCGTTCCAGCAGAGGATATCCCAGAAGCCCCAGTCGTAGCTACCCTGGAAGTGGGTACCCTCGACGGTGGCGGCCAGCACACTCTGGTGGGGCTGCAGAGGCTCGTCGCCCGTGTAGTAGCGGCGGAGGTTGAAGACGGAAGGCAGGACATAGCCGATCTCGCCGAAGAGATCTTTATCCTTATCGTCCCAGCCGTAGTACCACTCGGCCCTCCAGTCGTACTGGACATTGAAGTCCATCTCGTAGTCCCAGTAAACCTGCAGGTCGAGGTCCACGATAGGCAGGTCGATGACCACATTTTCGCCCTCGTAGAGGTGTAGCTCGGGCTTGCGCTCGCACGCGTATAAGAAAAGGACAGGTATAAAGAGGATGATGAAAGAGAGAGATGACAAATAACCATAAGCCCCATGAGCCCCATTGGCCCCATGAATCCCATGTGCCCCATGTGCCCCATGTGCCCCATAAGCCCCATTGGCCCCATTGGTCTCATAAGCCCCATTGGCCCCATGAACCAGAATCCTATGGAATTTATCAAATATCATTCAGTTCTCAATCGGTTAAGACGCTTAAGATGTTTAAGAGTTCAAGATGTTTAAGACGTTTAAGAGTTTAAGAGTTTAAGATGTTTAAGACGTTTAAGAGTTTAAGATGTTTAAGATGTTTAAGGGTTTAAGATGTTTAAGATGTTTAAGATGTTTAAGATGTTTAAGATGTTTAAGGGTTCAATCTTTCAACTTTTCCGCTCGGCGCCTTGCGACGCTTCACGCTTGAAGAACATTTCAATTTTTCAATTTTTCAATTTTTCAATTTTCAACTTTCACTCCTTCTCCCACGGCAGCGTTTTCTGGGGCAGATCCCACTCCCAGGGGCGGAAGCTGACGCCTTTCTTGTGGTTGCGGCGGTAGAGGATGTCGTAGCTCAGAGTGACGCCCACACGGGTGGGGCCTATCCAGTTGAAGCGGTACTGCCGTTCACGGAAGTCCGCAGGTTTGCCAGTCCATTTATAATAATAGAGGTGATCCCGGTAGTTGGGATTCACAGGGTTTTCGAATTGATAGGGGTCGTAGCCGCCGTGGATGTAACCCACCTGCAGTCCGAATTCCAGCCGCCAGTGGCCTTTCTTCGAGATGGGCAGCACATAACCAATTCCCAGTCCTCCGCCCAGCATCTCGCCTTCCCAGCCGCGGTTGGCATCGAAGCAGAGGTCGAAGAGACCTGCATGGGCATAAGCCTGGAAGTACAGACCCCGGAAAGCCGCACCCTCGCCTGGAGTGCGGCGGTTGATGTCGCCGGAACGCAGATAGTAACGGGCCTCCACCTGGTAGTTGCGGACCTGGAAATACTTATGTGCCCAGTAGTCCTGCCACCATGGGAAATCCATTGATGCACCGAAGGTGAAGTGACCGTGCAGCGGGAAGAACTCGATGGCAACATTCGGGATGGGGCACCACCGGTTGTAGCCCGGTACATATGCCACATCGAAGAGCAGGTTGCTCTTCACTGCCAACAGCTCGCGCCGCGGTTTCTTCACCAGAGGCTCGGGGATCTCTACGGTCTGCTCGGCAACGGTGTCGATGACGACGGGCTCTGCGGGAACGGGCTCCTCAACAGGTTCCTCAACAGGCTCCTCCACGACGGGCTCTGCGGGTACGACAGCCGGCGTCGGATACTTCTCAAAGATCAGCACCATCCGCGTGGCCCTCAGCTCTGGGAAGTACTCCTTCAACAGCCGCCTCCAGAGGCGTCCGCCCTGAGCCTGCTTCAGCTTGCTCTTCAGCGGGGTGAAGTCACCCAGCGGGAGATAGCGGTCGCAGAGCTCCTGCACCTGAGCATAGTCGGGGTCACCGGCCCGACGCATCATCGTGCACAACAAGCGGTAGTCCTCAATGACCACCTCGGTGTTGAAGGGAGCCAACCTGTCGGGAATGCTCAAGCGTTCCCGCATGAAATCACCAAGCATCTCCACACGCTTCTGGCCCAGCCGGAGGTTGTTGTCGAAAGGACCTTCAGGAGAAGCAGCACCACGAAGGACCATTCGCAGGAGATGCAGACTGTCGCGACGGATCTGAGGAATGATGACCTCGTCCAGCAGACGCAACAGAGAGTCGTTCGTCAAGACATCGTAACGGTTCACACGGAATTCCACCCGGCCGGCCTCGTCCAGAAACTCATCATCCGACAGACGAATCATGTCGGCCTCCTCGGGAGTCTCCGCAAAGCGGATGAACGGGAATCGCTCGTAGAACGACAGATCGGGCTGCTTCCTATCGCCTCCGGGAGAAGACGATGAGGACCCTTCTGCCGCCATGAGCCATGCCGGTATCATCAGGAAGAGGATGATCTGTAAAAGTCGTCTCATAAAATGAACCAATTAAAGTCTCTCTTGTGTGTGTATGCGTTCCGCGCGCGCACAAACATTTATTTTGGCGCAAAGATACGTTATTTCCGAAAAACCACCAAACATTTTCGGTATAAATTTTACTACCCCCCCCCATTTTTCTTCATTTTCTAACGAATGTTGCCTTCCACCTCCCCTGTAAACACTAATTTTTGCACTAAAAGCCCACCCCAAGGCATCAATTATTAAAAGATGTTAACAAATAACGGATTGACGAAAGAGAGAACAAAAACAAGAAAAATCGGACAATTGAATAAGAGGGAGACTGCAACGCAAACGCAAACGGCCTTGACGTTGACGATGACGTTGACGATGACCTTGACGATGACCTTAACCTTGACCTTGACCTTAACCTGATGACGAGGGGTGGGGTGATGACGACCGACGATCATGATGACGATGACCTTGACCTTGACCTTAACGTTGACCTTAACCTGATGAAGAGGGGTGAGGGTGATGACGACCGACGACGATCATGATGACGATGACCTTGACGATGACCTTGACCTTAACCTTAACGTTGACCTTAACGATGAAGAGGGGTGAGGGTGATGACGACCGAGGATGACGATCATGATGACGATGACCTTAACGTTAACCTTGACCTTAACCTTGACCTGATGACGAGGGGTGGGGTGATGACGACCGAGGAAGACGATGAAGAAATTGCACCATCAGTTTGCGTCATCGTCATGGCCGTCGGTCGTCAAGGTCATGGTCAACGTTAAGGTCAAGGTCAAGGTTGTCGTCGTCGGTCATCGACATCGTCAACGTTAAGGTTAAGGTCAACGTCAAGGTTAAGGTTAAGGTCATCGTCAAGGTCATGGTCAACGTCAAGGTTAAGGTCAAAAAATCATGGCCGTCAAAAAAAATTGTCCGAATTTTTTGCATCCGTTCAAAAAATTTTTTCTACCTTTGCACCGACAAAACAACAACCAAACATCAAACCTTACCTATGACAAAAAATGAATTTCGAAACTGCATCGACAAGTTGGAAGACGTCCTCGACCAGATCAAGACGTCGGCCCACCAACTCCACGACCACGTGAACCAGACCTACGACAAAGTACACCCATACGGCTTCCATCTCGACATGGTGGCGGACTCGGTGTTCAAACATGGCGATGTGGTCTGCGCGAACGAGAACGATGTGCTCCCCCTATTTTTCGGCGCCTACTACCACGACAGCATCGAGGACGCACGACTCACCTACAACGACGTGATGAAAATCGCCCGGACCTGGATGAACGACGATCAGGCACTCATGGCCGCCGAAATCGTCTTCGCCCTGACGAACGACAAAGGACGCACCCGAAAGGAACGGGCGGGCGAGAAATATTATCAAGGTATACGCACCACACCATACGCTCCGTTCGTCAAGTTGGCGGACCGTCTGGCGAACATCACCTACTCCTTCACCCACTGCAACGAGGCGAACATCCACATGAAGTCAGTGTACCAACATGAGCTCCCGGAGTTCCTCGAGGCCATCACCGCCCCGACGGACGGCCCCAGGTTCGTCCTTCCGCAGGCGATGATCGACGAGATCATGCAAATCGTGCAGACATCGACCGAAGAAGGAGAGAAATGAAAAATAACGAGAAATTTGCTTTCTGAAAAATTACGACACAATTTTTATACACTTTAACGACGATGACTATGACAAACGAACAGATCGTGAAGCTTTGTAAAGAGAAGGAACAGGAGTTGCTCAACAAGTATTTCGGAGGTCTCGTACACGTGGCTGCCGTGGAACAGCCGGAGACCATCGGAACATATACCAAGGATCTTCCGTTGAAGGTCGAGGCGGAGTTCCGCGAGTTCCTGGAAGAGTTGTGGAAGGAGGTGGCACCGGAAGGTCAGAAGGGGACACCCCTGGTGTTGGAGGATGTGAAGCTCCGCGAACTGATGACCAACGACGACCGAGAAGGAATAGAGGAAGCATACAAGGATGCCATGGAACGTACCCTCTGGGAACGCCTCACCAAGACGAACCACAAGGACGTCGCCTACTACAAAGGGCTGCTCCACGAGTACACCCGCGACCTCCTCATGGTCATGCGCACCGACTTCCTGGAGGAAATCACCGGCAACCACATCCCCGATTTCTAACCAAAAGCGGTATAATAGCACAATATAATAACGCCCTTGAAAATCGGAACAATACCGGAACGATAGATTCTACAAAATAGGAACAATAACAAATCCAAGGACGTGAACTCCCTAATTTTAAGTGCTTTAAGCGCCAACCGTTCCTACCACCATTGAGTCGTTTTAGGATTCGCTTCGCGAAGAAATCTTTCAAAATCTAATCAAAAATCTTTCAAAATCTTCTTGATCTGACGGCATCATTACCAGCCATAGCTGGTATAAGATGCCAACGAACATGCGTGCCTTTAGGTACGCAACGCCAAATCCTTGTCGCGTACCTAAAGGCACGCGATCAATCAACGACATAACCACCAGCCATTCTTCAAGCGTGAAGCGTCGCAGAGCGCCGAGCGGAAATGGCTGGCTAACATTGTCTGATACCTACGGCATCATCTTCAGGTTTGAAGCGACCAGAACTCCCTTCGGCCGAGCGGCCAGCCATGTCCACAATCCGCAAACGAATGCCCCAGCGGGGCATGACAGCGATAGCCAGCCATTTGAATGGCTGGTATAAGATACCAAGGTGCATGCGTGCCTTTAGGTACGCAACATCAAATCCCAGACCCCAACGGCATCATCTTCTACAATCCGCAAACGAAATGCCCCAGCGGGGCATGACAGGGGTTCTTGAAGTGTCAAGCGTCCCTTTGGGCCGAGCGGCCAGCCATCTCCGCTCGGCGCTCTGCGACGCTTCACGCTTGAAGAATGGCTGGTATAGAATAGCAACGAACATGCGTGCCTTTAGGTACGCAACACCAAATCCTTGTCGCGTACCTAAAGGCACGGCTGGAAACAATGGTATAATAATATATGTGTACAGTTTACCGTCCATACATTTGTTATTATTGAATCGTATGACATAACGGAACAGATGATGTTTAGGAAATAGCTATGGAATTTAGATAGCTTTTCTAAAATAGAATATTTTATATTCTATATAGAAAAGATAATTATAAATTGTTATGTGAATTCTTTTGTTTTTATGGCCAGGCACCTAAAAGCAGGCATTTCTGGCCGACACCCACCACCACCGCCCACATTTTGTCCACCCATCGGCAGCTTCGCCGATCCCATACATCAGCCATAGAGCATGCTTCCGGCAGATAGCAAGACCCACCTCATAAAGGAACTGAAACACCTATTTCTTAAACCAAACATCCATTTACAAACCTAAATTCCGTATTTTCTTCTTTATAGAATATAAAATATTCTATTAAAGAAATATACTAAATTTCGGCTGTACACTGTGACATTTTTATCAAACCACAGATTGCACGGATTACACGGATTCTTTAAGACTAATCATCAATTTTATTCTATATTCCACAGATTCTGCGACCACTTCGCGTGCGTCGCGCTGCGCACAGTTCGTCTATACATACGTCCTTTAATTCATAACAACCGGCAGGCGCAAAAGCCGCGTAGCCTTTTGCCAATCGTGTAATCCGTCTGGTGAAGAAGATTTTGATAGATTTTTGATTAGATTTTCTAAGATTTCTTCGCGAAGCGAATCCCAATAGTTGAAGAGATTTATTATGCAAATTATGGCAATTCTTGAAGTGTCAAGCGTCCCTTCAGCTGAGCGCGTTTCTATCATCGGAAACAAATTATCGTAAGGGTCATACGCGACATTAAATCCCTGTCGCGTACCTAAAGGCACGCGATCCATCTACGACATCATCACCAGCCATTCTTCAAGCGTGAAGCGTCGCAGAGCGCCGAGCGGAAATGGCTGGCTAACATTGTCTGATACCTACGGCATCATCTTCAACAATCCGCAAACGAAAGCCCCAGCGGGGCATAACAGCGGTAGCCAGCCATTTCAATGGCTGGTATAAGATGCCAAGGAATATGCGTGCCTTTAGGTACGCGACATCAAATCCCAGCACCCCGCGGCATCATCTTCAACAATCCGCAAACGAATGCCCCAGCGTGGCATGACAGCGATAGCCAGCCATCTCCGCTCGGCGCTCTGCGACGCTTCACGCTTGAAGAATGGCTGGTATAAAACAGCAAAGAACATGCGTGCCTTTAGGTACGCGACATCATATTCCAGAACCCAGCGGCATCATCTTCAACAATCCGCAAACGAATGCCCCACCGGGGCATGACAGCGGTTCTTGAAGTGTCAAGCTTCCCTTTGGGCCGAGCGGCCAGCCATTTCCGCTCGGCGCTCTGCGACGCTTCACGCTTGAAGAATGGCTGGTATAAAATAGCAAGGTATATGCGTGCCTTTAGGTACGCGACAGAAATTCCAGCACTTCAGCATCATAGCCAGCCAGGCACTTCCTTGTATTGTTCCTATTTTATTGTCGGAATAGGAACAATATATCATTGTTCCGACATAAATATATATAAATATATATAAAAAGGAACTTTTAAAACGCGAGCGCGCGAGCGCGCGTGAGAATGTTTCTGACGGTGGGTTCCTGGCGGAAGGATAGCAGTCGGTGGGGGAAGGATAGGAAGGAGGGCGGACGATGGGGGAAAGGATGACTGCCGGAGGGGGAAGGATAGAGGATAGAGGAAAGTGGCGGAAGGATGGGGGAAAGGATGACTGCCGGAGGGGGAAGGATAGAGGATAGAGGGAGGATGGCGGAAAGATGGCAAACGGTGGGGGACGGGCAGCGGACGGATCTGCCTCTGGCGAAAACCGGTCGGCCCTATCGATGGCAAGAGAACCACACATCATTATAATCTATGTAGAGTCCCTTCATTTCATAAAAGGAACTATAGGTTTTGCACAAGCCGTCACTATGAAAGGGGGCTAAGATCCAGCCATTCCGCTTGATGACCCTTGGGTCGTCAAGCATAAGATCTGGACGAATCGGCCAGGACAACCGGTTCTTTCCCTTGACGACCCTAGGGTCGTCAAGCAGAAGCTGGGGAAGTAAGGGGTAGGACGACTGGAAAAGGAAGGAAATACGGTCTGATGAACTGGGGAATTATTATGTGAAGGTTATATTTGCTACACAAATTCACTTTAAAATTGCTATTCTACTTAAAATAAATAGATTAAATCAAAAATTAAAGTGAATATTGCTAATTTAACGTGTAGAAAATGGGGTAGAAAGTTACATTTTAGGTGAGTTAAAGTGAAAGTTTTGATGCTAAAGTGAAGAAATCAATGCACAAAACTCCAAATTTCCGCTCAAAAATTTGCTCATCTCCCCCATTTTTCATACCTTTGTGGCGCAAAAAGCACAGTTTAAAGGAAGTTATACCGCTTCGCGGCGGAAGTTAGAGGAAGTTATGCGCCATGGCGCTGAAGTTAATGAAGCTACATAACTCCCGTCACTAAGTGACATAACTTCTTTAGCTTCAACAACTTGAAAAGTTGTTCCCAATTATATATAATCAATTAACAATTAGCAATTTACAATTGGCAATTATACATTATACATTATCAATTATACATTATACATTATCAATTATACATTATACATTATCAATTATACATTATACATTATACATTATCACTATGACCAACATCATGACTATTGAAAAGCCGGGAAAGGGTGGACAGCTGGTGCTGGAAGCCCTGGAGGCGGAGGAATTGGCCTGGATGATCCAGGGCGATGACACTTACAAGGCGCCCATCGAGGAACTGCGGCAGGAGCTGCCGAAAGCCCGCGGGGCTGGCCTGAGCATGGATTATATCACGCGAAACGTGCCGAGGGTGTACCCCATGGCACTTTTGGCACAAGAGAAGAAACAGCTGGTGATGCAGCGGGACTCCGGACTGATACTGCTTGATATTCAGGATGTTTACACGGATGACGAACGGGCGCTGGTACTGGCCGCCGTACGTACGCTGCCCATGACGCTGATGGCTTTCGTGGGATCCAGCGGCATGTCGATGAAGGTGCTGGTGCGCGTACAGTCCGCCAGCGGCAAGGAGAGCCGATCGCTGCAGCTGACGGAGATCTTCTACCACGCCGCCCACAAGCAGATGCGCGCCGTGTACTCCACCATCCTACCCTTCCGCATCGCCCCTGCCTACGAGCTGCATATGAACGACGGCTTCCTGCTGAGCTACGACCCGTCGCTCTACTACAACCCCGACGCACAGCCTGCAATCATCGACAAAACCATGAAAGTGAAGATGTTGCGTCCGCTACAGAAAGATTATACCGAGCGGGAGCTGCGCAAGCCGGTACCCGCCGACATTCTCCACCGCGAATACTACGACCGACTCTTCGACGCCCTCATGGAGGAGGTCAGGGAGGACTTCATACAACATGGACGCGAGGCGGAACTGGAGGAGACGGCCTACCTGAAGACCGTGGTGGAACGCGCCGCCGAACGCCATGTGGAAGAGGCAGAGGTGCGGGCGCGCATGATGCGGCTCTTCGAATGGGAAATCAACGATGATATCCGGCAGTTCGTACGCGAGATCTATGAGAGTAAGTACCCGATGGCGCACACGGGCAACCGCACGCGCGACCTGGTACGCGGCATGACGGAGGTACTCACCCGCAACTACGAATTCCGGCAGAACAGCATCAGCCACGCCTTGTATTTCCGCGAGCGCACCAGCTACGGCGAGTGGCGCCGCGTGGAGGCTGCGGACGTGAATACCCTGACGCTGGAAGTGCAGGAGGCCGGGGTCGGCGCCAACAGCCATCACGTACAGACCTACCTCAACAGCCGCCGCATACCGCAGGTGAATCCCATAGAACTGCTCATCCACCGCGTACGCGGCAAGTGGGACGGCAAGGACCGCATCGAGGCACTGGCACAGCGCATCCCCACACCACTGAGGCAGTGGCCGAAATGGTTCCACATCTGGTTCCTGGCGATGGTGCGACAGTGGATGGTTGCCTCGCCGGCCCACAGCAACGAGGTGGTACCCCTGCTGATAGGTCCGCAAGGTGTGGGCAAGTCCACCTTCTGCCGCCGCCTGTTACCCCCCGAACTCCTCGACGGATACCTCGACCATCTGGACTTCTCACAGGAGAAAGAAGTGCTGCGCGCCATGGCCGTTTTCCAGCTTATCAACATCGACGAATTCAACCGTTACAGTGCACACGATCAGGCCGGAAAATTGAAAAACTATTTACAAATGACCGATATTCGACTAAAAACTCCGTACCGCACTTCTTTCGATATCGTGCAGCGTACAGCATCGTTTATCGGCACCAGCAACCCCTCCGAGATACTCGCGGACACGACCGGATCGCGCCGCTTCATCTGCGTGGAGGTCACCGGCGTCATCGACCAGCTGACACCCATCGATTACACGCAACTGTACGCCCAGGCAGTGGCAGAATTGGACGCTCGCGAGGCCTTGGGCAGCCGCGCAACCACCCGCGACGTGGGTCGAACCTACTTCACAAAGCAGGAAGAAGCCACCATACAGCGTAATAATGAGCGATTTATGCAGTTGAGCGTGGCAGTGGAGCGGTTCCAGCAGCTCTTTGAGCCGATAGCCAGTCCTAAACGCGGCCGCGAGAAGGATTCTGAGTACCTGACGCAGGAGGAGATCTACAACCGCGTGGAAGAAGGAATGCGCAAACCATTAGGTGAAAAAGAGCGCGAACGCCTCTATGCGCACCTGAAAAAGCTCGCAAAAAACGGAAAACTGCACTCACATCGTACAGGAAAAGGCAAGATTTTTCACGTTAGAGCGCTAAATTTCGAATAAACTATACGGAAATATTCACTTTAAATTTGCAATATTCACTTTAACATTTCGGTTATATCGTTGGTTCCCAAGGATTTAACAAAATTAAAGTGATAACGTGTACAAGAAATACTTATTATATATGGCCATACAATACAGCATCTACCAAAACCCACCCCGGCGTGACGGCAAAGAGCCCGACCGCCACATCCAGGTCAAGAACCTCACACCCGCCAACAGCTACGCTGTGGCAGAATGGATGCATAAGGACAACGGTATCTACAGCGTTGGCAATAATGTTGGTACGCTGACTCTACTGGATCAGGCGTTCCAGGAACTGCTCGCTGAGGGGCACAGCATCCACCTTGACGGCATCGGTACCTTCACGCCTAAAGTAGAGGGCGAGATCATCAAACAGACCACGCACGGTGAGGTTTGTATCACCGCTAAAGAGCTGCTTGTCAGCGGAATAGACTTTCGCCCCGATGCCACCCTACTCGACCGCATCAACCGCCACGCCAAGTTCGAAAGATGTCCAGAAACGCGGGTTGCTGCCGTTGGCGAGCAAGAGTTACGCGACGCCATCGACCAGCATTTAGCCACGCACGAAGCCCTCACCCGAGCCGACCTCTGCAACAAGTTTGGTATATCTAAGGATCGCGCACGCGCGTACCTTAGTATATTAGTCGCCGACGGCTACCTTCGCAAAGAAGGATTCAGGGCCTCAACGAGGTATGTGAAACCCTGAAAACGCTATTCTTGAAGCGCAGCCACTCAAAACTGCTTATTTGTTCCCATAAACTATAAAATAGGAACAATACGATGCCACTTTTTGCGTTTTTACGGCATATTAGGAACATATATCGTGCCAATTTGTACCGCTAAACTATAAGAAATTCAGCCATAATAATGGAAAAAAGCACGGGCGAAGGCTGGTGCACGCCAATTTGAGAAAAATATCCATTTAGACAGACGCCATGAGCAATAATAGTTTTATCGCAGCCAGTATGCTGAAGATACGGCAGTACATTATTATTATATGTGCGCCTTTGCTTTCGATGATGCCTATGAACGTCATCGCACAGACGCAGGTGGACCGTGCTGAGGTGCGCCGTCAAATAGAATTTCATCGCAAATGGATGGCTGAGCACACGCCCAAACCGCAATCCCTGAACGACAGCGCACTTATCCTCGAAACCGTGAGGGCAATACACACTGTGTGCCATGAGCCACAGGTGGGGGCCATGATCCGTCACGCCGGACAGAGGTTTTCGTTGCAGGAGCTGGTGGAGTACGCCGCCTTGCGCGACCGGCAAGGCATCGACCGCGACAACGCCCAGGCAAACTGGTGTCTTCAGCTACTGATAGAGGAGGCACACAAGCGGTTGGGCGAGACCTCGTATCCACAGGCGTATGCTGAGATGATATGGGGTTTTATTGCTGTATCCAACGAGCTGGCCAAAGAACGATGTCGCCATTTCCACGAAAGCGCCAAAATGCTCTATGAGAGAGAGCCCACAGCGGTGAATCACGAAATCTGGCTGATGGCACAAGTACTGAGCAGGACCATAGAGGGATACTACGGAGAGAATCCTACCGTGTACCGTGACATGAAGGTGCTGACACAGAAGGTGTTTGACTTCTACAAGGAACACCGGCTGCATACAGATGTGCAGGTGTATTTACTGAAAGTACTTGAAAACTATCATAATAACAGCACGCTCTATGAGAACTACCACGCCTTCGTCAACCGTGAACTTCTCCGCATAGGGGTAATCTCAGGAGACCAGTCTCTGGAACCTGAGGACCTTGGGCTCAGCAAGAAGAAAGAGAGAATTTCCAGCGTACCCACCCAGCTACTGGCAGAACTGTTACATCCCAACCACCCGGATGTAATGGCCATGCAAGTTACGGACTATAATATTCTGTGGTATGGCGAAGATCCACTTCTACAGAGGCTGAAATTCATCCAGGAATATCTGCAGGAATACACCGCAGAAAGTAACCTCCTGACATTGAATGCAAAAAAAGCCGTTCGCAACTGGCAGATTATCCATCAAACAACCGTTGAGGACACCACCTTCATAGAGGACTGGGCCATCTTGAAGAGATACTATTCGGAAACGAGTGAAAGCTACCTCAGCACCCTTTCTGACGAGGTGGAAATACTACTGCTTGAAAAATCCGATTTGCTCAATGACGTCGTAAACTCGCTGGATTCGTTGGTGGCGGTGGTAGCTGGCGACGACCCTATCAGGAAAATGCAGCTGAATTACTATCAGACAATGTTGCAACGAAATGGCATCCCCGGACACGAATATAGTTTCTACGACAGGGCTCAGCAGTACCTGGACTGTTGCGATGACTACCCCACCTGGAACACCGTAACCTTGGGTAAACTTATGGTTCTTGATGCCCTGATGCTGGGTGATGCCACCACTGCCATGATGTTGCAACGCCGCCTGACCTCCCTGGCAAGGACGATCGCAGGGGATCAGGATCCCATCTTCGTCATGGAATACCTGCAATATGGCCAGATGGCCCGTGACAACGTCAACAGAGCCATCACCACGTTGGACGGTCAGCAGGGCGCAGACTCCCTCTTCGAAGACCTAATCCGCTGTGCACCAGCAGCCAATATGGAAGCAAATGCCTACCTCTGTGCCGGCCCTTATTATTTCCACAGAGGCCAGCAGCAAAGGGGCCGGGAGTATCTGCAGAAGGCTTTGGCATTATTTGAAGAACAAGCGGCACAGTTATCCCCCACCGATTCTTCTTTTGTAGAAAGCAACCGCTACGACCTGGCCTCCACCTACGCCAACCTGCTACATTCTTACTTGGCTGAGTACCCCAGTGAAAGTTATAACAAGGATTCCGTGGACTATTACGGAAGCAAACTCGAGGAACTAGTTCAACAGATGACTTTCGACCCTGGTCTTAACTATCAGCTCTTCTATCAGCTATCGGATTATTATGGCACCACAGGAGCGTTCGGGAAAGCAAAGAAACTGCTGCACGACTGCCTCAGCTACTACGACAGCCTGACAGGCAACCGGGTGGACGGGCCTTATCTCCAAATCATTCAAACACTTATTACCATCTCGGCCAATTTGGATAATGACATGGATGAGTGTCAGGCACTGGCCGAGCGGTTGGAGCGCGACATCTTAGGATTCGAGAACACCGGCAGCTACGAGAACTATATCAGCCTGTTGCGCACGCTCTATGACCTCATTGAGGCCAAGAATCCGTATGACCAGTTGATGCTTACGAAGTACCTGAGGATGCTGGAGAATGCCATAACAGCCTATGTCCGAGCCAGCAACGGCGATGAAGATGTCGTTATGAATCATGGGCTCTACTTCATGACCAAGTTACTCAACCGCGCTTCCATGCACGACCAGTTGAGACTGATGTATGAGATGAACGGTACGGACATGGAACTCTTTGACAGAGACTGGGAAATCCTGAGAGATAACGTGACCAATAATATGGTTCCACAACTGCAGGAGATGCGGAATAGGTTAGAGGGACAACCCGGCTACAAAACGTTCCAAGCTACCAGATACTACCAAATTATCATGTGCCAGGCGCAGGCAGCCGAATACTGCATGAATGACACCGCAATGGCTGAGAAGTATTATCGTGAGCTGGCAGACGGGATGGGCGCTAACGGGCTGATGATGCTGGGACAATACTATCTGAAACGCGACCGGACAAGCGACGCCCTCCCCATCTTTCAGCAAATCGACGCCCTCTTCCACGATCCTCAAGGGATTGATATGCAGTATCCTACTGCAAACCTGAGAGGAAAAATCAACACGGTGGGAGGTATCTTCATTGCCTACTATTTTGCCTCACGTTACACCGATGCTCTCCGCCTGGCGCGAGAGTACCAACAATACCTTTCCACTTACATCAGCCAGAACTTCGACCTGATGACGCAGAACGAGCGCGAGGCCTTACTCAATGGATTCGGAACGGGTAGTATGCTACTCCTGAAATTACTGCCTCAAATGCCCGAGCAGCTGGCTGCCGAGTGTTATGATGCCGCATTGCGAGACAAAGGAATCCTGCTGCGCGCCAGCGACAGAATACAACAAGCCATTGCCGCATCGGGCAACGATACACTTATCCATGCCGTTGATTCTTTGAGAATGATTCAGCAACAACTTGGAGCCATCCAGGGGACAGACCAGCAGGCACAGGGTAGTTTCGCCGCCTTACGCGATCAGATGGATCGCCTGGAAAGGTATATCGCCCGAAAAGCCGCTGCTTTCAAGAGTGAAGAAGATGTTGTTCCGACATGGCAGCAAGTACGCGGCAAGCTGAGGAAAGACGAGGCCGCCGTGGAATTCGTGATAACGGACTCTGCGGTGATGGCACTTGTACTTACTCCAAAAGAAGAACTACCTAAGTTCGTTTATCTCATGGGCACAGATGAAGCTCCAACACTCCAAGAAATGATATTAGGAAAGACCCCTTCACAGCTGGCAAGCACGCTCTATGGACCAGGAAAGACCTATCTCTACGAGAAGTTCTGGCAGCCTCTGGAAGCACACTTTCACGGAGCCACAAAAATCTACTTCTCGCCCACAGGCATTCTAAACTCGTTTTCCTTTGCGGCCTTCACCCTTCCTGATAATACCTACTTAATAGACCACTACGAGTTGCACCAGCTCACCTCTACAGCCCGTCTGGCCTATCGCGACAGCCGACAAAAGGCTCAGAAGAAGAGTAAGACCGCACAGGTGTATGGTGCTCTTTATTACAACGATGAGCAACAGGAATACTATGAACCCAGGCTGGCAGAGATGCGGCAATCGTTCCAATCGGATAACTTAATGGCGCAAAACGGGAAGGAACGTGGGCAGACCGAGAGCTTCCCCTTTCTGGAAAACTCTCTGTATGAAGCCGATGCAATAACATCCCTGCTGAATGAGAAAGGAGTCTCCACACAAGAACATATTGGAGCTGAACCCATAGAACAAGTTATACGAAAGATGAGCGGACAGAGTCCGGATATCCTTCTTGTCTCCACACATGGCTTCTTCTACAATGATATTCAGGAGGCTAAAAAGGTTCCTTACCTGCAAAAACGCCAGAATGCATTGAACCCCATGACTACCACGGGACTTATCCTGGCAAACGGCGAGATGGCCTGGCAGGGAGAACAACTCGAGGATGACTCGGATAACATTCTTTCCTCGCAGGAAGTGGCGTCATTGAACCTTTCAAACACTCAACTGGCTGTACTTTCAGCATGCGAAACAGGACTGGGTGCCTCGAACATGGAAGGCGTCTACGGTCTGCAGCGTGGCTTCAAACAGGCTGGAGTCCGTTCGCTTTGTGCCAGCCTTTGGAGCGTCAACGACCTCTCAACAGCCCAGTTGATGCAGTCATTCTTCCGTCAATGGCTCTCTGGAAAGAAAGGAATGACCATGCAGGAAGCCATGATTACAGCCATGAAGGAACAGCGAGCCCGTACTCCGGAGCCATACTTTTGGGCTCCTTTTGTGATCTACGATGCTGATTTCTGAAAATAACACCCTGCTACGGCCTGATACGGAGGCATCTGGCGGTGAAACGATTAGTTAACATACAAAAATTCATCATTTTCTGCTATCTCATCGAAAAAACTGCAAAATCTTTTGGCCGTACAGGGAAAGATTCCTAACTTTGTGCCCGAAAAAGGAATAAAACCGCGCTAAACGGGCCAAGGAATAGTCACTTATTGCTATTTTTGTTCCCAAAACATAAAAATAGGAATAATAAATAACGAATCATCCTGCATTATATATAATATAGGTATAAGGTGGAATACATAAAGGTAAGCGAAGCGGCAGCCCGATGGGGCATCAGCTCACGACGGGTGAGAATCCTCTGTGCTGAGGGACGCATTGACGGTGTCATCCGGAAAGGGAATCTGTATATGATACCCGCCGAGGCCCCGCGACCGTCTGATGGGCGCAGCCGCCGTGCGACCGTTGCCAGCCCGTCCACACAGCTTAGTCATATCGACCAGCTGAAGATGGAGCTCAGCAGCTACCTTCCCCTCACTCCCGACGAGACAGAGGCCCAGCGGCAGGAGTTCATCGTAGAACACACCTACGACAGCAATGCCATAGAGGGTAATACGCTCACCCTGCCGGAGATACCGCAGGTGCTGGAAGGCAAGTACATCGACGGCAAGCCCCAGAAAGACCACCTGAAGGTGTTGGGATACAAGGAAGCGTATGCCTATATGGAGGCGCTGGCACGTGAGCAGCGCAAACTCACCACCACCGAGATCTGTACCATCCACTCATTGGTACTCGCCGACCGTCAGGAGGACCGTGGACGGTGGCGTCGTGTGCCGGTACGCATCGCCGGAGCCTTGACGACGCCCGCACAGCCCACCCAGATTGAATCCATGATGAAGGATCTGCTGGAAGACATGGAAACACGGTACCAGCAGCTGCACGTCGTGGAAAAGGTGGCCTTGTTCCACCTGCGTTTTGAGAGCATCCATCCGTTTATCGACGGCAACGGGCGCACAGGCCGCCTGCTGATGAATCTACAGCTGATAAAAGCCGGCTATCCTCCCATCAACGTGAAGTTCGACGATCGGCGTCGTTATTACGAGGCCTTCGACAAATATGCCCAAAGCGGATCCCCTGATGCCATGACCGCGCTGATTGCCAACTATTTGGAGCAGCGGCTGGAGTCGATGACACAAAGTATCTTTGGGGACCTGCAGAGGCCGAAAGCAAGCCACACCACTCCCCCACCCGTTGAGACCATCATCAAAGGCATCCCCCTGGAGCGGTTCTACCAAGAGGCGGCCCGCAATGCCTCAAACCGTGAGAAACCCTATCAGTCCGTCCCAGAGGGCGACTTCTTTCAGCACCTCACAGACAGCACAAATCCTACAGAGGGTAGCACCAAGGTGCCTCAACGCACCACACGCCCCAAAAACGGCGGCAGCTATCGCACCGAAGTGGTTCATGATGTCTTCTATAAGCTGATGTCTGCCCTGAAACAAGAAAGGGAGAAGCGGAAGAGATTGACCATCTATTTCACCGTGGGCGCTATTATTGTGGGAGGAATAGGACTCACCTTGTTTGTTAGTTCTCTGTTGAATAAGAGGAAAGGTGAGGCCGCATCGCCGGCATTGGCACAGGCAGAACTCGAAGGACTGGACGGGGACGCAATTCAGAGACAGGAGGATGCTATTTCCTTATTATATGATTCTATCTCACAGCTGAACGATTCGATGTCGAGCCAGCTGACACTCATCGGATATCTAAGGGCAGAGATTGAAAATGAGCGATATAACGCGACGAGAGCCAACTATGGAATGAATGTCAATCTCTCCAGGATTCTTGCCCAGAAAACATCGAAGCAGGCCAATGACGGGAACTCCTATTTAGCCAGGCTGTTGGCATTACAAGCCCTGCCACCGAACCGGCCGTACACGAAAGAGGCGGAGGTGGCCCTGCGAAGAGCCTGTCAGCATAATGATGCCATCTTGACCGGACATTCTGATATGGTATCCTCGGCTGAATTCAGTCCCGACGGGAACCGTCTGGTCTCTGCCTCCAAGGATCATACCATTCGTATCTGGGATGCCAACTCGGGAAGCGGCCTTCGAACATTAAGAGGACACACGGGCCAGGTTCTTTCCGCATCCTTCAGCCCCGACGGGAAGCGCATCGTATCGGCTTCGGACGACAAGACCGTCAGGATCTGGGATGCACAGACCGGGAAGATAGTCCAAACGCTTGAAGGACATACCAGTTACGTCTCGTCTGTCGCTTTCAGTCCCGACGGCCGGAGAGTTGCCTCCGCATCTGGAGATGCCACCGTCCGCATCTGGGATGCGTCCACGGGAGCCTGCCTACAAACCATAGAAGGATTTGCCGTGCCTGTGCGGTCCGTGGTTTACAGCCCTGACGGAGAAATACTTATCTCGAATTCATCCGACAGACAGACCTATTTCTGGAGCACTTCAGACGGGAAGCTCATCAAGAGAGCCCGAGAAAGCACCCTCGCGCCTATCGCCTTCAATCATAATGGAAAACGGTACGCCATATCCGATGATCGTACCATTCATGTATATGAGATTACAGATAGCAAGGACCTTGACGAACGTGAAGTCTGTCGTTTCCGCAGTCATACGAGGACGGCATCCTCTGTCTCCTTCAGTCCGGACGGGAATTATATTGCTTCCGCAGACGATGACACGATCTATATCTGGAACTCCTCTACGGGTGCTCTGAAGAGAACGCTGTATGGACATACTGGTCCTATAAGATCTGTAAGATTCAGTCCCGATGGGAAAAGAATCATCTCTGCAGCAGACGATTACGCCATTCGGATATGGGACGTTGACAATGAAGACGGACAATATACTGCCCTTCAGCATGACCGTAGTGCCAATTATGCGGCCTTCAGTCCTGACGGAAAACTGTTAGTCACCGCATCGGACGACAGGCGGGTACACCTATGGAACTTACAAACACGGACAGAAAAGACACTATCCGGACATGAAGGCGCTGTCAGATGTGCCGTATTCAGTCCCAACCACAAGAGAATCGTTTCGGCATCCGATGATCACACCCTCCGGGTTTGGGATGCGGGGACAACCAGAGAGCTTCAGACGCTGACCGGACATTCGGGCAACGTGAACTCTGTGTGCTATAGTCCCAACGGAAGATACATGCTTTCTGCATCCAGTGATCATTCTATACGTATATGGGATGCCAGTTCCTATAAGTCTCTTCACAAGCTGACCGGACATACCGATGTCGTCAACTCTGCGGCTTATAGCCCGGATGGCAGGCTCATCGTTTCGGCATCAGAAGACTCAACGGTCAGGATCTGGAACTCCGCCACGGGCAGCCTGGTGCGCATCTTAAGGGGGCATAAGAATAAGGTGAATACGGCTTATTTCAGTCCCGACGGCCAATACATCGTTTCCGCATCACAGGATCATACGATTCGCATCTGGGATGCCCATACCTACCAGACCACGCAGATCTTGAGAGGACATACCGACCTCGTCAGGTCAGCAACTTTCAGTCCTGATGGGCAATACATTGTTTCGGCATCAGACGACAACACCGTATGCGTATGGGACGTTGAAAGCGGAACCATCATACAGACATTCAGCGGACATTCTGCTCCTGTAAAGTCTGCTGTATTTAGTCCGAATGGGACACAAATCGCGTCCGCATCCAATGACAACACCGTCCGTATCTGGGACTTCCCGCCCCTTCAGAAACTGATTGATCAGAACCGTAAGCGGTTCCAGAACCGACAACTGACTCCTACGGAACGTAGGAAAAACTACCTGAAATAAGGCCTTTTTGACGTCATTTGCCTCATTTTTGTTCCTAAAACATAAAAGTAGGAACAATAGAATGACAAATTCTCCATCATAGCCAAAATAGGAACAATATGGAATATATAAAGGTTAGCGAAGCGGCAGCCCGATGGGGCATCAGCTCACGACGGGTGAGAATCCTCTGTGCTGAGGGACGCATTGGCGGAGTCATCCGGAAGGGGAATCTGTACATGATACCTGCCGAAGCGCTGCGCCCGTCAGACGGTCGCAGCCACCGCGCTTCTGTCGCCAGCCAGTCGGCACGGCTGGAACATATCGACCAGCTGAAGGAGGAACTCAGCACCTACCGTCCCCTCTCTCCCGCTGAGACAGAGGCACTACGGCAGGAGTTTATCATAGAGCATACCTACGACAGCAATGCCATAGAGGGAAATACCCTGTCCTTGCAGGAGACACAGTTGGTACTGCAGGGCATCACCATCGACCGCAAGCCGCTGAAAGACCATCTGGAGGTGGTGGGGTACAAGGAGGCATACGAATACATGGAACAGCTGGCCCGCGAGCAGCGCGAACTCACCAACCACGAGATCTGTGCCATCCACTCACTGGTGCTTGCCGACCGTAAGGAGGACCGCGGGCGCTGGCGTAACGTGCCTGTTAACATCGAAGGAGCCTTGACGACACCCGCACAGCCCTACCAGATTGAGCCCATGATGAGTGCTTTGCTGGCAGATATGGAAACGCTGTACCGGCAGCTGCACGTCGTGGAAAAGGTCGCCTTGTTCCACCTGCGCTTTGAAAGCATCCATCCGTTTATTGACGGCAACGGGCGCACCGGCCGCCTGTTGATGAATCTGCAGTTGTTACAGGCCGGTTACCCTCCCATCAACGTGAGGTTCGCCGATCGTCATCGTTACTACGACGCGTTCGACGAATATGCCCAAAGCGGTTCGCCGAAAGCCATGACCACGCTGATTGCCAACTATTTGGAGCAGCGCCTGGAATCCATGACCGACATCCTAAATCAAATCCTCATCTCCTCGCTATAAACAACAAATAGTTTTTATGAAGAAGATACGCATTTTCATTGCCGGGAATTTGAGGTAGAGTAAGACACACACATGCGAATAGCCCAATAAAAACACATGATGAAGAAAATATATGCCCTTTGCATCTTGTTGCTCTTTACAACCTTAATTATTGCGAAACCCTACACTCAGCAGGGAATTGCATATCTGTATGACTATAAGACGAAGACGAAAAGTCCTGTGGCCAATGTTAGCCTCACTGTGGCATATGCCAAAGGGCCTGCCGTCAGTCGGGCTGATGGCACCTTCACCATTGAGTTCCAGGACTTCGGGGCGGGGAAAAAACTGGCATTCGAGAAGCAACCGTTCTGTCAGGGGCTGATAGTGCTCAACAAGAAAGAGGTGGACGGGTGGTCCACGTTCGAAGGGAAGCTTACGCTCATCATGTGCAACAAGAAGGACTTCAATGCCTGCAAGCAGAACTATTACGATATAGGTCTTCAATCCCTTACCCAACGCTACGAGCAGAAAATCGCCGCCCTCGAACGGGAATCTGCCGACTATCAACAGCGCTTGCAGGAACTTGAAGAGGAGCGCGAACGTATCATGGACGACCTCCGCAACTCCGCAGATGCAATGGCACGCATCGATCAAAGCGAACTTGATGCAGCCATGCAGGAAGTGCTTGGACTCTACGAACAAGGCAACGTTGACGAGGCGATGAAGAAGTTGGATGGCCTACAGTTGGAAGAAGGTTTGGAGCAATCATTATTACGCAAAGAGCGAAGCAAAAAAGAATACCAGAAAGCTGTACAGGATTCGGTGATGGCTGTGAAGAATATCCTATCAGCAATTCAACTTTGTTATAATAGTGGAGAATGGGACAAAGTCGAACGTTACAGATGGCTGCTTGCCAACAAAGTAGGAACTCCAAACGAAATTTTTGAGTATGCTTTATTTTGCGATAGTCATGCTGAATACCAAGACTCCGTAATACCATATTACAAACGTGTAATGGAAGTTACAAAAGATTCTCGTCAGCACCTTTTGTCTCATCTATATTTGTACGCGACTGCTGCATATAACCTTGGATGTATATATCAATCAAGAAAGCAAACAGAACTTGCCAATAGGTATTTGGAGATTGGAGTTGAGGAAAGAAAGCAGTATGCTCGCCAAAGCCCTAATCCCAATGATGAAGGACATGTGGCATGGGCTTTAATTGGTAAGGCAAATGAAGAGATGGATAATGGGCTGTTCATGGAAGCAAAACAACATCTTAATGAAGCAGAAGAAATATACGGCAGAATTGTCGCATTGAATCCAGATGAACATTCATGGGCTTTAGGAAGACTATATGCATTCTATGGGGACTGGTACAGAAAGCAGGACATGTATGAAGAGGCTGATAAGGAATACACAAAGGCTATGACCATGTTTAAAGAGTATATTGATAATTGGCCGGCAGAGTATTTGACATACATTAAAAACGCCTTCAATTGTCTATTGTCTTGGACATGGCCGACGATCATCACTCAGGCAAAACTTCAAAGACTCAATAAGGCAAAGAAATTGTTAGATGACATTTACCCTTATTATCAGAAAACTCCGTTAAAAGATAACGAATTTAAGGAGAAGACGGCTAAAAATATGGATATAACCTCTAATTATCTTATTCAATTAGGATTATTTCATGAAGCGGAGGAAATGTACAATCTGGCTCTGGAAATACGACAGCATATGGCGAAATCCAACCCCAAAGCTTACAGTAATCATGTAGCTACGTCTTTAGGAAATTTATCCTTCAATGCTATCTTTTTGGAAAAATATTCCGAAGCGGAACAACTGGCACGTAAAGGATTGGAGCTTGACTCTACGCAACACTGGATTGCATCCAATCTTGCCGCCGCCATCCTCTTGCAAGGACGATACGCCGAAGCGGAATCCATCTACCGCCAATACAAAGATGAACTGAAAGACGGTTTCCTTAATGACTTCGAGCAGTTCAAGGCTGCTGGGGTGATACCTAAAGAACGTGAGGAGGATGTGGAGAAAATCAAGAGGATATTGGAGGAATAAAAGTTGAGTTCATGAAATATACTGCATTTATCAGTTACAACTCAAAGGACGATCGATGGGCAAAGTGGCTGCAACGGAAGTTGGAAGCCTTCAATATGCCTGTCGTCATCAGGAACGAGAAGGACGAGGTGGTGAGACGGGAGGAGAAGCCTAAGAAGTTTCGGATCTTCCGTTACAAAGCCGATCTGAACACCGTGTCGCTGAACGAAGGTTTGGCCAAGGAACTGGATGATGCACAATGGCTCATCGTCATTTGTTCACCTAACTCCGCCAAATCCACTTGGGTGGGTAAGGAAATCCAGCACTTTCTCAACATTGGGCGACGCGACCACATCCTGCCGTTCATCGTGAGTGGCATATCCTATTCAGGCGATGAGAAGGAGTGCCTGAATCCTGTACTAAAAGCAGCTTTCCCCGATGGCGACATCCTGGGAGTGAACATCGACGACTATGGTGATGATCCACGCATCTACCGCAAAAAGAAGGCACTGGTCAAAACGGTGTCGCTGCTCATCAACGTGCCCGACGCCTACAGTTATCTGTGGAACCGCTACCGCATGCGCTTCTGGGAAAGTGTGGTATTGAAAACCGCAGGTGCTGCCGCCTTCGTGCTTTTGCTGTTTTGGGCATGGCACTACAACGCAGAGTTTGACGCCCAAATACGACTGAACGACACAACGCCCACCAACTCTCTTCCCACGCCTGACTCGCTGAAGGTGATGCTGTGGCTAGACAACGAAGAGAAGCCATTGGTGTTGACTGAAATGGACAGCAGGGGCATCTACAAGAACCTGCCCGGGCGCTTTGCGAACCAAGAGGCACGGCTGACATTCGAGGCTGAGGGCTTCGAACCGGTGGATACGATGGTAACCCTTCAGCGCAACGGAGAAGTAAGTCTCAATATTCACCGCGATGACACCTATGGGGTACTGGCGGGCATCATCATTGATGAAGAGGGGCAACCCATCAGTGGCGCAACGGTGGAAGCAGAAGGAATAATTTGCACATCACAGGAGGACGGCTCTTTCAAACTCTATATCCCGATTGAGAAGCAGAAGCCCCGTCCCCATGTGCGTATCAACAAGGCGGGGTATCAGGCAGAAGAGTACACACGTCAGGGCGTAGGTCTCAACTGGCAGGTGATGCTTATGAAGGAATGACAAAAAAGTGATGTAGGTCGAACAATACAATATAGGCCAAGGTGTTGTATAGCATCAGAACACATCACCGGAACTCTACATCGTTAGTTACGCATAGCAGAGAAGGTCATTTACGGCACATTTTACCAAAAAATTAGGGTGCTTTCGCAAAAAGTCGCAAAAAGTTTGCGTCGGTTCAAAAAAACTTCTTAACTTTGCACCGAATATAAGCCTTTTTTCCCATAAAGGGCGGTAAAAAGCAACGAGCAACAACTAAATTTCAATACTACGTATGGACAAACATACAGCGAACAGCCTAATTGCTAACACTGGTCTACATTTCAAGACCAGCCAGATTGAGATCAACCCCGAGGAGCCCCTGGTTCTGGAAGGAGGCAAAACCCTGAAGTACACCTTCTTGGAATCCATTGACTTCCTCAATGATTGCAGAATCCGCGTGGACGTCTGCAGCCAAAGAGACGGCTCCTATGTCCCCGCCAACTACGTCAAGACCAACGACTTGCAGGAACTTGCGCCCAATGGTACGATTGTACTTGATGAGTGCGGTGTTCCTAAACTGAAGAAAGATGTGGTGATGGCCGTCATCGAGAGTTATCCTGGTGACGCTCCAGAACTGATGAGTGTCAACTCATTATCTTCGCTCCGCATCAAACAGGGCACAGAAGTGCGCACCGCCTTCGAACTGCTACAAGGTAAATGGTTACCTATGCCGATGTATGAGGTGGAAGTCAGTGGACAGAGTACCGGCTATCCCAACGGTTGGTGCCGCGTGCGCATCGATGCCGTAGGAGAGCGGCAGAAGAATGGCTTACAACCCTTTAGATTGACTTGGGCCTTTGATACCCGTTTGGCCGAAGACGCTGTGGAAGGACTGCTTCGTCCGGCTTTCCTTGGCGGCAGCGGCGAGAGCAAGAAATATAGTCTCTGCAACCGCGCCGACCTGTTGTTCGGAGATTTCCTGAACATTCCCGACGGACAGAATGATGCTCCTGTGGGAGATTATCTGGTATCGCTGCTCGGCCTGGACTTGCGCGCCGACGTGCCCCATAAATACAAGTTCCTTGCCTACTACGTCTACCTTATTAATTATATCCGACTGTCTGGAGCAGCTCCAGAAATCACGCTGTACCACAAGCGCGACAAACAGATACCCGTAGACATGTCAGTGGATATCGGCAACAGCCGTACCTGTGCCGTTCTCTTTGAAAACGGTGATTTCCGAAAAGCCCGCATGCTACGCTTGCGTGATCTGTCAGAGCCCTGGCGCTCGTATGACAACGCATTCGACATGCGCGTCGTCTTCCGTCGTGCAGACTTCGGCGGTGACCTGACGCAAGACAAGACCCTGTTCCAGTGGCCGTCACTGGTGCGTGTAGGCGAAGAAGCCAAGCACCTGATCTACCGTTCCCTGGAGGGTCATGGCGAGAGCGAGCGCACGACGAACTATTCCTCTCCTAAACGGTATCTCTGGGACGGACGTCCCTACGAGAATCGCTGGGAGCTGATGGTCGTTGACGGCGACCCCACCAACGTGAAGGTGAACTCTCAGATCTTCATCGAAGGCTTCACAGACCACTTCGACGACGACGGCACCTTCCTGCCGGAACCCAAGGAGCTGGATCTTTTCTCGCTTGGACAGACCGACAACCAATGCCACTACAGCCGCCGCTCGCTGATGAACTTTGTCATGATAGAGATGTTGCAGCAGGCATTAGCCTATATCAATTCCAGCAAGTTCCGTGACATGCACGGTCAGATAGACTGCCGCCGTTACCTGCGTAATATCATTATCACCTGCCCCACTGCTATGCCGTTGGAAGAGCAGCGTGTGCTGAGATTGGCTGCAAAGTCCGCCTCGGAGTTGTTACACAAGTTGACCCCCGACCTCCCGGAGATGACCATCACGCCTGACCCCTCGTTGTTGCGCCATACAGACGACATCGAGGAGCAACAGCGTCGCGGCTGGCTTTATGATGAAGCGTTTGCCAGCCAGCTGGTTTATCTCTATGCCGAACTGGCCGAACGTTATAGCGGTCATGTGGATCAGTTCTTCCAACTGAACGGTCACCGCCGAAAGGAAATCGAGGATATGGGCTTCGAGGGCAACTCCCTCACCATCGGCACCATAGACATTGGCGCCGGAACCACAGACGTCATGGTGACGGCTTATGGCCAGAAAGGCCAGGGGCGCCTCACACCCGTACCTTTATATTATGATAGTTTCTATACTGCCGGCGACGATATCCTTCACAACGTCATTCGTGACATCGTCCTCGAAGGTCCCCGACAGGATCAACCCAACCTGGGCAGCATCGGCAGCGCCGTATCCTACCGCATCCAACAGATGACACCCGACGAGCTGATGCAGATTCCTCGTGTCGCTGACACGAAGGTCTATCGTGAGACGGTGGAAGATATCCGTAACGCCCTCAACGAGGAAGACGCCTATCGTCTGCGCAACCACCTCACTTATGAGCTGATGCATCATTTCTTTGCTGCCAATTCAGCAAACCAGAGCGAGAAAGACCGCCGGTGCCGTTTGGATTTCTGCACACAAGTCAGCCATCCCATGTCACAGTTCTTCCTGGAACTGTTGAAGCAGGGACGTCCCACAAAGCTCTACACCTTTGACGATCTCTTCCCACAGGAAAAGCCCGCCTCATACCTCCTCGACCACTTCGCCTATCATTTCGGCTTCCGTTTCGAGGATCTCAGCTGGCGTTATGAGCCCGAAGCTGTGGCCAAAATTGTCCGCGATACGATGGAAGAACTCATCAAGGCACTGTCCGTGGTGATGTATGCCCTCCACTGCGATATCCTGGTGCTCTCAGGCCGGCCTACGAACCTCGAGCCACTGACGGAGCTGTTCCTGAAGTATATCCCCATCTCTCCCCACCGTCTGGTGCGCCTGAATCAGTTCCATGTAGGTCGTTGGTTCCCGCTGGCTACTGAAGAGGGTTACTTCCAGGAAAGCCAAAAGGCCGTGGTGGCTGTCGGTGCCGAAGTGGGATACCTCGCCAGCACTACCGGTTTCAACGGTCTGGTTCTCGACTTCTCCAACCTAGCAAAGACGATGAAGTCCACCGCCCGCTATATCGGTCTATATGATGAAGGGCTGCAGGAGGTGACCAATCCCTTCCTGACTCCAGAGAACAGCACGGCGACGCTGAAAGGCATCTCGGTATTCCCCTGTTACATCGGCTGCAAGCAATTCAATGCTCCTAAGTATCAGGCCCGTCCATTGTTTGCCATCTACAACAACAGCCGTTCCGCACAACTCAACATCATGCTCCAGCGCAACTACTACGAAGACCGCGAAGTCATCACCCTGGAAGATGTCACTGATATGGAAGGCGACACCATTCCCACTTCACAGGTAGACCTCCGCTTCCAGACCCTGGCCAGCGACGGAGAACATTGGTTGGACAAGGGTGCCTTCAAGTTGGAACGCCAAGAGAACTGAAACCAAGAGTACTTCACACCTTAATACTATAGAATTATGGCATCAGATACGCTCAGACAAATTGAAAATATCAATAAAAGCTTGCGTTGGGTGAAGGCTCATCGTCCCGACGTCTATGAGCAACGTTTCCTTCAGTTGGTAGAGGAACGGCGCAAACTGCGCAAGATTGCCAAAGCAGCCGAGGACAATCCCGCTATCGCAGCCTATGGCAAGAGCCAGGTCGGCAAGTCGTACCTCATGAGCAATATGCTCCAGCAGGAAGTGACACTACCGGATGGTCGTAAGACAATCAAACCTTTTGAGGTGGTTGCCGACGGCCATCGCTATAACTTCATCGACGAGATGAACCCCATCACGAAAGATACCGAGGCTACAGGCGTCGTGACCCGCTTCTCGTCGTTCAGCCGTCTTCCGGAACGCTATAGCGAACATTATCCCATCCTCATGAAGAGCCTCTCCGTGACAGATATGACACTGATACTCTGTGACGGATACTTCAACGACGTACAGAACTACACCACAGGCGGTCGTGTGGAAATCAACGAGCGGGCCGAGGCGTTGTATGAGAAATACAAAAATTGCAGCCCCCTATCCATCACACCTATTAGCGCCGATGACCTGTTGGAAATGAAATTCTATTTCAACAAGTACATCAACAACGCTCAGGAATTCAACCATTCGGACTTCTTCACCCGTCTGGCACTGGTCATCAACCGCATTCCCGTGGATGATTATGTGGACGTCTTCTCTTACCTGTGGCACGGCGAACCCAACCTCACTCAGCTCTACAAGCGCCTCATCAATATTCTTTCGCGTCTGAGTTTCCACGGCGATGTTTATCTGAATGTCGATGCTGTGCTCCATGAAGGTGAGAACGAGAACACCATCATGAGTGTGCAGTGCCTCGATGGTTTGTGCGATCCCGCAAATCGTATTATGTGCGATGCCCATCTGCGACTGGCTGACGGCTCCTACCAGAAAGTCACCATGCAGAAAAGCGAACTCTCTGCCGTCTGTGCGGAGGTGGTCTACCGCATTGGAGAGGAATTCCTCGAGAGCGCTGCCAGCTACGATATGAGCCATATCACCGACCCGAATGTCCGTTCACAACTCACTCAGGGTCCGGTGAAACTTGACCTGCTCAAGCACACCGACCTGTTGGACTTCCCAGGGGCCCGTTCCCGCAAGAAGGAACAGAGCGAGACCTTACAGCAACCCAAGATTCTGACAACAGTCCTCCTGCGCGGTAAGGTATCATACCTCTTTAATAAATATTCCGAGTCCAAGGCAGTAAACATCCTTCTCTACTGCCACGACTATATGCAGAACGACGTCTCCAACCTATATATCACCCTCAATGAATGGGTGAACCAATATGTAGGTCAGACTCCCGAGGATCGTGCACGCACCCTGCAACTGACGGGCGGCATCTCCCCCCTATTTTATGTGGCCACCAAGTTCAACGCCGACATGGCAGAGGACCAGAACCCCAAAGCCAATGAGCGCATCGCCATTGACGGTCGCTGGCAAGGCCGCTTCAAGAAAGTGCTTTACAAAGAATGCTTCAATGCCGACAGTGTGGAATGGGTCAAGAACTGGACCGCTCCCGGACGATATTTCCAGAACAGCTATCTCCTTCGCGACTACAAGTACTCCGGCACCAAAGGCTCGAAACTCTATGATGGTTTTCGCGAGACCGGTAAAGAACAGGTGCAACTCGTCAGTGATGAGTATATGCAACGATTGCGCGAATCCTTCTGTGAGAGTGAGGATGCCGGACTCTTCTTCGGCAACCGCGAGCTGGCATGGGATGTCACGGCAACCATGAACAACGATGGCGCCTTGTACATCATCGAGAACCTGACACGAGTGGCTGCCGCTATGGGCAAGACACGCGAGACGAAGTTCTGTGAGGATGTCATTCAGGTGGCTGCCCGCGTATTGGCGATAATGAAGGAGCATTACGTCTCCGACGATACCGCAGAACTGTTGGAAGAAAACGTCAGCAAGGCAGTAGTCATCTTCCGCCAGCTGGAGGTTACCTTCGACAGCAGACCGGAATATTTCGGGCATCTGCTGGAAGCACTTCAGGTCACTGCAACCGAGAGTTACAACCGCCTCCACAAACTCATTCCCACCCTGGCATCTACTGTCAACGACACTTCTGCCATCAAGGACTATGAGCTCATCCGGCAGCGTTGTAGGCAGTTTGAAGGTTGCAACTCGGAAGCAGAAAAGTGGCAGCGCCTCATACAGGTCTATCATTTCACCGGTCAGGAAGAAGCCGCAGAGTTCCTTCGTAGCCGAAATATCGACGTAACCAAACTCTTCAAGGGAGAACGTGTCAAGCGTAAGAATTCCGCAGTAATTGCCAATGATCTTGTATCGTTCTGGCAATCACGCATCACGAGCAGTCGCTTCATGGACGACTTCTCCGGCGAAGGGCTGGTAGACGAGATTGCACTCAGCAACCTCATCAGCTGCATCATCTCTACAGCCCAAAGTGTGGAACTCATGGAACGCATCGAAGACCAAATTGCCAAGTACGTTGATGTTCTCAGCACATCGAATATCAACCAGGATCTCGTTGCCGACATGATTGCTACAAGTATCAGTGACTATGTTATCGATTTCGGTTTCCACTACCTCACCAAGGAACAGGTGGAGACATCGCGCCGCGTGGCTGCAGAACAGCACCTTGCTTGTTTTGACTGGATAGAACGTCCACGTCAGGAATTCTACGATGAAGACGGGATGACAGCTCTTTTCAACAGCATCCTCAACTCCAACGTCATGCATACTCCGGCGTATATGGCGAACTACAACCGCTGGCTCGAGTATATGTTTGTGGCATTCATCGCACACCTCAATGTACCCGACTACGACCGCGAAGCAAATGCCGAGCTGAAAGTCATCCTCGATGAACTGAAGAAATAATTTCTTACTACAATAACAAGTACAATATACCACTATGAGTGCTTTTGCAAGTGTTTCCGACGGTCTTCAATCGACCTCCCACATCCCTTTCTGGCAGCCTTTCGGCGGGTGGGGATGTCTATGGCGCACCATCCTGTTTCTGTTGGGCCTGGCGTTGATCTGTTTCTTGCTGGCATTACTGTTGCGTGGCTGTCAGCATCCTACAGACAGGAACACCCCCAACGATCCCTCACAGCCAGCTATTGACTGGAACGACCCTGACAGCGTGGCCGTTGACGAGGATCCCTATCGCGACCTCCCACCAGAGCTGCGCGACACCTCGCTGGTCGGTGACTGGAACGACAGTATTCCCGGAGTGGCGGAACTACCCGACCCCGAAGACAACTTCATCCAGCCCATCGACTCCTCACGCATCATCACAGATCCCGAGGATCCTCTTGTACAGATCGTTGCCGACGAGTTACTGGTCATCTTCAACTCCAGCAACATCAAGGACGACATGGCCAAATTCGCCCGTCGGTTCAAGGAGTTGTATCCGGGCCAACCCTATCGGGTACAATATTACAATCCGCAGACGGGTGTGATGTCCATCATTGTGGAACAGAACCGCAGGCAGGAAATCATGGAACAACTGCCCCAACAGATTCCAGACATCGAATTCGTGGTCATCAACAACGAAATCCTCCGTGAGAGCGCCCAGCCCTCTGATCCGGAATTCCAGCATGCCAGCTACGACGAATACTACCGTCTCATCCAGGCCTATGAGGCATGGGATATCACCCGCGGCGACAGCAGTGTGAAGGTGGCTATCGTCGACAGCTATTTCGACCTGACGAACCCCGAAATTGGTGAACGATATGTGGACCGCATCCATATTCCCACCAAGAGCAAGAACGTTCTACCGCCAGCCCGCAATCCGTCCTGCGATGCCGATCTGACATCCTACTGTCATGGTTCCCATGTGGCAGGATTGGCCATTGGCGCACAAAACAACAGCCTCGGCTGCTCGGGTATCGCTCCCAAGTGCACTTGGATTCCGGTGTCGTTAGGTGACCAACTGACAAACCTCAACATCCTTGAAGGCGTGCTCTACGCTATCTACCACGGTGCGGATGTCGTCAACTTCTCCATAGGCCGCAACTTCCCTCCAGAAGCCAGGCAGCTGCCACTGCAGCAACAAGTGGGCATTGCCACACAGACCGACCGCCGAGGCGAAGCGTTGTGGGAATTCGTCGTCAAGGCTGCCAACGATCATAAGTGCGTACTCGTCACCTCGGCCGGCAACGAGACCATACTCAGCGGTATGGATCCCAAGAACCGCAGCAAGCACCTCATCAAGGTGGAAGCCGTTGACAACCAGGGACAGATGGCGCCCTTCAGCAACTGGGGACGAGTGCCTGATGCAGACCTCGATTACAGCACCGTGGCAGCTCCGGGTGTCAACCTATGGAGCGTCACCGAGAAACGGTGTGCCGCCATTATCGAACGCGCTATTCAGCAACAAGGACTGCAACTCAGGGCCTCAGCGAAGGACGGCTTCCAGGAGATGAGCGGAACATCCATGGCTGCGCCTATTGTGGCTGGTGCCGTGGCACTGTTGAAGAGCAAGAACAAGAACCTCACCACAGAACAGGTCATCAAGATCCTGCAGATGACGGGCAAACAGACCGACACCCAGCACCCCATCGGACCTACCATCCAGATCAAAGATGCCCTGGATGCCACTGGTGGCGACCTCTTGAACTTCGACGACCTCATGAAGAACCACGATCTGCTGCTCGGCAAATGGCGCAGCACTCATGAGTTGCAGATTGCAAATCCCCAGGGACAGAAAGTGGATGATATATGGAGTTATTTCATCTTCAATTCCACCACTTCCGGAACCTTGGAGATGCACACCATCAACCTCAAACGCATCTATCGTGCCCCCCTGCAGGTCGTATGGGGGAATAATCAGGTCACGTTTATCCAACAGAGTGATGCTGTGGATGCGACTGGCGACCGCGTCAACAAGGACGACTATATCTGCACTCCAGACCAAAGTCGGTTGCTCAAAGCCTCTTGCCAGCGCAATGGCACGGAACGCTATAACTTCATGTTAGAGAAAGTCAATTAACCCTTTCGTAAACTTAAATAAAACAGATAGATATGTCACAGAAAAACAACGGCAATGTCTCTATTGCCAACATCATCGCCATGATAGGTCTTGCCGGCCTCGGCGTAATCTCCTTCTTCGGTGCCCTCCTGAAGTCTGCCGATGGTACTCCGGGCGGAGCCATCATCACCGCTATTGCCATTGTGGTGGGCCTGGCGTTCCTACTCTTCATGAGCATCAAAGCCAAGAGCGCAGAAGATAATCCCGATAAATGGCGCTATGTGGAATGGGCCGCACTGATAGCTTACGTGGTGGTGGCCATTTTCGTTGCCAAGCCCTTCCTGCGTTTCTTCTATGTGGTCTCAGAGAAGTCTGCTATGCAGGCTCAGGCCCAATCTGAAGTGGATGCTATCAAGAGCCTTTACGCCAGCTACGACCAGCAGTCTAACCAGGCTTTAGCTATCGCGTTGGAACAGTTCCAAAACTATGCCAACTCTCCTCAGGGTCGCGATGCATCGGACAATGGTCTTGCCGACTACGTGGAAAAAGTCATGCCGCTGGACAGCGGATGGATCAGCAAGGCCGTCACCATCACCAGCGTCTCTAATGATCCCCAACTACTGGAAATAGAAGAGAAAATAGAAACCTGGAATTATATGCAGCTGGCTTCTCTGGCTGCAGAACTCGAGGAAAAAGACGGTTCCACCTGGACTCGTCTCAGCGACAAGATTACGGAGAACCGAGAACAATACAACCTCATCCCCATCGTGAGCGGAGGCAGCGGCACGCCCTATCGTCTCGACGGCTATGTCGAATATGAACTCGGCGAAGCACCCCAACCTTTGTTTGCCAAGATGCTACGCGAAGCTGACGGCAGTACACCCCTCGGATGGATCCTGTATGTGGTGCTCCACCTGCTGGTACTCCTCAACTACCTGGTAGCATCACGCTCCAGCTTTGTCGGACCACGTCAGAACACCCAGACGCCCACGGGTGGTCTGGATCTTTGAGATTAACAATTCGCATGTCTAATAATTAATATAATGGTATAGAATATGGCTATCATAGGTGCAAACAAACCCACCCTATTAAATCAAATAAAGCGACAGCCGACCGTAGATCTGCAGACGCTGGTCAAGTTGGTAAACCAATACGAAGACCTGGAGGTTGAGGATTTCCGGGGATATGTCAGCGACGTACTCCTTGAGCAGCTGAAGGAAGCCGGACGCGACCCCAAGGAAGTGCAACTGTGGAATCAGATCATGAGTGCTCCCCGCGAGACTCCTGAAGACATCCAGAATGTGCAACGGTTGGTGGTGACCTACATCAATCAGTTCCCAAAAGGTCCGAAACTCAATGAGGCCAACGAACGCTTACGTTCCTTGCAGGCCGAGATGGCAGAAGCCGCAGAACGCCAACGCAGGAAAGCTGATGAAGAAAGGGAACAGCGCGACTGGGAAGCACTGGAGCGCGGTAACTACAGCGCCCTCGCCGCCTACAAGAATCGCTATCCCAACAGCGTACACATGGATGAACTCGATGATCTGATGTGGACCAACACCCGCAACGTCATGAATCAGCATAGCCTCAACCGCTATCTCAATGACTGGCCATTGGGTCGCCATGCCGAGGAGGCCACTCGCGCCCTCAACAGCTTTGCTGAATGGGACGACGTGAAGCGTTCCGGAGACCTCTTCCTCGTCGACGACTACCGCGACAACCACCCCGACAGCCCCTTCATCACGGAGGTGAACAGCACCTATTATAAATTACGCGATGACAAGCTGACCGAGATGAAGAAGAATCCCTCGGAGTTCAGCAAGGATGACGTGGAACGACTGATAGCTGCAGACATCTTCACACAGTGGCAGCTGATTGACGAAGGACTGGTAACCGACGAGAGTTGGGAAACATTGCAGTTGGATCGCGACCTCTTCCCAAACATACAGGACTACCAGCGCGAAGACCCGAATATTCAGGCACCCGCCGACTGCACGGACATCTACCTCTTCGGTACTCCCGGTACGGGTAAGACCTGCCTGCTGATGGGTCTCACAGGAGCCAACGGTCAGGGTTATACCTTGAATATGCGTGTTCAAGGCGGCCCTTACGCTTCGGCTCTGCAGCAATACGTCAATGCCGGTATCACTCCGGGTCGTACCTTCGGCCGTTTCGTCACCACCATTAACGGTCAGGTCAACGAGACCACCCGCCGAGGAAATATCGTGAGCCACCGCATCAACCTCGTTGAGATGTCGGGTGAGGAGTTTGCACTACGCATTGCCGGGAACCAAGATGTTGCCTTCACCAATATGGGTGTGGGTGCTACCAACCTGCTCGCTAACTCCAATCGCAAAGTCTTCTTTATCATTGTGGACTCCACCAAGGACATGGTGAAGGTAGAGTATGTCGAAGAAGTCCGCGATGCCGAGGGTAATGTCATTGACGAGCGTATTCGCAAAAAATACATTTCACAGCTCGACATCCTGAATAAATTCGTCAGCCTCTTTGAGCTGCCCGAAAACCAGGAAATCATGAAGCGCGTGGATGCCATCCATTTCGTGGTGACCAAGGCAGATATGCTGGGCGACCGCACGGTACGGTTGGATCGTGCCCGCGAGTTGCTGAAGACCAAGTATGCCGGTCCGGTGGAACAGTTGAAGAACTATTGCCGTCAGACCAAGCGCATCAACTATTCCACGGGTTACAAGCCGCAGGTCTTCACGTTCTCCCTCGGTCAGTTCTTCCTCGGCGACGTCTTCAAGTTCGACACGTCCGAGACCATCAAGATTGTGGACACCATCCGCACCGTCACCGGCGGCGTCACGGAAAGAACCTTCTGGGACCGCGTGAAGGACATGCTCAACTAAGTGGTAACTAACAGATTCATCCAATAGACAAGAAATAAATCATGGCAGTAACATCACAAATAGCCCTGCGCATTGCGGGCACCAAACAGCGTCAGGCCGGTTTCGCGCCACTGGTAACTGTAGGTGTACTGGCTGGCGGCGAGGGCAACAATATGGATCAGGTGCCCTTGGTGAACGATAAGCCCGGTTATATCATCAAGCACACAGAGGAGTATATCCTCTACCTACTCATCGACCGGCGTGTGAAGTCTTTCGATGCCGACGCTCCCGGGGTGCTCAGTATCGCATTGTCCCTCGCACGAGAAGTACAGCTGGCAGAAGGCCGAAGTCCCTATACCTTATTAAAAGAGGTATATGAGACTTTCCGCTCCACCTATATGACCCCAGTCGGCGACGAGCGAGACAGTTTCGTCAACACGGACATTGACAACGACATCTTCCGTGAAATCGTACAGCGCTATCCTACGGAGCCCCGCGTGGGAGCATTCATCCCCATGAATCCCGCAGGACTTTCCGGAACACTTTGCGTTCCAGAAAATAAGATGGAAGCCTTCTTCCGTGACACTCAGTATCCGGAGTTCGCGGTCTTTAAGGACATCCACGTCAGCCCCTCCTGTCAGACCTACCCGGGCTTGGAGGGATTGGAGATTCCACGTCCCGTCAGCTACGAGATCTATGTCAACGGGAATCCTACCGGCAATAAGTTGGTGCGTGCAGATGATATGTATCGTTCAGGCTTGCAGAGTACAAAGTACGTGGAGTATGATATGATTTCATTCACCCTTCATGAAGTACTTTCGGCACCTGGCAACCAGCTGAAGATCGGAACAGCAACCGTACAGCTCGATGCAGCATCCGGACATATCCACTGCACGATTCCCAAACGAGAAATCATGTACAAGTTGGCCATCGACCTCGTAGGAGGTAATGATAATGACCAGGCTACCATTCGCAATGGTTTTAAGAGCGGTAAGATTCGGATATTGCTCGGCTCTGAAGACATCACCGATTTGAAGGAGATAAAGTACTCTGAGGTGTCAGGCAAGGAATTCACGCTCTATCCGAGTGCTACAGAGAAGCACCTTCTCAGCGTGAAGTCATCGTTAGAACCGAACAAGCGCGAATTGAGGCTGAAGATTTCCATTGTCCGCAAGACTATTACACCCGCCGCCCAGCCGAAGACTTCCCATCAGCCTCAACAACCAAAGCAGAACATTACTCCCGAACCGCCTCAATACTCTGAGCCCGAACCGCCGAAATCCTTCATGGGCAGGTTAGGTATGGACTGGAAGTCCCTGATTCTCGGCCTGATTCTTGGTCTGCTGCTCGGAATCGCAGGTGGATGGTACATCGGAAGTCCCAAGGAACAAAAAGGGCAGACGCCCACGCCTACACCAACTGAAGACCCTGCTCTGAAAGGTCATGAAGGGGAAGTGGAATCGTTAGTTGTTGATACTCCACAAGAAGAAAGTAGCGTTGAGGAAACGATTACAAATGCAGACAATGCCAGCGCTGCTGCTGATCATGCTATTGGACAAGCCTCCGAAAGGAATAATCCACCCCAAACTACGGGCGAAAATTCTGGAACGGGTAAAAATGGCAGAAGTACAAGTACCCCAACTACTAGGACTTCCGCAAGAACGGATAATCCACCAGCTACACCAACTACAGAAGAAACAGACAAAGCAGCGGCTACCGCAACTTTAAAGGCTGAAATATTAAGTCTGATTAATGGCGCTACACCCGATGATTTAGTTGATGGTAAAACCATTAAAACAATTCGCAGTAAGTGGGATAATCAACCAGGTCTATTGACACCAACAGAGATGAACAAGATTGAGAATCTTTGCGCCAAGAGGACAGGAATAGATCGAGGAAGGGCTAAAACTTTCTTTGAAACAAAAAAGCCTTTTGAAAATTGGGACGCCTTAATAAGTGCAAAGATAGAATAATGCAAAATTTTGAATTATGAAAATACTAAAACTTGCAGCCATCTTCGTAATATTGGCTGGTGGCATCTTTCTGGCATTGAACTGGAATTCCATTTTCAAATCCTCCAAGAGGGGAGAATTTGGAGAGGAAGACCTAATAAATATCTCTGAGAAATGTGAAGAGATTCGCAGCGCTTGGGCACTGCAAAGCGGTTGGGACGAAGGACTCTATACGGCCCAGCGTCGCGACATCGACCAAAGCAAGAATATGGGAATGTTCTCTTTACAGGGTTATGAGACTGTGAATAATACCCTGCGCGAGACCGTGGCCAACAAGACCTGCGAGGGTTATAAGAGTGGCTTACACAAGAGTCCTTTCAGCGACGCCTTCTTGCAGAAACAGTATAAAGGTGTTCAAACCCTGATGTCCGCAGAGAACATGAAGGAGGACATCCGCATCAAGGAAATCATCAAACTGCATAGTCTCTACACCAACATCAACAAGTTTGCGAAGAGCAGCCATGCTATCACCCCCAAGTTCAAACAAGATGAGGCAGACTGGATCTCCTTCGCTTCCGCTCAGAGCGGAATTTTGGCGCAGGCCAAGAAGTACCGGGACGACCCACTTTTCAAGGAGATGTCCAGCGTGCCCGGCTTCCAAGACGCTCTGAATGAGTCCAAACTGAGAAGTACTACTGAGCGTTATCGCACATCTTTCTATGAAGGCCTCAGCCGACAGATTATCAGTTATTTCGACACTGTAGAACACGACCAGACCCATGTTCAACTACTCAACAACATCTACCAACGATTTGTGGGTCAGGCCAATGGCGTTGGTGTTGAGGCTATTGCCATGTATCTTGTCCAGATGCGTAGCGAGGCGAATAGTTGATTTATAACGTATTCAAACTATGAAAACTAAATTATGGTTATTGGCATTGTTGGTGCTTAGTGCTCCCACAATGTATGCTCAAGATCCTACCGCAACTCCGGATCAGGCTCCTATAGATTCCGTAAGCATCTTGAAGGAGCAGCTGAACAAGGATAAGAATGTCCAAAAGATTAAAGAGCAGAAGGAAGAGATTGCCCGCCTGAAGAAGCAGGTGGATTCTCTGAACAACCGGATAAAGCAGTTGGGCAAGGATACGATTCAGATGATTAAAAACCATCAGCAAGAGATTACCCAACTTCAAGAACAATTGAAGCAAAACGCCGACCTGATAGCCCAAATGAAAAAGGATGCAGAGTCTTTAGAGGCTTTTAAGGGACCGTGGCTTGCTCAATTAGCACAATCTGTGGATACCGAATGGCTCACCAAAACATTCCAAGAGATTGATCCGACGTTGATGGAATACACCTACAGCCAGTATGAAGCTTATGCTTCAGCCGACCCCAAGGTGGCTGAGGCACGAGACAAGATGAAGTCGCTCGTGGAAGCCTATGCCATTTACGCACAAGGAAAGCAAGCGGTAGAATTGTGCTACGATGCTGCGGTTGTCAAGCCGTTGGTTGCGAAGGTGAATGAGATTCGCAATGCAACGACCCACTCTGGAAGAAAAGCAGAATTGGATGCACTATACCAACAACTGAATGATTATGGCGTCACCGTGGGCATCTTCCAAGACGTCATCAAAGCGGTTGACGAAATTATCACCAAGCAGAACCAAGGAGGACAATTAGATGACTTCCAGAAGAAAGCCGTTGCCAGTTTGATACAGAAAGAGCTTGACCGTCAGGAAACGGAATATGAGTATATTTCTGCCATCAAAGTAATCCCCTGGCTGGCCGCTCAGTACGAGACCTATTATCAAGCCCTGATGGCAGACTTCATGGCTCCAAATCCCACACATGATGTCATCATGCAATTGAAACCCTAACCTCAAAACTATGCAAACAGTTGAAACATTAGCATTGCGCATCTATGGCGGACCATTAGGAACGGGACTGAATCCGCAAGCCCTGGTCGCCGTAGGTAGCGTCCCTGATAACTTCCGTCCCATGCCGCCCACAATAGTGGATGAATCCCAATCGTGGATGATTACCCATGCACAGGGCTACACCTCCTACGCCATGTATTCTAAGGACGGAATCTTTGCAGCCGACGGTCTGCCCGGACAGTTGATGATTTACCTTTTCCTACCGACAATGAAGCGGTTAGCAGATGGGAAGACAGCTCTCGGATTGTTCGATTCCATCTACGACAACTTCTGTATACAAAATATGGTCGGAGGCCATCTGCCAGTCACTGAGGTAGACAGTTCACCCTACACCATGTTACTGAAACGTTACCGTCTGGAAGACCGTCCGATGCAATTACCTGTGATGTCCGGTCACGAGCCGGCAGCTTATTGCGTAGAGAATCGTGCACAACTTGACGCCCTGATGCGCCACAGCCGATACAATGAATTGCAGGGTGTGGGACGTTTGGAGCTTGGGCTTCATTGTCGGTCTACCATCATGTTGAATGTGAAGGGAGCCACCCCCAAGCGTACACCCAGCACTCCACCTCCTGTTACTCCGAAAGTCACCCCTCTTACTCCCAATGTTAACCCGGCATCCCCAGCTCCAGCTTCTGTTCCGCCTAAGCCTGCTGCTCTGGCCCCAAAGAACGGTTCTTCCGTTGGAAAAAACATTCTTAAAGGACTCGGGATATTCTTCGGTGGTCTCCTTCTGCTTTTCGTAATCATCTTCCTTATAGGATTCTTTACAGACAAAAAAGAGGATTTATCGGATGCTGAACAGGACGCAAAAGATGAATACGTTGATTCCACTGAGATAGAAGAGGTGGAAGAGGCACCTGTGCGGCCTTCAAGTGTCACCGACGCCCATTTCCACAACCCTGTACTCACAGACTACACCTATACCGGTCCTGTTGATTCAGAAGGTCTTCCTCATGGTACAGGAAGGGCTAAGTTCAATAATGGTGACATCTACGAAGGATGCTTCACACACGGTGTATTCTCTGGAAAAGCCACTTATACCTACAAGGATGGGACCAAGTTTGAAGGCACCTTCCACCAGAATAAGTTCGACCAAGGTAAACTCATATTCACCGATGGATCCTACTTCCAAGGCCACTTCAAAGACTTCCAGCCCGATGAATCCCGAGGGGAGTGGCACTAAAAGTCACTATTGAATATACGAAATAATCCCGCACTTACCTTAATGGTTAGTGCGGGATTTCTCTTTCTCCATAAGTACAGGCTTAGAATGTATGTTCGTCAATAAACTTTTTGGCATTGTCATAACCTTGGTCTGCCGAGAGTTTCATCAGCCGATGGGCTTCAGCCTTATCCATCGCAACTCCCTGACCAAAATAATAGCACCATCCCAGATTATATTGAGCGGCCCTATTTCCTTGTGCTGCAGCCTTCCGATACCATTTCACGGCCTCCTCATAGTCTTTGACGACCCCGTCACCATTATAGTAACGGTCACCCAGATTGTTCTGACCTGTTGAGCTTCCTGCTTCTGCCGCTTTTCGGTACCATTTCACAGCCTCCTCCCAGTTTTGAGCAACACCAAGCCCACGAGCATAACACACGCCCAAATTATTCATTGCAGCAGAATTTCCTTTATCAGCAGCTTTTTGATACCAATATACAGCCTGATCATAATCCTTGTCTACTCCAAGACCGTTAAAGTAACAATATCCGAGGTGCACTTGTCCTGACGAGATATCATTATCAGCAGCTTTTTGATACCAATATACAGCCTGTTTATAATCCTTGGCAACTCCGGTGCCGTTTTCATAGCAAAGTCCTAAGTTGTCCTGTGCCCTACCACAATCATCTTCTGCAGACTTGCGATACCAGTAGACAGCATCTGTCCAACTTTGTTTCACGCCTCGGCCAAATTCATAGCAGGTGCCCAACATGTTCATGGAATAGATACCTCCACTATCAGCAGCTTTGCGGAACCAATAAGCAGCTTGCTCATAGTCCTTGACAACACCATCACCATAATAGCTCATCAGACCCATGATATATTCTGAATCCAGATAACCTTGTTTAGCTGCCTCGTAGACATAGGGCAAAGCTCCTGAATAATCGTCATTGTCGTATAACTCACGACCTTTCTTTCCAATCTGTTCAGCAGTCATTCCTTCGAAAGAAGGTTGAGAGGAAGAAGTAGTAGTTGTTATGGATGTGGCGCCAGGTGTCATGGCAAGACGCAGACCTGTGTTCCACCCTGTATGGGAACTCTCCTTTACTTCTCTTGCTCTTATCGCACATTCGGATGGATCATTGCTCCATCCTCCCCCGCGCATAGAATGACTTCCATCTGAGGTATCACCGGCATTATGACACCACTCATGGACATTACCAGCCATATCATACAACCCGAGCTCATTAGGCTTCTTGGTCTTTACGGCATGGGGTTTATTATGATTATCTGTTGCTAAAGAGTAGTCCCATTCTCCACTAATCCTTTTATCACCGGAATTGTAGTAGTACCATGCAACTTCATCGAGGTTATTACTGCCAGGATAAGTGTAACCATGACCTTTCGAGCCTCCTTTCGCCGCATACTCCCATTCCGCTTCTGAAGGTAGTCGTAACTGTATTTTAAGAGTAGAACTGAGCTTACTAATGAAATCCTGGCATTCGCTCCAACTTACATCCGCAACTGGTAACTGGTCTCCTTTGTGTGTAGAAGGATTATCAGACATTATAGTATTCCACAAGGCCTGTGTCACCTCTGTTTCTCCTATATAATATGGCGAAAGTTTTCCTCCTTCAACAAGAATCATCTTGAAAGAGACACCTTTGATATTAAAGGTCTGCTCTTTTATATTTGAACTCATGGAGGTTGTGGTTGTTGTAGTAGGGGTCGTCGGTGCCGCCGTCCCCTTTCGGACCAAAGTTGCAGAACACGTGGTGGTTTCACCTGCTGTGACGACCACCTCCTTGGTTCGTGTCTCATACCCTTCGGCACTGAAGGTGATGGTATAGGTGCCAGGGCGCTGTTGACGGATGGTGATTGGGGTGGTACCCAGGTAGTCATTGTCCAGTTTCACCGATGCGTCTGATGGGGTACTGGTGATGGTAAGCACACCGGTGGTAGGACGTCTGGAAGTGGTTGGTTGTGTTGCCGGCTTTTGTTGAGCAGGCTTGTTGGAAGTGCCCGTGGGTTGATCCTGGGACTTCTTCCGACTAATAACAGGGGCTTGTGCCATTACAAGCGAGGCCAACATTACGAGGATGGTTGTGGAGAAAATTCGTCTCATATTCGTAAAATATAAAAGAGGTGTTAGCAAATACTATTTTTAACGCTGTTTGGATACAAAAAAGCCGTTTTCTTGCTGCAAAGATAGCAAGAATTCACCACATAACCAAAAAGTTCGTCCTTTTTTGCAAAAAATCTTTGTAAAGACGGAAGAAAGTCGTATCTTTGCACCAAAATCATAAGAAAATAAACCTTATTAGCTACGATACATGAACATAAAGATCAAGGCCTCCGGAGTGTCGTGTCTTATCGGTGATGACTACGACCGCGTCTATGCCACATTGAAGAAACAATTAGGCGAGGGGGATGAGCAATTGTTCACCGAACGCATCCCCGGGCATGAGTACCTCCAATGGGAACTCCCCGGAGAGGGATGGAATTCACTTTCCGAAGGCGATCCTCTAATGGCTCAGGAAGTGAAACAGGAACTCCTTCGGCGCCAGCAATCGGTCAGTAGCCGCTTTGGTGCCAATCAGGAGATGGCACAACGCATACTGACAGTCCCCGATGACAGCTACGTCTACTACAAGGCTGATGACACAGGTCATCTGCTTATTCGCCTTACGGCTTGGGGGTATCGCTATCCCGAACGCATTATCGGCGTAGATATCTCTGGCCAGCAGAAGCCGAAAGACCAAATGGAATTTGTGCGTATACATCTTTTGTACGATGGAAAACCGGTGCCTTGCAAGGATTTCCGCCTCAACGGCTTCACACGACTGACTGGTGAGGATGGCTGTATGGAGGTCGGAGAATTGCCCGTAGGTTATCAGATGGATATCGATGTTGACGAGCAGCACCACCATGTCACTGTGCTGCCTGGACAGGGCGACATCCGAATAGACTTAACGCAGTTTACGTCAGTAGAGGTGAAGGCAACGATGGACGGACAACCGTATGCCGCCGCCACCGTGTCATTGTCTTATTATGGACATGAGATGACCCTGACCACAGATGCCACAGGACGCGCCACGGCTAAGCTGCCGCGCGACCCGCAAGGCAGCGTTTGCACCGTAGTATTGGACAACGAGACACAACAGCTGCCTCTGGCTGGTGAGATCACGACGTTCCTCTTTACTCTGGTATCACCCAAGCCGGAACCCGTGCCCGAACCCACACCCAGTCCAGAGCCCGAGCCCCAACCTGAGCCCGTACCCGAACCTGTTCCAGAACCAGAACCGATTCCGGAACCGGAACCCGAGCCAGAGCCCACACCTGAACAGGAACCAGAACCAGAGCCTCCCACCCCCACCCCACAGTCTTCAAAATGGCTGTGGCTCATCGAATTGCTGGCTGGCATCGGAGTGATAGCACTCACGGTGGCCACCTATCTGTTGGGAGGTGGAATGTTGTTTGGCTGATTGACATTTTCCTAAAGTACCACTATTTGTAAAGTGAACCCCTAACAATATGATACAGGTCTATTTCTACACTTATCTGTTCGTCGTCAACGTACTTGCCTTCTGGCTCTATGCTTTCGACAAACAACGTGCCCACTACGGCCTTTGGCGCGTACCCGAAGCGGTATTATTGGGCGTGGCGGTCATTGGTGGCGCCTATGGCGCTGGTGCTGGAATGTGGCTCTTCCGCCACAAGACGCGGCACACCTCTTTCCTCATCACCGTACCACTGTTTTTTGTGCTGTGGATGACACTTCTTATCATTCTCTGCATCTAACCCCCTCGCCACATGAACGTTAAGCTCCTTATTAACCAAGTACTTCCGCTCATAGACCGGCGTATCTCTACAGCTCAGGTCTATAAGCAGTTATTACCATTGGCCGAGCAGGCACGCCTTTTCTTTGCCGAGCCGCAAACAGGCGTTGACTATCTGCAGTGGTCATTGCCAGGTATCGACTGGACATCGTTTCCAGAGGGCGATGAGAGCCAGAAAGCCGCTGTAGCACAGGTCTATAAAGACCGGCGTGCGACGATGCAGGCTGCACTTGAAGGCTCACCGCTGAAAGACATCGTACTCACGGTGCCGTCAGAGGAGTTCATCTATTTCCGACCCGTTGGCACGGATTGGGAGATCGCCCTCACAGCATGGGCCTTCCGTTATCCCGACCGCCCCGCTACCGGTGAATTGGACACCCATATCCACAGGTCGGCAATGCAACAGGTGGATATCGGCTTTGAATGGGACAGCCAGCGCTTGCCTGATTATCATTTTCTGTTACAGGGCCAGCCCCGACTCACCTCAACAGATGGTCTTTTCCATGTCGACGGTCCCTTACCTGTGGGCAAGAGCTATAAGATAGAACTACTTGACGGTAGGGTGTTTACGCTAACCGTGGAACAGGGAAAACAAGAGTATATCTTCAACCTCGGTGCACCAGAACCAAAACCGGAACCTGTTCCAGAACCGGAGCCTCAGCCCGAACCCGCACCAGAACCAGAACCGGAACCTCAGCCCGAACCCGCACCAGAACCGGAACCGGAGCCTCAGCCCGAACCACAACCAGAGTATGTCCGTATCCGCCTGCTGGATTACGGCGGAGTTCCAATGCCCAACCTACCGTTCACACTGAAACTCAAGAAGAAAGGTAGGGTTTCCTTCACCACCGACGAAGATGGCTCCTGCCTCATACCGAAGGAATGGTTCACCGACAAGGAGAAGGTGCGCTATGATATCGAAATATCTTCAGAATACCAAAAGTCCCATGATCTCCACGATCCCAAGAAAAAATAGTCGCCATGGCCAAAGATAATCAGCCCCGCCCAATCCATGTGGGCGATAAGATGAAATATAAGGAAGAATACGACCAGTATGACATCCAATTATATCACCGACGCAACTACTGGTGGCTGTTGTTGTTACTGCTACCCCTTTTGTTGCTAATTCAGTGTAAGAAGGATATCTCTGTCACCTGTCTGGAACCCGACAGCGGAGTCCCCATCGTTGATCAGCCGGTTTCCATGTCCTATCAGGCGCATTTCCTCTGGAAGGACGGACGTTTTTTCGCCACCGACAGCATCAGTATGACGCAGTCTACGGATTCTACAGGACAGACGGTTTTCCGCGATCTGCCCTGCAGCATTTTCAGCTACATCTTTTACTGCCGCAGTCAAGTTTCATTCACCGCGCAAAGCGAGTGCCATGCCGCTGTCGACGAGCGTCATAACTTCCATTTCACCCGACATGTAGATCTGATGATGGAACCACGACGCGAAGACCTATATGTAAAGCTGCTGGATTTGGAAACTGGAGACCCACTACCTGATGGCACCCTCATCTACCGATACATAGAACTTGGCGAGCAACATACTGACTCCGCCCATGCAGATGCAGCCGGAGTGGCGATGTTACCACAGATGCGCTATTGCTCTGTAGTGGATTTATTAGGGCGTTGCCACGGCTATGCGGATACTACCCGCACCAATGTTCCCTGTCAGGACCTCCTGGCACCCAACGACAGCACCGCCCTTCGGCTGCGTCCCATCAAGGAACGTTTCACCTTCTTTGTCAAGAACAAAGAGACGCGCCAACCCATTCCGGATGCAAAATGTATTGTCACGCTGACCCACCCACAGGGTTCCAAGCAACAACGGGAGGTGCATACCAGCATCGACGGCAAGGGTATTGCTGTTTACGATGATGCTTTCATCCTGGCAGCCATCACTATTCATGCCAGCAAGATCCATTACAAAGATGGTGATCTGGACCCCAACCCACAGACTGGCAATCCCTGGACGGTGGAGGAATTTATACCTCAGGACGATGATACTCGGACGGTTTGGCTCGAACCCGAACCCTATCAGCAAGAATTCATTAATGTTGACAGCATCACAGGTCAGCCGATTCCCGGCGTACATAACGAGATCCGTATCACGAACCCAGACGGCAGCGTAGAGACCTTTGTAGAAATCTCCAATCGCAATGGTGTCTTCCCCGTGACCGCCAAAGAGGATGCCAAAATCGAGATCGTCTCCACCCTCTCCCCAGGTTACAAGCCCAGACGTACCCTCATCAATCGTTTTGGCGACCTCAAAGACCCGGATCGCAAGATTCCCATGCAGCCCGAAATGGTCACCCTGAAGTTCCGCACCGTGGATGCCGAATCGCCTAACACACTGGTTCCCAACTGTTCCCTTCGTTGCACAGGTTCCATCAGTGGCAACCTCCCGCCCTCAGACAGCGGTAACGGAGAGTTCAATGTCACATTCCGAAGAGTAGAACGACTCAGCATATTGGCAAGCAAGACTGATGCAGCTACGCGTATCCCCTATGAGCGTACCACTGACAAGGTATCACAGAAAGACTACGACTACCTGAAGGTCGAACAAGAACGGCGAGACATTCCCTTACGTTTACCACTCGTCTACGACTACAACCAAAGCCCTTCAGGCACAGTAACAGACTGTTACGAACTGCATCGTCCCTGCGATTTCCTTTTCAATTGGACGGTTTGTCCGAACTGCACCATGCTTATTGTCAAAGACGGTAATGGTTCAGAGTTGGGGCGATTCGGCATTGACTCTCCAGGCGGAAACGGGCAAGGCATATCCCATTCTTCAAGCAGTGGAGGAGTTCGGATGCACACCTCCACTGGAACCGTGTGTGTCACTTGCACAGATATCAACGGTCATCAATGTATCTACCGTATCACCCGCCTATGATTCTTTCTCACAAATAGTGATAAGTCAGAGGACCGGAATTAATTGCCTGTGATTCATAATTTCCTGAAATGTTTAAATACAGAACATGAAAAAAGTATTTATCAGTTATTCACGTAAGGATTCCTTTGTTGCTCAAGAAGTTTATCGTTTTTTAGGCAATAAAGGTATCCCTTGCTGGATAGACATATATGATATACAACCAGGAGCGCCCTATGCTCGAGCCATTATGCAGGGACTTAAAGAGAGTTCGGCAATGATTGTCATCTATTCTAAAAACACAAATGACTCTGACGACATCCTTAATGAAATCGATCAAGCGCATTCGAGTAAAATGGCAATATATCCCTTCTTGCTGGATGATTCAGAGATGTCGCAAGAGTTAAGTTATTATCTGAAACGCCGACAATGGATTAATGCCTACCCCGATTTCCGTCTGCAATTGACAACACTGTTTAGCGCACTTACAAACAAAACAGATATTCAACCATTACCCACTTTCAGAAAGGTGGCTTTAGTTGGTGCACAGGAGTCTGGACGTTCCACACTCATTAATGCCATGAATTGCATTATACACGGTGAGGAGCCTTCAGGCCGTTTCTTTAATCCCGAACCTATTCAATATGGTGATATCCCAGATACCATGGGAAATTGGATTGAATTAAATGGGGAGAAAGGAAAGGTTCGCTTCTATGACATAAATACAGACCTCCCTCAAAAGGTTATCTTTGCCAGCGATGCCATTGTCTTAAACATTGATATTGTAGAAAACTTCTATGACGAAGATTTTTTCTCCCCATTCAATAACGACCTCATGTCGTGGGTTGCAGCGAGTAACACTCCCATCCTGGCTATCATTCTAAACAAGGCGGACATGCTTTGTGACGAGACTGAACGTGCAGTGAAGATGGTGCAAGGTCACTTGCGCCGCCACCATTTATCTTCTTCCATACCCATCATATCCGCTTCTGCCCTTGGTGCACTCAATAGTATTCCTCATTGGCAAGAAAGGATTGAAGAACTCATTGACATCATAAAAGAATTCGGATAATTAACTTTGTGATGAATAAGAAGCCCTAAACTTCTTTAGAAATGGTTCGCGAACAATTGAGACAAGCCCAAATAAATAATCATTTTTCGAAGTGAAATTAGGGCCAAGCATGATGCCCTTGAAACGGCCAAACACGCCGTCCGCTCTCATCCGGAATGGGAAGACCCCAGATACCGGGTAGCCTTCATCCTGTTGGACGGGCAGGACTGAGATAAGTTACTTGGCACGCTGCAGGGCCTGTTCGGCTTTCTTCATGTAGGATTGGGCCCGGTCGCGGGCATCATCCGCCCTGCGCTTGTAGGACTCCGCTTTGTCTGTGGCATCCTTGGCACGTCGCTGATAGCTGCGGACCTGGTCGTAATTCTCTCGTTTTGAGTAGTATTCCGCTTCGCGCAGATAGCTCTGCGCCTGACGATTGTAATAGTCCACCTCTCTGTCATAGCTCTCGGCCTGACGGGTGTAGTATTCTGCCTCGCGCTGGTACGACCGGGCCTGACGCATATAGTAATCACTCTGAAGGTCGGTTACGCTGTAATCCACAAGGGTATTCATGGCCCATAACTGGCTGTCAACGGGAATCATCAACAAGACTGTGATGATCAGCGGCAGGATGCAGCGATGCGATGAGCACATCCTGGTGCTCCTATTCTGAAAAGATAATGCTTTAATTTTCATACCTATCTGCTTTTTGGTTTCTATTATATTATTATAGAGCGACGAATTCACAGAAATCTATCATGGTTTCGCCCCCATCGGGCTGCAATTCCCTACTGCTTTCTCATTTTGACCTCATGCTATCTCTCTTAAATAGAGGAAGAAACCTACTTATCAGCATCTTTTTCCCCTTTTTCTTGGCTCAACAAGAAAATATCGCTATCTTTGCGCCCAGAATACGATGAGACAAGCATTTTACACGCCGATACGTTAGCGATGACTATGCCACTAATATTAAAAGAAGAAAAATGAATAGCCTCATGCTCCTTGTCACGTTGCTTGTCTGTCATTATCTGGCAGACTTCTGCTTGACTTTGCCCATTATGATCCGGGCGAAGGCAAATGGGAAACAGCTGTGGCCAATAGCGTTGCACTGCATGGTGCATGCGTTATTGATGGGGTTGTGTCTGCTACTCTTTGGCGTGAGTGTACTGACGGCCCTGTATCTGATGGCGGCTGAGGCAGCATCCCATTTCATCATTGACCTGTCAAAAGCCCGCCTGTCCTCCCGCATCCCACGACTTGCTGACGCCACGGGCAAACCCTATTGGATGCTTTACGGCCTGGACCAGTTGCTGCATCAACTCGTAGTCGTCGGAATCTGGGCATTTGCGGTTCAGTAAAGCCCAGAAGTACTTATAACTCTTTTTATATGACAAGCGAGCTGTCTAAGATGAATATCGAGATTCATTCCTGTCCAGAATTGATGGACTTCATCCAACAAGTAGGCTTCCTGCCGCTGCTCGACAGCGGCATACGAGGTTATTCGGCCGAGGAAATCGTGGACGAAGAGTGTCGCTACGTCGTGTTCGCAGACGGCGGATGGGACTGGCCTCTATGGAAATGGAAAGGCCCCATCGTCACTGACGGGCAGTGTGTCTATGGAAAGTTCTTCGCCAGCAAGGCGGGTTTCGTAAGTCTCGATTGGTGGCCCGATCTCTGCAACTACCGACGCAGCGTCTACCCCACCACGGAGGAAGGCTCCATCGAGGCCATCATCCTCCAGACGCTACAGGAAGAAGGTAGTATGATTACGCGAGAGCTCCGTGCCGCCTGTGGCTTTACGGGACCAAAGATGCGCAGCCGTTTCGACAACTATATCACCCGCCTGCAGATGGCCTGTCGCATCGTCACTGAAGATTTCGTCTATCCCCGCGACAAGCACAACCATGAATATGGATGGGGCTGGTCGTTGCTCACCACACCCGAACGGTTGCTGGGTCACAACCACTACCACTGCGAACGTACACCGCAGGAGTCGCTTCTTGCAATGCTATCGCATCTGCAATCCCTCCTCCCGCAAGCCACCGATAGACAGATCCTCAAACTGATAAGGTAGTCTGCCATTTCTCGTTTTCCTCCTTTTTACCGTATTATTCCTATTTCATCCCCCTTTTTATTCCTTTTTTCTTGGAGCAAAAAGAAAATGTTGCTACCTTTGCGGCCAGAATCTTGAACAAAAACCATTAAACTTACATCAACTATGGGACTTTTTGATTTTTTCTCCAGTAGTTCCTTGTCGAGTGATGAATCTACCATTCTCGCCAGAATCAAACCAGTAATCGCAGACCTCCTGTGCGTTGACGCCTCAGAGATTCGTCCAGAGACTACGTTGGATGAACTTGGATGTGATGAACTGGATCGCGTAGAGCTATTCATCGCTTTCGCCGAACAATTGAATTACCACACACCACCCAAGGTGGAAAATCATGTCCAAACTGTAAGGGACATCATTCGCACCATCAAGAAATACAATTGATTCCATGAGTTTTCTAAAACGATTGTTTGGCTGCGGCACCCAATCTACGCAAGATCAACTTTTAGAGGAGGGAAAAGAAGGCTCCACAGAACTGCAGCCTAGTCCCAAGCCGTCTGAAATCGAGAAGATACCAAAGTCGGAAACAAACGGCGGATGGAGAAATGAGTCCGATGACCTGCCCAAAGTATCTTCCACGACCAGTATCAAGCAGACAATGGAAGATTTGCCCCCATACAATCCCAGGTCGGCATTAGAACATTACCTATTTCCTTATTGTCAGCTGTTGGCAGAAGACAGCCATCAGGAAAGCCCTGTTTCCATAAGCATTCGTCAACTTCTCAGTAGTGAGGACTATCTTAAAGCACAAATGGAATTACCATGTGCTGTGGGGTTGACAGACCTCAATAAGCCTTTCATTTTTGACCTTGCCCTTTTGCCTCATCTACTCCTTTCCGGAACCACAGGTTCGGGGAAGTCTACAGCCTTAGAGGTAATCATGATGTCGCTACTCTTCAAGAAACATCCAGAAGAATTAAAGTTCGTGCTTATAGACACGAAACAAGTGGAATTGAACTTCTACAATTCACTAGAACATCACTTCCTGGCCACCTTGCCAGAGGGTAACTCAGTTGTTTCTGACAGCAAAGAGGCAGCTCAAGTTCTGAATTCTCTTTGTATGGAAATGAACCAAAGGTTGAAACTACTGAGACTGGCCCAAGTGAAAGACATCAAGGCCTACAATAAAAAGTTCTGCGACAGAACGTTGAACCCCGATCAGGGACACTACTACCTGCCCTATTTAGTCGTGGTTATTGATGAGTTAGCAGGCTTGATGATGAACGAGGGCAAAGCCGTAGAAGAGCCTCTGTTACAGCTGTCACAGATGGCCCGTCCGACAGGCATTCACCTTGTAATGGCAACAGGCCGTCCATCGACAGATATCCTTACGAGCAGTATTAAGGCGAATATCCCCGGCAGAGCATCCTTCAAAATGGTTTCCAAGAGGGATTCGATGGTTATTCTGGACCGACCAGGAGCAGAGCGTTTGTCGGCGGTGGGCGAGATGTTCTTCCTTGAAGGAACAGACTTAAAGAGGGTTCGTTGTGCCTATATCTCCACGGAAGAGATTGTGGCCATCAATGAATTCATTGCGGCACAAGAAGGTTACCACCCGTTCTCATATTGGCTACCAGAAACCTCAACGAATGACATCCTAGCAGAGGATACTATTGTACCTGAAACTCTAGATCCCCTTTTTAGGGAAGCCGCAGAATTAATTGTCGCTACCCAACAAGGCTCTACGAGCCTTATCCAACGAAAATTTGCCATAGGCTATAATCGCTCCGGACGACTCTTGGATCAACTGGAACACTGGGGCATAGTCGGACCTGCAAAAGGGTCTGCTCCACGAGAAGTGATAGTGAAAAACATACAGGAATTGAACAGTTTGCTGGCTACAATACAGCATTGAGATGAAGTCACATCTTTAGTGTATTTGATGCATGACACCATCATTTTTCCCCGCATCTATTTCACCATTTTTCACGAACCCAATTTATTCTTTCTCCGTTCCACAGGTGTAAGCTGCCAGTCTTTGAAGCGTGAGTTCCTTAGCCTTATCTATACTGATTGATAATCTACCTCCTCGAAGTGCATGGATGTCCATAAAAATACGCTGGCTATCATAGCCATGTTTTTCGAGAATGGCCTTCATCAGCTCAGCTCTCTCGGACCCGCCGTGACGGCGATAGCTGATAAAAATATCAAAATGAGATTCCATTGACTGATATTTATGTTCATTCGTCTTGTGCAAACAAATATTGCACATTTCTGGGCACAAAGATACGAAGAATCTTTGATACCCTTTCCATATTGGGCAGAAAAAAAGAGAAATCCCCATCTTTTATGCTTCTTTCTTAGGAAATAACCATAAATAACGACTTTATCATTCTTGCTGATATACTTCCCAATGGTTCAGGCGCCATACATAATCCCTTTCTTTATTATAGAAAACCTCTCATTTTCCGTCCACTCTCTGAAAAAACTGCTAATTCTTTTGGCCGAACAGAGAAAGATTCCTAACTTTGTGGCCAAGAAACAACGAAATTATATCATTTTTACCTAATCAGGGTACATATATCTTTATGGAAACGAATCAATATACCAATTATGCGTTTATCAGCTACAAGCGCGAAGACGAGAAGTGGGCCAAGTGGCTACAGAAGAAGTTAGAGAGCTACAAGCTGCCGGCAATTGTTCGTGACGAGCGGTCGGAGTTGCCAAAGTACATCCGCCCCATTTTCCGCGACGGCACGGACTTATCTGGCGGCGTGTTGGCCGACCAACTACATCACGAGTTGCTCCGTTCCAAGTACCTGATTGTCATCTGTTCGCCCAACGCCACGAAATCCGAATGGGTGAACAAAGAGGCCCAAACGTTCATTGACGAGGGACGGTTGGAACAAATCATCCCCTTCATTGTTGGAGGAACGCCTCATGCAAAGGACACGGCCGACGAATGTTTCCCCAAGGCATTACGCGAGATACCGGCAGAGAAGGAGTTGTTAGGCATCAACGTGCAGGAGGTGGGCAAGAATATGGCGTTTGTACGCTTAGTGGCTACGATGCTCAATGTCCGCTTCGACACCTTGTGGCAGCGTCATCGCCGCAACCTCATCCGCCGCCGCATTGCATATGGTTGCGCTGCTGCCGCACTTGTCCTGCTCGGCATCTTCGTGTGGGACTACAATCGCGCCACCTATGAATACTATGCCGACTGGGTGGATTGCTACGGAGTGCCAGAGGGCGTTATTTCATTGACCGATGAGCAGGTATCACATCGCAGTGGCAGCTATCAGTTCGAATTCCGTCGCATCCCCTTCGGCGAGCCGAAGGCGTACTCGTGGCGTCTGGCCAAGGTCAGTTACGTGAACTCTGCCTTGCGCCCGATAGATATTGGACATTCGGATCTGAAGGATCGCTATCCCATTCAGGAGTTCGAATACAACCCCCAGACGGGCGTCGTCGCGCGCATCAACTTCTGCGACAGGATGGCAAAGGTGCTACTGCGCCACGTACTCACGGAGCGCAACGGCGTAACGGCTGCCGTGGCTGATTTCGTGGACGCTCAGGAGCAGCGCGGTACGGGTTTCCTGGGTGCAGAACTGTCGAGCATGAGTTTGGGACAGATGGATGTGAGGCAGAAGAAATCCAATATCGTCCGTTTCGTCTATGAACGGGATGAGCGCGGTCATATCATCCGCCAGACTTATCACGCCAACAATGACTACCAGATTGAGCGTAGTGCCATTTCTGATGGTGATGGCATTTTCGGTCGCCACTTTACCCTCGACAGCCTCGGCCGCCGCATCAAAGTGGAGTATTTGGGACTTAAGGGCGAACCCGCATGCACCAAGAGAGGTGAAGCTGGTCGCATCTATGAGTACGACGAACATGGTACGATTCGAAAAGCCACGTATGTGAATTTGGAGGGGAAGCCGACGATAAATGAACAGATGCATGCTTCATGGATTGACGTTACGGATGAATGGGGTAATGTAATAGAAACAACTTTTTTTGGAATGGATGGGAAACCTTGCCTGAATAAGGAAGGTTTTGCAAAATATGTGGCTCGGTTCAACAACAAAGGATTTGTCGTAGAAGGAAAGACTTATAACCAGCAAGGTCAGCTATGTATACGAAAAAGTGGTTATGCCAGTTATACGGTAGAATATGACCGTGACGGCAATCGTATCTTGGAAAGAGTTTTTGACACTGACGGCAACCCCTGTCTTACCGATGAAGGATTCTCAATGAATAAAAATAAGTATAATAAGCAGGGGTACAAAATCGAGGCGGAATGCTTTGGCATAGATGGGGAACCATGCTTAATGAATAACGGCTACGCCAAATGGAAAAGCAAATACGATGACCAGGGGAATGAAATTGAATGTGCATTCTTTGGCACAGATGGCGAACCATGCTTGGATAAAGAAGGTATAGCCAAATGGGCAAGCAAATATGATGACCGAGGGAATGAAATCGAAAGGGCATTTTTTGGCACAGATGGTGAACCATGCTTAATTAATGACGGCTTTGCCAAATGGGTAAGCAAATACGATGACCGAGGAAACAGGATTGAACTGGCATATTTCGGCACAGATGGCGAACCTTGCTTGGATAAAAACGGTATAGCCATAGGGGTGGGCAAATATGATGATCGAGGGAATCGAATTGAAATGACATATTTCGGCACAGACGCCGAACCATGCTTGAATAAAGAAGGTATAGCCAAATGGGTAAGCAAATACGATGACCAGGGGAACGAAATTGAATGTGCATTCTTTGGCACAGATGGCGAACCATGCATATCAAATAACGGCTATGCCAAATGGGTAAGTAAATTTGATGACCGAGGAAATGAAATCGAATGTGTATTCTTCGGCACAGATGGTGAACTATGCTTGATTAATGACGGCTATGCCAAATGGGTGAGCAAATATGATAACCGGGGAAATGAAATCGAAAGGGCATATTTTGGCACAGATGCCGAACCATGCTTAATGAATTCTGGCTTTGCCAAAAGGGTAAGCAAATATGATGGCCAAGGAAATGAAATCGAAAGGGCATATTTTGGCACAGATGCCGAACCATGCTTAATAAACTCTGGCTTTGCCAAAAGGGTAAGCAAATACGATGACCGAGGAAATGAAATCGAAAGGGCTTTATTTGGAACAGATGGCAATCCATGTATGGCCAACGAAAACCTTGCCAAATGGACCCAAAAATACGATGACCGCGGAAACATGACAGAAACAAGCTGTTTTGGAACAGATGGACAACCTTGTTTGTGTAATGGAGGCTATGCCAAATATACCATTGAATATGATGAGCATGGGAACCGGGTGGCTGAAGCCTATTTCGGAACAAATGGTCAGCCTTGTATGAATAACGATGGTTACAGTAAATCTATAGCCAAGTATGACGCATGGGGATCCATCATCGAAAGCGCATGTTTTGACGTGGATGGCAAGCCATGTATGTCCATTAATGGCATATACAAGTGGACCGCCAAGTACGATGAACGAAGGAATCCCATAGAAATAGCCTATTTCGGTTTAGATGGAAAACCATGTATGATAAATTCAGGTTATGCTATATGGACAAGGAAATTCGATGAAAGGGGAAAGTGCATCGAGGCCGCCTATTTCGACACAGAAGGAAAGCCCTGCCTCAGCAACGAAGGTGCTGCTAAAGTGACCTATACATACGACAGCCGAGGAAAGACTATAGAATACTCATTCTTTGGCTTAGACGGGAAGCCGTGTAACAACGTGTATGGTTATGCTCATCAGATGCTTAATTATAATGAGAGAAGTATTTGTTATGAATGCTTCTATTTGGATGCCGACAGCTTGCCCGCCGAATCGCGAGGCTATTATCGAGAAGTCAGGAACTTGGATGAAAGAGGTAATGTGACATCAACCATCTACTTTGATAAGAACAATCAGCAATTAGGCGAACTGCTATTTACATCACAGGTGGGAGCCGTGAATGGAGCTGCACTATATGGAGGTGTACCCGTCGGAAGTGTTATTCTCCAGATGAGCGACTGGAAAGTAGGAGATGGGGAAGAGAAATGGCGGACAATTAGTATTCGTAAAAAGTATGCTGAAAGGATCTATTATTACATCGCTCCTGATCTTACGATCGGCACCCTGCATATAGAACGAGGATTAGCCGGACTCACTCTTTATAATTTTAATGTCGAAAAATCCCAGGCTGACGAGTGGATGAAGAAACTGGAACAATATAAAAAGGAACATGGAGCATAGTTTGGATTATGGAACAGAATAAGAAGACATTTGCATTCATCTCCTATTCACGGAGTGACCGGGCTGTAGCCATTGACTTACATAAAAGGATAGAAAAATACGCTTATCCGAAAGAGTGGGTGGCAGAAGAAAACTATCCATACGATGACAAATTTGTTCGCTCCATCTTCCTGGATCTGACAGACTTGTCGGTTCAGGCACGCGACTTCACAGAAGAGATTCGTGAACGGCTGAAAGAATCCCGTTATCTGATAGTCATTTGCACACAACACTCTGCCAAATCCGAGTTTGTGCAAAAGGAAATCAACTATTTCCTCTCCACTCACGACAATAACGCCGACTTGATTTGTGCGGTCTATGTGGACAAGATCTTCAACGGCATGCATCCCGTTATTGACGAAATCGTGGCCTCCAGGAATTGCCCCATTTACGTGACTGGAGAAGGAGACGCCGGACATACTGGACGAAAATACTGCTTCAACCATATTCTGGAATTTCTGCTGAAGGTGGAGTTCGCCAAACTCTACAATCGGTATGAGGAATACAAACGGAAGAAGTTGAGACGCCGCATGATTATGATGGCTATGGTACTGACATTTCTATTTGGTCTTATGGCATGGGGGCTAATCGCAGAGTCACGAAAAGCCAGTATTGAGCATGCCCGCGTAAGGTTCGAACGAGGCATCTTCCCTTATGCACTTGTGGTAGGATATGTGCAGAACTTCCTTTCCCCAACGATGAAAGCCCTAAACGACTCCCTTCCGGGGCCACAAGCACACATGTTTGTGTACATGCCCTCAGATTCTACTGACCTCGTCGATAGTATACGCATCAACAAATATACCCAATACCTCCAGCGGCACTACGCTTTCGAAGGTTATTCCACGGAGCACATTGCTATCCCCAACCGTTTTCGTGGAGCATCCATCACCCGCTTACATTTCAACGAAAGCGAAGTTCCAATTTATAAGGATGACGCGCGAACCATTGTCGCTTTTAAGTATGTCATCGACTATAAACTAAGCCCGCGGAATCCCGTTAGAATCAGGGTAGAAGACCCACAGAACTTCTACACGAACCTCTACACCGACAGCTTCGTTGTCTATACCCGCCAACTCCTTCCGGAATATGACTCTCAACTCCATTTTGTGAAAGACACAACAGAGTTTGGACACATTCTGGATAGTCTGCTTATTTCAGAGGGAGAGGAGCAATAACAAATACGCTCCCTCTACGCTTATAAAAAAACTCTTTTTCCAACCCCAAAACAAGATATCTTCAAAATCTTTTGGCGGTATAAGGAAAGATTCCTATTTTGTGTCAGAAACAACGAATTATATCATTATTGTCTTACCAATAAGAGCTCACTGATAATAATCCAATTAAAAAAATGAAAATGAATAAGAAATACGACATCTTTATTAGTTATCGGAGGACAACGTCTTTCGATACAGCCAACCTCATTGCTGAGAAACTAAGGAATGCAGGATACAGCGTCTTTTTTGACATTGACACCTTGAATTCCGGAAAATTCAATGTGCAACTTCTCTCTGTAATTGAGAACTGCAAGGATTTCATCCTGGTGCTGCCAAAGGATGCTCTTGACCGGTGCTCTGAGCCGGAAGACTGGATAAGGCAAGAAGTGATTCATGCCATGAAGAACGACAAGAATATCATCCCTGTGATGCTGGCTGGTTTCACTTGGCCTCAACCAATGCCAGAGGGCATGGAAGAGTTGTCGAATTATCAAGCCATTACTTCGACAGGCCACGATTTCTTTGATATGGCTGTGGAGCGTTTGAAGAGCTATCTTAAAAGCAAGCCATCAAAGCCAATAAGACGTTGGCTGATGAAAACTGCCATGGTACTTGCTGTTCTGGCAGTTATCTTTGCAGCATTAGTTGGCTGGGGATATAATATGATTTGCTCCATTGGGGAGAGGGTCGGTGCTCATATGACATCCTCTATGGCAGTTGTCGATCTACTTGCAGGTGACAATCATGATATGGAAAGAGAATTCCAGGCTTTTGTCACTTCACTAGAAAAGGCGAAGACGGATGAAGCACGCACTGCTGTAAAAAGCGAAATGCTCGAGGTCCTCGATGTCTTTGAAAAAGGATTGAAATCCTATGTGGAAACAATTCCTGAACATTCGTTCGAATTAGGAACCTTAGAATTATACCTCATGAGACTGCGTGGAATCAAGGCTGAAGAATTAGAAGCATTCATATTATGGTATGATTCCGAATTCACTGATTTAGAAGAACAAATCGTACTCATTAGAACTTTTATCAACGAGCATTCCCATAGTAAAACTGCTCAAGAATTGATCGAAATGAACTTCAAGGGTTACCAGAACAGTGTCAATGCATTGTATTATGGCTATTTAGGGACCCTTTCCCTCTTGCCGAAATCCGCAAGGAAAACTCATTTTGATTTGGCCAAGCGATGGACGAACCTCCCCAATGGAACACCACTGGATTTATCTCAAGAGGAATATGAACAATTTCAGGAAGCAGAGATTGCCAGATACGCATCGATGTTTAGGCATCAATCTGAGATTGTCGACCAGCAAAGTATCCTCTTCGATGACCTGGAAGCTGAAGCTGAGAATGAATAATGCAATACGTAAGGACATAAACAGGACTCTACCAACATCATATGATAGAAGACGCATTCATCAGTTACTCACGAGAAAACCCTATGGGTCCCACCAGTGGACGTGAGCGACATGTGGTGCTGGACGCCCTGCGGGGACTGGCACTATTAGGTATTGCGCTTGCCAACTTTCCGGAATTCGGGCTGTGGACATTCCTCAGTGCCGATGAACAGGCGTCACTACCTACGTCAGTTGTGGACGGGTGTGTCCGTTTTCTGCAATATATGTTTGTTGATGGTAAGTTCTATACGATATTCTCGCTGCTCTTCGGCATTGGGTTCTCGCTGTTTCTGGCTCGTCACAGCCGCAGGCGCTTCGTCCGAAGGATGCTGTTGCTGGCGCTCATCGGTACAGCACATCTGTTGTTCATCTGGAGTGGCGACATCCTGTTGCTCTATGCTGTTGGCGGCCTGCTGCTGACACTTTTCGTACGCTGCTCAGACCGCCTATTGTTGTGGACGGCGACAGCGCTCATCCTGCTGCCCGTAGGGCTGGATGCACTCACAGAACTCTTCGCTATGGACTTCGCAGCACCGTTCTATGCAGCCTGGTGGGCGGAGGCTAACAAACAAGGTATTACGGAAGAGAACTTCGCCACATGGCTCAGGGATGCAGACACATATCCACAAATGTTCGCCTTCCTCTGTCAGGGTGCCTACGAACGGATATGGGAGTTCGTGGCCGGTCACCGTCTGCCCAAGGTCTTAGGGCTCTTCATTCTTGGCTTTCTGATAGGCAAGCATCGTCTCTACAGCAGACTTACGGAGCTACCGCTGTCTCGTTTTCTACATTGGTGCACACTGCCCGCCCTGTTGCTTTCAGCACTCTACGCCTGGAGCGCCACCAACGGACAACCGTGGGGTCTCACTCTACATTCCCTGCTCTACGCTTTGAGTGTCATCCCTTTGGCTGGCTGTTATGTCGCTGTTTTCTGCCTGCTCTACGCCAAGAATGCCAAGCGCAAGCATCCTTCCGCCGTGTTCACGCTGTTGGCGGCACCCGGTCGTATGGCGCTGACGAATTACATCGGCCAGTCGCTGATTGGGATACTGCTTTTCTATGGTCTTGGATTAGGTCTTGGCACTCATTTTGGACTCATTTACATTGAGTTGACTGCACTTACCATATTCCTCATCCAGATTCTGCTTAGCAGCCTATGGCTTCGCTACTTCCGCTTCGGTCCATTGGAGTGGTTCTGGCGCATATGCACCTATGGTCAATATTTCCAAATCAAAAAATAAACCGCATTTCTCATATCTATTGCGGTCAGGCATATTGAAAATGAATATGAAATACCTTTTTCTATCCGTCATGATGACGGGAACGCTGGCGCTGAATGCGCAGAAAGTGACAACGTATACCACCACTGAGCAGGCTCTGTGGGTGGCAGGAAAGACAGCACTCACCGCTAAGGCTGAAGGAACGGTGGTGGCGACGGTGGATGAAAACGAACGGGGCGTGACGTTCCGCGCCTGGGGCACCACGTTCAACGAGCTGGACTGGGACGCCTTTAACCTGCTGAGCCGCGACGACCAGGACGAGGTGATGCACCGTCTGTTTGCCAAAGACGGCGACCTGCGGTTCACGCATGGACGGGTATCGATGAACGCCAATGACTACGCCCGCAGTTGGTACCAGTGTGACGATGTGGTGGGCGACCTCGGACTAAGGTATTTCAATATCGAGCGCGACAAACGGAACATCATACCGCTGGCTCGCGCCGCCCAGAAGTACTGTCCGCAACTGCAGCTCTTCATGAGTCCGTGGAGCCCGCCCACTTGGATGAAAATCAACCAGGACTACTGCGTGCTGAGCAGTCCGTACAACACACAACCGAAGGAGAAGGACTATCTGCTGTATGACGGCGGGAGTGTGGATCCCGACGAGATGAAGCTGGTGGGCGAGCGCAACGGCGTATTCCCCCGCAGGCTGGCCTCGCAGGATTACTTCATCCAAGATCCACGCTACCTGCAGAGCTATGCCGACATGTTCTGCCGCTTCATCGACCTCTATGCCGAGCAAGGACTGCCCATCACAAAAGTGATGTATCAGAACGAGGCCTATAGTTATACGCCCTATCCGGGTTGCGCCTGGACGGCGGAGGGGACACTGCGTTTCAACAACGAATATCTGGCTCCGACGCTGCGGGAGAAACATCCCGAGGTGGAACTGTGGATAGGAACCTTCAACACCAACCGTCTGGATTATGTTGAGAAGATTATCGACGACCATACGCTGCAGGCCAACGTCAAGGGTATCGCCACCCAATGGGAATGCCGCGAGAACCTGCCCCAGCTCAGAGAACGCTATCCCCAGCTGCGACTGATGATGAGCGAGAGCGAGTGCGGCAATGGCTCGATGGACTGGAAGGCCGGTGAACACACCTTCTTCCTGCTCAGCGACAACCTCGGAAACGGGTGCGACGAGTACTACAATTGGAATTTCATCCTGCCCGACAACGGACAATCCACCTGGGGGTGGACGCAGAACGCCCTCATTCAGGTCGACAGTAAGACGCGTCAGAAACGATATACTGCCGAATACTATGCTTATAAACACTTCTGTCAGTTCGTGGAGCCAGGCACCGAGATGATAGCCTACGCTGGTCGCAACCTTAGCAGCACTCCCGTCGTTGTCTTCCGCAACGGCCAGCAGTTCATCGTTACCGCCGGCAACTTCACTGATGTCCGCGCCGTCCTGAGTGTCAAGGTGAACAACAAGTACCTCAACATCACCGCCGCCCCACACTCATTCAACACCTACGTGATTGGATAACAGGGTCGAGCATTGGATCTGGAGGGAAATAGGTGCTGTTCGCAAAACAAAATAGGAACAATAGCATAACATAGTTCACATTATATTATAATAATAGGAACATAATGGGCGAGAACATCCATAATCTGTCCACATTTCCCGTCTTTCATCGAAAAAACTCCTAATTCTTTTGGCCAACTAAAGAAAGATTCCTAACTTTGTGGCCGCAAAACGATTCCAATAGCTAACTTATAATCAGAAAATGGCACAGAATAAAAGGTATGACATCTTCTTGAGTCATTCCAGTTCCGACAAGGAGTTTACGGACAAGCTTCATGATTTATTGGAGCTGTCAGGATTTAATGTGTGGTATGACGAGAAGAAGTTGACTGGTAACACCCAACTATTATCGGGCCTGCCCAAATACATTGACGACAGTGACGCCTTTATCGTGGTTCTCTCCCAAAACTCATGCAAGTCCTCATGGGTTCAGGACGAATATGGATATGCACGAAACTTAATGGACAAGTCCAAACTCAGTGCCATTATCCCAATTGTGATAGATGACTGCGAGTTACCAGGTTTTTACAACAATTATAAGTGGTTGGACTGCAAGGAGGGACTGACCCCAAGTTCATTCTTCGATATACTAACGGCATTATATGGAAGCTCCGAGAACATGAGAGAGGAGAGGGATGTTTATGTCAGTTATTCCTGGAGAGAAAAGGAACGGAATATGGTTAATGCAGTCTTCAAGCAATTGAAGCGGAAGCAATACAGGCTCATTGGTGATGCTTGCAATCAATCGAAATATGATGATAACGAGAGGATTCGGCGAATAATGAATACCTGTGGAGCATTTGCAGGGATCTTACCCTACAGAGCCGAAGATACATGTACGACCTCCATATATATTTTGGATGAGATACGACAAGCACTGAATTGTGGGCTCCCGGGAATACTGATTGCAGACTCCCGAGTGAAGGACCTAGATGATTTCACCTACCCCATTCTAAGAATTGAAAATCCAGAGAACATTAAAGACGACGTTCTCTTAAGCCATATCAATAAAATCACAGCCAAGCGCCCCAAAACACCACACGTCTTCTTTGCTACCAATTTAGACAGAGAAAGGAGAATGATTAACGAATTTATCAGAAACCTTGCGGGCGTTGTAACAGCCACTCGCTGCATCTTAGGTGAAGATATCAATAATGGTGGTTTACAGCTACAGATAATCGACAGGATAAGGAACGCATACGTGATGATTGCCGACATCACAGGTAACGCGAAATGTATTAAATGCAAAAAGATAGGAAAGTCAGAAAAGGACAAAGACTTCAGATTCAACACCTGCATCGAAGCAGGTATCGCCAGAGGAGCCGGCACTGATCTATACGTCATAGCCAAGGAGCCCCGAAAGTCACCGCCATTTATGTTCCGAGACATGGAAGTCCGCCACTATTCTGACGACACCACCCTCTTGGCCATCGTTCATAAGATACTGAGAGATTACAGAAGAAGTGTATTGTAAAGCCCGGCCCCTAGGATCAAGCGTAGGAATACTTTTGGATAAAACCAATAATAGAAATATAAGATGATGGATACCACAACTTTGATACTGTTTGTTGCCGCGTTCGTACCGGCGGCATTTTACATGCTATATATCATTGCGTTCGACGACGACAAACCGGAGCCGCCACTGGCGCTGTTGATGGGGGCCGTGGTGGGCATCGGGGCTGCCTTCGTGGTCAAGTACGGATGGCCATCTTTAGGCACACAGGCGGGAATGGCACCGGGTTGGCAAGAGGGTATTACCACGGGGTTCATAGGTCTGGCAATTCCTGCGGAGATCGTGAAATGGATCGCGCTGTTCATCTTCTTGTCATTGAACAAATACTATGATGAATATATCGATGGAATCGTGTATTCTGTGTGTTTGGCGATGGGATTCGCCGGGCTCTGGAGCGTGTGGTTCCTGACGGATATTATGGGAACAAACGCCCTGACGCTCCTGGAAATGATCTTGTTCCTCATCTTCATCCTGGTGCCCATCCAGTTGGCCGCGGGATCCATGATGGGCTATTTCTTTGCCTTGGCCAGGGAGAAGCATAAGTTACGTAACTTCCTGCTGTCGCTGCTTCTGCCAATCCTGATTGACGGTGTGCTTTGTTCTATGGTTCTCATCATTGGCAACCATTGGGAATATTACTTTATCGCCGGTATCCTGTTTTCCATATTGGCCATGATCTTCTACACCCAAGCATTCCGCCTGTTAGAGATGGACAGAAGCACTAACGCCTAAAAAACAGATAGACATGGAAGCATATAGTGATAGAATTAAGATTGTGGTGGCGGATATCACGACGCTGAAGGTGGACGCCATCGTGAATGCAGCCAACAGATCCCTGCTCGGAGGCGGTGGTGTGGATGGTGCCATTCATCGTGCGGCCGGGCCAGAGCTGGTCAGGGAGTGTGCTACGTTAGGAGGTTGTGAGACGGGACAATGTAAGATGACTGACGCCTATCGTCTGCCCTGCAAAAAGGTGATTCATGCGGTAGGCCCCGTATGGTATGGCGGACAACATGGTGAACGGGAATTGTTGGCTAGTTGCTATGACAACGCCCTGAAGCTGGCCGAGGAGCATCATCTGGAAAGCATCGCGTTCTCATGCATCAGTACGGGAGTATACGGGTTCCCGAAAGCTGACGCGGCCCGCATCGCACTTGACACCATCTGTGCCCATCTGCGCGACGGCTACCAAGGACAAGTCATCATCTGCTGCTTCTGCGAGGCAGACACAGAATACTACAAGGCTACCACAACAACCGAAACATAACTCAATATTATAAAAAATGAAACACGATGGAAAGATGCGTATCGGCATCATTGGAACTGGATGGATAGCAGAAAAGGCTGCTATCACCGTAAATGGATTAAAAGAATGTGAGGCCTTCGCCGTAGGCTCGCGACGACAGGAGACGGCTGATGCCTTTGCCACAAAGTGGGGCATTGGACGGGCCTATGGGTCGTACAGTGCCCTGATAGCAGACCCAGACGTGGATTTGGTATACATCGGCACTCCACACTCACACCACTTCGATGTGACCCGCGAGGCGATCTTAGCCGGCAAGCCCTGCCTTGTGGAGAAAGCCTTTATGGCAAATGCGCGGGAGACCCGCGAGATCATCAACTTGGCCAGGGAACGCAGTGTATTCCTGGCTGAAGCCATCTGGACGCGCTACCAGCCCGCCGTGGATATCGTACGCCGCATCATTCGAGAGGGGCGTATCGGTCAACCACGACTGGTGACGGCCACATTAGGTTACTCTATGGGCGACAAGCCACGCATCATGCGCGCCGACCTCTGTGGCGGTGCCCTGCTTGATTTGGGCGTGTATGCCCTCAACTTCGTCAGGATGTTTTGCGTCTCGGCGGATGCAAAGAGCACAGATATCATCAGCATCGACGGCCACTGTGTGAAGAGTGCCACAGGCATGGACATCACCAACGCTATCACGATGCTGCTGGCTGATGGTATGCTGGCCAACGTGCAGTCGAGCGCTTCCTGCGTAGGTGATAATATAGGTGTCATCGCCGGCACTGAAGGTAACCTCATCATCGACAATATCAACAACCCGCAGGTCATCACCGTGAACGGACCGGACCGGACTTACGTGGAGACTATCCGCGTGCCTCAACAGATTACGGGCTATGAATATCAGTTCCTCGCCTGTCGTCAGGCACTTCTCGACGGGCTGTTGGAACCACGAGAAATGCCGCTCAACGAAACGCTCTACATCATGCAGCTCATGGACGGACTACGCCGCAAGTGGGGCGTACGCTATCCGATGGACATGGATTAACGTTTCAGAGGGAGGAGGATTGGATGATCTGGAATCCGAGTTTCTGAACAAGCTTGATGGTATTGAGTGCCATCAGGCGGTCGTACTCCTTCTCGCTCTCCGGTAGTGCGCAATAGGGCACGAGGTCGGGGTGGCGAAGATGGGTATCGTCACGTTGCGGCCCATAAGTCCATCCTTCCTTTTGGCGGGCTGCAGCCCACAGGTCGTGGGCATTCTCGGCAATGGCTTCGCTGAGTTCGCGAAGATCGTGGGTGAGAGGAATGTCCTGAAGGTCTATAGGCTGCGGAGCATACTCACTGACATTGCGAAGCACACGTACGAGGTAGTTATGGGATTCGTGCCATGCATACTGGAAGAGGGATAGGGGGAAGGAAGATTCAGTTAACAATGAACTATCATCCTTTGACGGCGTTTCCAATGTGGAATCTGTAGTAGACTCCGCGGGATCGTAAAGGGTGATGGTTTCGGCTGCCAGATCGAGACCCGTGACAACGAGCGCATGGTTGGGCGCATCCTCTTCGTCGGGCTGCCCAGGATGGAGTTTATCGCTATCAACGCAGACAATGAGGTCGTTGTTGAGAGCAAGGGCGCGGGCAATGTCATCTAAGGTGGCATCGTAGGTATGGGTGACGAGTAGTCCCTGGTGGGCCAGGAGCTGACCTATTGCATGCAGTGGTGTACCCTCAGGTCGCAGCCATCCATTATCGACAGCCGTCGTGAGCAGTTGTTTCAGGTCGACATCGAGCCCTCTTCGGCGAAGGATATAAAGCTCGCAAAGCCAGCCACAGAGGTTGCGAGTCTGAAGGATGTCGGCTGCAGCAGGCAGTTCGCCTTTATCTGCCGCCAGGCGAAGTAAAGGTATAAGGGGAAGAGTGGAGGGCTGAGGGTTGAGGGTGGATACGGAAGAGGATTGCTGCTGTGCGTCTTCTTCCAGTCGTAGGGCTACGGTGAGGGTCTCACGCAGGGAGGTATCGGTCTGCAATGACTGCAATACACATCGCATTCCCTCCTCGTTTGTAGTGCAATCGAGGAAGGATGCAAGCTGTTCGTCTGTAAGCCATTGCGAATTCATTGTCGGGGTCGTGGAATTATGGAATTAACGGGTACGATGGACATCCTGAAGTGCGACACGGGTGAGCTGTGCCATAGCACGACGGCGGATGTTGTAGAGGTTGGCTGCGGTAATGTTCATCTCCTCGGCCAGCTGTTCGGGCTTCTGTTCCTCGAGTACCAGACGGCGGATGACATGTACGTAGCGCTGGTTGGGCATGAGACTGAAGAGGCGTTCCACGTCGCTACGTGCCATCATTGCAGACTCACTTTCCGATGCGCGTTCGATGTAAAGAGTCTCCTGACTGGCATTTTCTATCAGTCGGTCGCGTTTTTTTATAAGATATCTGATGGCAATGACCTTTATCCACTGATAAAGTGAGCATCGGAAGCCGAAGCTGCGCAGGCGGGCACCATCGTCGGCCAAAAGATAAAGGTATAGTTCATTGACGACTTCGTCGTAGTCCACATCGTAGGGGAACACCTGCTGGATGATGCTCATGAAGAGGGGGCGACAGCGCTGAAAGAAGAATTCGCGTGTCACCCGTTCATCGCGGCAGATGAGTCCTTGTACAATATCGTGGTCTGTCATCATTTATTTGATCATGCTTACAATCCAAGGGATGTGGCTGGATATTTCCTTGTCAAGTTTCCACACCTCATCGAGCTCCTTGAAGGGTCGCAGGTCGTGGTGGATGAAGAGTTTCTTGTTCTGTGCGAATTCGTTGCCATGGATGTATTTGTCCTCCTCGGGACGGGCCTTACGGAATCCCATGAGCAGTTTCTCTACGTTCCAGCGGTTGTGCTCCACGCATGCCATACGATTAATTTCCAGCTGTGAGAGCAACTCTGTATCGAGGGTTGTATTGTCTATTGACATTCCTCGCATTGCACGAATGCATGCCAGTTTGGTCGGAATATTATAAGCACAGTAGAGGTTGGACCACTTCAGTGCTACGGTGAGCTTGCGCCAGTACTTCTCAGCATCAGCCCAGACGATTGCTGGGTCTATTTTTTCGAGTTCCATGATGGTCTTGAACTCATAGACATCATAATTGGCCGTCTCGTAGAGGTAGTTGATGAGTTTGGCACAACGCAAGAAACGATCATCGGCGCTGAATCCCATCTCGTTCATACCGAAAGGATAGATATGTGCATAGCGCTGATAACGTTGCGGGCGGTCGAAAGCGGTGTCCTTCGTATTGTAGTAAGTGAACGTCTTCTTACGGTCGGCATTGCGCAGGTTGGTGACGAAGTTGTCTGAGCGATCCTGACGGATGAAGATGGGGATCTCGTTGTCATAGACCTCATCAGGCATGTTCATACCCATCGCGAAGTTGCTGCGCTGATCGGCCATGGCGAGGAAGATGGAGAGGTACTGCCCCTCACGATCCTGGGCCCAAGTACGGATCTCGCGCTGCACACGCTGGGAGAAGACGTCGCCCTTGATGAACTCGAATTCTACGTCGAGGAAGTTCGCATCGCGCTCCTCATCATAGCCGTTTGTGCGGTTGAAAACGGTGGGTTCTAAACGCACTCGGCTTTCGGATTCTGCATCAGGTGTAAGGTCGCAATAGTAGTAGGACTGGACTTCGAAGAAATGGCGGTTGCGAGTTATGAAGAGGTCCTTCTCTGTATCTGCATTGAGGTCGATGAAGGTGATGAGGGTACGCAGATTATGGTCGCGCTTGAAGTTCGGGAAGTGGAGCACGTGGGCTGCTTCCATCGCGAAGGCCACCGAGAAATTTGAGGTTCCGATAAATACAAGATGCACGCGACGCGGGTCTTCGTAGGTAATGCCCTGTCCATAGACCGCCGGATAGTTGACGACCGATTCAGGACCGTCGAGGTCGCGGTGCTGACGTTGGACAAACACCTGCTTGGCCCAGCCTGCATAGAAATTATATGGTACGAACTCAATGCCAAGATCGCGCACTTCATTGAAAATCTCTGAGGTCTTGAAGGCTGCATAAGTGTCCAAGTCCTCGAAGACACAAGTGATACGGCTGGGCAAGGTCTTTCCACTGAAAGGTTTGAGGTATTTGCAGATACTGTCTACACACTCCACATTGATGGCATCGTGTGCAGGCAACTGACGCAGTCCTACGATAAAAATCTCCTGTGCGTTCTCGAGAAAGATGTCGGAGTAGTAATCCTTCGACATCCGATGACCATAGTTGATAATGACTCGTTGCAAGTCCTTTTCCCTGAAGGTGCGGCGAAGTCGTTCGTGCACCTTCATTGCCTCGGCGGCTGTCAGCAACAGTACGTATGCGTCTTTGTCCTTCTCAAATATATGAGAGATGATGGAGGGCACCATGTCATCGTAACCCATGATCACATAATGTCCTGAGGTCAGATAATGGATGTGTCCGCCCTGGTGTTCGTCAACACGTCGGCTGATGAAATTGGTCATCACGGAGATGATCATCCCCTGGAAGAGGAAGACACCGAATACATAGATGAGACTGCTAGCAAGGAGCATCCATCCGTGGACGCCACCATTGATATAGAGATTGTTCAGGGCATTAGTGTCGATGAGCAGATACAGGGGCAACAACCACCGCTTCAGTCCATGTTCGTCACAGAACGTCTGCCAGTCGCTGCCAGAGAGTGACAACAGGAAATACGACAGCCAGAAGGTTACGAAGAGCATCACGAGGAGTACCCCAAACTGTTTCATCAGGTTGTGGGACAGTACTCGGTCGAAGCGCAACGAGAGACCGCGATGTCGTTTTCTGTGGAGGGCCATCTTTTCGGTTAACGGTTTACAGGTTACCAATAAACAGGCCCTTATTCTTCAGGGCCTTTCAGCTCATTCGCTGCTTTCTCCAAGGCATCGAGATACATCTTCACCTCCTTGGAGTCAGCGGCCTTCACCTTCTTCTCCTTCAAGTCCTCATAGGCAAGGTCACGCAGGAAATTCAGTCTTTCGCGCTGGATGCTTTCCCAAGCCTTCTCCCGATTGTCGCGTCTTATCTCCTCTGGCGTCTTTTCCTGCTTCTTATTTTCATTGCCACCTGAATTGACGGGTTTCTCTTTTACCATACCCCGCCTTTTCCATACAAAAAACAGGACAATGAACAGGGTGGCAATGAGCAATACCGTAGCACAAATGAGGAAGGTAATCTGCACGTCCTTACAGTTTGTAGAGGACGAAGCAGCACATTTAGCCGTCTGAATAGCAGGTTGGCAACAATCCAAAATAGTTGTAAACATAGTTAAATAAGGTGTTATTTTGACTTTTCAGGGGACAAAGTTACGAAAAATTTGAAAGTTGAAAGTAAAAGATGAAAGTTTTTTCGTTTTTTGGTGCAGAAAACGGCAAAAATCTACTCTAATGCATCAAGGAGGATGAATGCAGCCCAGTATTTCGGGTCTGAGAAGCCCGGCTGTTGGCGCAATTCCTCTTGTGCCTTCACAAAAGCTTCGCGTTTTGTCTTACCTTCCAACAGATAGCGATAGAAAGTAACCATCAGCTGGGCGGTGGAAGCATCGCTCACATTGCGAAGACTCATGAGCAAGGATCTGACGCCTGCATTCTTGAAACCGCGTTGCAGGCCGAATACACCATCGCCTCCCAGCTTACCCAACGCCGTCTCACATGCCGAGAGTACGGCAAGGTCACACTGTCGGAGGTTCATATGTGCCACTTCTGCAGCAGTGACCAATCCATCGGCCTCTCCCACCCCACCGAGGTTGGCACCAGCGAAGGCCAGCTGGCTGTTCTGCATGGACTGCAAATCCGATGCACCTTTCACATCGATGAACCGGCCGTGGGTGGCCACATGCAAGATGTTTGTTTCCGGACTCAACCTCTGGAAAGCATCTTCACTGGCTTCGGTTTCCACCAGCAGCTGTACATCACTGATACCCTTGTCTTTCAGCAGGGCTGCAATGCCCTCTACTTCCGGACGGGTGTTCTGCAACGGTGTGAAGTCACCATCAATCTGAGCACGTGTCTCGCTTTGTGGCTTTGTAGAAGGCTCTGGATCCTCGTCGTAATCGATGTCTCCGAAGAGTGCTACCTTCTTTGTCTCCACGCGCTGCCTGCTGCGGCACAACTCCTTGGTCGAAGAGAGGCGGTAGACCTCAAACTGCTCGGACAATGGTTTCCCATTGAACAGCAGGTATTCTATACCTGTGCTGTTCAGTGGCCCATCAGCCGAGAAATAGATGTGGCGCACCCCAGAAAGATAGCTGGCAAGCTGGCCCCATATCGGATTCCCTGCCTGGAGGAACTGCTGATCGCTGTCCGTGAGGGCTTTCAGTTCTTCGAGCGAACAAATACGGACGGCCACAGGGTGAGAAAGCTGAGAGGTCAGGATGATGGCATAGAAGAACTTATCGCGGTCGAACACACCGTCTTTGGCGAAAGCGAATTCTACGGCAAGATCCCCATCCTTCAGGGAGCTGTGCACCTGCTGCCAACCATAAGAGATGTAGTTCGTGAAATCCTGATACTCCGCACAGCCGCGGTACAATTCCAGCTGCAATGCCTGATTCTGCTGCGTCAGGGCAAGGATACGCTGCATATCGGCATCGGAGGAAATATTCCCGCGCAACCGGGTGATTTCGGCCTCGTTGGCCTTTGTCTGTGCATAGATATCGAGCAAGTGCTGGTTGCCATACCCTTTGAGCACATTCTCGAATTCTATCGACGAATTGAGCAGGATACCTTTGGACAACAGCTCCAGATCATAGACTACGGCAGCCAGGCTATCGCGCTGCGGTGCCTGCAGTTCTCCTTCTTTTGCCAACAATTCCAGGACCTCTCCGATTGTATTCGGCTCCCTGGACCAGAACACCTCGCGTTCAGCCTCGCTCTGCATACGGAATCCTTCGCGAACAGCCTCACGCAATGCATCGACATATTGTCTGTAATAGGAAATCTCGCTGACGTGATCTCCTTTCATTCGGTAGCACCCTGCCAGTGTTGCCAGCGAGTGAGCATACACCTGTTTGCCTAGATACTCACGGGTCATCATCAATCCGCCGGACACCTCGGCAATCAAACTATCGGCCCTCGCCTCGCGCAAAGCCTGCGACACATCGGAACGGATGTCTACGAATTCAGTGCGTCGGCGAGCGTAGAGGAAACACATGTTCAAAGATGCTGCGGCCTCGCTGTATTCCTGTGCCAATCCACGCTGCTCGAAGATGCGCATCGCCTGTCGATGATGCTCAATGGAAATATCATAGTCCTTGGCGAATTTCTCTGACGTAGCCAATTGCAGAATGGCCTTCGGATATTCTATCGTTGCAGTATCTGTAGCCTCATACAGGCTCACCAGTTGTTGCCTGAAATTGATGGCCGTGGCATAGTCCTTGGCGGCGTTGGCTGCATTTCCGGCCCCCTTCAGGCACTGGGCGAGTGCCTTTCTGGACTCTGGGGTATTCTGAAAGCGATAATACGCGATCAATGGTTGGAAACTACTGATCGACTTTTCATAATTCCTACCCAGGTACTCATACAAGGCGGCACGGTACTTCAGCTCTCGATATTTCTCTGTCTCGCCCTGCACCTCGCGGATCAGCGCTGCTGCTCCATGATAGTACTCAGCACTCGCCAGATAGTCATGGATGTCGCCCAGATGCCGTGCATATGCCTCCATCACCTGCGCCTTCGATGCCGCATCCAACGGCTGTTCCAATGTCTTCAGGAACCACTCCTTAGCTTGAGCAGCATCGCCCTTGGAGGAATAGTATTGAGCACGTTCCAGCATACATTGGGCTTCCTCACAAGGTTTCGCCAGCTCCCGTTGGTTATGCTCCTCCATGAGATCCATCATCCGCCGTTGGTTCTCGTAGTCCTTCGTTTCGGTGTAGCACATACTCAACCACGTCAGCAGTTTCTCGTAGAGCTCACCCTCCTTGTCGATATGCGGCAACGCTTTCTCGAAGGCTGCAGCCGCTTCGGCGAACTTGTTCGTGATATAGTAATAGCGACCGAGGTTCATCGCCACCATCCCATAGTTATCCGGTTGTTGCTGCATTTGTTCACATAACTCCACAGCCCGCTTCTGGAGGTCAATAGCCTGTGGCCAGTTCTCTTCCATACTATAGGCCAGTGACAAGTTGTTCAGGGAGTTGATGTATTCCACACTCTTCTCGCCAAACAGTTTCTTGCGCAATTCCAAGGCCCGCTGGGTATATGTGCGTCCTTCTGCTGGACGTTGAAGGAAGTTACAGACATAGCCAGCTTTATGCTGACAGGTAGCGGCCTCTGCCGTCTCACCCTGCCCGGCCTTGACATACGCCTCAAAGGCCTTCAAATACAGTTCCAGAGCCCCGCTATAGTTCTCATTCTTCACTGCCGCCTCAGCCTGCTGAAAGAGCGTACCGGCATCCTGCCCGAAAGCTGCAGCAGACAGGACAATTGCTAATAATAAAAGAAGTTTGCGCATACGCGTGTATTATTTATAGAGGTGTAGAAATCAATAAAAAATAAATGCGGTACGCAACAATTATTCCATCAATTACTAATCACCACAAAACTGATGTCTTTATTACCGCAGTTGATGACTTCGAGCTCGAGTTTGCAAGGATCTGAGGGGAGATCGAAGGAGAGAAGACGGGATGGCTGACCGCGCTTGATGTCGCGAGTATCGTTGTACCATTGGTCATGGGTGAGATCATGAACACGCAGCGTGATAGCCGCATCGCGGTCTGTAGCTCCTGGCTCCGTTACGACTGCCAGCTCCTGATGATCACGAGAGCGAAAAGTAAATTTCACAGAGGAGTGGGCCTTGACAGCTGCATTCTTCGTGTATATCTTACCTGCACTCGTGGTGCCTCGTACGCTACGACTTTCGGCATAGCGCTGGGCAAAGCGATAAACGTCGCGTCCTTCGATCAGACTATCGACAAAGACCTGGTCGAAGATGAAATGGCCGTCAAGAGTAGGGCCTGAAGTGTCGGTAGCACGAAGAGAAGCAAATGGACTGGTGTCGCAAGCCTTCAAAGCCGTATTTGCTGTGCGCAGAGCTGCCGTGCTCCCTGCCTTAATGGCCGCACGGAGGTTGAGGCAGGCATCATATACAGCCTGCATTTTCGGACTGACAGCAGCCTCTTGTGCAAAGGCTATTGTAGCCGAAAGTAAGAAACAAAGCGTAAGGATAGAAATTCGTTTCATGTCGTCTTTCTTTTATGAATGTTCTGGTTATCGTCTAATTATAAGCCGCAACCCTGTGGTGGCATTGTGTTCCTGCCGATTCATGGGGTCGCGATGATAGACTGTGAGTTCATAAGGTTCACTTAAATAGTTACCGCCGCGGATGACTTTAGCGTCTGGATCTATCGAGGGTACTGAAGTGTCGTAGGGTGCAAAGTCCGTAGCACACCACTCGCTCACATTGCCACTCATATCGCAAAGGTCCAGGCTATTGCAATACAGGCCGCTGGTGGAATAATCGCAGTCATGGGCATATCCCTTGGAATTCTTGGTATACCAGGCAACAGAATCTGGAGTATTGCTGCCTGAGAACTTGGTCTCATCTGGCAGGTTGCCACCTCGTGCTGCATATTCCCATTCCACTTCTGTGGGAATAGCAAATTCCAGACCTGTAAGTTCTTGCAGCTTCTGGCAGAAAGCCTCGCAATCATTGAAAGAGATGTCTGTCTTTGGCCTCTGTGCCTCTTCGTTAGGATAGCTTCCTCCCATGATGTCACACCACAGGGCGTTGTTGACTTCATACTTACTCATCCAGAAGTCATCCACCTGCTGCTGGCTGGCTGGCACTTCGAGTTCTTCGCAGACATCGCTGTCGAAACTGCCGTCGACCTCAGGCTGAGCACCCATCATATAGGCTCCCCCTTCGACAGCGACCATATCACTCATGATGGCATGAACAGCATGTAGTTGGCGCAGAGAAATAATATCGCTCCAATTGGGTTGCAACTGGGTAGTTTCGAACACATCGACCATCAATGCGCGACGTTCAGCTTTACGCTGGAAATAGAAGAAAGAGCCTATTGCCGTAACAACCAACAAGACAACTAACACGAATAGGGCTCGGCGCATACAACGACGTTGCTTTGTATTATGGGGCTTCACAGTCTTCAGAATACGGTTGTTGACCATCAGATCCACGGTTGCGCTCAAGGCTTGTCCGAAGTTGATCTCAGAATGTTGATGGGTCTCCACAATCTTACTGATCTCCTCTGGTGTTCCTGCCGGAACGCCTTTGAACGAAGAATCCGGGTTCAGAGGTATGAAATGCTTCTGCTGCTGAATGGCCAGCATGATTTCTTGGCGCACCCAACTGTCGGACTCCATACTCCTCGCCAAATACTGCGAAGTGAGTACCATAATAAATATAGGTGCCTGACGGATAGCATCCTTGATTTCATCGCCAAAGACGCCATCGGTTAGTTCCTCATAGTCCAAGAACACGTGGAACCCACGTTTCTCAAGCTCCAATTGCAGGATACGGGCATATTGTGCACCATCCTCCCGCCGGTAGCTGATAAAGATATCATAGGATTGCATAGGCTATTGAATCTCGGGATAGAGGTGAAACATACGGTCCATTAGTTGCCATTTCTGGTCGGATGTAGCGCCTGGGGCACATTGTTGGAAGACGGCGACGACATCTTCCCACTCGGCCTGTCGCGGCAGAGTGGCCAGTCGACTCATGGCCTCGTCCCAGTCGAAATCCAATGGGGTCTCTACAATCATGAAGAGGCGCGAGCCAATGATATAGATTTCCATTTCGAGGATTCCCACGGCACGGATGCCGCGCAGAATCTCAGGCCAGCAGCCTTCGGGGCTGTGCAACTGACGATAACGCTGGATGAGTTCCGGGTCATCCTTCAGGTCCAGCGTCTGGCAGTAACGTTTCACACGCTGGTGATAGTCGGGTACAAGGTAGCCTTCAGTCATAGTTTATATGGGTTTTGCGGTGCAAAGATACAAAAAAGTTCAAAGTTCGGAGTTCAAAGTTCAACTTTTTTTCGTTTCCTGGTGCTATTTAGAGATTTTTCCCCTAACTTTGCATCCACAAACCCATTAAACAAACGACATTAACAACGTAAGAACTGTTTTTTATGATAGGAACGATTGTGAACACCTGCGCCATCATCGTGGGTTCTTTTTTAGGGGCCTGGCTGCACCGAGGCATCAAAGAGAAATACAAGACGGTACTCTATAACGCTTTAGGCTTGGCATCGCTGGCCATCGGGTTAAACGCCACCATCTCCCATTTCGGCGAGAGCCAATACCCTGTTCTCTTCATCGTCTCGCTGGCCGTTGGCGGCGTGGCTGGCACTTGGATGGACCTCGACGGTCGTTTCAAGCGGCTGGTAAATCGTCGCTCCAAGGGCGAGGGCACTGCGCATCTGGGCGATGGACTCAGTACAGCCATTCTGCTCTATTGCATAGGTCCCCTATCGATGCTCGGTCCTGTCGTTTCTGCCCTAAAAGGTGATCACACCCTGCTCTTCACTAATGCTACACTGGACTTTGTCAGCAGCACAATCTTTGCTTCCACCTACGGCATCGGCATGGTACTTGCCGCCCCCGTCCTCTTCTGCTGGCAAGGTCTCTTCTACCTCGTCGCCGAGTTGTCCAGTTCCGCCATCAGCGATGCCCTAATGGCTGAACTCCTGATTGTCGGCGGACTGATGATTACAGCCAGCGGTTTGGCCCTTCTGAGTCTGAAGGACTGTAAAACCCTGAACCTCCTCCCCTCCCTTCTCGTCCCCGTCCTCTGGTTCCTCTTGATAGCCATGTTTTGAATTGGGGAGAGGGGACAAGAGATGAGGGCTAATTGCCCTCATTCCTCTTACCAATTTTCACCTTTGAATCACCTGTCACTTCAGCATTGTTCCCTCCACCATAGACATTACCTCGGATGTCAACACCCTCGACGTTCTTCTTCTCGTAATAGGTGGTTCCCTCTTGGGCTGTACCCGTAGCCTCAGTATAGACAAAAGGACTACTGGTTGTTCCTGCTCCACTACGGGTGTATAAGCCTGCCACAATAGCATCTACGGCAACTTCATTCACCACATAGACCTCATCGAGGGTAGCAATGTTAAGGAAGGTGTTACCAATGACCTTGGCTGCGTTGCCGCCACCGAAGATGTTGTTGATGGCGCCCATTTTACCTTTAGCATGTGAGGGAATCGGATAATGGTGAGGAGTCTCGGCATTCTCGCCAACAACAGATTCTTCGTCGTTATAGTATCTGCCGTAAGCGACATTAACATTCACCGAAGGATTAGCTACCATTGTGGCACCGCTACCATAGCCGCCACCGTAGATGTTGCCGATGCTTGTAAACGACATCACATTGACCTGCGGGTCTTCATAGAGCGGAGTGTCGCCCGATTCTATAGGTTTGCCGTCGTCGTCGTATCCATAAATAGAATAGCCTGCTTGGTTACCACCGCCATAGAGTTCACCGATCTTGATAGGCTTACAACCCACCTCCTCGATATTCACCGTGATAGCTCCGCGGATAGTGCCACTGATGTTGTTTCCGCCAAATACACGGTCGAAGGTACCATTGGTGATATTCAGCGTCACATTACTTTGGATATCGGCTGCCTCAGCACCACCATAGGCAGCCTCGAGCCCCGGGATACATGCCATCAGCAGCTTGGCCTCGGCATCCATCGGTGCGCTCTTACCACCACCGTATGCCTCATCGACGCAGAAGTCACAACCGCTGTTTTCATCCAACAGGGTGATGGCCGTCTGGCGCACGTTACCCTTGGTGTTGGAACCGCCGAAGACACGGTGAATCGTACCGCCGAAGACATTAACGGATGCCTTACCGGTACCATATCCATAATTGGTTGCCCTGTCTTCGGGTGTCTGTGCATTATCAGCATCAACATCGTATGCATAGAAGCCTACGTTGGCACCAGGATTGGGATAACCATTTGGCAAGTCGTCCTTACCATTACCGCCACCATACAGCTCCTCAATCTCGTAAGTACCATTGACGGTGACCTTGGTAGCTGGAGTAGAAGCAGCATTACCACCACCATAGACTGTCTGAATACTTGTCAGTCCGCAACCGTCGATGATGACGCTAGTGGAGTTGGTCGTATTCTTACCGCCGAATGGTTCGTATGCAGCCAGGTTGCCACCGCCATAGACAGCTGTTACATCGTAGCGTCTAGCCACCTTCGCCGTCTGTTCTCCTTCTGCAGGATTTGCGATTGTTGTAGCTGCTTCATTCTGCGTAGCATAAATATGAACAGTAACATTTCCCATTGGAGTACCGGCTGCGTTATTACAACCAAAGACTTCATGGACAACACAGCCCCTTGCATCCTCATCAATAGCAGTGCCTGTTTCACTAGACGTTGTGGTGCCATTCAAATCCAGCAGTACATCACCGTAAACATAGGCCGGCTTGCCTGTTTCTCCCAGTCCGCCACCGTAGGCTTCACCAAGGATATTACCACCCGTCAGGCGAACAGTCGTAGTGGTGCTTGCAGAGGTCTTGCCTGAAGCCCAGTCACCGGCGCCGCTATTTGCCGCTGCATCCCAGTTGCTGGTCTGCGTGTCAGCCAAAGCCCCGCCGCCGTAAACATCCTTCAAGATCAGACCGCCGGTCATGGTGACAGCCACGCTACCTTTGACAGTACCGGCCTCACCGCCGCCAAAGACAGAGCCAGCGATGAGCTGTTCTGTTTTTCCTTCATTATCAGCTGCAGGTGTCGTCGTGTAGTTGATGTTCACCTCAGACTCTCTGACGTTGGCGAGACCTGACGCTGCAGTACTAACGCCAAACTCACCGCGAGCAGCACCAAAGACATGGCCATTTCCATCACCATCGTAGCCGATGCGACCACCGCTGATGTTGATAGTTGTCTTACCGCTCTCGGCTTCAGAGGCGTTACCCACAGAACCCATAGCACCAGCTCCGTAGATGTTGTGAACCACCTGACCGCCAGTGATATTGACGGTTGCCGTGCCTCTGACAATACCTGCCAGCGGGTTATAATGTTCCTCACCCTCATCATGTGCTTGATTATCGTTGGCATCAACCCAATAGGTATCTGTACCGCAACCACCGCCATAGACATTGCCACGATAGGGATAGGCAGCACCTGAGTAATCTCCAACCGTCTCACCCACGGCAATACCGATGGTACCTTTCTGAATATCTATGATGGTATTCTTGAAGGTGTGACCATTCTCGCCACTGCCATAGACAGAGCCCTTAATCCAAGGCGTTGTTTCTACACCCGTATCGCCGACTGTGATATGGGTGCTATAAACCCATGCCATGCGGTCGTTAGGATCAACACCATCAGTGCCAGGAGCAGCCACATCACCTCGTGATGATCCGAATACCATTCCGTTCGCATCACCATTGCTTCCAATCGTACCGCCTTTGATGGTGACGGTACAAGCACCCGTGTTTTCTGTAGCAAGAGCCGTAGGCATCTTTGTCGTATCATCGTATGTAAAGGTTCCTACCGAACCGTAAGCACCACCGCCATAGATGTTATGCAGAATGGTGGGCGTACCGCTGATCGTGACATTGGCGTTACCCCTTACAAGACCGGCAGTGGTTTCTCCTTCCTTTCCCTTGCCACCACCATAGACGTTACCATACTCTGCACCGCCCTTGTCAGTTGTACCAATCGTACCGCCAGTAACCAACACCGTGGTAGTACCATCCACGCCAGACTCCTCACCACCGCCATAGATACTCTTGGCCACGGTTGTTGTACCTTCGATTGTTAAAGTGGCATTTCCCGTTACAGTACCAAGAGTTGTCAAATCCTCATTAGTATAGAGGATGTGATTGGTGTTATCAACCCATAATTCACCAGTCTTTTCCTGCCAATTATAGGTTGTAGTGGAGCCTTTTTCTCCCTTACGATAAGTACCAAGGTCCTCATAGTAGTAAGGTTCCGTGTCAAACCCAATATTATCCACCTCAACAGTAGGTAGAGAAGCAGAGAAACCTGCTCCGAAGACGCTGCCCAGTACCTCGCAGTTGGTCAGCGTGGATGTCACAGGACCATCCACTTTACCCAAACTGCCGCCGCCATAGAAATTGCCTGTGATCTTGCATCCTGTCAGAGTTGAGGTTACATTGCGGCAGGTAGCCAATGAGAACTTTACATATTCCACAAAAATACGCGCACAGTTGTCAATGTTACCAGACATAGGAAGGAACTGATAACTGAACTGAGTGGAAACGCCACCATATGTACCGCTGTAGGACTGGGTGTAGAATCTACCCAACCACGCGTTCCAAGAATCGTCGTTTCCAGCGTCTTTATCGTTGTGCGGGAAGTTTACGATATTGTTATGGTTTCTTGGTGCTTGGCGGCTGTAGGAGTTTCCACCATAGCCCGCACCAAAGAAGGTCCCAAAAATGCAGTCTGTTGCGTTGGTCGTGACAGTCTTTCCTGTGCTCATGTCACCGAACTTAGGACCACCGCAAAACAGGTCGATTTTTCCACCAGTTATCGTGGTACAGAGGTTGCCGGTAACGGGTTTAGCGGCATTGATGCCACCTGCGAAGAATTCCTTGATATCGGCATTCTGTACTTGCCAAGTGATGTTACCCGTATCGTCTGCGCCATTAGCCTTGCCGATACCCTCCATAGCAGCTCCTGCAACAACATTAAAGCGGCCACCGTTGATATAGCACTCTGCATTGTCCGAATAACTGGTGACATTTGCTGTGTATAGACCAGTAAGGTAGAATTCGTTGTAATCACCACCAGTAACGGATACAGGAGGGTGTTTGGACTGTAGGTTTTTATCCTGGTGGGTACCGCGGTGGAACTCCTTGAACCACACGTTGCCGCCCACATGGAAATAGATGGTATTGTTTGCGGCACCGTTGTTTTGACCACTAACCCACTGTTCCATCACGCCTCCCTGCACAATATAGGGAGCTGCAACACGATCGCTGCGGTCATACTCAAACTGGGTGACACGGAAGAGTGAAGTGTTGGTAGATTCGAACCAGTTCTTAGGCTGCATAATACCGAGGTTGTAAGAACCTGTGCCACCAGTGGATTTCTGTGCCATACCGAGACCGGGGATATTGATAAAGTCAACTCTCGTGGGGTGGGTAGCGGTACGACCGTCGAAGCGCAAGATATAGGAGTAGTCAGGCTCATTGTCGCCATCAAGGTCTATAGAGGTAACCGTATATGGCTTGGAGTTGCTTGCTTCCAAAGCACCGTAATGATGATAATTGCCTACAAGCACTACTGCATAATCATAAACGGTGTGGCTATTCGCATCTCCTCCGGAAAAAAGTGCCGAACCCTTACTTGAGATGGCATTACTCATGGTCGTGTAAACCACTTGATCTTCTCCGGCGATGGAATAGCTACTGCCATTGGTGTATATCTGTCCGCCACCGACATTGGGCACATTGTATCCGGTTGTCATTCCCTGATCGTACACCCTGTCTGCGTTGGGGTCGGCAAGATAGACGCACCTTGCCCAATAGGGTTGAATGGTGATGCCCGTCACACCTTCAGGTACGTCCCAATAGGCACCCTGATTAAAGACACGACCACTTACACTATACAAATCTTTGTTGGTACAGTTGCGGTCGGCAAAGTTGTAACCCTTGTCACTATCTTCTTCTTTAAATTCGCCCGGTGTACCGCCTGTTATGCCGACAATCTTCCATCCTGTCACTACGCGATTGCCAGTGTAGTTGCCAGAACCAACATCGTTATAGTAAGGCAATTGAACCTTGTAATAGTTGAAGTTGAAGTGGTCCGGATCTTTATCGGTGATGTTAAGTGTAAGGCTGGATTTGGAAATAGAGGCTCCGTCTGGTGCGCCGTACACAGCACCGCCTCCAGTACCACTAATGGTTACTGACAGTGTGCCTAATTTGCCTCCCTTGTTGCGTTCTGAGGTTAGGGGAGAGTTTTTAGCATCAATGTTTACCACTGAAGGATAGTAGCCAGGAGCCTTAAGGATGGGATAAGGAGTTGTAGAACCTATTTGTGACGGCTCCAATACCCACTTCATCATTTCATCCTTGTTATCCATACTACCCGTAGCCCACCAGGCCGCCAGTTCTCGATGACTGTTCAGTATGTTGCGGAAGAACTCAAAACGCTGCAAGAAACGTGTCTCCGCACCGAGAGCACAGTTATAGACTTTGGTAATAGTGGTATTCTCAATGTAAGAGGCTTCAAGGCGGAAATAGTTGAAATTACTAACGCCCGTATTTTCACCAACATTGGTAATTATCTGACCATTATAAATAGGAGCAATCGAGGAACCGCTGACTTCACCATAGAACATACAGTTCATTACCATTGTCTTGAGGTTAGTGGCAGTGGTAGCTACGTTATTATAGCCTACAATACCGCCAGCATAACTACCTCCGTTGACATTGGCATAACTGAAGCAGTTGATAACGCGCGAACTGCCGTCAAGCAGTCCCACGACACTTCCGACATAATTACTGCCGCTAATGCTACTGCTACAAGACGTTATCTTATCATAGCCATCCTCATCTTTTACCACGGTGCTGCTCGAAGCCAGTACGCCACAATTATAGATACGAGAGTCGCCTATAGCCTCATTACAGATAGCTCCTGCGTTGCCATTGCTATTTCCGCCTACAGTAACGTTATCCAGGATGACATTCTTCACTACGCCTCCATTAACACTGTTGAATAACGCATGTCCAAGGCCACTAATGGTGTAGCCGCCACCGTCAAATGTTCCAGTGAATTCGGTGGTGATAGCATCTGTGCCGCTGGCAGAGACATCAGAACCCAACTTATAGCAGGCTGAAGCTGTTGTTCCATTATTGACATTAGTTACAAAGTCTGACAAGTCTGTGGAACCATAAATTAGGTATGGGTCGTCGTGAGTTCCTGAGCCATTCTTAAGCTCCATGGAAGCTGTCTCAGACTCTGCATAGTCGCTGTGTCTGGCTACAGCCGTTACAGTCATTGGCAGTTGATCTGAAGTGAAAGAAACAGGTGATCCTGTATATACCATTTCGGAACCACCCCCCAAGGTATAATAGAGGTAGGCATCTGTCGGCTTGCTACATGAAAGAGTAAATGTCAGGCCTACTCTTGAGATAACAGGCGTGGCGCATTGAAGTTTTACCGAACCACTACCGACAGCAGAAGTAATCAAACCCTCCTTGACAGCGATTGCCTTGATAGTTACATTGCTTACATTATCTGTGAGAGGACTGGTGTATTGGGTGCTTGATGTAGTGGGGGTACTACCATCGGTCGTGTAATAGATGGTGGCACCAGGCGTGGTCGTTGTTATGGATATGGCATTGCTTCCGTTGTCCTGGATAGTTGGTGTGACCACCTTGGAGATAGCTAACTCTGCTACAGCGGAGTTAGGAAAATTCGTACGGGTAGCAATTGCCTTTATCGTTGTTGGGCTATTAACAGCGAACGGAATGCTATATTCTGTGCTCGATGAGGTCGGTTCGCTGCCGTTAGTGGTGTAGTAGATAGTGCTGCCAGTTGTAGCACAGGTAATGGACACCCTTGAAGTGGTGTTATCGTAAGCGATGACAGGTGTGGCACATGGAGCGGGTTCAAGAGCTTTTTCAGCCACTGACGTAAGTACCATGCCATAACGCTCCACAATAGCCTTCAATGTGAGTGACGATGTCACTGTAAGATTGCCGTCTTCCAGAATAGGACTGCTGGCGGAGGGATCAGAACCATCGGTAGTATAGCGGATGTTGTAACCATCAGGCAAGCTATTGGCATCGGTAACTGTTACTATGTTGTCCGCATCCGGATTGCTGATAGTAGGAGCGTCAAGTAAGGTTGCCTCTGGTTTCCAGTCAGAGGCATCGCCAGCGTCTTTCCATAGACCTATGAGACCTTCATAATAATCAACTACATCTTCATCCTTAACTTTGCTATGAGAAAAGTAATACTGAAAGTTTCTATTTGACGCATTGAGGTATTTGTTTGTACTACCTCCAGTACCGATACTTTTAGGCCGGAAGTTGTACTTGCCATCATTGATAGTAATTGCAAACTTGGCATTCTCTCCAGGACTGTCTGTTGTCAGCAGGTGTACAGACTTACGGTTGTTCTTTGCTGAGAATGGCGGTTCATACACCACATATTTACCTGTTGCGGCATGAATGATATGATAATAATCCTTTCCGGAGTCAGTGGTTACAAAAGTCACTATCCAAACAGAGTTGTGTGGACGGCTTGTAACACCCTCGGGAACCTCAGCAGCATCCTTGTTAGTCCTATAAGTTGTTAAGTAAGGTTTTGCTTCATCACCATTTGTGTCTTCGCTTGAGTACCATGCATCACGTTTATTGGCTTGTTGAGGTTTATCCGCCGGAACAAGATAGAAATATTGGGTTTCGTCAGTTATTCCCGCTATCTTGGGATCATCGGGGTTAGTTTTTCCGCTACCACAGTTTACGAAATAAAATACTCCCGAGTAATTCGTACCTGTTTGTCCCCAGGCGTTGATGCCTCCTAACAGGATCATCAGGAGGAGGAATATAGATGTTTTATATATGTTATGGCCTATCATATCTTATTACTTGATTGCAATTTTCTTCTGGATGCGGCCGTTGGCAGCACGAATGATATAGACACCACCAGCAGCGATGTGGGTGGCAACGGTTTCGCCTGGCTGGATGGTGAAGTTGGCGATGACGAGTCCACTCACGTTATAGATGTGCACATCGGCCTCATCCTTCCGGGAGGAAGTGACACTGAGGGTGCGATGGTGAATAGTGAACATGAGGTCGCCATCACCGAAGTCGTCGCCCGACGGGTCTTCATCTTCACCAAAAGCAAACGACGAGTCGATACTGTCGAAAGTGATAGAACGGGTCGGTGCAGATTGGGGAGAAACGGACACAAAGTACGGACGGAACGGTGTAGCAGCAGAGCCGCCTGTAGGCGTCTTATCGAAACTGTTACCATCCTGATTCATGAGATAACCTGCAACAGTCTTGCTCATGTAGTTGGGCATGAATTTATAGCCGTCAATGGCAGAAGCGCTTATCTCGTCATCACTGACTTCAATATTGATTCCCGGCTCAGAGACAAAGCTGATGGTCTGTTTGCCAAGCTGTGCAGGGGCTGTGCTTGCCGTATTCTTAACCTTCCATTCTCCACTGAGGTCGAACTCGTAGAAAGTCTTTCCCGGGAAACCTATCATATACGGTATGGCAGTAGACAACAGAGGATATTCCACCATATTGCGGCTATTCTTGTAGTAGGTCTGGTAAGTATCTGCATTAGCATCCTGCTGTACGTTCTTGCTATAGTAGTAATCCCAAAGGAAAGTGTTGTCCACCTGTTTATCGTCACCAGCAGTCTCAGGATAGTTGAAGGTTGCCTTGAAGACGTCGCCAACCTCTTCCATCTTTCCCTGGTATTCGCACAACCAGTACTCATGACCTTTCTTCGTGCCATTCGCATCGACAGAGGGACTACCACTGTAGAAGTGAGTGATCTCTCCCTTATCCTGAGTAGATACCAATTCTGCCGTAAACGGCAAGCTGACAGTGGACCAACCCTTTGTCAAGCTGACATAGTAGTCGGGGATTCGCTGATACCACATGCGCTTATCGACATCGAAGGTATAGCTCATTGGACAATTGAAGTCCTTCTTATCAACCAGCAAATGGTCGCTGATGGCGGTGAAGTCGTGTTGCACCAGATGGCCAAAAACAGTCCAAGTGGGCGCTACGCCTACACGACGATAGTCATCATTCTCGTCGTAATAGTCGCTATATGTTGGCTCTGTGAAGTAGCCCGTCAACACATCGTAGGTATTCTTGTTAGCCTCCTCGGACGGAGCATAAACCAACAGGTTAGGCGACTCGTCACGGTTGGTGATGCTCTTTAGCCCATGCTCGTCGAGCAGCGGTTGATAGAACCACTGTCCGTTGCGTCCCAACTTGTATTCCGTATCGTTATGACCGGCAAAGTCGATGGCCGTCATATTCGGATAGGCAGGATGCAGGTCAACATCTGCGGAGTTCAAAGGCTTCGAATATGCCACGAGATTGACGCTGGGATTGAAATGGGCAACATCCATGATCTTCGACTGATAGTAGGCGGGAGCACGATAGATGCGATTGCTCTCGTCAGAGGTTGACAGACGGCCGCTGTTCTTGACGATGTGTGAAGGAACATCCTCATGTGGACGCTGGTCGTTCCATCCATAGGTCAGCATTTGACCGAAGTAGATGTAGTCATCTGGCCAGACAGGATAGAAATGGACTTTGTCTTCCACATCAGTATATTCACGCTCATCGACAGACTCGGGTATTGAACCGTCGGCATAGCGATAGTCACCATCGGCATAGCGGTCCTCCACATAGCCACCACTCAGATAGACACCATCAACACCTGACGAGCAGTATTCGGCATTAGTAGCATAGTACTTCGTTAGAGGAGCGGACAGTGTACCGTCGGTATTGATGGTATAGTACTTATAAGCAGTACCCGATGTCGTCTTCTTGTCATGATAACGCTTGAAGAGATAGAAGCCATTGAGGTTGTAGCCCACCGTACCGTTATAGAAAGCATTCTGAGGCATCGGACAGGCCAAGCCACGACCGTTGTCAGTGGTCTTGTAATTCAATCCCTCCGGATAGTAGCAGTTAACTATCTTCCTACCATCAGCTGCTGTCGGATTGCCAAATACAGCCTTGACGCTGCCATCAGGTGAACCAGTCGTGTTAATCCAGCAGTTCTCCACATAGCCATCACCCTTGTCGGCAACACCTGCCGAGGTGAACGAGCCCGTGACACCTAAATTATAGACGCTGCCACAGAGCGTGCCAAACAGCGAGTGGTCGAGGCCGTCAATATGGTAACCATCACCATGCAGATTACCCTCGAAGCAGTTAGTATCATCACCGATGGGAGTCCAAGAGCCTGAATGACTGACATTGGTATGCATGATGAACTCCAGATTCTGACAGTCTCTGACGTGCTCGTTGAGTGTACTCTTACTGAGGTCGAAGAACTGCTTCAGCTGGCTGGCACCACCAGTGGCATCGGTGATGTATATCTTACTGTCGCGCTTAACGTTCTTATTGTCCACATAATAGTGATGCTCGGTATCTTCCATCACCTTCTTCAGGTCGTGGTAATTGGCCACACTCACCGGAACGTGATTAGAGTAGGTCTCGCCAAGATAGGTCTTTGCATAGTAGGCGAGGTAGTATCCATCCTGATACCAGTAGAGCGGGTCGAATGTCGGCATATAGTCAATACCATTGATATGACTCTCAGCGTCTCCAATCTTCTCAAAGAGTTTCCATCCGCCACCCGTTACCTCATAGGCACCAGGTGTTACATGCGGTTCACGAATACCGACGAACGTACCGGGCAGCACAATCTGCGGTGCCTTGATGTCCTCAACGGTAGGAATACCGCTCTTGAACTGCAGGTGAATATTCACCACGTGGCGCTCACTGATCGGGGTAACATGCGTACCAGACTGGTCGCTCTCCTCGTAGTCGTACTGATAGACCACAGTGATAATCTTCTCTTTCGAGAGGTCGAAGATATCTGACTCGCGGCTGACAAAGAGCGTCGAGGTCTCTGTAGGAGCAATGCCGTGGATGGTGAAGTTAGTTTGCCAGTTAGCCAAGGCATTGTAGCTGTCGCTGGTAATGACCAGTCCGATGGGCACTGTCTGTCCGTTAGAGTAGGTTCCTGTCACGCTACCATCCACTGAAGCATTAGTCACAGAGACGCCATCTGTATTCTCGCCCACCTTATAACTCTCACGACAGAAGTAGAAGGTCTTGTTCTTATCGTCGTTTGTGAAGGTCAGTGTCGTGACATTCGCCTGGTCAGAGGCTCCCAGACTATTATAGGTAGATGCTGAGATAACTGTACCGACAGCGTAGGGTGAGTTACCAATCTGGAAGGAGTTCTTGACGACATAGACATCGCCGGCAGCCTTCACATCAATAGCCGAATAATGGCGTTTCTCGTTAGGCAGTTTCTCGTATTCCTCACGCTTATATTCCTTGTCCTTTTCCAGTGTCACGCCATTGTGGGTGGACGTCGCGTCGCCATTATAAGTAGCAGTGTAGTCGACGGGTTTCTCCAACGAGTAGCCTGCGGGATTGGCTGCGGCCGCTTCGAATGTACCTGCGGCAGCATCATATTGGTACTTCTGTCCTTCGCCGTGGATGATGTTACCTGTAGACGGATCCTTACTGTAATTCGGATCAATCAACAGGTCGAAGGCGTCGTAGTTGAACGAGAAGTGCTCACGGTCGGTCTTTGACATCGAGCACCAGACACCCAGACCACGATAGTTCTTGCCAGCCTCGTAATAGTCACCACCATAGAGACCGTCGCTCGTACAGTAGTAGGCGGGAACGATGTTATCGAGAATCTCCCGGGCAGTCTGCTCTTCGACAGCTGTTGCACCGTCTTTGTGGAACCTGTTATAATACGCCATCTTCTGAGCCTCCGTCATGCGGGCATTGACGTAGATGAATTCCGTCTTGCTGAGCGGGATGGTGGCGGTACAGATGTAGGCAGGAGCCACATAGCCCGTCATAGAGGCTGCTTCTGTTGCAGAAACGGCACTTCCCACATGCAGGCGCTTGGTGCCATTGTCGTACTCTGTGGTCACCAGATAGGCTTCTTGGAAGGTGGCCTGACCAGCAGGAATATCAGCAGAATGGTTGGTCACGATATTCTGATAAGTGTCGTAGACCTCCTTCGATATGAGGTTAGTCGCCTTGTATTCACGCTGACCGAAGACGCCACCCGTTTCACCATTCAGATAATATGTCGGACCGTCTTCATACCCGCTGGTGCTGGTCTGGGTCTTTGCATGTGTACTACTCTCAGCCTGTGTGTACCACGTACTCCAGTCGGTGGGGTTGTTGACTTTGTAGGTCAGCATGTAGCCGGTGTCATGGCCGAGGTTGTTGGATGGGCGGAAGACGAAGTCGAAGGGGACATCCTCCTGCTTTGCCACATGGTAGACGGTGGGATGGGCGACCTTTAGAGCATGATAATCGGCAGGCAAGAAGACGCTGTCGGCAGGGAATGTCGTCGCGCCAATCTTGCACTCGGCGGTAGTGACGTATGTCTGGTCAACAAACAAGTCTTGCTCGGACTTGGTCAGCAGGTACCAGTCCCAATAGCTGATGGGGTCGTTCTGGTGGTACTCCACGTCGTTGATGATCATCTTCTTGTTGCTTTGCAGGCGAACGCCTGGTGCCGAATAGTAGGCATACTTGTTGGGCATCACGTTGAGCAGCTTCATCGTACCGTGCGAGGCTGCAGTGATAGTCAGCGGGATGTCCACCGACTCACTATAGGCATTGGGAGCACCTGTATAGGCTGAGATGTACTGGTCGTAGACATAGACCTGACCCTTGATAAACCAGTAGTGGGCAGGCACGGCATCACTGCCGCTATACTTTCCGCTGACATTATAACAGTCGTCGATGATAATCTGCGTGCCGTGTACGAAGTTACCCGAGGTCTCCCACTCCACCAATTCGCCGTTATACGTGAAGTCCTTTCGTGTAATAGCACCATCGTTCAGGGCCGTCAACGTGTTATGGTTCTTCTTTGAGTATGTGCCTATATGGTGTTCATTCTTGGCATATACGAAACCACCACCGATACCAGGCTGCACGTTAATCAGGTCGAGCTCGATGACACCAGTGATATAGCCCCAGTCTTTATCATAGAGTCCGAGGTCGGTGCCCTGCTTCTTCTCGGTGGTCAGCTCAAGGTATACGCCGGAGGCCAGCGCCACCTTGTTCAGGCTGATGCCGTTGTTGCGCTTGCGCTCCCTGACATGCTTCTTCTTCCAGTTGTAGTAGGTGCGGTCGTCGTCGCCTGTAGGTCCGTACGTGCCTGTGTCGGTATTGTCGGTGCGGCGAATATCTTTATCTGCCATGAAGTGTACGTCGCTGGTGAGCGCACCCAGATAATTCACAATATTATAGATACCGAAGTAGTTACCATGAACGGCTTTGTCGACATTCTCAAAATCATCAGGATTCTGATCCTCTACATTTGCGGCTGGAGTTACTCCAGACTTTAGTGTCAGATCTGATGGAATGACAGAATGCTTCTGGTTAAGCGATACCTCACGGACACGGTTGATGGTGTAGTTAGTATGATCGACTATCTCCGGCACACGATCCTGGGCGCCCTGCATCACCATGCGACTGCCAAAGACGCCACAGAAGTCGGCACGCTGGATGGTGTTCATCAGACGGCCGGCATAGATAGAGCAGACACCATTCTCTGCCCAATAGAGGGGGTTGGGTACCGTCTCACCTTTGTTATTAATAATAAGAATAGGTGTATCGCCATCCTTGATGTCCTTGAAAAGCGTCAGCAGGTCGTCGGCTGTCAAGGTCGACGCCTTGGTGGCCGTTGCCTCGGTATGATAGGTGGTGCCGTCCTTGTCGGTACACTCCTTGACGCACTTATACCTTAACTCATAGTAGGCTGCCTCACGGTCGGGCAGGGCATGGTAATCGTCGATGGTGATTTCCGGTGCAATGGTATAGTAGTCTGTACCATAGTTGGTGATGTTCAGTCCGCGGTAGCCGTCTACGAAGGTCAGGTTGCCATCGCCATAGAGACCTCCGGTGTGGCCTGTACCCAGGGTGATGAGGTCGCGGTGGTAGACATCGTGGACAGACGCTGTGGCATTGCCGAACACCGTTGTGGTATTGGCATACACAGCGGAAGAGCCTGACGACGTGTTGCCACCGGCAAACACCGCATTATGGATGATGATGCCTGTAGCGTCCAAAGAGCTCCAACGGCCGTCAATATTCTTGTTACCCATGGTGTTCAGGTCCGTGGTGGGCACATATTGGCCGGCATGATAGTCATGTCCGTTGACGGTGACTGCCGACAAGGCCTTCGCATGTGGCTCCACCAACACTTTGCAGTCTTCGGTCAGAATAGATTCACCATCATCCTTCACCCAATTCTCGTCTAATACGTCGTCTCCTGGAAGGAAGGGGCCATCTCCCACTTTATAAGCGTAATAGTAGCCTTCAAATCCATCATCGAATCGTTCACCGTCTTTAATGCCCACATAGAGTTTATTGTCTTTTTCATAGGCACTATATACATAGCCGATATCACCACCACCGAAGACATTGCCGTAGCCCAGAGTCATTCCCTTGTCAGAACCTACCTCACCACCATGGATGCGTACCTCTGTCTGTCCGAAGACATAACCATCGGAATAGAGTGTACCGCCCTCACCGAGGTTATTGTAGCCTCGACCGCCACCAAAGACGTTGCGATGCACATGACCTTCGTAGAGTTCGACATTGGCCTTACCAGCCTTGTAGATACCCGTCAGCGTACGAACGCTGTTGTCCGTGCCACTTGCCAGGATAGTGCCACGACCGATGGCGGCAATCTCACCTCCGCCAAAGAGAGCGTTACGGACGTGACCACCATACATCTTCACATTGGTGATGTCCACACTACTGTTGTCAATATAGCCACCTCCGAAGATACAGCCACTGTCGAACAGACGGTTGGTGCCGCCGCCCGACCACGTCTCGTCGTGCAGCTTTTCCTGATAGTAGTCTGAGCCCACATTGATATAGTCGAGGTCGATATCTGTTGTTGGCACAGCGTTGAAGTGTCGGTAGCCGATAAATCCCTTGTTGAGCGTGATGTTGGCCGTACCGAATACGGCTCCACCTTCACCGCCGCCGTAGGCATTACGTTCGATCGCAGGAATACCGTCGATGAAGCTGGTACCATCGAGCTTACCGATGACAACGTGTGTCTCACCGAGGACATCACCCGTGGTACTTGCACTGATGGCGCCAGCGTGATAGCCTACACTACCCCTCCAACCGCCACCATAGACGTTACGTGCTGTACCGCCTTCGATATAGGCATGGGTAGTGGCGATGAACGGGTTGTCGAAATCATCCGTTGCAACATTGTACCTGTTGTTCACAGAACCCACGGTACCTGCTGCATAGAGGTCTTTCGTAACCTTACCACCAAACAGCCCGATATAGGTGGTGCCGTGTACATCGCCGGTATTCGGGGTCTCTGCATCACCCAAACCGCCACCGTAGGCGTATGCTCCGCTCAAGCTACCATTATACATGTAGCCACAGACATCAGCGCCCTGGTTGATGCGGACATTGGTGTTATATTTATAGGTAGCCAAAGCGTTGGCCAGTCCGTCGTCTGTATAGCCACTGCCCAATGAAAGGTCTATATCATTCGGTACCTGTGGTTCCGGAGTCGTCTCCTTCTCTCCTGCTGACAAAGCATCCCAGTCGGCATGTGCTGTTGTGTATTCTGCAGTAGCTTCTGCATTGGCTTCCAAAGCCCAAGCATCAACCGTCTTCTTGTTCATCACACGTCCCAACTGTCCGCCGCCATAGACCTCATACAATCGCGCACCATCATTCAAGTTGACCTCGGTATATTCTGTCCATGTGTCCTTACCATAACCTGCACCGTATACCGTAGCAAAATACTCATTCTCCTTGTCATAATAAACGGGGGCATTGATGTTGACCTTGCTGTACAGCGTACGGCGACAGTTATTGTTACCTCCATAGATGCCCATGCGGTAGCCACCTACGAGGGCGTCGCTACTGTTCCAGTTAACGTTGGATTCATAAACATCGCAAGGATATTCGTTATACAATCCGTATGCCCCGCCAAAAATGGCTTCAGCCCGGAAGGTAGAGCCTGTAGGTACATTGACCACCGTACGACGAGTAACACCCTCCTGATAGCTACCGCCATAGACCGCCTTGAAATGTCCGCTTAAAAGGTCGATGATAGCTGAAGCCTTATGAGCTGTGGCTGGTGCTGCTGCCGTAGCCTTTTCTACACCCATACCCACACCGCCATTCTCACCGGCTCCAAAAATCTCCGTACCCTGATAGGTCGTCATGGTCTGCGGCACGTCAACAAGAATATAGCTACTATTCTGCATGAGGTCTTCCTCCTCTTCGCCGAGGTAGCCCTGTCCGGCACCATAAATGTGCTCAACGGTATTGAGTGAGTTGTTGGTATCGATGGGACGGAAGTTGATAAAGGCATTTCCTAGGAACGGCTTAGAATAACCCGTCTTTGCATGGCCGGCCTCATCGAAATACTCTCTGTAGTGAGCATCCTTATAGTCGTAAACACCATAGGCTCCTCCGAAAATCTTCTCCACACGACCCTGTACATATTCTATATAAGATGAGGCGTTGAGCATATCGCTATTGGTCACCTTGGCGCGTACATCGTCATTGCGCAGGCGGCTGTCGAAATTGGCAGTGCCGAGGATTTTTCCGCCCAAGTCATTGCCACCATACACAAAGTCGCGAACGTAGGGGAAACCGTTGGTGCCGATATAAGTCTCGGTATGTCCGAGAATATTTGCATTACACGAACCTGCAAAGGTATTGAAGACGCGTCCATTGGCCAGATTAATGATGCAGTTACCAGCTACAGGTCCTAAAAATCCACCACCATACATGAACTCACACTCTGCTATGTCTTCTGTCATGTTATCAGCCTTTGCAACGCCGGCAACAGGGCCACTGAGGTTTACATGAGTGCTGTATTTCTCGTTGTAAGAGTATTCAAGTTTTCCCGTTTCTTCATTATAGAGATCTGCTTTACCGATAGCACCTTCCTCGCTACCTCCGAATATCTGGAAGACGTAGCCACGATTCAGATTGATGGTAGTGCTACCCCAAATCTCTGTATTGACACCTTTACCACCACCAAATACGTTCAGTGCAGAGCCCAACACGTCCATTCCCTGTTCGTCGAGGATGACGCCCGTATTTCGCTTGGTAATCTTAAATTCGTCGTTCTCATAGAGCTTGCCTTCACCTTGTTCATCGCCTTCCACTTCGTCGAATACCACATCACGGTCAACAATTGAGGCTCCGATATTGATAATGACATTACCATTCACAATACCGCTATTATAACAGCCACCATAGATATTTCCACCCTTCAGACGGCGGTCGAGATCTGCATCAGTACTGATGACTGGACTCTCTGGTGAAGCGCCAGAAGTAACAGGATCAACATACTCACCAGTCGCAGCGCTGATCGTGTTCCACTCCAATGCCGTATGTCCGGCATTCCATCGTTTGGGTTGAATCTTCAATCCTTCGAAATTCAGTTCCAGCTTGTTGCCATCACCGTCGGGAGCACCTGTGAGGCCACCCTCGAAAATGGCATTATAGTCTGAAGGAATCACAAAGGCATTGTTACAACCACCCACCACCTTGTCATAAATAACTACCTTCTGTGTGAACTCAATGTCGGTCTTACCTGCACTCGTCATACTGCCCACGTTACCGCCGCAGTAGAACGAGCCGAACATCGTTGAATAAGGAACATACTCGTTGATATCATCAAAGACAACACGAGGCATCAGACTCATAGCAACTCCGTCCATATAAGCGGCAAACTGATTCTCATCGGTCAGGTTCATCGAGTTGAATTTGGAGCCATCGCTCGTAATGTCTGTTCTCTTCATGGTGCGCAGTACGCCCTCCAGAGTTTCTGCACCCGCCTCGTCATACTTGACCATGTTCTCGCCGTTATTACCTAAGAACACGTTGTCTGCTATGACATGGGAGCCAATTTTCAGCTCAACCATGGGTTTCACCTTGACAGTCTTCAACGTCGCACTATTACCTCCGCAATAAATAGCACCACCAATGACGGTCGGATGGGCCGCATCTGTTCCCGCCACTCGAATAGATACCTGTTCGGCATTGGGACGAAAATCGTTGAGAGCTTCTGCAGAGGTCTTACCGTCAGGGATGGTATAATAGAGGTCACCATAGACATCATGACCTATCAAATCGGGATTGTCGGTATAAGGATACGATCCGTTGCCGCCGCCATAGACATCACCACGGATATTCGCATGGATACCAACGGCATTACCGCCATAAACACGTCCTGTGATATCGTTACCGCCATAGACATTATTGACGTCGCCGCCGCTGATTACAACACGAGCAGACAATCCTGCGGGGAAGTTATAGGGGGTTCCTTCTGGTAATTGTATATCATTGGAAACGGCATCTTGGTAAACACCACTTTCAAGAGTACCTGACAACAAAGGATGCACATCGGCCATACGGCAACCTCCATAAACGTTGTCAACAATGATGGACGAACCAGCAACGATATCCAACAACAGGCCTTCCTTACATGTCATGGCACCCTGATTACCGCCACTATAGAGGTTCCTGATTTTTCCTGCCTTGAGGTTCCACGTCGGACGTATGGCCATCTCAGCCTTGTTGTTGCCACCGAAGAAACGTCCAATTTGGAAAGCATCACTGCTGGGGTATGAGAAGCCTGTGTTGATGCCCATTTGATCAGTAAAACGATCATCCGTCAGCAGCTCTCCCCCATCGCCAGCATTAGGATTTGAGGCATCAACAATACTATTGACCACCTTGCTGAGGTTGTCTACACATATCACGGTCGAATTATTCACCGTGGCATTGTTTCCACCGCCGTATGCATATACTATCGAAGCGCCACAGATCTCCAGATAGGTCTTGCCTATTTCTGGCTTCACCATTCCTTTATAAGGACTGGATTCTGAAGTATAGTCATAGTCACCGTTACCACCGCCAAAGAGCTGACCAATATATACCTTTTGAGCATCGCCAGTTTCTGCGGTAACAGCTTCTTCACCATCGCCTGTGGTCTCCGTTTTGGTAGAGGTACGCACAAAGGTATTCCAAGTATTATCGATATTATTCTGACCTTCAGCTGTACCTACGGCTGTTAGGTCAGAAGGTACTGTAGTTGAGGTGCCGATGGTTCCTGCAATATCATTGCCGCCAAAGAGCTTATCGACAATAATGTAGTTAGAGGCGTGTTCGCCGTCGATATGTACGAACGTGCTACCACCCACATCGGCTTGACGGGCACCACCATAGACTTGATGGATATCACCGCCATAGACTAACACTTCAGTCTTACCGCCCAAATCACCGGCATTACCACCACCATAGACATTGCCGGCAATGGTAATCTGCGCCTGAGCTGTCATAGCGCTCAGGAGCATCAGTAAGCATATTATGGTCTTTCTAACTCTCAATTATCAAATTTCTACTATTGTCTAATTATCACTATCGGAGGGTCTTGAAGCGACAGCTCGTAGAGATACGAAGGGTCGATGTTTATCAGGAGCGTGCGCTCCTCGCCACGTTGCAACTCCTCCAACGGATATGCCAGTGCATTAGTGGCGGTCCGCTCGGCCAGTTTGTTACCTCGTTTGTCATAGATGTCATACTCTATCACCAGACAAACCTTTTCAAGGAGGACTGCGGCTGGTATGATGTAACCGCTACACACAATCACGGATGTCGTTGTAAGTGTCAGCTCCGAATCTCTTATAGTCAGTTCGCTTGCCCCTGTACCTGCCATACTATGGACTACACCGCTGATCCCCACATCCTTGGTGAGGGTGATGTCCACATTATAGTGACTAATGTCGTCCACCTGCAGTTTCATGCGCTTAATTTTGATGGTGCGCACTGTGTTATAGTCTTCGCCCACCTTCATACAGAATACAACATGGCTGTAAAGATGATCGACAAGCAAGTTGACAAAGTTCTCACGCCGACTGTCGTAATCGAAACTGAAGACTCCGCGCACGGGGGCACTCTCGTCACTCTCGTTATCCACTTGGCGAACACCCGTAATGATGCAATAATCCTGAGCAGCCATCGGGGGCATTTTCTGGATATGGAGCACGGCATTATTGTCATCAAAGTCGGAAATACTGCACACAAATGCTTCGTTGTCTGGCAAATATCCATATAAGTGGTAGGTCCTGGCACCAGATTTCAACTTCAGTTGCGTATCCCATTCCGACGTACCTACATATTTGAACAGTCCTTCTGTTGCCGTCGTTCCATGGGTCAGGAAGATTCTGATATTGCCGTATTCGGGAGCACTCTGTATGGAGCGTGAAATACGAGATATCCTGAGAGCCGCATCTGGCTCCTGCACCACAAGCTGCTCCTCCGCACTATCTTGGGAACAGGCTGCCAACAGTACGATGACTGTCATCACGAGGATGTACTGTATATGCTTCATGTTACCAGTTATAGAATTCATAGTTCTTCTCCGTCATCTTCCATGGAGTGATATCCACCACCACGACATGCAGTCGAGCCTGAGCCTGATAGGCATAAACTGTCCAAATATGGTTACGTGAGAAACCGCCTTCATCCACCATTGTAAACGCGGTCGTCAGTTCCCCGCCGTCACCAATTTGGTATTTAATCTCGCCCTGAAGCTGTTTGTCGCTTTCACGCAGGTAGTACTGCCGTTGTGTCAGATTGCCTGCTGCTGCGGCCTCGTCCAACATCTGCTCATATATCCGAGGCTCCAGTGTCTCATTGTTGCCCCAGGCGTAAATGACGGGGTGATCGATGGCAGGCACATCAGTGACTGCTGATGCCAGCAGTTCTGTTACTGTGGTGTTGTAGCCGCTTTCCACTTTGATGTGACAGGTCTGCCCATTGTAAGGTGCGCCATCGGCCATGAAGAGGTATTGCTCTTCAGGTATCATAGTGGTGTTCAGCTTGATGCTGTTGATGATGAGTGCCTCGTTACCCGTCTGCGTGGCAAAAACAAAACGCAGCTTCGAGACGGTGCGTATCAGTGATATGGTCGCCATCTGTCCACTATTGTCTAATCGCAGCACAGGAGCTGTTCCTGTCACGGGCTGATTGCGAAGGACACCACTCATTGGCAGCCCCATGTTTTCAGGAACCGTCTCAACGGGAACTGTCAGCCCGAAGGCATCTTCTGTTCCGTGAGCCAACACGGCCGACTCCAGTTCTGCACGTGTCGTCGTATGGTCGAGCGTTAGATGGCAGTTACCGGCCTTTACATTAGCCAATACATAGACATCCACATGCTCACGACTCGACTCTTCCGTCTGAGCGTAGTCCTCGTCAATGGTCAACTGAAATACCTCATATCCTTCAGGCTCGTTCAAGGCTGACGGATCAGTTGGTGAGAAATAGCCGATGAGTTTGTTCGAATCGTGTGTAAACACCCAAATCTGTAAGGAATAAACCATTGCCTCGTTGCCTATCGGATCTACATCGCCAGTATAAGCACGGGTGGGTACCGCCGTTTGTGGAGCATGTACGTAGATATACAGCTGTGTGGGGGTCTTGGCCTGTTCACCGCCAGGGGTTTCCGTTGTTTGGTCTTCATAAGACGATGAGCAAGCCGTCAGACACAACAACAGCAGTGGTAGCAACAGCCAACATATAGGTCTGTTGCTATGACGGGTGATGATATGTCTGCCAGTATACTTCATTGTTCTTTAGAATAAAACCTCATCTGGTGTTGTAGCTGCCCATTTGGGCTCCAGTCTGATACCCATCTCCAGTCGTGGCGACAAGAGGTTGGGCACTACGTTATAGGCTTTCTCCAAGCCTGTTATTTTCATATTCAGTGTGGTCGTGTAGTCCTGCGTGAACACACGATCACGAATCTCCGTACGCGAATCGTCCTTAAACTGTTCAGGGTCTATCTCACCTACGAGATAGAATTTTGTTCCTTTCAGCACAATACCACCCAGTCCTTTGAAGTCTTCACTATTGTTTGTGAACTCCAGGGCCACAGGCACCTTCTTATGGTCATAACTCTGCAGCACCAGGGTATTGATGAGCTGGGCAGCGTCGGCCGATGAACTCAGAGAGAGCGTAGGCAGCTGATTATCGTAAATAAACTTCATGTCTGCCTCCGAATAAATGGGATATGCTGTGGTGGGCGTAAAGTCGAAGCCCACAGGCAGCTGACCGCCTATGATGACACCCGTCAGAGGGAAATTAGCCAACCCCACAGAAATCTCTCTTCCTCCTGCATCTGTCAAGTAGGTATTATCTGTCTTCTTGAGTTTTATCTGTACATGAGCCACACCATATTGTAGGGGCTCTTTGATTGCCACCGACGTGGTATTGGAACTTACCACGCCATCGGCATATTCGTAGTCTGCCAAGATAGCAGACCATTCGCGGTTGGTATATTTCTCCTTTCTTTTATCAATGGTTGAAGTGTATATACGGCTGTTGCCGTAGTAGTAGAGTTCGGCTGGATAGGCATAACGGCCTATGCCGTTGATGTCTGCCAGTGTCGTGGTGTTGACCTGTGGCTCAAAGGCTGTTCCTGTCCAGCGGATGACAGCGGCGCCATCAGGCAAACCAATGGAAGCGGGGAAGTCGTCCCACACATTGTCGTATGCGTCAATGCAGTCAATAATCGCCGTGCGGATGGCAACGTCCGTGGGATCTGATAACGTCAGGCTGTTCAGGGCTGATTTCAAGGTCTCTGTATAGACTCTGATGTTGGTCGCAGATCCAGGCAACGGCTCGCCACCGCCACTTCCGACCTCTGTTTTGTTAATGAAGTTCAGGTACATCACGCCCAGTGTAGCATTAAGAGCATCTTTCCATGCCACGCCATTTACTTCTACCGTGGCAATAGCCGTCATATAGTTGGCTAAAGCTGTAGCTGTGGCATGAACGCCAGAGGCAATGGACTCTAATGAGAATCGGGTGTTTTGGGGTGCCATATCGGCGGAGAACGTCTCTACTAATGAGCCATTGATATGTTTATCGGAGGAAAACTGTGGCGCCCGGCCATAACACAGGAAAGCATTCACGCCTGACATCAGCACACAGTTATCATAGTAGTAATAGGCTTTGGTGTCTACAGGTTTCTTCCCGTTGCCATACACCTGAAAAGCTTTTGGCTTATCGCTGACGGCCACCTTCTCTGTTGTGGCTATGGAGAAGGGGATGATGCTTCGAATTTCGATGCCACGATACGCCTCCCCCTCTTCCTGCACCACGGAAGCAGACATACGTGTCATGGGACGTGCTACCTCAGATACAGTAAACACAATATCAGCTACCACAGGTGTCTCTGCTTCCGATACCTGTTGCAACAAATCTTCTTTGCATCCTATCATTATCACGACCAAGAGCAAGAGAAGTATCCTATTGTCTTTACGTTTCAATTCGTTAGCCTTGCTTTATGAAATAATGTACGCGCGCGCAAGCGAAACTTTATAACTCTGGTGTGTAGGTTCCACCATTATTCCAGTCCAAGGTCACGCTGACTCCCACCCTGCTGTCATAGGGTCTGACAGAGCCGTCGTCGTCCAGTTCGCCCTTTATCACTTTCAAGTCCCCAGCCTTCAGAGGTTCATCGATAGCTAATATCGTCTCTGTGACGGTGCCGTCGGACTTGGTGAGATATACCTTGAACTGCCACAGCGAAGGATTCGTATCAGCACGAGTGCTTGACGCAGCGGGAATGACTTCTGGAACAGCGTCTCGCGAGGGGAAGTTCACTGAACAGAAACACAGCAGGTCGTTGCCTGTTGCCACCCGGTCTGCTTTGATCAGTGGAGACGAATCCGGATAGACGTAGGTACTATCACTGATGTTGAATGAGTTGGCAAAACCTGTGGCATAGACCTTCAGTTCCGTAAAGCTCTGTCCTTTAGGGTCGAGCACCAGAGTCGTAGCACAGTTGGCCATATACAGGTGCACATTGAACGTCTGGTCGACACCCGACAACACTTCCATGTGCTGACGTGCAGTGAAGAGACCTGTTGTATGAGATGGAAGTATCTCTGACCCGTCTGTTACCTGCCCATCAGCCTGTTGAAGCATCGAAGAATAGCTATATTCGTCGTCTATCAGATCCACCACATCGTTCTCCGCAATATTGGCCACTGCCAAGTGGAGGTATTTTCGCATTGGAAGCGTCAGTGTATAGCTTGACTGGTTGGCATCCATGATGTGCTCGTCGTGCTGCAAGCGATTAAATAGTCCTTCTGTGTCGTAGAACGAAAGATCAACGTCGTGGGCAAAGTCTGTGAAGATATCCTTCAGATGCATTTCAAGGGCGTTGGCCACGCTGAGTTCTGTCATCGTGGTCAGTTGCGTCTGCAACTCTGTCGTCATGTTGGTTACCAACTTCAGCTGGTAGTCCATCTGATATTGGCTTTCCTCGTGACAGGCCGACAGGTCGTCATCAATCGTGGAGCATCCTGCCGCCAGCCAGCAGGCTGACAGCAGGAATCCCACGTAGATGAAAGTATGTCTTCTTTGCCTCACAGTTATGGAGGAATAATTAGAGATTTACGTCCGCAAAGTTCAGACCTTCACGCCAGTTCAGATCAACACTCAGACCCAGAGAGGTCTGTGTAGAACGCAGGTCGGGCACCGTGATGTAAGCATTCTTCAGGGAATTGGCACCAATCTTAAAGGTAGCTGTTGTCAGGTAGTCCTGTACAAACACACGGGTAATCTCTTGAGAAGCACCCCCTGCAGTGTAAGGCGGAATGGCATATGTGGTAGGCCAAGCTGTGGCACTGCCAGAAATACCGTTATCGGCTCCAATACGCTTTGTGCTCAGTTCAAGTTTACCGACCAGATAGAACTTACCACCTTTGCGCACAAGGTTGCCCTTGCCGTAGAAGTCCTTGCCACTGTTGTTTTGGAACTCCAGTGCTACCAGCACATCTGTCTGGGCTGCCTGATTACCATTATGGTAGTTATCGAATACCAATGTATAGTTCGCGCCTGTTGGAATGGTTGCGCTTTCAATTTGGTTGTCGAAGATGGCATAGTCCCAATCAGCAACCGCATTGGCCTTTGCCAGATAGTTCCAGCCTAACTGGTGGTTCTGACCACCTACGATGATACCCGTGAGCTCCATACCCTTCACCTCGGCTTCCGTCAGTACCTGGTCAGCCTCAGAGGAGACGATAGCATGGCGGTTGTCTGAGAAAGATGTTCCATTGAGAGCGACTTGGGTCTGAAGCATGGCCACACCATAGTTGATGTTGTTCTTCACAGCCACACTGCGAGTGGTAGATGAAACTGCGGCATTTGTCCAGCTATTGGATGTCCAAGCGTAACTATCCCACGTGTTAAAACCATTCGGATAGTTGTCGGCTGTTTTTTCAATATCGCTTACGTATAGAGCACTATTGCCGAAATAAAGCAGCTCTGAGGGATACATATAGTGAGCAGGATCGATTGTTGCGCTCAAATCCAACAGCGACGTGCTGGGGTTCTTATAGCTGAAGCCACCAGTAGAGGCATCGGCATTAAACTCCGTAAAGAAGAGCTGGGCAGCACCCAAGGGAAGCTTAAATGATGTTGGTAAGCCCATCAGGTCGCCATGCTCAACATGACTGAATTGTGCATTATACTGTTCAAGAGTCATCACTTTAGCAACCGTTACCAAACCATTAATAATGGTATTAGCTGTGGTTGCATTACCTATATTTCTGAATTCTGTTGCAGCCTCTGTGGCTCCCACTTCGAAATAGTTATCAACACGCCCCTTGATTAATTCAGCCAGACGCTGAGCATTCAGTTCACCGTCAGTTGTCGGGGTTGCACCAAGAGTAGTAGTAAGGGTCTCATAAATATGATAAATCATACTGCAAACAGCAGAAGCCGAACCAGCACGCACTTCACCGTCTCCAAAAGTGGTGATGGCATTATAAACAGCAGCGAGATTTTCCTGAAGAGGAGGCAGTGAATAGCCATCTTTCAGCGTCTTGCCAATTCCCCTCCATGAGATTGCGGGCAGAGCTCCAACATTCGTATGACCGGCATGTGTGTAAGCATCTGCTGCTGCCCCATCAAGTTCGCTCTTCAGAATTCGGTTGATAATCAGTGCAGCCAGGTTGCAAGTTTCATTGTAACTGGTCTGTCTGTCTGCTAAGCGAGACACCAAGTCGAAGGTGATGTTCTCAGGATTGTCGGTAATATTGACTATTACCTTTCCATTTGCTTCGTCTGTTCCGCTGGGAATTGCACGGGCATACACCAGCATAGCATCGGTGGTAAGTGGCAAAGTCAGCTCCAATATGCGGCGAGAACTGTTATCGGCATTGTTGGTGCCCGTGTTGTCAACCGCTGTTGCGCCATAAAGCGTACCCAAGTCATAGGTCTTTGCTTTGTTGCCATCTGCAGACCAGTCTGTCACAGTGGCACCACCTGCAAAAGGAGCAAGATAACTGCTATTGCCTGTTGCAAGACCAATGAGCTTGGCATCCTGCATGCCGCGGAAGTTGGCATTCTTCTGCACTATTGTCGCAGACTGACGTGTTACACCACCCGTAGCAGACGAGACATTCAATACAAACTGTGCTGTGACCGACTTTGTCTCAGGATCATAAGTGGGATTGTCTTCCACAGCTGCGACATCGTCAGCAGACGAGCAAGCGTTAAGACCCAACGTGCCAGCAAGTGCTATCGCACTCATGATGGCAAAAAAGAAATACTTTTTCTTCATTGTTTCAAGTTTTAATTATTAATAAATTGCAATTTTAAATGATTAATTCTCAAATTTTCGAAGTTTTATAATCTTTAATATTTCAACGTTTCAACTATTAACTCTTAGCTTCCGCAAATTCTCTTCTGCATCCACATTTCCGTTGGCGGCGGCACGGCGGAAGCAGTCGAGGGCATCCTGCTGTTGACCGCAGAGCCAATAGGCAACGCCCAATGCGTTCTGAGCGCGTTCATCGTCGCGAACCGTCAACAACAGACGCAAGGCCTCGTGATGACAATCGCTGCAGTCGGTGGTCAGCAGTTCGCTGGCCTCGTTGATAACCTTGGCGGCCTTGTCGGGCACGTAGTCGAAGTAAATTCGGACGTAACCCGAGTTACGTTGGTCACTAAGAATATGTTCCTTGATATAATTCCAGGTGCGGCCTCCATTCAGGCGGCGCAACTTCTGTTCACGGAGGTTGGCATCACTCTCATTTTCGATTATATCCAGGGCTTGCTGTAGTTCTGCCTTTTGTTGCGATTCATTCGCCACACATTCTTCCAACTGGTCGCGGAATTCAGCCCAAGCTTCGCCACCGCCGACCGTATCGAACAGCGAGTCGGGAATCTGCAACTGATCCTGCACATAGTGCTGCAAGGCCAATGCGCGGCTGGAGGCCAACTCCTCGTTGCCAGCAATGGGGCCCTCTATAGAGGCAAGACCTATGATTTGTATAATCTTCACACTGCTGGTTGTGTCGGCCATGATCTGCCTGGTGATATCTACAATGCGCTCCAATACACTCCTGTTCTCGCGAAACTCGGTGTGCAGTTCCGACTTTGCTAGTGGGAAGTGGACGTAAAGCGCATCCTTGTCACGACGTAGGATGCGAGTGCGGTCGTAGGGACTGTACTGCGACACGTGTGCCAGCACAGGATTATCCCGTTGAAGCTGTCCTGCACGCCCCGTGAAATCAGGCACCACACGCACCACGGGAACAAAGGGCTCGGGTTCAGGTTCAGGCGTAGGAGGAACTATGATGACAGGTTCCTCAACGGGCAACATCTTTGCCGGACGACCTGGTATATTGTAAACGAAGTTCAGTGCAGCCTGTGGCAGAGCGAACACACCGCTGCCGTCGCCAATCTTCTCTCCGCAATGAACACAGGGATATCTGCCGTATTTCGCATATCCCACAGCGGCACCCACCACAGCCTCGAAATTCCAATAGCGACCTAATGGCCAAGAATAACCATAGAAGATACCTAGTGCCACCATATCACCTTGTCGGCGCTCGTCACGCACTGACTTATACAGGCCAAAGGGGAACTTTACGTTGCCCACATTGAAGTGGCTGTATATCAGGTTCGCTCCAAAGAAGTGGTGAACATCCACGGAATCCTTCCAGTAGCGCACCTCCGGCGACACCAACAGGTGACGCCATTTGCGGGTGTTCTCGTCGTCGTTTGGCCAAGGACGATAGCCAGCTGTCACCCCCAACGACCAGTGGGGCGACAAGCGGACTCCAACCCTGAGATTCGGGGTCAGCCAAGCATCATACAGAAGATTATTACTAATGGTCACGTACTGCGCGCGCGCGACGAAAGAAATGCTGAAAAACAGCATCACCGTAGCAATAAACCTCATATATCGATTCGTGAGATACATCATGACCTTTAACTTTGAACTTCAAAAATACAACATTATACTCATATTGCGAAAAGCTCACACCCCATGATTAAGCTTTTTTTACACGCCCCCCCAATATTTAACAGATGTTTGCAGATTTAACAGTTTTATGCCGTCCATTTGCATAAAGATGAACCACAGGAAAAAGTACTAAAAAGCTGGCTGAGAACAGTAAAATATTCTTAAAAGCTCGAAGTTTTGTCGAGAAAAGAAGACAAGAAAGGAAGAAAGAAAGTAAGAAAGAAGGCAAGGAAGAAAGAAAGGAAGAAAGGACGACCCACCGGGCTCTGTTTGTCCTTGTGGCAATCATTGTCCTAAATCGGCTCCACGTCTTCGAGCTCATCAATGAATTCAAAAAGGGAAACAATCTCTCGTACACGCATACACGAGCTCTTACGCGCGCGTGAGTAAAATCATGAAAAATCAACTGAATCTACTGCAAAGCATTGTATCTTATTGTATGGCAAGGAATTATATTGCAGTAGGTTTTAAATAACTGTGTATTTTGCAGTAGATTTTTTCGAAAAAAGGAATATTTCCTGTACATTTTTCATTCATTTACCCGTTGAATGAATTAATTTGTTGTCCTCACGTTTGATGCCGTAGGCATCTGATAAGGGTAGCCAGCCGTTTCCGCTCGGCCCAAAGGGACGCTTGACCCTTCAAGAACGGCTGGTAATGTGGTTGTAAGAGGAATACGTGCCGTAGGTACGCGATAGGGATTTGATGTCGCGTACCTAAAGGCACGCATATTCATTGCCATCTGATACCAGCCATTGAAATGGCTGGCTACCTTTGTCAAGCCCCGCTGGGGCTTTCTATTCCCACTGGTTAGCCTCATGTATTAACATCAAATTAATTCATCCAACCCGTTTGCTGTACATTTTTCATTCATTATTATATTTATTCTCAAGCCGAACTTTACCTCAGCAGGACTTGACAACGATAAACGATCAACTATGGGTTCCAGAAAATTCCAAGGGTGGAACTCGCGAGTTCCAATAGTGGAAGTCGGGAGTTCCACTGGTGGAACTGATGAATTCCAACGGTGGAACTCGACTGTTCCAGCTGTGGAACTCAACTAAACGCCCCTATCTGGAGGCGGGGGACAATATGCGCAGAAATGGTAGATTTGTTACATTTTTCTACACGATTTGGCTAAAAATCTACTGCATGCAGCACATTTTTCAGAAAATGTACTGCAATGTATTCTCCTATATTACAACACATTACAACCTATTGCAGTAGATTCAGTTGATTTTTTCAAGTTTTTATCACGCGCGCGCGAAACTCATGAAAGAAGAAGGGGCGACCTGACAGGCCGTCCCTTCTGTGTTGTATGCAATTTTGCAGATACTGCAAGTAGTGCAGGGGATTAGTTGGTGTAGAGGGTGTAGCGGTTGTACACGCGGCCGAGGTTCTTGATGCGGATGGTGAAGCGACCAGTCCAACGCGGGGTGAAGGTGCAAACACACTGGTCGGTGTTGTCGGTGTCGGAATCGATGAGGTTTCCGTTCTCGTCGTAGACATAGAGGTCGAGGTCGGTGTCGCCATCGCCGCTAACCATAACGATAGCCTGCTCACCAGCACGGAAAGTGATGTTATAGACGTCTGTGCGACCTGCGAGGACGGTATCAACGTGACGGTTGGGGCCTGTGATGTCACCGCGTACTTGTCCAAGTCCATCGATGAGTGCGAGGAGGTTCTTGTCGCCGTCAGCGAATTTCTTTGCATCCTCAATCAGCTTCTTAATGTCGGTGGTGACGGGGTTGTTCTTCTGTTCGGGCTGATCGCCGGTGACGGCCTGGCCTTCTTGAGTCTTCTGCTTGGCTTCGGTCTCTTCGCGAACACCTACGCTCTGATAGAGCTGCACAGCCTGGATGAGGGGCAGGGCCTGCTTGGTAGCATAGCCGTACTGCACGAGGCGTCCTGCGGTCTGGATGAGGTCTGCAATTTCAGAGTGCTGCTTGTCGGAAGCATCTGCTGCGGGTTGAGCTTGCTGTGCGTTCATGCTGACAGCGGTGAGGAGCATCATGGCTCCGAGAAAAAACTTTTTCATACGTAATAAAAGTTCTGTGCCTATAGTCTCCAGGATTCGGCGGTTAGAGCGTTGTTTGAAGTTGCAGGGAGACTCTTGCGCGGTGGCGCAGGTGCACCTTCCTTGTTATTGATTATTTGTCCTTAGTGAGTCCGCAAGTTTACGAAATATATCACAGGCGGGGCTTCTTTAATATCTTTTAACGTTTGGATCCTACATGGTGGCATCGATGAGGATGAAGGCATTGGCGAACTGGGGGGCGCTGACATCGCGCACGTAGGGCGCATCTTCAGGTCGGACGTCGCGATTGGTGCTGAGGAGATAGGCCCGTGCATCGTCGAAAGCGCGACGTAGGGGCTTTCCGTCGATAATACCCTGATAGAAGTGAGTCATCAGTGCGCAGGTGGCTCCATCATCCACGCTCCAAAGGCTGACAACGATGGCACCAACGCCAGCATTCTTCAGTCCGCGCTGGATGCCATAGACGCCGTCTGGTGTGATGCGCCCGAGGGCCGTCTGGCAGGCAGAGGCCACGAATAGCTGAACGCGGCTCATATCCAATCCAGATATTTCGCGGGCAGAGAGGAGCCCGTCTGGACGGGAACTGTCGAATTGTTCGTCGAGCAGGTGGGTGTTAGCTCCAGCAAGAGCAACTAGGCTCTCTGAAAGGCTCTCGTCGGTCATGGTGCCGGGCTTGAGGTCTGTACCTAGAGCTTGCTGAGCGGCACAACAATAACCGTGGGTGGAGAGGAATACAATGGGATAGCGTCCACAGAGCTCGCGGAAGACGGGTTCCGTAACAGCACTATCGACGAGTAGTTGTCCGCAGCCGCCCCGGGAGAGACTGGCGATAGTGTCTGCCTCGACACGTGAGCCCTCGAGGTAGCTGAAATTGGCTCGCATGTGCTGCATGTATGCGTAGGTTTGGGCATCGTTGTCTGCAGTGGCAGCTACATCAGTGGTTGCTGCTTCGTTGTTATAACGGACTCCTCCACAAACAAGTGCACAGGCATCCTTCGTAGAGGGCGCATCAGTCATCAGCTGGCGGGTAGAGGTCAGTCGGAGAACAGAGGGTTGGTTGCCGCGGACGACAGCGGGATACATGTATTCAATGGCCAGCTGGTGCTGGTAGCTGTCGGGGGCAAAGAAGATCTGCCGCTGGTTCTTCAGGCGGGAGGTGAGAGCCTGGGGCCATACCATTGCGATGAGTGTGGAGTCCTCATAGAGCGCGTTCTTTTTCTTACCATCGGTGGTCGAAAGGCGTTCGGCCACCGTCCACGAACCGCACTCATAAGCGAGGATGCTATCGGGACGGGTGAGGGTGATAAATTCAGGTTTGCCCTTGGCCTGCAGCAGTAGTGCTCCCATCCGTTGCTTACCACCCTTCTCATATTGAATGAATTCTATTGCGGCGGCATCCTTCTGCAGACGTTGCTGAATCTGTTGCCATGTGTAGGAAAGCGAGGCAACGGCCTCTTCTGTAGCTCTCCCCTCGCCTACCACACGACCGAGCTGTAGCAGCAGTCCTTTAGCAAAGAGGGTGACATCATAGAGCAGGGCCGGGTCGGCGGCTTCGAGACGGTAGCAGTCGGTGACGAAGGGGCGGAGGGCCATCCAATATTGCTCGCGTTCACGCGCGTTCATCTGTAAAAAATGTTCACTGGCGTAGCGGCGCTGCAGCTCAAAATAGCGGCGATAGCAGTCCACAGCCTCCGCGGTGCTGCCTCCTTGTGTTTCCTGCCTGAGCATCAAGATCTTGGCTTTCTTGCGAAGTGCTTCAGCATACTGACGGCTATCTGTGTTCTCATAATTTGCCACCACCCCATCAATAAGCTCTAAAGCCTGAGCAAAATCACCTGTCCGAGCCAGACAGAGAGCATACTGGGCATAGATATCCAATACGGGATCGAGTGAGCCGTCACCTGCTGGCTCCATACACGTAGCAAAGGCATCAGCCTGATTGAAGACCACTTCCATCTGCTTCAATGCCTCTGGATAGCGTCCCTGCTTGTAATACAGCTGAGCAAGTTCCTGATGAAGGAGAAAACGGTTATAGCCCTCAGCAGAACTGAACAAACGTCCCTGAGCCTCCAGATTCTGATAATAGCTCAGGCTGGAAAGGAAGGCCTCTTCTGCCTTTGCGTAAGCATTGTCCTCATAGGAAGAGAGCTCATAGTAATAATCTCCCTGTAACTTGAGGATATCCTGCTGGAGACTATCGACTACGCCCTGGGACAAATGGTTGGCCTGCTTATGCTCCTCTAACAACTGCTGCATCTGTTGTAGCACTTGCTCTATACCATAACGATTGCTAACGAGGTAATAGCGGTATCCTTCCTGCCTGAGACCTCCCCAACGCTCACTGAACGACTGGGCGGTCAGGCTCTGATGCATCGCAAACAAGATGCAGAAAAGAATGGTCAGACTTCGTTTCATTTGCTACGAGTGTTATGATTCAGAATGATAAAGGACTGTGAAGCAGCTCCCTTGTTTGTTATCTCCAGGACGAGTTGGTCGGTGAGCCGAAGAGGATGAGTGGTACGCAGATAATAGTTGCCGTCAGATTCCCGTTTAGCACTGCCTAACGTCTTATCACCACAGCGGAGTGTGGCAGTAAAATCAGCATCCGTTTGAAAAGGAACCAGTACAAAGGTCTGCCGACCTTCGCGCCCCCGGAAGCTATAGCTCACCTTCTGCTGGCCTTTTACAGCTTTCTCCAGCAACGAGTAGTTATAGTTCAGATCCTCACCCGACAACATTTCCTGCTTTGCTCCCACACGCTTATCGCGGTCTCGCTGAATACCATTAAGAATCGTATTCAAGCGAAAACGAGCCACATTCTTATCTATCGCCAGACACTCATTGGGGTCGCGTCGCAACTCATCCATTGGTGTCCAACAGTCATCAGCCTGCAAGTCCGCTTTCACGCGTTCGAATGCAGCTTTCTGCTTGGTCGCATCACTCTGTCTCAAGTTGCTGACAACGGATATCAGGTTCTTGAGTTCTGCATCAATCGTCTCCTGAGCAGAGATATTGAGCAATCCGCAGAACAATAACAGACAAAAGAGAGAACGTTTATTCATTGTTTCTTTATTTTTAATGTGTAGAAGCTATCATCGCCTCTGGCCATAGAGCCTCGGAAGAGTCAGCAGCACTGGAAGAAGCTACATCATTATCAGTATTGTTGCGCAATTTGGGTCCAGCTTTGATAGCCCTAAGACAATCATCATAATGTTTACGTGCCTGTGAATTTACCTCAGCAAGTGTAGGGCGTTGCGTCGGTGAAAAACTGAGGCTACGCTGTACCAGCTCACTGAGTTCCGGCATCTCGCTTCGCATATAAGGCAACTTGGAAGTATCCCGCTGCCCCCTGCCACCCCGGCCATTCATCACAGCACATCCCATGATAAGATAGAAAACGGTAGCACCCAGAGACCATACGACAGCAGCTTCACTTTCATTATCCTTTGTCTGTTCTGGTGCATCAAAGATTCCCGGAGCCTCCTGAACCGCCTTCGCGTCGAACACAAAACGCCCGTCTTCTACTAGAATCCGTTCTGGCGCTATGCATCCTAAGCCACAGAAGGGATGGGGCTTTGCAAGCAACTCTTCCGAGAGGTCGCGCAAGAGTTGCCATGCCGTCACTTCCAGACAGTATCCGGCTAAGCCTTCTGCTGTGAGAGATGAAAGAGGAACATTATTCATACCTTCTTATTCTTGCTGGGTTTTACATCTTTGGATTTCCGTAATAGGAACGGCATATTTCACATCTTTACTGAGGTTGTCTGTCACAGAAACAAGTCCTACACAAACCATTCCGCTACCACTGCGCATCATGATCGGTCCACCAGAATAGCCTTCTGTGAGATCGACATTCATGCAAAGAAGTTCGCCAGGCAAGTCCACATCATCGAACAGGACCTCCGTATTCAGTTTTCCCACGACATTCTGCAAGCGTTTGCCGCTCTGATGCGAGAGGTTGGGATAACCCAACACCAACAGGGATGCATTCGGCTTCAGCAGACTATGCATGTCGCTGCCACGCGCCCTAATTACCATTCCCTTCTGACTACTCATCAAGGCTTCGGGAGCCCGCATGAAGGCCATATCGCCTAATGCCATCTCCTTGTAACTTGGGCGTACAGTAATGCTACGCCAATAATATTCGTGGCTGAAATCACCGATTTCAACGATGTTATCACGAGACGTGTTGACGAAGAAGTCTGTAGAGCGGAGTGATAAGTCACTTTCCAACGAAGTAATAAGTGTCAGGAAACTGACAACCTCCCACTGCGTACCATCATCTACCAATTGGTTGTGTGTCTCCGCCTGTAGGGCCCAACGGGTATATAGAGGTTCTATCTTAGACGTATCCAATCCCAAGGTGTCCTCATCATTCAACCAGGGTTGCAGACAGTGACGGGCAGTCACAAGCAAGGAGTCACTGGTAAGGAATGCTGTTCCTGAAGGAGCCAAGGGAGGGATATGTGATCGCAGTACAACCGTGTCTTTACCGGTGACAGCCACTAACTGGAAAGAATCAATCCGCAAGCGGAACACGGCATTCTCCACATCCTGAATCATCGCATCAGTAAACTTTTCCCGGTTCATTCGTTCATTGAACCACCAGCCCAGGGCACCAACCAAGATGAGAGGCAGCACCACCAATGCTGATACCGTCCATCGCGATATCCCCGCCTTCACCGGCGTGATGCCCTTGGCGAGATATTCGCTGTCGTGATGAATATTGAAGAGAAGCTCCTGACGGCTGCCAGCAAAGCTGATACGGTCGCCGTCACGCAGCAGATGTAGACAATCAATAGGCGTGCCGCCCACCCGCACTTCATGTTCCTTGTAAGGTGATACGGGCACCAGCACCCAGCCTTCGCCGCCCTCCTGTGGACGCACCACAGCCAGCACGGCATCCTCGAAGGGACTCTCGTTGACGAGTCGTGCCTCGCAGTAGTCGGTCTGTCCGATATGCAGTACATCGGCCGCATTGAACAGACGGTCGCCAGCGCGATGCAGGGCATCCGCATGCTCGTAGCGCAACGTATAATAATTCTTCAGTTCGCTCATGACGGCTGTTCGTTGAAGGAGTTCATAATCAGAGGTATGCAGGCGGTGAGGGCATAGTCATAGATACGCACGTCCTGACCAGAGCTGTCGAGATCCAGTTCCTCGTAGGAACACAGGTCGTAGTGGATGCGACGCCTCTTGTAGGCTTTCTTCAAGTCCTCGGGCACCGGCGCGCCTTCTTTCTTCGCCTGCAAAATGGCGCGGATATTCTCTCGTATCTCGTCGCGTTCGGAGTCTGTAGGCGGACGGAATCCAAGAATCAGTCGCTCCACGCTCCAGCGGTTGTGCTCCACGGCCGAGAGCAGTTCCGTCTCTGCCTGAGTGACGGCATAAAACTGTCCCCAGTCACCTTCATTGTGACCCAGAGAACGCATCTTCACGGTCATTGTCATCGCGTTGTAGAGGCTGGAGAAACGCATCGCATAGGAATCTACGGCCTTCCATTCCTCCTCCACCTCGTCCTCGGGCAGCGAGGTGGGAGCGGCCTGCCGTACGAACTGGCAGTTATAGAAATAATTCAGGCGCTTGGCCAGATTCATCAAGGGCAGTGAGATATCATAACCGCAGTCTTCCATCCCGATAGGATAAACGTTCGTGAAGCGGCTGTCGTGCTGCGAGAGGGCAAAGATGCCGCGCTGGCGCACGTAAGGCAGCACCGTGACGGCGTGGTCGTAGATGGCATCAGGCAGGCAGAATGCCTCGTTGGCATTGCGGGCGTCATCAGCGTGGCAGAGCACTATAGTCAGCACCTGAGTGCGGTCGGCAGCCCAGAGAGCCAGTTTCTCGCGCAGCAGGGGGTGGTAGGATCCTGCCGTGACGAACTCCCATTCGATATCCACGAACTCATCGCGCGGCCCACTGTAGCGGGGAGCATGGAAGGCGGTGTGTGGCGTCTCTTTCGTGAGGTCGAGGCGGCGATAATAGCTGTTGTCGAAAAGGTGATGGTAGCGACCGATGAAAGCATCTGCGCGCTCATCCATCCGATCATCAATTATCGTAATGCGTGTGCGCAGCTGATGGTTGCCGACATAGTTGGGGAAATGAGATACCAGCGCCGCATGAATGGCCAGACTCTCCGTTGCCTCGTTCCACCCGATGAGCACCAGGTGTACCCGCTTCGGGCTGTGCTCCGTGATGGCCTCCCGATCTAGAGGCGGGCAACAATGCACCTTACCGCCGACACTGGCGAAGGCAGCCTTAGCCCACTGATCTTCCATCGTGAAGGCATAGACGTCAAACATCTGGTTTACAGCTTCCGGCAGGTCGAAGTTCTGCAGTGCCCAAAGTGTTGTCTGACTCTGCAGCAACAAGTGACAGGCAATGCGCCGTCCGCCCTCGCGTTTAAGCTCTACCCCTGTCGTGGCGGCCTCTTCCGTTGCCAGTCGCTTGAGGAGATCCAGACAGCGGTTGTCTGCCTCGTTGTCACTCTCCGTGTCGGGAGCCGAGAACAGACAGAGGGCATCCACCCTGCCAATTCTTCCGCCGCCGACGTCGCTTAATGGAGCGTTAGCTTGGGGGAAGTCTGCCCGAAGGACCTCAGCACCCTGTTGTGCAAACTGTCCTTCGATGTCCCTGGAAATAGGGTGATTACCTATCAGAAGTACTCTTCGAACGATCATTTCTTATAATCTTTTGCCTCTGCGAGGGTATTACCTGCGGCAAAGTTAGCAATTATTCTTCAATCACTCACACTTTTTCCGCACTTTTTTTCACAAAAGCCTCATTTTTCACGTAAAGAGCCTTTTACACCTGCATTTCTATCACTCTACAAGTTGCATATTGTCCTCGCTGCGGGGCAAATAAGCCACAAAGTCATTCTTTTTCCCTCATCATTCCTTTTTTCTTCAGATAAAAGCACTATATTTGAATTTTTTTTGTACTTTTGTCGTGAAATTCTCATCAGTTATCTATCAAAAGCTATCAAAAATCTATCAAAATGGACACTTTTGAGCTATTAGGACTCGGTATTTATGCATGGATTACCATTGCCACCGTCCTTACAATGTTTAGTGTGCTACTGTTCACAAAGCTTCGTACCGACTTGGTGTTTCTCGGAGCCATCGCCGTCCTTTACGTGACAGGCGTCATGAATGCGGAAGAGGCATTCTCTGGCTTCAGCAATAAATCGGTCATCGTCGTAGGCGTACTTTTCGTGGTGGTAGCCGGGTTGACGCAAACGGGTGTGTTGCGTTGGATCGTGAAGAACGTATTGAGACAACCCAAGACCTTCAACAGGGCAATCATCCGACTGATGTTGCCTGTGGCGGTACTAAGTTCGTTCCTGAGCAACACGACTGTGGTGACCCTCTTCGTCAATGTGGTGAAGATGTGGTCAAAGAAGCTGAACATCTCGCCCTCTAAGCTCCTGATTCCCTTGAGCTATGCATCGGGAATGGGAGGCGTCTGTACGCTGATAGGCACTCCCCCGAACCTTATCATATCGGGTCTTTATACCGATAATACTGGACAGACGATGAATGTGCTGGCCACGACTATTCCCGGCCTGTTCTGCCTGTTCATAGGGGTACTAAGCGTCATCGCCCTGCGCCGTTTGCTACCCGACCGTCAAGCACCTGAATCTGCCTTTGAATCCACAGGCGAATATACGGTAGAACTGTCTGTGCCCTCAGATAATCCACATATTGCCAAGACGATAGCTGGAGCAGGGCTGAACGATGTGCGCGGTGGAACGCTGATAGAAATGATACACTTTGATGAAGTCATCTCGCCCGTTCCGGATGATGAGCCCATCATGGGAGGCGACCGCCTGATCTTTGCCGGACAGATCGATGAGATCCTCGACATCAAGGAGAAATACCAGTTCGTGAATGCAGATCACCATGTTTTTTCCATGAGCGAGGTCAGCAAAGACCGTCAGCTTCGCACAGCATACGTCAAATTCGACAGCAGCCTCATCAATACGACCATTGGCAACTCGACTTTCGAGCGCGATAACAACCTGACGCTGGTGGCTGTGGCACGCAACGGTAAACGCATCAACGAACCGCCACGCGAGGTGGTGCTCCGTGCAGGCGACACGCTATTGTTGGAATGTTCGCCGCGCATGAATCTCAACACCAACACATTGTCGAAGGAACTGCATTTCTTCGACTCGGAGGTATCACAAAATATTGGAAGCAAAACTCTGGTCTCCACCATAATCATGATTGCAATGGTAGCGCTCTCGGCACTCAATGTCATCCCGCTGCTGCAGTCGGCATTGCTCGCTGCTTTCGCCATGCTGATTTTCCGCTGCTGCAATGCTGATCAGGCAATGAAAGCTATTAACTGGGACATATTGATGGTGTTCTCGGCTTCATTAGTTTTGGGGCTTGCTATCCAGAAAACGGGAATTGCCGAACGGATGGCCTTTGGAATACTCGACGTCTGCGGCACCAACCCCATTGTGGTGATGGTGGCCATCTGCTTCGTGGGAACCTTCACGACCGAATTCATCTCCAACACGGCGGCAGGTGCCATGTTCTTCCCCATTATGTATGAGGCGGCAGAGAAACTGGGCTATGAGCCTTATCCCTTCCTCATTGCCTTGATGATCAGCGTCAGTAGCAGCTTCGCCACGCCCATCGGCTCTCCCACCCATATGTTGGTATACGGCCCTGGCGGCTATCGGTTCAGCGACTTCATACGCATTGGTCTTCCGATGAACCTTATCATCCTCGCCGCCAACATCTTTATCGTGAATCTGGTATACCCGCTGACAGCCCTGTAACACAGCATCTCAAGCTTCACATGGCAGTCCTCTGAGAACGGGAAAGCTTATTTGAACTTGAAGATGTTGATAAAGCCTGTCATTGTGAAGACGGTGCGAACATCGTTGGAGATACCCCTGATATAGACCTCCCCTCCCTTTTCCTTTGCATTCTTCAGGAGGGTGAGGAAGATGCGCAGTCCACCCGAAGAGATGTACTCCAGGTCTGTGCAGTCGAGGATGATGTCTTTTCCCTCGTAGTTGGTGAGAGGGCTCAATGCCTTTTCTGTTTCAGGCACGCTGGCAGTGTCAAGTCTGCCCGCAAGAATGGCAACCACGTTGCCGTCTTGTTCTTGGATTGCTGTTGTTACCATAACTTTCGTCTTTTTGATTATATGAATTTCGTTGTTAACGTGTTAATGTATCACAATGTTAATTTGGTAATGTGGTAATATGTTAATGTGTCACCGTGTCCTCTCCTTCACCAGCGTCAGCACATTAAGTTGGTCCTCTCGCGCGTAGGTGACGGAGTCCATGATCTGTCGCACGAGATGCATCCCTAATCCTCCTATCGCACGTTGTGTGGCGGATAGCGTGATGTCCGGTTCCGGAATCGTGGTGGGGTCGAAGGGTTTTCCGCTGTCCATAATAGCGAACGTCACACTGGCCTCGCGCAGCTGCACCTCCACGGTCACATCGCCATGAGTGTCAGGAGGGTAGGCATAATTCATGACGTTGACCACAGCCTCCTCGACGGCGAGCTGCACCTGAAGGATGACTTCGGATTGGAATCCGGCTGCCTCGCACACCTCCTCCACAAAGGCGTTCAGCTGCGGCACCTCCTGTACATCGTTGGGCAGAACAATGCTCTTCCGCAGCCTTACGTCCTCTTGCTCCTTGATGTATTGTATCGCCATCATTGTTAGGTCGTCGCTCTGCTCGGCACCACCCACAAACTGGCTTACGGCTTCGCTCATGAGGCCGATGAGCAGTTGGGGGGCCTTCCGCTGCTGTGAAAGTGCCTGCGCCGCCACCTCTTCGACACGCTCTATACGGAACTGCGCTTGTGTGGCATCTTCCGCCTCGGGCAGTCCGTCGGTGAAGAGGAAGATGGTGGTTCCCGGGAATATCTGTGTCTTCTGCAACGAGAATTCCCACGAGGGCATGAATCCAACGGGAATGTTCGAGTCGCAGGTCAGGGTGCCCACACCAATGCCTATGAGCAGTGGTGCGTCGTGACCAGCGTTGCAGTAGTATAATTCTCCTGTAGGCAGGTCGAGCACACCCACGAAAAGCGTCACGAACATTTGGGTTTTGTTCATTTCTGCTATCGTCTTGTTCATAGTGGTCACGATGCGATCGGGCATCGTCTCGTGAACCGAAACCGTCCGGAAAATGCTTCTGGTGACCGCCATGAAGAGTGAAGCGGGAACCCCTTTGCCCGACACGTCGCCGATGCAGAAATAGAGCTTCTCGTCGCGGAAGTAGAAGTCAAAGAGGTCGCCGCCCACCTCCTTGGCAGGAACCAGCGAAGCATAGATCTGCACATCATCGCGGTCGGGATAGGTGGGGAAGTCCTTGGGAAGCATTCCCATCTGTATGCGGCTGGCAATGTGTATGTCTCGCTCTATGGACGCCTTTTGGGCGGTGGTGTCCTTCAGCTCTCCGATGTATTTCACCAGCGACCGCTGCATATCTGCGAACGAGTGGCTCAGCTGTCCAATCTCGTCAATGCGTTTCATGACAGGCAGCTGGGCATCAAACTGTCCGGAGGCGATGGTTTCAGCCTCATGGGCCAGCCGCCGCAGGGGAGTGAGCTGGTTGGTGATGATGCGGATGAAGATGCAGAGCATCAGCAGCAAACCCACATAAACGATAGCCATCACGGCGTGGCGCAGGCGGTTGAAGCCGCCGAAGACGTCGCTCTCAGGACAGACAATGGCCATACTGCAGCCCGTACGTCCCAGGGGCTTGTAGAACACATAGCTGTTGACGCCGTCAATCGTCATGCGCTTCATACCTTCCTCGCCGCGTTGCATGGCGTAGCCCAGTGCCGTCAGAGCCGTATCGGGGTGTTCCAGCGTCCTCGTGAAAATGGTCTCTCGCGTAATCTTCGTCGTGTCGGGGTGTATGAAGTACGTGCCTCCGCGACTGATCATGATGCTGTAGGAGTGGGGGTAGGGCTTCACGTCTTCAATGAGGTGCGAGAGCCAGTTCAACGAGATACTGGTGTTGATGACGCCGATGTTCCTGCCCTGGTTGTCCTTAAGACTCTGGCAGTAGCTGGTCACCATCTCGCGGGTGTTGGTGCGCACGTCCAGGTCCATATACGGCTCTGTCCAGCACGGCTGGTCGAGCAGCATGGGCATCAGATACCAATCCGTGTAGAAATACTGATAGTTGTCGCTGCCGCCCTGAGTGGTGCGGATGGAGTCGCCACGGGTGCCGGAAATACGTTTGGAGTATGCCGAAAAGTAACGGCCCCACTGCTGGAAGAAATACGGCTCAAAGGCGATGGAACAGCTGAAGAAGTCGGGGTTGTTCGCCAACATCCCCCGGCTAAAGACAAACATGGAGTCTGCGTTGGCGACATGGCGCTCCACGAGCCACTTCGTCATGTTCGAAGCCACCTCCACGCGGCTCATGACACCCTCCACACGCAGTGAAGTATTGTCCAGGATCTGCGTAGCACGACTGATGGCCTCCGTTCTCACTTCCTCGCGAGCTTGATAGAACAAGAAGCCGAGGGCGGCGATGAAGATGAGACCGGCGAACATCACCACCCAGAGGCTTATCCTGACAGAGAGCCTGCGACGGATATTTCTAATAATACTGTTCACTTTCCTTGCTCGATTATCAGTTCTTCATAGGTTACTTCGCGACTCAGCATCTGATACTCCAGCATCAGGTCGCAGGCCTGCCGCACCATATCCGGGCGCAGCCGGAACTCGCGTTTGCCCGACTCGCGGTCCACCTGTAGGCGCAGCACCTCCTTCAGCATCAGCCGCTGCAGGATGCGGTTCGTGGCAATGCCGTCCCTGTCGACATATTGCATCACGATATCCAGCGTCTCTTCCGGATGCAGCACTGCCCACTCCCACCCTTTCCTGCAGGCCTCAGCGAAGCGCTGCGCCTGCTCGCGGTGGCTCTCATAGTAGTTGCGCGTCATATAGACGCCGTCCCCCTGCACGTTGTAGCCGTGGTCGCAGAAGCGGTAGACATTCCTGTCGTTCATCCTGATGCCCGCCTGCATCAGCTGATAGTATTCATTGTAGCTCATCGCCAGTGTGGCATCGAGGGCTCCCGCCACAAACAGGTTGACGTTCTGTGCAAAGCGCACCCACTGGTAGTCCAGATGATCCCTGATACTCATGCATATCGCCAACTGTCCGAAACCCACGCTCCAGATGCCCACGCGCGCACCCTTCTGTGTCAGCGGGTCCTTGTCGCGGGCAGAGACGATGACCATGGCATTGTTCATCGAAGTTTGCAGGATATTCACTAAGGGCACGCCGCCGCCCACGACCTCCAGTGCCTGGCAGAGCTGCAGCGTCGTTGCCTGGCACTCGTTGTTGTGCAGACGATCCATAGCCGGCTGCGTGGCCGACGGATGCTCTATGCGCACCTTCACGCCCGCCTCGCGGAAGAAGCCCTTGGCCTCCGCCACATAGTATCCTGCGAACTGCGCCTGTGCCGTCCACTGGGGCGTGAAGACAATGGGCACATCCTCCTCTGTCATAGCTTCCGCTACGCCGCAGAAGAGCACAAAGCAGACCACAGTCCCCCATAGTTTCTTTGTCAGATTCTCGATGCTCATGGCTTATTCCTTTAGCACAGCAGTACCATCCGACACCCTCGCCCGCCCGCTTTCAGGGAGAAAGATTTAGTTGAGATCTCAGGCTCTGTGACAGCGATTTGGTCCAAAATGGCGATGCAAAGATACATCTTTTTTTCGAATCCGCGAAAAAAAGAGGGAAAAAATCATCTCACCACCACCTGATAGGCCAGAATCTCGTCCGTCGCCTGCCTGCGAATGAGCACATAGGTGGTGCCCGACCCCAGAGGACGCAGCGACGAACCCTCTGCCGCCACCACCACGCCGTCTGCGAACACTACCGTGTCGCCCTCCGAGAGCGGCAGCACCCCGCCCGTGGACATGGAGAGCGGCTCCGGCTGCAGGCGGTAGTAGGTGAAAGGACCCATCTGCGTCATCACCTCCAGCGCATTCGCACTCAGTCCTGTTACGAACCAGTTGTAGCGCCGCTGGTAGCCGAAGCCATTGGACCACATCGTGAGCATTGTGCCCAGCTGCGAGTACCAGCCGTAGGTCCAGCTGTCGAAGCCATAGACGAAATAGTTGTCATAACCCGTGAACGTGCGGTCCTCGTTGAATGTCAGCACCTCGTAGTACTCCCGCTGCACGTTGCCCCACACCCAGCTGCCCGTCAGCACTGCTCTCGCCGCCTCCGTCGTATCTGCTACCACGTCCTCGAACGTCAGGCTGTCGATCATCGACAAGGGAATATCCACACTCGTACCATCTTTATAATGCACTCGCAGGTCCGTCTGTGCCAGCAGCCCCTGGCAGACGCCTATCAACAGTAGTATTACAATCTTTCTTTTCATACCGCTACGGATTATGATTATGTCAGTAGAGTCATTTGTATGTATCTCTATTTAGGGTAAAGAGCCCTCATCCTTCCGTTTTCTAACATTTATCCGCGCTCGTTTCTCTTTTTTCCCTACTTCTCTGCTTCTTTTTGCTCTTTTGTTTCGGCCTTTCAGCAAAAAACACTATCTTTGCAGCAGAATCAACACTAAAAATCATTATACACCATGTTGAAATCCATGTTTTCCGGCGCCTTAGCGCGTACACTTTCCTTGCTGTTCCTCCTCTCGGGTGCAACCCTCTGCCCCACCCTGACGGCTCAGGACAGAACGGCCGGACAGCAATCCGAAGAACTATCGGCAGAACTAACAAAGGATGATTCTATCCTACTGGAACTGAGAACCATCAGGGGGCTGCAGCAGGATGCCCAGTTGCGCAGAGAAAAGATCAGAGCAGAGATCGAGAAGCGCGACGCAGGACAAAAGGACTCTGCAACGTTCGTGATGTCTGACGAGTACGGTGCCATTCTGCAGGTGGAGAACAACACCCGTCCGAATTGGTATTACGACGGTTGGAACCTGTTTGGTATCATCACCTTTATCATAGCTTGCATCTCAGCCTTCTATGGAATCATCACTTACAAGGCACAGAAGAATACGGAGATGCACACGACCAACGCCCCAATCGACGTGCAGCTGTCCACGCTGGAGGACCTCCCCAGGCATTTCTATCGCAACCTTGTCTGCACCTGTGCGATGATCCTCAAGTTCAAGTTCGGCGAGAAAAAGGGAGAGGTGTACCCCTCGGAGGGTAATATGCGGAAGCTGCAAACCCTGCCCGACGATGTGGTGCTCCCCATCGATGTGGATACCGACAAAGAGGATAACGCCTATCAGCATATGCACGAACTGAGGCTGCTGCTGCGCAACTACAATGTGGAGGTCCAAGTGACCTCAGAGCACGTGGCCCGCAAAGGCATCATGGAAGAAACCCTGGCACAAGACTTTGGCAACCTGCTCTACAAGCCGCTGTTCCTGACCATGAGAACTTTTGATTTCAAGAAATCCCTAAAGAAGAAAGGGCTCACAGAAGGATACGAAGTCGATTTCGTGTTGGACGCCTTTTCCAAAATGATTCAAGAGCATTTCAGGAAACTGTATATGCCAAGCAATTTCAAGTGCCTGTTTAAGAAAGGCACCATCGAGTATCTGTCAATCATCATGCCGGAAGGCAAAGTGAACCTCGGCATGTTCGATAAAGGCGGCGACATCCAGCGTTCCGTTAAAGTTCTGCTCGACTATGCGAGCAAGAAATCCGGCGAGCTGGTCAAAACGATAAAACGCGATGTACCCATCAACGTATTAATCAAAGAGAATCAGCAACAGAAGAAGGAGGACATCACCCCTTATTTCCGTGGCGCCGAAGCAACAAATCAGAAACCGGATCACCCTGGAATCCTAGCCATTAAAGACGCAGAGGAGTTCACGAAGTTCTGCATCTGCGCTGACTACATCAAGCCCGACGAGGAGGAGAAAGTCGCAGCCGCAACCCTCTATTCCCACCTTGCCCCCTATCTGAACTACCTCCACAATCCCGTCTGGGACACAACCACCATTCTCCAGTTCATCCTCGCAATTGATGCTGCTATCGAGACGAACCGCATCGGAATGGTGAATTATCTAACGACACACCAAGCTGGGTAAAAGCCCCAAGCGACCAAGGTCGAGCGCTTCAAGCGTGAAGCGACGCAAGGCACCGTGGCATTTTGAAAATTCATTAATTGATAAGCACTCCACTCATCACACGATGGGTGGAGTGTGTTTTTGCATACAAAAAACCTGTCGGACAAACCGGGTTGGTTCATCCGACAGGAATCTCTTATGGATTATTAACAGGACATGCATTTTATGCCGCACGGAATCCGATTCTGGGACGGGGTTGTGCGACTTCTATGGGCAGGATATCTGCCGTGGTCAGCGTCAGCAGCTGTTCGCTGTCTGATGGGCATTCGCGGACGCAGCGCTGGGCATGGAGGACGTAGATACGCTCCAGCTGGTTGGCGACGAAGCGAGCGTTTCCCCACGACTGGGGATCGCGCCGCTGATAGGCCTCGATGAGCACTTCCTGAAATTTCTTCCAGGCGGGGTCCGTGAAGCGGTAATGGTACTCGCTGATGCGTCGGCGGGTGATTTCCAGGAGCTCATCAATGGTGAAGTCGTTAAACTCAAAGCGGTTGGGGAATCGCGAATGCAGACCTGGGTTGGAATCCAGCAGCTGCATCATGGGCTCCTTGTATCCGCAGAGCACCACCGCCAGGTCGCGCTGTGTCTCGTCGGCCAGCACTTCCATGAGGAGTTGCACTATGAGTCGTCCCGGGTCGTGGTCGTGCTTGCCGTTGAGGAGGTAGGCCTCATCAATCATCAACACTCCGCCCTGCGCCTGTTCCAGCACTTGTTTCACGCTCCGCTCCTCGTCGCCCCAGAGTGTACCGATGAAGGTACTGCGGTCGGCCACTACGACATGTCCTTTGGAGAGCGCTCCTGCTTCGTGAAGGAGTGATCCGAAGATTTTGCAGACAGTAGTTTTTCCGGTTCCGGGACGTCCGAAGAAGATGCTGTGTAGCGATACCTCGTGGCGCTTGGCATCGGGGAAGGCTTTGCTGAGCATGGTGTTGTAGCGCGTCAGCGCCAAAAGTTCATCGAGTCGGGACTTGATATCTGTGCATCCCACAAGCTTATCGAGCTCGGCTCTGGGATTATCCATCGGCCGCAGGATCCTCACCTTCACGCAGAGGTTCAGGTTCTGTTCGACCAGTCCCGAGGGCAGGCCGTCGTCAGTACTGTCGGGGTTGTCACCAAAGGGACCTTGTTCTTCCTTGTCCTCCTCGTCCTCTTTCTCCTCAACGTACTCGTCCATCTCATCATCCGATTGATGCAGCTCATCGTCCTCTTCAGCGCCCGACTCTTCATCGTCATGGTCGCTTTCCTCATGGACTGTGAGGAATGTCTCCAACAGCTTCAAGTATTCCTCTTCCTCGCTGTCTGACTCGGGTTCCTGCGAATCAGGTTTCATGGGCACCTGGAGATTGGCAATCACGTCGCGGACTCCCGAATTGTAGAGTACGTCTTCGTCCTGATTCACGTTTATCTTCCTCCGGGCCAGTCGTTTCATGTTATCGAAGACGGTGATGCCCATCTCCTCCCAGATCTCCTGCATATCGTTGCTGTTGATGAAATTACTCTCGGTCAGCAGTACTCCCCAAACGGGCCACTCCTCATCGATCTCTTCCAATCCCTTCTTAATCAGCTTGATGGTCTCGGCCAGTTGCCAAACGGGGCTCACGCGATGCGTTTCGGCCGAGAAATACAGGGGCTCTTCGAGGTTGAATTTCTCTTCGTCGGCCAGTTCATTTGTGGGTGTGGCGTTGTCAAAGCAAACCACCACCATACTGTTGTGGTAGACATAGATATAGAAGTTGTTATTACTCAAATGTGGGCCAAGGCCCTTGAGATGTTCAGAATAAACAATGTAGTTTTCCGCTAAAGCGTCGAGGTGTTTCCAGATATTCTTCTTGTTCAGTTTCTTAAAATCATTGATCAGTCTGTTTCCCTTAAACATACACAATTTTCAATTTTCATGATATACAAAACATTCGCAAATTCAGCCCCTAATGCTTGGGGCTCAAGAGTCGTAAGACCAGCACTGCCGCAGCCGCAGTCCCAGCCCGTAGTTTCCACTGGTATCCCCCATGGGGAATCCCATTCACACACAATGTCACATATTTATTTACAATGTCACACTCACAAAGATATCCAAAATGTCAAAGAACACGTATCATCATCGCTGTTTCATCGTCTCTTTTCGAGACTTCACCTTAATGATAGAACCTATATGCCGTCAAAATCTATCAGCGCCAAGAAAAAAACATTTCCGGCGGAGGCGATTTTCATTTTCCAGTGTCCAGCACCACTTCGATATCCTCGAAAGCCATGCGGTCGCCTTCTGCCAGCCGGTCGGCATCGAGGCGGAGGATCTTGGCTTTCACGGGCTGAAAGCTGATGGTCTGCCAGATGGGGTTGTTGATGATATTCGAGAATTCGCCGGATGCTATTTTCGTCCACTTCTGCCAGTCGGAAGATGCCCAGAGGGTGTAGTGGGTAACGAGTCCCTCGCGGGTATTCTGCGGCGGCAAGTAGCGGAAGGCGCTGATGGGCTGTTCCTGCTCGTAGTCTATCATCATCTGCTTGGGATTACTGAAGAAGTAGTGTAGGTTGCTGCTACGCTTCTCCCCGCTGTTGGGGATCTCTGCCGTCAGCTGCGGCGCCAGATAGACACTGGTGCGGGTAATGAGTGGCTCGCACTTGGATTCAAGGACGGTGAAGCGCAGGCGCTTGGTAGTGACGGTGGAGAAACAGATGATACGGCGATAGCCGATGGTGGTCAGGCCGTTGCCCTCCTCCACCAGTTCGTCCTTCAGCTGCTGCCACTGCCCATCGACCTCGGCCTCCAAGGAGAAACGTTTCACACGCTGTCCGTAGCGGATATCTTCCTCCACGACAAAGCGGTTGCAGGCGGTGGGCTGCTTGAATTCGATAATCTTGGAGCCACCCCTGACGGTCGTGCCCCCGGGGGAATCTGCGGGGAAGGGCTCCTCATGGATGTCGGCCTCTGCGGCGAGGTCGGTCTTAAACACTTCCTGAATCATCGCGTTGAAAGCGATGCCGCGCAGGCTGTCAACGGGGTGGATACGTCCATTGGGAGCCACGGGGAAGTTCAGCAGCAGGCATGAGTTGCGCCCCACGGATTTATAATAGGTGTCCATAAGCTTCGAGAGGCTTTTCACCTGCCGGTCTTCGGGGGTGTGGTAGAACCACCCCGGACGGATGCTGGTGTTCGTCTCGCCCGGCACCCAGAGTTCTCCGTTCTCGTCGCCGTAATGCAGCTGCTGGTAGCCCAGTCGTCCCTCGCGCGGCACCAGGCTCCAGTTCGTCTCGCCGATGAATCCGGCCTCTGTGCCCACCCATCGCAGATCGCCGCGGTCTCCGCCAGCGTCGCTCCAGATGATGCATTCGGGCTGCAGTTCGCGAATCATTCGGAAGGTCTCGGGCCAGCCATAATAATCCTTGTTGATTTGCCGGCGCTCGTTGGCTCCGCCATACCATCCGTCACCGCCGTTGGCTCCATCGAACCACACCTCGAAGATGTCGCCATAGTTCGTCAGCAGCTCGCGCATCTGGTTGCGGAAATAGGTGACATACTCCGGCCGGCCGTAGTCGGGATGATTTCTGTCCCAGGGCGAGAGATAGACCGCGAAGCGCAGCCCCTCCTCGCGACAGGCCTCTGCCAGCTCGCGCACCACGTCACCCTTACCCTGCTTCCACGGCGAGTTCTTGACAGAGTACTCCGTGAATTTCGAGGGCCAGAGGCAGAAGCCGCAGTGGTGTTTGGCGGTGAGGATGATGCCACGCATGCCGGACTGCTTGCAGACGCGCGCCCACTGGCGGCAGTCGAGGTCGCTGGGATTGAAGAGCTGCGGGTCCTCGTTGCCGAAGCCCCACTCCTGATCGGTGTAGGTGTTCAGGGAGTAGTGGATGAAGGCATACATCTCCATCTGTTGCCAGCGCAACTGGTTCTCTGTGGGCACGGGGCCGCAGGGCGACGGCGTCTGCTGGCCGTGGACGGCCATAGCACAGAGCACAAAGGTAAGGAAGACAGACTTTTGTAGCATGGTTCAAAAATAGCTGTTCATGAGGCCGTTTTACCGACTTATCTGGCGCAAAGGTAGACAAAAAACCTGAAAGACTCATGTCTTTTTCCAAAAAAATGCACTTTTCCGGCGCTTTCAGTCGTAAATTAGGAAAACTTTGTGTACCTTTGCCGTCGAATTTTCGAAATCCAAGCAAAAGCAAAGACAAACAACTTATTATATGAACATCAAATTCCGCATGCCCAAATTTGGGCGCGACCTGAAGCTGACAGGTATGACCAAGGAACTGACCATGAGCACCCTGGCCACCACCATTTCTATTATCCTCACTTTCGGCACAGCTCATTGGCTGGAGCAGCGCGATGCCGAGCATTCGCGTAAGCTGCTGGCAATGACCGCCATCCATGACATTGATGAGAGCATCGAAGTTCTGAAACGGCTGAAGTTCAACGAAGAACAGGGCAACACCGTCACCCACTACCTAATGGCAAACGTCGACCGCCTGGAGGAGGTTTCCGACGACACGCTGTTCATCTTCTTCAACTACGTGAGTAACAACTCCTGGAACACCCAAGAGGAATTCGTGAAGACCAACGAGAACATTTTCAACAGCAGCCAGGAGTCATGGAGCACACTCGATGACCGCACATTCATCAACAATCTCCAGACTTTCTACCACAGTCGTGCTGTGCTGGAACGGGTCATGAAGGATTGGTTTATTTTCAAGAAACCTGTGAATGACGAGGAACTCTACCAAACAGCAATGGCCTCTGAAGGGATGATGAGTAGGGAAACGTTTCTGCCCATCTGCCGCCAGCTGCTGGGCACTATTCGCGTGCAGCGTTATTCCGCTACGTCTTTCCAGCGCTTGGGTGTCATCCAGCAGTACCTCAATCAATGCATCGACCTCAATGAGGAAAACAAGTTCCTCATGAACATCACCGACGAGGATATGCTGGAGTTCGTCAACACCACCATCAAGAAAGTGCACCCGGCAACGGAAAAGGATCTCCTTGGCAAGTGGACAGCCGTCTTCTCGGATAATCAGAAGCTGGAATATGACTTCCACAAAGACCACACATTCCACACGAACCACACCATCTACTCCATACATCCCCTCTTCACGGGACGTATAGCCGTCAACCACTCGTTCACTGGCAAGTGGGCCGTGGAGAACGACTCCCTCGTGATCAATTTCGACATCACTTCGCTCAAGGTGGAAGTGGATGAGAACGGAATCGCCTACCCACAGGAGAATACCGATTCCATCCGCGCCCTCAAGAATCAGGTGCTCTCAGAGGACTACAAGAAATCGTATCTGGCACCCCTGTCAGACATGACGCGCCAGTCGCGAGCCTCCAATATCGATCGCACCGGCAAGCGGCTGGAGCTCACCGACCCCCAGGGACAATCCACGCATTATCAACGCAGCGAAGCAACAGAATAGGGGCTGCAGCGAAGCAGCCAAATAGGGGCTGCAGCGAAGCAGCCAAATAGGGGCTGTGATTATTTGAGCTGCCTGACGGGGAAGGTGAAGTAGGTGTCGGGGAAGGGTTCGTCCTTCAAGGTGAAGTGCCACCACTCACTGTCTAAAGCCTTGAAGCCGTGGCGCAGCATGGCCTGCCGCAGGATCATACGGTTGGCAAACTGCTCGGCAGTGATGCTGCGGCCAGCAGGCGACTTCGAGTTATCACCCGTATATTCGCCCGTTTCGGGATTGCCGCAGAAGTCCGGATGACTCTCGGGCCCAAACCAGTCGAAGGTGCCGCCCATATCGAGTTCCTTCTCTGTTGTCATGTCGAAGAGCGTCAGGTCAACGGTGGAGCCGCGGGTGTGGCCGCTGCGCTCGTAGATATACTCCTGCTCAAAGAGTACGCTCTTGTCGAGGTCGGGATAGAAGTAAGTCTTCATCAAGGTATCCGGGATATCTGCTGCCCAACGCACGAAATGATCCACGCCTTTCTGCGGACGATAAGCATCATAGATCTTCAGACGGAAGCCCAGTGACTTCACATCGTCGCTGACAGCCCGCAGGCTGTCGGCAGCCTGACGGGTGAGCAGTGCCGTGGGTTCCTCGTAGCCGTCGATGCGGGTGCCTACGAAGTTGTAGGTGCCATAGTAGCGAATCTCCATGATGATATCGGGAACGACGTCGGTGAGGGTCACGAACTGGCTGGCATCATCGGTGGGGCTGACACTTGCGGGGCAATTGCACTGAGAGCTGTTCTTGCAACTGGCGAACAGGACAAGCAGGAGGGCAACAAATGAAAAATGGGAAATCTGTTTCATTCTATATTCGGTTTCTGGTTTACTGAATGGAGAAAAAGGAGATAATTCTTGGGTGAAGCAGGGGACGACAGATGCCGTTGTGCCCGCTACAGGACATCATCAGTCCGGCGGCGCCGGCAGGGTGATGGGGAAGAGGGGACTGGGGCTGTGGTCCTCGTAAATCTTCTGGATAAGTAGTTTCACGACCTCTGGATGCTCGGCCGAGAGGTCGCGGTCTTCGTGCGGGTCGGCGGCGAGGTCGTAGAGTGCGGGCAGTCCGCGCTTGACGACGAGTTTCCAGTTGCCGCGTCGCACACCAATCATGTCGGTCTCGTGGAACTCCCAATAGAGGTGGTCGTGCTGCCGCTGTGCCTGGGGATTACCAAGGAGGGTGGGCAGGATACTGACTCCGTCTGTATTGGACAATGGGACGATGGGACGGTTGGACGATTCTGCCAGTTCCTGATTGGGCCATTGAGCGATGTCGCAGAATGTGGGCAGGAGGTCGTAGAAGGCGAAGGGCTGGTCGCTCTCGCTGCCGGCAACGATGCGTCCCGGCCAGCGCACGATAAAGGGGATGCGGATGCCACCCTCGTGAATGCTGCGCTTGAGCCCCCGGAACTTGCCGTCGTGGTTGAAGTAGTTGGGGTCTGCCCCACCCTCTTCGTGCGGTCCGTTGTCGCTGGTGAAGATGAGTACGGTGTTGTCTGCCAGGCCTCGTTCCTCGAGCAACTGCATAATCTCGCCCACCTGTGCATCGAGGCGGGTGATCATCGCTGCGAACTGCGCGTGGGCTTCAGGTGTGGGATTATAGCGTGAGGGGTTGTCGCCCCGATATTCATGCTCAGGCAACAACCTCCCACGGAAGGATTGCAGCACCGAGTCGTCGGGCTGCCGCAATTCTGCGTGGGGAAGCGTGTAGGTGAAAATACCGAGGAAGGGCTGGCTGGCATCCTGCTGCCGCAGCCACTTGAGTGCGCGCTGGTGGATGAGGTCGGCGCTGTACTGCCTGCGCTGGTTATAATCCTCGCCGTACATGGCGTGCCGGATGTTCTGTTCCAACACCTCACGCACTACGCAGGTATCGCCCAGCGCGCGGCTGTAGCGATTGAGGAAGTTGGGGAAGTAGAGGTGAGCCTGGAACTGACAGATGTAGCCGAAGAACTCATCGATGCCCCGTTTGTCGGGTGTGGAGGGACTGCCTTCATAGCCGCCCGCCCACTTTCCAAACATTCCGGTGCGGTAGCCGGCAGCCTTCAGTATCTCTGGAAGTATCGCCTGTGCCGTGTCGTAGGGCTCCTGTCCCACGACAGCATAATCGGTGTTCTCGCCATACTGCACGGTGCCGCTATTACGCCAGTACTCCCTATTGCCGCGAACGTGGGTGTGACCGGAGTGCTGCCCGGTCATAAGACAGGCTCGTGAGGGAGCAGAGACAGGGCTGCCGGCATAAGCTGCTGTCATTCGCATCCCCTGACTTGCCAGACGGTCGATATTCGGCGTCTGGAAATGCCGCTGACCATAGCACGACAGGTCGCCATACCCCATATCATCACACATGATATACAGGATATTAGGTCGCTGTTGTGCCAGGGCGGGCAGGGCTACGAATGACAGCAGACAAGCAGGTGCGCCATGCAGAGAAGGACGGGGCTTCATTCTACTTCGTGGCACCGCCGAGGGCGATATAGAGTGCGATAACGGCTTGGGCGCCACTATACATATTCATCGCCTCGTTAAGCTGTGCGCTGAGCAGGGTTTCCTGAGCGGTATTGACCTCAATGTAGCTGGCCTTACCGTTGTCCATGAGTTCGTGGGTGCCTGTGTATGCATCCTGCAGGACGGTGACCTGACGTCTGAAGTAACCGAACTTCTCGCGTGCCACCTGAAGGTCGGCAATTGCCTCGTTCACCTCATTTCCTGCATTGATGACGGTCTGCACGTAACGGTTCTGGATATCCTGTTCCGACAGCTTGGCAATCTTCAGATTTGCCTTCAGCTTACCGCGGTTGAAGATGGGTTGCGCCAGAGAAGCTACTGCAGAAAGAAGGATCTTGCCCGGGTTGACGATCATGCCACCGCCGCTGTTGGTCCATCCGGCAGTACCCGAAAGCGTGAGACTGGGGTAGAAAGCCTGACGGGCTGACTGAGTGTCATAGTATGCCTCAGCCATCTGGTAGTCGGCAATACGAACGTCCGGACGATACTGCAACAGCTGTGCGGGCACGCCTGTTCCCAGTTTCTCGGGCAGGGAATAGCTGCCCCAGCGACCGCGACGGATGGGCTGTGGTGTTTGGGCCAACAGCCTGCAGATAGCGTTCTCCACACTCTTGATATTGCGGCGCACATCGATCACCTGAGTCTTCACATTCAGGTACGACGACTCCATCTGGTTGACAGCCGTGGAGTATGCCTTTCCGTTCTCCCACAACGCTTTCTGTGTCTCAAGAGAGGAGGACCACAGGCTGTCGGTGGCGAGAAGGATTTCCAACTGGCGGTCGAGCACCATCAGGAGGCTGTACTGCTGAGCCGTAGTAGATATAAGGTTCGCGCGCAAGGATTCCTCGAAGATACGCGCCTGCATGAGTACTGCTTCGGCTTTGCGTTTCTTGGTTGTAATAGAACCTACAATATCAATATCCAGGCTCAGCTGCAGCGGCAGGTTATAGGTCTTGCTGGCAGCAGCAAAATCGAAACTGGAGATGGTTCCGGAGGGATTAAATGCGAGCGACGGCAGGTACGCCATACGCGCTGCCCGCAGCGAGGCCTCGCTCTGCTCCACAGCGATGCGAGCGGACTTCAGGTCGGTGTTGCGCACCAGCACGGAGTCGATGAGTTCCTGGAGGATCGGGTCGGTGAAGAACTCGCGCCAGGAGAGCTCTGCAAGGTTGTTGGACGAGCCGACCTCTGTAGCCACCGCGCCAAAGACATTATCGGGCACAGAGGCCTTGGACTCGTATTTCTTGTAAAGGCTACAGCTCGTGAGCGTAAGGCTCACGGCTGCAGCGAGGAAAAGACTCTTGAATTTCATTGTCTTGCGTTATTACGTTGTTTCGTAATCCGTTTACGATTATTCACTTTTTACTTCTTCACTCTTCACTTCTACGGAACTTCCCTGGAACCGCTCGTGCAGATTTTGGAAGACGATAAAGAATGCGGGGACGACGAAGAGCAGGGCAATGGTGCCAATGCTCATACCGCCGATGACGCCTAAGGCAAGGGCGCGGTTACCGTTGGCACCAGCACCTCCCTCAATCACAAGAGGTATCATACCGATAATCATCGTGAGGACGGTCATAAGTATAGGACGCAGACGCTCCTTGCAAGCCTCGAAGGCAGCATCGCGGATGCTCAGGCCCTGGGCGCGGCGCTCGGAGGCGAACTCGGTGATGAGGATGGCCGTCTTGGCCAACAAACCGATCAGCATGATGACACCCGTCTGTAAGTAGATGTTGTTGTCCATACCGGGGAATTGATTGATATAGCCAAGGTAAGCGAACACAAAGGCACCCATCAGTCCGAACGGCACACTGAGCAGCACGGCCCACGGTGTAAACCATGAGTTGTAGAGTGATGCCAGGATGAGATAAATCAGGATGGCACAGATGACGTAGATGAGTGCTGTGGCATTAGAACCAGCAGTCTCCTCTACCTCACGCGACATACCGCTATACTCGTACGTGGCGGTTTTGGGCATCTCCTTCTCGAACACCTCGGCAATGACCTTGTGAACATCGCCTTCGGTGTAGCCGCTACCGGGCTTCACGATGCAAGTGATGCTCTGGAAGAGGTTGAAATGCTCGATATTGGACGGACCGACAATCTGCTTCAGGCTGACAAACTCTGCAATGGGAGCCATCTTGCCACCTTTCACCTGCATAAAGATGTTCTGCAGCGACTGCGGGTCGAGGCGATACTCTGGTGACGAAGCAGCCATGATACGGTAAACCTTACCAAACTGGTTGAAGTTACCAATGTAAGCACCGCCGCAGAAGGAACCCAGCGTGTTGAGCACATCTGCAGGCGACACACCGGCGCGGTCGCACTGGGCGGCATCGACGTCCACCTGATATTTCGGGAAACGCTCAGAATACGTTGACATGGCAGTTGCTACCTCCGGGCGTTCAGACAGTTTGGCCAGGAAGTGCTCAGTATGCTTTGCAAACTCCGACAGGTTACCGTCTGTGGGGTCTTCTACCATAAGCATGATGTCGTTACTGGTACCATAGCCCGGAATCTGCGGCATCTCAAACGGAATCACACGCATGTTCTTGATGTCCTGACAATCATAATAGAAACGTCCTGCGACGAGAGCAAGCAGGTGATTCATACCAGGACGGTCATCCCAGTTCTTCAGGCGTACCACCATCGTGCCGTAGTTGGAACCGGCACCCGATATCATTCCGTAGCCACAGACTAAAGCGAAGCTCTCCAGTTCGGGAATATTCTTCACCTTGGCCTCAACGGCTTTCGCCATTTCACGGGTCTGCTTCAGTGTGGAACCTTCCGGAGCTTGAAGCTCAACCAAGAACACACCCTGGTCCTCCTGAGGAACGAGACCTGAAGGCAGGCTTCTCATGAAGAACACCAGCAGCACGCCGGCCACTGCCAACAATATCCAAGCCAGTACGGGGCGCTTGATGAACTTCTGGACAGCCTTGCTGTATTTATTATAGATGGCATTATAGCTGACTTCATACGCTTTCTTGGTATAATAGGTCAGGCTCTTGCCTTTCTTGCCTTCCGAAACGCGCATCATGATGGCGCAGAGGGCTGGACACAGCGTCAGGGCCGATACGCACGACAGACCCACGGATGAGGCAATGGTGATACCAAACTGAGTGAAGAACGTACCAGAGGTACCAGGCATAAAGGTAACGGGAATAAATACCGCCATGAATACCAACGTACACGACACAACAGCTACCGACACCTCGTTCATTGCCTGACGGGTGGCTTCGCGGGCATCGCTGATGCCGTTCTCCATTTTCGCCATGACAGCCTCCACCACCACAATGGCGTCGTCCACCACCGTACCGATAGCCAGCACCAGTGCGAACAGCGTCAAGATGTTGAGCGAGAAGCCGCATAATGACACGACGGCAAAGGTACCCAGCAGCGACACGATAATAGAGATGGACGGGATGATGGTAGCCTTGATGTTCTGCAGGAAGAAGAACACTACAAGCACCACGAGGATGATGGCGATCACCAGCGTCTCCACCACGTTGTGGATAGCAGCGAAGAGGAAGTCGTCACTGGTCATCAAGGTCACGAACTCCAGTCCGGCCGGCATCGTTCCCTTCATTTCCTCAAACGTCTTGTTGATTCGGGCATTTACCTCGGTGGCGTTGGCACCAGGAGCCGCAAACACCATGCAGAGAGCACCCGGCTTGTCCTGAATGTTCGATGTGAAGTTGTAACTCATAGCACCAATCTTCACCTCAGCCACATCGCTCAGATGCAGCATACCGCCTCCACTGGTGCGCAATACGATATTATTAAACTCCTCGATGGTCTTCAGCGTACCCTTGTACTGCATAGAGTACTGGTAGGAGTTCTCCGACTGTTCGCCCAAGGAACCCACACCAGCCACGAAGCTCTGTCCACCAATGGCAGCAAAGATTTCATTGGGTGTCAGTCCGTACTGTGCCATCACATCGGGCTTCAGCCAGATGCGCAGGGCGTAGGTGTTACCCAAGCTCTGTACATTACCGACACCGGTGACACGCATCAGTTTCGGCCTGATGTTGATATCAATATAGTTCGATACGAAGTCTTCGTCGTACTTGCCGTCGGAACTCCTCACAGCGAAGATGCGCAGGATGTTGTTCTGGCGCTTCTCCACCTTCACACCGACCTTGTTCACGTCAGCAGGCAACAGGGCTTGTGCGCTCGTTACGCGGTTCTGCACGTTCACCGTCGCCATATCGGGGTCGGTACCCTGCTTGAAATAGACGTTGATTTCCACATCACCATTCGACGATGCTTTTGAGGTCATATAGGTCATGTCATTCACACCATTGATTGCCTCCTCGAGTGGCTGGATGACCGACTTCATCACGGTGTTCTCGTCAGCACCTGTGTAGCTGGTTGAGACATTCACCGTAGGCGGTGCAATGTCGGGATATTGCTCTACTGGCAGCGTACTCATCGAGATGTAGCCCACCAGTGCTATCACAATCGAGATGGCACATGCCATCACGTATTTATTAATGAATATATTATTTTTCATGTGAAAGCAGATTTATCACTTTTTCACTTCTTCTGGATACAGGACCCTCAGTCCTTCGAATACGTTATTGGCACCTGTGGTCACAATCCGGTCGCCCACATTCAAGCCACTGGTTATGATGAAGTCCTTACCATTACCGGTGTCCTCTGTTGTCACATCAACAGCGGTGGCCGTGCTGTCGGCCTGCACTTTATACACCATTGACTTGTCCTGGAGGCGTACGACAGCACCTTGGGGGACAATAATCACATCCTTCTCTGCGAAAGGCATCACGATTGTTCCCTGAATACCGGAGTACAGGTGGCCGTCGGGATTGGGGAAGGTCACCTTGCAGGTCAGTGAACCCGTTTCTGCATTAACCACACCGGTGAGGCTGACGACACGGCCCTTGTGGGGGTACTCCGTGCCACTCTTCATGACAAATGTCGCCTCGGGCAGTTTGGCAATGTAGGCATTTAACTCGTCGGCCTTCACACCCACCTGAACCATATGCTCAACAATCGCTTCCGTAACCGAGAACTCAGCATACATCGCCGTGTTGCCGCTCAATATGGTCAGCTGCGTCATCGGTGACACCTGATCGCCAACACGCACGGGAATCTCACCGATAACGCCGGAAACGGTAGCCGAGATGGTGCAGAAACCGAGGTTCACCTTCGCACGGTTCACCGCAGCACGGGCCTGGGCGACAGCAGCCTGTGCCTGCTTGTATGAGTTCTCTGAGTTGGTCAGCATATAGCTGCTCACGATTTTCTTCTCAAACAGGTTGCGATTTGACTCATACTCCAACTTTGCAGAGTTCTCCTGAGCCAGCGCTGCCTGCAGGTTGGCCTCCGCAGCCTCTAACTCTAACTGGGCATTGCGCGAGTCGATGACAAAGAGGGTCTGTCCCCTCCTCACCTGCTGACCTTCTGTCACGCAAATATTCATCAGCTGACCGCTGACCTGTGGCGTGACGGTTACATCGTTCTGACCTTTCATCCTGGCACTGAACTTATAGGGGTGCACAATGTCAGACTTCTTAATTGTCATCGTCTCGAACGACGAATGTTGTTCTTTGGGCATATCAACCCCGCAGGAGGTCAGCACGGAAAGCAGGCTGAACAGACACGCCCATTTCATTGCATTATTTCTTTTCATAGAATAGTACTTTTAGTTAGATTTATATTTTGAATATATTATCGGAATATTCTGAGCTTGCGCAGGATTAAACATCCATGACGGGTTTAGGATTGTAACTCACCTTAGCGGGTCCCATTGCTACGATAAACATGTTCTTGATAAACTTGAAGATGCAGATAGCCCAGGCGATGAAGATACTGCAGAACATGAAGAACATGGTGACAGCAATGGCCAGGGCACCGAGAATCGGGAGTAAGATGACGCCGACCAGTATCGCTCCGGCAAAGCCGCAAAGAATCGTGAAGATAGAGGCCAAAATGGCGGTCAGGAGGGAGGAAAGGACCTCGAAGAGGATGAATAAGAAGGAACCTATTCCCTTGGCAGCAGCTCTTGCCGCGGTAGTACCCGAGAAGTCAAGGGCCAGTTGCTTGTTGGCCTTGGCAGTATCCATCTGAAGCTGAGTTACGGGGCGGAAGGAGATGAGGGCATAACAGAGGAAATAGCCGAGCGTGATAAAGAACAGTCCATAAAAGAGAGGCGCTGCTTGAGGATTACCCTCGAAGACGCTGCGCCCCATCCAACTCTCGGGCAGCCACTTCACGGCATACTGGGCAAAGAAGCTGCCGAGGAATACGAATAAGAATATCATCATCCAGAAACTGCCGTTGAAGACAAAGCCAACTGTTTCCTTCCGACGGAAAACAATGTTGAACACGATGGTGAGTACCACGAGGAGGGGTGGAACGAGCCCTAACAGGATCCACTGTGTAGTGCTAATGGAATTAATGAAATCTAACATAGCGTATTTACATTATAGTTATTACTCTGTTTCTTCAGCCTCATAGTGCTGGTAAAGGAAGTCGTTATAGGGGTATTTCTGCACATGAAGCTCGCGCACACGCTCATACAACAGCCGGCGCAACTCCTCGATATTTGTGCGACGGGCGGCACTGATGAACAGGCAGTCGCTGCCCAGACGAGCCATCCAGGTGCGCATGAGATCCGGCAGGGGGATGTTCTCGCGAGTGGGAGGAGTGAGGTCGTCGGCATCCTTCGGTACGAAGGTGTAGGCATCAATCTTGTTGAAGAGGATCAGCGAAGGCTTGTCGGCACAGCCGAGGTCGCTGAGCGTCTTCTCCACCACCTTGATCTGTTCCTCGAAGTCAGGATGCGAGATATCCACGACGTGAACCAGGAGGTCGGCCTCGCGCACCTCGTCGAGGGTACTCTTGAAGCTGTCGATCAGGTCGGTCGGCAGTTTCCGTATGAACCCTACGGTATCTGAGAGCAGGAACGGCAGGTTGTCGATGATGACCTTCCTGACCGTCGTGTCAAGGGTGGCAAAGAGTTTGTTTTCCGCAAAGACCTCGCTCTTCGAGAGCAGGTTCATCAGGGTGCTCTTGCCGACGTTGGTGTAGCCGACAAGTGCCACACGGATCATCCTACCGCGGTTGCTGCGCTGCGTGGTCTTCTGGCGGTCGATATCCGCCAGTCGCTGCTTCAGCAGGCTCATGCGGTTGAGGATGATACGGCGGTCCATCTCCAGCTGCGTCTCACCAGGTCCGCGCAGTCCCACAGAACCCTTGCCGCCTCCGCTGCCCGAGCCGCCACCCTGACGTTCGAGGTGCGTCCACAGGCGCTGCAACCGGGGCAGCATATAGCGGTACTGCGCCAGTTCCACCTGCGTCTTGGCGTTAGCCGTCTGCGCGCGCATTGCAAAGATGTCGAGGATAAGACTGGTGCGGTCGAGAATCTTCACCTGCAGCACCTGCTCGATATTACGCAGCTGCTTGGCTGTCAGCTCGTCGTCGAAGATGACCATACCGACCTCCCGCTCCGCCTCTTCCTCTGCCACGATGAAGGCGCGGATCTCGTCGAGCTTGCCCTTACCGACATAGCTGACCATCGAGGGACCACTCACGCGCTGGGTGAAGCGCTTGATGGTGACAGCCCCTGCCGTGGTGGCCAGGAACTCCAGTTCATCGAGATATTCCGTGGTGCGACGCTCATCCTGTTGGGGAGTGATGAGCGCCACGAGAACCGCTGTCTCGGCTTTGGCTTCTGTGATTACAAATTCTCTCATGCCTTCATTTAACGATTCATCGCTTCAACCCTCAGGTGAAATCCCAATCCGTGAAATCGTGAAATCGTGAAATCTGTCCAATCGTGAAATCCGTAATTCCGTGAATCCGTAAATCCGTAATTCCGTAAATCCGTAAATCCGTAAAATCACTTCACTTGAATCACCAAGTACTTGCTGGTGCTCCAGAACTTCTCCGGGTCGGTAATCTTCAGCGTGTACTGCTTCTTGGCATCGCGCACCAGTTCATAAGTGCCGGACGGGTGGTTGGTGAGGATTTCGGCGCTCTTGCTGTAGAGCTTGATCTCCTTGTCAATGCGGATATCGATTTTCGTGAAATAATCCTTGTTGAAGTCGCCGCTCTTCAGCACATCACCCTTCTGCAGGATCTTCTGCTCCTTCAGCTCGGCCTTGGTGCCGAAGACGAACCAGGCAGCGTGCAGGTCCTGGTCCTGAGCCTGTATCGTCTGCTGCTGCTGTTCATTATCTGCGCGCAGTCCGCTGACGTCCTCGCTCAGCTGGGAGATCTGTTCGCCCTGCTGTGCTATCTGGATGTCGCGCTCTGCCAGCTGTGCCTCCAGTTCCTGAACGCGGCGGTTCTGCTCATCCAGCTGCTGTTGCAGGTTCTCGATGGTCTTCGTCAGCCGCTCCACGTTCACCGTCGTGGTCTTCAGGCGCTGCTTCAGCTGGGCAATCTTGTCGCGGTTCTGCTGCATCGTCTGCTGGATGAACTGCATGTTCTCGCGGATGACATCGCGCGACGAGGCTGCCTCGGGATTGCCGTTGGCGACCGTGATGCGCCCCTCCGCCTCGTTGATCTGGCGGAAGCCCTCCTGGATTTCGTTGATGGAGCCCATGATATCATTCAGCTCCGTTTCTTTCTCATCGATCACTTGCATGAGGGAGTCGCGCTCGTGCTGGGCACGTTCCTCAGCTTTCTTTCCATTGTTGCAAGCCACCAGTGCCAGCAGGCAGAGGGGCAGTAGGAATAGCTTTTTCATATTGTTTGAATAATGTTAAACTTCTATGTTGGATAATTTCTAATTGACTTTCTCGTGGGACTCATTGGTCTCATGGGTCTCATGAGTCCTATTCTCTGCACAACCCCCAACGATGATCACAAACTCACCGCGAGGCTCGTGGGCCGTGAAGTGGGCAAGGGCCTCGGCCAGGGAACCCCTGACGTACTCCTCGTGAATCTTCGACAGCTCGCGGCAGACCGCCACCGGCCGTTCCGGTCCAAAGACCTCCACGAACTGCTGCAGCGCTTTCACCACCCGGTGCGGCGACTCGTAGAACACCATCGTGCGGGACTCCTCCGCCAGCTGTTGCAGGCGCGTCTGGCGCCCTTTCTTCTGGGGCAGGAAACCCTCGAAGCAGAACTTGTCGCAGGGCAGACCCGACCCCACCAGCGCCGGCACAAAGGCCGTAGCCCCCGGCAGGCAGGTCACCTCGACGCCCGCCTTGATGGCTTCGCGCGCCACAAGGAAACCCGGATCACTGATTCCGGGAGTGCCGGCATCACTGACCACAGCCACCTGCTCGCCCGCCAGCAGCCGCTCCACAATACGCTCCACCGTCTGGTGCTCGTTGAACTTGTGGTAGGACTGCAGAGGACGTTTGATGTCGAAATGCTTCAGCAGGAGCCCGCTCGTTCGAGTGTCTTCCGCCAGAATCAAATCCGCCTCGCGCAACACCTTCAAAGCGCGCAAAGTGATGTCCTCTAAATTGCCTACGGGCGTGGGTACAATATATAACATGGCGCAAAGGTCGGCAAAAATCTTCACTTTGCGGCCAATACGAGGCAGAAATTAACAAAGTTTGAGTTTTTTCTTGCATTTTCTTTGGTAAAACGAGTAGAAAACGCTACTTTTGACCCCGAAAACGAGAATTTTTATGTCAAATCAGAAAGATTACAGTGGAGAATTCATGCGTCGCGGACGAGTCGAAGTCATCTGCGGTTCCATGTTCTCCGGAAAGACCGAGGAACTCATCCGCCGGATGAAGCGCGCCAAGCTCTCGAAGCAGAAGGTGGAGATCTTCAAACCCGCGATTGATGTCCGCTACAGCGAAGAAGACGTCGTCAGCCACGAGGGCAACGCCATCCCCTCCACACCCGTGGAGAGCGCGGCCAGCATCCTGCTGATGGGCTCCGATGCCGATGTGCTCGGAATCGACGAAGCACAGTTCTTCGACGAACAGATCATCGACGTCTGCAACGAACTGGCCAGTCGGGGCACACGAGTCATCGTGGCCGGACTGGACCTGGACTTCAAGGGCAAGCCCTTTGGACCCATGCCACAACTGTGCGCCATTGCCGACGACGTGACCAAAGTCCACGCCATCTGTGTGCGCTGCGGCGCGCTCGCCTACGTCAGCCACCGCATCGTGGAAGGAGAGCGACAAGTGCTCCTTGGCGAAACCCATGAATACGAACCCCTTTGCCGTCAATGCTATGCTGAAGCAACCCATCACCTTTGATTCCTTCATCCGCAGCCTGATCATTCTCGCAGTGCTCATCGGACTCGGACTGGCCATCAACAGCCTGAGCAGCGTACTCCTGCCCTTCTTCATCGCCTGGCTGCTGGCCTACCTGATGTACCCCCTCGTGTGCTTCCTCCAGTACAAGTGCAAACTGAAGAACCGCACCCTCAGCATCATCGTTGCCGCCCTGATTGTGCTGGCCACGCTGACAGGATTTTTCGCACTCATCATCCCGCCCATTGTGGAGGAAACCAACAAACTCAGCGGGCTCATCCGCGAGTTCTCCACCCGCAAACTCGAAGGATTGAACATTGCACCCTACATCTCCCAGTTCTTCGAGCAATATACCACTGAGTATCAGAGTACACTAATAGACCTCGTGCAGAACAAGAGCTTCATGGAGGTGGCCCAAGCGCTCGTCGGACAGCTCTGGAACTTTGTCTATCAGACTGTGGACTTCGCCGTTGGAGTCGTCGGCTCGCTCATCGTCCTGTTGTATATGTTTTTCATCCTTCAGGACTACGAGCTTATTTCCGAAGGATGGATCAAGTTCGTGCCCAAACAAAGTCGCGCCTTCGCCTCGCAGCTCTCCTCCGACGTGAAGCGCGGCATGAACAGCTATTTCCGCGGACAGGGCACCGTGGCCTTCATCGTGGGCGTCCTCTTCTCCATTGGATTCCTGATGGTAGGTATGCCGATGGCAGTGGGTCTCGGTATGTTCATGGGACTGCTGAACCTCGTGCCCTACCTCCAGACCCTCGGCTTCGTCCCCATGGCACTGCTCTCGCTGCTGAAGGCAGCCGACACCGGCGAGAACTTCTGGTGGATTTTCTTCCTCGGATTCCTCGTGGTCGCCGTCGTGCAGATCCTGCAAGACGCCGTCCTCGTGCCCAAGATCATGGGCTCTGCCATGGGACTCAACCCCGCCGTCATCCTCCTCTCGCTGTCCATCTGGGGCTCCCTCTTAGGATTCATCGGGCTCATCATTGCACTGCCTCTGACCACCCTTTTGATCTCCTATTATCGACAATTTATACTCGATGAGAGCCCCGAGAGTGAAAAAGTTGCTTAAAAGTTTGGTCAGTCCACAAAAACTCCTTACCTTTGCGCCCGCAAAACAAGGCAGTCCCCCCTTTTCATAGGCCCGACAGCCCTTTGCATCATCAATTTCATCTGGTTAGATCCGTTAGCTCAGCAGGTAGAGCACAACACTTTTAATGTTGGGGTCTTGGGTTCGAGCCCCAAACGGATCACGAAAGAGGTCAGCACGACCTCTTTTTTTTCGTTTGGGGCTCTCACCCAAGGGTTCTTTCACCCGTTTCACTCTGAAAGCGTCTCTACGAGCCGAGCGCGAGCCACCTAACGGATCACCAAAAATAATTAAAGTCGCTGAGAATTCAGCGACTTTAATTATTTAACCGTTTACCAGTTTTCCAAAAAATACTTAGAGCGGGCGAAGAAGCATCGTCTGTCATCTTCGCCCCCATGAGGTCACTTCAAGAACTCCTCGCTGGTGATCTTCGTTCCGCGGGGGCCGTACTCTCCAAGGAAGAGATCAGCCTGCATGCTATCGGGTTTTTCGAGTGAGGAGGTGACGGGGTCGCCAAAAGGCGTGGGCTTCATCCTCGACATCGAGTGCTCCCACTCCTTGTTGGGCAGGATGTTACGATACATCACGGTGATGCAGTTGCCAATGGGCGTTTCCGGACCGAAGTACGAGGGACGTTCGCGGTCCCAGACAACGAGGTTGATATACTCTCCGGCAGCCTTGGCCTGGGCTACGCGCTGCTCAATCTCTGCCAGGCGCGGGTTCTGCTTCACGCAGAGCACGAATGTCACCTTCTCGCCATCGGGCACGTTGGCCTGCTCGTCATACACCGAGTAGTAGGAGCGGGTGTCCAGCTGGGTGCCGAAACACATCGACCAGTAGCGGCAAGGAGCACCTGCGTAGTCCTCTACACGCTTGGGATAGGGAGAGGGAATGAAGCTCCAGGTCATCACCTGGTTGTCCTCGATGGCCGTACGGCAGTAGAGGTAGTCGGTGGCGTTGTTCGGATAGAAGGTGCCACGCGGCGAAAGCATGAAGGGCACATCGGTATTCGCATCGGACCATAAAGGCTGGAAGGGTGCGGGGTCGCGCCACATATTGCTGGTGCCGCGAAGAGGTGCCGGCACCTCCTTCATCGTGTTCAGTTCATAAGCCTGGATGGCGGGCAGCTCCACGCCGCCGAATTCGTCAACGCCCAAGTACTCACGGATAATCAGGCAGGCCTTATGGATGTTGTCACCCAGACGAATGATGTTCTTGCTGGGCAGCTTGGCGATCTGTGCTTCGGTGATGGTGGCGGGCACGATATACACCGTAAAGGAGTTCTTGGCCTTGGAGGTCTGCACGAAGGGATTCACACTGCCCTCGTCAGGAATAATCTCGAAGTCCGACATTCCGCTGATCACATCGCCAGTCTCGTCGTTATAAGTGCTGAAGCTGAAGTAGCGGCAGGAAGGGAACAGGCCGGAGATTTTAAGAGCCAGGTTGGCGTTCTCTTCTACGCTGAAACTGTACTCCCAGTAGTTCACGAAGAGGTCGGGCAACTGGGGCACGGTGAAGTCGGCGCCCTTACATGTCGGTCCCCACTGCTCCTTGGGCGTGGGGTTCTGAACAGTTGGTGTACTGTCGTTGTCTTTATCAGAGCATGCCGAGAAAGCAACGCAAGCAACTACGATGCTTGCAATAAAGATTTTTGGGTTCATAATTGTGTTTTTTTGATGATAAAAATTTTTAAGTTATGCAAGTTCCTAACTTGCCAGTTTAAATTAATAATATTCTATAAATGTCTTTTCTTTAAAGTTCTATATTCTTTCCACCTTTCTAACATCACAGCAACCGTCTATCCATACAACAGTAGCACGGTTTGCGGGCGCAAAGGTACGTTTTTTCCTTCGTATAAACACCATATTTACATAAAAACTATCATTGGGAATGAAAAATTAACCGAAAACGTCTTCTAAACCCTATGATTTGCTGTTTCCGAGGGCCTCAAGACACTCACAAAATCAGACAAGGCGCATCGCAGAGTTCCATCAGAAGCGAATACACCCTTTACCCAAATGGAATCGACGTATCGGCCGCCATGAATAGACGTATCTGTCAACACAACCTGTCGTGGGGCCCAACACGTACGTACGTGCCGGAAGTTATGTCACTTCGTGGCGGCACTCACGTTCTTTCGTCTGTTTTCTTGTGGCTTTTCCCCTTCGCACGTTCATTTTTTCCGCATTTTTCTGTTACTTCGCACAGAATACGGATGATTGTGGAAGACGCGACGTGATATCGCGGAAAACGGATATTATCATCATCTTAATATTTTCTTTCAATCTCCACTCCATCTCTTTTGATATATATTACGATCTATTTCTAACAACCTTTCTACAATAAGTTCTGCAGCTTCTGGTATTGGCATATTTTGCACATCAATATAAGGCTTTTTGTAAAATAAAAAACGTGCCAATTCTGGCATCGGTGAAGACACAACAGGTATGATTTCGCCGCCCAAATTCATTGCAGCTCGAATTTCATGGTAATGCCACCTGTTTGTGTCAAATGTATCATCTATGAAAGCCAGTAAATACCCTTCTTTAACAGTTTCAGATATATTATCATATATCATTTCTGCATAATCTTCATGCTTCCAAAGACCTGTGCCATCAAAAAATGTTCTAAAATCTAGTTTAATCAATTTTTCGTTAACTGCTTCAGCAAGATTATGTTGTTCATGACTATATGACAAAAAAACCGTTGATCGGAACTTGAAACGTTTGATCGCATCTTCTATTCTATCTTTCGGCCAATCCAAATCCACAATTTCATAAGGACGTTTTGATTCCTTAATATGCTTAACCTCGAACTGCACCCAATCTGATTCTTTAGCGTTTCTGCTGTCGCATAAAACGAACCTTTGTCTGTTATCTATTTCCTCTTTGATAAGTCTCTTTGTCAATTCTTCATATCCTTTTTTCTCCAAACACTTTAAAAAGAACATCAAAGGTCTGAACCCTTCTTTCTCTAAAAGGTCTCTTACTACCCGCACCTTCTCGTAGTCTAGATGGGAGTGTGATAGGAAGACAAAAATGTGATTATCTTCCATTTTTAACATTTGCTGTATTTCCATATTAAATTAACTACTTAATTCTCAATACCCCGTCACTTAAATGAGTTAAATATATCCTATTATAGGACGTGTTAATTATAGGTTTTTCCATGTTTTTGAAATAGTCATATTCATACATGTTTACATAAACAATCAACCAAAACTCATCAATGTCTTTTTGTAAGCTCTTATATGCGATTAGTTTCTTTTCTTTATTTCTGATTGTCTTTTCCAAGATACCGGCATCTACATGTTGGCATATTCCAATACTACAAACACTCATAGGTAGTTCACTTTCGGAATCAAAATCCCACTCGTCTGCGGATTGAAGATGTTGAGCTTCATAAGATTGATCTGAAATTAGATTCTTTATTTCATCCAACAATTGTTCCTCACTCTTCTTCCTGTTGAAAACCCTAACATTCTCGTCAAAGACTATTACGCTCGTAAGTTTGCCTTTTTTCCCTTTATATTTATCAATAGCTTTTTGGTATGCTTTGCGGGCGGCTGAATTAAAAGATAGACTCTTCGGTCTCAGAGGTCAGCAGTTCCAGTGCCTTCATGCCCATGACGGAGTTACCCTTTATGTTAAGCCGGGGGCTCCAGGTGGCTACGGCATAGTGC
>Ga0310696_10000040_pt1 | contig 236842 bp, 173 predicted proteins | sample AusTroGonzalo_MG_4_FD_203885 | JGI IMG/M metagenome (GOLD analysis project Ga0310696, IMG submission 203885) | Bovine rumen microbial communities from tropical cattle in Woodstock, Queensland, Australia - Gonzalo_02 (v2) (version 2) | ecosystem: Host-associated > Mammals > Digestive system >...
TCAAAGTCGAAACGCATCTTCAGATTTTCTTCCTGTGCCCCTGCAGTCATCGAGAAAAGGAGCATGACAAACCAAAGTTTTGTTTTCATTGTTGTATGAGTTTTTAAATTTTTGCTGCAAAATAACTTATTTCGTTGAGAAATGTGGTGTTTCGTTCGTCTGAATACATAGGTTCAGCTTGTCTTATGGCACAAATAGACATTTCAGACGTACTTTTTAGACAAAAGAAGCTATTATCTCAATATCTTTTCATATCTTTGTCGTCGAATAACGATTGTTTTTGCCTATGAAAGGTAAGTTTTATACCCTGTTATGGAGTTTCTTCATTTCAATTGCTTGTGCCAGCGGACAGCGGCATTGGACGGTTGCTGATGGGCTGCCGACAGGTGAGGTACAGCAGATTGTGGAGCTACCTAATGGACAGATGCTCGTGAACTGCGAAGGGGTATTCTGTATTGCGAACGGACACTCGTTCGATGTTGTGCCCTGCGACCAGCGCCTTGCCTATCGCCTCACACCCTATGCTAACAGTTATGGTCAATTATGGCAAGGGGATTCTCTTCTATGGCTGCGTGACTTCTATCGCATTTATCTTTTTGATGCAAGTAGGCGCATCTTTATCTCAGATATCGGCACACACCTTTCAGATGGAATACTGCAACAGATTACTTCCGATGCCGTAGATACCCCTTCACCAACGGCAGGACAATTCCAAATTATTGATTCCATACGTGTAGGAGACATAACCGTTGCTGCCACCGATCGGCAGGGCGGATTATGGATTGGAACCCGAGCCAACGGCATCGTTTATCAGCCGCCACACCGCATAAAACCCGAAACACATACAGGCCATGACCCGCTTATTGGAAGGGCACGCGCCGCTTCCCTGCGCAGTGGACAAACCATGTTCGTTATTCAACTTCACGACGGGCGACAGTTGCGCTGCGATTCGCTCTGCCATCTGGCTTACACTCTGCAAGATCACACCACCCTATCGCTGAATGCAAAGCTACCAGCCTTGAATCAATACCGCTACCTGGTAGGAGCCTGCCCTTTGGAGGGGGACTGGGTGGCGGTCTATACGCAAAACGGAGCTTTCCTGCTTGACACAAAGGCCGACACGCTGGCATCGTTCCCAAATGTTTCTGAAATAGAGCGCTACAGCAGTAAATATAACTGTATGCTAAAAGATCACAAGGGACATTTGTGGGTGGGAACTCAGAATGGACTGTTTTGCCTTACTCCCGACCCCTCTGCCAGAGGCGAGGGGAGTCATTACCTTTGCCAGCGGGTTGAGGGCTTGACAAATAACTGCATACGCAGTTTGGTGTTAGATGCCGACCGACATCTGTGGGCGGGTACGTCGTATGGTGTTTCACGCATCACGCCAACTGTTGTAAATCTGAACGCAGATGATGGCATACCCACCATTTCGACGATGGACCGGTCTGCAATTCTCCTGGACGACGGGCGACTGGTCTTTGCTTTCGGGGGCGGCGTGGCTATCTCATTTCGTCCCGAGGAACAAATAGGAGAAGAGATGCAACTCCCTGTAGTCATCACGAATGTAACGATAAACGGAGAGTCGGCATTCTCCACTTCCCAATCTTTACCCTACAACCAAAATAATCTCACATTTTGTTTTTCTACCCTCAATTACGCCACTCCTTCCCACGATTGCTACCGCTTCCGACTTCGTGGTTTGGAAAGCGGTTGGAATCTATGCAGTGACGGCAAGGGACAGGGAACGGCCAGCTACAAGGCGCTGCCGCCAGGAGAATACATCTTTGAGGTACAGGCTTCTACGGCTTCAGGCGAATGGGGATCTTTCACAATGCAGGCCTTTGTCATCAGGCCACCTTGGTGGCGAACATGGTGGATGATGATAGTCTATGGTCTGGTAGCTATATTAATAATTATAGGCCTCGTCAGTTTCTATCTGCAGAAAAAGAAAGCAAAATTGAAACGAGAGAATGATGCACGTGTGAACCACCTCTTCGAGTTGCGCGAGGAGGCCCGACACCAGTTTGCCAAGTCGGCCAACATATCTCCCGACAAGATAACAATCAATGCCGAAGAGGAAAAGCTGGTATCTCAGATGCTGAAAGCCATCGAGACAAACATTGATAACGAACAATACAACGCCGACCTGTTGGCGCGTGACGTTGCCATGAGCCGTGCCTCTCTTTACAAGAAGTTACAAATCATGCTCGGCATCACACCCACCGATTTCATCCGCAATGTTCGCCTGAAGCGAGCCGCACAACTACTGGCAGAAACCCAACTCTCCATTAGCGAAATTGCAGATCGTGTCGGTTTCGTCACGGCTCGCAACTTCTCTTCTTCCTTTAAAAAGATGTTTGGCTTCACCCCCTCAGAGTACCGTGATGGCGAAGAAAATGCTAAAAAAGTGCATGACTGAAAAAATTAAAGGATGAAATACTATATTATTGAGAAGGGAACGGGGCGATAAATGTATAGAGCTCTAATACTTACAACAGAACGAGCTGCGAGAGCATTCGCAGTCATACATTCCTCACCACCATCATATATTCGGTTTTGTAGTCGTAGTCATCATCGTAGATGGTGGCCGTGTGTTTTTGTACATCTTTGTATTCGCGTGTCTCTCCTCGTGGGAGGGTGTCGTATAGGGGCTTGTTATCGTGGGTGAACAGGCCGGGCACGGTGTAGGCTATGCTGCCGTCGGCATCGATGTTATGGATAGTCAAGATCACGTCGTCTTGTCCGAATACTCTGTCGTTCTCGCCTGTCAGGATGATACAATCTTTGAAAAGTACGTCTCCCGTCTTCACCTGCACCAGTGCTACTGCGCTCTTGTTGTAGTCGAAGCCGCTTCGATGGAGTCGCAGGCTGAGGAAGCGAGCGCCCGACGTTGCCTTGATGGTGGAGGTGTCCATCCCGTCTTCGTTCCAGACGGCACTGAAGCTGAGCCCGTCAGTGCAGGTGTAGATGCCGGTTCCGCGCAGTCTTCCTCGTTCCCATTCTCCCTCAACGGTGTTGCCGCTGACATAGGTCATCTTGCCGTGGCCGTGCTTCAGCCCCGCCTTCCATTGTCCTTCGTAGATGGAGGGTGTGCTGTAGGAGTAGGGCGATGCCCATGAGGCTGTGCCCTCGCCCTCCTCCTGGTCGTCGGCCCATTCGCCTTCATAGGTGTAGGTGGGGAAGGTGTTCTTGTCCCAATGTTTGTAGAACTTCCCCTGCCCGTGGCGTCGCCCTGCTTTCCATTCTCCCTCATACCATGAGCTGGTGACGCCACCGTACGACTCGAATCGTCCTTTTCCGTCGGGCAGGTCATCGCGCCAGTTGCCCTTGTAGCTCGGGTTGCCGAATCCGTTTTGGTAGAAGGTGGCGCGTCCGTATCCGCAGCGTAGGCCATACTGAAAGTGTCCCTCATACGTCTTGATGGCCACTTCCTGATCCATCCATTCTTTATATGGCAGCTTCTTGTAGCTCATCTTGCCCACGCCGTGGGGACGTCCATCTGCGTCCACCTCGCCCTCGTAGTGGTGTCCCTCGGGCAGGTCTATCTCTACGCCGTCTAGCACTTCGGGCAGGTATTCGTGTTTGTGGGCTTCATACAGCTCGGCACAGTCGTCGTTACCCTCTTCCATGCCCTTCTGCCAGTACTCCAGAGCCATGTTCACGTCGGGATTGCCGTCGGGTGTGACGCCGTTGCCTTCGTAGAAGAGTTGTCCCAGTTTGGTGTATGCCGTGGTGCAACCCAGTTCCACGGCCTGAAGATAGTGAATGTAGGCCATGGTGCCGTTGTACTTATTTTCTTCATAGTATCTGCCCACTATCCAATTGGCGAAGCCCGCCCATTGTTGGCAGTCTTCTGGCTCACTGGCATCTTCATAGAGGTCTATGACCTTCTGTGCAAGGTCTTTGGCCTCCTTCATTTCTTCATTGTCGAAAGCCTCGCTTGCCTGGGTAAGCAACGAACGTAGTTGGTCATTCAGCTGACGGTTGTTGTTTTGCTCTGTTTCCATAGTTTTACGGGGTGTTAGGTGATTATAAATATATCTTTGCGCTCCATGGAATTGTGGTCGCAAAAATAGTCAAAAATCTCCATTCGGCCATCTCCTTATCGGAAAAATTGCAAATAAGTAGGTGCTCATAATTATTTTTAGTTCTTTTCCTTCTATTTGGATGCAGTTTTTCACCAAAATTATATATGGAAGCATACCCCCTTACCTCCCTTGAACTTCTTAAACCTCTAAAACCTCTAAAACCTCTAAAACCTCTTAAACCCCTTTTAGCCGCCAAAAATACACTTTAGATGTACCATTTATTCACTTTAAATGCCCAAATATTCACTTTATTTGCCATAAATCCGATAAACATACCCCTTTTTCTACACGTTAAATTCATCATATTCACTTTAATTTCGAACTCTTTCCATTTACTATCAGTCAATTAGCAAAATTAAAGTGAATTCGTGTAGTAGATTAACCTTCTTTACATGTGTAAAACAGCCAAAAACCATGATTCCATCCCCCGTTTTTCCAGAGGACAACCATATACTTTTCCTGTAACATCCTGAACTTCCCCTTGACGACCCTTGGGTCGTCAAGCAACACATTAGGCCGTTCCGCCCTAACCTTCCTGTTCTTCCGCTTGACGACCCAAGGGTCGCCAAGCAACATGTTCCCTCAATCCAGCCCTAACGTCAATACCCAATCACCTCAAAATCGACCCAAATTCACTAATCCCGCCTGTCCTCCACCCCTGAATTACCCCTCCATTTGAATCATACTCCCTCACGCCCGGCCCAATTCTACACGTCCCCCCAACTCCTTTTTCCTATTATAATTAAGTCAGATACGCGTCCTTATATATATAAATAAGGTACGCGCGTGTATGATTAAGATATCAGAATCCCGACCTTTGGTTGCCCGCTCAAACTTGTTCGCTTACCCAAAGTAGAAATCTCACTTTTTTATGTTTAATGTATTATTGAGTCGGGAAAAGGGCGATAAACGTCTGCGCTTCGGTTGTAAAGGAGGTGAATATTTATTCCGTCTCTTGCGGTAGGAAGATCCAGGATTGGTCGCGGCGCTGGATGCGGGCGAGGCCGAAGCGGATGAAGCGGGCGAGGAGGGTGATGGCGAGGGGACGGGGGAGGGGAGATGGAAGAGGGAAGAGGGAAGATGGAAGAGGGGGGAGAGTGGAGGGAGTGGTTTGGAGGCTGTTGGCAGCTTTCAGGAGGGGATTGAGGGGCAGGCCTTCGGGGTGTTGGGCGAGGGCGGTGAGGAGCTGGTGTTCAGCGGGGCTGTCGGCGTAGGCTTCGCCCTGCAGACGGGCTTCCTGTCGCCAAATGGCCAGGTGTACGGGCGAGGCGACGATGTTCTCGTCTGCCACGCGGATGTAGGCGGTCTTCTGGCCTTCCTCGAGGGCGAAGACGGGACGCTGGGCGGAGGGGGAGATGGTGCAGATGACAACGGTGCGGAGGCGTCCGCCGTGCGGTTCAGTGGGTACGTGCAGAGTCTCGAACTGGATGGTGGGCTCGGGGGTGCAGTATTTGCAGGCGGCGGCGTGCATCATGAAGATCTCTTCCTCTGAACGTACTCCGTGTATGGTGCCATCGTCGCGCACGCCGATGAGGAGTCGGCCGCCGTCGGTGTTGGCGAAGGCGGAGACGGAGCGTGCCAGCTTCACGGCGTCGGTGACTTTGTATTTGAAGTCTTGCTGCTGGTGCTCGCCCTGTGCGATAAGGTCGTCAATTTTCAAGGGGGGAATTTTGATTGGGGCCAATGGGGCTTATAGGGCCTATGAGGCCTATGGGGCCAATGGGCAATGCGCAGCCTAATTTTCAATTTTCAATTTCCAAAACCTGCCAGTTTCTTCAGATAATAGGCGCGGAGGTCGGCCCAGCGGTAATAGGGATGTTGCGTGGTGGGCACGGGCAGTGTTTGCTCGCGTTCGTTGAGCAATGCCTTGACGAGGATGTCGCCGGGGCGGCCTTTCTTGGGACGGTAGAAGATGAGCTGGATGTTGCAGCCCATGGGGAAGATGTTGTAGTTGCGCCAGGTGGCATCCAGCTCTTCGAGGTTCTCCACGCGTGCGCCGCAGGTTCCTAATTCCAGTAGGCAAGCGAGTGGCATCACGCAGACTTCGTGGCCGAAGCGCAGGGTGGCTTGAACCTGTTGGACGGTGTCGGCGGTGTGGATGATATTCTTCAGCAGCTCGGCCTGGCTGAAGGGCATGATGCCGCTGGTCTGCGGTGCGTGGCCGTAGCCTAAGTACCATTCCACATTACGGATGCGCCACTGGTCGTAGAGCTCCTGGGTGGTGAAGAGTTTCAGCAGGTCGGGCGCTCCCTCGTGGCTCTGCATATTGCTGGCGAGGTTGAAGAAATGGCGCATGAAGCTGCCTGCCTTCAGGCTGTCGGCCACCCACTGCGGGTCGTTGAAGAGTACGCCCATCAGTCGGTCGGGTTGTGTCCACTTCTCGCGCAGCTCGGCCTGTGGTGCCCAACGGTCCTGGTCGCGCAGGCGCTTGGGCCACGGGGCATTGAGGTAATACTGGAAGGCTTGGCTGACGTCGTTGTGGAAGATGGCGGTGGGGTTGGCGGCTGCCAGCTCCTCGCACTCGGCTTCCATCGAGAGGATGCAGCGGATGACGACGGTGCTGCGGGCGTTGATATGTACGCCTTTCTTCTTGAAGATCTGGGGGAAGTGCTCTGCCATGCGACGTCCGATGCCGTGGTGCTGTCGTTCGCCGACGGTGGTGAGGTCGCCCAGACGTCTGATGGTGCAGGGGTAGAACTTCTCCAGCTGTGCCAGCACCTCGTTGCCTTTGTTCGTGATCTTGCCCTGGGCCTTGGCCTTGCGCAGGATCTCGATGCTCTCCATGTATTCGTCGTCGCCGAGCAGCCAGCGGGCGCCATGACGGCCGTAGTGGCTCATGTAGTAGGGCTCGTAACCTTTCGGCGCGGGAGTCAGGGGTGCCGTGGCCGGATAGTTGTCGTAGTCCAGGTGGTTGCTGCCGCTGAGATACGGATTCTCCGCAATCTCCTCGCGTGCGCTCTTCTGAGCCGAGACACTGATGCATATCAGCATGAGTGCCAAGATTGATGCAATTCTGTTCACGATCATATGGGGATTTGACGATTTTACGATTTCACTATTTCACGATTATCGATGGAACTCTTAAACTCCTTAAACCTTTTAAACCTCTTAAACCCTAAACCCCAATTATACATTAATCAGGCACACGCTTCCGCAGTATTCCTCGCCGACTTCGAAGTCGGTGAAGTGGGCGTTGGAGGGTGGAGTGGGGAAGGGCCAGCGAAGCCCCTCGCCGGTGGCTTTGGCGAAGGCTTCTGCGCGACACCAGAGCTGTGCGAACAGTCGCTGGCGAGCTGTCTCGTCGGTACAGGCTGCCAGACGCGCACGATCGGTATCATTGAACATGCGGCGCACCAGCTCCGGACGGTAGCGCGTGATGTGCTGAATGTCGAGACCGAGGGGAATTGAAATATTGAAAAATTGAAATATTGAAAAATTGAAAGATTCTTCAAGCGTGCGCTCGACCTTGTCGCTTGATACCTCAAGAAACTCGCAGGGCGCCGAGCGGAAAGATTGTGAAATTGAAATATTGGAAGATTGAGATGTCGGTTGAATAGGGCTTGGAGGTGCGTCCGTAGAATCGCGGAATGGCTGCATCATGGCTGCTGCGACCATGCGGCCGGAGTGCGAAAGGTTGAAGTCAATATTTCCACCTTTCAATTTTTCCAAATTCACTACCGCTTCCGGCTTCCCATGTTCCCCTTCCGCATATTCCATGTCGTGTTCTCTCAGTCCCACTTCTTGCAGCAGGCGGTCGAAGAGCAGGGCGACGCCTACGGAGAGGGCGCGGTTGCGGAGGTTGCTGATGGCGGCGGCCTTTGCCTGTCGCTGGGGCGAGAGGGTGGCAGCCTGCTGGGTCAGCAGCACCTCGTCGGCCATCAGTTCCGACACGTCGGCCACCAGCAGATGCACACAGCATGCCGCCTTACCTTCCTCTGTCGCCTCGCCGGCGGGCAGAATCCTGTCTAAAACGATGTGATATCCGTCTTTCATGGCGCAAAGATAACTTTTCTCTGCCGAGTAGCCAAGAAAAACATGCAAAACCTGACCGGAGGACCTTTCTTTTCTTCTATTTTCTTGGTTGGCAAAGAAAAATAACCACCCGTTTGGGTGGCTACGAAGGTGGTGGATGGTAGCGGGACTCGGGATTGAACCGAGGACCTCATGATTATGAATCATGCGCTCTAACCAGCTGAGCTATCCCGCCATCAGGCATCGTTTTTGCGAATGCGGGTGCAAAGGTACGCAAAAGTTGAAAGTTGGGAGCTGAAAAGTTGGAAGTTTTTTACCTAAACAACCCTGTTTTAAGATTTATTAGCACTTCTCTTGCCTTTTCCCCACAAAAAAATCCCCACACGATGGGTGCGGGGATGATTTTCTGAGAGACTGTGAGCCTTAGGGCAGGCTGATAGCGCCGGAGGGGCAAGCATCTGCGCAGGTGCCGCACTCGGTGCACTCGTCGGGATTGATGCTGTAGATGTCGCCTTCAGAGATAGCGCCAACGGGGCATTCGTCGATGCAGGTTCCGCAAGCTACACAATCTTCGCCAATTACGTAAGCCATAGTTTGTTTAGAGTTTAGAGTTATTAATGAGTGTGTGATAATTGTATTATTATCGTTTCAACGCCGCGAAGGTACTTACTTTTGGTGATTCCTCAAAATTTTTTGAGATTTTTTTGCAGATGCAGTACCTAATTTTGGGTAGAAAGGGTTGCTGGGTGGTTATTTTGCTTTCTTTCGGAGGTTCAGTCGCAGCGTTCCTACGTAGCGACCGTTCTTTCCCATCTGATTGTCGGGCACCAGTTGTCCGCTGCTGTTTCTGAGGACTTCGGGGGCGGTGAAATAGGTGTGGCTGTGGCCGCCCAGCACGAGGTCGATATTATGTGTGGCGGCGATGAATTCCTCGTCGCTGACTCCGGTGATGTTCCACCCGAGGTGCGAGAGGCAGACAACCAGGTCGCAGCGTTCCACGTTGCGCAGGTAGTCGGCCACGGGTTGTGCGGCCGCGATGGGGTCGGTGAAACGGACGCCCGCACAGGTCTTGGCGCTGACGAGTCCTTCGAGCTGGGGGGAGACGCCGAGGATGCCGATCTTCACGCCTGCGCGTTTTATAATAATGTACGGGCGCACGAGGCCCTCGACGGGTGTGCCGCTGAAATCGTAGTTACAGCAGACAATGGGGAACTGGGCGAGGCGGAAGATCCGTGCCATATTCTCGAGCCCGAAATCGAATTCATGGTTGCCGATGGTGGCGGCATCATAGCGCATCAGGTTCATCAGTCCCACTTCCACGTCGCCGTGGTAGAGGGTGTAGAAGGCAGAACCCTGCGAGAAATCGCCGCAGTCCAGCAGCAACAGGTCGGGATCCTGCTGTCGCAACTGCTGCATCAGGGTCGCGCGCCGCAGGGCTCCTCCCTTGTTCGCGTGGGCGGTGTCGGGGATGAGATTGCTGAGGGGCTCGATGCAGGAGTGAGTGTCATTGGTGTGAACGATGAGGAGAGAGGTGGACTTGGCGCCGGTGGCAGCGGGGGCAAGGAGGGGGATCTCCGAGTCGGCGGCTGTCGCAATGGCGCTGGCGGCCTTTGCTGCAGGCTGCTGGCTGGAACCCTCTTCCACGACGATGCGTCCCTCGATGGCGGAGGTGGCCTGCTTGCCCTGGGCCTCGAGCAGTTGCAGTTGTGTCATCAGGGTTTCGCGTATGAGTTCTGTGGTGACGGTGCGTTCTATGGACTTGCGGAGGGCGTAGAGGCGGTCGTTGCCGTCGGCCAGATAGTCGAGGGTGGCGAGGGAATAGATGCTGTCGGGGGAGATGGGCTGTCCGCCAATGGTGGCGCTGCGTAGCTGTCCGTCGGCCGTGATGACCAGTCGTGCTGCGGCGCTGAGTCCCTCGCCATGAACGGCGGCAATGTTCTGCATCAGTTCCTGCACATCGGTGCCTCGCAATTTTAAGATGGTGAGTCGGTTGTCGAAGGGTGAGATGGCGAGGATGTCGCCCCGGCGAACAACGCCTTGCGGCATTGAGGCCCGAAGCCCGCCCATGTTGCACAGGCCAAAGTCCACAGTGTATCCGAGGCGGTGGGCGCCGTCGACGAGAGCGTCGGCCACCCAGTTGCTGAGCAGGCTCTCGGGCCTGCGACCGGGCATGAACTGTGCGCTGTGCCCCACCAGTGGCATCCTCAGACTGTCAACGCCGGCCAGGTAAGGGGTGATGAATTGCTGGGCGGCGGCCACGGGCTGGGCGTCGAGTGCTGCCGTTACCTCTATGCGGTGGGGTGCGATGCTCTGAAGCACGTAGTGCGAACTGCGGCAGCTGCTGAGCAGAAGCAGGAGGAGAAACGTTGAAACGTTGAAAGATTGAAAAATTGAAAAATGGAAATGTGGAAAGGGTCGTTTCATATTATTATGTGGCTGTTATGTACATTATTCGGGTGCAAAAGTAGGAAAAAAGGATGAGATAACGGCAGTCGAAGTGTAAATAAATCTTAAATTGCGGCCTCGCATACAAAAAACTCAGGGCGTAGGACTCATAACTCCCAACTTTTCCGTACCTTTGCGCCCGCTTTCGGCGTGGGTCGCTGGCAGGATGCAGAGTTCCCTGTTAAGCCCGCGCACGACGACAACAACAATTTAACCCATTTCAAGAACAATGGCAGATTTAATTAAAATTGCTGAAGAAGCATTTGCTACTGGCAAGTCGTTCCCCAAGTTCAAGGCTGGCGACACCGTGACCGTAGCTTACAAGATTGTCGAGGGAAATAAGGAGCGCATCCAGCTGTACCGCGGCGTGGTCATCAAGATCAGCGGCCATCAGGATCAGAAGCGCTTCACGGTTCGCAAGATGAGCGGCACCGTGGGTGTGGAGCGTATCTTCCCCATCTCGAGTCCGAACATTGACAGCATCACCGTCAACAAAGTCGGTAAGGTGCGTCGTGCTAAGCTCTATTACCTGCGCGGCCTCACGGGCAAGAAAGCTCGTATCGCCGAGAAGCGTACTGCTGCTCCCGCAGAGTAACAAGCAAACTGCAAAAGAGGGTGTGCCTGTCGGGTACACCCTTCTTTTTTATCACCCCGACCACTCTCATGGCCAGGGTGTTTTCTTTTTATGGATTGAAGTCAGAGGAACTGTGCCAGCACGCGCCAGACGCAGATGATGTGGCAGATACTGCCGGCGAGGACGAAGAAGTGGAAGAAGGTGTGGATGTAGGGACGGTTATGCGAGAAGGCGTAGACCACGGCGCCCGTGACATAGAACACTCCTTCGGCAACGAGCCAGTTGACGGCGATGAGGTCCACGCAATCCAGCAGGGGCTTGAAGGCCACGAGGACGGAGAGTCCCATGATGACGAAGCAGGCCGTCTCCACATAACTATGCTCCTTCAGGCCGCGAAAACTGACGACGGTGCCAGTGAGCGCGGCTGCCCACACAAAGATGAAAAGTCCCCAGCCCCACCAACCTGCATCGCGCATGGCGATGAGGGTTACGGGGGAATAGGAACCGGCAATGTGCCAGTAGATGGCGGCGTGATCCCAGCGGCGTAGCACCTCGCGGGCGTGCCACCGCTGTGGCAGGGCGTGGTAGAGCGTGCTGGTGATGTAGCTGCCGAGCATCCCTATCAGATATAGAATGACGGCCGCCGTGGCCCAGCCGTCGCGTGACTTGGCGCACCACACCAGAAACAGTACGCCGACAACCACGCCCAGGGCAATCCCTGCGGCATGGCTGCCCACGTTCCATCGTTCTTCTTTCTTTGTATATCGAATCATAGAATGAGTACCTTGCGGGTGGTGCCATCACTCATACGCAGCAAATTGATGCCTCGCTGGGGCTGAGTGATGCGGCGTCCGCTGAGGTCGTAGCGTTCGACGACTGTCGCTTTGGCATCAGGCTCCTGAACTCCTGTTGTCAGCCATTCCAGATCCGTTAGTGGCTCGACTAATATGCCGATGAGCGCAATGGTGTGCGTGAACCCATTGCGGAGTTCTGTTCTCTTGGCGGAAGAAGTGATGCTGAGTGTGTTGCCGTAGTCTCCGGCCACCGTGAAGTTTTCAGCAGCGAGTACCTTCTGTGGCTCGCCGTTGTATTCGATGGTCGCATCCACCTTATTCGTACGTGCCAAAGAAGTCTTTCCGGCAGAAGTCGTGGAACCGTCGTTATAGAAAACTCGGCAACTAATCCTGTTGTTGCAGGGATTCTCCTCGGTGGCCAGTGGATGACGGCCGGGGAACAGGATGTAGATATTGTAAGGTACTCCTGCCAGAAGATTGAGCGCGTAGTCTATGTAAGGGCTATCGTCGCCGTTTTCCAACAGCCACATGGGATTGCCAGAAGCATCGGGGTCGGCGGCGGTGATGACACCCCTATCAAGCAGATAGTACGTGCCAGCGAGGGTGGTGTCGTTGTGGGCATACCAGTTGAAGTAGTCGTTGACATCAAAGCGGTCGGTCAGGCGCACGGTGCCATCGATGCAGCGCAGAACCTCTCCGTGCCATTTGTTATAGACGTCGAAGCGGTCGGCCTCAGTGATATATCTGTTGATGAAATAACTGCGGTAGGCTGAGAGGTCTTCAGCTGTGCCTTCGTTCCTGAAGTACTGCGGCATGGCTTCTTCCAGCAACATGTTGAAGTCTTGTGTCCAGACAACGGCCTCGTTGCCCACCTGATAGCTTTGGGCTTCAGGGTATCTCGGCATCACTTCCTGCACATAGAGCTTGCTTGTCGGCAGGTCGATGGCATGGAGTGTCTTGCGTTCTGCCATCCCGTAGTGTTGCTTGAAAAATGACTCATACTCTTCCATCATGTAGTCGAAGACGTTGAGCTGTAGTCCGTCTTCAGCGAAGCTTCCGTACAGAGGCATGACTCGTGGCGCACGGATGGTGAGCTCACGCAAATACATTCCGCCCAGATTCTCGAGCGAGCCCGTCCAAGTACACGGCACTTCCAGCTTCTGCAACTCGTTGAAATGTTCGTTCATCACCCCGTTCTCGCCCGTGGCAGGGTAGTTGATGGTGAGTTCGGTCAGAGAGGGCAACACAGTGATGACTTCCTCGTCGGAGCCCACGATTGCCTTGCCTCCTCCTGCGACGTGGCAGTATGGATTGTCGGCAGGCAACGTCAGGCTCTGCAGGCTACTGCAGCCGTTGAAAGCCCTGGCGCCGATGGGACCGCGATACTGCGAAAGGTTGATGCCAGTCAGCTGGGAACAATAGGTAAAAGCGGAAGTTCCGATATTGGTTATTTCGCTCGAGAGGGGAATCTCGCGCAGGCTGCTGCAGTCATAGAAAGCCGCGTCGCCGATGGAGGTAAGTGGTGTCTCTAACGGCAGTTCGAGGAGCCTCCGGCATCCAAAGAATGTATTTGTTTCAATGGCGGTGATGCCCTGCAACTTATTATTCCCCAACGTATAAAGTCCGTCGCATTGGCTGAAGGAACCATTGGCGAGTTGCGTCAGCCCGGCAGGCAAGTCCAGATGTCCCAGCGACGGGCAGTTCGAGAAAGCCCTCTGGCCAATGGATGTGACGCCCGCAGGAATCTGAATGTAGGTGGTCGAAGAACAGCTTTCGAATGCTCCGCTACTAATGACAGTGATGGTCTTCGGCAGCCCAATGGCAGGCAGATATTTTCCTGCGAAGGCGTTGTCGGCCACAGCGGTTACGGTATAAGTAGTGCCCTCGTGGCTCACTGTTTCAGGCACGTTAGCGATTACTTTGTCGAGCGAGCATCCGGCCACTGCCAGCTGGTTGCCATCGAGCACCTGATACGTGAAGTCACCCTCGGTGAAGGTCGTCTGCGACTCAGCGGCGGTCGTAGCCGCGAGCGCTATACAAGCGATGAAGATATGCTTTTTCATAACGATTATCATTTTCAAAATTACCAAATATCTTCTGGAGTTTCAGGATTGTCGTAAACTTCCTTGGGACACCATTCGATGTAGTCGAGGTAGAATTGTTTTTCATAATTATCCAGTGCATTCTCGAAGCGCAGGTAGAGCTGCTGTCCGGCTTCCACCTTGCCTTCCCAGAGGACGCGGCGCAGGCTCCTCTCATTGCGACGCAAGGCATCACCACTACCAGGTTGGGCTGAGTAGCTGTTGGAGCCCTTCATATATCCTCGCTCATGCAGGCGCACGTCAACGGAGCGGTCATACACAGGGTCGCCCGTATCAGCCTCCCAACCAATGCTTTTCTGAAAGTTTCCATAGGAGGTGTTTAGTGTAGTGCCCGACTGTCGCATATCCACCGTGCTGACGAAGGGGAGGCTTTCCGGGTCAGCGCCTAACGACATCTGCACGATGGTGCGGGAATTGGAAGCGCTCTGCATGGCGATGCGTAGTTCGTAGGTGCCGTCGGCAGGCACGGGTGGCAGCTTCAGTGTGATGTCAAACCGCCCTATGCCCATGAACTCATCGCCTTCGTAGTTCATCCAGTTGTTGTTCAGTCCGCTGAGGTAGTAGAAGCGGGATCCCTCGCCAATATACAGGTTATCGAAGTAGGGGTATTCTCCGCTCGTGGGGAAGCCTTTGTCGCGAGGGTGGCCGTAATAGAAGGAGGTCATGGGACGGCGCATATCGTTGTTTGCCATTTCAGGCAGCAGCACCCCGACGTCGAAGCGCATGCGTTGGTTCTGCAGCTGGCGGCAGATGTTCTCCGTGCAGGCGAGCACCTGTGGCAGGGGATAGATGTATCCGTTGTGGGCGGCTACGGGTTCTCCTACTCGGATACCCTCGTTCTCGCCTACTGTCAGGCTCTTGCCTCGCAGGGGCTGGAAAGCACCGCTTTCGTGGTAGTCGTTGATATTTTCACCCCCGGGGCCAAATTGTCCGCGGCCGTTGCGTAGCACGGGAAAGCGATTGAGGCAGATACCTTCGCTCTCAGCGCTCTCGAAGGCTTTCAGCAAACGGGGGCGTCCCAGCGTGGTGTAGATTTCCTCCACGGCGATGGTAAAATTTTTGGAAGTCATCCAGTTATAGCCCAGCTCATTGTAGTGGATGACCAGCTTATCCTTAGCCAGCTTCTGCGGCAAGATGTGGTAGGTGACGAACTGGTAGAGGGCGTTGTCTTCGCTGGAGTACTGGTCGTTGGTGTTGCCCTCGCTGATGCCCTGCTCTATGAGGTAGTTCTGTACGTCGGCGGGAGTGATATCACTGGCGGCCTTGCCCAATTGCTGGCTCCAGACGGCATCGGTCTCGGCAAAGATGGTGAAGCCGTAGTAGCGGTGCTCGGGGATGGTGCCCGTTTGGGGGCCTTCTGTCTCAATGTTGATGATGTCACAAACTTTGCCTGTCAGGTAAGCCTCTTCGTAGGCCTCATCGCGAATGAGGCTGAGTCGTTCGTTGAGTCCGCAGGCCTCCACCAAGCGTGCGAAGACGCTGTAGTTCCCCTCGGTGAGCAGGGCGTTGACGACGGAGGAGTCGTCGGTCTGTGCCTTGGCGGCCGGGGCGAGGGTCAGCAGCCAGAGGGCGATATGTAGGATTCTTGCTTTCATAGTCATATCTGTGTGTATCTGTTGAATGAAGATATAGGTTATTCTGCTTTGTAGTTGAGCACGCCGTCAATCTGATGGATGACACCCGTGGCATATTCGTTGAGCAGGATATTGTTCATCGTGCTCTGTCCGGTAGGGCTCGTTTCCTTATAGTTTCTGACACAGCACATGTCGCGTACGAAGATGTTCTTGTGGGCATCGAGGACGTGGCGGGTGTTGCCGACTTCGTCGGTCACGCTGAGTTGTCCCCTACCACTACTTTTCACCTGTAGCGTGGGTGTGCGCAAAGACTTGGGCAGCACCAAGGCGGTCTTGTGTGTGCGCTCAAAGGGCAGTTGGTCGGCAATCTCCACTCCGAACTGTACGTGAGCACGGACAAAATTAAGAATCGTCTCGACCTTGCTGTTGATGCGCAGACTGTCTTCGCCAGACATCCCGTTTTCTGTCCCTTGGCACGCCTCGAGGTCGGCAGCCACTTCCTCCCACGTGCTGAGGTGTCCGGCCGCAATCTCCTGGTCTATGGCCTCATTCGTGGGCACGAAGAGGGTGAAGGGCATTCCTTTAACGTAATTCAGGTTAAGGTCATTGCCGCCCATTTCCACGAAGGGCTTCATGCTTTTTATTAGATTTTCACGTGTTTGAGCACGATAATTAGATGGTACGATTTGATTCAACACTTCCTCGTCAGGCATACACAGATCGAGGAATCTGCGGAAGGGATTGGCCTCCGTCTCGTCGGCAGAGAGGACGGCGTAAGCTGAAAGCGGAGTGGCATCCATCGGGGAATCGATGCGGTAGATCCATCCCCCGTCCTGTGCGCGTTGATCCTTAATGTTGCATCGGTCCAAGGGCAGAGGCTTGAATCCTTCGGGGAATCCTTCGGAGTCAGCCGGTTGCATCGTGGTGATACCTCGTGCCTGGTTCCAGAGCTGGAAAGTGCCCTGCACGGCTTTCAACTGTCCGTCTTCGACTACCACTCGCACGATGCTACCGTCGGTGGCCTGAAAGTATTCGTTGCCGCTGAGCAGGCCTAAGGTTCCGTCCTCAGGCCGATGGATAATAAGGTGCGAACGAAGCATGATACTTAGGCGGTTGGTGAGTTCCTCCTGTCCGGCTTGGATAATATTATAGCACTGTCCAATTGTACCAGTTTCGGTATCATACGGATAACAAATTTTGCCAGTCATAAGAGGGAATCTACCGGTTCCCAAGTACTTAAAGTTAAGCATCCTCGGGTGTTGGCTCGCCAGGCTGACGATATCCACCCACTGCGCCAACGCCTCATCATCGGGCACCAGCAGCGAGCAGTTCAGCTGGCGGTGTTCAGGCACGTAAGCATAGAAGTTCATGTGCATCATGTCTTGGGACTCAATCGTTCCGTCCCTAAAGGCCCAGTTGTAAATCTGTGTTTCCTCGGCCCACTTTTGCATATAGCGTGCAAGTCCCACTTGCTCGTTGAGCCGAATGGCATCCATGGCGCTGAGGGGGATGCGATAGCTCTTGTCGTCGGCCATTCGCAATGTCAGCGTCGAAAGGTCGGCGCTCAGGTGCCACTCGCCGGGCCGCACCACGCGGTAGTCCTTGCCCTGAATCTGCCACGTGAGGTAGGGGTAGTCTTCGTACTCCTCGGGCAGTTCGGGTGTCGCTGTGGAAACGGGAGCGCCGAGATAGCGAATGGACGACAGCTGCGCCATCGCCATACTCCAAACGGGAGTTCCTGCTGCGTCGCACATCACCAGAAACGTCCTGTAATAATCGCTTTGCGGCGCATAGATGGTCATGTTGCCGCTCAGCAGCACCTGTTGCGTGTCGCCGTAGATGTCCGTCACTTCCATCGTGACGTCACTCTGCGCCATCGCCGTACCAGCCATTAGGAAGGCCACTGCTGTGGCGAGGCATCTTTTGAAGAAAACATGAATAAAATACTTCATACGCAATAGATTTTGGTTGTTTCATTTGGATTTCCTTTGCAAATTTACAGATAATTTCTAAAACATAGGCAAAAAAAGGCGAAAATCTTTCTAAAACATAGGCAAAAGTATCAATTTCCTCACATTATTTAGCCAGACTTGTCTATGTATACGGCATAAAATCTAATGATATATCATATTTGAACAGACTTATGTGAGCTTTTCGATATTACTATTCATTTTCTGTGTCTATTTGGTTCCAGAATCAACGAACCTCGGTCATATTGCTGCTTTCTATTCTTTTTTCCTCTTCTTTTATTTCTTTTTGCTATTTTTTCTTGGTCAATTCACTACTTATTGCTACTTTTGCAGCGTAAAAGAAAGGATTGGAATGACATGCGAAAGGCATTACACATCTTATATTATATAATAGGTGTGGCTCTGATGGTAGGCTGCATGGACAAAGGCACGGGCGTCAACCATGTGCCGCATCCGAAAGACACGCTTTATACCCAAGAGGCGGCAATGTCTATCTATGCCTATCAGCCAGTGAGGGCACTGCAGATCCTTGATTCGGCAGTTATTGTGGGGAATATCAGTGAGTTGCGCGCCGACATGCTCAGGGCCAGGATTTATAGTGCAAACTTGATGAGGCACGAAATCGACTCGCTACTCGGCGGGAAGGAGGATGTTTGTCTGGACACGGCACGGGCCATTGGCGAGCGGCTGCTCAGGCATGACTCCGTAGTGGCCGATCTGAAGAAACAGCATGATGTACTGGATGTATTGGTATATACCGCTCGGTTGCAGCAGGATACGTTGGGATGGATACAACTGTCGCGCAAGCTCGTTGACGTGTGTCGCCAGCTGAGTCCCGAGGCAGAGGCCGACGCCCTGCGCTCGGAAGCGGAAATTGGAGCAGCACTCTGTTGTTTGGGAGATTATGAGCAGGGAATGGCAAAACTCGACAGTGTCATAGATGTACTCCGCAGTTTCACCCCTGGCTTCTCACCAGGCTTCCGTTTCAATGAGCTCGATGCCCTGATTATCGCTTTGAAGCGGAAGATAATGATTCTCAGCATGCTCGACCGTGATGCCGAGACGTTGCCCCTGGCCCGCAGTATCATAGAACATCTTAACGACTATGAACAGCATCCTGCGGCCTACCACGATGGTAGCCACCGTGAGCCGCGTGACTCCATTAGTAGGGGCGACTACATCCGCTTCTACCGCAGTCAGGCGCAGAACTTCACCACAGCAGCCTACACCGCATTGGGCGAGCACGGCAACATGATCTCGGCTTACACCCAGATCGAGCGCAGCGTGCGCGAGGCCACGGCCCGCGAGCACATCGCCCGCTACCATGCCCTGCAGCTGCGCATGGAGGCCGAGCGCCAGCAGGTAAAGGCCGCCCGGGCGAACCGGACAGCTGTCGGCGTCGGCATCTTTGCCCTGCTGGTCATCGTTTTTGCCTTTCTGGTCATTTACCAGAACAGGGCTATCAGACATAAGAACCGCCTGCTGGCCCAGCAGATTACAGAGACGATGAACTATAAGAAACAGTATTGGGAGGAAAGACGGACGCATGCACCAAAGACCTCGGAGGCCGAGCCCGATCTCAACTCCCTCACCGACGAGCAGCTGTTCCAGTATCTCAATGATGTCATTATCAGCGAGCGGTTGTTCCTTGATCCCAAGTTCGAGCGTCAGACTATCATGGATCGCTTCCAGTTATCGAAGGAGCGTGTCGGTGCCGCATTCTCGAAGGGCAGCAAATATGTGAAACTGACCAGCTACATCCTTCAGCTGCGTCTGGATTGTGCCGCCCGCCGGCTTATCGAGCAGCCGGAAAAGAGTATTGTCGAGATTGCCGATGAATGCGGTTTCGGCAGTCACACTTACTTCAGCGACCGCTTCCGTCAGCATTTCGGCATGTCTCCCTCCGACTTCCGTCGGGATGCATTGGAAAGCGAAGAGGCTTGAAGCATGCCAAGAGAACGATAATTCAACTCTTTTAGGCTATCAATTTTGTCTAAAGGGCTATAGATTTTGTCTTTTTCCTATAAATCTTATCATAAAACCCTTTAAATCTTGTCTGTGCTCTTTCGGCGCAGACCTTTATTATATAATAAATAGGTAACTTTGCAGCGCAATATCGTAATGAATGCATTAGTTTTGGTAGGGCTTTTTTTATCGCCGTCAGGCGCCAGCCCATAGAATATTGTTAGAAAGGAAAATTGGTTAGCCGTGCTTTCGCTGAGATGAGTGACATGGGGAGCAAGACCCCTCACGGCTTCGAACTCCCGCAGACATATGCGGAAGTACCGCCCAACAAACTGATGGACTTATTTTTTATAATGTTTCGTCGCCGAGGCCGTGAGGCTGCTAGGCGACGTTTTTTATTCCATACTTTTCATGGATTGAAGTTGAGCTCTCAGGAATAATATTAGGCATCAAGTTTGAAAAAACTTGAAAAAGAGGACGTGATATGTAGATTTCCCTGCACAAACAGGTGAGGATTGGTGAAAAAGCTGTATCTTTGCGGCCGAAAATGCGATAACAAGTACCTAAAGCAAAACTTAACCCAATAAGTATCTATGAAAAAAACGGTATTACTACTTCTTATGCTTGCCCTGACTGTGGGCATCCATGCCGAATCCATCACCCGCGAACAGGCTCAGCAGCGTGCCGAGCAGTTCCTGCAGAGCCGTAAGGGTGCCAAACGGCTGTCGTCGGTAAAGGACCGCAGGCGGCTGTCTCCCCGCCACGGGGCTCCGGCTAATGCCACTGAACTCTATTATGTCTTTGACCGCGGTGAGGATGAGGGATTCATCATCGCTTCCGGCGACGACCGCACGGAGCCCGTGCTGGGCTACTGCGACCAGGGACACTTCGACTACGAGGCGTTGCCGGATGCTATGAAGGAGTGGCTGGAAGGTTATGCCGAGGAGTTGCAGTATCTGCAGCAGGCTCCTCAGGCAATGGCGGCAGCTGCACTTCCCACTCATCCAGCTGTTGCTGCCCTGATGACGACAAAGTGGAATCAAGGCGACCCCTTCAACCTCTATTGTCCCGACTTCTTTGGACACGGCCGTTCGGTTACCGGCTGTGTGGCTACGGCAATGGCACAGGTGCTCTACTACAATCGCGCCAAGTCCACCAATGTCACACTGGCCGACATGCCTGGCTGGACAGGTCGCAAGAAAGATCCGGATACGGGCGAACAGCTGCAGAACGAAGGCGTGCCGGCTGGTGCCGAAATCGACTGGGCGAATATGATAGACAACTATAACGACGGCAAGGGCACTACAAAGCAGAAGCAGGCTGTGGCCTGGCTGATGCATTTGTGCGGCTCGGCCGTAAAGATGGATTATTCGAACAGCGGTTCGGGAGCCTACTCCAGCGACGTGCCTACAGGCTGTATCCAGTATTTCGGCTACCGCAATGACTGCCAGGCTATCTGGCGCAGCAGCTATTCGGCTGTGGAATTCGATGCCATCATCTATGATCAGGTGGCCCACCGTCTGCCGGTGTATATGTCTGGCGGCGGCCATGCTTATGTCTGCGATGGCTATGACGGTAACCGCTACTTCCACATCAACTGGGGTTGGGGCGGCGGTGGCCCCGACGGCTACTACCTGCTGGCGAAGCTGACTCCCGGTGAGGACGGCATCGGCGGCAACGGCGGTTTCGGCTACAGTTCTGGCCTTGGAGCCGTCATCAATATGGAACCTGCGGAGTTCGGCGACAAGGCGGTGCTCTTTGCGAATGCTACGGCCAAGAAACTCTGTGTGGAGAACTGGGATAAGAACGGCGACGGCGAGCTGAGCTTTGATGAGGCTGCTGCCGTGAAGGATATCGGAACGGTCTTCCAGGATCAGCGCATTACGACGTTCAATGAGCTGAGTAACTTTACGGGACTGACGAAGATTCCCGACGATGCCTTCTCGGGTTGCACCACGCTCACAAGCCTGTTGTTGCCAGAGAATATCAAAGAAGTGGGAGCGCGCGCCTTCAGCGGTTGTCGTGTGCTGACCTCCGTGGAACTGCCTGAAGGCGTGGCGGCGCTGGGCGAAGAAGCGTTCATGGGATGTCGTGCTATCAAGGCTTTCGGCATCAACGACAAGATTACCGCCATCAAGGCCCGCACCTTCAAGGGTTGTGCCGCACTCTCCGCCATCACTCTGCATGCCGGCATTCAGAGCCTGGGCGATGAAGCCTTTGCCGAGTGCACGAAGCTGCTGAACTTCACCGTGGAGAGTACGACTCCCCAGAATATCCAGCTCGGACAGAACGTCTTCAGCGGCATGAAGCTGGCCTCTGCCACCTTGAATGCGCTACAGGGAACTCGTGAGTTCTTCGAGAATGCCGACCAGTGGAAGGAATTCGGAAATATTCACCTCGCCCGCACCATCGGCGACGACAAATACATCGCACTGACACCCGGCCGGGAGGTGTATCTGTGGAACGTAGGTAAGAAGAGCTACCTCTCGAAAGGCGAATACAACGACGTCCAGAATGTGCTGAGCGAGGAGCCTATGCGATTCATCATCTACGAGGGTGAGGACGAGCATCAGGGACTCTACTATATTTACTGTCCCGACGTCACTTCCACGAACAAATATACGGGCCGCAAGACGAATAATGCCAAGCTCGGCGAAAACGTGAAGTACACCGTGGTCAATGCCAGTCTCAACGACAACGCCTACTGGACGGTGAAGAAGGTGTCAGAAGGTGTCTATACCTTCCAGGTGCCCGAGGGCGACAGCAACTATGATGCCAACGCCTACTGGGGCATACAGTTCGACCACGAGAACCACTATCTGGAAGAGGGCAGCAGTACGATGGCAACGTATTTTGATGTGCCCTACCAGGGTCATGAGGCAGACTGCCAGTGGATGTTTGTGGACTATCTGGAGACCTACGGAATCGTCCCCGCCGCAGAGAAGCTGGAAGAGCTGCTGGCTAAGGCAAAGGCACAGAAGGTCGATGCCACCCGTGAGCAAAAGATTTACGATGACCTGAATTCCACGTATGACGACCTCATCCGTGCCCAGAGCTCGCTGCGCAAGAAACTGGGTATCATCACCTGCAGCGAAGAGACGCTGATGGAGATCTGTCTTGAGAACTGGGATATCGACGGCGACGGAGAATTCAGTAAGGCTGAGGCCGAGATGGTCACAAATATCGGCGATAAGTTCAGGGGGCTGTCTAAGGTGAAGGACTTCACGATCCTGAAGAACTTCGTCAATCTGACGAACCTGCCCAGCGCCGCCTTCATGGATTGCTCGGCGATGGAAACCATCGAGCTGCCTACTTCTCTGACAACGATTGACAAGCAAGCCTTCTCGGGCTGCAGAAAGCTGAAAGAGATCATCCTGCCGGAATATGTCGTCACCATCAATGCCAACGCCTTCGAGAGCTGTGCTTCGTTGCGTACCGTGACGATGTCCAATCCGGAACCGGAGAATGTGTCAGTGGACAGCAAGACCTTCACGGGTCTTACCTACAGCCGCTTAACCCTGCAAGTGCCTATCGGCACCAAGGAACGTTATGAGGCCATGAACGTTTGGAAGCGGTTCGGCACGATTGTTGAAGTGCGCACCCGCACCTATCCGAAGTATTCGCCCATCGAGCTGAATACCGACGGCTATATATATAATATAGGTACGCGCATGTACCTCTGCGGCGGCGAGGCCTATGGCACCCAGGCCGTAGTGGGCAGTCAGCCGTATGTCTATCAGTTCCGCAGACAGAGTTCGATGGGCGAGGGAGTGTACTATCTGTACAGCGATGATACTCCGAATACCAACCACATCTTCTTCCGCACTTCTACGGACGGCAATGTGGGACAGGGCGTCAAGGCCTGCTTCATCGACGGCCCCACCAGTCGTCTGACCGACAAGAGCGCCTGGTGGCAGCTCACAGCCGTAGAAGGACTGGAGAATATCTATACGTTCTCCACTCCGTCAACCATCAAGGCGGATTACGTGGAAGGCGAAGTCCTGGGTATTCAGAACGATCATAAAACCAGCGCCGCAGACGATATCACCTGGGGCACCTACTGGGATATCCCTTATGAAGGGCACGAGCGCAACTGCCAGTGGGCTTTCATCGCCCTTAGTGACGTGAAGGCGGCAGAACAACTCGACGCGGATGTCGCCGACCTGAAGCGGCTCATTAAGCTGGCGAACGACAAGTCCATAGATACTCAGGCCGAGCAAGCCGTCTATGACGATATCACCGCATCGGCCGAACAGGTGGCAGCCACCGTGCGCGGCTTGCGCGATAAGCTCCACCTCATCAGCTTCGACGACAAGGAGGCGAAGCGTCTGTGTGTGGATAACTGGGATGTCGATGATGACGGCGAGTTGAGCTACGACGAGGCTGCTGCGGTAACTGATATCGCGAATGTCTTCAAGGGCAACAGCACGATGCAAAGCCTCGATGAACTGCAGTACTTCACAAGCCTCACGGAGATTCCTGCGGGGGCCTTCCGCTCATCGACCTTCGTCTCGATTTACCTACCGAAGAGTGTGAAGACGATTGCTGACGGAGCCTTCACCAGCTGCAAGGTGAAGTACGTTGCTCTCCTGGCAGAGGACGCACCTGTCGGCGTCAGCTCTCCCGGTCTGGCTAAGACGGCAACCCTCTTTGTGCCGAAGTCGATGCTTAGCGCCTACGAGGCCCATGAGGTTTGGAGCGCTTATGCGCAGACCGAGTACACCGGAGTGCCCACCGTGACTCCGAATCCCGGCGAACGCAACTATGGTTACTCCAATACCAAGCTGACCTACTCTGTCACAGGAGCACCGATTAACGGAGAGCCTGTTCTCAGCTGTGAGGTCGAGACGACCTCGCCGGTGGGTGAGTATCCTATCGCTATCGAGGCAGGAACCATAACGACTTCGAATGTTCAGCTGGTGGCTGGCGTCTATACGGTCAAGCCCGCTCCGCTGACGGTAACCGCAAAATCCTATACCCGTGAGATTGGAGAGGCGAATCCGGAGTTCGAGTACGAAATTAAGGGATTCCGCAACAAGGAGACCGCAGAGGTGCTGATTCAGCTGCCCGTCGTCGAATGCGATGCCACCCCCGACAGCCCGTGGGGCGAATATGAGATCCGTGTGAGTGGAGGACAGGCGCAGAACTACGCCTTCGAATACATCAACGGAACGCTCACCATCAACCCGCCCGTCGGAGTGAGGGATGTCGCAGGAGACAAGGTCGCTAATGGTAAGGTCTATGATCTCAGCGGACGTGAGGTCGTGAATGGTAGAACGGGAAAGAAGAAATCCATCTACATCATCAACGGCCGCCGCGTAGTCCGATAGTTCGCGTGGCGACGGCCTCGCAACCATAGAAAACATTTAGCCCAGGGTCATTGCCCTGGGCTAAGTGTTTATAGAGGAGGGTCAGAAGACCCCGGTTATTCATGTGTGTGAACTTATGCTTCGTCCTTCTTGGCATCCAGCGCCTCGGCGATTTTTGCCTCAATCTCCTCGCACAGCTCAGGATTGTCGCGCAGCACCTTCTTTACGACATCGCGGCCTTGACCAATCTTCGAGTCGTTGTAGCTGAACCATGAGCCGGACTTCTTGATGATATCGTATTCCACGCCGAGGTCCACAATCTCTCCAGCCTTGGATATACCTTCGCCGAAGCTGATTTCGAATTCAGCCTTGCGGAAAGGAGGAGCGACCTTGTTCTTGACGACCTTCACACGTACGAGGTTGCCGATAGCCTCGTCGCCGTCCTTGATGGTCTGGATCTTGCGGATGTCCATACGTACGCTGGAATAGAACTTCAAGGCGTTGCCACCAGTCGTGGTCTCGGGATTGCCGAACATCACGCCGATTTTCTCGCGCAGCTGGTTGATGAAGATGCAGCAAGTCTTGGTTCTGGAGATGGTGGCCGTCAGCTTGCGCAGGGCCTGACTCATCAGACGGGCTTGCAGTCCTACCTTGTTATCACCCATGTCGCCGTCGATCTCGGCTTTCGGGGTGAGGGCTGCTACGGAGTCTATGACGACGAGGTCCACGGCGCTGGAGCTGATGAGTTGGTCTGCGATGGCCAGTGCCTGCTCTCCGTTGTCGGGCTGAGATATCCATAGCTCTTCGAGGTTCACACCCAGCTTCTTGGCATAGGTGGGGTCGAAGGCGTGCTCTGCATCAATGAAGGCGGCGATGCCACCAGCCTTCTGCGTTTCAGCGATGGCGTGAATGGTCAGCGTGGTCTTACCAGACGATTCGGGACCATAGATCTCGATGATGCGTCCACGGGGGTAGCCGCCTACGCCCAGCGCGTGGTTCAGTCCGATACTTCCCGTGGGGATGACATCGATTTTCTCAGCGGGCTCAGCGCCTAGACGCATGATGCTTCCCTTGCCGAAGTCTTTCTCAATCTTCTTGGTAGCCATTAACAAGGCCTCCAACCGCGCAGTTCTTTCGTCGATGGGTTTTTCTTCTGTTTTTGCCATTAATCAATATTTTGGGGTTTAATAAAATTATTTGGGGCTCATGGGGCTTATGGGACTTATGGGGCCAATGGGACTCATGGGACTGCATTATAGTTCCAGGTCCACATCGTGCAGCTCGTGCCAGGGCAGTCCCTGCTTGTTCAGTTGTTCCATGAAGGGATCCGGGTCGAACTCTTCTACGTTATGTACTCCGGGCTTCACCCATTGTCCCGTGAGGAACATCATGGCACCAATCATGGCGGGCACACCGGTCGTGTAGCTGACACCCTGCATACCTGTTTCTTCGTAGGCGGCACGGTGTGAGCAGTTGTTGTAAACGTAGTAGGTATGTTCCTTGCCGTCCTTGCCAATACCTCTGATGCGGCAGCCGATAGAGGTCTGGCCTTCGTAGTTCTCGCCCAGGTCTTGAGGATTGGGAAGTACTGCCTTGAGGAACTGGAGGGGCACGATTTTCACCTTCGCTGTTCCTGTGCCGTCGGCCAGGGGGGCCTCGTACTCGATTTCGTCGATACGGCTCATGCCGATATTCTGAATCACTTCGAGGTGCTTCAGATACTGCTGACCGAAGGTCATCCAGAAGCGTGCCCGCTTAATCGTCGGGTAGTTGATGACCAGCGACTCGATTTCCTCGTGGTGCAGCAGGTAGCTGTCGCGCGGCCCAATCTCAGGATAAGTCAGGTCCTTGTGGATCTCCAGCGGTTCTGTTTCCACCCACTTGCCGTCTTCCCAGTACAATCCCTTCTGCGTAATCTCGCGGATGTTGATTTCGGGGTTGAAGTTGGTGGCGAAGGCCTTGTGGTGGTCGCCGGCGTTACAATCGACGATGTCCAGATACTGTATTTCCTGGAAGTGGTGCTTGGCGGCGTAGGCGGTATAGATAGAGGTCACGCCAGGGTCGAAGCCGCAGCCGAGGATTGCCGTGAGCCCGGCCTTCTCGAAGCGTTCGCGGTAGGCCCATTGCCACGAGTATTCAAAGTGTGTCTCGTCCTTCGGCTCGTAGTTAGCTGTGTCGAGGTAGTTGCAACCCGTCTGCAGGCACGCTTCCATAATGGTGAGGTCCTGATAGGGTAGGGCGAGGTTCACGACGATGTCCGGCTTGTAGCTGTTGAACAGTTCCACCAGCTCGGGCACATTGTCGGCATCCACGCGCGCGGTCCTTATACCTTTATAGCCCGTGGCGGCTTCCACGTCGGCAGCCAGCTTATCGCACTTCGCCTTGGTGCGCGAGGCAATCATGATTTCAGTAAACACGTTGGGGTTTTGAGCCACCTTGTGTGCGGCTACCGTAGCAACTCCTCCGGCGCCGATAATCAATACTTTTCCCATATTTAAAAGTCAATTAGGGACTGGTTAGTTCACCTTGAAGGGAGAGATGGGAGCATTGGATGCAGAAGCGTCCTCGGCCAACTTGATGGGACCGAAGTTCTTCTCGAAATTAGCTACGTTCTGCTCCAGCAGACGCATCAGGCGCTTGGCCTGAACCGGCGACATGATGACCCGGCTCTGGACGTTGGCGCGTGGCATCCCAGGGTGATGAAACACGAAGTCCATAATGAATTCCGTGGGGGTGAATCCCATGATTGCGAGATTGGAATAAAGTCCTTTCTCGACTTCCGGGGTCATGTTCACTTGAACCTGTCCCGGCTTCTGTTCGTTGTTATTTGCCATAAGTGGGTTTAGAGTCCGAGTTTCTGCTTAGCAGCTGCAGCAGCGTTGTCGATAGCCTCGTTGGCCTTGTCCTTAGCCTGCTGTTGTGCTGCAGCGGCGGCCTCTTGTGCCTGTTGCTGTGCGGCGGCAGCAGCCTGCTCGGCAGCAGCCTTGGCAGCTTCGGGAGCAGCTTCAACAGCAGCCTGTGCTGCATCGACGGCAGCCTGAGCGGCAGCGGCCTGCTCGGTAGCGGTGGTTGCTACGCCATTAGCGGCGTTGGTCACGGATTCGATGATACCTGCGGGCACACCTTCCACAGCACTAATGGTTTCGGTGATTGTTGTGGAGGCACCGATGGCTTTCAGCTTCTCAGCATTAGCGTTGATGAAGTTGCTGATGGTCTCGATGTAGGTCTGAGCAGCAGCCTCGTCGCCCTGGGCGATGAATTCTGCTACCTTCTGGGCAATCTGGTCGCCGATGGCCTTGATTTGATCTTGGTCAGCGTTCTGGATTTGTTCCTGAAGGAGGGCGATAACGGCTTGTGCCTGTTCTACGGCGGGAGCGTTTTCTCCTACAGCGGCTTCGGCAGCGAGGCTGTCGAGTTCAGAAGTGGCACTGGTGGTCTTGCTTCCACAAGAAGCGAAGCTGATGGTTGCAGCAGCAACGATGAGAGTCAGAATCTTTTTCATTTTGCTTTTCTTTTTTAATAAGGATTATGAATAAAGTGAACTTTTCTGTAGGGGTAAATGGCCTGAAATGGCCAAATCCGCGACAAATGTAGCTTAAAAGTCCGAAAGCAGAGCAAGATTTATGCTAAAATGTGTGAAGTTCTCTTATTTTGCACTATCTTTGTGCCGTTTTTATGAGAAATAGGGTTAGAAATATCCTTTTTTGCGTCGGTTTGACGGCTGTCATAGTGATGCTGTTGACCTTCGATGTAAGTTGGTCTGCTTTGTGGGCCAACATTCAGCGGGCAGGCTACTGGCTGGTAGCTATTGTGGTGTTGTGGGTGGTGCTGTATGCCATGAATACGGTCACCTGGCGCATCATCCTCGGCGAGAGCGGCGAGGTGCCCATCGGCTTCCTGCGACTGATGAAGATCACGGTCTCGGGCTTTGCCCTGAATTATGCCACGCCGGTGGGCCTGCTGGGTGGCGAACCCTATAAGATCATGGAACTGACACCTTATGTGGGTGTCCAGCGGGCGACCTCGTCCGTGGTGCTGTTCGCTATGATGCATATCTTCTCGCATTTCTGGTACTGGCTGACGGCTGTCGTGCTGTGGCTGGTACTGAAGCCGTTGGGAGGTGGAATGGTTACGGTACTGGTGTTGACCACGCTGTTTTGCCTGGCTGCCATCTACCTGTTCCTGCGCGGCTACCGCTACGGACTCATGGTGCGCCTGGTACGTTGGATGACGAAGGTGCCTGGCCTGCGCAGTTGGGCCACTCGTTTTTCCGAGAATCATGACGAAGACCTGCATCGCATCGACGACCAGATAGCCCAGCTTCATAGCCAGAGCCGTGTGACCTTTTACGCCAGTCTGCTGCTGGAGTATGTGGGTCGTATGATGCAGTCGCTGGAAGTCATGTTCCTGCTGGTGCTCATGGGCTCCTTGCTGAGTTGGTCGACCTACGCGGATAGCGTGCTTATCCTGGCTTTCACCAGCCTGCTGGCGAACCTGGTGTTCTTCATCCCCCTGCAGCTGGGCGGTCGCGAAGGTGGCTTTGCGCTGTCCACGGGTGTGTTGGGATTGTCGGGTGGCACCGGGTTATTCATAAGTATCATCATTCGTGTCCGGGAACTGTTTTTCACAGGGTTGGGCGTGATGATGATTAAAGTGAAGAATGAGAACGTGAAATGTTGAAACATTGAAAAGTTGAAAATTGGAAAATAAACATACTTTCTGGGATAATGTCCGCGCGACGATGAAGTCGGAGGATACGGAAGGGCGTTTCGAACTGCTGTTCACACGCACTCCCGGCTACCTGTGGGCCCAGTTCTTCCGTGTCCTGCACATCCATCCCATTGCCGTGACGCTAATAAGTATCGTTCTTGGCGTTGCCTCTGCGTTCTTCTTCGTCCGTACGGATCTGAAGAGTAACATCATCGCCGTATGCTTGCTCGTGGTGGCTAACTGGTTGGATTGTGCCGATGGTCAGCTGGCCCGCATGACGGGTAAGAAGACCCTGATAGGCCGCATCCTCGACGGTTTTGCCGGTGATGTCTGGTTCCAGTTTATTTATACGGCATTGGCTATTCGCCTGACGCCCACCTGGGGTATCTGGGGTTGGCTGGTGGGAGCGTATGCAGGTTATTGGTGCCATGTGCATCAGGCTAACCTGGCAGACTACTACCGCAACCAGCACCTCTACTTCCAACTGGGAGCCCAGCGCAGCGAACTGGATCGCAGCCGTCAGCTCAAAAAGCGTTATGAAAGTTTGCGCTGGCGCAGCAACGACTGGTTCGAGAAACTATACCTCTTCTTCTATATCCGCTATACCATCCGGCAGGAGAATATGACGCCCCGTTGCCAGCAGATGCTGGATTTGCTGCAGGAACGCTATGGGCAGGACATACCTGAGGACATCCGCCAGATGTTTGTGAACCGCAGCCGTCCGATGATGCCGGCTTGTCAGATGCTGACCTTCGACCTTCGGATAGGGGTGCTATACCTTACGGCGCTACTGAACTGTGTCTGGGCGTACTTCCTCTTTGAGGCAATCGTTCTGCAAATCGTCTTCTTCCGCCTGCGTCGCCGACATGAACGCCTGTGCGAAGATGTGATTGAAAGGTTGAAAAGTTGAAGATTGAAACACTGAAACATTGAAATATAGATAATTGGCCCCATAAAGATATGCAAAGAAAAAATATAGCCCTCCTATTGGCTGGCGGCGATGGAATGCGCGCCGCACAGAGCGTACCCAAGCAGTACGTGCAGATCGAAGGTATCCCTATCATCGCCTACACCATGCGAGCTTTCGACCGTCATCCGTTGATTGATGCCTTCTATGTCGTCTGTCGCGATGACTGGGCCGACCTCGTTCGTCGTACAGCTACAGAACTGGCTTTCGGAAAGTTCTGTGGCACCATCTCTGGTGGCGAGAGTTGTTTCGGCTCCATCCGTAATGGCGTCGAAAAACTGGCTGCACAATACCTGCGTCCGCTTCCTCCGAGTTCTGAGGATGTCCCCTCCACTCCGCTCTCAGAATCCTTTGATCCTATCGTTCTTGTTCACGACGGGGTGCGTCCACTCGTGTCTTCGGCAATAATTGCCGACGCTATTACCGTCTGTCAGCGCCACGGAAATGCGATTGCTGCCCTACAGGGTGAGGAGGCGTTCATGACGGGTGACGCCATCAAGTCCATGAGCATGATTCCCCGCGAGGAGCTTTGGGGAGCACAGACGCCCCACACCTTCCACCTGTCCACCCTCGTGGAGGTCTTCGACGAGGCTAAACGCAAAGGCATCAAGGATTCCCAGTCGCTCTACACCCTGATGGCAGAGCTCAACCATTGGCCGCTGTATAAGTCCAGGGGAGAACGGGTGAACCTGAAGATTACCCACCCGGAAGACATCTGGCTCTTCAGCCGACTTGTCAGCGTACTATAATCATGTAAAGACCTATGCGCTATTCATTCCGCTACCTACTCCTGAGCATCCTGCTGCTGACGGCATCTACACTTGTCGCTGCCCCGTCTGCGAATATGGACGAAGCTCTTCCGGACTCTACGGAGCGCGACCTGCTGCGCCAGACCGAGGTGACCTTTGAACTCTCGGGTACCGCCTCGTCAGGTGACTACGCGCCGCTCTGGCTGACTTCCAACCGCTATGGTTTGGGTAGTACAGAGCCCACCTCTATTTACGAACGCGCACGCATAGAGCGTGACATCCGGCTGGATGCCAACCGCAAGTGGCGTATCGGCTACGGGCTGGATCTTGCGATAGCCTTCCACCACACCCGCCATCTGGTGCTCGAACAGGCTTATGTCGAAGGAGCATGGAAGAAAATCCGACTGACCCTGGGCGCCAAGCAATTACCGCTGGAGACCCAGAACTCAGAACTCAGTTCGGGTGCGATGACCTATGGCATCAACGCGCGCCCTATTCCTCAGATACGGTTGGATATCGACTGGTTCTCTTTCCCGGGAACCAAAGGTTGGTGGATGTGGAAACTGCATGGGAGCTACGGATGGAAAACCGACGGTTCCTGGCAGGAGGAATGGGTGGCACCCAAAGCACGCTACACGCGCCATTCCCTCTACCACGAGAAAGCCCTCCATTGGCAGTTCGGCCGTCCTGATATCTTCCCGTTGACCTACGAAATAGGACTGAACATGGCCGCAGAATTCGGCGGCACCAGCTATGGCGTGGTGTCTGGTCGTGTCGAAGGATCTACTTTCAAACATAGTTCGAACCTGCGCGCTTATTGGAATGCCCTCGTCTGCCGAGGCAGTGATGCCACGGACGGTAGCGACCCGAATGTGGAAGGCAACCACCTCGGCAGTTGGATCATGCAATTGAAATATCACGGCAGCAAATGGCAGGCCCGCGCTTACTGGGAACGTTTCTTCGAGGACCATTCGATGCTCACGGTACAGTATGGCATTCGCGACATGCTCATAGGTGCCGAAGTCACCCTGCCGCGCAACCCGGCCATCAGTAGTGTCGTTGTTGAATACCTGGGCTCTACGGACCAGACAGGTCCAATCCTCCATGACCCCACTCCCAACTTGCCCGAGAAAATCGCCGGAATGGACGATTATTACAACAATATGAATTATGCCGGTTGGCAGAACTACGGCCTCACCTTGGGCAACCCTCTGCTGACCTCACCCCTCTACAATGCAGCTTTAGGAAACCCCAACCAACTCCGCTTCTACAACAATCGCGTTCGCGCCCTACACTTCGGTCTCGCCGGCGCCCCCTCCGCAGAATGGCATTGGAGGGCGTTGTTGTCCCTGACGCGCAACTGGGGCACCTATTCCCAGCCCTTTGTTGACATCAAGAAGCAGGCTTATGCCCTTGCCGAGGTCACCTATCGCCCTCGTTGGGCACAGGGCTGGACTGGCACCCTCGGCGTTGCACTCGACCACGGAGATCTCATCGGAAACAGCGTGGGTGGACAACTCACCATCAGTAGGGCTTTGAGGTTAAAGTGAATGGAAAATTGAGAATGGAAAGTTGAATTATTGAAACATTGAAATATTCTTCAAGCATGCGCTCGACCTTAAAAAATAACACCCGTCGCCTCCTTCTGGCAGCTTTCTTCCTGTCGTCTGTCCTCTTCGTCTCCTGCGACAAGACTCCGATGAATGGGTTGCTCGACGGCATGTGGCAACTCACCCGCATCGAGACGCCCGCCGGACAGCGCGACATCAAGGATAGCCTCGTCTATATCTCCATCCAGCTTCAGTTGGTACAATGGAACGACCGTCTGCATCAGAAGCAGTTCTACTCGCATTTTGCTCATCGCGGCGACTCCCTCCTTTTCTTCGACATGACCCACACCTCCAAGCACTCGGTGGATAGTAATTACGACGCTTGGATTACGGGTGAAGAGATGTCGAAAGGACTCATGGACGTTTGGGGAATCCATTCTCTCAACCCCGGTTTCCATATAAACACCCTCAACCACAGCGACCTCATTCTGCAACGTGCCGACACCCTTCTTCGCCTCCGTAGGTTCTGAAAAAGGAGGTTTTCTTCGTTGACTCAACACACTTTTCCACACCTCTTTTCTTAGGTTTAACTCTTAAGCCGCTAACGTTCATTGTGTTAAATAGTTTTTGAGAATCTGCATTTTTCCACACCTTTTTCATTGTCAGTTGAAAAAAAGGCCGTATCTTTGCCGCAGATTTCAGCACTATTATGCACAATACGTCGCGTACATCCTTTTTTCCTCTGTTGCTGATGACCTTTGTGGCCGCAGTATTCCTGCTGATGTCGTGTCGTTCGCAACCCACAGCCAGCGAGTCTTTGGCACTGGCAGAACGTGTGGCCAGCGAGTATCCCGACAGCACCAAGGCTTATTCCGACCTGCTTCGCATAGCCGTCCGCAAGGCAGAACTCGAAGGCGATGCTGCTACGGCCTCCCGCGCCTGTTTGCTCCTTGCCCGTCAGATCCAATGGACGGATGAGGCAACTGCTTTGCAGACAGCCCGTCAGGCGCTAGAATACCACGATATTGCTGAAGGCCCCGCCGCCGACCGTCTGCAGATTCAGTTGACTATCGCCGGCCTTCTGGAACAGACCGACAGCCTCGCGCAGGCGCGTTCCTTATATTATAATTGTCTTGACGAGGCTCGCAAGTTGCAGTCTGACGAAGAAGAACGCTCCGCGCTTGCAGGACTTGCCAATGTGCTCCTGACAGAGGGTCGCGAGGCAGAAGCGCTGGAGATGGCGCGCCAGATGTCTTTCAGCGATGGGGATTCAGATAGTGAGGCCCGTTTTGTGCTGGCCCGCTGCTATTTGCAATGCGACTCGCTGGATCAGGCTCGTGCAATCTATCGACAGATAGATACCCACAGCAACACCAAGGCGCGTTATGTCGCTCTGCGCCATCTCACAGAAATAGCCCTGTTGGAAGGCGACCTCGAGACTGCTCCTGATTACGTGGATTCTGCTTTCGTCGCTGCCGAAGACGTCTTCTTCGAGGCGATGCAACAGAAGGATGAGTACCACCGCGCCAACCTTGAACAGGAACGGCAGGCTGAACGTCTGAGTTATCGCCAGCGTTTGGCACAATGGCTTCTGGCTGCTGTAATCATTATCTCTCTGCTGGTTATCGCTTTCCTCGTCAGCCTTCATCGCCATCGTCATGCCATCCAGCAGCAACACCTGTTGGCCGAAAAGCGTGAGCGCGAACAGGCTGAGGAGCGTTTGGGACAGCAGGAGAAAATGGTAGGACTCCTACAGAACTTTATCATTGAGAAGAGTGAAATCCTTCAACGTCTGCATTCCGATAGCGATAAGAAGATTGTGCTTAGCGAGAGCGACTGGCGCGAGATCGAAGAGACGTTGGACAGCATCACGGGAGGCTTTGTCAGCCGGCTGCGACAGCAGCATCCCGATTTCCGCGAGGAAGACATCCAGCTTTGCATGATGACTCGTATGCACCTCACCAACCAGGCGATAGCACAAATATATCTTATCACCGTTTCGGCCGTGAAGCATCGCAAGCTAAAACTGAAGAAAGACGGCTTTGGCGTCCTCAATCCAGAGCTGCCGCTGGATGAGGTCATAGCCACCATTTAAGGATATCTTCCCCCTGAAAAGAATATGAGATTCACGTTCATCATAGCAACCCTCCTCCTGTGCGCATCTGAGCTGCGGGCCCAGAAGAGGCCCGATGTGCAGATGTACCAGCCGCGCGCCCTGCTGTCGGCCTACGATGCAGAAAAACTTGTCGCGGTGGAACTTGGGGAAGGGGAGACGCGTGTCGAGATTCATCCTCTGGAATGGGAGATTCCTGCTGCGACCTATGCTTCAGACGAAGCCGACGTCCACTACGCTCTCCTTCGGGCAGAACAACATGGCGAGAATCTAATTCTCGTCTTCGAGCCGCTGCCGCAGACCACCCGCCTGCTGGACATCGTCTTTGAGGGAACTCCCAGACGATGGATGGGTATTCATAGTGGAGCACGTGGCTTGCAGTTTCCAACGCTGAAACCGCGTTTCGATGAGTCTGCTACAGTCTCGGCCGACATCGAGGAGATCCTGCGTGTCAACGCCCTTTCAGACCTCCTCTCCTCTGACTCCGTATATGCTGCCATCAGCCGCCAGTTGCCTGCGTTCCGCGATTATGTGGTTTGGAAGTGGAAACTCAACGCCCATCAGGCATTCCTATTGAGGAGAGGACAAAAAAGACCCACCCCCGACCCCTCCCGTGATGGAGGGGAGAGGCTGCGCACAGCCTCCTTTCAAGCCGGAGGACGCCCCTCCCTGACGGGAGGGGTTGGGGGTGGGTCTTCTTCTTCTTCCCTTCGCACCCTTCCTCGTGCTCCCAAGCCCACCCGCAAGGAACGCCGGCGCTTCTCAAAGATAGAGCAGAAGATGCTTCAAGAGCGCCTCTCCCCTTGATTCCTATTCCTCCTATTATCTCTCCTTCTTCCCAAGCAACTGTTAAAACATCATCTCCCATTTTTTCCATCTGATAATACTCCGCCCTATGAAACGCTTTTTCCTCCTTCAGCTTCTTGCCCTCATCTGGTCAGCAGGAAGTTTTGCCCAGGACACCACCTTCACCGCCCGCATCGTGGATGCAGATACGGAGGAGGCGCTGCCGCTGGTTGGCATCTATGTTTCCGAGGAGAACAACACCCTCACGAACTTCGACGGCGAGTTCAGCATCCGTTGCGACTCCTCCGATGAGGTACGCATCACCTGCGTGGGCCGACAGTCCCTTGTGCTGCAAGCCAGAAAACTGCCCGCAGTCATCAGGATGCAGATGCTCTCGTCCACACTCTCTGAGGTCACCGTTACTGCGGTGGAAGGCATCTTGGTGCAGGTGGCCCGTAAGATGGAGAAGTCCTACGGCAAGCGACGCCACAAGCAGGCTCAGTATTTCTATCGCCAGACCTCTATCTTCACCCAGAAGCAGGACATCGTCGAAGCCTTCATCACGGCCCTTTCGGCCAACAACCTGCGCAACCTGCAGTTCCTCACGGGGCGCCACGGACGGCTGGATCAGGCCGCGTGGAACCGTTCCAACATCGATGAAATGAACCTTCATCACCTCTTGGAGATAGGTCCTCTGACGAAGGATGCTGCCTTCTGGCGCTCGCTGATTACTCCGTTGCCCGAGGTGAGTGCGATGGTCTCGTCCATTGATTATCTCCAGCACTATTACAAAATCACAATGGAGCAGGTGGACGGCGATGACCAGCGTCTTTATCGTTTCACATTCCGTCTGAAGGAGGATATAGAGAACGAATTGCCGATCATGACAGGCGTGCTTTATGTCGATCGCGTTACGCTCAGCGTTCTTGCCTTCGACGGGCAGGTGGAGAACCTGAAACTGCGCTTCGGTAAGGGCGAGCTGCGTAGCGCCACCGTTGTTCCGATGACTTTTGATGTCCATGTTGATTACCGCTACGACCACAAATATCCCGAGGTAGCAGACCTCTCAGCCAAGTCGCAGTTCGGCGACTTCCAGACGCGCACCCTCCTCTTTAATGTCGAAGGGCAGAAACACCTGACCCGCAAGCAGAAGAAGAGAATCACCAGCGCCCGCGAGAATATGCTCAGCAGCATCTCCCAAGCTGGTTACGACAGCACTTTTTGGGCAAATAACGAGGTGGTGAAGCGTACGGCGGAGGAAGCCGCCATTGCTGCTGGTACCGTAGAACGCACCCAAGCTCGCCTCGATAGCATAGCCGCCTCTCAGGCCGCTCTTCCTCCGCTGGAGCGCTTGGCCGACCGCCTCGCCCGCTTCGGACTCTCGATACCGCAGGAGAAGGTCTTCATCCACATGGACAACACCTCCTATTTCCTCGGCGACACCATCTGGTTCGCGGCCTACACCCGCCGCACCAACGAAGACCGTCCCAGTCGCATCAGCCGCGTGCTTTACTGCGAGCTCTGGAACCACGACGGTTACCTTGTCGAGCGTAAGCTTGTGGAAATGAAGGAAGGGCGTGGCCACGGGTTCTTTGCTCTGCCAGATACGCTTTACTCAGGATACTTCGAACTGCGGGCCTACACCCGTTGGCAACTCAACTGGGGACAGACCGAGCATTACCACGTCTGGAGCACAGAGTATTGGTTCTATAACAAAGCAATGGCCAAGGATTTCTTCCGCGACTACGAGAAGCTCTACTCACGCGTCTTTCCCGTTTACGACAAGCCCAAAGTCGATGGCGACTACTACCGCGATATGACTTTCCGTCCCTTGCGCCGCTATTTCAAGGACGAACCGAAGGCACCTGAGCTGCGCCTCTCCCTCTTCCCCGAGGGCGGAAACCTCGTGGCGGGAGTCCCCTGCCGCGTGGCTTTCGAAGCAGCCACCAGCGAGGGCGAAGTGCGCGAGGGCACCCTTCAGTTGCTGCATGGGAAACAGGTTCTCGCCACCGCCGTTACCGAGAACCGAGGTCGTGGCACCTTTGTCTTCACCCCCGAAGAAGGAGAGAAGTACAAAGCCGTTTTCACACCCTATGATCAGCCCAACGACGCCAAGAAGCCTGAGACCGTAGCACAGGACATCAAGCCCGTGAAGGCAGAGGGCGTAGCCCTGCAGGTCTGTCGCGACAGCACCACGGGCGACTGGCTCTTCGACATCGCTGCCCAGGGTCAAGTCGCCCAGCAGCCCCTTGGCGTCACCATCATGTGCGAGGGCCGTCTCGCCGATTTCCGAACCTTCGACCCCGACTCTGTCGGTAACACCCCATCTGACGAAGCCAATAATTTTCAATTTTCAATTTTCAATTCCCAATTATCCCCCGGCGTCCATCAGGTTACCGTCTTCGACTCCATCGGCCACATCTATGCCGACCGCCTGTTCTTCGTCTCCCGTCCTGAACTCTCACAACCTACGCTGATGGTTACGGGCGCCCAGGAGCAGTATGAGCCGTTCCAGCCTATCGACTTCGACGTAACCTCCTCGCACCTCGTTCCCGACCAGACCGTATCGCTCACCGTACGTGATGCTGTATATGCCGACAACACCTTCGACAGCGGCACCATCCTCACCGAGATGTTGCTGGCCTCTGAAATCAAAGGCTTCGTTCCCCAGCCCGAATACTTCTTCGAGCGTGACGACGAGGAGCATCGCCGTGCCCTCGACCTGCTGATGATGACCCAGGGTTGGCGACGCTTCAATTGGCAGGATATGGCCGTCAAGGGGTCGTGGGAAATCACTCACCCCGCTGAACACACCCAGATGGTTTCAGGTACGGTGAATCGCTATTGGTCTATGGATTACGAGCGCGATCAGGTCTTTAATGAGGTTGATGCCGACCATGAGCGTTTCATGACAGAGCGCACCCCTTCGTTATCCGACGAGCAGTCTGCACCCCTCTTCGATGCCGACGGCCGGCCGTCGGGAGTCACCAATACGGAGGCGACCACTTATACGTTGGGCATGCAAGGCTTCAGCCGCCGCAACATGGCCTGGAACCTCAGCCCCATCTACGAGCGTCGCAGCCAGATAGGTGCCATCAGCGACACCCAGCACGGCATCTATTCCCTCCAGGGCAACGAGTGGGAGAATACGGATTATAACGTCCTCCATTTCCGTTCGGACCACAACTATCAGCAGCAACAACATCGTCAGCGCCAGCTGGCCGCCCGTCGTTATATCGAGACTGGTACTGTGAAGAAGGAGGTGCGCGTGCATGCCGAGTTTGTCAACCCTTACAACGAGCGTGACTTCCTCGTGGGCGAAACCGAGACCCGCCGTGGCCGCTTCCAGATCGACCTCCCTCGCTTCGAGGGTGAATGCGTCTTCTTCTTAGGCGCCAGCGACACTACAAAGTGGCACAAAAAATGGGAAGGCTTCCATCGACGTAAGCCTTATTCCTGGGTGAAGGTTGACGACTATGACGAGTACGACGCTATGGCCCAACGTCCACAGGACTACCCGGAGTTCTACGTCCGCCTGAACTTCCCCTATCCCCGTTGGATCAAGCCCTACACCTTCTATCAGGTTCACAACGCTCCCCTGCGCGACAGCACCTACCTCTCGCCTCGTTTGCTGACCGACGGCACTCACCTCCTCGACCAGATAACCGTGCGAATGCGTCATGGTGGCTTGCGTCATGTGGACCTCAGCAAACCCGCCTATGTCATCGATGCCTACGAAGCGCTGAACAACGGCCTGGATGCAGGCCTCGTCCTCCCCACCCAGACCACCTACGCCTCCCTCGTCGGCGTCACCGGCAGCCTTATCAGCGATATGGGCATGCATCGCCACTATCCCACACGCATCTACTACGATGGCAAGCCCGAGAGCTATTGGTACGGGCCATTGGACAAAATACGCTTCTCTATGCTGACGAACATCGACAAGATATACATTTATACTGACTACTCCGCGCGTCGTGAGGGCGACGAGCGCTATGAGCAGGCCAACCAGCCCGAGGTCATCCTGGATATCCGCCGGTTCCCCGACCAGCGACAGCGCGTCACCTACCGCGACCGCCGCTATATCCTCCACGGCTTCGCCTATCAGGAGGACTTCTATCATCCCGACTACCAGCGCAATCCTCCTGCCGAGGGACAGAAGGACTACCGCCGCACCCTCTACTGGAATCCCGAGCTAAAGCTCGATGCCTCCGGTCGCGCCCACATCCACCTCTTCAACAACAGCCAACGCACCACCATTGCCATCGACGCTGCCGGCCAGACCTCCGAGGGAGCCCTTCTCTATTCCCGATGATACTGTTAAACATGTTTAAAGTTTTGGGCAAATCGCTTGCGATGCAGAGTTTTGTCCTTATCTTTGCGGTTCAAAGTTTTCGATTCTATGACAGAACAGTATTACCAGACGCTAAAATCCGCAGAGACTGAGGACTGGCTCGACTTTCATGTCATCCGTCCCTTCTGCTTCCAGCTGGCTCGTCTTTTCGCTCGTTTCGATATACATCCGAACTCCGTTACCATTGCCTCCATGTTCATTGGGGCGGGTAGCGCGTGGTTCTTTGCCCAGGGCAGTTTCTACTACGATGGCGCCCTGGGGCTGTTGTACAACTTCATTGGCATCTTCCTGCTGATGTGGGCCGATTTCTTCGACTGCACCGACGGTCAGCTGGCACGTCTGACGGGCAAGAAGAGCCATGTGGGCCGCATCCTCGACGGACTGGCAGGCTTCACGTGGTTCATCCCCATCTACCATGCTCTCGTGTGGCGTTTCTATCTGCACCACGACCTGGAATTCTCCTGGTTGGGCATCCCCGACACGCCGCAGAATGCCCTCATCGCCACCATGTTGGTTTATATCATCGCCATTATCTCCGGTTTCCAGGGAATGGGAGCCCAGCAGCGCCTTGCCGACTATTACATCCAGGTACATCTCTTCTTCCTGAAGGGCGAGAAGGGTAGCGAGCTCGACAACTCTGCCCGCCAGCGCGAGATTTATGAGCAGTTGCCGGCAGATACGCCCGCCTACGAACGTTCGTTCCAGAAATCATACATCGACTATACCTTGAAGCAGGAGAAGGCTACGCCGCAGTTCCAGCGGCTGATGGCCACGATGCGCGAGAAGTATGGCAGCGTGGATCAGATGCCCGAACCGGCGCGCCAGCAGTTCCACGACAAGTCCTTGGCGCTGATGAAGTGGAACGGTCTGCTGACCTTCAACTTCCGTTCCTTCTGGTTCTTCCTGTTCTGCCTGCTCGATGTGCCCGTGCTGACCTTCGTGTTCGAGATTGTTGGCATGGGTCTGCTCACGGAATACGTGCGGCGCCGCCACGAGCGCTTCTCGCGTCAGATAGCCGACACCCTATAAGCCTACAACCTCATGAAGTGGACGAAGCAAAGACTGAATAACCTGTTCTTCTTCCTCGGTTTAGCTGCCGTGGTGGTGATGCTGTTCACCTTCGATGTCAGCTTCGTCGAGCTGTGGCAGTACATCTGTCATGCCGGCTACTGGCTGATTCCCATCGTGGGTGTGTGGATTCTCATCTATGCCATCAACGCCCTCTCGTGGCGGGCCATCATCTGCAGCAAGAGCGAAGAAGGCAAGCATATCAGCTTCTGGCGCATCTACCGCCTGACCATCACCGGCTATGCCCTGAACTATGCCACGCCCGTGGGAGGCTTGGGTGGCGAGCCCTACCGCATCATGGAGCTGTCGAAGGACATCGGCAACCAGCGAGCCACCTCGTCGGTCATCCTCTATGCGATGATGCATTTCTTCGCCCATTTCTGGTACTGGTTCTCCAGCATCTTCATCTACCTGGCGCTGGCAGCCGTCGGCGATCTGCCCATCAACAGGACCATCGCCATCCTGCTGGGCATCGTCATCGTCTTCTGCCTCGTCGCCTTCTATATCTTCTCTAAGGGCTACCGCAATGGCCTGGCGGCCAATGTTATCCGCTGGATAGGGCACATCCCCGGCCTGAAGGGCTGGAGCACCCGCTTCCAGGAAAACCACGCCGAGGCCCTGCATAATATCGACGAGCAGATTGCCGCCCTCCATGCCGAGGACAAGCGGGCGTTCTACTACAGCCTGCTGCTGGAATACCTCTCGCGCGTCATCCAGAGCAGCGAGGTGATGTTCATGCTGCTGCTTTTCGGCATCGACTGCGGTGGAGGCTTCTCGGGGCTGTTGCTCACGTTCCTCCACGGCTTCCTCATCGTCTCGTTCACGACGCTCTTTGCCAACCTCATCGGATTCCTACCGATGCAGCTGGGCGTGCAGGAAGGCGGCTTCGTGCTCTCCATCGCGGCCCTCGGGCTGTCGGCAGCCTTCGGCATCTTCGTGAGCATTATCTGCCGTGTGCGCGAGATTTTCTGGATTCTGATAGGACTCCTGCTGATGAAATTAGACAAAAAATAACGACATAAAAGATAGAACTATGAATTATCTCGACAGAAACGAATTCAACTTCGAGCCGAGCCAGAAGGTGGTCGATGCCATAAAGAACTTCGACCCGAAAACGCTCTGCTTCTACACCCGTATCTACGATGAGGGAAAGAAAAGTGTCATCTCTGTCCGCGTGAGCGAGATCTACGGCGTGCCCGAAGAACAGGTGCTGCTGACCTACGGCGGCGAGGACATGCTGAAGAATGCCATCCACTACTTCCTGATGCTGGGCGACAACAAGAAGATCCTCATCCCCGAGTTCTCCTGGTGGTACTACAACCGCGTGGCCAGCGAGTGCGGAGGCACCTTCGAGATGTATCCCCTCCACGAGCAGGAAGACACCTTCGCCTACGACATCGACGAGGTGATAGCCTACACGAACCGCGTGCATCCCCGCATGCTTCTGCTGGCATCGCCCAACAACCCCACGGGCAACGGCCTGACACCCGACGAGATAGGACGCATCATGGAACATATCCCCGAGGACACGATGGTGCTCATCGACGAGGCCTATGCCAGCTTCATCTCCACCGATACCGCCTACATCGCCCCGCTGGTGAACAAATACAGCAACCTGATCATCTCGCGCACCCTCTCGAAGTTCTACGGGCTGCCCGGCCTGCGCTGTGGCTTCGGCTTCATCGGCAAGGGCCACGACCAGTTCCTCAGCTACGTCAACAAATACCTCGGCTACAACCGCTTCTCCGAGACTGTGGCCCTGGCAGCCCTCGACAGCGACGAGCACTACCGCCAGGTGGCCGACGATATGGAGTGGGGACGCCAGCTCTATAAGAAGGAACTCGGCCAGCTGCCGGGCTTCAAGGTCTATAAGTCCGTCGCCAACTTCATCCTCATCAAGTATCCCCTGGAGATCAAGGACGCCCTGATGGCAGCCCTGAAAGTCCAGGACTACAAGATCAAGTTCATGACCGACAAGGGCCTCGAATCCTGCCTCCGCATCACCCTGGGCCGCAAGGAACAAACCCAGACCGTGGTCGATACAATACTGAAAGTGTATAGAGAAAGAAGTTAAAGAAGTTAAGCCGCTGCGCGGCAGGAGTTAAGTCGCTGCGCGACAGAAGTTAAGTGACCTCTGGTCACAGAAGAATACAGTTCCAAAACTTCAATAACTTCCATTAACTTCCATGGCCTTTGGCCATATAACTTCAATAACTTCCATTAACTTCCGCCGCATAGCGGCATAACTTCCCAAAAAAGCAATACAATGTTCGGAGTCATTTTGGCGGCGGGAATGGCAAAACGTCTGCGCCCGCTCACAGATACCCAGCCCAAGTGCCTGCTGACGGTAGGAGGGCGCACCCTGTTGGAGCGTACCGTTGAGGCCATGCGTCAGGCAGGCATCAGCGAGTTCGTAGTGGTCACCGGCTATCGCGGCGACATGATCCGCGATTTCCTCACCTCACCCCAGCACCCTACACTCTCCAGCCTCCACTTCCATTTCCTCCACAACGCCGACTATGAGCACAACAACAACATCTATTCGCTCTGGATGGCTGGCGAGGTCGTGCGAGGCAAGGAGTTTCTGCTGATGGACAGCGACATCTTCTGCGACCCCGCCGTCGTCGCCCGCATCGCCCAGGAGCCCGAATCCGCCCTGGCCGTCAACTGTCACAAGTGCGGCGAGGAGGAAATCAAGGTCATTGTCGATGCCGACCTCCATATCACCGAGATCAACAAGACCTGTCGGCCGGAGGATGCCCTCGGAGAGTCCGTGGGCATCGAGAAGATGACTGCCGCCTACAGCCAGGCCCTCTACCGCGAACTCGACCAGATGATACTCCGCGAGAACCTCATCGACGTCTTCTACGAGCGCGCCTTCGAGCGCCTGATACCCCAGGGTCACACCTTCCGCGTGGTGGACACCACCCACTACTACTCCTACGAAATCGACACCCCCGAGGACTACGAGCACGTCAGGAACCAAACCGTCCTGCCGTAGCCGTCGTCCCATCCAGCTGGATGCTGGCGGTGGTTCTGTGAATCCATAAGCAACCCGTTTGAATGATGAAAGAGCTATTCCTTGTGTGCGTCGGCAGCTTCTTCGGAGGCGGAGCCCGCTACCTCGTGGGCAAGGCCGTACAGTCGTGGGTGGGAATCTCGTTCCCCTGGGGGACGATGGCGGTCAATGTTCTGGGCTGTTTCCTGATAGGTCTGCTCTCAGGGCTGTCGCTTGGCGGACAGATCTCTCCGACCACCAAGCTCATCCTGGTCACAGGCTTCTGTGGTGGCTTCACCACCTTCTCCACCTTTATGAACGAGAACCTTCTCCTGGGCCGTGATGGCTCCCCCCTCTCCGCCATCCTCTACACCTTTGCCAGCCTCGCCTTAGGCCTCCTCGCCGTCATCGCCGGCTATCAGATTGTGAAATAACTGCGTTTCTGCGCGTTTTTCAATATCCTGCTCCTTCTCTTTGCCGCAGGCAGAATCAAAATGTAAAGAAAGGATTGTATATCGTCGGAGGACGGAAGGTGGTGATAAAGTAACGTAGTAATTAAGGTACGCGCGCATGACGCGCGAAAGGCGGATAATCCCACGCAGTCAGGGTTTTGGCTGGGTGGGATTCTTCGTTTGCATGGGAAAAGTGTTACGGGAAGCCGCAGAAAGGGTGTAAATATGGCAGGAAAAGGGGCTTTTTTGGTGATAAAGTGGCAGAACGGGGAATGAAATAATGGCAGTAAAATCATGTTATATAACATATATTTATTGACGACAGTCAACAAAAAGGGCGTTTTTTATGTTTTATGGCATAGTTTTGATGCGTATTTCAGGGAAAGTCCGTACCTTTGCAGCGCAAAAGAAAAAGAAAGGCCAAGCGTGGCCAACATTAATCAGACTAATAAAGGATAACACAAAAGTAAAGAAAGGAAAGAAATTATGAGTACAGTAACATCACTTATTGCTTTCGCAATTGTAGCAATTGCAGCAATCGTCAGTAACGCTTCTGTTTTTAGCAGTCGTCTGAACTGATACACAAACATTCACCAGCCTTCAAGAGGCTGATTATCAAAAAGAATTTAATTAACTTATTTATAAACCAAGCCCGCCAGGAAGTGATTCCCAGGCGGGCTTTTCATTTATATCTCCCATCGGCCTGATGACCGGTGGGGGAGGATGTCGTTTGCCGATAGGCTTAGAGGTTGGCGAGGGTGTCGCGCAGAGCTGCAATCTTCTGCTGGGCGTCGGCCTGCTTCTTGCGCTCCATCTCTACGACGGCGGCAGGTGCATTCTGCACGAAGCGTTCGTTCTGCAGCTTCTTCTCCACGCTGGCGAGGAAGCCTTCGAGGTGCTGTAGTTCGCTTTCCAGCTTCTTGCGTTCTGCCTCGAGGTCGATGAGGTCGCCCAGGGGTACGGCATATTCCGTGGTGCCCACGAGGAAGCTGGTGCTGCCGTTGCTCTTCTCCGTAACGACGTTGATGGCAGAGAGGTTGGCCATCTTGATAAGGGCAGACTCACCCCCTGCGGAGGGAGCCTTACTATCGCTCGAAGGCTGCGCGTTGGCTAATACTTCCAATGTCAACTTCTCTTTGGGCGCAATATTCTTGGAGGCTCGGATATTGCGGACTCCGGCAACGATCTGTTTGAGTATCTCCACGTCGTCGCAGAGCTGGCGGTCGGCATCGGTGGCGGCGGGCAGATGGAGTTCTGCGCGCATGATGCTCTCGCCGGGCTGGCGGTCGTAGAGTGCCTGCCAGAGTTCCTCGGTGATGAAGGGCATGAAGGGATGCAGCATCTTCAGCAGGACCTCGAAGAACTGGAGCGTGGCCTCGTAGGTGGTGCTGTCCACGGGCTGGGGCTTGCCGTCGATGTAGGCGGGCTTCACCATCTCAAGATACCAGCTGGAGAACTCGTCCCAGAAGAGCTTATAGACCGTCATCAGGGCTTCGGAGAGGCGATACTTCGAGAAGTCGTCGGCCAGTTCTTCGGCGGCGAGGCGCAGCTTGGCAGCGAACCAGGACGTGGCAAGCTTAGCAGCCTCGGGCTGCTCGCCGTCGGCGACAGCCCATCCCTTCACAAGTCTGAATGCATTCCAGATCTTGTTGTTGAAGTTGCGGCCCTGTTCGCAGAGCACTTCGTCGAAGAGGATATCGTTGCCGGCAGGGGCGCTGAGCATCATTCCCATACGTACGCCGTCGGCACCAAAACGTTCGATAAGGTCGAGGGGGTCGGGGCTGTTGCCCAGGGACTTAGACATCTTGCGGCCGAGCTTGTCGCGCACGATACCTGTGAAATAGACGTGCTTGAACGGCATCTTGCCTTCGTACTCGTAGCCAGCCATAATCATGCGGGCGACCCAGAAGAAGATGATGTCTGGACCCGTCACGAGGTCGGCGGTGGGGTAGTAGTATTTCATCTCCTCGTTGCCCGGATTGCGGATGCCGTCGAAGAGGCTGATGGGCCAGAGCCAGCTGGAGAACCAGGTGTCGAGGGCGTCTTCGTCCTGACGGAGAGTGAAGGACCCACCCCCCTGCCCCTCCTGTGAAGGGAGGGGAGTAGTTACCTGCTGGAGAATGGGATATTTCTCAAGGGCCAGCTTGTATGCCTCTTCTTCGTTCTCTGCCACAATAACCTTGCCCCATGGGGTCTCCTCCCCTGACGGGGAGGCTGGGAGGGGTTTTCCTGTAGGCTCAATATACCATGCGGGAATGCGATGTCCCCACCAGAGCTGGCGGCTGATGCACCAGTCCTTGATGTTCTCGAGCCAGTGGCGGTAGGTGTTCTTGTACTTGGCGGGATAGAACTGGATCTCGTCGTTCATCACGGGTGAGAGGGAGATGTCTGCCATGTGCTCCATCTTCAGGAACCATTGCATGGAGAGCTTCGGCTCGATGGGTACGCCTGTGCGCTCGGAGCAGCCAATCTTGTTGTCGTAGTCCTCAATCTTCTCCATGAGGCCGGCAGCCACCATGTCTTCGGCAATCTGCTTGCGGCAGGCGAAGCGCTCCATGCCGACATAACGTTGCAGGTCGATGACAAAATCATTCGAAACACTCACCTCTGCCAGCGATTTCTGCTGGGCGGTGGCGATGCGGTCGGAGAGGGTAGCGTCGTCGTTGAAGATGTCGATGGCTTCGAGGTTGTACTTCTCGCCGAGCATATAGTCGTTGACATCGTGGGCGGGAGTCACCTTCAGGCAACCGGTACCGAACTCGATGTCCACGTATTCGTCCTCGATGACGGGGATGACGCGGCCCACGACGGGCACGATGACCTTCTTGCCCTTCAGCCACTGGTTCTTCGGGTCGTTGGGGTTGATGCACATGGCGACGTCGCCCATAATGGTCTCTGGGCGCGTGGTGGCGACAACGGCATAGTAGCCGAGGGAATCCTTATGCACCACATTACCGGCCCCTTCCCCGGCGCCTTCCCTGTTAGGGAGGGGGGCTTCATTCTCCGCCCCAACAGGGGAGGAATCAGAGGAGGGGCATAGATAATACTTCATGTAGTAGAGCTTGGTGTGCTCTTCCTTATAGACCACTTCCTCGTCGGAGAGGGCGGTGAGGGCCTTGGGGTCCCAGTTCACCATACGTACTCCGCGGTAGATGAGTCCCTTGCGATAGAGGTCCACGAAGACCTTGATGACGCTCTCGCTGCGGGGACCGTCCATGGTGAAGGCCGTGCGATCCCAGTCGCAGGAGCAGCCGAGCTTCCTCAGCTGCTTGAGGATGATGCCTCCGTGCTCCTCGGTCCATGCCCATGCGTGCTTCAGGAACTCCTCGCGGGTGAGGTCAGCCTTCTTGATACCTTGTTCGGCTAGACGGTTCACCACCTTTGCCTCCGTAGCAATACTGGCGTGGTCGGTTCCCGGCACCCAGCAGGCGTTCTTTCCCTCCATGCGAGCGTGGCGCACGAGGATGTCCTGAATGGTCTCGTTGAGGACGTGGCCCATGTGCAGCACACCCGTCACGTTGGGTGGCGGAATCACGATGGTGTAGGGCTCGCGGCCGTCGGGCTTGGAGCTGAACAGCTTATTGTCTAACCAGTACTGGTACCATTTTCCCTCCACTTCGGCGGGCGAATACTTAGAGGCCAGAGCGGACTCTCCCCCCGCCCTCCCTGTTAGGGAGGGAGCAGTATCATTTGCTACTTGTTTATTTTCCATATCTATCTTATTTTGATTAAATCCTTCAGTTCTTGTTAGGTAACCGCTCCCTCCCTAACAGGGAGGGCGGGGGGAGAGTCTTTTTATTCTTGTTTCTTTGCCTCCTTCCAGATGGCATCCATCTCTGCCAGGGTCATCTCGGTGAGGGGCTTTCCGACTCGGATGCTGTGTTCCTCGAGGTAGGTGAAGCGGCGGATGAACTTGCGGTTGGTGAGTTCCAGGGCGGTGTCGGGGTTGAGTTTGTAGAGGCGGGCGGCGTTGATGATGGCGAAGATGAAGTCGCCCAGTTCCTGGGTGCTCTTCTCCTTGTCGTTGCGGTTGAGTTCCACTTCCAGCTCGTCCAGCTCTTCGCGTACCTTGTCCCACACCTGTTCGCGCGTCTCCCAGTCGAAACCTACGCCGCGCGCCTTGTCCTGGATGCGGTAGGCCTTGATGAGCGAGGGCAGGGCGTCGGGCACACCGCTGAGCACACGCTTGTTGCCGCCCTTCTCCTTCACCTTCAGCTGCTCCCAGTTCTGGAGCACCTGTTCCACCGTCAGCTCCCCTTTCTCTATGCGTTCGGCCTCGGGGCCGAAGACATGCGGGTGCCTGTAGATGAGCTTATCGCAGAGTTTGTTGCAGACGTCGGCGATGTCGAAGTCGCCCGTCTCGGATCCGATCTTGGCGTAGAAGACGATGTGCAGCAGCACGTCGCCCAGCTCTTTGCAGATGTCCGTCTTGTCGTTCTTGATGATGGCATCTGCCAGTTCATAGGTCTCCTCGATGGTGTTCGGGCGCAGGCTCTCGTTGGTCTGCTTGCGGTCCCACGGGCACTTCTCCCGCAGGTCGTCCATCACATCGAGCAACCGCCCGAAAGCTTCCAGTTTTTCTTCTCTTGTATGCATGTATGTGCGAATTTGGGCGCAAAGGTACAAATAAAATATGAATGCGCGCGCACGAAACGCCAAAAAATGTACCACGACATTATAAATTCACCACATATTGCGTGGATTACATGGATTTTGACTTAACATCGAAAAACACGAAAAAGAAGAAATATGGGCAAAACGCTACACAGGTTTTGCGGCTGCGCAAGGTTCTTTAGGGATTCGCTTCGCGAAGAAATCTGAGAAAATCTAATCAAAAATCTATCAAAATCTTCACCACGGATTACGCGGCCTTTTCTATAACATCGAAAAGCACGGAAAAGACGAAATTGCGACGGCTTCGCATGCGTCGCGGCTGCGCCGAGTGAGTTTTTATCGAACACGAATTACCATAATTACCTTAATTTTGGCTGGCGCGCTCTTGGATTTCTGTCCGGCAGGCAGCAAAAGCAGCGAAGCCTTTTGCCCAAAATTCGTTTTTTTCGTTTTTTTCGATGTTATAGAATAAACCGGTTATCGCGCAGCAAATCCGAACGTCGTGTGGCCGTCTTTGCGTCGCACCAGCATCTTGATGGCGAAGTCATCAGCCGTGAGTTTCAGGTCCTTGACGCGGAATTCCAGGATGAGGTCTCGGCCCTCTGTGCGCTGGCCGACGGGTGCTGCCCCGCTTCCGTAGTCCACTTCGCGTGGCGCGCCACATTGTACGCTGCCCACTTCCAGGTCCCTCAGCGGCTCGAATCCCTGTTCGGCGCGGATGCGCACCTCCACCTTCTTGCCCTTCGTGCTCGCCGTCAGCAGCAGTCCCGGATCCAGCGGTATGCAGATGTTCTTCGAGCTGTGGCGGTCCAGCGGCTTGTCGTCCCATTTGATGGTGTCGATGACGGCGAAGTTCGCCTGTATGGCCCGTCCGTACTCATCTTGAAGGATTCGCATACGTTCGTATTTGAACCACTCTTCGCGCGTACCGTCGGCGTGCCGCGCTATTCCAGGCATATAGGCCTCGCCGTCGTCCACTTGCCAATGCAGCCCGTCGGCCGACCGCAGGTAATAGGCGATGCGGCCCAGCCAGTCGTTGACAATCAGGTTATACTGCACCGAGTCGCGCCAGAGCACGGGATCCTCGAAGCGGCCGTCCACCTTCGGATATACCGACCCGTCGGACACCTGCCGCCACGTCGTCAGCCCGTCGTCGCTCGTCCAGATACCTCCGCCGCGACACACCATCAGCCAGCCCCCTTCCGGCCGACGTGCGAACGAGAGGTTCGACAGCCCTTCGATGATGGGCTTTCCCTGCGGGTCAAAGTCGAACTTCCCCTTTTCCCACGGGCCGTTGATGTGGCGTGAGGTATAGCGTCCGTCGATGACATACAGCACCCAGGTGCCGTCGTCCGTACGGTAGATCTCCGGATTATGACCGCGTCCCACGATCTCCTTCGGGCGGAACGGGCCGTGGTACGTGGGCGCTGTGGCGTGCACCACCCACGAGTCGTGCCACTCCATGTGTCCCTTCTCCGACGCCTCTAACCACGCCGCCACGAAGAGATGCCACTCGCCGTCCTCGCCCTTCACGATGTTGCCGCCCCAGTAGCTCCAGAATCCATCCTCGATGCCGTTGTCTACCAGTCGCGGCCGCACGTAGTCCGCGCCCCACACGTCGCTGCGCAGCTCGCTGCCCTCCATCGGGCGGAAGCGGTCCATGAAGCGGGCGCCCTCCACCAGGTTCGCCCACTCGGCCGGACGCTGACGTTCCGTCACCTGCGCCCGGGCGGGAGCGCAGAATCCCATAATCACAGCAGCCATCACGCTGCATGCAAAACCAATCCTCTTCATATACATTATTATATTATGTATTATATTATGTTCTCGTTCTGAATATTTATGTTCTGGTTCTGACAAAAACCTTAAAAACCCCTCTTCTGATGTTTTAGCTCTCCGAGCTTTTGTGCCGATCTCATGGCTTTGTGCCTGTGAGCAAGCTCCCGCACAAGCCACGATATCATCACACATTGCTACGCAACGTAAAACATCATCGAGGCAAAAACACCGTTACGCTACGCTCCACTAAAAAAAGCTGCGCATTGCTAAAATTACTCGTTGGTTGAATTAATTTGTTGTTCTCACGATTGATGCCGTAGGCATCTGATAAGGGTAGCCAGCCAATTCATTGGCTGGTAATGTGGTTGTTAAGGGAATGCGTGCCGTAGGTACGCGATAGGGATATGTTGTCGCGTACCTAAAGGCACGCATATTCTTTGCCATTATGTACCAGCCATTGAAATGGCTGGCTACGTCTATTAAGCCCCGCTGGGGCTTTCTATTCCAACTTATTAGACTCATGTCAGAACAATAAATAAATTCAACCAACAGGTTATAAATCGATTTTTTAGCCCGAAGGGCGATGTTTTTTCCGCTGTGAAGGCAGAGTTTTGGAACAAAACCGAGGTGGACTTTCGGCCTGCGCGAGAGCTCGCTCTCAGGCGCAAGACGAAGGGTACGGCTCGATAGCTCGCAGAGCTCTGCCTTCATAAGCGGGGTTTTTATTGTTTTTGTTTTCATCGAATTGTCTTCATCGAATGAGCCGATTTTTTCAGCATTTACCGCACAAAAGTACCTCGTTTCTGTGAATCGGCAAAGAAAAATGGGGAAAAACGTGAGGGGAGGTGACGAAAAGGGAAACTTTTCTGCAAAATCCTTTGCCACATCGCACAGATTTCCTACCTTTGCGCCCGTGTTGCCCGAAAAATGCGGGTTTGCACCCCAAAATTTGCTTAAATACTAACACTTTTTACAAACCTTATTAATTTAACAACAAATGAGAAAAAAATTACTTATGGCAATCGCCCTGCTCGTAATTTGGGGGGGCAATTTATGTGCGCAGACGGATGTCTTTAAAGAGGTGACAGGAAAAATTGCGAATCCTTCGTTTGAGGCAGATGAAACAACGGTAGCAGACACGGACAAAGATAACAAAGTTTCTGATTGGACTTTTACTCAGAATAATGGTCGTATCGCTGTTTTCAATTCTTCTTCAGCAGATGATACTTATGGAAGCTCTTCTCCCTCCAATGGAACATACTATGTAAGAATACGAACTGCTGGCGGAAGTTCTTCAGATCCACAAACCCTTACTTCTGCAAGTGCATTTTCTCTGGAAAAAGGAACATATCGTGTACGCTTTGACTATAAGGCCGCAAAAGTACACACATATGCGAAGAAATTCACAGTCTATGCGATGGATGGATCTACATCTTTGGGATCGAAAGAAAATTCAATCCCCAAAGTCAACTCAAGCAGCTCTTATTTTTCGGGAATATCTTGGACTACTGATAATTTCTCATTTGATTTATTTGCGACTACAGATGTAACAATCAAAATAGTCTGTGAAGGGTCGTCAAGTTCTGCCGGACGTACTGTTCTCGCACTTGATAACTTTATCCTTGATAGGAACCTTACCCAGTCGTTGATTAGCCTTATTGACGAAGCTACATTGTTCTATTATGAAAATACATCTTATACCGACTTAAAGGACGTCATAGATGATACAGATCCTTCAAGTACAGATACGGATGATTTGGAAACACAATACAAAACTTTGAGCGATGCTCTTGATTGGGCTCGTGCAAATAAAGCCTGGAATACTGCACGTAGTACACTTGATGCCTTGGACGAAGATGCTCTTCCTTCTGCTGCAAAGGATGCCATAACGTCCGCTTTGGGTGAAACAGAGCCCACGACAACTGACGGTTACAATACGGCAACAGAGGCTTTACAGGGGCTTATTGATAGCTATGCTGGCATTTTGGCTGCATATGATAAGGTGAAGGCTTTAATCACTTTGGCTACTAATGAAAAGACCTACTCGGCTGGAGCTGATGGTGCAAAAAGCACTTTAAATACTGCAATTGGTACTGCGAACACCAACAAAGAAGAATGTACAGACGTTTCAGGTCTAACTAGCGTTTATTCCACATTGGAATCCGCTCGCCAAACGTATGTGATATCAGGCGCAGAACCTGATGCAGGTCATCCTTTTGACTGGACATTTAAACTTTCAAATCCTAATTTTGAAGATAGCCCACTTGGTTGGGCTCTTAATAAAGGAACAACAAACTCAACGGACTGTGAAGTAAAAACAAATGAATCTGAAGCTCAAGATGGAGAAAAATACTATAACGCTTGGGCTCAACAGATAGAATTTATCGAGGTTTATCAGAATGTCACATTACCCTTAGGTGATTATACGTTGAAGGGATATCTTTATACAGGTTCTGGAGGCAAAAAAGCACAACATATTTATGCGCATAATGGTGCTGATAATTCATCTTCCAACTTGAGCAGTGAAGGCGCCTGGGTACAGCTTGAGGCAGATTTTAAACAAACAAGTAGTAGTAGCGTAAAAATTGGTGTATATTCGGCAGGTAATAATGTTAACAATGATTCAAAAGGTTGGTTCCGTGCAGACAACTTCCAGTTGTTCTATAATGGTCAGAAGCCCATTTTGAATGATGTAATAGAATCCGCGACAGCACTTTCTACTAAAAATGTTGGCTCTGAGGCTTTCCAGATTCCCACTTCCTGTGCAGCTGACCTTGTTACCGCTATTGGTACAGCTCAAGGCGTTTATGATAATTCTTCAAAGTATGGTAGTGATATCGCTACGGAAATTAATAACTTGAATACAGAAATTTCAGATTACAATACAGCTGTTACAACAGCAGTGTTGAATGCACCTGATCCTGCTAAAAAATATTATATCAAGGTGGCTACAACGGGCCATGCAAAAAAGGACAATGCAGTAGTCGTTGCACTCGGCTCAACAAGCGCAACCAATCCCACAGGTTACACCTTCAATGCTTCTGCTGCTCCCGCCGCTTATCTTTGTCAGGCATTTACCTTTACCCAAGTAAGTGGAAATACTTATCAGATAAGTATCAATCGTCCAGAGGGTGAAGTTTATCTGACCAATGGTACTAAAAATGGTAGCACTTCCGGTTGGAAGGAATCGCAGATTCAAGGAACCACAGAGTCTGAGGATGCGATGACGTTTACTATTAAGGTCTCTTCGAACGATGGAGCTTTCAATATCTATAACTCTGAGACGAATAGCACCATTGCTTGTCAAGCAGCTGGTAATCTCTATACCGAAGCCGGAAATGCAGACTTTGCTCTTGCAGAAGCATCGCAGGCAAGCGTAACCGTCTCATGTAATGCTGGTAAGTATGGAACTGTTATCTTCCCCTTCACTCCTAATGTGAGCACAGGCTTCGAGAAAATCACGTTCTATAGTTGTAGTTCTGTTAATGGCGAAACGAATAAGGCTCAACTTTCAGAGGTTCTTGATGCACCTGCAGCCAACACCCCGTATCTCATTAAGAATGACGATGAAGAAAAATTCACAAAGACTCTTACAGGCTGGGGTACCGCTTCGGCTGCAAGCTCTAAGCCCGATGGCAGTCTGCTGACAGGTGTTTATACCAATTCTCCTATCACTCATGACGCGCACAACTATGTACTCCAAACACAGGAGGGCGTTCAGGCATTCTATCTTGTGAAGGATGAAGACTTCGAAGCAACTCCTTACAAGTGTTATTTGACATACGCTGAAGGTCCGAGTGTCAAGGCCTTCTTCTTCGATGGCGATGAGACTGCAGTCAGCAGCGTCAAGGCTGATGAGCTGCAGGATGCCACTATCTACAACCTCGCAGGTCAGCGCGTCAACAAGGCACAGAAGGGTGTGTATATCATCAATGGCAAGAAGGTGGCTGTGAAGTAAAGACCCACCCTACCCTAAAGGGCATCCCTCCCGTAAAGGAGGGAACGCCTGCGGGATGATAAGGAAATTTCAAACAAAATAAAAACAATAGAATTATGAAAAAGACATATATCAATCCCACAACAACGATTGTGGAAGTCAAAGTAGAGAACATGATTGCTTCAAGTCTTGGCTTGGTCGACAACAAAGCTGTATCAGGAACTATGGAAGTTAAGGGCTATAACTACAACGGCCGCGCTGGCTCCGTTGACTGGGACGACGATTGGTCCGAGTGACGTGATTCGTAAGATATGCAGCCCTGCCTCCTGAAGGTGGGGCTGCTTCTTTTCTGCACGTATCTCCGTCTCCGCCAGCAGGTATCTCCGTTGCCGTCCACACGTACCTCCGCCTCCGCCGACACGTATATACGTATCCCGCTTTACGTATATACGTATTCGCCTTCACGTATATACGTCTCCGCGATTCCTACTGGTGGGACACGGGTAACTATACTTACTTCGACGAGTAACTATAGTTCCTCGCCTTACAAACTATAGTTCCACGCACGAGGAACTATACTTCCTTCTGCTCGGAAAAGAAAATTTTTATTGAAATAGACTACAGACTACATGAAATCCTACACCACGAACCGTAGGATTGATGAGCCGACGGACAAAAATCCTGTAGTCTGTAGTCTGTTTTGAAAAAAACTTTTTTTTTCTATAACATCGAAAAACACGGAAAAGACGAAAATAGGGGCAAAACGCTGCGCAGGTTTTGCGGCTGCGCAAGGTAATATTGGGGATTCGTGTTTTTCGTGTTTTCCGATGTTGAAATATTGGCGGGTTAGCGCCATTCGGGGATGTAGGTGCCAGGGGGATAGATGGCTGCGAGTTGGATGCGGAACCTGACGGCGCTGTAGGCGGGAATGACATCCTTGGCCTCGGCGCCATAGAAGAGTTCCTGGGGGATGTAGACCATCCAGTCGTCACCCACTACCATGTACTGAAGGGCGGTGGCGAAGCCGTCGGCGAAGGCGCTGACGGCACCCAGCTGGGGTGCTGCCGTAGCGGGGGAGTAGTCGCCGTAGTAGGTCTGGGCGAAGCAGAGTTCCTCGGTCACGCCCTCCGCGTTCTTGGTGGGCATCAGCCATCCGCGGAAGCTGATGCGGATGGTGTCGGAGAAGGTGGGGCTGACGTCGCCTGTGCCGCGCTTGAGGATGTGTACGCAAACGCTGTCGGCGGTGTTGCCGCTCTGCTTTGTCTGGCTGCGTTGAAGGGATTTCAGCATTCGCCAGTCACAATGCTGTTCCCAGTTGCTGCCGTACTGAGCGCGGGCGCTCTGGATAGCGCTACGGGCGGAGTCGGCAATCTGCTCGTACCAGGTCTTGTTGCGCGCCTCCCAGTTCACGTAGGCGTCGTAGCCTTCGGTGTCGGAGGAGCAGGAGATGAGTAAGATGAGCAGAAAAATAACAGACCCACCCCTCACCCTCCCTGTGAGGGAGGGAGTGGTTACCTTTGGGAAATGTATATTCTTAAATAACATTGTAGCTATTATTGAGAATTATGCCTTTTTCGAAATAATCTTTTATTTGTTGTATGACATTATCGGTGTCATATAAAACTTGTTCGTTAGTGAGGCGCAGGACATTGTATCCCATTGAGCGGAGGAAGTCGGTTCTAACAGCATCGTCCTCCTGTTGTTGTCGTTCAGCATGATAGGCACCATCGACCTCTATGATTAGTCCTTCACTTCGGGCCAGGAAATCTACAATATAATCACCAATGATGTGTTGACGAAGAAATTTTACGCCTAAGCTCTCATCTCGAATGTTGTCCCACAACACTATCTCTGCCAAAGTAGGATTCTTACGATTTTCCCGCGCGAATTCCTTCAGCAAACCGTACCGATCAGGGTATGCAGTCTTGTAAGCCATTTCGCAAAGGTGACCACTCCCTCCCTCACAGGGAGGGTGAGGGGTGGGTCTATGTTACAGCAACTTCTTCAGCAGGCTGGTGATGCTGACTTTGTCCTCGATGATGCCCTGGAGGTCGGCGATGGGCACACGCTTCTGCTCCATCGTGTCGCGGTCGCGCAGGGTGACGCAGTGGTCGTTGAGCGTGTCGTGGTCGATGGTGACGCAGTAGGGGCATCCGATGGCATCCATGCGGCGGTAGCGCTTGCCGATGGTGTCCTTCTCGTCGTACTTGCAGTTGAAGTGGAAGCGGAGGTCGTTGACAATCTGCTGTGCGATCTCGGGCAGTCCGTCCTTCTTGACGAGGGGCAGCACGGCGAGCTTCACGGGAGCGAGGGCTGCGGGCAGGCGCAGGACGACACGTGTGTCGCCGCCTTCGAGCTGCTCTTCGCAGTAGCTGTGGCACATGACGCTGAGGAACATACGGTCCACACCGATGGAGGTCTCGATGACGAACGGGGTGTAGCTCTCGTTGGTCTCGGGGTCGAAGTATTCGATCTTCTTGCCGCTGTACTTAGCGTGCTGCGAGAGGTCGAAGTTGGTGCGGGAGTGGATACCCTCGACTTCCTTGAAACCGAAGGGCATGTGGAACTCGATGTCGGTGGCAGCGTTGGCATAGTGGGCCAGCTTGTCGTGGTCGTGGAAACGGTAGTTCTCTGCTCCGAAGCCGAGAGCCTGGTGCCAGGCCATGCGGGTCTGCTTCCACTTGGAGAACCATTCGAGCTCGGTGCCGGGCTTGACGAAGAACTGCATCTCCATCTGCTCGAACTCGCGCATACGGAAGATGAACTGGCGGGCGACGATCTCGTTGCGGAATGCCTTACCAATCTGTGCGATACCGAAGGGCAGCTTCATGCGGCCGGTCTTCTGGACGTTGAGGTAGTTGACGAAGATACCCTGAGCGGTCTCGGGACGCAGGTAGATGGTGCTGGTGCCTTCGGCGGTGGAACCCACCTCGGTCTTGAACATCAGGTTGAACTGACGGACGTCGGTCCAGTTGCGGGTGCCGCTGATGGGGCATACGATCTCCTCGTCGATGATGATCTGCTTGAGCTCTTCGAGGTCGTTGGCATTCATCGCCTTCTGGAAGCGTTCGTGCAGGGCGTCGCGCTTCTGCTGGAGTTCGATGACGCGTCCGTTGGTGGCGCGGAACTGAGCCTCGTCGAAGGCGTCGCCGAAGCGCTTCGCAGCCTTGGCAATCTCCTTGTCGATCTTCTCGTCGTACTTTGCCATCTGGTCCTCGATGAGGACGTCGGCGCGGTAGCGCTTCTTGCTGTCGCGGTTGTCGATGAGGGGATCGTTGAAGGCATCTACGTGTCCGCTGGCCTTCCACGTGGTGGGGTGCATGAAGATGGCGGCGTCGATGCCGACAATGTTCTGATGCAGCAGCACCATGGACTGCCACCAGTACTGCTTGATGTTGTTCTTCAGCTCCACGCCGTTCTGACCGTAGTCATAGACAGCGCCGAGTCCATCGTAGATATCACTGGAGGGGAACACGAAACCGTATTCCTTACAATGCGAAACAATCTTCTTGAAAACGTCTTCTTGTTGTGCCATTTGCTTGGCGCGGCTTTGCCGCAGTTTAATGTTTAAAGTTTATGGTTTAATGTAATTACATGCGTGAATTTCGTAAATTCGGGCGCAAAGGTAAGGAAAAAGTGGGAAAAAGTGGCTCTGAGAAGCAAAAACTTTCAATTTTCAATTTTCAATTTTCAATTTTTCACTATCTTTGCGGGCGAAAAGCCCCAAAAGTCCATAGAATGGAAGAAAAAATGACGATGCACGACGGCATCACCCACCATTTGAACCGAATGTACCAGGACTGGTTCCTGGACTATGCCTCGTATGTAATTCTGGAGCGCGCCGTGCCGCATCTGGCCGACGGCTTCAAGCCCGTTCAGCGCCGCATCCTTCACTCGATGAAGCGGATGGACGACGGACGTTACAACAAGGTGGCAAACATCGTCGGACACACCATGCAGTTCCACCCCCACGGCGACGCCAGCATCAAGGATGCCCTGGTGCAGCTGGGGCAGAAGGAACTGCTCATCGACTGTCAGGGTAACTGGGGCAATATCCTCACGGGTGATGATGCTGCTGCCGGACGATATATCGAGGCACGCCTGTCGAAGTTCGCCCTCGATGTGGTCTTCAATCCGAAGACGACGGAGTGGAAGCTCAGCTACGACGGCCGCAACAAGGAGCCCATCACGCTGCCCGTGAAGTTCCCGCTGCTGCTGGCACAGGGGGCGGAGGGCATTGCCGTGGGTCTCAGCTCGAAGATCCTGCCTCATAACCTGAATGAACTGTGCGAAGCGGCTGTCGCGTATCTCCACGACGAGCCCTTCCAGCTCTATCCGGACTTCCCCACGGGAGGCAGCATCGATGTGTCGAAATACAACGACGGCCAGCGTGGCGGCGTGGTACGGGTGCGTGCAAAGATCGAGAAGCGCGACCCGAAGACCCTCGCCATCACGGAGATTCCCTTCGGCAAGACGACGGGTTCGCCGCAGAAGCCCAGCCAGTTCATCGACAGTATCCTGAAGGCCGCCGAGAAAGGCAAGATCAAGGTGCGCAAGGTGGAGGATATGACGGCGGCAGGTGTGGAAATCCTGATTCACCTGATGCCGGGTGCCAGCTCGGACAAGACCATCGATGCCCTGTATGCCTGCACGGACTGCGAGGTCAGCATCTCGCCCAACTGCTGCGTCATCGATGAGAACAAGCCGTGTTTCCTCTCCATTTCCGACGTGCTGCGCCGCTCGGTCGATAATACCAAGGAGCTGCTGCGCAAGGAACTGCTCATCCGTCGCGGCGAGCTGATGGAGGCGTTGCACTTCGCCTCGCTCGAACGCATCTTCATCGAGGAACGCATCTATAAGGGCAAGCCTTTCGAGAATGCCAACAGTACGGACGAACTCTGTGAGTATATCGACGAGCGGCTGACTCCGTTCTATCCCCAGTTCGTACGCGAGGTGACGAAGGAGGATATCCTCAAGCTGCTGGAAATCAAGATGCAACGCATCGCCAAGTTCAATAAGGACAAGGCCGACGAAGCCATCGCCCGCATGAAGGAAGAGGTGGCGGAGATCGACCGTGACCTGGCGAATATGATTGAGGTGACCGCCAACTGGTTCCGCTTCATCCAGGACAAATACGGCAAGGATCATCCGCGTCTCACCGAAATCCGAAACTTCGACAGCATCGAGGCCTCGAAAGTCGTGGAGGCCAACCAGAAGCTGTATATCAACCGCGAGGAAGGATTCATCGGTACGGGCCTGAAGAAGGACGAGTTCGTCTGCAACTGCTCGGACCTCGACGATGTCATCATCTTCTATAAGGACGGCACCTACAAGGTCATCCGTATCGGAGAGAAAGTCTTCGTCGGCGAGACCGAACGCAGCAAGGCCGAGAAGCGCAAGTGCCAGATTATCCACGTGGCAATCTTCAAGAAGGGCGACACGCGTACCATATATAATTGCGTATATCGCGACGGTCGCGATGGAGCGTTCTTCATCAAGCGCTTCAATGTCACCAGCATCACCCGTGACCGCGAGTATGACCTCACACGAGGCAAACCCGGCAGCCGCGTGGCCTACTTCACCGCCAATCCCAACGGCGAGGCCGAAGTCATCAAGGTCAGCCTGAAGCCCAACCCCAAGCTGAAGCGTATCTATTTCGACAAGAGCTTCAGCGACATCATGATCAAGGGACGCAGCTCGTTGGGTAACCTGCTGACGAAACTCGACGTGGAACGCATCGGCCTGAAGAGCCACGGCAGTTCGACCCTGGGCGGGCGCAAGGTGTGGTTCGACCACGATGTGAAGCGCCTGAACTACGACGACCACGGGCAGTACCTCGGCGAGTTCCACTCCGACGACCTGATTCTGGTGATCCTCGACAATGGCGAGTTCTATACCACCAACTTCGACCTCAACAACCACTACGAGCAGAATATCCTCCGCATCGAGAAGTTCGACGCGCAGAAGGTGTGGACGGCAGCCCTCTTCGATGCCGACCAGGGCTTCCCCTACCTCAAGCGCTTCTCCCTCGAAGCGACGGTGCGCCATCAGAACCTGCTGGGCGAGAATCCCGAGAGCCGCCTGCTGCTGCTCTCCGACGTTGCCTTCCCCCGACTGCTGGTCACCTACGGCGCTCCCGACGACTTCCGCGAACCGATGGAAATCGATGCCGAACAGTTTATCGGCCAGAAGAGCTATAAGGCTAAGGGAAAGCGTATTACAACCCTCAATGTGGCATCTATCGAGGAGCTGGAACCCACCCGCTTCCCAGAGGGAGATGAGGAGCCGGAAGGTAATGAGGACCTGGAGGACTCCGAGGACTCTGAGGGTTCGGTGGACTTCGAGAACATAGAGGTCGAAGACAACGCGGAAGAAGCCCAGGAGCCCGTAGCGGCAGACCCGGATCATCCCGTTATCGACCCCCTCACCGGACAATTCAACCTCTTCGAAGAATGACCCGCCTCTTTCTCATCATAGGCTGTGTGCTCGGCCTGCTGTGTTGCGACCCTGTTGCAGCCCAGGAGACCGCGTCCTTCCGCCGTGCTTCGCGTACCACGCTCTTCGGCGTTGGCGGGGCCCGTCAGCAGGACACCTACCTCTCGCCCCTCAACTACCGCGGTCTGCAGCTGAACTTTCTCTTCGGCACCCAGCGGGTCACTCACCTGCTGGACTCGTGTGTCACCTTTCAGACGCTGTTGCAGGCGGACTTCACTTCCACCACGAACGCTCCCGAAAAGGCTACTTACCTCGGAGGCGTCGTACACTTCGATGCCGCGTGGCACTATAGCTTCTGTGGCTCTGCCGTCGTGGCACCTTCTGCCCTCGCGACAGCGGGAGGCCGCTCCTTCCGTGTGCTCCTCGGTCCCCAGGTGGGCGCTTCCTTTGGCGGACTCTATAACACCCGTAACGGCAACAACCCCGCACAGGCGATTGCTGAAATGCATATCTCGGCCTCGGCGGCTTTCCTCTGGCGCTTCCGCCTGTGGAAACAGCCTCTGGTGCTCAGCGACCAGATGGATATACCTCTGATAGGGATGATGTTCTCTCCTGCCTACGGACAGAGCTACTACGAGATCTTCACACTGGGAAACCGCGATCATAACATCTGCGTCACGACGCCCTTCAACGCGCCCACCCTCAGGAATCAGCTGGCGGTGGACCTGCCTTTCCGCCGCTGTACGCTGCGCCTCGCCTACCTCGCGGACTTCCGCCAGAGCCGCACGAATGAGATCCGCCGCCACACCTACAGCCATGCCTTCCTCATTGGCTGGGTCAGGCAGCTCGACATCCTGCGTCCCCGCAAATAAACTCCTACTGCCCCATGAATAAGATACTACATATATTTAGGTTGCTGCTGCCCGTGGTGTGGCTGTCGGTGATGCCTGTTTCCTGTGTCAAGGAAGCACAGTTCGACAACACCCCGGAGGGGAACCTCGATGCGTTGTGGACCATCATCGATGAGCATTACTGTTTCCTCGACTATAAGAAAGAGGCCATCGGGGTGGACTGGAATATCATGCGGGCCCGCTACCGCCAACGGCTGACGAAGTCGATGACGAATGCACAGCTGTTCGAGGTGCTCGCCGAGATGCTCTCGGAGTTGCGCGACGGACACGTGAATCTCTATGCCGCACACGATGTGGGGCGCAATTGGAGCTGGTATGAGGATTATCCGAGGAACTTCTCGCAGGAGTTGCAGGAAGCTTACTTAGGTACGGATTATAAGATTGCCTCGTCGTTGAAATACCGCATCCTGCCAGATAATATCGGCTATGTGGTCTGCAGCAGTTTCCAGACCGCCCTGGGTGATGGAAATATCAGCGAGGTGTTGTCGTATCTCTCGACCTGCAATGGCCTTATCCTGGATATGCGCGAAAACAGCGGCGGCAGTCTGACGTATGCGGAACTGCTGGCACAACGTTTCACGAACGAGCGCCGGCTGGTGGGATACATTGCTCATAAGACGGGGAGGGGGCATTCGGATTTCTCAGAGCCGGAGCCCGAATACATCGAGCCGTCGCTGGGCGTCAGATGGCAGAAGCGTGCCGTAGTGCTGACGAACCGACATTGTTATAGCGCCACGAATACCTTCATCCGTGATGTCAAGGGATGTCCGCTCGTCACGGTAATGGGCGACCAGACGGGAGGCGGCAGCGGAATGCCGTTCAACTCGGAATTGCCGAACGGCTGGTCGGTTCGCTTCTCGGCCTGTCCGATGTATGATGCCCAGATGAATCACATAGAATTCGGTATCCAGCCGGATATCCAGATGGCGCTGAACGAGGCGGACCGTGCTCGCGGTATCGATACCCTTATCGAGGCCGCACGCACGTTGTTGAACCAATAAAGAGAGATTATTTCGCAGTCGTGAGAGAGCTCCGCTTCTCGCGATTGTAGCTGCGGTAGTCGTCGAGCGGTATTTCCACTTCAGGCTCTTGGAGGTCGCCCGAAGCGGGAAGACGGAAACGCAGGTATTTGATGGAGAGACCGCGGGAGAGCCATTGCTGCTCGTAGTAGGTGCGGATGGAGAGGTCGAGGGAGGAAGAAGCATCTCCCGTAGCTGCAGCCCCATAGAGATCCTCGGTACATACTTCCAGAGGCAGATGATTCCGCTCTATCACATACTTGGTGTAGGTGAAGAGGAAGTTGGAATCAGTCTTTAGATGGATGATGCCGTCGGGCTGAAGAAAGCGGCGGTAGCGCTGGAGGAAGTAGGTGGAGGTGAGGCGCTTGGTGGCCTTTTTCATCTGTGGGTCGGAGAAGGTGAGCCAGATTTCCTGTACCTCGCCGGGAGCGAAGAAGCGGTCGATGATTTCGATATTGGTGCGCAGGAAGGCGACATTCGTCAGTCCTTCTTTCAGGGATTCTGTGGCACCGCTCCACATGCGTGCTCCCTTGATATCGACGCCGATGAAGTTGCGGTCGGGATAGCGGCGGGCGAGCCCAACGGCGTACTCGCCACGTCCACAACCAAGTTCGAGGACGATGGGATTCTGGTTCTTGAAGAACGCTTCGTGCCAACGACCGCGTAGTTCAAAAGGCACGTCTTCGACTACCGAAAAAGGGTACTCGAAGACGTGAGGGTAGCTCGCCATATCGGCGAATTTGGCTAATTTACCTTTGCCCATTCAGCTGTCTTTAGGCCATTTTACTCGATGACCACCTTCGTCCATCCGTGGGTATCGGGTTCGATGCCGTACTGGATGTTGATGAGCTTGTGGTAGAGCTTGGAGGAGATGGGGCCGGGCTTGCCGTCCTTGGCGAACACATAGCTGTGGCCCGTCTGCGGGTCGTCGATGCGCTCGATGGGGCTGATGACGGCAGCTGTGCCGCAAGCGCCAGCTTCCTCGAAGGTCTCGAGTTCTTCCAGGGGAATCTGGCGACGCTCGACCTTCAGTCCGAGGTCCTCGGCCAGTTGCATGAGGCTCATGTTCGTCACGCTGGGCAGGATGCTGTGGCTGAGCGGGGTGATATAGGAATTATCCTTGATGCCGAAGAAGTTGGCTGCGCCGCATTCATCGATATACTTCTTTTCCTTGGCGTCGAGATAGAACTCGCAACTGTAGCCCTGATCGTGGGCCCACTTGTTGGCACGCAGGCTGGCGGCGTAGTTGCCACCGACCTTATAGCAACCGGTGCCGAGAGGTGCGGAGCGGTCGTAGTCGCGGGTGATGACGTAAGGATTGGTGGAGAAACCTCCCTTGAAGTACGGACCTACGGGGGTGACGAAGATCACAAAGAGGTACTCCGAAGCGGGGTGAACACCCACCTGGGGCGTGGTGCCGATAAGGAGGGGACGGATATAAAGGGTGGCGCCACTCTCATAAGGCGGGATGAAGCGCTGGTTCAGACGGACGACCTTCTTGACCATCTCGATGAACAGTTCTGTGGATATTTCGGGCATCACGAGTCCGCGGCAGGTAGCCTGCAGGCGGGCAGCATTCTCTTCAGGACGGAAGATGCGAACCTTGCCGTCGGGGCAGCGGTAGGCCTTCAGACCTTCGAAAGCTTCCTGTCCGTAGTGCAGACAGGTAGCGGCAATACTCATAGGGATGATTTCAGAGGACGATACTTCGATTTCGCCCCAAGCGCCTTCACGATAATAGCAGCGCACATTGTAATCTGTAGGCATGTAGCCAAACGAGAGATTCGACCAGTCTATTTCTTTCATCTTTGCTTGTTGTTTAGAAAATCGGGCGCAAAAGTACACAAAAAGTATGTAACGACCGCACAAATTGTTAGGAAAGTGACGCGTAAGGGCTTGTCAGTCGTCGGTTTTTGACGCATTTAGGAGTTTCTGCACCTCTTCCTCGGCTGCTGTGAGTTTCTCCTGGCAGAACTTCATGAGCTGTTGTGCGTCCTTGAGCTTTGCGGCCAGCTGGTCGATGGGCAGGGTTCCGTCCTCTGCCTGACGGGCTAACGTCTCGAGTTGGGCTATGGCTTCTTCGTAGGTCATGTATTATTGAGAAATTGAGAATTGAAATATTGAAAATTAATATTTTCTGGAGGGAGGTTAGGCCAGGTGGGTATGGATGTGGGCATAAGGACGGTTGACGCGAGCGCAATCGGGACAGATGCCTTTGATGAGGAAACTGACGGAGGAGGCTTCGTAGCCTTCGGGCAGATGGATACTGGGAAGGGGAACCTCTTCGAGGCAGAAGGTGCGATGGCATTGCTCGCAATGGAAATGGGCGTGCTGGTCGTCGTCTGTCGAGTGGTCGTGGCTCTGGCAGAGCTCATAACGGACGCCCTCGCTGCCTCCTTCAATGACGTGTACTAAATGCTGGTCGCGGAAGAGGGAAAGGACGCGGAAGATACTGGAGCGGTCCATGGTCAGCAGTCGCTCCTCGAGTTCTGCCAACGACAAGGGACGCAGACTATCGTTCAAAGCGCGGGCCACCAGCAGACGATTGGCTGTAGGCTTGATGCCGTGCTCGGCAAAAAGATCTTCGAACGAGAGATGAGACATAGTCGGAGAGGTTTGGGGATTACGGATTCTGGAGCTTGGGCTTCAGCTCGTCGGGTGATTCTTTGGTGAACATATTCACGGAGGGCGCGTCGTGTTCGAAGAGGTTGCGAATCGTCTCGGGTTCCAAAACCAAGGAGGGCTGGAAGTCCGATGAAGTCATGTAGCGAAGGGCGCTCTGGCGCAACTGACGGGCTACGATGCGACGGTCGAGGGCTGAGAGAATGTCGATGGTGGTGAGCAACAGTCGTCCACGGAGCACACGAGCCTCGAGAAGCATACCCAGCTTACGGGAGAGGTGCCAGGTGTCTATCGGCTGCACAATGGGCTGGTAGTCAGCAGGGAACTGCGCAAGGTTCATGCATTGTGTGCGGTTTGTCAGTTCCCACCATTGCAGGTCCTGCCAATCGTCGGTGGGGAAGTCGCGGAAGACGGGGTGGTCGGATTGAATATACGTGCCGGTCGTGTGGGGCGGACGCATCTTGAACCACGAGGTGTTCCAGAAGACTGGGAGGAAATGGTGCACCACGTCGGCACCATAGCGGATCTTGCCTGCGGCACAGAGCAACACGTCTTTACCTGCGGCGAGGGCCGTGAGGGCGGAGTCGGGCGAGGTGGTGATGAGGAGGGACGAAGGCACCTGCTCTGCCGGCACTTCTGGATATACCCATAAGTTATAATGATTGCTGTAATCGCCGGCATACAGGGTTAACGTCAGCTTCGTGGGCTGCTGTATCTCCTTGGGCTGCCATGCGATGACCTGTCCTACGGGGCTGGTGCCCTCGAGCAGGAGGCGTTGGTCGTCGCTGATGGTATATCGGATCTGGGGGAAGACGTTGTCGGTAGTATTATATAATAAGGTGTTGAAGCGAATGGTGTCTGAACTCTGGAACGTGAAGCGGGGAAGGCGGGCCAGAGGCACCACCTCGTTGCAGAACTCACGCCACTCTGCGGATGTGCAATATCCCTTCTCCCGCCAATGAACGTTCAGCGGGCCGACGAGGGCGGTACCCTGACCGCTGTAGTCGTTGAGGGACAGCAGCTGGAAACCGGCGTAGCCTGATGTGCGCATATTACGTTCGATCTCGTACTTATATGCCAGCACTTGCAGCCGGCCGCTGGACATAAGGAACTTCTCGGCCTGAGACGCCATCCCATGGTCACGAAGCAGGTCGCGGAAGATCTCGAAATTGCTGGGCTTGTAAGCGCCTGTGTACTGCGGAATCTCCTTGAAGTCGGGGAAGGCGCACCATTGTCCCTGCTCGTGGGCAATAATCGGGGATTGGTTGGGCTCTGTTCCTCTGTAGTTACGTGGGAAGTCCAGTCCCTCGGCGAAGTCGTCATCGCTGCTGGGTTGCCTGCGGTTCCATTCCAGTCCGCGGGCTCCACCCTTGACATGATATTCTGACCCGGGATCCCATTCCCAACCGCCACCAACGGAGGCCGTACAGTAAAGGCGTGAGGGGTCGTAGGCTTTCATCGTCTCAACGAAGCGGTTGCCCCATTCCACCCAATGTCCTGCGGGCTCATTGCCTGCTGCTACCATCATCAGGGACGGGTGGGCGCCGTAGCAATCCACGATGGCGCGGCACTCGTCGAGGAGATAGCGGTCGATGGCCATTCCATTGCCGAGCTTCACACCGTGGTTGGGCCACGAGGGTCCTTCGGGCTGAAGGTAGAGGCCGAGGCGGTCGGCAGCGACGAAGGCTGCTTCGGGCGGACAGTAGCTGTGGAAGCGCAGGTGGTTCAGTCCATATTCCTTGCACTTGCTGAAGACACGCATCCACGAGGCGGTGTCCGTTGGCGGGAAACCTGTTTCTGGGAAACAACAGTTCTCCACGGTACCGCGAAGACGGATGGGACGGCCGTTCAGCAGGATGTCGCGTCCGCGTACTGCCACCTCGCGGAAGCCGAAGGTCACGCGGATGGGAGAGCCTTCATAATGAACCGTAGCGGTATAAAGCTGAGGCGAGTGCTCGCTCCAGGGGCGGGCGTTAGGGACGCGTACCTCATACTCGCGGTCGTTGATGGTGATGTGGGCGGTCTGGGTGGCGAGGTCGGTAGCGACACGACGTCGCCAGATGAGTGGTTCGGCCCTCAGCTCCATGCGTCCCGCGATGCCGTTCCAGTTTCCCTGTGTCTGGTCGGTAACGCTGTGGCTGTCCTGTCCGACACAGACATTTTCGATGCCATTATACACGCGGATGGTTATCTCATTGTCGTGACCTGGGCGCAGGAAGTCGGTGACATCGTATTGGTGGGGAACGCTGAGGCTCATCTGATGACCTACTTCTTTTCCGTTCACAAAGAGCGTGGTCTCGATATGCGGCCTTTCCAGATAGAGCGTGATCCGTCGGCCCTTCCAGGAACGGGGTGCGCTGACGATGCGGCTGTAGGTGGCCTCGCCCACAAAGTGACGTGATGGGGTGAGGAAGAAGGGGAACTTCATCTGCCCTGCCTTGCGGTAGCGCTCCATATAAGGATTGAAGTAGTAGGAGGAATCATAGAGCGAGCCGGTCCAACGGGTGTTGACGGTCACTTCGTCGCCTATTCCATTGGTGAGGGTAGAGCCGGGGAGGGTGATTGTGGTGGCTGCGAGGCGGGACTGCAGCTGCCACGTGCCGGAGAGGTCAATGACATCTTGGGCTGCGGCACAGCCACAGCCTACACAGAGAAGGAGACTAAGGACAAATCGTTTCAATTAATATTCCTTATTGTTAATTCTCAGTTTTAACTTCCCGGCCTTCACGCCCTCTGCGGTAGCGGTGAGGGTGACCGTGGCAGGACTGGTGCCGGCGCGCAGAATTGCCATCGCCCTTCCGTCGTAGAGGATGCGATGATCCACGCATGTCAGCTCGTCGCTATAGTGGTTTCCAGACGAGACGGCCACGAGGGTGGGAGACGGGGCATCTGCTGTGGTGCCGGTAGAGGACTCGACAGTGAGGTCGAAGTGTACGTCGAGTTGTGCGTTGGGTACCACGCGTCCCCGCTTATCCACCGCTTCCACCACGACATGCTGAAGGTCGATGCCATCAGCGCGCCAGGTCTGCTGGTCGGGAATGAGGCGAAGGGCGACAGCCTGTCCTGCTGTCTCCTCACGATGACGGCAGACGACTTTTCCACCGTTGAGGCCAAGCACCTCGATGTTGCCTGCTTCGTAGGTCAGGGCGTCCCATCGGATCTGGTTGCGTACCTTCGGGTTGTTGCGGTCGTTCTGCTTGCGTCCGAGGCTGCGGCCGTTCACCAGCAGTTCCACTTCATCGCAATTCGTGTAAATCGTGAGGTTCAGCTTATCGCCTGGGGTACGTGTCCAGTGGTCGGTGAGGCGGCGGATGCGTTGTCTGACACCGTTCCATTCGATGTCGGAACTCTGTTCCAGGAAGCAGAGGTGAACCACGGGTTCGTCGTCGCGGAAGATGCTGCGGGCGAGATACGCGTTGGGCTTGGTGGTCAGGTCGATATTGAAAACTCCTTGTGCCCACCCCTTTGCGGGCCAGCCCTGGCTCTCGCCGAGATAGTCGATGGCACCCCAATAGGCGAGACCAATCACCTTCGAGAGGTCCATCTCAAAGTAGTTGGGTCCCATGGCTGCAGTCGTGGCTTCGCTCTGATAGAACATCATCCAGGGGAAGCGGCGGCCGTCGCCGGGGAAATACATATACCTATAATTATAAGCCGCGATATCCGTCTCATAGACGAGTGGCGCGGGCAGGGAATCGGTTTCATGCGAGCGTCCGCGAGGATGCATCGCCACGGTGATGAGGCGGGTGTCGTCGTAGCGCTTCAGCACCGGCTTCATCATCCGATAAGGCGTCACACCCCAGTCGCCGAAAGGCAGGTTGGCGTAGGTCTGCAGCTCATTGCCGAGACTCCAGAAGATGATACTTGGGTGGTTGCGGTCGCGCTTAATCCATTCGGGAATATCGTGCTGCCAAAGCTCTGTCCACTCTGCGCGCCCTCCACAATATTGCGTGAGCCACTTGTCGTAGAGTTCATCGACAACGAGAATTCCTAAGGAGTCGCAGAGGTCCAGTAAACTCTCGCTATAGGGATTGTGGCTGGTGCGGATGTGATTGAATCCAAAATCCTTCAGCAGCCGCAGCCGTTTCTCAATAGCGCGCGGATAGGCGGCAGCGCCGAGTGCCCCCAGGGTGTGGTGGTTGGCAATACCTTTCAGGATGACCTTCCGGCCATTGAGCTTGAGTCCAAACGATGGTGAGAACTCGACCTTTCGAATGCCGAAACGCGACTGGACGTTATCGGCAATACGTCCTGTTGAGGAACGCACCACGACCTGTGCCGTGTAGAGATACGGCTCGTCGAGATCCCAGAGACGAATACCCGTAAGTCGGATGTCGGCCAGTTGATATTCCCGGGTTCGCTGGTTGCCGCGGAAGGGGACTTCGGTCGTCTGCTCTGCCACCACCCGTCCCTCGCGGTCGAGGATGCGAACATCAAAGGAAAGCGTCTTGAGTCCGCGCTCCAAGGCTGTCACCTCTGCCTGTACGCAGACATTTGCCACATTGCTGTCCAAGCTGTCGGGCGTGGCAACGATGCGGAGCGGATGACGGGTGAAGAAGATTTCGGGATCGGTGACGACCAGATGCACATCCCGATAGAGTCCGGCACCTGTGTACCAGCGGCTGTTGAAAGGATTGCGGGTGTCTGCCTTCACGGCCAGCACGTTGTCTTCTCCCCAACGAAGCAGTCTTGTCACATCGGCCTCGAAGCCGAGGTAACCGTAGTCTGTCTTTCCGATGGGCTGGCCGTTGAGCCAGACGTCGCCCGTGTAAAGGATTCCCTCGAAGTCGAGGAGGACCCTCTTGCCTTGCCACGATGCATCGGGGGTGAAGTGCTTGCGATACCAACCAATTCCCATCGCCTTGAAGCCACGAGCCGAGAGAATACTACGGACGTTGGCTCCAGGGTCGCTCTCATCAGGACGCTCATCTGCTCCGGGAACCACCCACGGCTGTTCGATTTGGAAGTCGTGGGGGAGATTCACGGGTCGCCAGTCAGCGTCAGAGGTCTGTGGCGACTCGCCGTCGGCAATGTCACCTGCATGGAAGCGCCAGCCGAAGTTCATCAGCTGACGGGCGCGCACAGTGTCTGCGGCGGCGCTGAGGCTGTTCAGGGTTACGGCGAGGCAGCACAGGAGCAATGCCCGCATCCATCGGGTACTCATGGGACGTCAGAATTTCCAGTTGTTGCAGTTGACCGTTCCGCCGTTGTTCTGATAGTAGGTGGGGTTCGTATTTGAGCCGTCGAGCTTGATGCCCTGGCTCTTTGAACCGGAATTATTCACGGTGAGCACACCTCCGTTGGAAATCAGGTTGTAGGTGCGTACACCACGAGACTTCGTACCAGTAGCGTTGACAGTCGTGTTTCCTCCGTTGATGGTCAGCGTCTTCTCGGCCTTCAGACCAGTAGCGCGGTCTTCTTCCTCGGTGTCGGGGTCAACGTACACGCCTCCAGCCACCGTTACATTGATGACAGGCGATGTGCCACTGGAACCAATCGTGAGGTTTCCGTCGCTGGCGATGGCTTTGGAACCGAGTGCTCCGCTGGTGAGGTTCACGGTCACGGTACCGTCGAGCAAGTGCATTTCCGGTACGATGGAAGAGCCCGTTACGGCATCGAGTCGGATACCTTTGGAATCTTGTGCTGAGACGGTGAGGTCGATGCTGCCGCCGTTCATGATGAACTGTCCGTTGAGAGACTCGTCGGAAGTGGCATCGGTTTCGACCTGAATGCCATCACCTGCAATATTGCTGAGGCTCAGCGTGCCTCCGTTCATCTGGAAGTATTCTCCGCAATGAATGCCGTCGGAGGCGGACTTGGTGATGGTGATGTGTCCTGTCGTCTTCTTCAGCTGCAGGTATTCTTTGGTGCGCAGGGCATGTTTGCAGTTTCCGGCGATGCTGAGCGAGCCGCCGCCCGACACTTCGAGGTGACCCTGGCAATTGAAGGCTGCTTTCTGATCGCCCGTGGTGGCGTCGGACAGGGAGTTTGTGGTACCGTCCTCGAGGATGAGGTCGATGCGCTTGCCGCACTGGATGTCGATGGCTCCACCCTTTGTGGAGGTGAGTGTCAGTCCATTGAGGTGGAACTTTGTCTTGTAGTCGCCGTTGTAGGTGAACGAGCCGGCAGTACTACTGCCCGCAAGAATGAATTCGTGCTCAATAGTGGTGCAGGAGTTCGTAATTACGACATTGGCGCCGTTGACCTGTGCCGAAACGCCCTCTGCTGTCTCGGGAATATCTACGGTGGCTGTGCTGCCGTTCCATGTGATGACGACGGGATTGACAATGGTGATGCTGTCAATTGCGGAGGTGGAATAGTTGTCGCCACCAATCGTCAGGGTCGAACCGGCAGAAGAGTAGGGGAGAGAGGCTGCATTGCTGATGGCATAGCGTGTGCTCTCGCCAGCGTTCCAGACGCGAATCCATTGTGCATGAGCAGCAGTCGTCGCTGCTGCCAGCAGGAGGGTAAACAGTATCTTTTTCATGGCTTCTTAGTGCAGGATTTTAACGGTTCGGTTTCCGAGTTTAGCGATATAGAGGCCACGAGGCAGTCCGTCGAGGCTCACTTCATGGCGCCCGTCGTTGGACGGCATCTGGCGAACCAGTTGTCCGCTGGCGTTGAACAGCAGGAGCAGTCCGTTGCCTTGTGCTACGATACGTCCGTGTTCGATGCACAGACGATCAGACTGTGCGACATCTTTTACGCCCACGGCAATATCTGTGAATGTGATCTTCGAGAGGGTGGATAGAGGTGCCTCGACGGATTGGTTGTCGGTGGTGATGACCTTGATATTTGCGCCCTCGAAGATGATTTTCTTCACGGTCTTCAACGCCACGCTCTGTACGGACTCGGAAGAGGTGATGTTGAGGTAGTTGTACGTGTCGGCAGCAGCTGTTAGAGGCAGTGCCAGCAGGAGGGATAATAGAATCTTTTTCATATCTGTATGTGTTTTCTCAACGGGCGTTCAGGCTTCGCAAGCCTCTTGAGCCCTGTTACTATATTTGTTTTTAGAATTTGAAGCGGTAGCTGACGCTGAGGCTGTGAACGTTCTCGTTGCCGTCGTCGTCGTTTTCGTGGGTGAAGATGTAGGCGGCAGCAATCTTCGAGGTCTTGGAGACGCTGTACTCAACGCCTGCGCTTGCGCGAATCTTATCAATATGCCATTTCTCGCTAAGGTTGTTGTGCAACTCTGCCGAGACGAACGGCTCCCAGTCCCAACCTTTCTTGTCGATGGAGAATTTCAGTCGTGAGCGCAGCAGGTGGCGGTCCCACGCGGCTTTCTCCTTTACTTCAGAGGTCACCTCGTCATATTCCGTGATGGCTCCTGAGGCGTCGTACGACGGGTCGCGGTATTTGGTTCGATCCACATCGCGAGCCATCTGGTGGGTGAACTGATAACGTTCGCGCAGCGAGATCCTCAGCGTCTTCCAGAAACGTTTGTCGGCGGTCACATCGAAGAAAGCGCGGTGGCGCGAAGCCCAATTCGCGGCGTCGAGGTTATAGCCTTTGTAGGCATAGGCCGTTCCTTCGTCATCGGTGAAAGTGGTGCCTTGGAAACTGGAGAACTCATAGTCACCTTTGTACTTATACTCCGTGCTTTCCAGATAATGTTTGCGGATGAAGACGTAGCCAAGTCCGAATTTCAGGTACTTGCCCAGTTTGTAACTTACGCCCAGACCAACGTTATAGCGGTCGAAGTCCGAGAAATTGTTGGTCGTGCGATAACCGGCCTCCGCGTCAATACTCCAATTGTATGGGAGTACCTTGGAGAAGCTGAATTCTTGCCACAGACCACTGGTCGTCTGTGTCTCATCGCTCCCTTGTGCCATCGCGGAAACAGCACATCCGGCAGCCAGCAGCGTGATAATGAGTACGCGTTTCATAGTGTGTCTTTCAACTTTCAATATTTCAAGTCTCAATTTTCAATTTTAAACTCCCCACCTTTACATCTCCTTGGGCATGCGTCCATAGCGGGCAATGCTGTTTCCAACGTCAGCGGGGTCATTATAGAAGATGCGGATGAGGGCACTGTCCTTGAGGAAGTCGAGCATGCCCACCTCGATTCGGGTGATCTTCACACCCGTACGCTTCTCAAGGTCTGCTTTCAGCTCTTCGCGCTTCTCGGGAGTGATGAGGGCAACATTGTCATAGCGGATAATCTTGGAACATTCCTGACTGATGACCTTGGAGCTCTCGAAGAGGGCGGCCATGCAGACAAAGGCAGCGTTGACGAAGAGTATGGTCACAATTCCCACGCCGTCCCAGTAGTCGGCCTTCGGGTGGTAGTCACCGTGAGCCAGCGCGTTGATGACACTCAGGGCAATGAGCATGAAGAGATATGTCATCTCGCGAATGGGAACCGCTTCCGTTCGGAATCGCATGATGCCAAAGATTGCGAACAAGCCCATAGCTGCTCCCAGTTGCATTCCTCCGCCGTCCATCAGGCTGACAAGCAGGAAGATACTCATCGACATAAGAATGAAGATGAACATGTAGTCGCGGCGAAGGCTGCGAGGATAATAGTACCTGCGAGCTATCAACAGCACGAAAAGAAGGTTGATGGCGAAACGAATCACCAGGGAGATGAACTGCTGAGGATCGAAGAGGGTGACTCCGAAGAGGTTGCCCAGCGTGTAGTTAATTTGAGTAAAATCCATAATATTATTAGTTTGTGGTTATTTTTAAAGGGGATTATTGGGGAAAACTGGAGCCCACATATTTGCGGATGCGGACGAGTTTCTCCTTGAAGAGGTTGTTCTTGAGGTCGGCATTTGTCATCACACTGCCGATGCAGTATTTCGAAAAGCCAGAGGGTTTGATACGCAGCTGCCGCAACAGGTCGAGGACGGGAGAGAAGACATTGCCGTCGCGCTTCAGCTCGATGATGACGAGCTGTCCTGTTTGGGCGTCGTTCTCTGTCTCAAAATTGTGGAAGGCGACATTGAAGTCGATGGTCAGACGTTCCGTCTTGCCGTAGTTGACGAGGGTGATGCGCTGGAACTGGTTCTGCACAGTGGGGAGGATGTCATCGAAGGTGGCACCCGTCAGCTTCTGTGTGAACTCGCTACCGCCGGCGTCCACCACATCTTGCCTTTCCTGCGAGGGCACGGTGATGCGTTTTTTCTTTGTGCGACCGTGGTTGTTCTTCGTCTTCACTTCCAAGAAGGTCATATCCGAATCCATGTAGGTGCGAACGCGAATCTTCTGTCGGGGAGCGCGGCCGTTGTGGTGCTCCAGGAAGAAGCGGTGCCAGGGCGTGTCCCAGTACGTGGTCCGATAGTTTGCAATGCGTGCGCCCTCAATCTGCTGGGCAAAATATTGTCCCTGGGTCAATTCCAACAACTGTGCCAGCTTCGCCTTGTTGGTGACGAATTTGGTGTCTGTGCGGTTCATCAGCTTAATGCCACTCATCTCGTCGAGTGAGATGGGTTGCAAAAGGCCGAGCCAGTATTGTATTGTTGCGTCTGTATTCATCAAAAAAGGGCTTTTTCGGGTGCAAATATAGGGAAAAGTTGAAAGTTATTAGTTAAAAGTTGGAAGTTTTTGCTTTTTTCGAGCACTTTTTTCAATAAATAGGCACTTTGAATCAGCAAAAACACTTATCTTTGTCCCACAAAAGAGCGAGAAAAGCCATAAATGGCCCTCAACTCAGTCCCGAAAGGATAAAAACCAAAACCCGCCCCAACGAAACTCTAAACACTAAACAATAAATCAGAATATGGCAGATATGAAAGAAATCCTCTCCGCCGCCGAGGAGCGAATGGAAGAGGCTGTGATGTATCTCGAAGATGCCCTCTCGCACATCCGTGCCGGAAAGGCAAACATCAAATTGCTCGACGGTATTCGCGTTGACAACTACGGATCGATGGTACCCATCAACCAGTGCGCCGCCGTCACGACTCCTGATGCCCGTACGATTGCCATCAAGCCTTGGGACAAATCAATGTTCAAGGTGATTGAGAAGGCCATCATCAACAGCGACCTGGGTATCATGCCCGAGAATAATGGCGAAATCATCCGAATCGGCATTCCGCCCCTCACCGAGGAGCGCCGTAAACAGCTCGCCAAGCAGTGCGGCAAGGAAGGCGAACAGGCCAAGGTCAGTATTCGCAACGCCCGCCGCGAGGGTATCGAACAACTGAAGAAAGCCGTGAAGGACGGACTCAGCGAGGACAACCAGAAGGACGGCGAGGCAGACCTTCAGAAGATGCACGATAAATATATTAAGCAAATCGAAACCCTCCTGGCTGCTAAGGAGAAGGAAATCATGACCGTGTGAGAAGCGACAAGTGAAAGGTCTTGTTGTTCGGAATACAGGAAGCTGGTACGACGTTCGCACAGACGACGGCCAGTACTTTGCGTGTAAGGTGAAAGGAAACTTTCGCCTTCGCGGTATTCGTAGCACCAACCCAGTGGCCGTTGGCGACTGGGTCGAAGTCTCCCCTCCCACTCAGGGGGGAGCCCAGAGCGGTTCCTTTATCACCGAAATCCACGACCGCCGCAACTACATCATCCGTCGCGCCTCGAACCTCTCGAAGCAGAGCCACATCATTGCCGCCAACGTTGATCTCGCCGGACTCGTGGTCACCATAGCGCACCCCGAGACCAACACCACCTTCATCGACCGCTTCCTGGCCTCTGCCGAAGCCTATCGGGTGCCCGTCCTTCTTATATTTAATAAGGTGGACCTGTACGATGCCGAACAGCGCCGGTACCTCGATGCGGTCATGGCACTCTATCGCCAGCTCGGTTATCCCTGTGTGGCAGTCTCGGCCACGACGGGCGAGGGTCTCGAAAGCCTGCTGCCGGAACTTCTTGATAAGACCACGCTCTTCAGCGGCAACAGCGGAGTGGGCAAATCCACCCTTCTCAACCGCCTCGTCCCCTCAGCCCGGGCCAAGACGGCTGAACTCAGCCTTGCTCACGACCAAGGTCAACACGCGACCACCTTCTCCGAAATGTATGACTTGCCGGACGGCGGCTGCATCATCGATACTCCCGGAATCCGTGGCTTCGGGACTTTCGACTTCGAGCCCGAGGAGGTCAGCCATTATTTCAGAGAGATTTTTCAGATGGGCCGCGACTGCCGGTTCGGTAATTGCACTCACACCCACGAGCCGGGCTGTGCTGTCCTTGCCGCTCTCGACCGCCACGAAATAGCAGCCTCCCGCTATCAGTCCTACCTCTCAATGCTCGAGGATAAGGACGAAGGAAAATATAGAAACTGATGAACTTCCTATAGAAAACCAACCTAATGAATAAATTATGAAAAAACTTCTTACCATCCTGTTCGGTTGTCTGCTGTGCTTCAGCGCGGCAGCGCAGGAGCTGACCGTAGGCAGCTACAACCTCCGCAACAAGAACGAGCACGACAGTATCAATGGCAACGGCTGGAACCGTCGTGTAGAAAGCATTGCCAACCAGATCATCTGGGAACGTCCCGACCTTTTCGGCACCCAGGAAGGGCTCCATGTACAACTCGTGGACCTCGATAAGCGACTGAAAAACTACAAATGGATCGGCGTCGCCCGCGACGACGGCAAGCAGGAAGGCGAATACTCCGCAATCTTCTACCGCGAAGACCGCGTGGAGCTCCTCGAGCAAGGAAACTTCTGGCTCAACGAGACGCCCGACCGTCCGGCTCTCGGCTGGGACGCCGCCTGTATCCGCATTTGTACTTGGGGGCATTTCCGTGACCGCCAGACCAAGCGCGAATTCTATTTCCTCAATCTTCACATGGACCACGTAGGTGTCAAGGCGCGCGCGGAGTCCGCAAAGCTCGTCATGCAGCGCATCACTCAGATGACCGACTCCGGCAAGAAGCTGGCAATACTCACGGGTGACTTCAATGTACCTCAGACCAACGAGCTCTACTCCATCTTCACCCAGTCCGGTGTCCTGAAAGATTGTTACACCAACGCCGCCAACCGCTTTGCCGAGAACGGCACCTACAACGGCTTCGACTATCATTTCTACACGACAGAGCGCATCGATCACATCCTCGTCACGCCCGCTACCACCGTCGATGCCTTTGCCGTCCTCACGGATGGCTATTGGCGTAAGGATATGAATGGCAAGATGTCACGTCGCACCCTCTCTGACCACTATCCAATTTTTGCCCGCATCCGTTTCTGATTTCTCAGATTCCCTTGTCCTATATTTCGCGGTCACCGGCAACGTCGGTGACCGCTGTCGTCTATATCGCCCTCACGCAACCAAAATAAAAACTTTTTCATCTTACTGCCGGCGCTTACACCCCCTTTCCCCTGCTTTTTCCTCTCTTTTAGCTCCTTCCGTCTCACTTTTTCGCCGTTTTTCTTTGCCATTTCCGTTCTAATTCCTACCTTTGCCGCGATAATCCGCACAGTCTGCCGGAATCTTCAACCAGAAAGCAAAGAATCCTCATTCATATAATCATAAAAACATCATACAACATGGCTAACATTCCCGAATTCAAGTATGCTCCAATGTTTCAGTTGGGCAAAGACACTACTGAGTACCGTCTCCTCTCGAAGGAAGGCGTAACCGTTTCCGAGTTCGAAGGCAAGGAAATTGTCAAAGTCTCGCCCGAGGCACTGACGCTGCTGGCACAGCAGGCCTTCCACGATGTGGAGTTCCTGTTGCGTCGCGAGCACAACCTTCAGGTCGCCGCCATCCTCGACGACCCCGAGGCCAGTGAGAACGATAAGTATGTGGCCCTGCAGTTCCTCCGCAATGCCGAAGTGGCTGCCAAGGGCATCCTTCCCTTCTGCCAGGACACCGGTACCGCCATCATCCACGGCGAGAAGGGCCAGCAGGTTTGGACGGGCTTCGAGGACGAGGAAGCACTCAGCCGCGGCGTCTTCAACACCTTCACCCAGGACAACCTCCGCTACTCGCAGAACGCTCCGCTGAATATGTACGACGAAGTCAACACCCGCTGCAACCTGCCCGCTCAAATCGATATCGAGGCTTGTGAGGGCGCTGAATACCGCTTCGTCATGGTCGCCAAGGGCGGCGGCTCGGCCAACAAGACTTACTTCTATCCGATGACCAAAGCCACTATCCAGAACGAGGGCACGCTCATCCCGTTCCTCGTGGAGAAAATGAAGAGCCTGGGCACGGCAGCCTGCCCGCCCTACCACATCGCCTTCGTGATAGGTGGCACCAGCGCCGAGAAGAACCTGCTGACGGTGAAGCTCGCCAGCATCAAGTACTACGACAGCCTGCCCACCACGGGCGACGAGACCGGCCGCGCCTTCCGCGATGTCGATCTGGAGAAGAAGCTGCTGAAGGAAGCACATAACATCGGACTCGGTGCCCAGTTCGGCGGCAAGTACGTCGCCCACGACATCCGCGTCATCCGTCTGCCGCGCCACGGCGCCAGCTGTCCCATCGGCATGGGCGTCAGTTGCTCGGCCGACCGCAATATCAAGGCAAAGATCAACCGCGATGGTATCTGGCTGGAGAAGATGGATAGCAATCCCGCAGAGTTGATTCCCGCCGAATATGCCAAGGCCGGCGAAGGCAAGAACACCATCGTCATCGACCTGAACCAGGGTATCGACGCCGTACGCAAGGAACTGACAAAATATCCTGTCAGCACCCGCGTGAACCTGAAGGGCACCATCATCGTGGCCCGCGACATCGCCCACGCCAAGCTGAAAGCCCGCATCGACGCCGGCGAACCCATGCCGCAGTACTTCAAGGACTTTCCCGTCCTCTACGCCGGTCCCGCCAAGACGCCCGAAGGTTATCCCTGCGGCTCCATGGGTCCCACGACGGCGAACCGTATGGATCCTTACGTGGATGAGTTCCAGAGCCTGGGTGCCAGCCTCGTGATGATTGCCAAGGGCAACCGCTCGCAGGCCGTCACCGACGCCTGCCAGAAGCATGGCGGCTTCTACCTCGGCAGCATCGGCGGTGTGGCAGCAGTCCTCTCGCAGTCGAGCATCAAGAGTATCGAATGTGTCGAATATCCCGAACTCGGTATGGAGGCCATTTGGAAGATTGAGGTCGAGGACTTCCCCGCCTTTATCCTCGTCGACGACAAGGGCAACGACTTCTTCAAACAGCTGAAGCCCCTCTGCTGCAAGAACTGAGGCATCAACCTCTTCATTCTCTACCAAAAGTGCACCTGCCTCTTCTGGCGGGTGCGCTCTGTTTTTCACCACAGATGAACAGATTAGATCTTTCGCAACGAATTATACGAATTCTGCGATGGCTACGCAGGCGTCGCGGCTGTGCTCTAAGGATTATTTCCTGATAACGACCGCGCCCGGATAGTTATTGGGGTCCACCTTGAAGGCATCGTCGCTGACGCCAATCTTAATCTTGTTGAGTTTCATGGTCATCGTTGTGCCTTTAATCTTGGTTTTGAACTCTCGGAAATAGTAATTGTCCTTGTCTATCTTCATCTCCACCTTGCTGGGAGAGTCATTCTTTATGGGCTTGGTGAGGGTTATCTCGTAATACTGGCCGTCGAGTTTCATCTTGGCGGTCTTATAATTCTTGTAAATGTCGAAGTCGATGGAATGTTCATTCTTCGGCTTCTGTGAACTCTTCGTGATGGTGAGCGTGTCACGCCTGGCTGCGGACTTCTCGTTGTCCTCATCCTTATGATGTATGTATTGCCATTCCTGCTGACCGTCAAAGCCTGTCTCTACCTTAAGCTCTTTGCCAAACACCTTCGACTCCATGAACACCCTTATCTTGTTGTTTTTCTCCAGAGGACCAGCGCGTGTGAAAGAAAAAAAGTGCAAAATAACTGCTGAAAGCCTGCTTTGTATGCATTTTTTTGTAAAAAAACGTTGAAATACAATTGTTTTTTGTATTTTTGCGCACAAAATGACACATTAAAACCGTTTTTTCCGATAAATAAAAACAAAACATACAACTATGAAACCGATACGAATGAGACTTTTCCTGCTACCCCTGCTGGCGTTGTTGCTGCTGCCGCTGACGGCGATGGCTGACGACGGCGAGTTCGACACCCCCAACCAGGCCTTCACCTGGTACTCCAAGGGTCCCGGCTGTATGCACCTGAAACTGATGACCACCAATGCCAGCCCCTTTCGGACGCTGCATGAGGCCAACTACTTTCTGCGCGACAGCGAGGGCAATTTAACCAAAGTGTTCTACATCTACGAGCAGAACAGCAGCAACTCGGGCTACGTTACATCAATGTACCGAAACCTGTTGGGCTCCGAATCCCTGCTCTATCTGACGAATGATACTAAATGGAAACCGCTATGCTTGATCTCCTACGTCAGTGAAGCGCAACACGATGCGGTGCGCACTAACAAGGAGAACGGCTATGCTGAGCTGGACTGGTATTATCCTGTCCGTTTCGCAGGCAAGCGATACACGCTCCGGGTAGAAGCCAAGCTGTATCATGAAGGAGGAAGCATCACTGACTACGTTAAGGATCTGGGCACCATCGAGTTCGACGAGGTGACGCTGGAGACGTATGATGCCGTGCCGGGCACGGAGGAGGGCGACCAGTCCACGCTGCGCATCCCCGTGTCGTGCGACCGTCCCATCAACTACATCGAAGCCACCTACACCGACCGCGACGGCAACCAGAAGACGCTGCCCCGGCAGACGATGGAGGAGGACTCCTACTTCGGCTTCGTGTCACTGCCGGCGACGGAGAAAGTGACTGACCTGCAAATCACCGCGAATATTCGTTCAGCCACCATCGAACAGTCACAGCTGCCTGAACGCTCGTGGCCCTCGAAGCTCGACGGCGACGTGACGAAGACCATTGACAAGTTGCCTCTGATTCACCATCCCCGCCTGCTGCGGGCCGACGTGGACAGCGTGGGCGCCGTGGTGCTGCGTTGGAAGGTCATGGACCGCGATATGGAGGACTTGCTGGAAGGCGATATCTTCCAGATTCAGCGCTCGCTGACAGGTCGCTCTGAGGATTTCGAGAATGTGGAATCCGACGTGGTGTATGACCCCGACTTGGAGGACTATACCTTCCGCGACTCCACCCTCATGTCGGCCCTCACGGCAGCGCAGATTGACGCCAAGCTGGGCATCCCCCTGGTGCGCTACCGCGTGTTTCGCGCCACGACGGAGGGACTGTGGGGTCTGGAGAAAAACCCAACCGTGGCCTACGTGCAGCCCCAGTTCGCCACGTTGGCGCTGCTGCAGCCCCGGGATGTCCGGGCGGTGTGGAGCGACGAGGCTGAGCGCCAGGTGCGGCTCACCTGGAACTGGGAACAGAACGACGCGGCGCACAACTACGTCTGGGACGAGCGCGCCGGACTGAAGGTGGAGACCCGGATGTTCAACCGCCAGGGGCTGCTCGTGGACAGCTTGGTGACCGCGCTGACCGCGGAGCAGCTGCGCACACGCCAGGCCGAACTGACGCTGACGCGCTCCTGCGTGCGGTACGAGATGCGCCTCGTCGTGGACCCCGGCAAGTCGCCCATCGGCCGCGGCACGGGCACGGTCTTTCAACTGATCAGCACGAAGGGGGATTACGAGAAGTATGCGAAGAGCCTGAATAATGGTCAAAGTGACACGCCGCCCAATCTCATCCTGGCAGCTGACATCAGCATCAGCGAAGATGATGCAGATGCCTGGATCGGCTACCACCAGGACAAACCCTTCACGGGCAACTTCAACGGCAACGGACACACGCTGACCGTCGATTATCCGGAGAATCGCGAGATGAGCGATCAGTTTCTCTCGCCGGTGCGCTTCGCCGGCAGCGGGGCGGTGTTCTGCAACCTCACCACGGCGGGCTCCGTCATGCTCTATAACCGGTTTGCCGGCGGACTCCTCGGCATGGTGTCCACCGGCGAGGTGTACATCGAGAACTGCACGTCGGCCATGCGCATCACGATGGTGATCATCGGCGACGGGTCCATGGGTGGCTTGGTGGGCCTCGTGGACCTGAACTCCGGCACGGACAACACCAAGAGCGTGCGCATCAGCAACTGTCTGGTCAACCACAGCTACTCACGTATGTTTAATACGACGAACTGTTCCGGCTTTGTGGCGTGGCGACGGAAGGACTGCTTTGCCAAAATCAGCAACAGCTATTTCCAACCAGAAATCCTCTTCCACACGGATGGCTGGGAGGAGTTCTTGCGTAGCTTGGGCGAGAAACCGCAGTGGGGCATCATCGAAGACTGCTCCTACTTTGGCGGCTTTGGCACTTGGGAAGGTCGTATCCCGCAGGGCAAGAAGTCCGCGACAGCACCCGACAACTGGTGCTGGAAGGACGGCAAGCCGCTGGTGCGGCAGGTGCAGTTCTCCACGCCCGTGGCCGGCAGCACGACGGTAGCGACACTGCCCGATGACGGCTTCTACTACGAGAACCTCGGACACATCAACCGCGACTCGCTGAAGGTGCAGACGCTGCAGAGCTCCGTGCTGCTGACGTGGGAGAACGTCGATGAAATGCCCGTGGACTACTACGAGGTGTGGCGCCGCGACGTGAAGGCTCCTGCCGACTCCGTCTGTCTGGTCACGCAGCTCGTGGACATGCAGTATGAGGACAAGACCACCTCGCCCACACACAGCTATGAGTACCGCGTGCGCGGCGTCAACAGCTGCGAGGGCACGCACTATGAGAGCACCCTGTGGGTGCCCGGACACTGTGTGCAGACAGGACGTGTCTCGGGCTACGTCCGCTTCCCCGACGGCACGGGCATCCCCGGCGTGACCGTCATCATCAGCAGCCCCTCGCTCACGGAGGAGGTCGTGACCGATGAGAGCGGTTACTTCGAGAAGGACGGCCTGCCCTACTGGAACGGCGGCGAGAGCGCCTACGACGTGCTGCCCAAGGTGGCCGGCTACGACAGCGGACTGCGCAGCATCACCTTCGGCACGCAGCCGGGCAGCAACAGCATCGGCGGCGTGGAGTTCTACGTGGAGAAGAGCGTGAAGTTCAGCGGATTCGTGCGCTACCTCGGCACCAGCATTCCAGTGCAGGGCGTCTCGTTCCTTGTTGACGGAGTGGAGGTGCGCAATGCCGGCGGCAAAGTCACCACCGACTTTGAGGGCCGCTTCTCGTTCCGCATGCTGCCGAATATGCCGCACAGTATTCAGGCGGTGAAGGACGGACACACCTTCTACCAGGACGGTTTCTACCACGCCGACGACGACACAACGAAGATCCGGTATGACTTCAACACCGACGTGGCCGGCATCTACTTCTATGATGACACGCGCGTGACGCTCATCGGGCGTGTGGCCGGCGGTATGGATCAGGCGGCCATCCCCTTGGGTAACTCGCTTTCGCGGAACAACCTGGGCGACGACCTGAAGATGGTGTTCGTGCTCGAGGGCGACAACGCCTCGCAGCTGGTCTTTGACATCACCGACCGCAGCAAGAAGGAACGCGACGAGGTGTTCACCCACACCGCGCATGACAAGAAATACAACTACCAGACACGGGTACACACCACCTCCCACCGCGTGGAGGTCACACCCGACGTACACACGGGAGAGTACATGGTCAAGCTGCCGCCCGTGAAGTGGAAGATTCAGCAGATCACCGCCCGCGGCTACGCCACCCTGTTCCAGGACGGACAGACGGGCGACGTCATCGACCTGACGGACTCCATCGCCCCGCACACCGACCACGTCGAGGGTGCCTGGGCCAATGCCAACGGCGACTCCATCCGGCAGGTGGACGTGAAGTATCATGCCCAGTACAACCGTATCTACCACTCGCCGGTGCTGCTGGAGCGCAAGCAGGTGGGATTCGACAAGTTCGACTACTTCGGCGAGAAGAACTACACCATGCGCCCGCACGTAGGCGGCAAGCAGCAGATTCCCATCGCATACCCCGTGACCACCAAGGATGCGAAGACGGGCGTCGAGACCATTGTCACCCACTACACCTTCGGGCACCCCGTCTTCAGCACCGACCGCGGCTACAATATCAAACTGGCAGCCGTGGAGAAGTACTACTATAATAATAATGTGAAGAGCGACACCGTGGACATCGTGCGTCTGGGCGGCGGCACGGTCACCGTCCGCAACGGACTCGTCAGCGGCACCCACCGCGAGGTGCTGCAGTTGGACGCCAACGGCGAGCGCACCTACACCCTGCGCGCCGCACAGATGCCCTACTTGCTCACCGGCAAGGACGCGCTCTGCACCGTGAACTTCACCCTGGAGCGCGACGGCGTCACCCTGGAGGGAGAACCCATCAAGGGATATGTCTTCAGCCAGTACGCCAAGCCCGGCGCCAAGGACATCCTGACCTTCGACCAGCCCGTGCTGGTGGACATCCTGCGCGACCCGCCCGGTGCGGGCTCCACAGCCAAGCTGACCAAGGGCTCCACGCTGAAGTTGTCCTACCAGATGGACATGTCATGGAAGGGAGGCCTCACCCTGGGTATTGCCGGAGGTGGCGGATTGGACATGTACACAGGAACCATGCTGCTCGGCGCTGAATTCGGATTGATAAACTCCACAAAGGGAGTCTTCAACACCAGCTTCGACCTCATCTTCTCCGGCGGCGGACAACGCGCCTTCGCCTACACGCTGACCTCCAACGAGGACATCTCCACCGACGGCGGCAGCACCATGGTGGGTGCCGACGCAGACCTCTATATGGGCATGGAGACGAATGTCTTCTTGCGCCCGACGGTGGCTATCCGAGCCATCAACGACTCTACGTTCCAGGCCAGCGCCGGTGCGCGCAAGGCTGGCTACATGGTGGAAATAGCTTCCGGACGCGACGAGAAGGACAGCATCTTCCACCTCGTGCGCGATGAAGTCGTCGGACTGGGCCAGACCGTCAAGTCCACCTTCGTTCACTCGCAGCAGTACATCGTCAAGCAGCTTATCCCCAACCTGGCGCAGCAGTGCCAATCGCTGATGTTCACCGGCACCGAGGCCGAAGCCAAGGCGCAGGCCAACGCCACCGGACAACCCGTCTATCGCTCGCTGCGCACCCCGGACGACCCGAACTTCGGCGTCCTCAACACAAAGAAGGCTGTGAAGTTGGGCGACGCAGAATGGGAATATGTTTACAACACCACCATCAGTACTGCAGAGGAGGGTATCAACTACCAGATCGTCCTGCCCAACGGCTACAGCGGAGCCGAGGAGGACAAGGTGAAGGACTTCTGCGAGGCCATGTACACCTGGGCCAACATGGTGGCCACCAACGAGAAGCAGAAACTCGAAGCCACCAACAAGATGAAGAACTTCGACGTCGATGGAGGCGGCTCGGTGACCTACAGCGAGGACTTCGCCACCGAGTACTCCAACACCACGTCCTACAACTGGATCTTCTCCGACTTCACTCACAACTTCTTTGCCAACCCCGACCCGGACAAGGACAGCTACGGCGACAAAGAACGCACGGCAGCAGCCTTCTCGTCCATGGCCGGAATAGTCGGCTCCACGGCCGCCAAGCTCCTCTTCTCGCTCCTCAACGGTGCCGATTTCATGAAGAGAGGTTCGGTGGATATAGGCAGACCCACTAACAGCGAAAGCCCGCTGGCCGAAAAGGAATTCAAGATCACGGGAACGGTGTGGAAGTTCAGCATCACGCCCACCGTGGCCTTCGGCGTCACGCCCAAGAACAACGAGACGACGAAATACAACCGCAAGGAAACCTTCACCATCAAGATGGACAAGAAGTCGCATCTGGACTTCGACGTCTATTACTCCAGCATGATGGATTCCCGCCAGGCCACCACCGTGGACAGCCGCACGGACATCTTCGTGGAAGAGAACTTCCTGAACAACGTGGACTACATGGAATACTTCCTCGACCGCGACGTGGGGGCCCGCGACATCGTGCATGACATGGTGAAGCCCCGGGGATTCATCTATCGTACCCGCGGAGGAGCCACCGTCCGTACGTGGGAGAACGAGCGCAAGACGCTGTTCTACCGCGCCGGCACCGTGCTGGACGAGCGCACGAAGAAAATCGAGAATCCCATCATCAGAATGGACAAGCAGAGCGTCAGCGGTGTGCCCTACGACCAGCCTGCACGCTTCAAGCTCTACATGACCAACGAGAGCGAACAGGTAGAGGCCGTCGGTGGCGCGCTGCAGTTCTTCACGCTCTACCTCGATGACACGTCGAACCCCAAGGGCGCACGGCTCCTGGTCGACGGTATGCCGCTCTCGCGCGCCGGAATGACCATCAAGGCGGTGCCCGGCGAGGTGACCGAGAAGACGCTTGAGGTGTGGGCCGGAGAGGACTTCGACTACGAGAACCTCAAGATCGGAATCATCTCGCAGGGCGATGTGCAGTGCTTCCAGGAAGTGGCCTTCTCCGTGCACTACCTGCTGCAGGCAGGTGCGGTGGATATCGCCACACCCGGCGACAAGTGGATCATGAACACCGACGCGCCCTTCGACGCTGAACGAGGGTGGTACCTGCCGGTGGTCATCAGCGGATTCAACAAGAACCAGAAGAACTTCGACCACATCGAGTTCCAATATAAGGAGAGCACGCGCGGCGATGACTACTGGACCAACCTCTGCGGCTTCTACGCCGACTCCACGGCCTATCGCGCCGCCAGCGGCACGAAGGCGATGATTCCCGAGAACGGAAACATCGTGACCAACTTCTTTGGCGAAGGACAGGTCATGGAGAAAGCCTACGACCTGCGCGCCCGTCTCTTCTGCCGCAACGGCAACAGCTTCATCACCAGCGACTCCAAGGTTCTCACGGGCGTCAAGGACACACGGCGGCCGCAGCTCTTCGGCACCGTGGAACCCAAGGACGGCATTCTGGGCTCCGGCGACAACATCATCTTCAACTTCTCGGAGAACATCGAGCACAACTACCTCCAGGCCGATAACTTCGAGGTGATGGGCGAGACCAACGAGACCGCCGTGCAGGAGGAACCCGCACTGCTGTTCAGCGGAAAAGGATATGCCCAGAGCGAGGCCCGGCGCAACTTTGCCGACAAGAACGTCACCATCGAAGTGCTCATCAAGCCCGATAACACGGGTCAGGACATGCCCATTTTCTCGCATGGCACCGACGGCAAGCAGCTGCAGCTCTGGCTCACCAAGGAAAAGCGGCTGCGCGCCGTGGTGGACGGAAAAGTCCTCGAGACGGACACCACCATCAACACCGACGGCTACCGGCAGGTGGCGCTCGTGCTGGACCGTGACAAACAGCGCATGACCATCATCGCTGAGGAGTGCCAGTGCTCACTCGACAGCGTGAAATACAGCGGATACGGACCTGTCATCTTCGGCTCCACCAACCAGACGGACGTCAGCAAACGGCAATTCTACAAAGGAAGAATGCTGCAGGGGCGTGTCTGGAACAGAGCCATGAATGCCGCAAGCCTCACCCTCTACGCCAAGAAACTGCTCACGGGCTACGAAGTGGGACTCACCGACTACTACCCCATGAACCAAGGCTCCGGCGACTACGCCACAGACCTCGCACAGGGAGCTCACCTCAAACTCAACGGGGCCACGTGGGCACTGCCGCGAGGAATGGCACTCCGTCTGGACCGCAGCGAAACAGGCCGGGAAGTCAAGGGCATGAAGGTGCGCGCCGAGCGATTCAGCCGCACCGAGGAACAGGACTACACGCTCATGTTCTGGTTCAAGACCGACGAGAACGGGCGCGGCGCGCTCATCAGCAATGGATCCGGCAAGGCCACCGACACAGATGCACGCCACAAGTTCTTCATCGGATTCGAGGGTAAGACCCTGAAATACCGGACCAACGGACGGGAATATCCCTTGGGCGACGACTTCAGCAACGACGAATGGCATCACTACGCCATGACCGTCAACCGGGCACATCAGGTCGCCAGCATCTACGTTGACCGTGCGCTCAAGGCACAGTTCTCCACCGACACCCTGGGTGGCATGAAGGGCGACAACTTCTACCTCGGAAACATGGTGTGGTACGAAGCCGGACAGCACGACGACGTGCGCCATCAGAACTATGCCCTCACGGGATGGCTCGACGGCATCTGCCTCTTCGAGCAGGCCCTGCCGCCGTCGCTCATCCGCCGCTACAGCGAGAAGTCCGTAGGTGGCAGTGAGAAGGGGCTGGTCACCTTCCTCGGATTCAACCGCCAGGAGCGTCAGCTGAACAACGAATACACCCTGCAGCCCTACGGACTCAGCCAGAAAGTCTATTACGACGACGGCAAGGAGCTGGAGCGGCGCGACACGGTGTTCGCCGATCCGCTGCCCTACGTCATCAATCATATAGACAAGAACCAGGGTGCGCCGATGCAAGCTTATCAGGAACTCCGCAACCTGAACTTCAGCTTCGTCGGACGCGACAACCAGCTGCTGGTGAACATCGACGAGCGCGATGCACGAATCAACAAGCGGCAGGTCTTCGTCACCATCTATGACATCCCTGACCTCAACGGCAACTATATGGCATCGCCGGCCACCACCGAGGCGTTCGTGGACCGCAGCCCATTGCGGTGGGAGCAGAAGACCTACAAGAACACCATCGGCTCATTGTCCTACAGCGATATGAACTTCGACATCAACATTTACAACGACAGCGGTGCACCGCACACCTTCACCATCGAGAACATGCCGAAGTGGCTCACCGTCAACACACTGCAGGATGTCGTCGATGCCAAGAGCCTGCAGACGCTGACCTTCACCATCAACAAGGACACGAACGTGGGAACTTACGACGACATCATCTATCTCACCGACGAGAACGGACTGTCGGAGCCGCTGATGCTCAACATCACCGTGGAGGGTGACTTGCCAACGTGGTACGTCGATCCAAACATAAAGCAGTTCTCCATGAGTATTGTAGGACGCGTGCAGATAGGTGAGGACATCGTCACCGACTCCCGCGACATCGTGGGCGTATTCGATGCCACCGGACGATGCATGGGATGCAGCAATGTCAACTACGAGACCGCGTCCGCCGAGAGCTTCGTCTATCTCAGTGTCTATGACAGCATGACCGTGGAGCGCCCCCTCAACTTCAAGCTCTGGCACTACGACACAGGCAAGGTGATGCTGCTTACCCCCTCCAAGACCATCAACTTCAAGCCGGAGACCTTCGAGGGCACCACCAAGGAACCCGTCGTACTGAAGGCTGGTTCGCAGTATATCCAGACCATCGAACTCATGCCTGGGTGGAACTGGGTGTCGCTCAATGTCAACAGCAACGCATTCCGGGACTCCGCCACCTTCCTGAAACTGTTCCCCTGGCAGGACGGAGACATGATCACCGACGAGAACGAGAACCTCTCGAAGCTCTATGACAACGGCATGTGGATTTCCAACAAGGGAACAGATCCGCAGGCTGAACTCACCCTCAACGTGAAGAAGAGCTACCGCGTCAAGGTATCGAAGTACACCGTCGTGGAAATCACCGGAAATGCCATCACGACCCGCGGCGACAGAACCATCCCCGTCAAGAACGGATGGAACTCCATAGGATTCACGCCCATGGTGAATCTGCCCGTCAGCACGGCACTCGCCGACTATCTCGACGACGCAGAGGACGGCGACCTGATCAAGAGCAAGACCGAATTCGCCATGTTCACCGAGACGGCAGACGGCTCGCGGCAGTGGAAGGGTAACCTCAAGTACATGAAACCCGGCGAGGGATATATGCTCTACCGCAAACGCAAGGGCGACGCTGCGTTTACCTACGCCTACTTCGAACCCTCTGCCGCCTTCTTCGAGGAGACAGGCGTTCAGAGCACACAGCGCGCACCCAAAGCCTTGGCCCACGCACGCACCATGTCGCTGACGGCCGTCGCCGACGGGGTGGAACTCCAGCCTGGCGACAAGCTCATCGCGCTCACCGACGGAGAAGTAGTCGGCGAGGCTGAGGTGGAGAACACCGGTGAGGAAACATCACCGCTCATCTTCCTCTCCATAGCTGGCGACAAGCAGCAACCGCTCTCCTTCGCCGTCGAGCGCGACGGCGAGAGAATCGCCACCACCGGACCCGTACTCAACTACCTCCCGGACGCCATCAGCGGTTCGCCGAAGCAGCCCACGAAGATCACCTTCTTGCAGGAGAAGAGCTTGGGCGGCAACTGGTATGACCTCAGCGGACGTCGGGTAGCCAAGACGGAAGCCGACAAACGCAACATGCGAAAAGGTATATATATTCATAATGGTAAGAAACAAGTGGTAAAATGAAAACATCGATAAAACTTATCCTTTACGCAGCAGTGCTCGCTTTGGCCTGCGCCTGCTCATCGGACGACGAGACAATCAGCACTGCGCCATTCACGGCGGTGCAGGCACCGCATTGGGCGGTGGACTGGTCCTCGAACGACCCGGCACCTGACTGGCAGGAGCCCGCGGCCACACTCTATGAGTGCAGTATGAACTTGCTGGTGACGCTGAACGAAGAGTTGCAGAAGGTGTCTTCGTCGCAAGACCAGATGGCTATCTTCATCAACGGTACCTGCAGGGGTGTCAGCAAGCCCAATGTCTATCCCGACGGCTCCGTGGTGTTCCTGATTCACATCAAGGGCTCCAGTCAGGAAACGGGGCAGGAGATGGTGCTGCAATACTACAGTGGAGGCGCCAAGGCGTTGTTCAACGATCCATACATGCCACCCTTTACGCCCAACAACTTGATGGACGAAGCGTTCCGGCTGTTGTTTGATCCGACGGGCAACAGCCTGAAGTACCCCCTGTTCGTGCCGGTTTCCGTCACCCTGCCTGAGCAGCTGCCTTTCAACCGTGCCGACGGGGATGAGATGGCAGTATTCATCGATGGCGAGTGCCGCGGAGTCCTCATGGATGGCGAGGACCTTTATCCCGGATGGAGAGGCATCATCGCTTATCGCGAAGGTGAAGATACGGCCGAACTACGGTTCTATAGTGCCGAGAAGGGTGGCATCTACACCATCGCACAGGGAATCGTCGTGGGCGATGAGAGAATCGTGTTAGAAGCAAAATTCTGAACCTTGGCCTGCGAAGACCCGCTCCCTCGCCCCTGCGGCGTACACCAAGTAACACTTAAATAAACCATTCAGCATGAAAAAGATTTTTTTCTTTACTTTTCTTACAGCGGCTTTCCTCGCCGCATGCTCCTCCGATGACCAGGACGAGCCTAAACAGGAACCGCGACTGATCACGGTGGAAGTGACCGAAAATCCGCTGCTCGATGCCAACGGGACACCCAAGCAGTTGCCCACGCGCACCGCGGCGGCCACCACGTCCGAGACGCTTTCGGCCTTCTCCATGAACTACACAGGAGACTACAAGTATGATTTTAAGAAAACAGACGGCTCATGGAACACAAACACCTGGCCTGACATTGGCAAAGACACTAAGATTGACTTCTATGCCTACAACGCCGGCAACTTCTTGTGGAACGACGGCAAGCCTTATCTCAGTTTTAAGATGGATGCGAGTGCTTCCAACCAAACCGACCTCCTCGTGGCCACTCACAAAGAAATCTCCTACAATGATGCCAAAGGCAAGGTGAGCCTCGACTTCGATCACGCCTGTGCTGCCGTGAAGTTCAACATTTACAAGACAGCCGGAGTGGGCGAGGAGAAGAGTGTCATTGTCAAGAGTGTCGTGCTTTCGGGCGTGAAGAATCAGGGAGACTACTATTACAACAATGTCGATACCAAGTGGCAATCACTATCAGGTTCAGCCAGCTATACCCTTACTACTGGTGACGTCAGCCTCTCCACTGAAAAGCAAGAACTCCCCTGCGGCTACCTCTTCCTGATACCTCAGTCTAAGGAGGGGCTAACGCTGACTGTCAGCTACACCGTCAATGGCGGCGAGGAACTGAGCCATGTTTTCAACCTGACCGGCTCTTGGGCTGCTGGTGTGGAATACATCATTAACATTAGTATGGGAACATCCATTATCAAGTAACTATAATTGAATACAGAATGAAAAAGACATATCAGCAACCTGCATGCATCTTATACCTTACCCAGTACCAACTTCCCCTGGCAGATAGTTATACTGTCAATGGATTCAAAAAGGGTGAGGAAGAGACTTTAGGAGGTGATGCATCAAGTGTCAAAGGGGCTAATCCAAATACCGTCGATTGGGATGACTGGAAATAGTGACTTTGTCACGGAATCCTCACAGCCCTCTCACCCCTGTTTCCGTTAACGCCGCAGGAGTCATGTCACGGATGCGTGGCAAAGTGGCATTGGCGTGTTGCATTTGAGAAAAAGTGCTGTTTTTCTGCGAGAATGACAGCACTTTAGTCCTTTTTTTTATCGATTCTCCTTTGGAAAAGTGATTTTTATAGGGTGAAATGCTGCATTATTGGGGAATTATGACTACTTTTGCAGACGAATTTGGCCAACATACGGCCTGTTCATTAGAGAAACGACATGTTAGGACAACTATATACAGAGAGGACGCAATCGGCTGTAGGCTTCAGTTTTGAGGTGCTTCCACCCTTGAAGGGCACTGGCACGGAGACACTGTTCAAGACCATAGAGACGCTGGCGCCGTTTAAACCGCGACATATCAACATTACCACCCACCGTGCGGAGTATGTCTATCGCGAGGTGGAGGGCGGGCTGGTGGAGCGCTGCCGTGTGCGCCGCCGCCCAGGTACCATTGCCATATCAGCTGCCATACAGCAGCGTTGGGGCATCCCTGTCATCCCGCATCTGGTGTGTTCGGGTAGCACGATGCAGGACATCGAGTACGCACTGCTGGACTTACAGTTCTTAGGTATCTCGGATGTCTTCCTGCTCCGTGGCGATAAGGCGCGCGAGGAATCGATGTACCAACCGACTCCTGGCGGGTACACCCACGCCCTGGAACTCATCGACCAGGTGAACCGTTTCAATGAAGGTTACTTCTCTGACGGCAGTGCCATGAAAGTCAAGGGTGTTCCCTTTGAGTTCGGCGTGGCCTGTTATCCGGAAAAACATGAGGAGGCTCCTAATCTGGAAAGCGACATCCGTGTGCTCTTGGAGAAACAGCAGCGTGGGGCGAAGGTGGCAATCACCCAGCTCTTCTACGACAACGAGAAATACTTCGCCTTCGTGCGCCAGGCCCGCGAGGCAGGAGTCACCATCCCCATCATTCCCGGCCTGAAGCCGCTGACGAAGCTATCGCAACTCACCACCGTCCCCAAGACCTTCCGCTGCGACCTGCCCTTCGAGCTCTCGGAGGAACTGCGGCGCTGCGAGACCGACGACGAGGTGAAACAGGTAGGCATAGAGTGGGGCATCAACCAGTGCCGCGAACTCATCGCCCACGGCGTACCCTCTCTCCACTTCTACACACTCAGTGCGGTGGACAGCATCAAGAAGATTGCAGAAGAAATATATTAGTCCCACCAGCTCCCTGGAGCAGGGAGCCTGCGGGAACTATAACAGATAATAATGACAGAACAGCTCTTAACAGACGATACGATGCGCCAGCCTCTCTCCTCCCAGACGGAAGGTACCGGGGTCAGGTCTTTTATCGGCCAAACGGCTGTGTGGTCCCGTCTGTTGGCTGACCTTCAGGCCGACCGCGTGCCGCATGCACTGATGCTCTGCGGTCCTGCCGGTGCGGGGAAACTGGCGCTGGCAGTGGCTTTTGCCCAGACGCTGCTCTGCCAACACCCCAACGAGGACGGCTCGGCTTGTGGCGAGTGCACTTCCTGCAAGATGGCCGCCAAGCTGGAACATCCCGACCTGCATTTCACCTTCCCCTTCGTCAAGGGCACCCGTATCAAGACGCCCGAGGCCGCCATCTCCGATGTATATATTAAGGAATGGCGCGCGCGCGTGTTGCAGAGCCCCTATTTCGACCTCAACGATTGGCTGGAAGACCTGAATGCCGCCAATCAGCAGGCCACCTACTACGTCGCCGAGGCCGACAATATCCAGCGGAAGCTCGCGCTGAAGTCCAACCAGGGCGGACGCAAGGTGATGGTCGTCTGGCTGCCGGAGAAGATGAACCAGGAGACGGCGAACAAACTGCTGAAGCTCTTCGAGGAGCCGCCCGCAGGAACCCACTTCCTCATGGTGTCTGAGGAGCCCGACCTCGTGCTTGGCACCATCCTCAGCCGCACTCAGCGACTGCTGGTGCCGCCCCTCTCCCGCGAGGAATACCAGCAGGCCCACCCGCCCAAGGACGAGCGCCAGTCGCTGGAACTCTTCCAGCTGCTGATGCGCCTGAGCTATCAGCGAAAGGTGAAGGAGCTGCGTGAGTGGTCAGAACAGGTCGCCTCTATGGGTCGCGAGCCGCAGAAAGCCTTCCTCGCCTTCTGCCAGCGGCAGGTGCGCGAGAACTTCATCTATAATTTCCGCGAGCCCGCCCTCAACGACCAGAGCAACGAGGAGGCTGCCTTCAGCCATAACTTCGCCCGATTCATCAACGAGCGCAACGTCTTTCTCATTACCGAGGAACTGGCAAGCGCAGAAACAGATATCGCACAGAACGTCAACGCCCGTATGGTGTTCTACACCCTGGCGCTGAAGATGATTGTGCTGCTAATAAAATAAGATTTTATTTCAACATGGAAGATAACCAGTTAACAATAGATTCTGCTCCCTCCCTGGGGAGGGCAGGGGGCGCTTCTGTCTTCTTCGGCGACCGCGGCCTCTCGTACCGGGGCTGTCCCAAGCAGAGCTGCCAGCTCAATGTCTTCGACTACTTTGCCGACGTCCCTGGCAACGCAGATACGACAGACCTCGTCGAAGTGCAGTTCAAGAACACCCGAAAGGGCTATTACCATAACTCCAACCACCTGCCGCTGGAGAAAGGCGACATCGTGGCCGTCGAGGCTTCGCCCGGTCATGATATCGGAACCGTGACCCTCACCGGCAAGCTCGTCCTGCTGCAGATGAAGCGCACGCCGCCCAAGAATCCCGAGGAACTCAAGCGCATCTACCGCAAGGCACGCCCCGTGGACATGGAGAAGTTCGAGGAAGCCAAGGCCCGCGAGCACGAGACGATGATCCGCAGCCGCCAGATTGCCAAGGACCTCGGCCTCGAAATGAAAATCGGGGACGTGGAATACCAGGGCGACGGCCTAAAAGCCATCTTCTACTACATCGCTGACGGCCGTGTGGACTTCCGCCAACTCATCAAGGTGCTGGCCGAGGCCTTCCATGTGCGCATCGAGATGAAACAGATTGGCGCGCGCCAGGAGGCCGGACGCATCGGAGGATTCGGACCCTGCGGCCGTGAGCTCTGCTGCACCACGTGGATGAAGAATTTCTCCAGCGTCTCGACAGCTGCCGCCCGCTTCCAGGACCTTACCCTCAACCCCCAGAAGCTGGCTGGACAGTGCGCCAAGCTGAAATGCTGCATGAACTTCGAGGTCGACCAGTATGTCGAGGCCTCACGTATGCTGCCCAGTCGCGAGGTACACCTCGAGACACAGGACGGCACCTTCTATTATTTCAAGGCAGATATCCTGGCAGGACTCATCACCTACAGCAGCGACCGCCGCATCGCAGCCAACCTCACCACCATCACCGCCGAGCGCGCCATGGAAATTGTGCAGATGAACAAAGCCGGAGAGAAACCTGCGGCCCTCGATGAGTCGGCGGCTCCGGCTCCTGCTGGTCCCGTGGACCTCGCCACCCAGGAAGACCTCACCCGCTTCGACCGCGCTCGCAAGAAGAAGAAAAAGAAAAAGAACCGCGACCGCTCATGCGCTCCCAACGATTCCTCCTCTGCTCCCTCCTGAGCCTCGCCCTGACTGCCGTACTCCTGGGCTGCCGCCCCTCGACACCCCTCTGTGAGTACCATTCCGTCGATCCTCGTGGATGGAGTACCCTCGACACGCTTCGTTTCCAGCTGCGCGCCGACAGCGCCTCCACCCTGCGTACCGTCTCTCTCGGCGTACGTTTCACGGAACGGGTGGAATACCGCGGGCTGTGGCTGGTCGTCGAGCAGCGCGGACAGACCATTACCCATCGGGATACGATGTATCTGGAACTTGCTGGCAAGGACGGGCGATGGTACGTGCCCGGAGCCGTCTATCACGAGATGCGTGCAGAGTGCACCACCCTTCAGACTCCAGCCGGACAGCCGTTGGAGCTCCTTCTCTATCACATCATGCCCGAGCAGAACATCTTCGGATTCACCGAAGCAGGCGTGATGGTAAAGTAAGATGTTCGCGTTTTACCGTATAAACCAGGAAAACCACAATCAGCAGGGTGTTCAGCAGCAGCTGTGCCCAGTCGGGCAGCGCCTCCGTGAGCGTCATCACATAGTAGAGCGCCCCGGCAAGCAGCGTATATAAGGCCAGCGACTTCACCGGATAATTGATGGGATTCTTCCGCTGTCCGACGACGTAGCTGAGGACCATGCAGGTGGCATAGCCCGCGAAGCCGCCCCAGGCACAAGCCCAGTAGCTGTAGGTGGGGATGAACAGCACATTGATGGCCACCAGCACCACACAGCCTGCCAGCGAGAACCACGCGCCGTAGATCGTCTTGTCGATGAGCTTGTACCAGAACGAGAGGTTGAAATACACGCCCATCATAATCTCCGCCGCCATCACAATGGGCACCACACCCAGGCCCTCGCGGTATTCTTCGCCGATAATATACAGCAGTATCGGCATGTAACCCATCACACAGAGATACGCCAGCAACGTGAAGATGACGAAGAACTTCATCGCCATCGCGTAGTACTCACCCTTGTCGGCATCCTTCGCCTTCGCGAAGACAATAGGTTCGTAGGCATAGCGGAATGCCTGCGTAATCATCGCCATGATCATCGCAATCTTCACACCGCTGCCATAGACGCCCAGCAGCACCTTGCCCTGCTGTTCGTCGGGATACACCAGCGGGAAGATAATCTTGTCGGCCACCTGGTTCAGGATGCCCGCAACACCTAATACCACAATAGGCCACGAGTAGCTGAGCATGCGGCGCAGCAGTGCACCGTCAAAGTGCCATTGAACCTTCAGCAGCTGAGGGATGAACAGCAGCGAGATAAAGCTCGTACACAGCAGATTGATGAGGAAGACATAATAGACCGACGTCTGGTGCAATCCCATAAAGAACAGCACATTCAGACCAATACTCAGCACGATGAACAGCAGCTTCAGCGCAGCAAAACGGATCGGGCGTTTCTGGAAGCGCAGATAGCTGAAGGGAATCGCCTGCAGTGCATCCATCGCCACCACCACCGCCATCATCCACAGGTATTCCGGATGGTCGGCATAGCCCAGCGCCGTAGATATCGGAGTGATGAAACCGAAGACTCCCAGCAGGAACAGCAGCGCCAGGACGCCGACGAATGCAAAGGCCGTGGAGAACACCGTGTCGGGTTTCTCGCGCTCCTCGTTGGCATAGCGGAACAGCGTCGTCTCCATGCCGAAAATCAGGAAGACCAGAATCAGCGCGGTGTAGGCATAGACATTCGTGCTCACACCATAGTCTCCCGTTGCCTTCGGCATATAATGCGTGTGGAGCGGCACCAGCATGTAGTTCAGGAACCGGCCCACGATGCTGCTCAGTCCGTAGATGGCCGTGTCCTTCAAGAGGGAGTTCAGTTTCACAATATCACCTTTTTTTAGTTTTACGAAAGAATCATTTGCCGTTTTGCGCTGCAAAAGTAGCAATATTTTCCTCTCGCACCAAGAAAAATACAAAAAAACTGAGAAAAAGAAGAATTCTTCCCTCATCTTGCCCATGGTTTCAAAAATAATCAATACCTTTGAGGCCGAAAACAAACAAAAAAGCACACCCACGGCAACGATGAAGACAGGACTGGTATTAGAAGGCGGAGCCATGCGCGGACTCTTCACCGCAGGCATCCTCGACGTGCTCCTCGAGCACGACGTGCCCTTCGACGGACTCGTCGGCGTTTCCGCCGGAGCCTGCTTCGGTTGCAACTACAAGAGCCGCCAGCCCGGACGCGTCCTGCGCTATAACCTCCGCTTCGCCCACGACCCCCGCTACTGCAGCCTCTGGTCGCTGCTCACCACCGGCGGCATCTTCGGTCCCCGCTTTGCCTACTACACCCTTCCCCAGCGCCTCGACCCCTTCGACATCGCGGCCTTCGACCGCAGTCCCATGGAGTTCCATCTCGTCTGCACCGACGTCCTCACGGGCCAGCCCGTCTATCGCCGCTTCGACCGCTTCGCCGAGGAACTCTACGACTGGATCCTTGCCTCGTCCTCCATGCCCGTCGTCTCCCGGGTCGTGCCCATCGGCGACCAGCGGCTCATCGATGGCGGCATTGCCGACTCCATCCCCCTCCGCTACTTCCAGCAGCAAGGCTTCGGGCGCAACCTCGTCATCCTCACCCAGCCCGCCGACTACCAGAAGCAGCCCCTCAGCTACCGCTGGTTCATCCGTCGCAACCTTCGCCGCTATCCCGCCCTCATCGCAGCTTGGGAACAGCGGCACGAGATGTACAACGAGGAACTCCGCTACATCGCCAGCCAGCAGGCCCAGGGCAACGCCTTCGTCCTCTGCCCCGACACCACCCTCCCCATCGGACGCATCTCCCACAGCCGACGCCTCATGCGCCAGACCTACGACCTCGGCCGCAGCCTCGCCACGGCCCAGCTCCCCCGCATCCTCGAATTTCTATCCAACAAATAACCAACAATAAACAAACACAACACGTATGAACAGACAGCAATTCCTTTCGCTCTGCCTGACCGCCCTCTTTGCATTCCCCACGGCGGTCGTTAGTCAGGAACAACAGCCCCAGCGCACCACCATCCGCTCCGGCGAACTGTGGCCCGACGACAGCGGGCAGCACATCAACGCCCACGGCGGCGGTGTCCTCCACTACGGCGACACCTATTATTGGTTCGGCGAGCACAAGTCCGACTGGACCTCCGATGCCCTCGTCGGCGTCACCTGCTATTCCTCCAAGGACCTCCTGAACTGGCACAACTGCGGCGTGGCCCTCAGCGTCAGCCAGGAACAAGGCTCCGACATCGAGCGAGGCTGCATCCTCGAACGCCCCAAGGTCATCTACAACCCCACGACGAAGCAGTTCTGCATGTGGTTCCACCTCGAACTCAAAGGCCGCGGCTACGATGCGGCACGCTATGGCGTCGCCGTCGCCGACCGCCCCGAAGGACCCTACCGCTTCCTCTATTCCCAGCGTTCCGACGCCGGCATCTGGCCCGTGGAATTCCGTCCCGAGCACCAGACTATCCTCGACACCCTGGGCACCTTCCACTACAAGGACTGGACACCCGCCTGGCGCGAGGCCGTGGACAAGGGACTCATCGTTAAGCGCGACTTCGCCGGCGGTCAGATGTCGCGCGACATGACCCTCTATGTCGATGACGACGGCAAAGCCTACCACATCTTCTCCTCCGAGGAAAACCTGACGCTCCACATCGCCGAACTCACCGAAGACTACCTCCACCACAGCGGCCGCTACACCCGCGTGGCACCAGCCGGACACAACGAGGCACCGGCCATCTTCAAGCACCAGGGCACCTACTGGATGATCACCTCCGGCTGCACCGGCTGGGCACCCAACGAGGCCCGCATGTTCTCCGCCCCCAGCATTTGGGGACCCTGGACACAGCACCCCAACTCCTGCCGAGGCCCCAAGGCCGAACTCACCTTCGGCGGCCAGAGCACCTTCATCCTCCCCGTCGGCGACCAGTACATCTTCATGGCCGACATCTGGCGCCCCCGTCGTCCCAGCAACGCCCGCTACATCTGGCTCCCCATCGAATTCGAGGACGGCAAGCCCATCGTCCGTTGGCAGGACGAATGGACCTTTGAATAACCGCCCCCCGCGTCCATACATACCGTCATATACGTATATACGTAACCCCTCCCACATATATACGCAAAGGCCGAAACATATATACGTCCCGACCCTCACGTATATACGTATAATCCGAGACGTCCTGTCGAGTAATCCGTGACGTCTTATCGCAGCACCCCATACGTCTTTTCGTAGAAACCCTTACGGCTTCCGGCGAGAGTCCTTACGTTTTCCGTCTGAATCCTTAGGACGTTTCGCCGATTCCCTTGCACTTTCCCCTTTTACCCCTTCGATTTTTTTCAAATTTTAACAAAAAAAGAGCGCACCCGTCACAAACCATTCCGTGACGGGTGCGCTCTTTTTTTGTTAAAATTTGAAAAAATATTGTCTTGCCTGCCTCATCTATCAAACAAAGTATAGTTACTCGTCGCAGAGACAATAGTTACATATATATTTTTTTCATCTGCAAAACATTTTGCACGTTTTCTTGTCATCATTTTGCACTTTGCACTCAACTTTGCACTCTTTTTTCACTCATCATAACTGCTATATATCAATTGATTAATCCTCGAAAGTGCAAAAGTGCATGATTTTTTCATTTTTTGTTATTATTATCATCAATTGATACTTTTCTATTGAAAAGCCCGCCGCATCATCACGACGCAGCGGGGCTGATGTGCCTATAGGTCTAAAGTTTACTAACTATTTTATTGAAATCAAGTAAATATATTGCTTTAATCCTTAATTGCTGCCACCTGGCTGCTCGTTCTTCTTGGCTGGCTGTTTGTTGAACCGCCACACAACGTGGAGGAGGCCGTAACGGGGCATGACGTTGGTGAAGGTCTCGGTGCGGCCTTGGGCGTTGAGGGTGCGGGTGACGTTGCTGAGCTGTCCGAGGATGTCGAAGCCGTCGAGCATCACCAGGAGCTTACCTTTGAAGAAGGGACGCGAGAGTCGGGCATTCCAAACGAGATCGTTGGTGTTCAGCAACGGGTCGGCATAGCCTGTTCGGCTGTAGAGGCTGAGGTCGGTCGAGAGGTCGAGCTTCCATGGCAGTTTCAGGATGGCTGAGAGGGTTGTGCGACAGGTGAAAGCGCTAAAGTTCTGGAAGTCCTGGCGGTCGCCCGTGTAGCGCTCTCACATAGGCTGACAGGTGAGTTCGAAGTGGTGTTTGTCGATATCTGCCTTGAAAGTGGGAGACAGGGAGAGTGCAAGGCGGTGGACGGTGGAAGACCCACTCCCGCTCCCTCCCGTGAGGGAGGGGCTATTCGTTACTCCTACTAAATCCACGTTTTGGCTGTAGGTGACGTGGAAGGGAACGTCGAGGTTCAGTTTCTTGGTTGAGTCGAGACTGCAGTGGAAGGTGTAGCTGCCGTCAGTAATCCAGTTGCCGTTGACGTTGTCGGGACGGTAGGTGCGTACGCCGGTAGTGGGGTCATAGATGTAGCCCATCGCGAGAGCGTTGAAGGTGGGTTCGTAGCTTCCTTCAAGGGCGTGATAACCTTGTTTCTGCCTATATACGCCACGGAGTCCGAAGTGAGTCGTGACGGCAGTGCGCAGGTCGGGGTTGCCGAGGCGGACGTTCATGGGGTCGGTGTCGTCGCGCAGGTCGATGCGTTGCTCCAAATCGGGCAGTTTCTCCTCGATACCTAATTCCAACCCGAGCTGTCCGTGTGCGAGGTCGAGATAGGTCCAGCTGCCTATGTTGATGGTGAAGGCAGTGCGGCAGAGGGTGGTGTCTATGCTGCCGCGCTGGTAGTCGAGGTTTTGACTGCGGAGCCTGATGTCGCCGTTGAGGAGCGTCCATATCTTGCCATAGCTTTTCTTGCCGAAATCGTAGCCGAGGTTGATATCCAGCCGATGGCTGTTCTCCTTGAAGTAGCTATCATAGCTGTTGCTGCGGTCCATTACTTGTTGGTATTCGGTGATGGAGGGTAGTTCGTCAATAGACCGTTCCCCCAACCCATCCCCTGTTAGGGAGGGGAGAAGACGGTCGAGCAGATAGAGCGACGAGCGGTGGTGCTTCCTTTGATGTGTGAAGTAGTAGGTAGTGTGCAGCGAGCGCCAGCCTGCTCCGAGTGGAATGTTGTAGCCAACCCTGAGCTGGACGTTTCCGTCGCGGTGTGGGTGGTTGTCATGAAACTGATGCAGATAACTGTCAGGTGTGGCCTTGCTACCGATGTTGACCGTCTGGCGGTCGAAGAGCCGTTCGTCGCGGTCGATGTAGTTGATGCTGGCACCCAGACGGATGTTCTCGTTGGAGTGCGGAATCTTAATGGTGGCTCCGGCGTTGAGCGTGCCTTCCCATGCGTGGCCGTTGCCGACGCCCTCACGCAGAATTCGGTTGACCAGCGTGTCGCGCAGGTTGATGCGAGAGGAAGCAGGGCTGTAGAGGTCATCGAGCAGCTGGCGGCTGACGTTGGCGACGGGGGCATTGAAGGTGGCCGAGGCGAGGTCAGAGCTATGGTCGAAGCGGTGGTAGTTGAAGTCGGGCGTGATGGTCCAGCGAACGGTTTTTCCACTACGGATATAATCCATCCTGGCGGAGAGGCGCAGGTCCTCGTTGCGACGGCTACTGAAGCTGTAGTCGTAGGTGTCGCCCGTGGGCAGGTAGTTCTGACGGATGATACGCGTTGCGCCTTCCGTGCGCTGGTGGCTGACAGCGGCATTGCTGTAGATCTCCCAACGCTTGTTGCGGTCGCTGACGTGGAAGTCCAGGTCGGCCCGCTCCGTACGCCGCAAGTCGTTGGTCTGACCGCGCTGCCAGTTGTCGTTCTGGCCGGGCTTGCTGTCATCGTCCAGATTGTTGGCATTCGCCACGACGGCCAAGTGCGAGAAATCAGAATGGCGCATAGCGAAGAGACGGGCGAGGTAACGCTCATTCGTTCCACCGCCGACTTCTGCATTCACAATCCAGCCAATCATGTACTCTTTCTTCAATCGCACATCGATGACGTGACGCTGTGTGTGTTCGTCCTTGATGCCGAGCCACTCGTTCTCGGCGGTTTGCTTGTCGTAGATGGCAATATTCTTGACGGTGTAGGCGGGCAGGTTCTCCAGCATCAGCTTGCGGTCGTGGCGGAAGAACTCCTTGCCGTTGAGCAGCAGGTCATCGACGAACTTGCCTTCGTGATAGATGCGTCCATCTGAGGTCATCTCCACTCCCGGCAGCTGGCGGATGAGGGCATCGAGCATGGAGCCTTCTGCAAGGATGAAGGCATCAGCATTGTAGATGATGGTATCGCCCTTGTAGTAGAATTTCACCTTCGAGGCCGTGATGGTTACCTCGCGCATCATCCCCGTCTCAGGTGCAAGATAGAAGGGTGGCAGTCCGCGCTCGTGTTCACGGCGACCTATACGGTCTATGGTGTAATCGACATAAGCAGTCTGATAGTCTTCGTGGCTAATGCGGAAGAGGTACTTGGCGGGCTTGGCGGGAACGATAAAGGAGAGCTCGCTGGTTTCCCAACTGAATGTCTCTGCCATATACTTGCGATAGGCCTCCTTCTGTTCGATGACGGTGCTGTCGGGCCTCAGCATCTCCACGGTAGCACCAATGATATCCTTGTGGGCCCGGATGTCCTGCACGACACAGTTCAGCCTCAGCTTGCGTTCAGACGCCCGTTTTGCCTGAACGTAGATGTGGCTGCCCTGCACCTTCACCTTCACGGGCAGACCCTTGCACACTCGCTTGACGGCGGCGACGGCATCCAGCCCCTCGACATTCGCCGTCGTGGTCATGTCTTCCAGACCGTCGGAAACGATGTCGATGGTGTAGGCAGACTGGCTTTGCTCAATGGACTGGAGGGCAGAAAGAAGACCCACCCCTTCCCTCCCTGTGAGGGAGGGAGTGGCTTCCTGTGCGGACAGGGAGAAGATGGTCGTCGCGCACATAAATATAATAAGGTATAGCAGCCGTCTCATTCCTAATCCTCCTCACCTGTTTGTTCCACAAAGATGGTGTCCCCTCGCAGCGTCAGGTGCAGGTAATCGAACATGTTGAGATGATCGATGAATGCATTAAGCGAGTCTTCTGGATTCCACGTGGTGATAAGTTTCATGCTTCGCGGCTCCTCGCTGCGGAAGCTGACGATTATTCCATAATGAGCGGAGATAACGTTGAGAATGCTGTCGAGGCGGATGTCGGAGAAGCGGACGGGAGCAGACTCTCCCCCCGCCCTCCCTGTTAGGGAGGGAGCGGTCACTTCCGCCAACTGTTTTTCCGTCTTTGGCGATAGGAAGTGGAAGGCGGCGAAGGCCAGCCCGCCGAGGAAGACCACGGCGAGGAACACGGCGGCAATTTTGGGAATGAAAAGTAACTTATATTTTTCATTGTTCACTCTCTCTTTTTTCATCATTTCACTTTTCACTTTCTCCATCACCTTCTCCGTAAACCCCTCGGAGAGTTTCATCTGCTGGGCCTGTTCATCCTGTCGGTGCAGGGCATCGAGCAATTCGGGGTGTACTTTAGGAATGTCATTGGTATTCATTGCGCAGTCGTTTTATGGTTACAAACAGTTTCTTACGGATGCGGTGCAGGCGGCTGGTGAGAGCCGATACTGCCCGGTCAGGATGAGCTTCGTCCGTCAGGTCGAGGATGAAGGCAATCTCATTCAGGGGTCGTCCGTTGGTATAGAACAGATGCAGCAATGTGCGTTCCTCTGGGCGAAGCTGTTCGAGGGCACGGTCAAGGAGATCTCTGAGGTCTGCGCCTCCTTCCGACAACAAGCGGTCAAGCGCGGCATCTGTTGTGGCACTGCCATTGTCCAGACTCTCGTTGATAGGAATGAATGTCGGACGATGTCCCCGCAAGTAATGAGTTGTGGTGTTGAAGGCAATGCGCTTCAGCCACACTGCAAAGGGTGCTCGATGCGCATCGAAATCAGGCAGTCTCTGGTAGGCCGCCAACAAAGCGTCCTGCACCACTTCCTCAGCCTCTTCCCGCACAGGAATCATGCGCCCCACGAAGTGCAACAGCGCGCTGGCGTGCCGCTCCACCAAGAGGGCAAAGACCTCCTGTCGCCCCTCCAACACCTGCTGGATGAGCAACTCATCACTTCTGTTTTGCTCTGTTTGCATATAATGATAACGGACTTTCTACCTATATATTACCACTTTTGGATCAAATGTCACGCTTGAAGCATAAAAAATCATACTATAAGCATAATTGCCCCGCCGAGTTTCACAACTGGGCGGGGCTGATGTGCCTATAGGTCTGAACGTTTACTAACTACTTTATTGAAATCAAGTTTATTTTTTCCTTGGATTCTTATTGAAGTGCCAGACGGCATGGAGCATGAGGTAGTGCGGCAGGGAACGGTAGGTGGTCACAGTGCGGCCTTGGGCGTTGATGATGTAGTCGGTAGGAGAAAGCTGGTGCAGAAGGTCAAAGCCATCGAGGCGGAGAATGAGCTTGCCGCTGAGGAATGACTGGCTGAGGGAGGCGTTGACGACGAAATCGTCGCGGTTGAGCGAGGCGGTGCCGTAGCCACGACGGCTGTACATGCTGGCATCGGCGGCGAGGGTCAAACCTCCCACCTTTTTGCCGGAGAGGGCGGGGGTGGTATAGCTGGCTTCGATGCCGTAGCTGAAGTCGAGGGCATTGAGGGTAGAGAAATCGTACATCAGTCCTTCGCTGTGCCGCCAGTCAATACTGCCCACGGCACGGACGTTGAGACTCTTGTAATTGTAGCGGATGTTGGCACCGCTGTTAAGGGTGAGGGTGTTCACGGTGTTGACCTGACTCTCGGTCTGCCCTTCTAATAGCGCATGGTCTTTGGAATGATTCCAATCTGCTCCTGCGTTGATGTGCCACGTCCAATATCGTTTCTCGCCGATATTGTGGTCGGTGCTGAAGTTTGCGTGAGCCTTGTAGGCGCCGCTAATGTTCATGGGCTTGTAGGTATAGATGCCGGTAGAGGGGTTGTAGGCGACCGATTGAGAGATGTCGCGATGATGGTAGTCGAAGGAGGCCGAAAGGTGGTACATCCCTTGATTACGGCCCGTGCCATCGTAATATTCGGCGTTGAAGTGAGTGATGGCAGTGGACTTCAGGTCGGAGTTACCAAGTTTGACGACGAGCGGACGACTATCGTCGCGGAAATTGATGCGGTCGAGAAGGAGAGGCGTTCTTTGACTGAAGCTGACGTGGGCATGGATATCACGTTTGCCACCTTTCCAGACATTACGGAACCAAAACTTGGGTTCGGGCAAAAACATGGTCTGGCGGGCGAGGGTGTCGAGCGATCCGCGCTGATAGCGGAGCTTGTTGCTATAGACGGGGAGCTTCAGTTCCAAGCGCCAGCGGTCGTAGTTCACCCTCATGTGTACTTGTGGGTGTATGTAATAGGAGCTCTTACTCAGGCCGATACCGAAGTCGTTCTGCCAGTTGTCGGTGCGGCTCTCGTATGAGTTGGCGTAATCGGTGATGGCTTCGAGGGCATCAAGCTGGGAGGGAAGGAGGAGTGTGTCGGGATGATACAAATAATCGCGTGTGTGGTTATGGCCGTTGTAGAGCATATTGGAGAAGCCAAGGTGAATATTGTTTGGGAATTCCTTGAAATAGCTGAGACTGACGACGCTCCAGGTGTTGCGGTTGAAGAGTGAGGAGGAGTTCAGCTGACGGCCTATTGAGTTGGTTTCGTAGCGACTTGCCTGCTCGCCCTCGTCGTTGTTGTGAGCCATTGATACGTAATAGTTGAGGTGGTTCTTCTGTTTGCCAAGCTTCACGTTGCCTTGGACATCGATTTTGGCATTCCACTGCGTACCTTCGCTGATGCCGACGGTGCGCTGGGAGATGCTGAGGCTGTCTGATTGCTCGTCGAATGCGGAATGGAAGGAACCATCGCGCCGGGTGTGATCGAAAGTGGCATAAATATCCATCCATGCGGGCAGCCTCAACACAAGATGGTTGTTGAGCACCCAGCGGCGGTTGCCGTTGCGGTTGAAGGACTCGCTGACGGACGTTGGCGAGCAGCCTTCAATGAAGCGCTCGGTGCGTTGGGTGACGGTCTGGTCGTCGGTGGTGGAGGTGTACTCGGCACGGAAGGTCTCTTTGATTTCCTTATTCTTATCCTTCTTGGCCTCATAGTTGAGTTCTCCGGCCACGCTGCGGGTAGTCAGTAAGGAACGGGGCTGACGGGCTGGGCTCCATTGGTCGGACTGCCCGATGTGTCGTCCCTCGTTGACGTTGTTGGCATTGGCGAGAAGCGTAAATCTCAGCTTGTCGGTAAAGCCCAACAAGAAGCCGCGCCCCAACCATCTCTTCTCCGTTCCTCCTGCTGCCTCCACGTTGCCGATATATCCTTGATTGTATTCATCTTTGAGAATCACGTCCATGACGTAGCGGCGGGGATCTACGTCGTAGCCAAGGGCCTGGCTGCGGTCGGTCTGCTTCTCATAGACTTTCAGGTGCCTGACGGTGTAGTACGGCAGGTTCTCAAGCAATACTTTCTTGTTGCCGCCGAAGAAGGAGCGGGAGCCGAGGAGCAGTTCATCCACCTTACGGCCATTGACAAAGATTTCGCCGTCGGCGTTCATCGTGACGCCTTCCAGCTGACGAATGAGGTCGTCGAGCATGGAACCGTCGGGCATCTTGAAGGCCGTAGCATCGTAGATGAGCGTGTCGCCGTGGTAGTACATCTTGATTTTCGTAGCGGTGATAGTCACTTCGTGCATGGTCTTGACCGTGCCTTTGCGCATTTTCAGCGCAGGTACATCTACTTCATCCTGTGAGGGATCGGTGATGGTGACGCGTTGCCACACGTCATCGTAACCATCCATCTGCGCACGCACCAGATATTCGCGCTCGGCAGCGCTGACATCTATGCCGAACACAGCCTTGTCAATGCGCATATCACCCCTATAGAAGACAACCATTCGGAGGGAATCGGCCACCATCGTGCTATCGGCCTTGAACACGGAGATTCTGGCATGAGGCAACGGCATATCTAAGAAACCGTCTTTTACCTCACCCGAGAGGTGAACGGTCTTGCCCGTGAGGTCCTTCTCCGGCTTGTACTGCACAAAGATCTGTTTGCCGCGTTTCTTCACCTTCACGGGTTGTCCCTTACACACCCGTTCCACCGCCTTGTCTGCCCTGAGGTTCTTGATGCGGGCCGAGACGCGCAGGTGCTCCAGATCGTTGTGAATGAAATGGATGGCGTATTCCGTTTGCGAGTCGCGGATGGCAGATAAGGCCGCAGGAAGGGAATCGTTCTTGAACGTCAGTTCCTGCGCAGAGACCCATGCACCAGCGAGTATATATATAATAAGGTATAGGACAACGCGCTTCATCATTCTGCCTCCTCTATTTCGGTACCCACAAATACAGTATCCCCTTCTTCCTTTAGCAACAGCCCATCGAATTCATTGAGAGTTGCGATGAAAACAGACAACGAATCCTCACAATTCCACATAGTGCTCAGTCTCAGTTCCTGAGCCGTTGTGTCAAGGAAGCAGACGGCCTTTCCATAGTGAGAGGATACGACGGTGAGTATGCTGTCTAAGCGAACGTCGGAGAAACGGATGGCGCCGGAGACGTTGAGCGTTGAGGATTGATAAGTGGGGGCTGGCATTTCTGTCGGCTGTTGTTCCTCCGTAGGAGAAAAGATGCGGAAGGCAGCGAGGGTGATGCCCGAAAGCATAAGGATGCCAATGAGCGAGGCGGCAATCTTATAAAAGATGCTGACGCTGGCAGATTTATCTTTCTTCACTTTTAGTTTCTTACTTTCAAAGCGTTGCCATGCGGCTTGCACGTCCGTGGACTTCTCCGGCTGCTTATGGATGTAGCCCTGCTTAGCGGCCACCATCAGTTGGTACGCCCTGCGGGTTTCATCGTCGCTATTGATGATGTCTCGGATTTCCTGGTCGGAATATGCCTCGGGATTGTCGAGCATTTCCAGTAGTCGGCTGATGTTCGGATTCGTTTCCATAACTTCTACGGTTTAATGTCTATAAAGCCTTTGTATTTCTTGAATAGATTGACTGAGATACTTGGAAATTGTCTTGAGGTTCATGTCCAGCTGCTGGGCTATTTCCTTCAATGTCAGGTCTTCCTTAAAGCGCAGACGAAAGATGGTGCGATGAGGTTCCGACAGATGGCTGTCTGCAAAATCACAGACGGCATCCAAAGTATCTAACCGTTGTTCGATCAACATCAAATCTGTTTCGGCTTCAATGGAATAAAGGCTCCGGATTTGTTCTGTCATGCTCTTCCTCCTGATGCGATTGATGCAGCCATTACGGACAGCCGTCATCAGATAGCTCTTGACTTTGTCGTCGGGTGGAAAGATGTCTTTTTCCATCAGCCGCACAAATATGTCTTGCACCACGTCTTCGGCTTCTTCGTCAGCATACAGCAGCGTTCTGGCCAGATGAATCATCTCGCTGTAATACTGGCAGAATAGCCTGTGAAGCATCGTTTTGTCAATCATTCTTGAGTCTTTTTATTGTTCCCCTTGTGTGGGGCTTTCAATATCATAGACAATTCTGAAAGCCGTTTTTCTACAGAAACGACAACTTTTTTCATCTTTATCTCAAAAAAGGGCATAAAACGTACAGTCCCAGCCCCCGTCTTCCACAAAAGATCATGGACCTGAATAATTAAGCATTGTAAAGAGGTTTGGCGGGTTCTCGTGCTGCAAAGGTATGGACTTTATTTCGAGTGGCCAAACATTTTGAGGAATAAAATGATATAATTATGTCTCTACGCTTATGAAAGGTCGTAGGAATAATAATGCAGACCAGATGCACTTAATATGTGTGCACCTGGTCTGTATTCTACAAAAGGGTGTTTTGAGTTATTGTGCCAAGAGGTAGGCCTTGAAGTCGGCGAAGTCGGAGGAGAGGGGGATACTCTGCTTGGTTCCGCGCATGAAGGCTTGCAGCTTCTCGGGGATGGGGAGGTCGATGCCGAGGATGCGATCCACCGTGTCCTTGAACTTCGCGGGATGGGCGGTCTCGAGGAAGATGCCGATTTCATCGTCCTGCAGCTGCTCTTTCAGCGCACGGTAGCCGCAGGCGCCGTGGGGGTCGAGGACGTAGCCAGTGCGGGCATAGCAGTCGCGCATGGTCTCGGCAATCTGGTCGTCGGTGTAGGTGGCACCGCTTATCAGTTTGGATTTGCTGGCCTGCGTAGGCAGGACTGCATATCCGAGTCTTTCCTTCACATCTTCGCGGCTATAGAGGTCGAGGATGCGGGCGAAGTTGGAGGGGTCGCCGACGTCCATGGCGTTGGCGATGGTCTGCTTCGAGGGCTGCGGGGTGTAGATGCCGGTCTGGAGGTAGTTGTAGAAGACATCGTTGGCGTTGTTGGCAGCGATAAAGCGCTTCACGGGCAGACCCATGACGTGACCGAAGAGGGCGGAGCAGATGTTGCCGAAGTTGCCGGAGGGGACACAGAAAACAAGGGCCCCTTCCCCGGCTCCTCCCTTGTCAGGGAGGGGTGACTGGCTGTTTGTAGAAGTATTCTCGTTCCCCGCCCTAACAGGGGAGGGGTTAGGAGAGGGGCCTTTCTTAACCATTTGTGCGTAGGCCCAGAAGTAGTAGAAGGCTTGCGGGAGGAAGCGGGCGACGTTGATGCTGTTGGCGGAGGTCAGACGCATGTGGGCGTTGAGGTCGGCATCCATGAAGGCGGACTTGACGAGTCGCTGACAGTCGTCGAAGACGCCATCGACCTCTATGGCGGTGATGTTCTGGCCCAAGGTGGTGAACTGACATTCCTGAATGGGAGACACCTTGCCTTTGGGATAGAGGACATAGACGTGGATGCCCTCAACACCAAGGAAGCCGTTGGCCACGGCTGAGCCGGTGTCGCCGGAGGTGGCAACGAGGACGTTGACCTCTCGCGCGCCAGCGGCTGGTGAGAGGTGGATGAAGTGCTGAAGGAGGCGCGCCATGAAGCGAGCACCGACGTCCTTGAAGGCGAGGGTGGGGCCGTGGAAGAGTTCGAGGGCGTAGATGTTGTCTTCGACATGTACGACGGGAGTGTCGAAGGAGAGGGTGTCATAGACGATGCGACGGAGGTCGTCGGCAGGTACGTCTTCGCCGAAGAAGGCGTCGGCCACGCGGTAGGCTACCTCCTGGAAGGTGAGGTCGGCAATCTCGTCCCAGAAGGAGGCGGGCAGTTGCTTGATGACTTCGGGCATATAGAGACCACGGTCTTCGGCGAGACCGCGGACGACGGCATCGCGGAGCGTGGCGCGGGAGGCGGTGTGGTTGGTGGAGTAGTAAGCCCCCCCCCTGTTATGGAGGGGAGTAGAATGTATTTGACTACTTGAAATATTATCCATATATGTGTTTCTTTTAATCCATATCCTGAAAGGTGATCACTCCCTCCCTTACAGGGAGGGTGAGGGGTGGGTCTCCATTAATAGCTTTATGAACTCGTCGCCTTCGAGGAGACCGTAGGAGCCGGCGCTACAGGCATCCTCGTCGAAGGTCTGCACGGCATCGGGCTCGATACCAGGGTAGTAGATGCAGAAGGGGATGGGCTCGGCGGTATGGGTACGGTGCTCGCAGGGCGTGGGATGGTCGGGTAGGAGGGCGATGGAAAATAAAGCCCCTTCCCCGTCCTCTCCCCTGTTCTTCAAGTGTGAAGCCGAGCGAGGGAGGGGTGACTGGCTGTCAGCAGGAGTTTCCTCATTCCCCTCCCTAACAGGGGAGGGGTTAGGGGAGGGGCCGAAAAGTGCCTCGAGAATGGGCTGTATCAGCCTATGGTCGAGGTCCTCGATGGTCTGTAGCTTGAGGGGAATGGAGCCGTCGTGGCCGGCCTCGTCGCTGGCTTCGACATGGAGGTAGACGAACTCGTCGCCTCCGGCAGGTGCGGCAGGGTCTGTGCCCAGCAGGGCGTCGATGGCTGCCTGGGCCTTGCCTTCGAAGTTGGTGTCGTAGAGGCCTGTGGCTCCGGGGACGTTGATGACACGCAGACCGGCGTAGTGTCCGATGCCGCGAATGAGATCTACGGCGGTGATGACGGCGCCGCTGTGAACCTGCGGGAAGCGCTGGGTGAGGGGTATCATCTGGGGGCGGTAGCCACCACCCCAGGGCCAGATGCTGGAGGCCATGTCGCGACCCTCGCGCGCGCGTTCCTTATTTATATAATGTAGCGGCAGGAGTTCCTGAGAGCGGCGAACGAGGTCGCGGAGGAGGGCTGCGGTTTCTTCTGCCTCAGGCACTTCTGCCTCAATCTGATAGTCCTTCCATGGGTGGAGGGGTATGTCGTGTGGCGGGGTACAGCGGAGGTGCTTGTTGCCGCCGCGAATGACGAGAAGATGGCGATACTGCACGCCGGTGTAGAAGTGTACGCGGTCGTTGGCCAGGTGCTCGTTGAGGTAGTCTATCAGTGGTGCTGCCTCCTCGGTCTCGAGGCGTCCGCAGGAGTGGTTCTTGAGGAGGTCGCCCTCGATGCACACGAAGTTACAGCGCAGGGCGAGGTCGCCGGGTTGCAGCTCTACTCCGATGGCAGCAGCCTCGAGGGGTCCGCGACCTTCATAGACGAGGTGCTGGTCGTAGCCGAGGATACTGCTGTTGGCCACCTCGGAACCGGGGTGGAATCCATCGGGCACGGTCTTCAGCAACCCACAACGACCGTGGGCTGCCAGCCAGTCCATAGCCGGAGTGGAGGCGTGCTGGAGGAGGGTCTTATTCTGGAGCGAGGGTACGTGCCAGTCGGCCATGCCGTCGCCGAGGATGATGAGGTGCTTGAAAGCCCCTCCCCCGGCCCCTCCCCTGTTAGGGAGGGGTGAAGAGGATGGTTTTGAATTATTATTTTTAATCATATACAAATAGCGTTTCCTTTTCCTTGTTCCCCTCCCTAACAGGGGAGGGGTTAGGGGTGGGGCCGCCCTATATATTAGCTATACTCATAATATCCGCGAAGACACCGGCGGCGGTGACGCTGGCACCGGCTCCATAGCCCTGAATGAGCATGGGGTATTCGCGATAGCGCTCAGTGGTGAGCATGACGATATTGTTGCTGCCTTCGAGGCTGTAGAAGGGATGTCCCTGCGGCACTTCGCAGAGGGCGACTCGGGCGTGGCCGTCTTCATAATGTGCGACGAAGCGCCAGCGCTTGCCTTCGGCTTCCACCCGCTGGCGACGCTGTTCGAAGTCGGCGTCGAGCTCGGGCAGGTGCTGCCAGAAGGTCTCTACGTCGCCAACGAAGAACGACTGGGGGATGAAGAGGTCGGCTTCCACGTCGGACTGCTCGATCTGATAGCCTGCCTCGCGGGTGAGGATGACGAGCTTGCGAATCACGTCGTGACCGCAGAGGTCGATGCGCGGGTCGGGTTCGCTGTAGCCTTCCTGCTTGGCCATGCGTACGGTTTCGCTGAACGGTACGTCGGCAGAGATCTTGTTGAAGATGTAGTTGAGGGTGCCGCTGAGTACGGCCTCGATGCGCAGGATCTTGTCGCCACTGTGGATGAGGTCGTTGATGGTGCGGATGATGGGCAGTCCGGCGCCCACGTTGGTCTCGAAGAGGAACTTCACGCCACGGCGCTGGGCGATGGTCTTCAGCTCGTGGTAGTTCTCATACTCCGAGCTGGCTGCCACCTTGTTGGCTGCCACGACGTTGATATTGTGTTCGAGGAAGTCCTTGTAGAGGCTGGCGACCTCGGCAGAGGCGGTGCAGTCGACGAAGACGGAATTGAAGATGTTCATTCCGATGACCTCGTCGTGCAGGCGCTGGATTTTGCTCGCGGGAGCGGCGTCGAGGAGCTCGCGGTAGTGATGAAGGTCGATGCCCTTGCGGGTGAAGAGGGCGCGCTTGCTGCTGGCCAGTCCCACGACGTTCAGCTTCAGGCCCTGCTCGCGCATCAGCTTCTCCTGCTGCTGTGCCAGCTGCTCGATGAGGGAGTTGCCGACGGTGCCCACGCCGCAGAGGAAGAGGTTCAGCACCTGGTATTCCGAGAGGAAGAAGGCGTCGTGGATGACGTTGAGGGTCTTGCGCAGGTAACGCGAATCGACGACAAAGGAGATGTTGGTCTCCGAGGCGCCCTGGGCACAGGCGATGACGCTGATACCTGAGCGGCCGAGAGTGCCGAAGAGCTTACCGGCAATACCCGGGGTATGTTTCATCTTCTCGCCCACGACAGCGACGGTGGCCAGACCGCCTTCGGCCTGCATGCGGAACATGGCGCCGGTCTCGATCTCTTTGGCAAACTCTTCGTTGAGTACGTCGCAGGCGGATTGCGCATCCTCGTCTCGAACGCCGATACTGGTGCTGTTCTCGGAGGAGGCCTGCGAGACCATGAAGACCGAGATGCCGTTCTCTGCCAGTACGGAGAAGATGCGGCGGTTGACACCAATGACGCCGACCATGGAGAGGCCGGAGACGGTGATGAGCGTGGTGCCCTTGATGCTGGAGATACCCTTGATGAGGCGTGTGTCGTCCGAGGCTTCCTTCTTGATGATGGTGCCGGGGGCATCGGGGTTGAAGGTATTCTTGATGAGAATGGGGATGTTCTTGATGCAGACGGGATAGATGGTGGGCGGGTAAACGACCTTGGCGCCGAAGTTGCAGAGCTCCATTGCCTCGATGTAGCTGAGCTCGGGGATGACATAGGCCCCGGTGATGACGCGCGGGTCGGCGGTCATGAATCCATCGACGTCGGTCCAGATCTCGAGAACGCTGGCGTTGAGGGCGGCAGCGATGATGCTGGCTGTGTAGTCCGAACCGCCACGACCGAGGTTGGTAATCTCGCCGCTTTCGGCATCGGTAGAGATGAAGCCCGGCACGAGCGACACACTGGGCACTTCCTGCCACGTCTTGCGGACGAGCTCGGCTGTCAGCTCACTGGCCAGTCGCGAACGACCTGCCTTCACCTCGGTCTTGATGAATTCGCGGCTGTCGTACCATACGGCATCGCGCACCAGGGTGGCCACGATCTGGCTGCTGAGGCGCTCGCCGTAGCTGACGATGGCGGCGTGGGTCTTTGGCGACAGGTCGCGGATGAGGTAAACACCCTGATAGATGCTGCGCAATTCCTCGAGCAGACCGTCGACGATGCGGATGAGGCCCTCGCGCTCGTTGCCGGCAGGGATGATGGCGGCGATGAGTTCATGATGGCGACGGGTCATCTCGGCGTAGGATGCTAAATAAGTCACATCTCCTGCCAGTGCCTGCTGCGCTGTGCGTATGAGCTGGTCGGTGATGCCGCCTAAAGCCGATACCACGACGATGACGGGTTCGGACTGCGACTCCACGATTTTCTTGACGCTGAGTATGCTTTCTATGGAACCAACACTGGTCCCTCCAAACTTGAGTACTTTCATTTATTTGTCAATTTTGGGCGCAAAGGTACGAAATATCCTTCAATTTATAGCAAAAAGATAGCGAGAAAAGTGTTTTTGCTACGCAAAAAAGGACTAAACAGCGGGAATATCCTCTTCTAATATCATCTGATGCAGCACTTCTGCGACTTTCTTGTCCGAAATGCCGTCGATGTGCAGGTGCTCCAGCGCCTCGCGCCCCTGGCTCCTGTAGAGGTCCAGAATCCGCTGGCGGATGCCATCCATATCTGACTCTGACAGCGGTTGGCGGCCCGGCAGCTGCCCGTGGCTTCCGAGGCAGTTGTCGCACTTGCCGCAGTCCCGTGCCTCGCTCTCGCCGAAATAGTTCAGGAAGAAACGGCTGCGGCACTCGTGGGTGCTGAGGTAGCCAATCATCGTCTGGATACGTTGTTCCAGCTCCAGGCGCCGGTCGGCATACACGCTGCGCGGCAGCGTCACCTCGTCGTTTTCCACGCGGCGCTGGACGAAGGTCACATAGGGGATGAACTTGCGCGGGATGTAGTTGATCACATGGTTGCGGCTGAGGGTGATCAGCGCCTCGCAGACCTCACTCTCCGTGACGCCCATCGTGATGGCGAGTTCGCCCTCTTCGATGAACACATATTCACTGAAGATTCCGGTGCAGGAGCGCAGGAGTACGCCCAGCACCTGGTCGGCAACGACAGACAGCCGCAGCCCGTAGAGTTCGTCGCGGCGACAGGTCATCATCACCCGGCTGCGGCTCTCCTCGGCATCGCTCCACTCGATATACCCTGCCCGCGAGAGCAGCTGCAGGGCGTTGTAGGCCCGTACGGGAAAGTGGCGGAAGTTGCGGCAGAACTCTTCGAGCGAGAACTCGCGCATGGTGCCATAGCCGTCGCCCACCGCCATCTGGAGGAAGCAACACATGTCCTCATATACTTGTACGACGTACTCCTCCGGAGGATAGGTCTCGTCCACCCGCCGGCGGAGGACTGCCTCTGCCCGCGGACCGCGCAGCAACACGGCGTGGGCCAGCTGCCCGTCGCGTCCTGCGCGCCCTGCTTCCTGGAAATATGCCTCGGGGGAATCGGGGACGTCGGCATGAATGACCGACCGCACATCCGGTTTGTCGATGCCCATTCCGAAGGCATTCGTGGCGACCATCACGCGGATGTCGCCTTTCTGCCACGCACGGGCGCGTTCATTTTTCTCTTGGTTTGTCAGGCCGGCATGATAGAAGGTGGCCGTCACGTCATGTGCCATCAGCCACTCGGCCAGTTCGCGCGTGCCTCTCCGGCTGCGCACATAGATGATGGAACTGCCCTCAATCTCCTGCAGCAGCTCCAGTACCTCCTGTTCCATGACACCTGTATAGGAGCGTACGCTGTAGGCCAGGTTCTGCCGCTCGAAGCTCATGCGGAACACGTTCTCGCTGCTGAAATGCAGCTGCCGCTGGATATCCTGGACTACGGCGGGAGTGGCGGTGGCCGTCAGCGCCAGGATGGGAGCATTCGGCAGTACGCGCCGCACCTGGGCAATGCTGAGGTACGAAGGGCGGAAGTCATATCCCCACTGCGAGATACAATGAGCCTCGTCGACAGCGATGAAGCTCACTTGCATGTGGCTGAGCTTGGCGATGAAGAGTTCGGAGGACAGGCGCTCGGGCGAGACATACAGGAACTTGAAGTTGCCGTAGATGCAGTTCTCCAGCGCCACCAGCACTTCTTCGTGCGACATTCCCGTATGGATGGTCATCGCCTTGACACCTTTCTTGCGCAGGTGCTCTACCTGATCCTTCATCAGGGCGATCAGGGGGCTGATGACGAGGCAAATGCCCTCCTTGGCCAGCGCCGGCACCTGAAAGGTGATGCTCTTGCCACCTCCTGTGGGCATCAGCCCCAGAGTGTCTCGGCCCGCACCGATGCTTTCGATGATTTCCAGCTGAATGCCGCGGAAGTCATCGAAGCCAAAGTATTCTTTCAGAATAGAAAGATAAGAAGTTTTCATTCCTCCTCACATGGACGGATATCCTCAATGAGCAGCTGCACCTCGCCGCGCTTGTGGGTGTTCTCCTCCACGCTGTAGCAGATGTCGAAGGCACGTTTGCTCTTGATGAAACGGGCCTGGGAACTCTGGCCGAAGGCGATACCACTGATCACGCTGGAACTCTTGTTGTCCACCAGCTCCAACTTGATGTGCTCCTGGTGGTGCCCTACGACCTTGCTCGTTCCATAGTCATAGACGTGCTCGGTGCAGAACAGCGGTTTCTGGTTGTCGGGGCCGAAGGGTGCGAACTTCCTCAGGTCGATGAGGAAACGGTGGTTGATGTCATGGAAATCCAACATTCCATCGATGGTCAGTTCCGACTGTATCTGGTTGGGAAGGATGTTCGCCTCCACGTATTCCTCGAAGCGGCGCTTGAACTCCGGCACATTCTCCACCTTCATCGACAGGCCGGCAGCGTAGGTGTGGCCGCCGAAGTTCTCCAACAGGTCGCGACAGCTGTCGATGGCTTTGTAGATATCGAAGCCCGAGACACTGCGGGCACTGCCCGTTGCCATATCGTCGGTGCGCGTCAGCACCACGGAGGGGCGGGTGTAGATTTCTGTCAGTCGCGAAGCCACAATGCCGATGACACCCTTGTGCCACTCTTCGTTATAAATGACGATGGCCTTGTGCTCGTGGCCCGGGTCCAGACGCTCCACGATGCCGTTGGCCTCCTGGGTCATCTCCTTGTCGAGGTCCTTGCGCTGGTCGTTATAGGCATTAATCTGCAGCGCCATGCGATGTGCGCGGTCGGGGTCTTTCTCCACCAGCAGCGCCACGGCTTCACCGCCGTTTTGCATACGGCCGGAGGCGTTGATACGTGGCCCGATCTTGAAAATGATATCGCTCATTGTCACCTCGCGCTCGCCCAGTCCGCAGATTTCAATGATGGCCTTCAGGCCCACGCTTGCGTTGGCGTTGATCTGCTTCAGTCCGTGGTAAGCCAGGATGCGGTTTTCGCCCAGAATTGGAACGATGTCCGAGGCGATGCTCACTGCACACAGGTCTAGCAGGGGTGTCAGCTGGTTGAAGGGGATGCCGTTGTTCATGGCGAATGCCTGCATCAGCTTGAATCCTACGCCACAACCTGAGAGGTGCTCGTAGGGGTAGGTGGCATCCACTCGTTTGGCATTCAGGATTGCCACGGCGGGCGGCAGTTCATCGTCCGGCACGTGGTGGTCGCAGATGATGAAATCGATGCCCAGCTCCTTTGCATAGGCAATCTCTTCGATGGCCTTGATACCGCAGTCGAGCACGATGATCAGCCCTACTCCCGTACTGTGGGCATAGTCCACTCCTTTGTGGCTGACTCCATATCCCTCCTCATAGCGGTCGGGGATGTAGAAGTCCAGGTTGGTCGTGAATTGTTGTAAGAACCTGTAGACGAGTGCCACGGCCGTGCAGCCGTCTACATCATAATCTCCATACACGAGGATACGCTCCTTGCGGCCCAGTGCCTGATTCAGCCGGTCCACCGCCACATGCATATCACGAAAGAGGAAAGGATCCAGCAATCCCGTGAGCTGCGGGCGGAAGAACCGCCTCGCATCGGCGGCAGTGGTGACGCCGCGGTCGAGCAACAACTTTCCCAGCGCAGGGTGAATGTTCACCTCTTGCGCCAGCGCCTTAGCTGCTTCCCAACGTTCTTCTGTAGGAGGTTCGTAATTCCATTTGTAATTCATTTATATGTTGTTTTTATCCTATTTCTTTCGCGAAGAGCCATGAATATGGCTATAAGAGCGCGTAAAGGTAGGAAAAAAATCGCGAACTGCAGCCCTCAACAATGTTATATTTCTATAAAAAACTCCTTTCGCCTTGCTTTTTACCCAAAAATGATGATTCCACCGCTTCAAAACGACAGTTCTGGAGCGATGGAACCACTATTTAACTTGCATTATTCGTCAATGCGAAGGCTCTCGACATCAGATGCCGAGTTTCTTGCGGATATCCTTGGGGATGGCGTTCTTGTTGATGAGGAAATCCATGGTGCGGGCGGCGACGAAGGCTTTGGTCATGTACCAGATGCCTTTGTATTCGCCTGCTTCGCCCCAAGAGTTCTTGACCATATAGTATTCGCGGCCGTTCTGGTCCTTGGCCAGACCGTAGATGTGCATACCGTGGTCGTCGGTGAGTTCCCAGCTGTCGAAGTCTTTCTGACGCTGCTCCTGGGTGGGCACGATTTCGGGTGCGGCAATGCCGAGACTGTCGATGAGGTGTGCGCGCTCTGCGGGCTTCATGTTCAGCCATCTGGCCTGGTCGCTGCCGGAGAGGCCGTCGGCGGTCTTGGTGTTGTAGAGGACTCCAAGTCCCTGGCGGGTGAAGCCTTCGTCGCTGACGTCGCCGCCCCAGGCAACCGTGTAGTTATTCTCGAGGGCGTTGTCAATGATGCGCATCATCTCGTCCATGGGAACGTTGTAGCTGTGGTCCCAGCGCCAGTTGTCCTGAACTTCGACGGCGAAGCTGGTGTAGAAGGGGTGATGGGTGTAGCTGGTGATGCTGACGTAGTCGTTCCAGTCGAGGCCGAGGCTCTGGGCGAAGGACTGCGGGGTGTAGGTGACGCCTTCGTAGGTGAAGGTCTCGGGGGTCTTGCCGAGGTAGGCATCGAGGATTCCCTGCAGGCCGGACTTCCACTGCGGAGTGATGGTCTTGCTCTTGCTGGTGGCGATGGCTTTGACATAGGGCGTCATGACGCTGAAGAACTCGTTGAAGTTTGCCAGCGTGTCGCCAATCATCGTGCCGGGTTTTGCCATGGCTTCCTCGGGGATGATGCCATGATTCTTGATAATCAGGAGCACGTCGCCGGCAGAGCCGCCCTGCGAGAAGTCGCAGTCGCCATGCATGCGAACGGTCACGTCGGCGCGTTCCATATAATCTTTGTTGCAGATGAACATCTCGGCGAGGTCGTAGGTCTTGCCGGTCTTCTTCAGGATTTCGGACTCAAAGAAGCTCAGGGTGCTGTAGGCCCAGCAGGTGCCGCTGCGGTTCTGGTTCTTGACGCTGGTGATGGGCAACTCCTTGATGGTGGTGAAGACGGGCTTCTTGTTGGGGTTCTCTTCTTGTGCTTGGAGGCCACTGGCGAACAATACTGCCAGGAGGGCGATGAAAAGGTTTTTCTTCATAGTTTGTTTGATAATTATTTGGGGATTGTTTATGATGAGACTAATGGGTTTATGGGACCAGTAGGATGATGGGTTATTCCCTGGCAGCCAGGAAGTCTTCGAGTTCCTGGACATGATAGGGAATCATTTTGTCACCGAGGTAGCGGCAGCCGTCGGCGGTGATGAGGAGGTCGTCCTCGATGCGGATGCCGCCGAAGTCCTTGTACTGCTCCAGAAGATTGAAGTTCAGGAACTCGGCACAGTGGCCGCTGGCGCGCCAGTCGTCGATGAGTGCGGGAATGAAGTAGATGCCGGGCTCGTCGGTCATCACGTAGCCTTCCTGCAGACGCCGGCCGAAGCGCAGACAGTTGGTGCCAAACTGCTCGAGGTTCGGGCGCACCTCATCGTCGAAGCCGACGTAGATCTGTCCGAGACCTTCCATATCGTGAACATCCATGCCCATGGCATGTCCGAGTCCATGGGGGAAGAACATGGCATGAGCGCCGGCAGCCAGGGCGTCGTCGGTGTTGCCGCGCATCAATCCGAGCGTCTTCAGTCCTTCGGTGATGACGCGGGCGGCCTCGAAGTGGACGTCCCACCACTTCACACCGGGACGGGCCATCTCGAAAGCGCGGTCGTGGGCATCGACGACAATCTGATAGATGTCGCGCTGACGGGAGGTGAAGCGTCCGCTGATGGGCGTGGTGCGGGTGTTGTCGCTGCAGTAGTTCTCATTGGTCTCGGCTCCGCAGTCGCAGAGCATCAGGCGTCCAGCCTCCAGCGGCTTGGTTGAAGGATAGCCATGCATGATCTCGCCATGCATGGAGAGGATGGAGGGGAAGCTGACGATGCAGCCCTTGGAGGATGCGATGCCACTGATGCGACCTGCAATCTCCTGTTCGCTGACACCTGGCCGGCAGAGGCGCATGGCGGTAGTGTGCATTTCATAACCAATGGCGCATGCGCGCTCGATTTCTGCCACTTCTTCGGCTGACTTCACGATACGCTGCTCGACAACAGCCTGAATAAGCTTCAGCGAAGCGCGGGAACGCTGGTCGCGGGGATGGATGCCCGTGAGGTCCATCAGCTGAATCATCAGGTCGTGGCGGTAGGGTGGGAGGAAGTGAATCTCGCGACCGCTGTCCAGGGCGTCGCGGAAGAGGCTCTCGAGGCGGTGCATGGGGGCGCTGCGCTGCACACCCACCTGTTCTGCCATATCGGCGACGCTCTCTACGGAGCCGAACCATACGATGTCCTCGATGTCGATGTCGTTGCCGATAAGCCATTCGTCGCCCGAGTCAGCGTCGATGACTCCCACGAGGCCGTCGCGATGCAGGCCGAAATAGTAGAGGAAACAACTGTCCTGCCGGAACTGATAGCCGTTGGACGGGTAGTTCACGGGCGAGTCGTTGTTGCCGAAGAACACGATCAGTCCGCTTCCAACACGGCGACGCAGCACTTCGCGCCGGTCGATATAAGTTTGTTTGCTGAATAACATATATATTAATATAGGTGTTTATTGTTCTTTCATCGTCTTCTCTGCGAACTCGCGAATCATCTGGAGGACGGCGAACTGTCCCTCGAAGATACTGGCATCTTCTTTCTGATTGCGCATTTTCCGGATGAAGCGCTTCACCGTTTTGGGCACGTCATCTATGGACATGGATCCGATCTCCAGCTGCTTGGGCAGGCTGTCCATGTGCTGTTCGAACCACTGGTAGCACTCCTCGCGCTCCTTCAGGGTCGTCTGTTTCTTGAAGTGATTATTTGTTACCATAGGTTTACCAATTTGTTACTTCCAGCCCAAGGTCCTTGTACCATTGCAGCCGGTGATAGTCGTCGAGCCAACCCAGGGTCTTATGAGTGGAACGAGGGAGGTAGATGGAGACCCCGCCCGTGTGGGCCTGGTCGATGAGGTACTGCTGGGAGCCCCAGTTATAAGCGGAATACCAGCTTGGTGTCAGCGCCTGAGTAGGCACCGCTTCCTCGAAGGCTTTGTCCCACTGAGCATAAGTAGCAGAGTCGAGGTGGGTGTACAACAGGTGCTTCATATCGTAGAATGCCGGGTAATATGTTGACCAGAGGTCAGGATAGTAGTGCTGGACGCCGTAGGTGTTGAGTTCTTTAGCGTTGGCCAGCAGCTGCTGCATGATCGGTGCCGAGGCTCGTGCCAGTTGTTCCAGACGGTCCGTCCGGATGACCGAGAGCTCTGCGCCGCGGTAAGTCGAGGATAATGCCTCGCTGGCATAACGTTCAGCGATGGCGGCTGCCGCGGCGGCATCTGTCGGCGTGGCTGCCAGCAGGCGCATCAGCTTGGTGAATGGAGCCCCAGTTCCAGGGATCTCTGCCGGCGAAGCGATGATATAGTCGGTGGTGTGGCGCAGTTCATACGCCACTTCGATGCACTGCATGAAACATGCGTCGAACATCACGTAGTCAAAATGCGGACAGCCTTCGAGTACTCCAGCCAGCGTCGGGATATTCATTTTCTGGCCTTGGTTGGCTGTGGTGCGCTGCCCGTTGTCAATGCCGAAGGAGCGGCGGCGGGTATCACGTTCTTTAGTCACGGGGTCGTCGAAAAGCCAGCCCGAGGCGTGGCTGCACATGACGAGGCCGTAGGAGCGGGCAGGGTAGAGGCGGAGAATATCGCGGAAAATATTGACCATCGACTGGCTGTCGGTGCTGCAGATGTTTTCCTCGTAGGTCTTCACGGTTTGGAGTGGTAACCCGCGCATTCCGACGCACAGCCGGCTGCTCTTGATGTCATCCAGGAAAAGGACGGCGCGCGTGTGCTCCGGCAGGCTGTCTGTGCCCCATGCAATCTCCACGGAATCAGCGGTCATATAGCTGTTCAGGGAATTCTCGGCAGCCATATAGAAGATGATGGTGCGCTCCAGCGTGTCGCCTACGTTTCCCGGTAGCCGTGGAGTCGCTTCTTCATCATGACAAGCACCTGCAAAAAGTCCCGTCAGGAGGAGTATAATATATATAATGTGTACGTTTTTTGCGTTCATCGGGCGCAAAAATACGCTTTTTTTCTCATATAACATACGAAAAAGGCAATGTTTTTCGTTTCTTTAATAAAAACTCCTTATCTTTGCCCCATGCAATGGACCGATAGAATGCGTCAAGTAAAGTTTTTGCTTGTATGTGCGGCTGTAATTATCTGTGCAGCGTCGCTCACGTGGACCCATTACCTTGTTGCCGACCTTTCGCTCGAAGAAAGGGGACGCATGGAGGTGTGGGCCGAGGCGATGCGCACCTTTGACCTGGCTGACGACCAGACAGACCTCTCGCTGGTGCTGCAGGTGATTAACGGCAACAACACGATTCCCGTCATCGTTCTCGACGAGGAAGGGGAGGTGCAGACCTATCGTAACCTGACCGTCCGCGCCAAATCGCCGGAGGACGTTGACCGCATTGTCCGGGAGAAAGCGTTGGCAATGAAAGAACAGGGGCGCTCCATCCGCATAGAACTGGACGAGGATCAAGGCACCTTTATGGAGGTGTGCTATGACGAGAGCATTATGCTCAAACGCCTGGCCCGTTATCCTTTCATCCAGCTGGCAGTAGTGCTCATCTTCCTCGCCGTTGCAGTATTCGCCCTGCTCAGCAGCAAGCGCGCCGAGCAGAATAAGGTGTGGGTGGGACTGTCGAAGGAAACGGCTCACCAGCTGGGAACGCCCATTTCATCACTGATGGCGTGGACCCAGGTGCTGCGCGAAACGTACCCCGACGACCAGCTGCTGCCTGAAATGGATAAAGACGTCAAACGTCTGCAGATGATTGCCGAGCGCTTCTCAAAGATAGGCTCAATGCCAGAACCCAAGCCCGAGAATCTCAATGAGGTGATCGGTCACGTGGCGGAGTACATCGGACGTCGCACCTCGAATCGCGTAAAGATTACCACCCGCCTGCCTGAGCAGCCCCTCTTCGCCATGCTCTCTGCACCCCTCTTTGAATGGGTGGTGGAGAACTTGTGCAAGAATGCCGTCGACGCGATGGATGGTTCGGGCGACATCACGATCACTGCGCTGGAAGAACCCACGCGATTCGTGGTCGAAGTGGCAGATACGGGCAAGGGAATTCCCAAGGGACAGTGGAGCAGTGTCTTCCAGCCCGGCTACACCACCAAACAGCGTGGCTGGGGACTAGGACTCTCGCTGGCAAAACGTATCGTGGAGGAATATCATCACGGGAAGATCTTCGTGAAATCTTCGGAGGTCGGAAAGGGAACGACTTTCCGCATCGAATTGAAGAAGAATAACGCGAAATAAGTGCAATTAGGATGCAACAAAGGTGCGTTTTTAGACCCTTAAACGCTAAAAACGCTAAACTTTACTCGCTAAATGCTAAAGTTTTTGCCCTAATCCTTTGTCACTCGAGAAAAAACGCTTACCTTTGCCGCCCGTATGGACACAACAGGACGCTACAAGATCGATTTCCGGGAGTTCGGAGATGGGGAAACGACCCTCTCATGGACGCTCGATGATCACTTCTTCAGCGCTCTGGATGAACAGGAAATCGAGCACGGACAGCTGCAGGCCACGCTTCGGGTGAAAAAGAAGGCTGCTGGCTTCCTTCTCGTGATCCACGCTACAGGAACCGTAGAGATTCCTTGCGACCGTTGCCTCGCGCCGATGACTCAACCCATCGAGGCCGAGGATGAAATCGAAGTCCGCTTAGGCGACACGTTCGATGACGACGGCGAACGTATCACCGTTCCAGAGGATAGACTTGTCCTCGACATCGCCTGGAATCTCTATGAGACTATCGCGCTGGCTATACCCATAGCTCATGTACATCCCGAAGGGGAATGCATGGAGGATGTGAGTCAGTATCTCGTCACCGACGACGAACCCGGAAGTGACGACGGCGAAAGCGCAACGTCCACTCCGCAGCCCACCGATTCACGATGGGATGCGCTCAAGGGACTCTCGTTCGATGAATAGAGCGCCCTTGAAATTCCCTCCACAGCCGGAGGACAACAGTCGTAAATAGTAAACAACCAAATAGTAAATCAAAATGGCACATCCTAAAAGAAGACAATCCAAGACTCGCACCCTTAAGCGCAGAACTCACGACAAGGCAGTAGCACCCGCACTGGCAAAATGCCCCAACTGCGGTGAGTTCCACATCTACCACACCGTATGCCCCGCCTGCGGCTACTACCGTGGAAAGGTCGCTATCGAGAAGGAAGAAGCGTAACCAAACATTAAAAGGTGGAAAAGTTGAAAAGCTGAAAGGTACCTTTGCTGACGTATAATTCGCACAAGGTAACTTTCAACGTTTCAACTTTTCAGCGTTTCAACAAAAACAGACTCTTCATGGAAAAACTACATGCCATCATCACTGGTGTGGGAGGCTATGTTCCCGATTATATCCTCACCAATGATGAACTCAGTCGGATGGTGGATACCTCCGACGAATGGATAATGACCCGCATCGGAGTCAAGGAGCGTCGCATCCTCAACGAAGAAGGACTGGGCACGAGCTATATGGCGCGCAAAGCTGTGAAGCAACTGCTGGAGAAGACGGGTACCGACCCGCTTACCGTTGATGCTGTCATCTGCTCCACTTCCACGGCGGACTATCATTTCCCCTCTACGGCAAGTATCGTTCTGGGCAAGTGTGGAATGACCAACGCCCACGCTTTCGAACTCTCTGCCGCCTGCTCAGGATGGCTCTTCGCCATGGAACAGGCAACTTGTATGATTGAGAGCGGACGGTATAAGAAGATTGTCGTTATCGGAGCAGACAAGATGTCGAGCATTCTCGACTTCACGGACCGTCAGACCTGCGCCATATTCGGCGACGGCGCTGCCGCCACGCTGGTGGAAGGCACTACCGAGGATCTCGGTTGGCAGGACAGCTACCTGCGCACCGACGGTCAGGGACTGCCCTTCCTCTGTCTGAAGGCTGGCGGTTCCGCCACCCCTCCGTCCTACTTCACTCTGGAACACCGCATGCACTATCTGCATCAGGAGGGCCGCACCGTCTTCAAGTTCGCAGTGACCAATATGTCCGATGCCTGTGCACGTATTGCCGAGCGCAACGGTCTCACCAATGAAAATATCGATTGGATCATTCCGCATCAGGCGAATGTACGCATCATCGAGGCAGTCGCCAAGCGACTGGAAATGCCGATGGAGAAGGTCATGCTGAATATCCAGAAGTACGGCAATACCTCCAGCGGCACGCTGCCTCTGGCTCTCTGGGATTACGAGAAGCAACTGAAGAAAGGCGACAACCTCATCTTCACCGCATTTGGTGCAGGCTTCACCTGGGGTGCAGCTTACATGAAATGGGGCTACGACAGTAAATAATGCATAAGTCCGGCTTTGTAAATATCGTTGGGAACCCGAATGTTGGGAAATCCACGCTCATGAATCTCCTCGTGGGCGAACGTATTTCCATTGCCACCTTCAAGGCACAGACCACACGCCACCGTATCATGGGCATCCTCAATACGCCCGAAATGCAGATATGCTTCTCTGACACTCCAGGTGTACTGAAACCCAACTACAAGCTGCAGGAGCAGATGTTGCAGTTTTCCGAGGGCGCTCTCGAGGACGCAGACATCTTGCTGTATGTCACTGATATGGTCGAAACGCCGGACAAGAATGCCGATTTCCTTCAGAAGGTACAGCACCTGTCGGTACCTATTCTCGTCCTCATCAATAAGATAGACCTCAGCAACCAGGAAGCCCTCGCCCAGAAGGTGGAAGAGTGGCACACGGTGTTGCCTCAGGCGGAATTCTTTCCCATTTCTGCCCTTCATAAGTTCGGCGTAGATCAGGTGTTGCAGCGCATCAAGGAGCTGCTGCCCGAGTCGCCCGCTTATTTTGACAAGGACACATGGACCGATAAGCCCGCCCGTTTCTTTGTCACGGAGATCATCCGCGAGAAGATCCTCTTATATTATAATAAGGAGATTCCTTACTCCGTGGAACCCGTCGTGGAGAGCTTCAAGGAGAGCGATGACCTCATCCGAATCGAAGCCGTTGTATATGTGGAACGCGAGAGCCAGAAAGGCATCATTATCGGACACCAGGGCGTAGCCCTCAAGCGCGTCAGCAGCGAGGCCCGCCGTGAGCTCGAACGTTTCTTCGGCAAGAAGATTTATCTGCAATGCTTCGTCAAAGTCGACAAGGACTGGCGTAACAGCGAGCGCGCCATGAAGCAATATGGTTATAAACTGGAATAAGTAATTCTTATGTTAGTAGCAATTGTAGGACGCCCCAATGTTGGCAAGTCCACCCTTTTCAACCGTCTGACCAAGACGCGTCACGCCATCGTTTCCGACGAGGCCGGAACCACTCGCGACCGCCAGTACGGCAAGTGCGAATGGGTGGGCCGTGAGTTCTCTGTCGTTGATACTGGCGGTTGGGTCGTGAATAGCGACGATATCTTCGAAGAAGAAATCCGTAAGCAGGTCACCCTCGCTACCGAGGAGGCCGACGTGATACTCTTCCTCGTTGATGTCACCACCGGAGTCACCGACCTCGACCAGCAAGTTGCAGGCATCCTACGTCGTGCTACCAAGCCTGTCATTCTTGTGGCGAACAAAACCGACAACAATGACCAGCAGTGGCAGGCGGCAGAATTCTACTCTTTGGGCCTGGGAGATCCATTTTGTATCTCGTCGGCTACGGGTAGTGGAACGGGCGACCTCCTTGACCTTGTGATTGAGAAACTGCCGAAGGTCGATGAAGTGCAAGAGGATCCAGGACTACCGCGCATCGCTGTCGTGGGTCGTCCTAATGTGGGAAAGTCCAGTCTTACGAATGCTTTTATTGGCGAGGAACGGCATATCGTCACAGATATAGCTGGCACCACCCGCGACAGTATCTATACCCACTACCAGAAGTTTGGCTTCGATTTCCTGCTTGTAGATACGGCGGGCATCCGTCGTAAGTCCAAGGTCAGCGAAGACCTGGAATTCTACAGCGTCATGCGTAGTATCCGGGCTATCGAGAACTCCGACGTCTGTATTCTGATGCTGGATGCCACCCGTGGTATCGAGTCTCAGGACCTGAATATTTTCCAGCTCATCCAGCGCAACCAGAAGGGCCTTGTCGTGGTGGTTAATAAGTGGGACCTCGTCGAGGATAAGTCCACCACTGCCATTAAGTACTTTGAGGACACCATCCGCGAACGTATGGCGCCCTTCACAGATTTCGACATCATCTTCGCCTCGGCCCTCACCAAGCAGCGTATCTTCAAGGTGTTGGAGGCTGCCGCAGCAGTCGACAAACATCGTCGGGCCCGAGTGGGAACCACCAAACTCAATCAAGAGATGCTGCCGTTGATAGAGGCTTATCCACCTCCATCCATTAAAGGTAAGTACATCAAAATCAAGTATTGCGCCCAGCTGCCGGATACTCGTATCCCCAGCTTTGTCTTCTATGCCAACCTGCCGCAGTACGTGAAGGAGCCTTACCGCCGCTTCCTGGAGAATAAGATTAGGGAGCGCTGGAATTTCTCCGGCACTCCCATCAATATCTTTATCCGACAGAAATAACCTGCCGGCCTTTTCTGCAGTTAGAAATAAATGGCGGCGCTGACCGTCCAGACTCTGGCTCTCGTGTCATCGCCGAGGGCTATGATGTCGCCTAACTTGCTGATGGGGAAGTTGTAAGCTGCTCCCAACTCTAAGTGATGAAACAAGATTACTCCAGCGCCTATATTCCAGGAAAAAGCGGTGCGTTTCATCTCCATAGTATTGCCGGAATAATTTAGCTTGACTTGCGAGTCCCCGAAATTAATTCCGAATTGAGGACCAGTAGCAATATAGACTCCCAGGACCTTGAGGGGATCGAGTTCAAAACGTACATTAATGGGAATCTGGAGGCTGTTGAAGGTTAGCTCGTTGCCATTTTCCACTTCCGTCTTACGAGAGTCGAAGAACACGGCGCCGTCGAGTCCAAAGCCCAAGGGGGAGCTCACCTTCAGTGTGGGTCCCACAAACCAACCCATTCGGCTGGAAGAATCAAACATATCTTTGTTAAAAGACAGATGCGTGAAATTGATGCCGCCCTTGGCACCGAATGTTAATTTGGCGCTGGCAGGTGTGATGGCAATAAGCGCAACGGTTATCAGGGAAAGGATATACTTCTTCATGTTATAAGTTGTTTTTTGTATTTCTGCTCAGTCAGGAAAACACGAATCAAATCGTATGCTTTTTACTGCTTTACGCGGCAAAAGTACGAATAATGCTTCAAAGCATAAAAGATTTCTTCAGAATTTATTGTATAGCTGACGTCCGAAGGCCGATTTTTCCGCTTTTTTTTGTCTATCTCGAAAATTGTGAGTATTTTTGCACCCGCTAAAGAAACATTGAATGTTAAATTAGAAGAATATGAGTCTTAAAATCGTTGTGCTGGCCAAGCAAGTGCCAGACACCCGAAATGTGGGCAAGGATGCTATGACTGCTGAAGGCACCGTGAACCGTTCAGCCCTTCCCGCTATCTTCAACCCCGAAGATTTGAACGCCCTGGAGCAGGCCCTTCGCTTGAAGGAGCAGAATCCAGGCTCCACAGTAGGAATCCTCACGATGGGCCCTCCCCGTGCAGGAGAGATTATCCGCCAGGGACTTTATCGCGGCGCTGATACTGGCTGGCTGTTGACCGACCGCCTCTTTGCCGGAGCAGACACACTCGCCACCTCTTATGCCCTCGCCACTGCTATCAAGAAAATAGGTAATGTGGATATCGTCATTGGTGGTCGTCAGGCTATCGACGGCGATACGGCTCAAGTAGGTCCTCAGGTGGCTCAGAAACTGGGTCTCAACCAAGTGACATATGCTGAGGAAATCAGCGTTAAAGACGGCGTGGCCACTGTGAAGCGCCACATCGACGGCGGCGTGGAGACTGTTGAAGCTCCGCTGCCTGTGGTGATTACCGTCAACGGAAGTGCAGCTCCCTGCCGTCCCCAGAACGCCAAGCTGGTGATGAAGTACAAGCGCGCTACCTGTCCTTTGGAGCGTCCTGCTGAAGGCACACCCTACGACAACCTGTATGAAGAACGTCCCTATCTGACGCTGACGCAGTGGTCTGTTGCCGATGTGGATGGCGACCCCGGCCAGTGCGGTCTCGCAGGCTCGCCCACGAAGGTGAAGGCTGTGAAGAACATCGTCTTCCAGGCAAAGGAGAGCAAGACCCTCACGGCCGCCGATGCCGATATTGAGGGAATGATCAAAGAATTACTTGATGAGAAGATAATTGGATAGAAGAGATATGAATAATGTATTTGTATATTGCGAGATAGAAGGTACTCAAGTACAGGAAGTATCTCAGGAGTTGCTGACCAAGGGTCGCAAACTCGCCAACACACTGGGTGTGGAACTGCATGCAGTCGTAGCAGGCACAGGTATTAAAGGCAAGGTGGAAGATCAGATCCTGCCTTATGGCGTCGATAAGCTCTTTGTCTTCGACGGCAAGGACCTCTTCCCCTACACCTCGGCTCCCCACACCGACATCCTCGTGAACCTCTTCAAGGAGGAGCAGCCGCAGATCTGCCTCATGGGTGCTACCGTTATCGGTCGCGACCTCGGCCCCCGCGTCTCCTCATCCCTCACCAGCGGCCTCACCGCCGACTGCACAGAGTTGGAGATTGGTCCGTATGAGGACAAGAAGAACGACAAGGTCTATGACAACCTGCTCTATCAGATCCGTCCCGCCTTTGGTGGAAATATCGTTGCAACGATTGTCAATCCTGAACATCGTCCGCAAATGGCAACCGTTCGCTCCGGCGTGATGCAGAAGGCCGTTTACGAGGGCGAATGCCGCAAGGAAGTCGTTTATCCTGAGGTGAGTAAGTATGTTTCACCCGAAGCATTCGTCGTGAAGGTCCTCGACCATCACGTGGAGGCTGCCAAGCACAACCTGAAGGGCGCTCCCATCGTGGTTGCCGGCGGTTATGGTATGGGTTCGAAGGAAGGTTTCGACATGCTCTTCGACCTCGCCAAGGTATTGCACGGTGAAGTAGGCGGCTCGCGTGCTGCTGTCGATGCAGGTTTCTGCGATCACGACCGTCAGATTGGTCAGACGGGTGTCACCGTGCATCCGAAGGTGTACATCGCCTGCGGCATCAGCGGACAGATTCAGCACATCGCCGGTATGCAGGATTCTGGTATCATCATCAGCGTCAACAGCGACCCCGATGCTCCCATCAACCGCATTGCTGACTACGTGATTGTCGGCACAGTGGAAGAGGTGGTACCCAAACTCATCAAGTATTACAAGCAAAATAGTAAATAATATGGCAAACTATTATAGCGATCATCCTGAGATCGGATTCCATCTCAATCATCCCTTGATGGCTCGCATCGTTGAGCTGAAGGAAAAAGGCTTCGCTGACGCGAAAGAATATGACTATGCTCCCGTTGACCTGGGCGATGCCATTGAGAACTACAAGCAGATTCTCGACATCACCGGCGACGTGGCTGCCAACATCATCGCTCCCAACTCCGAGAGCGTGGATTTGGAAGGACCCCACCTCGAGAACGGGCGCATGATCTATGCCTCCAAGACCTTCGAGAACCTCGACGCCACCCGTAAGGCTGGCCTCTGGGGTGTTTCGATGCCCCGTCGCTACGGCGGCCTTAACCTCCCGAACCTCGTGTTCTCCATGCTTTCTGAGGTTATCTCCGCTTCCGACGCTGGCTTCCAGAACATCTGGAGCCTGCAGAGCTGCATCGATACCCTCTATGAGTTCGGCAGCGAGGAACAGCGCCAGAAGTACATCCCCCGCGTTTGTGCAGGCGAAGGAATGTCTATGGACCTGACCGAGCCGGATGCTGGTAGTGACCTGCAGCGCGTGATGCTGAAGGCCACCTTCGACGAAAAGGAGAACTGCTGGCGTCTGAATGGTGTGAAGCGCTTCATCACCAACGGCGACTCGGACATCCACCTCGTCCTCGCCCGCTCCGAGGAAGGCACCAAGGACGGCCGCGGCCTCTCGATGTTTATCTACGACAAGCGCAACGGCGGCGTCAACGTTCGCCACATCGAGCACAAGTTAGGTATCCACGGCTCACCCACCTGCGAGCTGACTTATAAGAATGCGAAGGCAGAACTCTGCGGCAGCACCCGCCTGGGACTCATCAAGTATGTGATGGCTCTCATGAACGGTGCCCGTCTGGGCATTGCCGCCCAGTCGGTAGGCCTTTCGCAGGAAGCCTACAACGAAGGTCTCGCCTACGCCAAGGAGCGTGCTCAGTTCGGACAGAAGATTATCGAGTTCCCCGCCGTTTACGATATGCTCAGCCGCATGAAGGCCAAGCTCGATGCAGGCCGTGCATTGCTCTATCAGACAGCTGCTTATGTGGATATCTACAAGGCACTCGAAGATATCGAGCGCGACCGCAAGCTCACGCCCGAGGAGAAGCAGGAACTGAAGAAATACCAGCGCCTGGCCGATGCCTTCACGCCGCTGGCGAAGGGTATGAACTCCGAGTACGCCAACCAGAATGCCTACGATGCCATCTCGATTCATGGCGGCAGCGGTTTCATCATGGAGTACAAGAGCCAGCGTCTCTATCGCGACGCCCGCATCTTCAGCATCTACGAAGGTACCACCCAGCTGCAAGTCGTGGCTGCCATCCGCTACATCATCAATGGTACTATGCTCCAGAATATCAAGGAGATGGCAGAAGAGGTGAAGAATGAAGCCGTGAATAATGAGAAGCTGGCTGCACTTCTTGCTCGCGTCGAGAAGATGGTGGAAGTCTATGAGCAAGCCCTCAACACCGTGAAGGCCCTTGAAGACCAGGATGCCATCGATTTCCTCTCGCGTCGTCTCTACGACATGACCTGCGAGATCGTGATGTCGCTGCTCATCATCCGCGATGCCGCCAAGGCTGCAGAGCTCTTCGAGAAGAGTGCCAACGTCTATGTCCGTATGGCAGAGGAAAATGTCATCGGCAAAGCCGCATACATTGCTTCCTTCCGTCCTGAGGACCTCGCCAGCTTCCGTGCCGCCGAAGTTCCCGCAGAGGATTAATATCTGAGATAATGCGAGACCATGAGCCTTATAGTTCATGGTCTCGCTTTTTTATGCTCATCACAAAATAAGCAGCCTCGTTCGCCATGTAGTGTCTTCCTGTGCGAAGAAAAAATGGCAAAAAGTTGACTCAAAAACACTCCGAACACTCCGATACACTCCGATTTAACATCTCAAAATGTCATCCATAGATGGCAAACTGACCATATGATTCGGAGTGTATCGGAGTGTTCGGAGTGTTTTTAAGTCAACTTTTTGACAAATGATATCTAATCCTTGTTGCGCAGGGAACTATAGTTTGTCGTGCGTGGAACTATAGTTTGTCGTGCGTGGAAGTAGTAGTTCCTCGTCGAAGTAAGTATAGTTTGTTCCGCAGAGACATATATATGTGGAGGCGAATACGTATATATGTAAAGGCGAATACGTATATATGTAAAGGCCGGGACGTATATACGTAAAGGCGGAGACGTATATATGTGGAAACCGTGACGTCCTTTCTTGGAAGCCGTGACGGCTTATCGAGTAGGACGTAGCGTCTTATTGCGGAAGCCGTAGCGGCTTGTCGTGAAGGAGGTAATGACTGGTTTTATTCATTTGAAGGAGAGGTGTTATCGGGAAGTTAAGTACGGGGGCAGATGACAAATGATAGTTTTTGGGTTGAAAGTAGGGCAAATTTCTTTCAATTAATACTATTTGACAGCAAAAAGATGAAGAAATTCATATTTTTGAGCTATCTTTGCACCCAAATCCTCAAAAGTAAGCAAGCGCGATATGAAACTCTTCGACGTTTATCCTCTTTTCCCCATCCATATTGTGCGCGGCCAGGGTTGTCGCGTGTGGGATGAGCAAGGAACTGAATATCTAGACCTCTATGGAGGTCACGCCGTCATCTCGATAGGTCACGCTCATCCGCATTACGTGGAGGCAGTGAGTCGTCAGGTGGCGCAGTTGGGCTTCTACTCCAACTCTGTAGTGAATAAACTGCAACAGCAACTGGCCGAGCGATTGGGCAAGGCCTGCGGCTACGACGATTACTTCCTGTTCCTCATCAACAGCGGCGCTGAGGCCAACGAGAATGCACTGAAGCTGGCCTCGTTCCACACGGGCCGCACTCGTGTGCTCTCTGTCCAAAAGGCGTTCCACGGCCGCACTTCGCTGGCTGTGGAAGTGACGGCGAATCCTAAGATCATTGCTCCCATCAATGCCAACGGCCACACCACCTTCCTACCGCTGAATGACTTAGAGGCATGGAAGGCGGAATTGGCGAAGGGTGATGTGGCAGCCTGCATCATCGAGTGCATTCAGGGCGTGGGTGGCATACAGCTGGCTACGGCCGAGTTCATGCAAGGTCTGCGTGCCGCCTGCGACGAGACGGGCACCGTGCTCATCTGCGACGAGATCCAATGCGGCTACGGCCGTTCGGGCAAGTTTTTCGCTCATCAGTGGCTGGGCGTGAAGCCTGATATCATCACGGTGGCGAAGGGTATTGCCAATGGATTCCCCATGGGTGCTGTGCTGATTTCGCCTAAGTTCGAGGCGGTCTATGGACAGCTCGGCACCACCTTCGGCGGCAACCATCTAGCTTGTGCGGCAGCGCTGGCTGTGCTGGATGTCATCGAGGGCGAGGGACTGATAGAGAATGCAAGGAAGGTGGGCGAGCACCTGCTTCAGGAATTGAGTTCTTTAGGTTGCTGTGATACAGCAACAAACCCGACAGCCATCACGGAGGTGCGCGGCCGCGGCCTGATGGTTGGAATCGAGCTGGATGTGCCTTATAAGGAGATACGTCAGCGTCTGCTCTTCGAAGAGCATGTCTTCACGGGCTGTGCCGGCACGAATGTGTTGCGCCTGCTGCCGCCGCTGTGCCTGAGTATGGCTGAGGCCGATGAGTTCCTGGAGAAACTACAAAAAACACTTTAATTGGACATTTTCACGATTTCACAATTCCACAAGATATTAATCGTGAAATAAAGAAGATTGTAAAATAGTATAATCGTAAAATAAACCCATGGACGAACAACTGAAACAGATTGGCGAACGTCTGCGCGGACTGCGCGACGTGCTGGATATCGAACCGCAGGAGGTGGCAGACCTCTGTGGCATCTCGCTGGAACACTATCTGAAGATGGAAAGCGGCGAAGGAGAACTCTCTGTGGCCAACCTCCAGAAGATTGCCAAGGAATATGGCGTGGAGCTGAATGTGCTCCTCTTCGGCGAAGAGCCTCACATGAGCACCTACTTCCTCACCCGTAAGGGTCAGGGCCTGAAGGTGGAACGCCGCAAGGCTTACAACTACGAGAGCCTGGCCAGCGGTTTCCGCGGTCGCAAGGCAGATCCCTTCATTGTCACCGTAGAGCCCAAACCCGAGGACACTCCTCGCGAGAGCAATTCCCACCCGGGTCAGGAGTTCAATATGGTGCTCGAAGGACAGCTGGAGCTGACCATCGGCCAGAAGACGCTGGTGCTCGAAGAAGGCGACAGCATCTACTTCGATGCCACTCAGCCCCACGGAATGAGGGCACTCGGCGGAAAGAACGTCAAGTTCTTTGCCATCATCTTTTAATCCCAAGATTTAAAGATTTCACAATTTTACTATTGGACAGGTAATCAATCGTCAATTCGTAAATTGTTAAATCGTCAAATATCATTATGGTAGAACGATTCCTAAAACAAACACAATTCACGTCCTTCGAGGACTACAATGAACACTTGGAGTTCATCATCCCCGAGCACTTCAACTTCGCCTACGACGTGATGGACGCGTGGGCGGAAGAGGCTCCCGATAAGCTCGCCCTCCTCTGGACCAACGACGAGGGCGTGGAGCGCCGCACGACATTTGGAGAACTGAAGCAGCAGACCGACCAGGCCGCAGCCTACCTGCAGAGCCTGGGAATCCGGAAGGGTGACCCCGTGATGCTGATTCTGAAGCGCCGCTATGAGTGGTGGGTAGCTATGCTGGCCCTGCACAAACTGGCTGCTGTGGTCATTCCTGCGACCCACATGCTCACCAGGCACGATATAATATATAGGAACACGCGCGCGAGCGTGAAAGCTATCATCTGCGTCGATGACCCCTATGTGGTCGGACAGATTCAGGAGGCTCTGCCTGAGAGTCCAACAGTAGAGCAGGTCATAACGATGGAGCGCTGGCATGCTGAGATTTCCGCCTTCTCCACCTTCCAGCGCCCAGCAGAGAAGAATAACAACGAGGACACTATGATTATGTACTTCACCAGCGGCACCAGCGGTGAACCAAAGATGGTGGCTCACGATTTTCTCTACGCGATGGGACATCTGACAACGGGTGTCTTCTGGCACAATCTTAGCGAGGATAGTCTGCACCTGACCGTAGCTGATACGGGTTGGGGCAAAGCCGTCTGGGGCAAGTTCTATGGCCAGTGGTTTGCCGGCGCTACGGTTTTTGTCTTTGACCACGAGAAGTTCGATGCCAACATCCTGCTGCGTCAGATGGAGAAATACCACGTCACCAGCTTCTGTGCACCTCCTACCATCTATCGTTTTATGATTCGTGAAGACCTCTCGAAGTACGACCTCAGTGCCCTGCGCTACTGCACTACTGCTGGCGAGGCGCTGAATCCAGCCGTATTCGACAAGTTCTATGAGAAGACGGGCATCAAGATGATGGAAGGCTTCGGACAGACCGAGACGACGATGACCCTGGGCACCATGCCTTGGATGGATCCCAAACCAGGTTCCATGGGCAAGCCCAACGGACAGTATGAGATAGACCTGCTGAAACCCGACGGCACACCGTGCGAAGACGGTGAGAAGGGCGAAATCGTCGTGAGGGTAGGGGAGAAGAAGCCCGTAGGACTCTTCAAGGAATACTACCGCGATGAGGAACTGACTCGTCAGGCTTGGCACGATGGCTACTACTTCACGGGCGATATGGCCTGGCGCGATGAAGACGGTTACTATTGGTTCGAGGGTCGCATCGACGACGTCATCAAGTCCAGCGGCTATCGCATAGGTCCCTTCGAGGTGGAGAGTGCGCTGATGACGCATCCCGCCGTCGTCGAGTGCGCTATCACCGGTGTGCCTGATGATATCCGCGGAATGGTCGTAAAGGCCACCGTGGTTCTCGGCAAGGAATGGAAAGACAAGGCTGGCGACGCACTCATCAAAGAGCTGCAGCAGCATGTGAAGCGCGAGACCGCCCCCTATAAATACCCCCGTATCATCGAGTTCGTGGATGAGTTGCCCAAGACCATCAGCGGCAAGATCCGTAGAGTAGAGATTAGGCGGAAGGACAATGCGCAAGTCTGATTATATATTATTCATTATCAAATATACATCAACATGAAATTCGCTATCATCGGAGCCGGAAATATCGGCAGCGCGCTGGCCTTTGGCCTCGCACAAAGCAAGCTCGTCCGTACGGAAGACATCTGCATTAGCAATACCCACCCAGAGAAGTTGGAACGCATCAAGGCGTTTGACCCCGCCATCCGCACTACCACAGACAACCGCGAGTGCATCAAAGGTGCTGATGTTGTGGTTCTGGCCATGAAGCCTTGGAAACTGCAAGAGGCTGCTGAACAGCTGAAGCCTTGGCTGGACTATGATCATCAGATTGTGGCTTCGATGGTCGGTGGCGTTGGTCTGAAGGATTTGCAGGAAGTATTCAAAAAGGATGGCAAATGCCCCGTCCTCTACTACCTCATTCCCAATACCGCCATTGCCGCCCGCGAGAGCATGACCTTCCTCTCTTCCGTGGGTGCCACGAAGGAGCAGGACGAAGCACTCTTAGCTGTCTTCAAGGAACTGGGCGATGCCATGCTGGTGGAAGAGCGTCTGATGAATGCCGGCCTGGTGCTGGCTTCCTGCGGTATCGCTTATGCCCTCCGCTACATCCGTGCCAACACCCAAGGTGGTGTGCTTCTCGGCTTCACGCCCGCTGATGCACAGCGCATTGTGGCACAGACGATGAAGGGTGCTGCCAGCCTGCTGAGTACTGACCATTCACATCCAGAGGCTGAGATTGATAAGGTAACGACTCCTGCCGGTCTGACCATTCGAGGTCTGAATGCGATGGAGCGCAACGGCTTCACCACCAGTATTATCGAAGGCCTGATGGCATCAATCCCTAAGTAACCCATGCGTCTCGTCATCAAAATCGGCAGCAATGTCCTGACTCGCCCAGACGGCAAGCTGGATGTCACCCGTATGTCAGCACTGGTGGATCAGGTGGCGTGGCTGCGGCAGCAAGGTCATGAGGTTATCCTCGTGTCCAGTGGTGCTGTGGCTTGTGGACGCCGCGAATTAAAGGTGGATCATGCTCTTGATACCGTGGAACAGCGCCAGTTGTTCTCTGCCCTCGGACAGGTGAAGCTGGTGGGACTCTACTACGACCTCTTCCGCGAGTTCCATATCCACGTGGGACAGGTGCTGACCATGAAGGAGAACTTTCAGCCTGGTGAACAGTTCGAGAACCAGCGAGCTTGCATGAGGGTGATGCTGGAGAATGGTGTATTGCCCATTGTCAATGAGAACGATACCGTCTGTGTCACCGAGCTGATGTTCACCGATAACGATGAACTTAGTGGTCTCATCGCGCAGATGATGGAAGCCGATACGCTCATCCTGCTCTCGAATATTGATGGGATATATACGGGTCACCCCGATGACCCGCAGTCGCAGCTGATTCGCAATGTGGCTCCAGGCACCGACCTCTCGACCTATATTCAAACGGAGAAGAGTGCCTTCGGACGTGGCGGCATGCATTCGAAGTACACGACGGCCACCCGCGTTCAGGCTGCAGGTATTCGGGTCATCATCGCCAACGGTGAGCGCGAAAATATCCTCATCGACCTGATGCAGCGTTCAGAGGAGACTCCGCATACAATATTCATCCCAAAGCACTGAAAGATACAACATTGAAGGACTTTATAGAAACCAAATCTGCCAGTAGGCTGATAGCTCGCCTTTCTGACGAAGAACGTAATGCCATCCTTATCGACCTGGCCGAAGCCACAGAGGCTCACACAGCAGAACTGCTTGCCGCTAATGTGCTCGACCTTGCCAGAATGAATCCGGCTGACCCGCGATACGACCGCTTGCAACTGACCGAAGCGCGTCTGCGGGACATCGCTGCCGACCTGCGAAAGGTGGCTTCTCTGCCTTCGCCACTGGGTCGCGTTCTGAAACATAGCATTCTGCCTAACGGTCTCGAACTCACTCGCGTCAGCGTACCTTTCGGTGTCATCGGTATCATCTTCGAGGCGCGTCCCAACGTGTGCTTTGACTGTTTCGCTCTCTGCCTGAAAGCGGGCAGCGCCTGCATTCTCAAAGGCGGTAGTGATGCTAAGGACAGCTGCACGGCTATTGTTGGGCTTATTCATGAAGTCCTGAAGCGGCATGGCGTACCCGCAGAAGCGGCTCTGCTGCTCACCAGCCACGAGGACACAGATCGTCTGCTTACGGCTCACGGCCTGGTGGATCTTATCATCCCGCGCGGCAGCAGCCGACTGATAAATTATGTTCGCGAGCACGCACAAGTGCCTGTCATTGAGACGGGTGCAGGAGTGGTTCATTGCTATGTGGATCGTGCCGCTGACCTTCAGAAAGCAATTCCTGTGGTAGTGAACGCCAAAACTCGCCGCGTTAGTGTCTGCAATGCCCTCGACTGCCTCATCATCCATCGCGACCGCCTTGCCGACCTGCCAGCCCTCTGCCAACCCTTATTCGATAAAAATGTCTTTGTGGAAGCCGATGAGGAAGCCTACAACGTGCTTCACGTAATCGCTCCCTCCCTAACAGGGAGGGCGAGGGGAGAGTCCTTTGGCACGGAATTCCTCGCTCTCCGCATGGCCATCAAGGTCGTTGACAGCTTGGATGAAGCCCTCGAGCACATTGCCTGCTACGGCTCCGGTCACAGCGAAAGTATCGTGACAGAAGATCCAGAGGCAGCCCGCCGCTTCCTTGCTGAAGTAGATGCAGCCTGCGTTTATCATAATGCTCCCACCAGTTTCACCGATGGAGGACAGTTCGGATTAGGCGCAGAAATTGGCATCAGCACACAGAAACTGCATGCTCGCGGCCCAATGGCTCTCGAAGAAATTACCACTTACAAATGGCTAATCAAAGGAGAGGGGCAGACACGCCCCTGATAGGAATACATTACAACGCAGGGTCACCAGAATCCATCAGTCAACATTAAGAAACGTTTAAATTTAACCACATCACATGAAACTACAAAAATTATTCGTTTTATGCCTGTTGTCATTGATGACTACGGGTGTTGCCGCCCAAACCGCTGAGGAAGATACCCTTCTCCGCGTCCTCCGCGAGGAACTGTCGGCAGATTTTCAGGAACTGCAGAAACAGGAATTGAAACCTTATTTTATGAGCTTCCGCGTACAGGAAAGCCACAATGCAGCCATCGCTGCTACCTTTGGCTATCTAGGTACTTCCATCCAACAGCACACACGCACCTTCACCCCACAGATTCGTGTAGGGACGCCAGAGTTGGATAACTTCAAGTTTGATAACCAGTCCAATGAAGGTAGTATGTCCTTACCCCTTACTGATGCCTCACCTGATGCCATCAGAACCATGACATGGACACGGATGCTGTATGCCTATGATCGTGTCGTCGCTGCTTATCGTAATGCCCAGAACCGCCTGCGTTCTCAAGCCGACAACGAGGACAAAGCGCCCTGCTTCAGTGTGCATGGCAGCACTCCCGCTGAGTCTTATTACGAGCCTCGCCTCCCGCACACAGCCCTCACTCCTGAAGAACAGCATGCCTGGGAGGAGCGCGTCTGCCGTATCAGCGCGGTGTTTCGCCAGTGGCCTCAGTTCAACGAGGCTATTGTCAACCTGCAGGTGGAGAACCTTCGCACGCATCTGGTCAATACCGATGGGGCTTCTATTGTGCAGAATCGTGTCAGCTATCGTCTTTTCATCCAAGCAGAAGTGAAAACAGATGATGGTATGGAGCTGCCTCTCGTCCAAAGCTACTATGCTACATCACTCGACTCGTTACCCTCTGAAGATGTGATGTTGCGCGATGCAGAAGATATGGGCCGACGGCTTGTCGCCCTTGCAGCAGCACCGGTTGCCGACCCCTTCACGGGTCCAGCTCTTATGAGCGGTCCCGCCAGTGGCGTTTTCTTTCATGAGATCTTTGGGCACCGATTGGAAGGACATCGCATGAAGACAGGCGGCCAGACCTTCCGTAAGATGGTGGGTGAACAGTTGCTGCCCGTGGAGTTTCAAGTCTATTGCGACCCCACCCTCACGCACTATGGCGCACAGCCCCTGAACGGCGGCTACCGCTATGATGACGAGGGCACGCGCGCACGTAGAGTAAATAATGTGGTGGATGGTGTCCTGAAGGAATTCCTGATGAGCCGCGTGCCCCTCGATAGTTTCCCCGAGAGCAATGGCCACGGTCGTACTACAGAAGGAAAAGATCCCGTCTCGCGCCAGTCCAACCTTGTTGTGGAGACACGCAAACCCTATACAGAAGCCCAGCTACGCCAAATGCTGCGCGACGAGGCGCGTCGCCAGGGCAAGGACTATGGCTATCTCTTCCAAAGCGTTAGCGGAGGATACACCCAGACGGGTGAAGGGAACAGCATCAATTCCTTCAACGTCAATCCGCTGGAAGTCTATCGTGTTTATGTGGATGGCCGTCCCGATGAATTAGTTCGTGGTGTGGATCTCATAGGTACGCCTCTCTCCATGTTCTCTAATATTGAGGCTGGTGGCGACACCCCCTCTACCTTCATCGGCGTCTGTGGTGCCGAGAGTGGTTGGGTGCCTGTCAGTGCCACCTCTCCCATGATTTTCTGTTCGAAGATAGAGACGCAAAGACGACAGCAGAAGAGTGCTTTGATGCCTGTGCTGGCAGCACCAAGTTTGGATGCAAGGCCCTCCGCTCAAGACTCTGAGTCCTCTGTAGTTTTTGATGCTCTCTCCGATGAACTCCATCGCTCCATGGACAGCTTGCGGATTGAAGGGTTGCCTACACCGTTCCTTATTGACTACCGCTTGCAGCGTTCGCGGTCTCTCGACATCATGGCCGTTCGTGGCGAGGTGATACGGAAGATGGAAACTCCCTGGGGGCAGAACCTAAATTGTGAAGTAATCCTTGGCAATCATCATCGCAGTAGCCTGAGGACTCCTGAACCAACGTCTCGAGGTAGCAGCATTCCTATGGCCTTGAACTATGATAACTTGCGCCGCGCTGCCTGGTTTGCCACAGATGCGAACTATAAAGCTGCCCTTGGAATTCTTGACGCCAAGCTGCAACAGCTAAGTAAGCTCACACTGCCCGACGATGAGGAGGCCTTGGATGACTTCTTCCCTGCACAACCGGCCACCAGTATCCAGGAACGTTCACCTGAAACTATGGACCTCCGTGCCGACGAACTCGAAGAATACGTTCGCCGTCTCTCACTCATAGGCACCGAGTTCCCAGAACTGACCCAAAGCGACGCTACGATTTCAGTGAAGCAAGCAGACATCTACCGCCTCACCAGTGAGGGAGTGCGCGTAGCGCAGCCTCAGGACGACCTCATCACCGTTTCTTTCAGTTTCCTGCGTTACCGACAGGCTAATGGTGGCAACGCTACATCATCGTCCGATCAGGAGTATAGCACCATCGCTGAGCTCTTGGCCGACAGTGCCCGCTTCACGAAGCATGTTCGTGATTACGTCCGTCGCCGTCTCGACCTGCAGCGGCAGCCCGAGACCGAAGATTACTACGTCGGCCCAGTGCTGATAGAGGAGGGAGCCAGCAAGATAATCTACAACAGCGCGAATAGTAACCGCCATAATTTCCGTGCATGGCATCCCTTCGCACAGAGCGATCGAGCCATCTTTGTCAAACGCGACCGTAAGATCGTTGATGATAAAATCAGCATTCGTCAGGATCCGACTCTCAGCCAGTGGAATGGCAAACCGCTCGTGGGTTACTACACGGCAGATGCTGATGGTCAGACACCACAGGCTGTAACGCTCGTGGAACGCGGCATCTTCCGTGGACAGCTCAGTGGCGCCACGCCAGCCCTTGGAACGAACGCCCCAACCGGAAACCTGCGGTTCAATAACCCGTTCAATTGGAACGGTCCCTTAGGTGTCGGTACTGCACCAGGCGTCCTTCGCATAGAAAGTAGTAAGACGATGCCACTGAAGAAGATGCGTAAACAGCTTTTGCGCGATGCACAACGCGAAGGATATGATCATGCTTATATTGTCCAAGGCGACTATGCCTTCCGAGTCAGCGTCAAGGATGGCAGCGAGACGCCCGTGCGACAATTGGTAGTCTTTCCCACCGACCAGCACATGCGCCATATCAGTGCCCTCTCCTCGGAGCAGGAAGCCGTCACACATAGTGAAGATGGCGGTGCCCGTTTCTCTATCGTTGGTCCAAAGGCCATGATACTAAATGACATAGAGGTTCCTCCACATAATCCGGAACAGAAAGCGAAGCTCACGCTGACGTTCCCGTTACATCGCTAATCCCATATCCCTATGAAAGTATTTCAACATGTAACAGACCTCGGCGACCTGCGCATCGCTCTCGCCGAAGCCGCAGAAGTGAAGCGCGACCGCTTCCAGTGGCAGCATCTTGGTAAGAACAAGACAGCCCTGCTCATCTTCTTCAATAACTCCCTTCGCACACGCCTCTCCACGCAGAAGGCAGCCATGAACCTCGGTATGAACGTCATTGTGCTCGATGTCAACCAAGGTGCTTGGAAGCTGGAGACCGAGCGCGGCGTTATCATGGACGGTGACAAAAGCGAACACCTCCTGGAGGCTATTCCTGTCATGGGTAGCTATTGTGATATTATTGGCGTTCGCAGCTTTGCCCGCTTTGAGAGTCGTGAGGATGACTATGAAGAGAAAATCCTCCAGCAATTTATCAAATACAGTGGTCGGCCAGTATTCTTCATGGAGAGTGCAACGGTGCATCCCTTACAGGCCTTTGCGGACTTGATTACCATTCAGGAGGACTGGAAAGGAAAAGGTCGTCCCAAGGTGGTGATGACATGGGCTCCCCATCCCAAATCCTTGCCGCAAGCCGTTCCCAACTCGTTCGCTGAATGGATGCTGGCTGCTGACGTTGATTTCGTCGTTACGCACCCGAAGGGCTACGAACTTGACCCGCAGTTCGTGAAAGGTGCCCGAGTAGAGTATGACCAGATGAAGGCTTTCGAAGGAGCTGACTACGTCTATGCCAAGAACTGGAGTTGCCCGGGTGTCACCCGTCCAGAGGACTACGGTAAGGTGTTGCATGACTACCATACGATGATGGACTGGTGCGTCAGTGCACGCCAGATGGCTGTGACGAATAATGCAGGTTTCCTTCACTGCCTGCCCGTGCGCCGCAACATGATTGTGACGGACGATGTCATAGAGTCGCCTCGTTCTTTAGTGATTCCCGAAGCGGCCAATCGTGAGATTTCTGCTGAAGTCGTTTTGAAGAGGATGCTTGAGGCTTTATAGTCTCAGGCATCTTGTTTATTATGCATTGTTCCCCACCATTGCACGATATTCTTTTGGCGAAAGTCCAGTATACTGTTTGAAGTATTTGCCAAAGAATGACTGGGTGGGGAAATTGAATTCTGAAGAAATTTCCTTGATGGAACGGTCGCTGCTCTTCAGCGTCTGACGGATGGAGGAGATGACCATCTGGATAATCCACTGAAGGGCAGAATGCCCGCTCTTCTCTTTGATGATGCTCGAGAAATAGCGGGGAGAGAGGTATTGTTCGCTGGCATAGAACGTAACGTCGCGCTCACGCTTATAGTTCTTGAAGAGTGAGATAAGGAAATTCTGGAAGATGCGATCCTTGGGATCTTGCGACTGGGGTTCTATGTGTTTGTTGCTGGCGTAGTCAAAGAGAAGTTCATGGAACACGGCTTTTGCCAACGCTAAGACCAGATTCTGCATGATGAAATAGACACCAGAATCCGGTGTGAGCTTCTCCAGGAGCATCTGACGCTTGCGTAGTCCCTTCAGCATCTTTTCCAATTCACCTTGTTGTTCTGCATTGAGGCTGATACATGGGTTCTCGCGCAGGGCGAGAAAGTCGCGAACGTTGACAATGCGCTCCATCATTGGCAACACAAATTCCATCTGGCATTTCACGGCGATTCCCTCAAGATCCGCCGAACGGTTGAGAACACTGACGAAGGTGGAAGGGGTGTAGACGTATATATCTCCTGCTTGAATATGAAAAGTCTGGTCATTTAAACTGACAACAGCAGAACCCTTTTGACACAAGAAGAACCCGCAGACATCCACAAGGGACATCAGCTCATTTCCTTCCAAAGCCGCAGCGACATCTTCTATGGATATGTGCTCAAAGGGCAGCTGGTTAACATTCATATTCCTTTGAATGAATTATGACTTTTTATCTTCGTAACCGTAGCCGTAGCCATAGCCGTAACCATACCGACCATAACCATAGTTACCGTAGCCATAGCGCTTCTGTTCCATCTTGCTATCGTTGATGATGATGCAGAGATGGTTGAACTTCTTTTCCTCGTAGAGGCGTTGCAATTCGGGGAGATAGCGTCGGTCGATCTTGCCTTCGCGGATGACATAGAGGGTTACGTCTGCCACACGATTGACGATACCTGCATCTGCCACCACTTGAGCGGGTACATTGTCGATAACGATGTATTCGTATTCCTCTTTCAAAAGTGCAATCAGCGATTCCAGGCGGTCGCTCATAAGGAGTTCCGATGGGTTTGGAGGTGTGATGCCGGCAGGTAACAGATCTACATTATTTCCTGTCGTGTCGCGAATAATCAAGTGTTCGAGGTCATTCGTGGAACCGCTGAGATATGATGTTAATCCTTCGTTGTGGACACTGCCGGAAAGCCTACTCTGTGTACGCTTACGGATGTCGGCATCAATAAGGATGACTTTCTTACCGGTCATGCCTAAGGTTACAGAGAAATTTCGGGAAATAAAAGTCTTTCCCTCACCCGGCCTGGTCGAAGTGAACATAATAACGCGGGCGTCTTTCTGGATGAAATTCAGGCTGAAGCGCAACATCCTGAATGATTCATTGATGGGATCTGACTTCTGGTCACCCACAATGATTTCGCTGTCGTTGACGTTCTCCTTTCGATGTGGAATTTCACCCAACACGGGAATACTCGTGTAGTCTTCGATATCTTTTCGTCCGCGAACGCTCATATTTAACAGGTTGCGGATGTGGAAGAAGGCAAAGGGGGCAATGATACCTATCAACAGCGCTACGAGCATAATAATCTTTGTGCGGGGCGAGATGGGGCTGTTGCTTCCGAACGGTGTCTCGATAACTCGAATATTAGCCTCTGTGATAGCGAGTTGAAGGGCTGTTTCCTCGCGTTTGTTCAACAGATAAGTATACAGGGTTTCCTTGATGGTCTGTTGACGCGAAATGTCGAGCGACTGCTTTTCCTTTGCAGGTACAGAGGAGATAACCTGATTCAGCCCGCTCTCTTCCTGCTTTGATCGGCGCAGTTGCACATTCAGCGAGGAGAGGTAAGCCTCGGTCGAAGCAATGATCGTCTCGCGCATCTGTTCCAAATTCTGGTCAGCCTGACGAACCTTCGGATTGTCTGCGCTGGAATTTTCGATGAGACGATTGCGTTCCAGCATCAGTTCGTTGTAACGGGTAATCTGTGATTGAATGCCGCTGTCGGTGAGGCCCGAGAGGGTAGGGATCAGATTGAAACCACGTGATTTGTCACGAACAAAGTCCAAAAGGAACTGAACCACACCCACTTGGGATTCCAGCAGAATGCTTCGCTGTCTGGCCTGACTACTCTGTTGCAGGAAGTTGTTGGCATCGGTCTTTACATCCACCAAGCGGTTGCGCTGCTTGAAGCTGGCAAGGTCGTCTTCGACTTTGCTCAACTCTCTGCTGATGAGCTCAATACGTTCATCTATGAATGCGGCAGTACTCTCGGCAATGCGGTTCTTATCATCAATGATGCTACGTCGATAAGCTGCTAATACGGCATTCAGAATGTCCTCAGCCCGAGGGATGTCCTGATCGGCGTAAGTGATACCCACCAGCGTACTTTGCTTGTCGAGTTCTCCTGCTTCGAGCGATGCTCCATAAGCATTGGCGGCAGCTTCCACGGTAACGTGGGACACGGTGATACGCTCCCCTTCGAATTCCTCCAGATTCTTCTCATGCGGCACCAGCACTAAAGGTTTCTGGGTGTTGGGGAGTTTGAAAGGCTTGCCCAGCTCTACTACAATATCGACCTCTGGCAGTTCTTCATCCTCCTCATGTTGAGCCACATACTTCGTGATATGAGCGTTATTTCCATTGAGTTCCACCTGGAAACTATAGGGCCTCAGAGTCTCTATGTCAACACTATCGAAGCGCACTGTGAATGGACGGGTGTGGTAGAGATTTCGTGTCTGGAAATGGTGCCGATGAGTGTAGTATACATCCAGATGCAAATTACGTACCACCTGTTTCATGATTTGATGGCTCTGCAGTATATAGACCTCGTTCTTCACACTGGTACCCATCATCACTCCATTGAGTTGCATCAGAGCATCAGTGCCACCGCGGGAACGAGAGGAGGTAGTACTTCCGCTACCCGCATCGTCCTTCACCAACATAACAGCTGAACGCTTGTAGATTTTTGGCTTTGTATATAGGTACAGACGTCCAACAATCAGACAGAAGATGACTGATAGAACGAACCATTTCCAGTTATAAACAAAAATATCCAGAATGTCGCGAAGCGAGAGCATGTCATCGACTTCCTGATTTTGTTGTACTTTCTGAGTTACTTCCATAAATTGATGCGTAAAAGACGCAGAATTTGAAACGTAATGAACAATTTGTGGGCAAAGTTACATATTTTTATGCAACCAATCACACAAAAAATAGGAAAAAAGTTGGTCACATGGCAAAAAATACATACCTTGCGCCCGAAAGACTACCTTTCAGACGCTTATGAAAGACTTTTTTTACCTTTTTTACATCCTTTTTGTGCTGACAGTGCCATTTTTCAGCACAGTTCCTGTTGGAGCTCAGATTCTCTTTACTCAGCAGGGTAACGCTTCCTATTATGCTGACCGGTTTCACGGACGGCTTATGGCGAATGGTAAGGTATATCATCGCGACAGTATGACGTGTGCTCATCTTCGTTATCCTCTTGGTACGAAGTTATTGGTGCGAAACCTCGTAAACGGACGTGAAGTTGTGGTCACGGTAACCGATCGCGGTCCCTATTCGCGTAAGTTTGTCATTGACCTCTCACGTGCTGCGGCCCGCCAACTGGACATCATCTATGTCGGTTTTCAGTTGGTGGAGATAACGCCTTACATAGCAGGGCGTGTTCCATATAATTATGTGCCTGTGGACGAACGTCCGGAACTGGATCTAGGTTATAGTACAGATGTAGATCTTGGGCCTCCTGTATGGCAGGACGATAGTATCTATCTGGCACGGCATCGACTCTCGCGAACAGCTGTGGTACAAGCCTATCGCGACTCTTTGGCAACCACGCTGCGTAAGGACACAACCCTGCGTGAAACAGCCATTAAGGCTTCAAAGAGGACGCCGCAAGCATCTGGCGTCGCCAACGGAAAAAGCCGAAAACGGCGATGACAACGTACAGCGCATAAAGCGATGCCTTGAAAGGAATGTCCTTCTGCCAGTAGAGCCAGCAGGTGACAACATCCACCACAATCCACACAAACCACTGTTCCAGGTACTTATGGGCAAGTGCCCAGATGCCAACGATAGAGAGAGCCGTTGTAAATGCATCGGCCACGGGAACTGTAGAGTTTGTGAAGTGGATTAATACTTGATATATTGCCAACCAGATCACTAATGTTGCTGCTACCCATTCAGCAACCTGATGTTTTGGAAAATGACGAATGGGAAGAGCATTTTCAGCATTCAAAGAGTTCTCCGAGAGTTCTAAAGTCTCAGTATTCTTCTTGTTCCACTTCCAGAAGCCGTAGGCGGTGACCGCAAGGTAATAGAACTCCATGCCGCAGTCGGCATAGAGTCCTTTCTGATAATAGAGAACGATACCCAATAGTTGCATAGCGGCTCCGACGACCCACATCCAAACTGAAGCGCGATACTCCAGCAGGATGTAAGCCAGGCCAAGTACGGTGGTGGTGATGTCGAGCCAGTGATCAATAAGGAATGTCATAAAGTCTCAATTATTTCAGTTATCACATCTTAGAACCTTAGTGTTATACTGCCCATAGCCGTGAACCCAGCCATTGGAATGAAGCCGATCTGATAGTAACGATTATCATTTGTGTGCCCCTTACTTTCGTTAATAGCCGAGTACACCCAGCCACTGGCGGCACAGCGAGCATTGAATAGGTTGTTGAGATTGGCACCGAAAACGATTTCGCGAAGCCCTAACTTACGCCGGCAGGGCAACGTATAGGACATATGTATGTCTGACAAGGAATAAGCGGGCAACTGGCGGTCGTTGTTTGCTGTATTGTCCAGGTGCTGGCGACTGACAAGATTTGTGTGCCACACGGCCTGCAGGCCTTTCCAGTGGAAATCTATAAAACCGTTTAGGATGGCACTGGGCGAGAAGGCCAGCGTACTGTTCTCATAATGAATTGTCTGTGACCCGTTGTCCCAGTCTTCCACCACCTCGTCGAAGTCCAGAATGCGGTTTTGGCTCAGGGCAGCATTACCCTCGATGGTCAGCCATCTCGTGATATCCCACGCAGCTGTCAGTTCCAGACCGAGACGATAGCTGGTGCGGATGTTTGTCGTCAGCTTTTCGCCGATATCACTTTCCAAACCCGTCTGAACGAACTGGTTGTCATAGTACATAAAATAAAGGTTCGCACCTGCGCGGAAATTTCTGCCTACATAGTTATAGCCACCCTCGTAGTCAAACACCCACTCGGCTTTCGGAGCCGGATATGAGCCATTGTCCGTGAAGTTGTTGCGCTCTGGCTCGCGATGGCTGATGGCTTCGGAGAAGAAGGCCGTATGGCCGTTGCGGTGCCATGAGATGCCTGCCTTCGGGTTCAGGAAATGATAGTGCTGATCAATGTCCAGGTAGTGTTTGGCCAACGTACCATCGGCCTGTTCGATGAACTTGTCGTTGTATCCATCTGTGCGATAGCTGACATAGCGGTACTGCACATCGCCGAAGGCTTTCCATTCGTCATCAATCGTATAGGTAGCTTTGACGAAGATGTTGGCATCATTCTTCTTCGCATCGGAATCATAGTATGTGTAACGTCCGTTTTTGATGAGTTTGGCAGCGAGCTCAGTGTTACTGATGTAGGTGAGGTAGCCAAAATGACTGCCCCGGAATTGTTGGAATGCGCCACCCAGCACAACATTCCAGTGGTCATCCTTGTAGTTGGTGTTCCAAACGAGCCCATAGGTGTGCTGTTCAAGTCCTTTCTGTCGGATGAAGTCAGCTTTCTTCACCGTCGAGCCGTCGCTGGCCGTGAAGTTGGCGAGACCGAACTTCTTCAGCTTGTTCTGTGGGCGGAACTCTTCGTAATAGCCATAGCCATAGGTGTAGTGAAGCGTAGCGGTGGTAGACCAGCGGTCATTGATGTCCCATGCCATCGAGAGCAGGTTGTGATTCTGCCAGAAATTATCTGTCGTGCGATTCCACAGGCTTCCGTCATTGAGCTGATAGCGTGTGGTGATGTAGTTGCCGTCGGCATCACGGGCAAATTTGCCGTTGGCATCATAAGCAAGTGTCTCATACAGCGTATTATACTTGCCCAGACCTCGTTCATACATATCCTTATAGGTCTTGATACCCGTGGCTTCTCCGAAAGTACCGTCCATCAGGCTGAGATCGTTGTCCCCTGCCGTCACTCCGTTCCAGGCTTGACCCGTATGCTCGTAGTTGCCAATATTCTTGTAGCGGAGGGTCAGGCGGTCGTTGACCAACCAAGTCAGTCCTCCGTAGTATGAGCCTGAACGGCCGTCGGTACCATGAAGGAAACCATCGGTTTGTGTCTGGTGCCATGCACCATCCAACACCAACTTGTTCCATAATAGTCCTGTTGACAACTGTCCTCCATAGTTCATGGTGTTGTACGAACCATATGAAAAGTTTGCCTCGACGCTGGGCGAGAGCGAAGGGGCTGCCGTTGACAATGCCAGAGTACCTCCAAAAGCACCGTCGCCGTTTGTTGAAGTGCCCACACCGCGTTGTATCTGCAAACTCCCCAGCAGCGCACCGTAGGAATTCATGTTTGCCCAAAAGACACATTGGTCCTCGGGGGAGTTCAGCGCCACACCGTCTAAGGTCACGTTGATGCGCGAATCGCCGGCACCACGCAGACGCATGTACGTCGTTCCCGTACCCAAACCGTTTTCACCCCAAGCCAGTACGCCCGGAGTGCGAGCCAATAGCAACGGTAACTCACGCCCAGTTGAAGAGTGTTCCTTTAGTTCCTTCTTCGAGATGTTCGTCACAGCGAAGGGTGCATCCTTTTGTGCACGTACAGCACTGACCACAAGTTCTTGCATGTGTTCCAGCTGCAGTGAGTCCTTAGTCTCCACAGTTTCTTGTGCCCATGCACTACCCGAGACAAAGCTCATAAGTCCAATAAGCCCATAAGCCTTCATCACTTTCATTACTTTTTTCATATTCTTTTTCCTTTATTGAATGGTTTGACAATAAAGGGGTGCAGGCCTCGTTGCCTGCTACAGAAGATTCCGCTTATCATCCCTACGTCGGTATTACCCGCATCAGGTATGAAGGGTTTGTTCTCAGCCCGCCGAAAAAACGGGCACCCCTTGATAATTCGGGCGCAAAGGTACAAAAAAGTTTTGAGTTGGGGGGCTATAGTTGAAAGTTTTTGCCTTTCATGCACAGAATTCGCTGTTTTTTCCCTATCTTTGCACCCAGAAAGTCATAAGTTACCAGACTAAAAACTCAAAACTCCTCTCTCTATGGGTGTTCGATTTAATAAACGAATGAAAATCCTGCCCTACGTCACAATGAACGTAGGCAAGAGTGGCGTCAGCCTCACCATTGGTCCAAAAGGCAAGACCCTGAATATTGGCAGTACAGGTGTGAACGTCAACGTGAGCCTCGGAAAAGGCGTGGGTTATAGCAAGCGACTCATCACCTGGAAGAAACTCAACCTCCTGAGTATGTTCGGTCTCGGGGGCACAGCTGCAAAGAAAGCCAGCAAGACCCCGACGACTACAACCACCAAGGGCGCCACGAGGAAAGGCAAGAAAGGTTCTACCACAGTACCTTCTCTCGATGAAGCTATCGCTGATGCCGAAGAAGCCGCCAACAATCCCTCAATAACTTCTGGGAGCGATACCCAGGACTCCCTTCCTGAGGGCAATGCTCCACAGGAGGAGCAACCTGGTTGCGGTCCTGTCGGATGCATCATTGGCATCCTCGTCGTCCTTCTTATCCTTGGACTCATAGCTGCCGTCGTCTATCTTCTGATGACTCGTCCTGAGGTTGCAGCTGCCACATAATATCTCCGTAGGGAATCAGAAGTCGGATAAGTACAATAAAGAAGTTCCGCAGGGGAAGTGTAAACTCCTACTGCGGAACTCCTTATTAATATTTACGCGTACGTGGGCGTGTGCATCGCGCATGCGAGCGCGTAAGAAAAGATGTGAAAGCGATAGCTTATGCCTTCACGCGGCCTTGGTAACTGCCATCACGTGTGTCTACTTCCACGATTTCGCCTTCGTTGATGAAGAGGGGGACGCGGATTTCGGCTCCTGTCTCTACGCGAGCAGGCTTCAGGGTGTTGGTGGCGGTATCACCTTTCAATCCGGGCTCTGTCCAGACGATAGCGAGTTTAACCTTCACGGGAACGTCGGCATAGAGTACGGTCTCGGTGGATGCATCTGTGACAACTTCTACGTTCTCGCCTTCCTTCATGAAATCTACACCATTGATGAGTGCTTTGGCGATAGGAATCTGCTCGAAGGTCTCGTTGTTCATGAAAATATAATCCTCACCTTCCATGTAGAGGTACTGATAGCTGCGACGTTCTACGCGCACGTCTTCGAGTTTCTCACCGATATTGAAACGGCGCTCGAGGACATTGCCGGTAACCACGTCCTTCAGGGTGGTGCGCATGATGGTGTTGCCTTTTCCTGGCTTCACATGCAGGAAATCGATGCAGAAATAGAGCTTGCCGTCCATGCGGATGCAGGTGCCCTTCTTGATGTCTTGTGAATTGATCATGACTTTTTGAGTTTATGAGTTTTTGTTATGGTGATTGTTTACATTAATACGTGGAAAGAAATGCCATTTTGAGGGCATAACTCTCGAAATCGGGTGCAAAGGTAGTGAAAATTAACCAAAAAACGCAAGAGAAAGCGGAAAAAATCACCGAAGACTTGCGTGAATGAAAAAAAGTACCTACTTTTGCAGCCCGTTAGCGCACTTTTAGAGCAAAACATATAAAATATACAACAATGAAAAGAACATTTCAACCCCACAATCGCAAGAGAAAGAACAAGCACGGATTCCGTGAACGTATGTTGACCGCTAATGGCCGCCGCGTGCTCGCCGCCCGTCGTGCCAAGGGTCGCAAGAAGCTCACCGTTTCGGACGAGCGTCACGGAAAGTAAGTCCACCGTTAACACGTTAACACGTTAGCACGTTAACAGACTGACAAAAACGAGAGCCTTGTGGCCTGTTAACTTGTTAGCCTGTTAACATGCTAACGTTTTTTTATATGTGAACGTGTGTAGTGTTAAATCTGTCAACATGGGATTCAAGCAGAAAATACTCAGCCCTCTGGTGTGGGGCAATTTGCTGGCACTGGTGCTGGCGGTAATACTGGCGGTAATTGGTGCGTGGTACTTCCTGTCCGTTTATACTCACCACGGCGAGAGTATCGATGTTCCCGATGTGGTAGGACATCAGGTGAATGATGCTTACTATATTCTTGACAATAAGGGGCTGAAGGGCGTTGTCGTGGATTCGGCATACAACAAACAGTTGCCTGCCGGCTGCATCCTCGAGCAGACACCTGCGAAGGGACGTAAGGTGAAGAGCGGTCGAGAGATCTACTTGACAATCAATACAGAGAGCACACCAAAAATGGCTCTGCCCGATATAGCAGACAACAGTTCTCTGCGCGAGGCTCAGGCCAAACTCACAGCAATGGGATTCAAACTTGGACCTGTAGAATACGTGGCAGGTGATCTTGACTGGGTCTATGGTGTTAAGAGCCAAGGCCGTAATGTCTATGCTGGTGAACGAGTGCCTATCGATGTACCTTTGGTATTGCAGGTGGGTAAAGACTCAGGCTACGAAGATCTCGATAATTTTGACAATCTGGATGACGACGCAGTAGATGGAGGAACCCCCTCTCTTAATGAAGCGCCGCCAATTGACGCAGAGTGACGATGTTGGAAGAGAGCAGTAGCAAGGATTCTGAGCCCATGAAGGGTGATGGCCTGGACCTGGACGAGGCATTTGACCTTGACGATGAAGGGCTGGAAGCTGGTGCTGACGGCACGTTGTATGAGCATCGCCGTGTGGTTGCCGACAAGGGTCAGACACTACTGCGCGTGGATAAGTTCCTCATGGAGCACTTGCGCGACACCAGTCGGGCACGCATCCAACGAGCTGCAGAGGCCGGCTGTATCCACGTTAACGACCGCCCAGTCAAGAGTAATTACCGTGTGAAGCCGCTGGACGTAGTGACGCTGATGCTGGATCATCCGCGCATGGAGACAGAGGTGGTGCCAGAGGATATTCCGTTGAACGTGGTCTATGAAGACTGCGACCTACTAGTGGTCGACAAACCTGCGGGGTTGGTTGTTCATCCAGGAGTGGGTAATTACTCTGGAACACTGGTCAATGCTTTGGCGTGGCACTTGCGCGACAATCCCGACTATGACCCAAATGACCCAAGCGTGGGGCTTGTACATCGTATAGACAAGGACACCAGCGGTCTGCTCGTTGTGGCGAAGACGGCTGAGGCGAAGACCGACCTCTGCCATCAATTCTTCGTCAAGTCAACCCGAAGAGCATACAACGCACTGGTTTGGGGCAGTTTTGACACCCCTGCGGGACGCATTGAAGGAAACATCGCTCGCGATCCCAAGGACCGCCAGCGTATGACGGTCTTTCCACCGGAGAGCGAGGTGGGCAAGCCTGCTGTCACCCACTGGCGAGTACTCGAAGCCTTTGGTCCTGTGACATGGGTGGAATGTGTGCTTGAGACAGGTCGCACACATCAAATCCGTGCTCACATGAAGCATATTGGTCATCCGCTCTTTGCCGACGAGCGCTACGGAGGCATGGAGATTCTGCGTGGCCAACCCACTGCGAAATATAAGCAGTTTGTGCAGAATGCTTTCGCTCTCTGTCCCCGCCAAGCCTTACACGCCCGCACTCTGGGGTTTGTGCATCCGCGCACCAAACAGGAATTGTTCTTCGAGAGCCCGCAGCCGGAGGATCTGACCAAACTTATCGATAAATGGCGCACCTACGCGCGAACCTTATTATAATAATTACAGCAGAATAACCATAATATAAAAATAAGGAGTGACAATGGAAAAGAAAAAAATTGTAGCCGTTGTATGTGGCGGTGATAGTTCTGAGCATGATGTGAGTTTGCGTAGTGCACAGGGCATAGAGAATTTCCTGGATAAGGAGAAGTTCGAGGTCTTCATCGTAGAGATTAACGGACTTACTTGGGAAGCACATCTGTCAGATGGAAAGAAAGTTCCCGTCAGTCGTGAGGACTTCTCATTCAAGGCCGGTCGTCGCAAAGTCCGTCCTGATTTCGCTTATATCACCATCCATGGGACCCCTGGCGAGAATGGTATTCTGCAAGGTTATTTCGATCTTATCCGTATGCCTTATTCCACCAGCGGCGTACTCGTTGAGGCTATGACTTTCAATAAGTTCACGTTAAACCAATACCTCAAAGGCTTTGGCGTTAATGTTTCTGAGAGTCTGGTGGTGCGCAAGGGAAATGAGGATCTGGTCACAGACAATGAGATCATAGAACATATAGGCCTTCCTTGTTTCGTAAAACCCAATGCAGGCGGCAGCAGCTTTGGAGTCTCTAAAGTAAAGACACTCGATCAACTGCGACCGGCTATCAAGTTGGCGATGCAGGAGAGCGACGAAGTGATGGTTGAGGCGTTTATGCCTGGTACAGAGCTGACTTGCGGTTGCTACAAAGTTGCTGGCAAGGAGGTGGTATTCCCTGTCACGGAAGTCGTCACCCACAACGAGTTCTTCGATTACGACGCAAAATATAACGGCGAAGTCGATGAAATCACACCAGCCCGAATTCCCAACGACCTGAGAGACCGCGTGCAGGCACTGACGAGTGCCATCTATGATATCCTTGGTTGTTCGGGAATCATTCGTGTGGACTACATCGTTACTACACAAACAGACGATGAGGGCAAGGCACATATGCGTATCAACATGCTGGAAATCAACACTACCCCCGGAATGACACCCACCAGTTTCATACCTCAGCAGGTGAGAGCGGCGAAGCTGGACATCAAGGATGTGCTTTCAGATATTATTGAGGACAAACTCTGATAAAGTATAATCGATAATGGATATTTCATCGCAGATTCCTGAAGAATTTAAGGATATTCGCCCTTACAATGACGACGAAGTGCGTGGAGCTATTGACAGCCTGCTCCATGACCGGCAGTTCTCACATATCCTGAAGGGGTTCGTACCTTTTTTGCCTTTGAGCATCAGTCGTGGTATTCTGCGATTGGCCACAGTGGGTATTCATTCCACCTTGAGCTTTCAGGTTCGTTTTATGAAGCCAGTGGTGAAACGAATACTGCGGCGCTGCACAACGGATTATTCCTTCACTCATCAAGATATAGCACCAGGTCCTGATCGCTACACGTTTGTGAGCAACCATCGCGATATCGTACTCGACAGCGCTATCCTCGATGCTTTGCTTCATGACGAAAAGTTTCCTACGACGTGCGAGATAGCAATTGGCGACAACCTGTTAATATATAAGTGGATACGTATCCTTGTGCGGTTGAACAAGGCTTTCATTGTTCAGCGCTCACTACCTATGCGTGAGATGTTGAAAGCCAGCCAGACTATGAGCCGCTACATTCATTTTGCCGTTACCGAGAAGCACGAAAACATCTGGATAGCCCAACGCGAGGGACGGGCTAAGGATTCTAGTGACCAGACGCAAGTGTCGCTGCTGAAGATGTTGGCTATCACCAGCGATGAGGGCACGGCCGGAGCTATAGCGAGCCTTAAAGAACTGAATATTGTACCGCTGGCAATCAGCTATGAGTATGATCCTTGCGATTACCTGAAGGCCCAGGAGTTCCAGCAGAAGCGTGATGATGCCACCTGGAAGAAGTCGAAACAGGATGATCTCGATAACATGAAGACTGGCATATTCGGACAGAAGGGACACGTGCACTACCAGACTGGTCGACCCGTAAACGAGTGGATTGACAGCCTCTGCGAACTGCCTGAAAAGGAGTTCTTCCAGACTCTGGCACAATGTATTGACCGCGAGATACACCGCAGCTATCGCCTCTTCCCTGGAAACTATGTGGCCGCCGACTTCCTGAAGGGAGCCAACACCTATTCAGATCACTATACCCCAGAGCAGCGTTCAGCCTTCGAGGAGTACATAGCCAGCCGCATTGCCCTTATCAAACTGCCGCAGCCTGATACTGAATTCCTGCGCGAGCGACTATTGACGATGTATGCAAATCCACTCTTCAATCAAGAGGCAGCACAGTAATTCATGCCAATCCCATAAATTCTACTTAACAGTTTCTCTACTAAGCCTAAAAGTTTATCTCCCATTATGCCCACCTTCCATACCTCATGCTATCTTCATCGTTCCCTGTTGAATCTCCTGCTTGTCTGCTCCTCCCTGATGTTCCTCTCCTGCTCCAGCAGTGATGATGAGGAAGGTTACCCTGCACTCATCACGGAATTCACGATGGCTTATGCCGACGGCAAAGGACTGCTCAATCATTTTATCACGGATTCCGGGCGCACTTACTATGCTGCTAATGAGGTCAAAGGATTGGATGCTAATGAGTCGGCCCGTGTTCTGATAGGTTATACCATAGAGGACAACGATGGGAGCAAGACGTCACAGCGTGCTTGGATCTACACAGCGAAGGCGATTCCCATTTTGAAAGACTTTATTGGCAAGGAGTCCCCTTCTCACGACCCCACAGGAGTGGAGAGTGTTTGGCGGGGCGGACGGTTCATCAACTGCCACCTCCGTCCCAAAACACAGGGTGGCAAGCAAAGCTGGGCATACCTGACCGACAGTGTGAGTATTAACTCCCTCGGAGGTAACACCTATCACCTCTCACTTTTCCACCGGCAAATGGATGACCAACAAGCTTATAGCGGCGATCTTTACCTCAGTATCCCTTTGGATTCCATCGCTGCCTTTAATCCTTCCGACTCTCTTTCTTTCACCATTGTCTCTTACACAGGTCCTCTCACCTGGCGATTCAACAACCTGAATTGAGTAGCTATGGAGTATTCCATTATGAATAAAGTTGTTCTCCTGATTAAGCGTTGGAGTCAGACAAGTCTTGTGCTCCGCATCTTGGTGTGCCTTGTGATAGGTGTAATTCTCGGACTGACAGTCCCCGAATGGACGGGCATCTCAATATTGGGACAGGTTTTTGTTAGTGCTTTGAAAGCTGTAGCCCCTGTGCTGGTGGCCGTCCTCGTGGCGGCGAGTCTTGCCAAAGCTAATAGAGGATTGGGCCCGCGATTTCGTACGGTCATCTCATGCTATCTCTTGAGCACGTTCGTTGCAGTAATGTGTGCGGTAGTTGGCAGTTTTCTTTTTCCTGTTACTCTTCAGCTGAATGATATGGCAGAGGGCGCTGCGCCAGGTTCCCTAACAGACGTTTTCACCAATATGCTGACCAATATGGTGACAAATCCCCTGATGTCTGTCTCGTCAGCGAACTACATAGGTATCCTTTTCTGGGCTATCCTTATCGGCGTTGCGCTGAAGATGCATGCCTCCAAATCTACGATAGATATGGTGAGTGATTTTGCAGAAGTAATTTCACAGACTGTGAAGTGGGTTATTCAGTTTGCTCCTTTTGGTATTTTGGGCTTGGTCTTCTCATCCGTGTCAGAGAGCGGACTTGAGGTCTTCACCACTTATGGACACCTTGTATTGTTGCTCGTGGGGTGTATGCTGGCAAATACTTTAGTATTCAATCCGCTGATATCGTTCCTGATGATGAGGAAGAATCCTTATCCAATGCTCTTCACTTGTCTGAAAGAAAGTGGACTGAATGCATTCTTCACTCGATCGTCAGCGGCCAACATTCCCATAAATATGAATCTATGTAAGGAACTGGGCCTTGACGAGGACTTTTATTCGGTGAGTATTCCGCTCGGTGCCACCATCAACATGAATGGTGCCGCTGTTACGATTACGGTGATGACTCTGGCTGTGGCCCACACGATGGGCGTCGAGGTCACTTTCATTTCGGCCCTTTTCCTTAGTATTATTGCCACATTGGGAGCATGTGGCGCTTCCGGTGTAGCTGGCGGTTCTTTACTGCTTATTCCTATGGCATGTTCGTTTTTTGGTATAGGAAACGATATTGCTATGCAGGCAGTAGGCGTAGGCTTCATCATCGGAGTCATTCAGGATAGTGTAGAGACAGCCCTTAATTCCAGCGGTGACGTGTTTTTCACTGCTACAGCAGAATACTACGATCGAAGAAAAAAACACTTCAAGCGTGAAACATCGAAAACGCAGAGTGAAGAATGAATTTTTCTTCCTTTTTGTAGAATAAATATGGGGAATACGGATTTTTGCCGAAGGAAGTGGGCTGTTTGTTGAAAAAATTTGGTGGGACAAGGGCTTTTGTATACCTTTGCGGCATCAAAACCATAATAATATCGATGATGAAGAAGATTACGATAGTTTTTTTGATGCTGGTGAGTGCTTTGGCCGCGAGTGCTGAGGGGTTTTCCTATCTGACCTTTGAACTAACAGACGGTTCAAAGGTTTCTGTAGATGTTTCTCAGCTAACATTGAGCATCAGTGGTAATACGCTGAAGGCTGGCTCGCAGATATTCACGCTGGCGAACCTCAGCAAGATGTATTTTTCGAGCACCAACAAGACAACGACGGGAATTGAGAATATCGAAGAACTGGCGTTGACAGATCTGAGCATTGCCGAAATCTATGATTTGAACGGACGGCGCATCGTGAACGGATGGTCCATGAAAGGACGATTGCCGCAGGGAGTTTATGTTGTCAAGACGAAGGAGAAAACATATAAATTAATGGTGCGATGAAGAAAGTGTATGCTCTACTCACGGCTCTGGCGCTGACATTGGTGGCTGGAGCTCAGACGCTGAACGTTCGTGTGGGCAGCGTGACCTATCAGTTCCCTTCGGCTCAGACGGGCGAGATGAACTACGCTGATGGCCAGACGCTGTCGGTTCAGGGTAAGATATTTAATCTGAACGAGATAGACGAGATGACAGTGGATGAGACTGAGGTGACGGACAACACTGTCAGCATCAGTTATGACGGCACCACGGCCACAGTTTGTGTGGCAGGTAATGTCGCGCAGTATGTGGACCCCACCGTGAGTGGCGCCCATGTATCAGTAGCACAGAGTCTAACAGCATCGTCGAGCAATGTTGAGGGCGAAGAGCCGGAGGAGATAACGTATATCTTGTCTGGCCAGACGACAGATGGCGAGTTCTCCCTCACGGGTTCTTATAAATGTACGTTGTCTCTATCGGGTCTGACTCTGACGAATCCCAGTGGCGCAGCTATCAATATCGCCAATGGTAAGCGCATCAAGATCAGTGCGAAAAAGGATACGGAGAACACGTTGACAGATGGTGCCAGCGGTTCACAGACGGGGTGTATCTACAGTAAGGGACAGATTCATCTGCAGGGAAATGGTACACTGAATGTAGTGGGCAAGACAAAGCATGCGATAAAGAGCGGCGACTATATCACCATAAAGAACCTGACGCTGAACATTCTGGGAGCTGTGGCCGACGGCATCTCGTGCAATGAGTATTTCCTAATGGAGAGTGGTTCGGTGAGCATCAGTGGAGTGGGGGATGATGGCATCCAATGCGACCTCGATGGTACCACTTCGACAGGCGAGACCACGGACCACGAGGACGAGGACAGTGGAAACATCTATATTGAAGGAGGTACGTTGAAAGTGGCGACCACAGCAACAGCTTCCAAGGGCATTAAGGCCACGGGGGTACTGAATATCAGTGAGAACAGCGAGGCGACAACGGTCACCATTACTAACTCTGGCGATGCAGATACCTCGGATGCTACAGATATTTCGAGTAGTGCTTGTCTGAAGAGCGATAAGGCAATCGTCATCGTAGGCGGTACGCTGACACTGACGAATACTGGACAAGGTGGTCGGGCAATCAATAGCGATGGCACCCTGACCATCAGCGGTGGTACTATAAATGCCCAGGCTCAGGGTTCTAACTATGGTTCATCGGGTGGCGGTGGCGGTCCTGGCGGTGGAGGTAGACCTGGCGGTGGCGGCGGAGGACCCGGTGGTGGCGGTTCATCTTCTCCTCACAAATTCGCCAAGGGTGTGAAAGCCGATGGTAATATCACAATCTCCGGCGGTACGTTGAATGTCTATTCCAAGAGCCACGAGGGCTTGGAGTCTAAGGGCACTATCACGATCAGTGGCGGCGAAGTCTATGCAGAGGCCAGCGATGATGCCATCAATGCGGCCAGTCACTTGACGGTTAGCGGTGGACGTGTCTGCGGATATTCCACGGGCAACGATGGCCTGGACTCCAACGGGAATATGTATATCAAAGGTGGTCTGGTCTATGCCATTTGTAAGGGTTCGCCCGAGGTGGGGTTGGATGCAAACACGGAAGGCGGTTATAAGCTCTATCTCACAGGCGGCACCGTCATCGCTATCGGTGGAATAGAGAACGGTAGTAGTCTGACTCAGTCGTGTTATCAGGCATCATCGTGGACCAAAAACAAATGGTACGCGATGACCGTTGATGATGAGACCATCGCCTTCAAGACTCCTGCGAGTGGCGGTACTGGCATCGTGGTTTCTGGCGCCTCGAAACCCAGCATGAAATCAGGAGTGACAGTCAGCGGCGGCACTAGTATCTTTGACGGCATGGGAATGTTGGATAGTACCATTAGCGGCGGCTCTACTGTCAGCCTCTCGTCGTATACTGGTGGCGGAAGAAGGTAATTGAAAAGTTCTTTGATAACTGATATGATATCCCGACAAATTCGACAGGAGAATCTGATATACTTGGCAGTGTGGGTGCTACTCTTTACGGCCCCACTGCTGAGCCTGTATGTGCGTACGGCTGGCGACTCGAGTCTCGTATTCGATTGGTCGGAGGTGTTTATCGTGTGGCAGAAGTTTTCGGTCTATCTGTTGCTGTTCCTTGCCCATAATTTTCTGCTGGCCCCACTGTTGGTACATCGACATCAGCGTGTGCTATACCTTTCTATCATGCTTGTGGTGTTGGCGCTGTTCACCGTTTATCAGTGTACTACGGGTCCAGCCAGGAGAGGTCCCAGAGGTCATGGGGGACCTCATCGTGTGGAAAGAAGCGAGGGCGCTCGTCCTTCTTTAGAGGAATATCGTTCGCCTCACAAGGAACTCCGACCTCATGAAGATTTCCGTCCTCACGATCAACCTCGTCCTCCACGTGGAGACTCTCGTTCCCATGAGTTCCGTCCCGTTCAGCCTCCACCTATTGTTGGTGAACATGACATCATGGCGATAGTTGTGCTCATCTTGATGTTTGGCGTCAATCTGGGCCTGAAGTTCTATTTCTGCAGTCGCGAAGACCAAAAGCGGATAGCGGCATTGGAGAAAGAGAACCTGGAGCAGCAGTTAGAGTACCTGCGGTATCAGATTAATCCCCATTTTTTCATGAACACGCTCAACAATATCCACGCTTTGGTTGACATAGATCCGGCAAAGGCGCAGGAGACAATTGTAGAACTGTCGAAGATGATGCGTTTCGTGCTCTATGAGGGCAACAGGGCAGGAGTACCCCTCAGCCGCGAGTTGGAGTTCATCCGTACTTACGTGAAGCTGATGCAGTTGCGCTATACCGAAAAGGTGTGTATCACGCTCGACCTGCCCACGGAAGTCCCCGATAGGACAATTCCTCCGCTGATGCTCATTCCGTTCATTGAGAATGCTTTCAAACACGGGGTCAGTTATCAGCATGACTCATACATTGAGGTAATAATATTGCTTGACGGTGGTGAACTGCGATTCACCTGTCGCAACTCAAAGGCCGACAATCCGAACGAGGAAAAGGGCGGAGTGGGACTGGCCAACGTGCGCAAGCGTCTGGATCTGCTCTATGATAAAGACTACGCGCTGAAGATCAATGATGCGGAGGACTGCTATACTGTAGACCTCAAGATACCAATATAACTCTCAACACTCAATATGATTTCTTGTCTCGCAATCGACGATGAACCGCTGGCACTTCAACAACTCGTCGCATATATCAACAAGGTGCCCTACTTAGAACTCGCAGCTCAGTGTCAAAGTGCGCTGGAGGCTCGAGAGTTTCTGGAGCACGACGTGGTAGATGCTATCTTCTGTGATATCAACATGCCCGACTTGAATGGCATGGATTTTGTGAAGTCGCTCGCGGCTCCACCCCTTATTGTCTTCACTACCGCTTATTCGGAATATGCCGTTGAGGGTTTTCGTGTGAATGCCGTTGACTACTTGCTGAAGCCATTCGGTCTGCAGGATTTTCAGAGGGCAGCCCAACGCTTAAAGGATAGGATGGAGCATGTTTCCAGTCCCGAAGAGGTCTCATCTCAGCCATCTTTGAGGGATGGCCAGGAAGATGATATCCTCTTCTTGAAGACCGACAGCCGCATCCTCAAGGTCAGCATCTCAGATATCCGCTACGTGGAGGCGATGAGCGAATACCTGAAAGTGTGGCTTGTCAGTCAGCCCAAGCCCATCATCACCCTGTTGTCGATGAAGAAGATGGAGGAACGGCTGCCAGAAACGTTTATGCGCATACATCGCTCCTATATTATCAACCTCTCTAAGATTCAGGAGGTGAATAAGAATCGTGTCATCCTTGGGCCGGATATCAACCTGCCGATAGGTGATCTTTATAAAGAAGCCTTCCAGACTTATCTGGAAGCCAAGTTCATAGGACGATAGCTTTCATCACAGATGCTCGCATCAAGGGATGTTGATGCCGTAATTCTGCTTGATTTCGCTCATGACGAAGGTGCTTTCGATGGATGCTACATTGTCGATTTCGCCCAATTTGTTGAGCACGAATTCCTGATAGTGCTTCATATCACGCGCGCGTACCTTTAATAGATAATCATAGGCACCGGAGGTGTTGTAGCACTCGGTAACCTCGGGCACACGCATGATACGACGGGTGAAGGCTTCGGCTATCTCGTGGTTGATTTGCTGCAGTTTCACCTTGCAGAATACTTGAAGTCCCAACCCTAACTTCTCGGGGTCGAGGATGGCTACATATTTTCGGATGTAACCTTGCCGTTCGAGTCGCTTTTGGCGCTCAAAAACGGGCGTTGGGGTCAGATGAACGGCCTCAGCCAGCTCTTTTGTGGTTAATTTTGCGTTCTTTTGCAGCGTTTTCAGCAGCAAGATGTCGGTTTCGTCTAATGTCTCGGCCATAATCTTGGAATATAATTCTGTTTGAGTACTCTTTTGGGTTTGCTTTTGGAGAAAATCTCTCTTTGGCGGTGCAAATATAGATGATATTTCTAAATAATACAAGAAATTTGGTCATTATTTCTAAAGTCCGTACCTTTGCAGCGCAAAACAAAACAAATAACCAATAAAAATAGAAAATTATGAGTACAAAAAAGAATTATCGTTTCGAGACCCTGCAACTCCATGTAGGCCAAGAACAGGCCGACCCTGCAACCGACGCACGTGCTGTGCCTATCTATCAGACCACGTCCTACGTGTTTCGCAATTCTCAGCACGCTGCCGACCGCTTTGGCCTGCGCGATGCAGGCAATATCTATGGCCGCCTGACCAATTCTACGCAGGCAGTCTTCGAAGACCGCGTGGCAGCTCTTGAAGGAGGTGTGGCCGGACTGGCTGTGGCCTCTGGAGCCGCTGCCATCACCTATGCCCTGCAGAACATCGCTCAGGCAGGCGACCACATTGTGGCTGCTGACAACCTCTACGGCGGTTCCTATAATCTGATAACTCACACGCTATCCACTCAGGGCATCACAAACACGATTGTCAATGTGAACGACCTCGCCGCCCTTGAAGCTGCTATCCGGCCCAATACGAAGGTGATTTATGCTGAGACTTTCGGCAATCCGAACTCCGATGTCCTCAACCTGGAAGGTGTGGCAGCAGTGGCTCATAAGCACGGTATCCCCTTCATCGTCGACAACACGTTCGGCACCCCCTACCTGATTCGTCCGCTGGAGCATGGTGCAGATATCGTCGTTCACTCAGCTACAAAATTCCTTGGTGGTCATGGAACCTCGCTGGGCGGTGTCATCGTCGATGGCGGTTCGTTCGACTGGAAAGCCAATGCCGACCGTTTCCCTACATTGGCGAAGCCCGATCCCTCGTACCACGGTGCGGTCTTTGCCGATGTGGCTGGTCCTGCAGCCTTTGTGACTCGCATCCGTGCGGTGGTACTGCGCGATACGGGTGCTGCCATTTCGCCCTTCAATGCCTTCATCCTGCTGCAAGGCGTAGAGACCCTGAGCCTGCGCGTTGAGCGCCACGTAGAGAATGCCCTTGCGGTGGTGGACTTCCTGAAGAATCATCCTAAGGTAGCACGGGTGAATCATCCTTCCCTCGAGAGCCACCACGACCACAAGCTCTATCAGAAGTACTTCCCCTACGGAGGCGGCTCGATCTTTACCTTCGAGATCAAGGGTGGGCAGGAAGAGGCCTGGAAGTTCATCGATGCCTTGCAGATCTTTTCGCTGCTTGCCAATGTCGCTGATGTGAAGAGTCTGGTCATCCATCCCTACACCACCACCCACTCACAGCTGAGCGAGCAGGAACTTGCTGAGCAGCACATCACTCCCTCCACCGTGCGCCTGTCTATCGGCACAGAGCATATCGATGATATCATTGATGACCTCGCACAAGCACTGGATAAGATTTAAAGATAATAAATGAAAAAAAGGTGAAAGAAAGGAGAAGAATAAATTATTCTTTGTACCTTTGCAGCGAAATTTAAAAGAAAATGCCGAAAAGGCTAAATATCGAAATAAAGTCTAAACACTAAACACTACACTAAATATGTCACAGATTGCAAAACAGCTGACCGAGCTCGTCGGCAACACCCCTCTCTTAGAGCTCAATAAGTATTCACAGGCTAAGGGCCTCGCAACTCCCGTTATCGCTAAAGTAGAATTCTTCAACCCTGGAGGCAGCGTCAAGGACCGTATAGCCCTCGCCATGATTGAGGATGCTGAGGCTAAGGGAATCCTGAAACCCGGTGCCACCATCATTGAACCCACCAGCGGCAACACGGGCGTAGGACTCGCTCTTGTCAGTGCCGTCAAGGGTTATCACCTCATCCTCACGATGCCTGAGACTATGAGCGTGGAGCGTCGCAACCTCGTGAAGGCCTATGGTGCCGAGGTACGCCTCACTTCTGGAAAGGACGGCATGCCTGGCGCTATTCGTGCTGCTGAGGCCTTGCGCGATGAGATTCCTGGCAGCGTCATCCTTCAGCAGTTCGAGAATGCCGCAAATCCCGCTAAGCACTATGCTACGACGGGTCCTGAGATCTGGCGCGATACCGATGGGAAAGTTGATATCTTCGTAGGTGGCGTGGGTACTGGCGGCACAATTTCCGGTACAGGAAAGTACCTGAAAGAGCAAAACCCCAGCGTCAAGATTATCGCTGTAGAACCCAAGTCCAGCCCCGTTCTCAACGGCGGTCAGAGTGGTCCTCATAAGATTCAGGGCATTGGTGCAGGTTTCGTTCCCAAGACCTACGATGCATCGGTCATCGACGAAGTCTTCGATGTGGAAAACGATGACGCCATTCGCACAGGCCGCGAAGTAGCCCAACAGGAAGGTCTGCTGGTGGGCATCAGCTCAGGTGCTGCTCTCTATGCTGCCATTCAGGTGGCCCAGCGCCCGGAAAACAAGGGCAAGAAGATTGTGGTCCTCTTGCCCGATACGGGAGAGCGTTATCTCTCCACGGTCCTCTACGCTTTCGAGGATTATCCTCTCTGAGCGGTTATCTCGTCTGCAAGGTAATGACCTTGCTGAGCTTACGGCGGGAGTCGGTGACTTTTAGGGTCATCGTTCCCGCCTCTTTTGTGCTGCGAAGTACGACGACTACTTGTCCGCTGAACAGCCGCATTGTGGGCTGCGTGAAGGCTTCTACGCTGGTAGCATCACCATTGCAGGCAGCCTCGAAATGCCCGGCTCCAGTCACTTCGAAGGTAAGTGCATCATCGGCATCCGGAACGAAGGTCCCCTTGGCGTCTGTCAGCGAAACGGTAACAAAGGCGAGGTCTTCGCCGTCAGCCTTCAGCCAAGGTTCATCGTGTTGTGTCCACACGTCCAGCTTCAGCTGAGTCGGCTTGCCGGCAGTGCGCAACACCTGTTCGCCAGCCTGTTTCCCATCTTTGTCATAGACCACTACGCGCAGTTCTCCCGGTTCGTATTTCACCTCATTCCAGCGCAGGCGGTAACGGTCCAATCTATCCTTATCCTTAAGCTGGTCTTCACCAGTCCTTAATATTGAATTTTCCGCTTTCACTATCTTCCCCTGACTCTTTCCGTTCACGAAGAGTTCAGCGGCTGGATAATCTGTGTAGCAATATACGGGCGTCACCTCTCCTCGACGTTCCTTGCCCCACGTCCAGTGCGGTAACAAGTGGATAGTGTGCTCCTGTTTCTGCCATTTCGAGCGATATAGGAAATAACGGTCCTTGGGCAGACCTGCTAAGTCGCAGATACCGAAGTAGCTGCTGCGCGAGGGCCAGAATTCATCATAGGGCGTGGGTTCGCCAAGATAATCGAATCCTGTCCACACGAACTCGCCAATCACCCAATCCTTGTCATCCTGCCAGCGCCAGTCGTCGTCCGGTAGGTTCGACCACGAGCAGTACTGCACGTCATATCCGGAGCACTGGCCCTCGTTGTGATGTTTTTTGAGTTCCGACTGCGGACGATCCACCGCTTCCGCTACAACGGGGAAGTGATATACGCCTCGCGAGCTTACGGTGGAGGCTGTCTCGCTGCCCAACAGGAACCCTTGCGGCAAATTCTCGATTCCGTGCAGATAACGGTGCAGGCGGTAGTTGAACCCGGGCACTTCCATCGCCTGAGCGAAGCCGCTGTTCAGTGCGTTATCCACGCGGTCCATACCTTGCGTGACGGGGCGCGTGGGATCCAGCGAGTGGCACAGTCCCTGTAATTTGATAGCTATCTGTCGGCCTTCCTCGCTCCATTGCTCGGGTATTTCGTTACCGATAGACCACATTACGATCGAGGGGTGATTGCGGTTCGCCAGCACCAGGTTGGTGATATCCCTTTCTGCCCACTCACGGAAGAAGCGGGCGTAGCCGTTCTTGCATTTCGGATAGATCCACATGTCAAAACTCTCGGCCATCACCATCATTCCCAGCGAGTCGCAGATTTCCATCTGCCACTGCGAGGGCATATTGTGTGCCGTGCGGATGGCATCACACCCCATCTCCTTCAGAATTTTGATTTGTCGGATGAGAGCCGCTTTGTTGATGGCGGCGCCCAGCGGTCCGAGGTCGTGATGCAGACAGACACCTTTGATTTTTCGGCTCACGCCATTCAGCTGGAATCCGTGTTCGCGGCTGACGCGGACGGTGCGGATACCCGTCTTGATAGTCTTACTGTCGAGCAGTTCATACGTCTGTCCGTCATAGATTTCCTGAGGTGTATTCCAGTCCACGCGGTTCACCGTGGCTGTGAAGGAATACAGATAAGGTGTCTCCGGCGACCATAGTTTGGGATTCTTGCACAAGAAGCGCGTGTGGAACGAGCCGTCTTCTGCCAAGTGCAGATCATCGCTGTTGATGGTTTTGCCGTCAGGTGTTATCATGGTCACTTTAGCCATTGTCAACACCTTGGGCGTTGTCGTCGGGGGCACATTCACGACCTTACCCTCCACTTCGATTGTCAGTAAACCGTTCTTATTGCTGTTTGTGGCGCGCACCACCAAGCTCCAGTCATCAAGATGTGTCTTGTTGGTGGTGATGAGCGTCACAGGCCGGTAGAGTCCGGCACCCGGATACCAGCGCGAACTCTCTTCCATATTCTGCAGATCCACCTCTATCAGGTTCTCGCCTGCATGAGCGAAGGGCGTGATATCTACCCGAAACGTGTTGTAGCCGTAGGCCCAGTAGCCCGCCAGCTGTCCGTTCACCTTCACGGTGGGTTCCGACATCGCTCCATCGAACACCAGTTCGGCGTGTCCGAATCCGTCGGGCAGAGTCAGCGTTCGCTTGTAGTGGCCTTCGCCAATCCAGGGAAGAGCACCAGAGCGTCCGCTCTTTTCTGTTGCCTCCTGCTCGCCATTCTGCACAATGGCCACCCGCTGCAAGTCCCATCGCTTGTCGAAAGGACCACTGATGGCCCAGTCGTGCGGAACCCTTACGGCCTGCCATCCTTCAGCGCCCTGCATTTCTGCACCGCTTCCTTTGCAGAACTGCCAACCTTCTGTCAGTAGTGTTTCTGTTCGCCCTTGGGCACTCAATTCGGCCGTAGCCGTCGAAGTAACGGCGAGCGCCAGCGCGATGACTCGAATCAGTTTCTTCATCTTAATCAGTTTTTCAGTTTAATACGCATACACCAATCCATACTTCTCATGCAACCGGCGAAGGGTGCCGTCAGCTTTCATCTTTTGGATTTTGTTGCTCACCATCTGAAGCAAATCCTCCTGGCCTTTCTTCATCAACACGCCTATCTCGCCATGAGTGAAGGGTTCGTTCAGTAGCGGCGCTGCCAGACGGGTGTCAGCTTCCACATAATAGGGCGCTTCCGTAATTTCTGTAATCATCACGTCAGCCTCTCCCTCTGCTATCAGCTCGGGGATTTCCTCGTTCTTCTGATGAACGATGATGGTGGCATGGGTGAGGTTTTCGTGGGCAAACTTCTCGTTGAGGCCCCCAGGATTAACCATCACGCGCACTTCAGGCTTGTCGATGTCGGCCAACGATTGGAAACGGGCGGCCTCTGATGCGCGGCAAATGATGGTCTTGCCGTTAGCCAGATAACCCTCGCTCATCAGCATGACCTCGCGACGGGCAGCGGTAATGGTGATGCCGCTTATGGCAAGATCAAAGGTCTGCGGTTCTGCCAATACATCGGCTGTCAGCGTAGGCCATGAGGTCTGCACAAATTTGATTCCTACGCCTAAGTGACTGGCAATCTCTTTGGCTATTTCTATGTCAAAGCCCCAATAGGTGCCGTCTTCCTCACGGAAAGACAGCGGGCGATAGTCGCCAGTAGTTCCTACGACCAGTGTGTCCCGTTCAACGATCTCAGCCACTTTTCCGTCAACCGGAATGTCCGAGTAGGTGGAAAGGATGAAAACCGTCTGTTGGCCGTTCTCCTTTCCGAACTGAAGGGCTTCTTTGAGTGAGGTCTCTGGGAAGAGCTTTGTGCTGTCAAAGTAATACAGTCCTTCTTCTTTGCTAAGCCAGCCTCCCACATATCCGTCGTGTTCGAGTGCATGACTGACGACCTTGTTGAGCTGGTCGCGGGAATGGCTGTCCTGTGTTTCTGCGTAACTGACGGCAATTCCTTCGGTCTGCTCTGTCATCGTGCGGATGTCAAGGGTGAATCCGTCCGGATGGTTCTGGCTGAAGACCCAAACCTTGTCGGCAATCACCGAAACGCTATCCTCTTTTGTGGAGTTTTCGCTGTTTGAACACGCCGAGAAGCCCGTTGCGCTGCAAAGGGTCAGGAAGAGGGAAAGTCCCCAAAATTTAAGTGTTTCTTTATTCATAGGGCAGTTATTGGTCATGTCCTATCGTGGTGGCCACTGGAGGAGATGTACTGCAATTATTCTATTAGGGATTATGCAACCTTCTCCAGGCGCTTCATCATGGCAAACATGAAGAGAGCGCTGAGGAGACAGAGGCCGGCGAAGACGAGCCAGACGACGGTCAGTGAGAGACCACCCCAGAGGATGCCGCCCACGGAGACGAGGAGGTTGCCGATGGCCGTAGCCACGAACCAACCGCCCATCATCATGCCCTTGTACTTCGGAGGAGCCACCTTGGAGACGAACGAGATACCCATCGGAGAGAGCAGCAGCTCACCAAAGGTGAGAACGAGATAGACGCTGATGAGCCAGTAGGGCGAAGCGGGGTAGGAGGCTGTGCCGGCTTCGATGGCGGCTTTCTGCTCGTTGGGCGTCAGCAGTCCCTGCGAGGCGAAGATCATCAGGCAGAAGGCAACGGCGGCGACAATCATGCCGTAGGCAATCTTACGCGGTGCCTTGGGTTCCTTGCCCTTGGCGGCGAGGGAACCGAAGATGGCCATAGAGACGGGCGTCAGAGCGACCACGTAGAAGGGGTTGAACTGCTGGAAGATGGGGGCACTGATGTCCACAGAGCCGGTAGCCTGCGTGTACTGGTAGCCCAGGAAGCAGCAGGCGGCAACAACCACCACAGCAGCGATGCTCTTGCCCTTCGTGGTCTTCGACTGGAAGACGGAGAACAGACCGTAGACGATGAAAATGATGGCCACGAGGTTCCATACGTTGAAAGGCATGGTGTGAACGCCTTCGGCAGTCTTTTGCGTGAACTGGTTGGCGAAGTAGGTAAGCGAGAGGCCGTTCTGATGGAATGCCATCCAGAAGAAGATGACGACGGCGAAGACCAGGACAAGGGCGGTGATGCGCTGGCGGGTCTCCTCAGGCGTGAGCTCTTCGGTGGCAGCAGCTCCAGCGACAGCATCCTTCTTCTTGTCGCCTTCCACGTGGCGGAAGGTGCTGCGGAAGGCGTAGTAGATGGCGATGGAGAGAATCAGCGACACACAGGCCACAGCGAATGCGAAGTGGTAGGAGTCTGCGTGGCTGAAGCCCAGGTCTTCCTGCGCCCATTTCATGATCTCCACAGCGGCGGTGGGAGCAAAGAGGGCACCGATATTGATGGCCATGTAGAAGATCGAGAAGCCTGAATCGCGGCGGGAGGCATACTGGGCCTCGTCATAGAGGTTGCCGACCATCACTTGCAGGTTGCCCTTGAAGAGGCCTGTGCCGAAGCTGATGAGCAACAGGGCGGCAAACATTCCGGCCAATGCCACACTGCCTCCGCCAAGAGGTACGGCCAGCAGCAGGTAGCCGAAGAACATGATGAGGATGCCGATGGTGACCATGCGGCCGAAGCCGAACTTATCAGCCATGATACCGCCTACGAGGGGGAGGAAGTAAACGAGGCCGAGGAATGCACCGTAGATGATGCCGGAAACGGATTCCGAGAGACCAAAGTTCTCGCCCAGGAAGAGGGCAAAGACGGCTATCATCGTGTAGTAGCCGAAGCGTTCGCCAGTGTTGGCAAGCGCGAGGGCATAGAGCCCTTTAGGTTGATTTTCGAACATGAGTTAATTTGACAATTTATTGATTTTACGATTATACGGATTTTACGATTTCACGATTTCACGATTTCGCGATTTTGGGAGGTAAAACTCCTGTTTTTGTCGTCTTTCGGGCACAAAGGTAACAAATAAATCAAGAAAGTGTATGCATTTCGTCGGTTTTTCTTTCATTTACTTCCGAAAAAGGCGGTTTTGGCGTACCTTTGCAGCGATTTTTCAAAGGATAACCTATGAAACCAGCATTTTTAAGCTGCCTCAAAGGCTATAACAAGGAGACATTGACGAAGGACGTCCTTGCGGGCATCATTGTGGGCATCGTAGCCCTTCCGCTGGCCATCGCTTTCGGTATCGCCTCCGGCGTAACACCCGAACAGGGTATTATCACAGCCATTGTGGCAGGTCTCATTATCTCGCTGCTCGGCGGGTCAAAGGTGCAGATAGGAGGTCCTACGGGAGCCTTCATCGTCATCATCGCGGGCATCATCCAGCAGTATGGAATGACGGGTTTGGCCGTTGCCACCGTCCTCGCGGGCTTACTATTGATTATATTAGGTGTCTTCCGACTCGGCACCATCATCAAGTACATTCCTTATCCCATTGTGGTGGGTTTCACCAGCGGTATCGCCCTCACGATCTTCACCACGCAGGTGAAGGATCTGCTGGGTCTGACCATCGATGGCTCGGTGCCTGCCGACTTCGTCTCGAAGTGGGTGTGCTATGCCCAGAGCTTTGGCAGCATAGACCTCTGGAGCGCCATCGTGGGTGTGGGCAGTGTGGTGCTCATCGCCTGCTGGCCCATGCTGAACCGCATCAAATACGTGGGCGGCAAGGCTTCGGCACTGAATAAGATTCCCGGCTCCCTCGTGGCTATCATCCTCATGACGGTGGGTGTGCTCATCCTGAAGCAGTACGGACTGGCGGAACACGTGGACACCATCGGCGACCGTTTCCGCATCAATGCCTCGTTGCCAGCTCCCAACGTACCAGACCTTTCGTGGGAGGTCGTGCGCCAGCTCTTTGCTCCGGCGCTGACGATAGCAGTCCTGGGTGCCATCGAGTCGCTGCTTTCGGCAACGGTGGCCGACGGTGTGATTGGCGACCGCCACGACAGCAACCAGGAACTCATCGCTCAGGGCGTAGCCAACCTCGTCAGCCCTATCTTCGGCGGCATCCCTGCTACGGGAGCCATCGCCCGCACGATGACGAATATCAACAACGGCGGCCGCACTCCTGTCTCGGGCATTATTCATGCCATAGTGCTGCTGCTCATCTTCTTGATTCTCATGCCCTATGCTCAGTATATCCCTATGGCCTGTCTGGCAGGTGTGCTGGTGATTGTGGCGTATAACATGAGTGGCTGGCGCACCTTCCGTCAGCTGCTGAAGAATCCCAAGTCGGACATCAGCGTGCTGCTCATTACCTTCCTCCTGACCGTCATCTTCGACCTCACAGTGGCCATTGAGGTGGGACTGATGCTCGCCTGCCTGCTGTGCATGCGCCGTATGGCCGAGACCACACAGGTCAGCGTGCTCACCGATGAGATAGACCCCGCAACGGAGGTGGATTTCGAAGCCACGAACCTTGAACACTTCAAGATTCCCGACGGCTGTGAGGTCTATGAAATCAACGGCCCCTTCTTCTTCGGCATTGCCAACCGCTTCGAGGAGATCATGGGACGCATGGGACGTCGTCCTAAGGTGCGTATTATCCGTATGCGTAAGGTGCCCTTCGTCGACAGCACAGGAATGCATAATCTCCAGAATCTCATTCAGATGTCCCGACAGGACGGCATCCACGTCATCCTCTCCGGCGTCACGCCCAAAGTCCACGAGGTCCTCATGCATAATGACTTCGGACAGTTGCTGGGCGAGGAGAATATCCAGCCCCATATCAACCTCGCCCTCCAGCGGGCAGAACAGGTGCTGGCACAACGTTAAACACAGAAAAACAAAACTATAAACCCCTAAACCCTCCAATCTATGGGCGGCTTCTTCGGAACAATCTCCACTCAGCGGTGCATCACAGATCTCTTCTACGGCACCGACTACAATTCCCATCTTGGCACCAAGCGCGGTGGCTTGGCCACTTTCTCTGCTGAGAAAGGATTCTACCGCAGCATCCACAACCTCGAAAATCAGTATTTCCGCACACGCTTTGAGCAGGAACTTCAGAAGTTCCCCGGCGAGGCCGGCATCGGCGTCATCTCTGATACCGACCCGCAGCCCATTGTCATCAATTCCCACCTGGGGAAGATGGCGGTCGTCACCGTGGCGAAGATCAACAATCTGGATGAACTCACTCGCGAACTCCTCGACGAGGGCGACCACTTCAGCGAGATGTCCAGCGGCAAGACGAACCCCACCGAGCTCGTCACCCTGCTCATCGCTCGCGGCAAGACCTTTGTCGATGGCATAGAGAACGTTTATAATAAGATCAAGGGCTCCTGCTCCATGCTTATCCTCACCGAAAACGGCATCATCGCCGCTCGCGACAAACTCGGCCGCACACCCATCGTCATCGGCCGCCGCGAAGAGGGGGCCTGGGCTATCAGCAGCGAGACCACTGCCTTCCCAAACCTCGGTTATGAGGTGGAACATTTCGTAGGCCCGGGCGAGATCATACGTCTTACCGCTAACGGAATGGAACAGCTGCGCAAGCCTAATGAGGAGATGCAGGTCTGCTCCTTCCTCTGGGTCTACTACGGTTTCCCCACTTCAACCTACGAGGGCCGCAACGTCGAGGCCATGCGCCATACCTGCGGATACCTCATGGGAAAGCAGGACGACACCGAGGTGGACAGCGTAAGCGGTATCCCCGATTCAGGCGTTGGAATGGCCACAGGTTATGCCGAAGGCATAGGCGCTCCCTATCGCCGCGCAGTCTCCAAATACACCCCTACGTGGCCTCGTAGCTTTATGCCCGGCAACCAGCTGACCCGTGATCTGGTGGCGAAGATGAAGCTCATCCCCAACCAGGATGCCCTCAAGGGAAAGCGCTGCCTCTTCTGCGACGACAGCATCGTGCGCGGCACCCAGCTTCACGACAATGTCCGCGGGCTCTTCGAACTCGGAGCCAAGGAAGTGCACATGCGCATCGCCTGCCCGCCACTCATCTATGGCTGCCCCTTCATCAACTTCTCTGCCTCCAAGAGCGATATGGAACTGCTCACCCGACAAGTTATCCACGACCTGGAGAACGACCGCGACAAGACTCCCGGCGGCATCGGAGGAGAAGCTTCCACGCCCAATGAGATCCTCCAGCAGTATGCTGAGACCGATAGTCCCAAGTACCGCGCTATGGTCGAGGAGATGGGGCGCCGCCTCGGACTCTCCAGCCTGAAGTTCAACACCCTCGAGATCCTCATCAAGGCCATCGGACTCCCCAAGTGCAAGGTCTGCACCCACTGCTTCGATGGCAGCAGCCATTTCTGAACCGGGAAAGCTACTTCCCCAGCATCTTCCCCCCACTTGCTATACAAGTCCCGCCGCGTCCCTTCGACACAGTGGGACTTTTCATTCTATCCTCTCGGTTTTTCAATTTTCAATGCTCAATTTTCAATTATGGGCTGTTTGTCGAGGGAACTATAGTTTGTCACACGACTAAGTATAGTTTGTCGTCGCAGAGACTATAGTTTGTTTTCGCCAGGGGTAATTGTTAATTGTCAAAGAGCGCTCTGTCATCAGGTAGGAATGTCAAATCTCGAATGCCAAATGTCAAATCGGCGCGCGCAGCCAATTTTCAACTCTCAATTCTCAATTTTCAATTTCCTTTCGCGCCTTGCGCGATTCCTTTTGACACTGCAAAGATACGACATTCCCATTGCGGTTCACGAATTTTTGGCGACATTTTTTAATTTTTATGTTTATTTTCCTCATTTTCTTTCCTTTACATTCAACACGACCACACAAAGTTAGTCATTAAGTCATTAGTCATTAGTCATTAAGGATTCGGAAATGTCCCATTTTGATTGTATAAAAGATATAATAATATATTATTATATCTTTTATGGGACTATTTTTGAGAATCAAGAAAAGCTTAATGACTAATGACTAATGACTTAATGACTAAAACAAGGTGTCTTTTCCTGGTTTTGGTTCTTCGAGGGGTCGAAATAACTAAGGTCGAGCGCTTGAAGTATCAAGCGGCAAGACCTGATGTAATGATTTTTGACTGACCCGACCCGACTATCGGTCCTTCTCAATATATGTAAAGGTGGTGTTTCCGATGGTGAAGGATCGGCCGTGGAGTAGCCATAGCTTGCGCCCTACCTTGAGTGGTCGTCCGTCGGAGTACACTCCTTCTTCGAGGGCTACGAGGTAGGGGAGTTTGTGGTGCAGCCGGATTTCGGCGTGAACGGGTGCCACCTCGCCCATGACATCCCATGATAGCTGGAGGCTGCAGTCGACGGACTTGCCCAGTGTTACGGCGCGGTCGGGGGCGTTGCGGAACCATTTGTAGAGGGCGATGTCGACTTCTTTGATGGCTCCCTGCGTCTTGAGGAAGTAGCGCTCTGAGCGGGGTGAGATGCATGCGATGCTGACGGCGAGGCCTACGGCGTAGATGATGAAGCTGATGAGCAGGAGCACGCGGTAGTCGAGTTCGGTGTCGAAGAACAGCCACCAGGCGTACATGGACAGGATGCCAAAGGCGATGCCGGGAAGGAGGAGGCGTTTGCGCAGGCGCACACGGGTGCCGTAGGTGCCGCAGAAGGCGATGATGATGCCGGAAAGGGTCCAGGGTACCCATGCTATCAGTACTTCGATGAGATATGCTCCGGAATAGATGATGATGAGGTCGAAGATGAAGAACATGACGAAGCATCCGAAGGCGGCAGCGATGGCGCGCGAGAGTATGCCTATCAGGTGGTGGCGGAAACTGGAGAGGCGGGCGGAGAGGGCGGCAATGGCCACAGTGAGGAAGAATCCCATGAGGAAACCAAAGGAGGAGAGGGGCGATACGTCGTTGATGTCCATGACCTGATTGGCGACGAACTCGGTCAGGGTGTGGCGCCGGATGATGAACAGCAGCCAGGCGAGCCATCCTGCGATGATGGCGAGGAGTATCCAGCGCAGATAGAAGGAGGCGTTGCGCGGGTCGCTGAGGTTCTGGCGGTTGTAGTAGTGCGAGCCGTGCTTGCAGCGGTCGCTGTATTCCGGGCAGTGGTATTCATTCTCGTCCCAGCAACTCTTGTGCATGGTGTGTTCGCACTTGACGACGATTTCGTCGCCCGTGTGGAAGGGTTCCTTGCAGAGGTAGCAGGATTCCTGCACGAGGGTGGAGCCGATGCCCATATTGGCTCCGGTGTAGCTGACGACGTACTTTCTGAGGAAATAGCGGTAGCGGATGAAGGGGATGATAAACTGGAAGAGGATCCAAGCGGCGAGGGTTATGAGGGCACCGAGGAAGAAGCCCCAGATGATGATGACGGGAATGCTGCGGCCGCGGACGATGATGGGATTATAGATGTTGCCCAAGTTGATGGCGGTGGAGAAGGAGGTGACGACGCTGTCGGTGTGTGCGTCGAGGAAGCGTACGGTCAGCGTCTCGTGGTTACCGCGATAGACTTTGCCGTCGGGATTCTCGAAAGTGAACTCGTTGGCATCGGGGCTGATATGGAAGTAGTTGAGGAAATGGTTCTTGAAATCGGTGCCGTTGTAGGGCTGCATGAAGATGCCATGGGTGGCCTTGCAGAAGAGGTGGAGGACTACGGCCTCGTGGTCGTCGGACGTCTCGTGAAGGGGGCGCACACTGGCGTAGCAGGCCATGAAGTCGGGGTCTGCGGTAGCGGAGTCGGTGTGAACGAGAATTTCCTCGAATTTATAATGGTCGCGGTCGTAGGGGCTGTCGGTCTTCTCGTCGTAGACGCGTTCGTTGGAGAAGGTGAGCAGGATGGTTTTGCGGGCGTCGGCCCAGGGCCCCTGATGCGCCATCATCTCATCGCGTTTCTGAAGGATGAAGCGGTATAGGAGCACAGAATCAACTCTGGCGTGGCGGAAATGATTGTTGAGGACGTAGTCTGTGGCCAATACGGCATCGCTCACATTGTTGCCCTGCATGAACGATACGTAGAGGTTGTCGCTGTTGAAGACGGCACGCAGCTCTGCAACCTGATCACGGATGGTGTTAAGGGTTGCTTGAGGCAGGCTGGCATCGATGAGCGCAAGCATCTTGATGCCGCTTTTCTGGATGTTTTCGGCTTTGATGTTGCGGGCAGAGACGAGTTGGGGCAGAGAGCGCCGGCTTTCCTCGATGCCTTCAACGCTCTCCCGGACAACGATACGCACCAGGTTAGTATCAAGGAGGCTGTAGGGGCCGATGTCCTGGGTCATTCGTGTTGTAACAACGAATGTCTTATAGTCTGGTGAGAAGACGACTTTGTTCACCTGTGCCGACTCTTTCTTCTGGGGCGAGAGGTTGTTGAGAAAATCGACGTCATCGGAGTTTACGAATTTTGCCACAAGAGAGTCACAGCTCGTCAATGTGATGATGGCTGTGAGCAGGCAGAGGATGCGTAGCGTATACTTAGTCATATATTCTTAATGTCAAATATGTCAAATAAATTCAGCTTTTTCAACGTTCAGTTTAAATGGTCGGATAATCATTGGCGCTGCCGTTCTGCCGCATCATCTCCTCGTATTTCTTCAGCTGTTTCCTTGCGGACTTGGCGGCCTTGATCTTAGTGATGATGAGGTTGACGAAGAGGATGAGCATAGCGACACAGGCGAACCCGATCAGGTAATCCTTGATGCGCTGTATGAAGGGCTTGTAGGCCATTTGCTGTATTTTACCCGAAAGCACCTGAATGGTGAGATACTGTTCCTCGAGTGCATTCATTCGCGGTCGCAGTATCGGGAGAAGTGTGGTGGCCTGCTGGGCTTTGGTATGGAGGCTGCTGAGCTGCATGAACAGTGCCTGTTCCTGGGCCTTCACCTTCTCCAGCTGGAGCTGCATACTTTTGAAAAGCGAGTACTGGAAGGCCTGTTTGTAAAGATTTTTATAGACGGTATCCTGCGGCAGAATCATACGTTCTGCCTCAGCGAAGTCGGCCAGTGCCTGACATTGCTGTTTGCGGGCTTCGAGGGTGTCGGCCACGAGCTGCCGGGTCTGCTGCACCTTTGTCATCAGCGTCATCAGTTCTTCGTTGTCGGCGATGTCCATTTGCATAGCCTGCCTGAAGGTGTTCCAGCGGAGGTCGGTATTCTGGAAACTCTCCTCGATGTTCTGTGCCTTGTCCTTGAGGATGTTGGCATAGGATACCGTCACAGGCATTCCTTCAGAGAACCTTAGCTGCATATCGGTCAGCGTCGCCAGTCGATTGAAGTCATCGACATACTGCATCATCCGGCTCTGCATCTCCAGCTGCAGTTCTACGGCATCTCCCTCCGACTCCTCCTCTGGAGTCTGAGCCGCCGCAAGGCAGGGGAGGAGTATGCATCCCCAGATGAGAAAATAACGTACTATCTGCATGTCCTGTTGAAGTACTTTTCAGCCTGTTGGAAGAACGTGACGGCCTCTCGCTCCTCTTTGGTGAGTGAGCCGCCTTGTAGCATCTCTTTCGTGTCACGAATGATACTGTGGCACTGGTTGATGATGTCTTCTCGTTCAGAAATATCGGTACTGCCGAGCCATCGGGCTACCAGGTTGTCGATTTGCCGGGCATTGGCCATGATGACTTTTGCATTCCTTACACGTTCCTTGGTATCCATTTCTTCGGTGACGGAAATGGGCTTCTGCTCTATTACCACCTGAAGGGCTGCAATGGAGTCGGCAATGAGGTTGTAGCTGTCGCGTAACTGCTGGATGTCGGAACAGTCATGAACCTCGTTATTATGCGGGAATTGTGCTACGAGCGTGGCTTGTAGTTCTTGGAAGATGTGCAGGCCGTCCTCCGAAGTGACGGTTCCTTTGGCATAGCGGTTATGGAAGGTGTTGTAACTCTTGGTGATGGCTGCCAGCGTGTTGCGTGCGGCCGTGATCTCCTCATCGAGTCCGAAGCAGGGATTGCGGTCCAGCGTCACGCGATACTCGGTATCGAGATCATGGCCGAAGACGATGTCGTAATTGGTGGCGTTGTTGCGATTTTTGACAATGTCCATCAGCAAGATGTCACGCAGGCGTACGATGACATCCGTTCGACGGTTCTGGATGTCGAACTTCTGCAGGATGCTGTCGTTGACCATCTTCAGTTCTGCCTGTTGAGGTTGCAGTCCATCGTATTCAATCCATCGATGGAACACGTATTCCTTGCGGGGCTGCGGAATGCTGCGCCAGAAGTCCTTGCTGAGCCGGAAGCGGTCCTGCGGATTCGCTGTGACGATATACGGCAGGCGATCCAGTTGGATTTGTCGGTGGCAGTTGATGGTGTTGCGGTAGGGTGTGTTTTCCCAGAACACGAAGAGTGTGCGGAAGGATATGACGCTGACGGAGAGCGTATTCTCCTGCTCGTTGAAGATGAATTTCACCATAATGTCCTTATCGGTGGCATCTTTCGCGAGGGCGATGTGGTCTGTAAAGACCTCTCCATCAGCGATCTTTATGTTCTTGATGGTTTTGGCTTGTAAAGCTGTCGCCATAAAGCCGCACATCATCATTATTATCACAACTTTTAATCTCATTGTTGTATCTATATAGCTTTCGATGTTACATAATTCAGAAGACAGTCCATCCCTTCGGCTCTCCTTGAGTGCGCACCCACTCTGCCACCTTCAGGTCTTCGGGGTAGGGTGGTTCCATGAGGGCGTGATATACCTCATAGTGCAGATATGCTGCCACTCTGCTGACACCCCATGCAATACTGGTGAACGTGTCGGCGCGGTTGAGGCACACCCGGCCTCCGAAGGTGCCGAAGAAACTGATATTGGGATGCCAGGGGTGAGGGATGGGTTGGCCCTGTTCGTCGGTCGTGAGGAACTGGAAAACAGGCGGCGCATCCACCTGCGGGAAATGGGCGGGGAGGTCTATCTGCATCACGAAGTGATCGGCGAATAGCGGACGATTCTCCACTCCCGGCTGTCCCAGCAGGTCTACTTGGGTGACGCTGCAGATACTGCGGATATAGTAATCGACGAGATAAGCGGTGGGCAGACCCTGAGGGTTGGTCTTGCTCACACGCCAGGAGAGGTCGGAGCGTCCCGTCAGGTGCTGCTCCAACTGTTTCCATTCGTTCAGCAGGCGGCGATTGCGCCCGCTGAGCTGACTCGTATCGAACTTTTCCGTTGTCAAATGTAAACTATTTCAGCGATTCATCCTTTCAACTATCCTGGGAACGGGTCGGGAACCAGATAGACGGTGTCACCGGAGTTGATCTGATAGTCGGTCAGCGTCTGGTCTGTATGGCCTATGCGTGGCCTGAGGACCCGGATCTCATGCACCTCGGGGTCTTCTTTTCCGAAGAAGTAATCCAAGGGTGCACCAGTAGCATCGATGGACGGGAAATCGAAGATGAGTTTGCCGTCGCCTCCAATAGCGTGGCGCAGGTTCGTTATCAGTGTGGCCAGCGGCGCTTCGGGGTTGACCACTCTGAACTTAACGGTCTTGTTCTTATAGACGATGTTCAAGAAAAAATCATTTTCTTCCATATTCTTGTATTATGTTGTTTCGATATGAATACTGACGGCAATGGGATAGATGCCTGCGGAACGTATTTCCATCTGTTTCTGCAGGAGCAGTTCCGAAGAGACGATGCATTCGGCAAAAGAGCGGACGACGTAAGGGTGGTTGGAGAGTGTGATGTCGGCCAGAATCTCGTAGCCGCTGTCCCGGCGGTCTGTGGACAGCCGATGCGTTACATGAATGTCGCGAATCATATCACTGCTGAGTTTGTAGCGCAGCTGTAATTCTTTGCGGCAGAAAATCTTAATATCTGCGGGGGTGACAATGCGGTCGTTCGTCAGCATATAGTAGCGCAGCATAGTCGTTGCATCGGCATCGCTGCTGATGGCGTCTGTTCCGGGAACGGGAGATGCCAGGACTTTCGTTGCAGAACTGTCGAAGCCCGAGGGCGATGTCAGGCTGCGGAGGTCGCTCAGATAAGGATTGACAGTAGCTCCGGAGGTGGTGATGTAGCGGACAGAGAGGCTGAAGTCCTTGTTGCGCATCTGTGCCCTGTTCTTCAACAGGAGGTATATCCCCTGGGTGTTTTTTTGCGGGTCGGCTTCAGCAGCATCCATGATGGCTTTTATGGCCTCGTTGAGGTTATACATCAGGCTGTCGGTCGTCATCCCCTTCATGTCCTGGAAGGCATAGAAATCAGAATGATACTTGTTGATGATGCAATGGAGCAACTTGATCAGGCTGCCTCGGTTGAAACGGTCGGCAAAGACCTTCCTGACTTCCAGCTCGGTACTCCCGAAAATCTGGTTCTCCAGCGGTTGCAGCAGGTGCATGAACTGCCGGCCAGGAGTATCCGATCCGCCCGCTATACGTTCGAACGGCTTGAGAGAAGTCAGCGTGGTTTCTTCCTGCTGGGCATTCACCAATATCAGTGTGTTCAACAGCAGACGCGTCTTGTCGAAGGGGAACTGGTCTGCGATGCCTGTGAATTCGAATATCAGTTCCAGTTGTTCACTTTCGGGCGGCAACAGCTGCTCCGGACAGGACCCTATGCAGAAAAGCTTGATGTTATGCTGTGCGAACAATTCGAACGGTAGCATCGACATATTGCATACCTGCTGATGGTGGTAGAGCATGTTCTGAGGTGCAAAACACTCGGAGAACGGCAACTCAGAATAGTCCCACGGCTTGATCAGAGGTAGGGTGTGTTTGTTCACAGATACTGTCAGATCGCGGAATTCCAGCCCTTCGATAGCAAAAGTGAAGCCGCGCAGGTCTGTGAGGGGCTGGGGGAATTCCAGCACCACCTTCCATCGCCGGCCGTCGATACGAATGACAGAGCCCACTTTGGCATTCAGTACACGGGTCTTGAGCAGAGGAATGAAGGAGTGCCCCGAAGGCAACTGGAAGTTACTGTTGGCGCTGGTCTCCACTTCTGCGACTCCCGATTGCAGCGCCGTCTGCACGACGATGGAAGCCGGCGTGGCGTGACCTATTTCATAAGGTGTCAGCTGGCGGGCAAACTCGTCCAGCGTTTCTTCCTTCAGGCGTTCTATCTCGCTGTCGATTTCATTGCCCTGATAGGCTATGGCCATCATCATCAGGGAGAAGACGGGATCGTTCTCCAACCCTTCCAGATAATCGCTTTGGTCGCTCTGTCGCCAGATGGCAATGGCTTCCTTCATCAGTTCGGCAGCTTTCTGACGTGTTTCAAAAACCATATTCATAGTTCAAAATTACTTCCATACATTGATAGTGGTACGATATTGATAGTCCTCCTTCGTCTCAATGATAACACCCTTCACGTTGACGTAGATTTTCTGTTCCTCGCGGATGTAGGTCATGGAGACAGAGATGTTGTCCAGCCGTTTCTCGTAGTTCACGATGGTCTCTTTCAGTTCCGAAGCGAAGGTGTTGAGATTCTTTGATGAACCGGTGACTTTCTTGTTGTAGAGGCCCTTGGGTCCTTCAAAGAGGGTCGTGGAGTCTGAGGAGTTATAGATTACGCCCTCGTTCTCGTTGAAAATCTCGAAACGCATGTTGTTGAAGATGAAACCATAGCTGGGGTCTGCGACACTGCTGAAGCAGGGCGTTGAGAGCAGCAGCGACAACGACTGGTCGATGGCTTGGCTGAGATTATCTACTCGCTGCAAGCCCTTCGAGATGATATTCAACGGAAGTGCGATACTATTCATATTCAACCTTTTCAAATCTCAAATCTCAATTTTTAATTTTCAATTTTTCAATTGTCAATTTCCTAAATCATTGGCATGAACTCTTCCTCTTCTTCCTTGGGAACATAGAGGGCATTGTACAGACGATCATAGAGGTCGGTGTAGAGCTTCTCATAGAGTTGCTCATAGAGTTCCTGGCTGAGGATGCTCATCAGTTCTGGCTTCAACGTCTCCTCGATGTACATCGTGAGTTTTTCCTTCAGGCTTTGGTGCAGTTCCTCACGCAGTTCTTCCTTGATTTGTGACAACAGCTTCGCGTAGAGTTCGGGGTTCAGCTGCTCATAGAGCTCCTTCTTGGCTTGTGCCAACAGGGCTTCGTAATCGATGGTGTTGTCTTCCAGCACCACTTCGTCCAGAATGCTTATGGCGCCAGCCATATATTCATCGGCCCAGCTCAACCATCGCTGCACATCGCAGGGCGAGGGTTGCCGCACGGGTACGGGTTGTTCCAGATGAGGGGTAGCGATGTAATAATCAATGGCTTGCACAATCTCCTGAACCAGCAGCAGGAAGTCCTCGAGACTATGGCTTAGTCCGTAGCTCTTGAGGCGGAACATGTAGCGCAACAGGGCTCGTTTGCCCTCGCCGTCCTCCAGGTTGGAGTGGGTTGCCAATGCTTGCAGACGATCCACATACTGATGGGTATAGTTCTGGAAACGGGCATCGGCGGTGAGCAGCAGACAAGGAGCAATGAAGTCCGGGTCGATAGAGAAGGCGCCATCTTCTGCGTGGAAGCGTACTACGGGCAAGAGATCGTCCTGTTCCACCTCCTCAAGGGTGCAGATCTTGTAGTCGTACTGCGGGCGGACGTAGGGAACACCTTCCTTCTCGAATTCCACCTGCGACCCTCCCAGCCCAACAGCCAGATAGTACTCGCTGCCGTAGAGCATAGGAATAGCGAGGCTCACCGATTCGTCGGCATCGATCAGTCGGCCAGAAGGAAGCACGGCCAGACACCTGAATCGATCCATCTCGAACCGGTTCTTGACGAAACAGCCTGCATTGATGAAGGTTGCACCAGGCAACAAACCCATACGATTGCTGCCCAGCGCTGCATGCAATGCCATCTGCTGCCGGAAATCCAGATTCTCGCTCAAGCTCAGGAACGTCTGTGCTGTAATCTCCATTCCCGGCAACCAGTTTATTCTTGAATTTACATCCATATCCTCAATTATTCTTTTTTTATTAAATGGGTCTAATGGGTCTAATGGGTCTAATGGGCAACTGAATTTTCAATATTTCAATTTTCAATTTTCAATTCCGTATTGTACTCCAACGTCAGCCGCCCATTCATCCGCTGTTCTGCGCAGTGCTCTTTAATCTTTATCTGACAGATGGTTTCGGCAGGGATAAACCACTCCTTGACGAAGTCTGCGAAGGGCTGTAACTTACCGTTGAGGGTCCTGTATGATTCGGCATCCAAGTCGCCTATCAGCAACTCATACCGCACCAAAGGCATCCAGCCCAGAGTCGAGTCCGACTCGCTATAACGCCCCGTCGTCATCACCACCTGACAGCCGAACAGCGCCTCAATAGCACGCCGCAGCACAGCGAAGTCTCCGCGAAAAGACTTGGCGAAGGGCAACAACACGGCCAGCGCTTTCACGTATGGATTCTCCTCCGCTATCAGGTCGAAGCCGTAATACTCCTTCAGGAAGTATTCCATGTGTGTGCTCAGCATCTCCGACACTTGGTGCTCCATCTTCAGCGAGCGGTGGAAATGGAGTGCATCTAAGGGCAGAAACGCTTCGTTGAGCCGATGCAGATGACGTTCCAGCTCCTTAGACTTTGCCAGCACGTCTTTGGATCTCCTGAGGTCATCCTCGCTGGAGATGAATCCCTGAGGCAGCAACTTCAGGAAGCCGTCGCGAGACAGCTCCACACGGTGCTCGTCGGGATACACGGCAAGGATATCCTCGTTGTAGTTGCGGTAGAAACAGCCTTTGTTGTCGGCAATCCACTCCTGTTCCATCTCAGGATAGAGATAGTTCAGCAGCATTTCTGCGCTCACTTGGCTTATGTCATTCTCAGTTTTCAATATATATATACGGGTTAATGTGTTAATAGGTAGAATTCTCCCCCTTCAGTGCGTACCTGCAATACGGCTTCTGCGGGTATTCCGAGTTCGCTCAGCGTCAGCTGTTGGTAAGGAAACGTACGATCTATTTCCCGCCATTCGTGCTGGTAGAATCCACTCAGGGGCAGTCCACGGAGTTCTGTGTCCTGTTCCACGAAGGATGCCACAGCCCGTCCGGGCTTCATCACCTCGCGGCGGCTATCATTGTCGCGACGGACCACAAAGTCTACGAAGCAGTCGTCGCCCAGGCTGAAACTGACCTCCGAAGCCTGCAACGTGTCTTGCAGCACTTGCAGGGCGATAGCCACAGGGGTCTGTGGCGTCAGGTCCGACTGGCAGACAGGTTCCCAGCGCTCATGCACGGGGCAGTCGTCATCCCACGCCTTGAATTCCAGAAGCTTGGTCGTCAGGTGCTGTCCTTCGTAGTAGAACATCTTACCGCACAGCGAGGTCAAACCTGAATCTTGAGCTCTTGAGCCCTTAAGCTCTTGAACCAGTTTCAGTGCCTCCTGCACTTCAACAGCTCCGATGATGGATGCGATGATAGAGGTGGTGGGGGCTTTGCCGGCTTCCACATTTCTGCGGATAGTGCCCGAGCAAGACATGCGATGCGATAAGTCCTTCAGTCCTTCGGGTCCCAGATTGCAGGCATAGCAGTTCTCGCCGGGAAGGAACACACGCGCTGTGCCTTCCAGACCATCGATGCCTCCGTCCACCCAGGGCACTCCAACTCTCATACAATGTCGGTTGATGCAGTAGCGCGCCCAGCGGTTGTCCACACAGCCGATGACGACGTCCATCTGCCGGATGAGTCCTAATCCCACATCATAGGCGATATCTCCGATGATGCCACGCACTTCGATGTCGGGATTCAGCAGCTTCAATCTGTCAGCTGCCGCTTCCACCTTATAGCGTCCTGCCGATGCATCATCTCTGCTGAACAGAATCGAACGGCTGAGATTGTCGGGTTCCACGCGGTCGAAATCCACAAGCACCAGATGCCGCACACCCATCAGCGCGAGGTTCTTCAGGACCTCGTTGCCCAGTGCCCCGCAGCCCACCACCATGATGTGGGCTTCGTTCACCAGTTTCTGCTCGAAGTGCGACAGCTCGTTCATTGTTTCATCATCCGTTATTCAGGACGTCATCGATCTTCATGCTCATTCCCATTCCACTTCCGTGGGCAGCATCCTGTTCCTGTGCCTCTTGCTCTTTCTGCTGTTGCTCGGCCAGGTAGAGCTGATAGGCATCTTCTATTTCCTGCTTCTTACCTTTCGTCAGCTTTTCCATGAGGTCATCGAAGAATTTGTGGAGTTCCTGCAGCTGATTCTTAATGTAGTCGATGCTTTCAATATCAGCGCCTTCCATGGCTTTCGCAATCTTTACTCCGTACTGTTCCAGAACTAGATCCACCCGCGCTTTGCACTGATCGTGCAGACCGTCCACTCCTTCCTCTAATAGGTCGTGACGATCCTTGTCCACTTTCGGCATCGTGAACGTCAGGTATTTGTCGTCCTCGTCGTCACTGCCCTCTTTCTGCACGAGGTCCATTTTGAATTCCGGATGTGCTTTCTTCACTCCCTTGCCGATGTCAAAGAGTAATTCAGAGTCCTTGGGCATCACAGCGAGTACATCATCTTTCGGAATCGACACTTCAGCCACCTCTTCAATGTTCTTTTCCTCACCGTCGATGATAACGAGTACGGGCAGCAGGGCCACCGGATCCGCCTTCACGCAGAGGTTGGAATAGCGAAAGCTCAGCAGGGCCACATAACCATTCATCTTGTTTTTGGCCTCACCTAAGAGTTTCTGTATTTCCTTATTCATATAGATTTAATGTATCATTATTATTTTTCACTTCTTATTCAATCCTCACCGTTTTCTTTTCAGCCCGCTCCAGTTCGATGTAAGCATCGTGCCGGCAGGTCTTTCCGGTGAAGACAGTTAGCCGGTGGCTTCCTGCTATCAGTCGCTGGCTGGTGGCCACCTCCCTGCCTACGGGACTGCCGTCGATATAAATCATGCTGTCTGGCCAAGGGGTCTGCACCGTCAGGTAGGAATAGGCGGGCTGCAGCCGTAGGTTCAGCTGCAGGCGGGTGGAATCGGGCACCGTGAAGGAGTCGGCAATGGCCTCATAGAACGGTGCTTCCACCCGATAGGCGTGACGTCCTTTGGTCAACTGCTTTTCCAGCGTTCCCTGGCGCAGGAGGTAGGTGGTGGAGTCTACGTGCAGGATAGCGTCCTTCGGGTCTATGTGGAACACCACCCACTGCTTCTTCTTCAGCGAGTCGGCCACCTCAAGCGTGGCTTGGTAGTGATTCTTGCGCCTCAGGTATTTGGGTGGTACGCGCCAGGTGAAGTTTCCGTATTCGGGGTGCTTGATGGTGATGTGGCGCGTCTTGTCGGGAACCTTGAGTGTGATAATTCCCTTCCCCTCCTCGGTCTGTGCGGGGTTCTTTCCTTCGGCCAGGAAGGTAAATCCTTGTTCCTCGGTCTGCAGGTCCAGCAGCGCCAGTTGCTTGTCAACGGCTATCCGAGACTTCTTCCAGAAGGGACGTTTCAGGCGCTTGAACTGCTCCATGCGCATCGGCTGAGCCTTGCAGTCAGAGATGCAACAGGGCGCAAGGCAGAGTATGCTTGCGAAAACAAGCACTCCCCATCTGGCTATGGAATCCCTATGTCTCATCCGATATCTCTATTCACTATTCACTTTCCTTGTGTCATCATGCTGCCGCTCGGGTTATTCACCGAAATGACTCCTCCCCACGCGCACATACATTTAGCATTATTGATGAGTGCCGGCATGTTCATTACCTTCACCTGTCCCGGGGGAGCCCACGGAGCCGTGATGACGGGCACGCAAGGCATTGGCGTCAGCACTCCATAGGCAGCAGCCGTTGCCGAAGCTACCGTGGGGTTGGCCATCGACTGACACATACCGAATGGCATGATGTTGGTCATCGGGGCCATATCCATGATGTTGGCCATCAACATATTTCCACATTTGGGGCGCAGGGGAACGGTAACCATCAGCGATGACGGTGCCATTCCGAAGCTGCATTGCAGCATGGCTCCCATACAAACGAAGTTTCCCATATATTAATTTTACGATTTCACGATTTTACGATTTTACGATTTTCAACTCCTCTCCCCGGGGTAGTGAGGAATCAGGGGTTTGACTGAATGTCACCCCCCGAACGACCGAAGCAGAAATCTTCTGCTAAGGACGGAATGGTCGGGGGGGCTTTTTTCAATTCTTCAAATCCTCTGTTTTCAGTTTGGCACTGAGGTTGGCCGCCGGAGCTGGAACAGAAATTGCTATGCCGTCGCTGATGTTCGAAGATTTGAAGGAGGTCTTGGCTTCGAGGTTGTCGATGGTGGCCTTGGGGGCCTTCAGTTCGTCCTTGACCTCTGTCTTTCCCTGGATGGTGGTGGCACCGTAGATTTCCATCTTGCTGCCGCTGACCGCTGCGTTTCCGCCAGCCAGTTGCAGGATGGCCTTTCCGTTGTCCTGCTGTGCTTCCAGCGTCTTGTCGGCAAAGAGTCCTAACTCCTCGCTGACCGCCTGCAGCATCTTCGACTTGTTGTCTTTGTCCTTGGAGCCCACATACATCTTTTCGGCCAGCAACAATAGCGTACTTCCTGCAGCCAGTTTGTTGTCGGTGCGTTTCTCCTTGTCCACATCCATGGCTTTCACTTCCACTGCCTTGCTGTTGATGCTGATGCTGCCGGTGGCTTTGCCTTCGGTGTCGGTGGCGCTGATATCGGTCTTCTCGATGCGTACCGAGAGCTTGCCGTCCTTCGTCAGCGCCTTCTCCTCGGGCTTCTGGTCCTTGATGTCGTAGTCCACGCCTTCGATGCTTACGGTCTTCGAAGTGATGATGAGGTCGCCAACGGCGGTGGAGGCTCCGTTCTTGCCATCGTTCTCCATCTTTGTATTTGCGGTGCTCACATCGATTGTCTTGGCGTTGATATGCAGTTCGCCTTTTTCCTTCAGCTGGCCGTCATGTTCGCGTGCGGCGATGGTCATCTTGTTTGCAGCGATGTTGATTCCGGCTCCCTCGTTGTCGCGCAGGTTGCCGTCGCCATCTGCCGACGCGATGCTGATGAACTCTCCTCGCAGGCTGACGGAGGCTCCGGTACTCTTCTTTTTGAAGTCGTCGCCGCTCACGATCTTGTCTTTCTGCGCCTTCAGAGCTGTAACCTGACGGTTGGTCTCGGCCAGACAGGAGATGGTTTGGATATAGTCGCAGACCGCGTTGAAGAGGAGGGGTGACAACTGGGTAATCTGGTCGTTCAACTCCTGAATATCGAGCATGTTGCTGCGTACGTCTTCGTTGGTGGCGCGCAATTTATCTATTGATTTTATCAGTTTACCCATCTTCTCGAAGCGCTTTTCAACAAGCTTCTTTTGGTCATCAACGGTGGATTTTAAACTGTTCTTGCTCTTCTCTAGTCCCTTTAGCTTATCTTCAATTATCTGCTTCTTCGACTTGCTTGATTGGGCTGCCTCCAACTCCAGACGCTTGTCAGCGTGAATACGCACACCGCCAGGTCCGGCTCCAATGGGCCCTGTGGAGAACACGTCGGTGTCATCGTTGCTCTGGATGATGATACTGCGTGCCTGGCTGACGACCTCAGAGATATCGCCCACTACGGCCTCGCTGCCGTCCATACCCGGGTCGGCCGCTATCTGACGGATGCTGGCGGCACGGGAGACGATACTGCCTGTGGGACCTGCGCCATCTTCCTTGATTTGATTGGCACGCAGGATAATGGTGGAACCTCCCTTACTGAGCAAGCTGCCGCTCTTGTCCACATTGCCGATTACCACCTCCGGAGCAGAAATGACAATGCGTTGCTCATCGCGGATATAGCGCCCGCTGTTCAGCTCATTGAAGATCTGGGCTTTAATTTGCTGAACCTCGGCCTTGTGCTGTCTGATTTCTTCCAGCTCTTTTCCTACGCAGCTTCGGAATTCTTCCAGCGTCTTTTTCCAGTCGTCGAATATATTATCCATATATTAGTTAGATTTTGCGATTATAAATCAAGCAGTTCCTCCTCCTCTTCCTCGTCGTCATGATTAACAGGGGCGTCCCAATTGGCAAGTAGATTTTTTAAACTATCAATCGTTTGGAGGTTGTTGTCTTGATCAACGTCGAAACCATTTATGTGATCCTTTATTACAAGATCTTGGCCAAAATACCATGACCTTCCGGACTGGTCAGAGAAGATAATTTGTCCATCTTTTTGGGCATCCCAATGATTCCAATCCCTAAAGGTCTGATTCCAGAAGTCGATGTATTGCGTGAGGGGACTTAAAGCATATGCTGCAGTCTTCTTGCTGAGTTTTGCCCCCCAACCTTGTGACGTGGAGAGTCCATCCACAAACGCACTCCAGTTGGAAGCGTTGCCTTCATTTAAAGCTGTACCAATGGTTAATATGCCGTCTTTTTTTATAATGGATTCAAACCAAATAATTTTGGCATACTTCTTAAGCTTGTCAATTTCATTTTGTGTGAGATCTTCCCAGTCCACTCCCTCTTGTTTTGCAAAGCTTAAGGTTTTATTTATAGCATCCTTCGCTTTATCTTTCATCGTGCCGTATCTTAAGGTGGAGGCGTCGGCTTGATTGACTTTGTAAAAATCAGCTGCATCATAACAAAATGTTCCCAGCTCATTGAAGGCTCGATAATAATAGTAAGCAGCTTGGGCCAAACGATTGGCAGCTGCTATATAATTATCGGTCAAATCGTTGCCCCAAGTGTAGTCTGGAGCTCCTAAGTTATCTTCATCATATTCCAATATTTCAGCATAATGTTTGTGAGCGTCAATAATATCTTGCATATTTTTGGCAGATTCTCCATTTCGAAGGAGTGGGGTGAATGCCTGATAACAACGATCGAATTCATCTTTAGCATCATTCAGCTCATTGCTGTTGTCAAAAAGATCCTGAAAATTACTATTTATTATTATCTCTATTAACGGTATAATAGCAACATAACTTTGCAAGGAGCGATTCGCATTGTTTTCCGCTGAATATGTAGGGTTATTATAGAAGTGATTTTCGCGAATCATGTCATCCCTATAACGATTGGGTTCCACTGTAGCTTCTCCCTTTCCGGCTTCGAGGAGCATGTATTTGTAGGAATGAATTTCCATGGTGCCGTCGATGGGGCGAAGGAACACTTGAATGATGGTGCGAAGGAGGTTCAAGTCAACCCCAGTAACTAAGGGCTTAATAAAATCCATTGTTCCCTCAAAGATTTTCTCTCCTAAGAGGGTGGCGAAGAAATTAGAGGCCTCGTTTTTGCCTTCCCCATCTTTATGAACAAATCCGAGATAGCTCTTGTCTCGAATGTTGGTGCCGGAGGTAATAGTCAGCTTGTTGCCGGCTTCGATATTGATGTTCTGTCCTTTGATATTGATGTTTCCGTTGGGAGCGCTGAGGGTGATGCCGGTGAATGCGCTAATCTTGACGTCGCCAAAGGGGGATGCGATGTCGATCTTGCGCTGGTCGGTGGACATGGCGATTTTATAGAATCCGTAAGCATCGCTGATGGTAATGCCTCCCGTGAGCTTGAGCGAGTCTTTCGTTCCGTGAGCGCTGGGGCCAATGAGTTTCTTGATCCATCCATAAGCAGGTGAAATACTTGTTGCGAAGTAACGGTCATCTATGGGGTTGCTGAATTTGATGCTGTGTCCGTTCTTGGAGACGAAGGCCATATCACCCCGCGAAGGCGCAGAATTTTGTCGGTTGAAGAGTGCTCCAGCGACGTAGGGACGTTCGATGTTTCCGGCCTCGTAGTCAATGAGCACTTCGTTTCCTACATTAAATTCGAAGGCGGCTCCTACGGCAGAGGGGGTGAGTACTCGAATCCAGGGCGATGGCTCCGTATCTCTCCATTGCTGCCAAGGATATACAATGCGCACGCGTCCTCGCTTCTGTGGGTCGTTGGTTTCTGCGACGAGGGCTACCTGCGGTTCGCTGCGAAGGAAATGTCCGGCAGGGTGGAGGGGAGGATATACTTCTTTTTTGGAGTTCAATGGAATGGCCACGACTTGCATAACGGCGTTGCCCATTTGAGCGAAGGGCGTTGCGGCATCGGGGTCTATGGCACTGAAATAGTCTTTGTTGGTGCTGTTGGTGGCGGGATTGTCCTTGATTTGGATAACAACGTAGGTGGTGCTATTGTAGGTTATCTCCTGTCCAATGGCGAATTTCTTGGGCTCGGAGAGATTGAAGATAATCAGCTGTTTGGAGAGCTGTTCCTCTTCCTTACGAATCTTATGATAGAATGTAGAGTCGAGATGTCCGGCGGTTTCAGAGGTAGTGAAAAGTGAGATATAATCTTTTACTGTTGTACCAGCGTCCCGCCGATCGAGGAGGTGAGGCCGTTTGTCGAGGCATTTGTCTTCCTCATTACTATTGTCATCTCCGTCATTGTTGTCATCTTCGTCATCTTCGTCATCTTCGTCATCTTCGTCTTTGGGGATATACAATTCATCGTAGGTTCTGTTGGTATAATCACGGGCGGCAGCAGCTTCGGTCGTACGAAAGAGTTCGTAGGCTCCATATCCTTTGAAAATGTCAAAGATGCTGGTGGAGTTCAGCACTTTTGATAAAAACGAAACCCCGTATTTATTCTCGTTGCCGACCATCTCGGAGTCAAAATCATCCCATTTCCCTTTATAGATACGCGTCCGATAGACGTCGTGGTTAACCTCATCGTTATAGTAGAAGTTTTCGTTGGTGGAAATGGTGTTGAGAGATGCTCCTTGTGGCTTGGTGTTGAGGCTGGGTGCCTTTTTTAGATAGTTGAGGTCGTCGAGGGTGTAGTAATCGTTATCGAAAGATGTATCGGTGGCGGTAAAAAAAACAGAAAGACAGTCGCTTGCCTCGATTTCGGTGTCCTTTCCTGCAGCGGTGCGTCCTAATCGCAGTGCGCCATTGTCCCAGAAGAAGAACTCGCCGCAGCGGTTGCAGGTGCGAACCATAAAATCGTAGAAGGACTCGTTGTACTGTACGAGGTAGGGCTGAATGCGTTCGCGGGTGGCATCGAGTGTTGCATCTTTGTCACTTTTATCTACTTTAACTGTAGCTCCTCCTTTTCTTGTAAAGTTGTAGCTAAGATGGTCGAATTCGGTATATGTCGAGTTTTCTATGAGTTTAAGATCGTTCGAATCTGTCGTGTCTTCTTTATCTTTAATATAACGGTAATAGGTGGGGAAGGGTATGTGAAGCAAGGAAGGCTTGCCAAGGTAACTGGGGTTGGCTTTTGTGTAGTCGGTGGAGAAATCCGTTATTCCTTCGAGAAGGATATCATTGAACAGTTTCTTTCCCACGTAGGTGCGGCTGTACTTCTTACGGGTGAGCTGGTGGTCAGCGCTGAAGATGTGCGCCCTGACAATCAGGTCTTTCCCCGCAGCTTGCATGGGCAGGACGTCGTAGATGTAGAAACCGGTATAGGTTGCGTCCGTTGACTCTGATGTCGATGTTCCATCGTTGGTGGAGGTATACCGGATAATCTTCACTTCCTTACCCGTAAGTGACTGGATATCTACGTTGGATAGGGTTGAAGAAGATTTGAGCTGTATGTCGGCAACGACTTCGTTGGGTTTATAGACTTCCCGGTTGAAGGTGATGCGCAGGAGTTTTGGGATAACACCAGTGGTGTTCCCGATTTTGATGGTTTTTTCGGTGTTGCTCTTGGTGATGACTAATCCGTCTGTTCTTGATACGGTGGTGGTATATTTCTCTATCCTTGTCCGATTGGTTAAAGTGGTTTCCTTCTTGCTTTTGTCGACTTCATAATGAGTCTCATATATGATTTCGAATTTGTTCCTCGTGTAGCCATCGTCAGTCGAATTCATAGTCATGGAATACTCGGTTAGTTTACTGATCTCGACATTTCTGGTTTTCTCGTTATCCTCCATCGCCTGGACCTTAGCTTTCACCTTTTTGTCTATAATTATTGTAGTTGCAGTCGTGTCATGTGTTTCCGTTGTCGTTGTTGCATCGACAAGCATGAGTTTCAATCCCTTTTCTTCGGTAGCCATATTGTTATGTTGTTTTATACGTTAAATATCAGGTTGTTTTCCTTTCCGATGAAGGTGATGGTATTGAGAAGCAGATGAATGTGCATGAGCATCTGCTCTTGTTGTCCGTTTTGTTGTGCGGTTTCGAACACCTCTTCGATGTTGATGATGTAGCCAGTAGCCATCAAGGCATCGTCGTAGTCGTCGAGTCTGCCGGTGGGCTTGAAGGTGGCGTTGAAGAGGAGGGCGTAGGAGTGCTGCTCAGAGTCTTGCATGTGCTCCAGTAGCTGTTTGCCGCAGTCGGGTTCATTGATGCGGATGGTGATGTCCATGAGGGTGCTTTCTTCTGCATGGATGTCGATGCCGCTATCGTTGTCGCGCCGGCGCTTGCTCTCGTAGTGGAAGTGCTGCACGGTGAAGCAGTTGCTGCGCAGGATGGCGTCGCTCATCTCGCAAAGGTCTTCGGGCGAGAAGACGACTTTCAGGTAGTTGGAATAGGAAGTGACCATGATGATTCCTCGATTTTTACGGTTTCACGAAAATACCACATTATCCATGGTCAACACCTCTGCGTTGAACGAGAGGTTCAGGAGTCGGCGGCGGTTGTCGTCGATATGATAGTCCTCGCTGAGCTCGAAGCAGACGGCATTCTCGAAGTAGATGGCTTTTTCGGTGGAGCCGTCGAGTCGGGCTTCGTTGGACATAGAGATGACGATGCGTCCGGTCATGGCTGAGCGGTGGACATACCACTCGAGGAGCGTGAGGTCGGTCTTCCCGGGGGCTACGACGGTGATTTCGATGCGCTCGCAGCGGGAGGGACCCTCGGGCGTGTACCTGCTGCTGGGTCGCATGACGCTGCACTTGACGTTGCTGACGTTGTAGGAGCGGGAGTAGAGCTTGCTTTCGTTGTCTCCGAATTGTATGGACGCTATCAATGCCATGATTGTTTGTTTTTAATGTAAACCCTCCTCCCCCTCAATAATCGAAGGAGAGGAGGGGTGAAGGGGTGTGTGATTATTTCCAGGGATTCTCAAAGGCTACGGGGCCGTTCTCGAGTTTCTGGCAAACGATTTCCATTTCCTCGAAGTGCTCCTGACCGTCTTCCCACTTCTCCTTGTAGTTGATGCAGTAGCAGGCGGTGCCTTTCAGTTCCTTCATGGTCGAACCGTCGACGGTGTTGTAGAAGGTGACGGTGAAATCGCGGGGATCGTTGGGAGCCAGCATCCATTGCAGCATCTGGCTGTTGCCGTCGTTCATAGCCTTCACGCGGATGGTGACGCGTCCGCCGCGGGGGATGCCTGAGATCTGGCCTTCGCGGTCTGTGGCTTGGTCAAACTTGTAGTCAATCATCAAGACCTCACGTGCTTCGAAATCCTTAACCTCGAGGGTTACGGGGGTTACATTCTCTGCCATAATATTATTCTTTTTTTTTGTTCAATGTGGTTAATAATGAATTTACGTTTTGTTCGCTTAACGGAGCATTATGCCCATTCGTTCTCGTACTTCACAGAGCCGATAGCGAACTCCTTGCAGGTGATGGTGATTTCCTCAAAATGACCCATTTTGTCTTCCCATTTCTCTTCGAAGTTGACGCAATAGCCGTTGGTGAACTCGATGGTCTTCATAGCCTTACCCGTCTTGGTCTCAAGGAACTCAATCTTGCCGTTCTTCGGCAGGTTGCGCTCAACCATCCAAGCGAGCAGGTCGGGGGTGCCGTCGTTCAGAGCCTTCACGCGGACCTGAATCTTACCGCCACGTGGGATGCCGGCCATCTGTCCTTCCACGTCTGTTGCCTGATCGAACTCATAGGTTACCATGAGGACTTCGCGGTCCTTGTAACCGTCGATTTTCATTGATACTGGTGTCTTTGCCATAGTGGTTTTTTTTAATTAATTTGTTAGACAACGATTTTAATTCAATCTCAGATATTTTATCTCTGCTTTAGTTTTACAACGTTTCAACGTTCCTTATGCACTTACAATCGAGGCGTCCTTGTCCTTCTTGTCTGCAGCCACCTTGATGACGAAGTTCTTGGCGGCATAGAAGGGAGTGAGGGTGACGTCGCAGGTGATCTGCTTGGTGACGGGATCCTGACGGGGTTCGCCAATCTCGTAGTTCTGGAAGAGGTTGCCGTAGCCCTTGTACTGGTTGAGGAACTCCTGGATCTTGGCCTTCAGGTTCTTCGGGCTGTTGTAGGGATCCCAGTTTTCGAGGGCCACCTCGTGTACGAAGTTCATCAGCACCTTCTTTACCCAGTCGAACACGCGTACGATGGGGTACTCCTTCATGGCGTCGAGGTCACCATTGTAGAGGGTGGTGTTGTTGAAGGCCATCACGCGTCCCTCGCTGTAGACCATGGGGATAACCTGGTTGTCCATGAGGGAAGCTATCTCGGACTTGAGGAGGTCGCTCTTCACGCCCTTGACACCGTCGAGTGTGCCGTACTTCTTGCCACCTGCACCCTGTGCCATGTTGGCGGTCTCGTTGTAGAGCTTGCCGCAGAGTGCTGCGGAGGGGGCGATGTAGAATGCTTTGGCATCTTCTTCGTCTGCCGACAGTTTCTCGGCTTCGCGGCCTACGAGCCAGTTGGCGCACATGATGACATTCATCAGTTCCTGGTCGCTGTCGCGGTAGCCCTCGGTGTTGGCCTGCAGGTCGTCGAAGGAGTATTCGTCAGCGTGGTCGGTGAGGAGCATGACTTTGTACTTGAAGGCCATCTTAGCCCACTGCAGGAGGTCTACCTTATCGTTGAGCACAGCGCCGGGGATGCAGACGAGGCTGTAGGCATCCTTCAGGCTCAGGCGGTCGAAGCCGTTGCGGAGGATTTCTTCCACTTCCTGTGCGAAACCGGAATCCGGGTCTGCGATATCTTCTTTCAGGACATTGATGACACGAAGGTTCTTCACCTTATCGCTGCCGCAGGTCTTGAAGAACGAGTCGAGCTCGCGATAGCTGCGCTCCAGGTCCTTGGTGGCATAGAGTGCATCGGTGATACCCTGCTTCAGCACCTCGGTGTATTTCTCTTCCTCAGCCTTGCAGGCTTCTACATATCCAGTAGCACCCTCGATGCCAGCCTGGTCGAGCAGCTCCAGCCAACGGGAAATCTCGCGCTTTAGTCCTTCGCGCTTGTCCTTGAAGCGCTTGTCCTTCAGGAACACGTCTTTGGCGGCCTTGCGGGCGGGGTTCATATTATCTGCGTCGGGCATGAAGCCGCGAATGGCGTTGAAGCCACCGAAGGCTTTCAGCAACTGACCGGGTTCTTTACCTCTCTCTTGAAGCTCGGCACCAGCTTGAGCGGCGGCCTGGGCTTTCTGCATTTCTGTATCTGCCATATCTATACAATTTACATTTTACAATTTGCAATTTTCAACTCTCTTATCCTGCAGCGTTCAGTTCATCGAGCATCGACTGCAGCATCTCCTTGAGTTCAGCGCGGCTGCCGGCTTCCTTCAGGATATCGCGCAGCTTGCGGTTCTGCTCAATACTCTTGCGGATCTTGGTGTTGGTCTCGATCTTCATCTTCACTCCAGAGAGGAAGGGGCTGTTCTCTACCAGACGACCTTTGCCGCCACCTGCTTCAAAGTCGCGCAGTTCACCGAACTTCAGCGTCTCTTCTACGGCACCTCCTTCGGCATCGGTGAAGGTGACGTCCACTTTCGGCTTGAAGTGTTCAAAGGCATCGCTGATATTGTGGATATCCTCCACAAATTCGGGGTTACCGGCTTCCACATCGGTTGTGTACTGGTCGATCATCAGCGTCTTGTTCTGGTCAATAAGACTGACTTTTGCGCTGCTCTCTTCATCGGGAGCCATCGAAATGAAATTTTCTTTCATTGCCATAGTTGTAATGGGTTTAAAGTTAGTAATATAATTTGATTAATCAATAATGCTTTATGGTGTTTCTGGCATTTCAACGCTCAATCTCAAAGTCCACTTTGCCGCCCTCAGCGATGACGACTTTGATATGGTCGCCTGCCTTTACCTTTCCGGCAATCATCATCTTGGAGATGGGATGGCGCAGTTCCTTGCGGATGATGCCAAGGACGGGACGAGCACCATACTGCTGGTTGTAGCCTCTGAGGGCGATGGTTTCGCGGGCCTCGGGGGTCAGCTCCAGCGTGATGTCCTGTTCCTTCAGCAACTTCAGGAGTCCCTTCATGTGGATGTCGAAAATCTGGGCCACCGTCTTGTCGGTGATGGGCGAGAAGGGGACGATCTCTGTCAGACGCGCAAGGAACTCAGGCCGGAAGTAGCCCTGCATGATGTCCATCAGCTCGTTGTTCTCGGGGATGACGCCGCTGTTGAACTTATCCACGATGTGCTGTGCACCTATATTAGATGTAAAGAGGATAAGGGCGTTGGAGAAGTCGCCCACGCGGCCGAGGCGGTCGTGCAGCTTGCCTTCGTCCAGGATCTGCAGGAAGAGGTCAAAGACCGATTTGTGGGCCTTCTCGATTTCGTCGAAGAGGACAACGGAGTAGGGGGTCTGGCGAATCTTGTTCACCAGCAGGCCGCCTTCTTCATATCCCACATATCCCGGAGGTGCTCCGTAGAGCAGGGCCACGGAGTGCTCTTCCTTGAACTCCGACATATCGAAGCGCAGCAGTGCGCTCTCGTCGCCGAAGAGGAACTCGGCCAGAGCCTTTGAGAGCTCGGTCTTACCGGTACCGGTCGGACCGAGGAAGAAGAACGAACCCATCGGCTGTCCTTTCTTGTTGAGACCTGAACGAGCTTCATATACGGCGTCGAGCACCTTCTTCACGGCGTGGTCCTGACCCACAACGCGCTTCTTCAGTGCTTCCTCGCCACCTAACAGGCGCTCGCGCTCGCCCGTCTGCACCTTACCAAGAGGTATGCCCGTCTGCTTAGCCACTACGGCCGTCAGGTCCTCTGGTGTCAGTTCGGTATGGGCGATATAGTCTTTCTCTTTCTTATTCTCTTCATCCTTATTTTCTTTTCTTCCCACCAAGTCGTTCTCCACCTTTACGTGGGACATGGTCCGGTCGATGAGGTCTATGGCGGAGGCGGGCAGGGACTTTTCGGTCAGGTAGCGCTTGGCCAGACGAATGGACTCAGTCATCACGTTCTCGTCCACCGTCAGCCCGTGGTATTCCTCATAAGAGGGCATGATGCCTTTGAGGATTTCCATGGTCTGGTCGGCAGTGGGCTCCTCCACCGTGATCTTCTCGAGGTTCGATACCATTTCCTTATCCGTCTCGATGTTCTTGGTGTATCCGTCGATGCTTGAGGTGCAGAGCAGCTGGAGGCGACCCTTGGAGAGTTCGTTCTTCAGTAGGGTAGAGCAGCCGTAGAGGGCTCCCTGTTTGTCGAAGAGCTTGTCGATCTTCTCGATAATCAGCACCGCATTCGGTAGGGCTTCCACCTCGTTGATGATGCTCTTGAATCGGTCTTCCACTTCGCCCTTGTACTGAGCGTCGCCACCTAAGGCTGCAGTCTCGAGTTCGTAGGCCACAGCGCCGCTCAGGAAGCCGGGGACGTGGTCGGCGGCCAGCTCGCGAACGAAACCGTTGACCAGAGAGGTCTTGCCTACACCGGCTTCGCCTGTGATGAGCAGGTTGGCCTTCGTCTTGCGGCCGAGGATTTCGTAGATGATACCAATTTCTTTCTCAAAGCCAACCACAGCGTCGAGGTTTCCTGCGCGTGCAATGGCGGTCTTATCGGTGCAGTATTTGGCGATGGCGTTGCCACCCTTGGCAGGAGTGCCTTTCTTCAGCTCGGCGCCTTCCATGTAGGGTGCTTCGACATTTACTCCACCACCCATCTTCGCACTGATGTCCGAAGGTGTCAGGGGCAGCGTCTTCAGTTGGTCGAACGAGAAGCCCACACCGGGCGTCACCAGGGAGGCTAAGATACATACGGGCGTGACCTCGTCGAGGCCGAACTTCAGCTGATAGCTCTCAGCCTCTTCCATCACGGCTACACTCTCGTCGCTCAGCTCCAGGTCACGCATCGGACGTACAGCCCGCGGCGCCAACTGCATCTGAACGTCGGCCCAGTCTTGAAGGTAGTAGTAATCCTTATCCAGCTCCGTTTCCAAAAAATGAACGAGCCCCATCTCCTTGTGGAGGACGGCCTTGAACAAATGAGCTGGGTAAATCGCATCGCTGCAATACTCTTCAGCGAAGGAATTGGCAATATTCTTTAGTAAATCTCTCATAGTTGTGGGTTGTTTTGGTGTCTTCGGGGCACAAATATAGAGACTTTTTAATAAACTCCGATGCGTTATTCATCGATTTTGTAGAGATACCCTATGAAATTTAACACTATTTCAAACTACACCCACACAATTGAGACTTTCATCCTCTCCAATTTCTCCTAAATTCCTCTTTTTTGGTAGGAATCGCCACAAAAATGAGAAATTATTATCGAAATGATGCAGAGCATGTTCATCTCGCGATAAAATGACACGCAAAGTGGTTCTGTGGCTACGAAGATCCTTGAAAAGTCGAAAAAAGAAGCTGAAATACAGGCCGGAGAGCGCCCTAAAGGGCACTGATACATGGAAAAAAGCGTTTTTTCATGGGTCGGAGGCAAAAAAATCGGTGGATTTCTTGCGTGGTCGGATTTCTTGTTGTACCTTTGCGCCGCTTTTCGACTCTGTCGGAGCAGAATGAACGTTATTTATACATTAATTAAAGAGAAAAGAAAATGATTGTAGTACCCGTAAAGGAAGGCGAGAACATCGAACGCGCGCTGAAGAAGTTCAAGCGTAAGTTCGAGAAGACCGGCGTGGTGAAAGAGCTGCGTCGCCGTCAGCAGTTCGACAAGCCCTCTGTGCTGAAGCGTCTGGCTAAAGAGCACGCTGTCTACGTCCAGCAATTGCGCCGCGTAGAAGATTAAGAATTCAAAAAAATGTGAAATCTGCTGAATTTATTTGGTAGTCTGAAGAAAAACCTCTACCTTCGCCTCGGTGAAACATCAAAAAGAGGTAATTTATGCTGCTAAATGCCTTCCTCGATTACCTGCGTTTAGAACGCAACGTCTCTCAAAGGACATTCGGAGAGTATCGGGACGACCTGATGGCGTTTAGGTCGTTTTACAAGGAGTTAGACAGCGATCTTACGTGGCAGAACATCGACACTGACATCGCCCGCGAATGGGTGGTCAGCATGATGGAAAAGGGGCATAAGCCCAGTTCCATACAACGACGGTTGTCGGCCCTGCGTTCGTGCTATCGGTTTCTCTTCAAGAGAGGTCTCGTTGACCGGGATCCGGTGCACAACCTGACGGCCCCGAAAAGAGAACGGCCGCTGCCGGCCTTTATCCGCGAAGAGGAGATGGACCGGCTGCTGGACACCGACGGGATGTTCGCCGACACCTTTGAAGGCCGCCGCGACAAGCTCATCATTTCCATGTTCTACGAAACGGGACTGCGACTGAGTGAGCTGGTGGGGCTGAACCTCAAGGATATCAACCTGACGGCGCAGTCGGTGAAGGTGCTCGGTAAGGGAAACAAGGAACGGATAGTGCCGTTCGGGGACGGACTTTTACACCTTATTAATATATATATAGGGGAAAGGGCCGGAATCCAGGTACAGGAAACCGATCGCGAGGCACTCTTCGTGAGTGCGAAAGGAAAGCGACTCACAGGATCCTCCGTCCGTACGATGGTCAGGCGGCAGCTGGGACTGGTGACAGAACAGCGCAAGCGGAGCCCCCACGTGCTGAGACACACCTTCGCCACGACGATGCTTAACCACGAAGCCAACCTCGAGTCCGTAAAGGAACTGCTGGGTCACGAGAAACTCCAAACGACGGAGATCTACACCCACACGACCTTCGAGGAGCTCAAGAAAGTGTACAGCGAAGCCCATCCCAGGGCATAACCCAAATCATTAACACCAAAAACAAGGAGGTTATTATGGAAATTAACATTCAGGCAATCCGATTCGAACCTACAGAGAAACTGCAGGACTTCATCCACAAAAAAGTGGGGAAACTCGAAAAGTTCAGCGACGAAATAAGAAAGGTTGAGGTGTCACTGAAAGTCGTCAAACCCGAGACGGCGATGAACAAAGAAGCTGCCATCCGAGTGCAGATGGGAAGCGAGCTTTTCGCCCAGAAGGTATGCGACACTTTTGAAGAAGCTATCGACAATTGCATGGATGCTTTACTTAAGCAACTGCAAAAAACGAAGGAAAAACATCAGAATCGATAAAAAAACTGCAAAAAAGTTTTTCAGATTCAGAAATTATGCCTACCTTTGCAGCCGTTTTCAGACAGTTTGATGCCGAAACGGCCGCAAAGGCACCGAAAAACGGGCGCGAAACAAGAGATTGCGAAGCGCTTAGGCAAGGGCAAATACCAGAGTGGCCAAATGGGGCAGACTGTAAATCTGCTGGCGCACGCCTTCGGTGGTTCGAATCCATCTTTGCCCACCGGTCGCAGGAACATGCGGAAGTAGCTCAGTCGATAGAGCACTAGCCTTCCAAGCTGGGGGTCGCGGGTTTGAGCCCCGTCTTCCGCTCCACGCCGGAGAAAAACGAAACATGCTGTTGTAGCTCAGTGGTAGAGCACTTCCTTGGTAAGGAAGAGGTCACGAGTTCAATCCTCGTCAACAGCTCCACTTTTGTACAAAGACATACATTAATTAATTTATAAATTAGAATCACAGCTATGGCTAAAGAAAAATTCGAAAGAACTAAGCCGCACGTCAACATCGGCACTATCGGCCACGTTGACCATGGTAAGACCACTCTTACCGCTGCCATCACCTCCGTGCTCGCAAAGCAGGGACTCTCTGAGTTCAAGGACTTCGCATCCATCGACAATGCTCCCGAAGAGCGCGAGCGTGGTATCACCATCAACACCGCTCACGTTGAGTACGAGACCGCAAAGCGTCACTACGCTCACGTTGACTGCCCGGGTCACGCTGACTATGTGAAGAACATGGTTACCGGTGCTGCCCAGATGGACGGTGCTATCATCGTTGTTGCTGCTACCGACGGTCCTATGCCTCAGACCCGTGAGCACATCCTGCTCGCCCGTCAGGTAAACGTTCCCCGTCTGGTCGTGTTCCTCAACAAGTGCGACATGGTCGAGGACGAGGAGATGCTCGAACTCGTAGAGATGGAAATGCAGGAGCTGCTGGCTCAGTACGACTTTGAGGAGGACACCCCGTTCATCCGTGGTTCCGCTCTCGGCGCTCTCGAAGGCCGTCCCGAATGGGAAGCTAAGGTGCTCGAGCTCATGGACGCTTGCGACAACTGGATTCAGGAGCCCGTCCGCGATAAGGATAAGCCCTTCCTGATGCCCGTTGAGGATGTCTTCTCCATCACTGGTCGTGGTACCGTTGCTACCGGCCGTATCGAAACTGGTATCGTTAAGGTTGGTGACGAAGTCCAGATCCTGGGCCTCGGCGAGGACAAGAAGTCCGTCATCACCGGTGTCGAAATGTTCCGCAAGATCCTCGACGAGGGTGAAGCTGGCGACAACGTAGGTCTGCTGCTCCGCGGTATCGACAAGAACGAAGTGAAGCGCGGTATGGTTATCACCCACCCGGGTGTTATCAAGCCCCACAAGGTGTTCAAGGCTTCCATCTATGTCCTGAAGAAGGAAGAAGGCGGTCGCCACACCCCGTTCGGTAACAAGTATCGTCCTCAGTTCTACCTCCGCACCATGGACTGCACGGGTGAGATTCATCTCCCCGAAGGCATTGAGATGGTGATGCCTGGTGACAACGTGGAGATCACTGTTGAACTCATCTATGCCGTTGCCCTCAACGTAGGTCTGCGTTTCGCTATCCGCGAAGGTGGCCGCACCGTTGGTTCCGGTCAGATCACAGAGATTCTGGACGATTAATCCAAGCTTCTAGTTAACTCCCAGTTGTACCGGTCTTACTGGTCGTGCTGGAAACATACTAGCTGAAAAAGCCCCCGTTTCTTATGGGCGGGGGCTTCATTTACGGGAATAGCTCAGTTGGTAGAGCACTGGTCTCCAAAACCAGGTGTCGGGAGTTCGAGCCTCTCTTCCCGTGCCAAATAACAAGCGTTATGTTCAAGAAAATTTTCAATTACTGCAAGGAATCATACAACGAACTCGTGCATAAGACCACTTGGCCCACGCGTTCTGAGCTGATCAACAGTGCGATGGTGGTATTAGCTGCTTCCCTCCTCATCGCGGTGGTGGTCTTCGTTATGGATTTCGTATTCCAGCATGCGATGGAGCTCATCTACAATGCTGCTTAACCCCATTCAATGACTATGGCTGAAAAAGAAACACCTCAGATGCGGTGGTACGTCATGCGCGCCATTAGCGGAAAGGAAGGCAAAGTCAAAGAGTACATTGACACGCAAGTGGCCCAGGGCGACTATCGTGACAATGTGTCGCAGGTGCTCATTCCGACGGAGAAGGTCGTTAGCATTCGCAACGGCAAGCGCTACGTCAAGGAACGCTGTCACCTGCCCGGTTATGTGTTGGTAGAGGCTCGGCTCGTGGGCGAGGTGCAGGCAATGCTGCGCAACACCCCGAATGTGCTGGGATTTCTCGGTGAGACAAAAGGTAGTGACAAACCCATGCCCATCCGCGAGGAAGAGATGAAACGTCTGCTGGGCGTCGTCGACGAGATGGCCGAGGTACCTGAGGACATCATGATCCCCTATGTTGTGGGAGATGCCGTGAAGGTTACCGACGGACCGTTCTCCGGCTTCGATGCTGTCATCGAGGAAGTCAATAACGAGAAGAAGAAGCTCAAGGTGTCCGTCAAGATCTTCGGCAGAAAGACTCCGCTGGAGCTTGGTTTCATGCAAGTGGCGAAGGAGTAAGGTGAATGTTACGCACCTGAAACGACGCAATATTACAATAATTAATTAGAATTAATACAATGGCTAAAGAAGTTGCTGGATTAATCAAACTACAGATTAAAGGAGGCGCTGCAAATCCATCTCCCCCAGTAGGTCCCGCTCTCGGTTCCAAGGGTATCAACATCATGGATTTCTGCAAAGCGTTCAACGCCAGAACTCAGGATAAGGCCGGCAAGGTGCTCCCCGTGGTGATCACCTACTACACCGACAAGTCCTACGATTTTATCGTAAAGACTCCTCCCGTGGCTGTACAGCTCATGGAGGCCGCAAAGGTGAAGGGTGGTAGCTCGGAGCCCAACCGTAAGAAGGTTGCCGCCATTACCTGGGACGACGTTCGTGCCATCGCTACCGACAAGATGCCTGACTTGAACTGCTTCACAGTGGAGTCTGCAATGCGTCTGGTTGCTGGCACAGCCAGAAGTATGGGTATCACAGTAAAGGGTGACTTTCCCGCATAACAATTAAAACTTCAATTCAACAATGGCAAAACTGACAAAGAACCAGAAGCTCGTCGCTGAGAAGATTGAAGCAGGGAAAGCATACACCCTCAAAGAAGCTGCTCAGCTGGTCAAGGATATCACCACGACCAAGTTCGACGCTTCTGTGGATATCGACATGCGACTGGGTATTGACCCCCGCAAGGCCAACCAGATGGTGCGCGGCGTTGCCACCCTGCCTAACGGCACCGGTAAGACCGTTCGCGTCCTCTGTCTCTGCACACCCGATCAGGAAGCTGCCGCACAGGAGGCTGGTGCAGACTATGTAGGCCTCGACGAATACATCGAGAAAATCAAAGGCGGATGGACTGACGTCGATGTCATCATCACCATGCCCTCTATCATGGGTAAGATTGGTGCCCTCGGACGTATCCTCGGTCCCCGTGGACTCATGCCTAACCCCAAGAGCGGCACCGTCACCATGAATCCCGCACAGGCTGTGCGTGAGGTGAAGATGGGTAAGATTGACTTCAAGGTCGACAAGACTGGTATCGTGCACACGTCTATCGGTAAGGTTTCCTTCTCCGCAGAGAAGATTGCCGAGAACGCACGTGAGTTCATCAACACGATCATCAAGCTGAAGCCCGCAGCTGCTAAGGGAACTTACATCAAGAGCATTTATCTTTCAAGTACGATGAGCCGTGGTGTCAAGGTTGATCCCAAGGCCGTAGACGAAATCTAATATTAAGACGTTACAATCATGAGAAAGGAAGATAAAGAAATCATCATCGGTCAGCTGGGCGAAACCCTCAAGGCCTATCCCCATTTCTACCTCGTCGACGTCACAGGTATGAACGCAGCACGCACCAGCGCCCTGCGCCGCCAGTGCTTCAAGAACGAGGTGAAGATGGTGGTGGTGAAGAATACGCTTCTCCACAAGGCTCTGGAGGCCAGCGAGATCGACTATTCACCCCTCTATGACGTCCTGAAGGGTACCACGGCTGTTATCTTCACCAACGTGGCCAATGCACCGGCCAAGATGCTGAAGGAATTCAACGCCAAGAACCCCAAAGGCGTAACGATCCCCGAACTGAAGGCAGCTTATGCTGAGGAGAGCTTCTACGTAGGAGCCGATCAGCTGGATGCCCTCGTCGCCATCAAGAGCAAGAGCGAGCTTATTGCCGACATCGTGGCTATGCTGCAGTCGCCAATGCAAGGCGTCGTTTCTGCACTCGAGTCTGGAGCCAGCACCATTCACGGTGTCCTCGAGACCCTCGCCGAGAAGGGCGAATAATAAATTATTCATCAATTATCCCAAAGTCAAACAAAACAAATTTCATAAAGTATTATGGCAGATATCAAAGCAATCGCTGAAGAGTTGGTCAACTTGACAGTGAAGGAAGTTAACGATTTGAAGAACCTCCTGAAGGAGGAGTATGGAATTGAGCCCGCAGCTGCTGCTGTTGCTGTTGCTGCTGGTCCCGCAGCTGGTGCCGCACCCGCCGCTGAAGAGAAGACCGACTTCGACGTCGTCCTCAAGAGCGCTGGCGCTGCTAAGCTTCAGGTCGTCAAGGCCGTTAAGGAAGCTTGCGGTCTCGGTCTGAAGGAAGCTAAGGAGCTCGTTGACGGTGCTCCCAGCACCCTGAAGGAAGGCATGCCCAAGGCTGATGCTGAGGCTCTGAAGAAGACTCTCGAGGAAGCTGGCGCAGAGATCGAGCTGAAGTAAGCCGGACTCAGAGCCAACCTCTGATTTCATAGGTAGAGAACCCTCTGGTAGAGGGTCCTCTACTTTTTGCGTCTAAAGTAAATTATTGCAATAAACATTCCCATAACCCACATTATTGATGGCTAAGATCATTAACGACAGAGTCAATTTCGCTTCGGTGAAGAATCCCATGCCTTATCCGGATTTCCTCGAAGTGCAGCTGAAGTCCTTCAATGATTTCCTGCAACTCGACACCCCACCCGAGCAGCGCAAGAACGATGGTCTCTACAAGGTGTTCTCCGAGAACTTCCCCATCGCTGACACGCGCAACAACTTCGTCCTCGAATTCCTGGACTACTACATTGATCCGCCCCGCTACAGCATCGAAGAGTGCCTGGAGCGCGGTCTGACCTACGCTGTGCCCCTGAAGGCAAAGCTGAAGCTCTACTGCACGGATCCTGACCACGAAGATTTCGACACCGTCATTCAGGACGTCTTCCTTGGCCCCATTCCCTATATGACCGCCAATGGAACGTTCATCATCAATGGCGCAGAACGCGTCGTCGTCAGCCAGCTGCACCGTTCGCCGGGCGTGTTCTTCGGCAGCAGCGTGCATGCTAATGGTACCCAGCTCTACAGCGCTCGTATCATTCCTTTCAAGGGCTCGTGGATAGAGTTCGCCACCGACATTAATAATGTGATGTATGCCTATATCGACCGTAAGAAGAAGCTGCCTGTTACCACGCTCCTGCGAGCAATCGGCTTCGAGAACGATAAGGACATCCTCGAGATCTTCAACCTCGCCGAAGAGGTCAAGGTCAACAAGACCAACCTCAAGCGCCACGTAGGCCAGAAGCTCGCGGCACGTGTTCTGAAGTCGTGGGTCGAGGACTTCGTCGATGAAGATACCGGCGAAGTGGTGTCTATCGAGCGCAACGAGGTCATCATGGACCGCGAGACCGTGCTCGACAACGACAATATCAACGACATCCTGGAGAGTGGCGAGCAGACCATCCTTATCCATAAGGAAGAGGCTGACACCAGCGACTTCTCCATCATCTTCAACACACTGGCCAAGGACCCCTCCAACTCGGAGAAGGAGGCCGTCCTCTACATCTACCGCCAGCTGCGTAATGCCGACCCCGCTGATGACGCCAGCGCACGCGAAGTCATCAACAACCTGTTCTTCTCTGAGAAGCGTTATGACCTCGGAGATGTGGGTCGCTACCGTATCAACCGCAAGCTCAATCTCGACACCGACCCGAATGTGCGCGTGCTCACACAGCAGGACATCATCGAGATTATCAAATACCTCATCGAGCTGGTGAACTCCAATGCTCAGGTCGACGATATCGACCACCTGTCGAACCGTCGCGTCCGCACAGTCGGCGAGCAGCTGGCTAACCAGTTCGCTATCGGTCTTGCACGCATGAGCCGCACCATTCGCGAGCGCATGAATGTCCGTGATAATGAAGTCTTCACTCCCACGGACCTCATCAACGCCAAGACCATCTCCAGCGTCATTAACTCGTTCTTCGGAACCAACGCCCTCAGCCAGTTCATGGATCAGACGAACCCGTTGGCAGAGGTCACTCACAAGCGTCGTCTCTCGGCTCTTGGTCCTGGTGGTCTGAGCCGCGAACGTGCTGGTTTCGAGGTGCGTGACGTACACTATACTCACTACGGACGTCTCTGTCCTATCGAGTCACCTGAAGGACCGAATATCGGTCTTATCTCCTCGCTCTGCGTCTATGCAAAGATCAATGAGCTCGGCTTCATCGCTACTCCCTACCGTAAGGTCAACAATGGTATTGTGGACCTCTCTGATGAGGGTATCGAGTACAAGACAGCTGAGGAAGAGGAGAACCTCATCATCGGTCAGGGTAATGCTCCCCTGCGCGACGATGGTACCTTCATTCGCAAGGTGGTCAAGTGCCGTCAGGATGATGACTATCCTGTCGTACCTCCCACCGAGGTGAACCTGATGGACGTTGCTCCTCAGCAGATTGCCTCCATCGCAGCATCGCTCATCCCCTTCCTGGAGCACGACGATGCTCACCGCGCACTCATGGGATCGAACATGATGCGTCAGGCTGTTCCTTTGCTGCTCACCGAAGCTCCCATCGTTGGAACCGGTATCGAGAAGCAGGTCTGTGAGGACAGCCGCACGATGATTACTGCAGAAGGCGAGGGCACCGTCGACTATGTCGATGCCACCACCATCCGCATCCTCTACGACCGCACGGAGGAAGAGGAGTTCGTCAGCTTCGAACCCGCTCTCAAGGAATACCGCATTCCCAAGTTCCGTCGTACGAACCAGAACATGACCATTGACCTGCGTCCTATCTGCGAGAAGGGACAGCGCGTGAAGGCTGGCGACATCCTCACTGAAGGCTACAGCACAGCTAATGGCGAGCTCGCTCTCGGTAAGAACCTCTTGGTGGCTTACATGCCTTGGAAGGGTTACAACTACGAGGACGCTATCGTGCTCAACGAGCGTGTCGTCCGCGAGGATATCCTCACAAGTGTTCATGTCGAGGAGTTCGCTCTCGAAGTGCGCGAGACCAAGCGTGGTGTCGAGGAGCTGACCGCCGACATTCCCAATGTCAGTGAGGAAGCTACCAAGGACCTTGATGAGAACGGTATCATCCGTGTGGGCGCACAGGTGCTCCCGGGCGATATTCTTATAGGTAAGATTACGCCGAAGGGTGAGAGCGATCCTTCGCCCGAAGAGAAACTGCTTCGTGCCATCTTCGGCGAGAAAGCTGGTGACGTCAAGGACGCCAGCCTCAAGGCTTCGCCTTCTCTCTCTGGTACCGTTATTGACAAGAAGCTCTTCTCCCGTGCTATCAAGACACGTGCCGAGAAGGCTCAGGACAAGATCCGTCTGCCGAAGATCGACGAAGAATTCAATTCCAAGGTCAACGACCTGAAGGCTATCCTTATCGAGAAGCTGCTGGAGCTCACCAAGGACCTCACCTCCCAGGGTGTCAAGGACTACATGGGTGCTGAGATTATTGCCAAGGGAGCCCGCTTCACGGAGAAGGTGCTCGCAGATTTGGACTATACTGGCGTGCAGCTCAGCAAGTGGACCAGCGATGAACATATCAACAAGCTCATCGCACAGCTCATCATCAACTTCATCAAGAAGTACAAGCTGCTCGATGCAGAACTCAAGCGTCGTAAGTTTGCTATCACGATTGGCGATGAACTGCCCTCCGGCATCATCCAGATGGCCAAGGTCTATGTCGCCAAGAAGCGTAAGATTGGTGTGGGTGATAAGATGGCAGGTCGCCACGGTAATAAAGGTATCGTCTCCAAGGTCGTCCGTCAGGAGGATATGCCGTTCCTGGCCGATGGAACTCCTGTTGATGTCGTGCTGAACCCGCTGGGCGTGCCTTCGCGAATGAATATCGGACAGATTTTCGAAACCGTTCTCGGCGCTGCCGGTAAGGAACTCGGCGTGAAGTTCTCCACCCCGATCTTCGACGGCGCATCGCTCGACGACCTCTGCGAATGGACCGATAAAGCCGGACTGCCTCGTTACTGCTCCACGCAGCTCTACGATGGTGCTACCGGTGAGAAGTTCGACCAGCTGGCAACTGTGGGTGTCTCCTATATGCTGAAACTCGGCCACATGGTTGAAGACAAGATGCACGCTCGCTCTATCGGCCCGTACAGCCTCATCACCCAGCAGCCTCTTGGTGGTAAGGCACAGTTCGGTGGACAGCGTTTCGGTGAGATGGAAGTCTGGGCTATCGAGGCCTTCGGTGCTTCCCATGTCCTGCAGGAAATCCTGACCATCAAGTCCGACGATGTCACTGGTCGTTCCAAGGCCTACGAAGCCATTGTCAAGGGTGATCCTATGCCTACTCCTGGAATTCCAGAATCGCTCAACGTGCTGCTGCACGAACTGCGCGGTCTCGGACTCAGTGTAACACTCGAATAAATGAAAGGAGATTGAAAATTGAAAAATACTTTTCATGATTCAACTTTAAACTTTCAACTTTAAACTTTCAACATTAAAGTTATGCCTTACAAGAAAGAAACAAAAGTCAAGAATAATTTCACCAAGATTACCATCGGACTGGCATCGCCCGAGGAAATCAAGGAGAACTCCTTCGGCGAGGTACTGAAGCCTGAGACTATTAATTATCGCACCTACAAGCCTGAGCGAGACGGTCTTTTCTGCGAGCGCATCTTCGGTCCCACCAAGGACTATGAGTGCCATTGCGGAAAGTACAAGCGTATTCGCTATAAGGGTATCGTCTGCGACCGTTGCGGCGTTGAAGTCACAGAGAAGAAAGTACGTCGTGAGCGCAGTGGACACATCGAACTCGTTGTGCCCGTGGCTCATATATGGTATTTCCGCAGCCTGCCGAACAAGATCGGCTATCTGCTCGGAATGCCCACCAAGAAGTTGGACGCCGTCATCTACTACGAGCGCTACGTCGTCATCAACCCGGGTCCCTTCCAGAAGGAAGAGGATGAGGATCTCCATCTCGAGAAGTTTGACCTCCTCTCAGAGGAAGAATACATGGCCCACATGGACCGTCTGCCCATCGAGAACCAGTTCCTTCCCGACGACGATCCCAACAAGTTCGTTGCCAAAATGGGTGCCGAGGCCATCTATGACCTCCTCCTCCAGTTGGATCTCGACAAGCTGTCCTATGAGTTGCGTGACCGTGCTAACAGCGACACCGCTCAACAGCGCAAGGCCGATGCACTGAAGCGTCTGCAGGTTGTGGAGAGCTTCCGTGCCAGCCGCGACCGCAACAAGCCCGAGTGGATGATCATCACCATGCTGCCGGTCATTCCGCCAGATCTGCGTCCTCTCGTGCCCCTGGATGGCGGCCGCTTCGCCACCTCGGACCTCAATGACCTCTATCGTCGCGTCATCATCCGCAACAACCGCCTGAAGCGCCTCATTGAGATCAAGGCTCCCGAAGTCATCCTCCGCAACGAGAAGCGTATGCTTCAGGAAGCTGTCGACAGTCTCTTCGACAACAGCCGCAAGAGCAGTGCTGTCAAGAGCGAGAGCAACCGCCCGCTGAAGTCCCTCAGCGACTCCCTCAAGGGTAAGCAGGGTCGCTTCCGTCAGAATCTCCTCGGTAAGCGTGTCGACTATTCCGCACGTTCCGTTATCGTCGTGGGTCCTGAACTGAATATGGGTGAGTGCGGTCTGCCCAAGCTCATGGCTGCCGAACTCTACAAGCCGTTCATCATCCGCAAGCTCATCGAGCGCGGTATCGTCAAGACCGTGAAGTCCGCCAAGAAGATTGTCGACCGCAAGGACGCTGTCATCTGGGATATCCTCGAACACGTGATGAAGGGACACCCCGTCCTCCTCAACCGTGCTCCGACACTTCACCGTCTGGGTATTCAGGCCTTCCAGCCCCACATGATTGAGGGTAAGGCCATCCAGCTCCACCCGCTGGCATGTACCGCCTTCAACGCTGACTTCGATGGCGACCAGATGGCTGTGCACCTTCCCCTCTCCAACGAGGCCATCCTCGAAGCACAGATCCTGATGCTGCAGAGCCACAACATCCTGAATCCTGCCAACGGCGCACCTATCACCGTGCCCTCACAGGACATGGTGCTCGGTCTGTACTACATCACGAAGCTGCGTCCGGGAGCCCTCGGCGAAGGCCTGACCTTCTATGGTCCTGAGGAAGCACTCATCGCCTACAACGAGAAGCGCGTAGATATCCACGCTCCCGTCAAGGTCATCGTAGAGGATAAACTCGAGGACGGCACCATCGGCAAGCGTATGGTGGAAACTTCCGTGGGTCGTGTCATCGTCAACGAGATCATCCCCGTGGAAGTCGGTTTCTTCAACGATGTCATCTCCAAGAAGACCCTTCGCAATATCATCACCGACGTCATCAAGACCGTAGGTGTTGCTCGTGCCTGCAAGTTCCTCGATGGTATCAAGAACCTTGGCTACAAGCTGGCCTATGATGGCGGCCTCAGCTTCAACCTCGGCGATATCATCATTCCTGAGGAGAAGGCAGAGCTCGTCCAGCGCGGTAATGAAGAAGTAGAGCGCATCACTGCAGACTACAATATGGGTTTCATCACCGACAAGGAGCGCTACAATCAGGTCATCGATGCGTGGACACACGTCAACAACGACCTCTCCAAGATCCTGATGAAGACCATGCGCGAGGCCGACCAGGGCTTCAACGCTGTGTTCATGATGCTCGACTCGGGTGCTCGTGGTAGCGCAGGTCAGATCAGTCAGCTCTCTGGTATGCGTGGTCTGATGGCCAAGCCCCAGAAGGCAGGTGCCGAAGCTCAGATTATCGAGAACCCGATTCTTTCTAACTTCAAAGAAGGAATGTCCGTACTGGAGTACTTCATCTCTACCCACGGTGCCCGTAAGGGTCTGGCCGATACCGCTCTGAAGACGGCAGACGCAGGTTACCTCACCCGTCGTCTTGTGGACGTCAGCCACGATGTCATCATCACGGAGGAAGACTGCGGAACACTCCGCGGACTCGTCTGCACTGCACTCAAGAATGGTGATGAAGTCATCAGCTCTCTCTATGATCGTATCCTCGGTCGCGTCAGTGTCCACGATATCATCAATCCCTCCAACAACAAGCTCATCGTGGCTGCTGGCGAGGAGATTACTGAGGCCATTGCCGCTGAAATCGAGGCCAGCCCCATCGAGAGTGTAGAAATCCGAAGCGTGCTCACCTGCGAAAGCAAGCGTGGTGTCTGCATGAAGTGCTATGGCCGCAACCTCGCTACCAGTCGCATGGTGCAGAAGGGCGAAGCTGTAGGCGTCATCGCTGCACAGTCCATCGGTGAGCCTGGTACTCAGCTGACTCTGCGTACGTTCCACGCTGGTGGTGTGGCCGACAACGCTGCTGCAAATGCAGCCATCAAGGCCAAGTACGACAGCAAGATCGAGTTCGAGGAACTCCGCACCGTAGATATCACAGACGAGGCAGGCACTCCCGCCAAGATGGTTGTAGGCCGTCTGGCAGAAATCCGCTTCGTGGACGTGAACACAGGTATCGTCCTGCTCACGCAGAACGTTCCCTACGGCTCCACGCTCTATAAGAAAGAAGGCGAGAAGGTGGCCAAGGGCGAACTCATTGCCAAGTGGGATCCCTTCAATGCCGTTATCGTCACCGAGACTCCCGGACGCATCGAATTCGAGGGCGTCATCGAGGGCGTCACCTATCGTGTCGATTCCGATGAAACCACCGGTCTGCGTGAGATCATCATCATCGAGTCCAAGGATAAGACCAAGATTCCTCAGGCCCACATCCTTGATGAGAACGGTGAACTCCTTCGCACCTATAACTTCCCCATCGGCGGTCACATCTCTGTCGAGGACAAGCAGACCGTCAAAGCCGGCGATGTCCTCGTGAAGATTCCGCGTGCTGTGGGCAAGGCTGGTGATATCACCGGCGGTCTTCCCCGTGTCACAGAGCTCTTCGAGGCCCGCAACCCGAGTAATCCTGCTATCGTCAGCGAAATCGACGGTGAGGTCAAGATGGGTAAGCTGAAGCGTGGTAACCGCGAGATTATCATCACCTCCAAGGTTGGCGACGAACGTCAGTACCTCGTACCCCTCAGCAAGCAGATCCTGGTGCAGGAGAACGACTATGTACGTGCCGGCACACCTCTGTCCGATGGCGCTATCACTCCGGCCGACATCCTGGCAATCCAGGGTCCCACCGCCGTTCAGGAGTACATCGTCAACGAGGTTCAGGACGTCTATCGTCTGCAGGGTGTGAAGATCAACGACAAGCACTTCGAGGTCATCGTCCGTCAGATGATGCGCAAGGTGCAGATCGACGAACCCGGCGACACCCGCTTCCTCGAGCAGCAGGTGGTCGACAAGCTGGAGTTTGCCGAGGAGAACGACCGCATCTGGGGCAAGAAAGTCGTCGTCAACGCTGGCGACAGCGAGAACATGGTGGCTGGTATGATTGTCACTGCTCGCAAGCTGCGTGATGAGAACTCTATCCTCAAGCGTCGTGACCTGCGTCCTGTTGAAGTGCGCGATGCCGTACCCGCTACCTCCACTCAGATTCTTCAGGGTATCACCCGTGCCGCCCTGCAGACCAGTTCGTTCATGTCTGCCGCTTCCTTCCAGGAGACGACCAAGGTGCTGAACGAGGCTGCCATCAACGGCAAGAGCGACTACCTCGAAGGTATGAAGGAGAACGTCATCTGCGGACACCTCATTCCCGCAGGCACCGGCCTCCGCGAATTCGAGCGCATAATCGTAGGTTCCAAGGAAGACTACGACCGCGTGCTCGCTAACCGCAAGGCCATCCTCGACTACGACTACGAGTAATCGACTTCGTCCTGTGCGAATCAGAATATAGGTTCGCGCAGGTGCGAGATACCAAGTTCAGGTGGGTCCTCTATCGTTTAGAGCCCACCTGAATTGTTTTCCTCCCTCCTTCCGACTAATCACTATTGGTGATTTACGAGCGAAAAGTAGGTATTTTCTGTGTTAAGAAGTCCGGAGGAAGAGGCGAATGTGGACACAAAGCTGTATTTTTGCATGCAAAAATAGCGAAACCACGAGTAATGAAACTATCAGAACTGAAAACAGGCGAACGCGCTTATATCGTAAAGGTGAGCGGCCACGGAGGTTTCCGCAAACGCATCATCGAGATGGGCTTCATCAAGGGACAACCGGTGGAGGCATTGCTCAATGCACCCCTGCAGGATCCTGTGAAGTACAAGCTGATGGGCTACGAAGTGAGCCTGCGGCAAGCCGAGGCAAGGATGATAGAGGTGGTGAGCGAGGCTGAAGCCAAGTCCGAGACCAGCAGCTTTAGCGATGAGGTAGGGGAGCGCGAGACCATTACAGAGCACGTTCAACTCTCCGATGAACAACTGAAAGCTCTGGCCCACAGCAAACGCAAGACGCTCTCCGTAGCCCTGATCGGCAATCCCAACTGCGGCAAGACATCACTCTTCAACTACGCCAGCGGTGCTCATGCTCGCGTGGGTAATTACTCGGGTGTCACCGTAGATGCCACTTCGGCCACCACAGAGATGGAGGGCTACGTCTTCCACCTCACAGACCTGCCAGGTACATATTCCCTCTCCTGCTACTCGCCCGAAGAGCTCTACGTGCGTCAGCATCTGGCCAACGAGCACCCGGATGTGGTCATCAACGTCATCGATGCCTCCAACCTCGAGCGCAACCTCTATCTGACCACCCAGCTGGTGGATATGAACCTGCGTGTGGTGTGTGCGCTGAATATGTTCGACGAGTTCGAGCGTCGTGGCGACTCCCTGAACCTCGACACCCTCTCCACCCTGTTCGGTGTGCCGATGATTCCCACCTCGTTCAAGAACGGACGTGGCGTGAAGGAGCTTTTCCACGCAGTCATAGAGGTCTATGAAGGCCTGAGCGCCCATACGCGTCACATCCACATTAACTACGGCCACGAGATTGAGGACGGTATCACCCATATCCAGCAGTTCCTGAAAGCCGACGAGCACCTGAGTACACAGTTCTCCACCCGTTATCTGGCCATCAAGCTCCTGGAACACGACACAGAGGTGACCCACTACGTCGAGGGACACGTGGAAAGCGAACACCGCACCGACGACCGCAAGCAGCTGATGGCTGTGCGCGACTATGCCAGTTCGCGTGTGCTCGAGGAGACAGGCGTCGATTCCGAGACCGCCATCATGGATGCCAAGTACGGTTTTATTCATGGAGCGTTGGCTGAAGCCGAATTCCGTACCGGCACTAAGAAGGACACTTATCGCACCACTCATCGCATCGACAACTTACTGTCCAACAAGTATTTTGGCTTCCCCATCTTCTTCCTCATCCTCTATGTGATGTTCCAGGTGACCTTCTCTCTCGGACAGTATCCAATGGACTGGATCGAGGCAGGCGTGGCCTGGCTGGGTGAGTGGATAGGTTCCACGATGAGCGAGGGACCCCTGCGTTCGATGCTCGTTGACGGCGTCGTTGGCGGTGTGGGGAGCGTCATCGTCTTCCTGCCCCAGATCCTGATACTCTACTTCTTTATCTCCTTCATGGAGGATTCTGGTTATATGGCGCGTGCTGCATTCATCATGGATAAACTGATGCACCGCATGGGCCTGCACGGCAAGTCGTTCATTCCGCTGGTGATGGGCTTTGGCTGCAACGTGCCAGCCGTGATGGCAACTCGCACCATCGAGAGCCGCCGTTCGCGACTCATCACGATGATGATACTTCCGTTTATGTCGTGCTCTGCGCGTCTGCCTATCTATATCATGATTGTGGGCACCTTCTTCGCAGCCCAGTGGCGCAGCACCGTACTGGTGTCGCTCTATGCCATTGGCATCCTGGTGGCCGCCGTAATCTCCCGTCTCTTCTCGCGCTTCATCATCAAGGGCGAAGATACGCCCTTTGTGATGGAACTGCCGCCCTATCGCTGGCCGACAGCCAAAGCCATCGGACGCCACACGTGGGAGAAGGGCAAGGAGTATCTGAAGAAGATGGGCGGCATCATCCTCGTCGCCAGTATCATCGTGTGGGCGTTGAGTTACTTTGGTCCCACCTCTGCCCCCTCTCCTGTTCTTGGGGCCGGGAGAGGGGCTGATATGGAATCCTCCTACCTCGGTCGTGCCGGTCAGGCCATCGAGCCGCTGTTTGCTCCTCAGGGATTCAACTGGAAACTGGATGTGAGCCTGATAGCTGGTGTGGGAGCCAAGGAGATTGTGGCATCCACGATGGGTGTGCTTTACTCTGGCGACGACAGCTTTGGCGATGACGACACGTTCAGCGAGGACGATAGCAAATACACGCATCTGCGTCAACAGATGGCAGCCGACGGCGTCACGCCCCTCACCGCCTACGCCTACCTCCTGTTCATCCTTCTCTATTTCCCCTGTCTGGCCACGATCGTAGCCATCAAGCACGAAACGAACTCATGGCGATGGGCCATCACAGCCGCCCTCTACACCACCTGTCTCGCCTGGATCGTGTCGGCACTCGTGGTACAGATCGGCCAGCTTTTCTAATCCCAATTTTCTATTTCCCACCCCTTAAACCCTTTAAACTTCTTAAACCCCTTAAACTTTTCAATATTTCAATTTTCAATCTTTTGCAGCCTATCCTCGTCACTCTCATCCTTGCAGCCTGTGTGGCCTACACGGCTCGCCGCCTTTGGAAGCGATTTCGCACTCCGCAGGGGGGCGACCCGCATTGTGCCGGATGTCCGTTGGCAGATACCTGTCAGCATCGTCAAGACGGTGATTCTCCTCATCACGGCGACCGGCAGGATTGTCCCCGAGGCACGACCTGTGATTGCTGCCACTGATGTTGGTTCATTAACCCCTTAACAATCTGATAGAATGCTGTTTCTTCGCCTTCAGGACTTCTTCTTTCCGCGGCAGTGCGTGGTCTGTGGCCGGCGCCTGGCTGTCGGCGAGCAGTATGTGTGTCCCGTCTGTTTGTTGAAACTGCCTTTTGAGGAAGAGGTGGACTGGCGCATGAATCGTCATATCCTGCGTTGGCGAGTGGAACATCCAGCATTGAGGAAGTGCGGGGCCCTCTGCATCTATCGGCGTGAGAATGCGGCGGCAAGACTGGTGCACGAGATGAAATTCACCCGCGACCATGACCTCGGACGCTGGCTGGGGCGTTTGGCAGCACAACGGCTGGCCCCTTCCGGGCTCTTCGACGATGTCGATGCCCTGGTGCCCCTGCCGCTGAGCCGACAACGTAGGGGACGTAGGGGCTTCAACCAGGCAGAGTCCATCGCCCTCGGCATTTCCGAGGAACTGGGGCTTCCGGTGCGTACCGACCTCCTCGTGCGCCATCAGGACCGCGAGTCGCAGACCCACTTCCGCCTTCCCGACCGTTTCCGCAACGGACGCAATCTCTTCTCCCTGGCCGAGGGTGCCGCCGTTGCCCAGGGGCAGCATCTGATGTTGGTGGACGATGTGATGACCACAGGTGCCACCATCATGGGAGCTGTCGGCGTTCTTGAGCGCTTCCCCGACATCAGCATTTCCACCTTCACCTGGGCGTGGGTAAACCTCTCTACGGAGGTGTGGATACAGGCGCGGAGGGAGTCAGAAGCTTAAAAAAACGTAAAAATGAGCCTTTTCCCCCTCGTGCACGCAAAACTTTAAACCTTATACTTTAAATTTTAAACTTTTATCACTACCTTTGCGCGGTTTTTTGAGACCATCGATGTAAATAAGAACGTTTTGAGACGAAGAAAGTAATATTTTTTTGACGCAATCGTAATAGTAAAATTGTAAATTGTAAATCACAAGATGAACGTAATCACCAAGACAGTCCAGCTGCCCGATGGCCGCGAGATTTCCATCGAGACTGGCAAGCTTGCTAAGCAAGCAGACGGAGCCGTGATGCTCCGAATGGGAAATACGATGCTCCTTGCCACCGTTTGTGCCGCCAAGGATGCCGTTCCCGGAACCGATTTCATGCCCCTTCAAGTAGAATATCGCGAGAAATATGCCGCTGCCGGCCGTTTCCCCGGTGGCTTCACGAAGCGCGAAGGCAAGGCCAATGATGACGAAATCCTCACCTGTCGCCTCGTCGACCGTGCGCTCCGTCCCCTCTTCCCCAGCAACTACCACGCTGAGGTCTACGTGAATGTGAACCTCTACTCTGCCGACGGTATCGACATGCCCGATGCTCTGGCAGGTTTCGCCGCCAGCGCCGCCCTCAGCTGCTCCGACATCCCCTTCGAGGGCCCCATCTCTGAGGTACGCGTCATTCGCCTCAACGGCGAGTACATCGTCGACCCCACCTTCGAGCAGATGAAGGATGCCGATATGGACATCATGGTCGGCGCCACCGAAGAAAACATCATGATGGTCGAAGGCGAGATGAAGGAAGTCAGCGAGCAGGATCTGCTCCAGGCCCTGAAGGTAGCCCACGAGGCCATCAAGCCCATGTGCCGCCTCCAGAAGGAACTCGCCAAGGAACTCGGCAAAGACGTCAAGCGTGAATACTGCCACGAGGTCAACGACGAGGAACTGCGCGAGCAGGTCAACAAGGAGTGCTACCAGCCCGCCTACGACATCACCAAGCAGGCCCTCGAAAAGCAGGCCCGCGCAGAGGCCTTCGAGAAGATCCGCGAGGACTTCAAGGTACGCTACGCCGAGGCCCATGCAGATATGGACCCCGCAGAACTCGAAGAGAAGAACGCCCTCGTGGACCGCTACTACCACGATGTAGAGCGCGACGCCATGCGCCGTTGCATCCTCGACGAAGGCATCCGTCTCGACGGCCGCGGCACCACCGACATCCGCCCCATCTGGTGCGAAGTCAGCCCCCTGCCCGGACCTCACGGAAGCTCCATCTTCACCCGCGGCGAGACCCAGTCTCTCTCCACCGTCACCCTCGGCACCAAGCTCGACGAGAAGCTCGTGGACGACGTCCTCGACCGCTCCTACATGCGCTTCCTCCTGCACTACAACTTCCCGCCCTTCTCCACCGGCGAGGCCAAGGCACAGCGCGGCGTAGGCCGTCGTGAGATTGGTCACGGCCACCTCGCATGGCGCGCCCTGAAGGGTCAGATCCCCGCAGATTATCCCTACGTCGTCCGCGTCGTCAGCGACATCCTCGAGAGCAACGGTTCCAGTTCCATGGCCACCGTCTGCGCAGGCACCCTTGCCCTCATGGACGCCGGTGTGCCCATCAAGAAGCCCGTCAGCGGTATCGCTATGGGTCTCATCAAGAATCCCGGTGAAGAGAAATACGCAGTCCTCTCCGACATCCTCGGCGACGAAGACCACCTCGGCGACATGGACTTCAAGACCACCGGCACCAAGGACGGTCTCACCGCTACCCAGATGGATATCAAGTGCGACGGTCTCAGCTACGAGATCCTCGAGAAAGCCCTCATGCAGGCCAAGCAAGCCCGTGAGCACATCCTCGGCAAGATCCTCGAGTGCATGCCCGAACCCCGTCCCGAACTCAAGCCCCACGTACCCCGTATCGAGCAGATCATCATCCCGAAGGAGTTCATCGGAGCCGTTATTGGCCCCGGCGGAAAGATCATCCAGGGAATGCAGGAAGACACCGGTGCCACCATCACCATCGACGAAGAAGACGGAGTTGGCAAGGTACAGGTCAGCGGCCCCAACGCTGAGAGCATCAACGCCGCCCTGGCGAAGATTCGCGCCATCGTCGCAGTACCCGAAGTCGGCGAGGTCTACGAAGGCACCGTACGCAGCATCATGCCCTACGGCTGCTTCGTCGAGTTCATGCCCGGCAAGGACGGTCTGCTCCACATCTCCGAGATCGACTGGAAACGCCTCGAGACCGTTGAGGAAGCCGGCATCAAGGAAGGCGACAAGATGACCGTCAAGCTGCTGGAAATCGACCCGAAGACCGGCAAGTTCAAGCTCTCTCACCGCGTCCTCATCCCGAAGCCCGAAGGCTACGTCGAGCGTCCTCCCCGTCCACGTCGCGAACGCCCTGAACGTGGCGAGCGTCCCGAACACGGAGAACACCGCCCCCGCCGCGAGGAATAATCCCCCAGCGCATCCCCACTAAGCCGTAAGGCCGTTTCCATAATCCGTCACGTCTTCCACCGAGAGGGCGTGGCGTTTTTTATGTATATCCGTCCCGTCCTTTACGTCTATCCGCCTCGGCTCTTATGAATATCCGCTTCGGCTCTTACGTATATACGTCCCGCCCTTTACGTATATATGTCTCGGTCTTTATGTATATACGTCTTCGCTCTCATGTATATCCGTCTCCTCGGTTCTCACCAGTGAGACCAATCCCTCTTTCCATAGTTCCTCGTACGACAAGCTTTAGAAATGGGTGAAATGAAGGCGTTTTGTGAGTTATTTGGGCGAATGAGTGCAGTTTTTTTGGCTTTTTCTTTTATGGATTCTATTTTTTTCCTAAATTTGCACCGTCCTTACCAAAATAATGATGCAAATTGGGCAGAAATGTGGCCTGAGAACTCAAGTATTCATCACTGAATAGTAAAAACATAGTTAATAACCCTAAAACCCGCGATTATGACAGTATCATTTGAAACCTTAGCTGCCATCGTGCACCTTGGCATGGAGCTGGGCGTAGTGGATGGCGAAATGTCAAACAGTGAAGCCCATAAGATTTTAGAATTCTTAGAGACATTCAATGACATGGACGACGACACGAGGAGGGAGATCTGTGAATATGCCGAGGAGATGTCCACAGATCGGTGCCGTGAGCTCATCATGGCTCTCGACGACGACGCCAAGCAGGAGTTGTCCAACTTCTTAGCAAAAGTTGTCCTTGCCGATGGGAAGCTCACGGAAGAGGAGAAGACAGGCTTTTTTACTTTCAAGTATGCCTTTGGCCTACCCGATCCCGAAGATGACAGCGAGGAGGATGAGGACGAGGAGGATGAGGACGAGGAATATGAGGATGAGGACGAGGAGTATGAAGAGGATGATGACGAGGACGATGACGACGATGATGATGACGACGACGATATCATCCCTGCCTTCATCGTTGTGAACTACGACGGCATGACCAGTGTGCAGCAGAGTGAGAACGAGGACTGGGCCACGCTCGGTGGCGAGCTGTCTCAGTGGATAGGTGCCGACGGACGTGTGGAGGTTGTCCGCTATACCTCTGCGCTGAATGCCCTCAGCCAGCAACTGGAGCTGATCGACTGTCATCTGGTGTTCATGGTGGCCCGCAATGGCTATATCAACAGCGTGGGCGACAATATGCCGGCATCGCTTCTCTACGGCGGCGGCCCGATCTACGGCAATATCGTATTCGCCCTGGAGACCGACAAGGGGTATGAGATCGAGGGTATCACTTCCCGCAGCCTTTTGTCGGAGGTCTTCGATGCAATCGACGATGCCGTGGACGGACTGCTGAGAACGGAATAAGAAATGAAATAGGAGACGGCAAGCATGATGCCTCTGAAAGTAGGGTGCTGGGCACGATAGAAGGCTGAATAATTACTAAACAACAGATAATGAGAATCAACAAGAACACACTCCGAAGGCTGATGATCATCTTGGTCACGGTCTGCATCTTAATCTCTTGCAGCCTCATTGCAGGGCTCTTCCACCTTGGCGACGAGGCCGCCGTGGGACTCTTCTCCCTGGCAGCCACGCTGGTGGGAACTGTCTTCATCGCCATCGAGCTCAGAAACTCCCAGGTCGTGACATGCTGCGACATGCTTATCGACCAGAACAATTATTTCCATGACAACGAGCATCTGATGAAGGTGTACTCCATCCTGGAACAGTCGCCAGCGGAAAGCGGCAGCTCCGACCAGTGGAATGACGTACAGCCCACGGACATCGCCTGCTACTGCACCTTCTTCGAGAACCTCTATCTGCTCTACCGGAATAAAATAGCAAAGATCGAGGACCTCGACGACCTCTTCGGCTATCGCTTCTTCATCTTTGTGAACAATCCTTTCGTGCAGGAGCATCATCTGCTGCCCACCTCGTCGTCCTACAACGAGATATTCCGCCTCTATGCGGCCTGGGCTGAGTACCGGCGGAAGGCGGGAACGCCCATTCCTCGCGAAGAGTATGCCTTCAGCCCCGCCTATCTCAAGGGGGAGTATTACTTGCATGACCTCAGCAATGACCGCCTGGACGCTCCCGAGAAGGTGATTCTCCGCGATCGTCCTTTTGTGATGCGCCGGTTGGGTTTCGAGGATATTGCCGACATCCAGCGGGTGCAGCAGAGGGCCTGCGACCAACTGGCAGACCCCTCGCTCTTCTATCCTCTGTCGCGCGAGGAGATCCTCGAGTCGTTGCATCTGGATACCTTGTGGGGCGTCTTTGGGGAGGAGGGGAACCTCGCTGCCTTCGCCCTCTTCGTGGGATGCCGCCATACAGAGCGCAATCTCGGTAAGGATGCAGATATGTCGTGGGATGCCGCCTTCACCTTCGACGTCGTAGTCAGCGATCCTGCCTGGAGAGGCTATGGACTCCAGAAACTCTTCATCGAGCGTGCTATAGCGGAAGCGAGAAAGGCGGGTGCCAAGGCAATCCTCGCCACGGTATCGCCCCAGAACTCCTACAGCATGGAGAACTTCCTCTCGAAGGGCTTCACTGTCATCAAGAGCGGTCTCAGTAAATATGCAGGGCTCGAACGCTCGCTGCTATCGTATAAACTTTGTGTAGAATAGAACAAATGAGAAAGTGTCTGAAATCTTTTCATACTCCCGATGTGATAGAGGCGGGATGCGACGAGGCGGGACGTGGCTGCCTGGCTGGCCCCGTGTTTGCCGCTGCCGTCATCCTGCCGACAGATTTCTGCAATGCCGTGCTCAACGATTCCAAGCAGCTGACAGAGCGACAGCGCTATGAGTTGCGGGAGGTCATCGAGCGCAAGGCGGTGGCGTGGGCGGTGGCAGAGTGCTCGCCGCAGGAAATCGACAAGCTGAACATCCTGCGATGCAGCATCCTGGCAATGCAGCGCGCCGTGGAGAAACTGAAAGTGCGGCCGCAGCACCTGATCATCGACGGCAACCGGTGGATGCCCTACGAGATTCCGGCGGACACCGTAGTGAAGGGCGATGCCACCTATATGAGCATTGCTGCCGCCAGCATTCTCGCCAAGACGTATCGTGACGACCGCATGCGGGAGCTCGCCCGCGAATATCCTCAATATGGTTGGGAGCGCAATATGGGCTATCCGGCCAAGGAACATCGCGAGGCCATCAGGAAGTTCGGGCCTACACCGTATCATCGCATGACCTTCAAGTTGTTGCCTGAGGAGCAGCTGATGCTGGAGTTTTGATAATTGGAAATTGATATTTGAAATGATATGAAAAGGATTGTGATTATGGGTGTTCTGCTGGTCGTCGCAGGAATCGCGATGGCGCAGACGTTTCACTGCGGGTCTGGACGGATTGATGTGCAACAGGTGGCCAGCAATGCCGTGAGGATTCGCTACAGCGAAGGGACGGCAGCGATGGAACTTCCTGACTGGTTGTATGTGGGCCACCAGGTAGCGCAGCAGAGCGACCTGCATGTTTTCTTCGATGAACAGGAGAAGGTGTTGCGCGTGACGACCAAGTCGGGTCGTGTGGTCTTCGAGGCTACGCAGCACCAGCTCCGCAGCAGCCAACTGGGCGATGAACCGACCTGCGAGGCGCAACTGACCTTCCGTTCACCCGAAGACGAACACCTCTATGGCCTCGGGCAGTTTCAGGACGGGTTTGCCGACCTGCGCGGCCTCACACGCCGACTGACGCAGGTGAACACACAGATCTCCATCCCCGTGCTCCTCAGCAGTCGCGGCTATGGTCTGCTCTGGAACAACTACGGCCTCGTGGACTTCAATCCTGCGGACAATGTGCTGCCGCTGACCCGCGAGGGACAGGCAGGCGAGCGCGAGGTGGTGAACATCACCACCACAGAAGGCGGACGACGCGAGGAGCGGATGCGAGGACGCTTCACGGCTCAGCTGACAGTGCCCGCCAACGGACGCTATGCCCTGTTGCTGGATGTGGGACAGCAGATGGCGCGTCGCCATCACTTGGCAGTGGACGGCCAGACAATCCTGGATGCCCGTAACCTGTGGCTGCCGCCGACGGCTTCTGCCATCGTGGAACTGAAGGCCGGGACCCACACCATCAACGCCCAGCTGGAGGCCAACGACCGCCCTGTGTTGCACTGGCGACTCATCGATGCCACCACGACGCTGCGCTCCCCTGTAGCTGACGCTGTGGACTATACCGTCATCGTAGGCTCGGCCGACGAGGTGATGGCAACGCTGCACGACCTTACGGGTCACAGTCCGATGTTGCCGCGCTGGGCTTTCGGCTATATCCATTGCCGCGAACGCTTCCATTCTTCCAAGGAGATTATAGAGACCGCCCAGCGTTTCCGCCGCGAGGGGATGCCGCTGAGTGTCATCGTGCAGGACTGGCAGTGGTGGGGGCGTCATGGCTGGAACGCTATGGAGTTCGACGAACGCTTCTATCCGAACCCGCGGGCACTGACCGACAGCCTGCATGATATGGACGTGCGGCTGATGCTCAGCGTATGGTCGAAAATCGACAAGCAATCCGAGGTGGGACGCCAGATGGTGGCATCTGACTACTATATTCCCGGTACCGATTGGATAGACTTTTTCAACCCGCAGGCCGCAGCCGCCTATTGGCAGCAGTTTAGCCAGCGGCTGGTGCCGCAGGGCATCGACGCCTGGTGGCAGGATGCAACGGAACCGGAGAACGACGATTTGCGCGGTCGCCGCGTGAACCAAGGCCTGTGGCAGGGCGAGCGGGTGCGTAATGTGTATCCGTTGCTGGTCAACAAGACCGTTTACGAAGGGCTGCGCGAAGCTACTCCCCAGCGCCGTCCCTTCATCCTCACCCGCAGTGGATTCCCGGGCATTCAACGCTATGGCTCGGCGATGTGGAGCGGCGATGTGGGCAACGACTGGCAGACCCTCTCACGACAGATCACAGCAGGTCTTGGCATGATGGCAGCAGGCCAGCCTTGGTGGACGTATGATGCCGGCGGCTTCTTCCGTCCTGGTAATCAATATACCGACAGCGCCTATATCTATCGGATGCTCAGATGGATAGAGGTGGCCACCTACCTGCCTTTCATGCGCGTACACGGCTATCAGAGTGATACAGAACCCTGGCGCTATGGCGAGGAGGCACAGCGGATCATCTTTGCGTGCCTGCGCGAGCGCGAGCGCCTAATACCTTATATATATAGTTGTGCTGCAGCCGTCAGCGAACAGGGCAGGATGCTTATGCGTCCCCTCGTTTTCGACTTCCCGGAGGATCATGAAGCACTGGCGCAGACAACGGAATATATGTTCGGACCCGCCCTGCTCATCTGTCCTGTCACTGCGCCTGATGTCACCCAGTGGCGTGTGTATCTGCCGCAGTCTCGTAGCGGATGGGTGGATTGGCGGACGGGTCAGCATTATAAGGGCGGACAGTATGCAGATGTAGCGGTGGACGCCGCCACGATTCCTGTCTTCGCCCGTGCTGGTTCCATCATTCCGCTGGCTGGCGACACGATAGCCGTCATTCCTGGTGCCGATGCCACCTTCACCCTTTATGAGGACGACGGCGTCTCCTTCGCCTGCGAGCAGGGGCAATGCTCCCGCATCACCCTCCGCTGGGAAGACACCCGGCAGCGCCTCACCATAGGTCGTCCGCAAGGCTCCTTCCCGGGAATGCCCTCTAACCGCCACTTCGTCATGCTCCTGCCCGACGGGACGACGAAGACGGTGGACAGGTAATCCAAAAAGAAATCTCCCACGATGCTGGTTTGCACCGTGGGAGATCTGTTTAGTTGCTATGTAGGGTAGGAGAGGGTTACTCCTTACCGAGCAGCAGTTTCATCATTTCGCAGGCAGCCTTCGCAACGCTGGTGCCAGGACCGAAGACGGCGGCGACACCAGCCTTGTAGAGGAAGTCGTAGTCCTGGGCGGGGATGACACCGCCGGCGATGACCATGATGTCCTCGCGACCCAGCTTCTTCAGCTCTTCGATGAGCTGCGGGATGAGGGTCTTGTGACCTGCAGCGAGTGAGCTGGCGCCCACTACATTGACGTCGTTCTCCACAGCTTCGCGAGCTGCCTCTGCGGGCGTCTGGAACAAGGGTCCCATATCCACGTCGAAGCCGCAGTCGGCATAACCGGTGGCAACAACCTTTGCGCCGCGGTCGTGACCGTCCTGACCCATTTTGGCGACCATGATACGAGGACGACGGCCCTCCTGTTTTGCGAACTCTTCGGTGAGGCGGCAGGCTTCCTCGAAGTCCTTGTCGCTCTTGCTTTCTGAACTATACACGCCTGAAATGGTTCTGATAACTGCTTTGTAACGGCCCACGACAGCTTCGCAGGCATCGCTGATTTCGCCGAGGGTGGCACGATGGCCGGCGGCGGTGACGGCGAGGTCGAGGAGGTTGTGCTCGCTCTTCTTGCCATCGGCAAACTCCTGCACGCAGGCGGTGATGGCAGCGAGGTCCTTCTTGACCTGCTCCTCGTCGCGGTGGGCACGGAGTTCCTTCAGGGACTCTTCCTGCTGGAGGCGCACGGCGGTGTTGTCAATCTCGAGGATGTCGATGGGATCTTCGTGCTCAAGACGATACTTGTTCACGCCCACGATGGTCTGCACGCCGCTGTCGATGCGAGCCTGAGTGCGGGCTGCTGCTTCCTCGATACGCATCTTCGGGAGACCGGTCTCGATAGCCTTGGCCATACCGCCCAGCTTCTCGATTTCCTGGATGTGCTCCCAAGCCTTGAGATACAGTTCCTGAGTCAGCTTCTCGACGTAGTAGGAACCTGCCCACGGGTCGATGTGCTTGCATACCTGAGTCTCGTTCTGGATGTAGATCTGGGTGTTACGGGCGATACGAGCGCTGAAGTCCGTAGGCAGAGCGATGGCCTCGTCGAGAGCGTTGGTGTGCAGCGACTGGGTGTGACCCAGCACGGCAGCCATAGCCTCGATACACGTGCGGCCCACGTTGTTGAAGGGATCCTGCTCGGTCAGAGACCAACCGGAAGTCTGGGAGTGCGTACGCAGAGCCATGGACTTCGGGTTCTTGGCGCCGAAGCTCTTCACGATCTTGGCCCAGAGCAGACGACCTGCACGCATCTTGGCGATTTCCATGAAGTGGTTCACACCGATGGCCCAGAAGAAGCTGAGGCGGGGTGCGAAGGCATCCACATCGATACCGGCATTGATACCGGCGCGGAGGTAGTCCATACCGTCGGCCAGCGTGTACGCCAGCTCGATGTCGGCAGTAGCACCAGCTTCCTGCATGTGGTAGCCGGAGATGGAGATGCTGTTGAACTTCGGCATCTTCTGTGAGGTGTACTCGAAGATGTCGGCGATGATCTTCATGGAGAAGGCGGGCGGATAGATGTAGGTGTTGCGCACCATGAACTCCTTGAGGATGTCGTTCTGGATGGTACCAGCCATCTCTTCGAGCTTGGCGCCCTGCTCCAGACCCGCGTTGATGTAGAAGGCGAGCACGGGAAGCACGCCGCCGTTCATGGTCATGGAGACGGACATCTTATTAAGAGGTATGCCTGCGAAGAGCACCTTCATGTTCTCGAGGGAGCAGATGCTCACACCTGCCTTACCGACGTCACCGACCACACGGGCGTTGTCGGGGTCGTAGCCGCGGTGTGTGGGCAGGTCGAAGGCCACGGAGAGGCCCTTCTGGCCACTGGCGAGGTTACGGCGATAGAAGGCGTTGGATTCTTCAGCGGTGGAGAAGCCGGCGTACTGACGGATGGTCCACGGGCGGAAGGGGTACATCATGCTGTACGGGCCACGGAGGAAGGGAGGGATACCTGCTGCAAAGTTCAGGTGTTCCATGCCTTCGAGGTCTTCCTTTGTATATACGGGCTGAATATCAATCTGCTCAGGAGTCTTCCAGTTGGCAGTGATGCCATTCTCCCGCTGCCATTGCTGACCGTTCTTCTGTTCGATGCCAGCAAAGATATCAATGTCTTTGAATTGCTTTTTCATTGCTTTTGGGTGTTAGGGAGGTTAGACATTAGATGCCAAGTTTGGCGTTTAACTCTTTCAGCGTCTTGAGCTGGTCAACACGCACGTGGATGAAGTTCTCGATGCCGGCAGCCTTGAGGTCTTCGGCGCAGGCCGGTGCGCCTGCGATGATGAAGATAGCCTTGGGGTCGGCAGCCTTGAGGGCATTGAATGCGGGAACGCCGTATTCAGCGTACTCGTCGTCGCTGGAGCAGAGCACCACGATGTCGGCACCTGCCTTGACAGCAGCTTCTACGCCTTCTTCCACCGTGGGGAAGCCGAGGTTGTCGATGACCTTGTAGCCTGCAGCAGCGAGGAAGTTGCAGCTGAACTGGGCACGAGCCTGACGCATAGCGAGGTTGCCGATGGTCAGCATGAAAGCGATGGGCTGCTTGGCTGCCTTCTCTGTCGTGAGACGCAAGGTCTCGAAGTCGGAGGCGAGGCGGCTGGTCTTGATGGCGGGAATCTCTGCTTCCTCAGCAGCGCCACAGCAGCACTTGCAACTGACGGGCTCCTTGCCTTCGCTCGTTTCCGTGAAGTTGGGGAACTGGTTGGTGCCGAGGAGGAACTCCTTGCGCTTGCCGGCGTTGGCGTGGCGAGCGGCATCTGTGGTGTTGATGGTGTTCTGGATGGAACCAGCCTTGGCGGCAGCGAGGAAACCACCTTCTTCCTCTACGGCGAGGAACAGCTTCCAGGCTTCCTTGGCGATGGCTACGGTCAGCTCTTCTACGAAGTAGCTGCCGCCGCTGACGTCAACAATCTTGTCGAAATGGCACTCTTCCTTCAGCAGCAACTGCTGGTTGCGGGCGATGCGCTCTGCGAAGTCCGTAGGAGTCTCATAAGGAACGTCGAAAGGAGTCACCACCACCGAGTGAACGCCAGCGAGAGCGGCGGACATCGTCTCTGTCTGCGAGCGAAGCATGTTCACGTAGCTGTCGAAGAGGGTCATGTTGTAAGTAGAGGTAGCTGCATTGACGCACATTTGGGCGGCGCAGTCGCACTTGGGCTCGTACTGCTTCACAATCTGTGCCCACAGCATACGGGCGGCGCGGAACTTGGCAATCTCCATGAAGTAGTTGCCGCCGATGCCCATGTAGAACTTGATCTTCTTGGCGGCGAGATCAACATCGACGCCGGCATTGACGAGCTGCTCCAGGTATTCCTTACCCCAAGCCAGCGCGTAGCCCAGTTCCTGATAGACGTAGGCACCGCTGTTGTTGAGCAGGTCGGAATGTACCATGATGCAACGGAGGTTGGGGAAGTCCTTCAGCTTCTCTACCAGAGCGGGAGCTGTGGCGAGGAGGGCGGAGGTGTCCTTGCCCTTCTTCAGCATAGCCTCGATGGGGTCGAAGCCGATGCCGCCGACGATCTTTTCCTTGTCGTAGCCCTTCTTCTCGTAATATGCTACGAGGATGTCGGCCAGTTCAAGTACCCGTTTCGGACAGGAGCGGAAGCTGACTTCCACGATGTCGCAGCGGATTCCGTCGAGCAGGGTTTCGATTGTTTCGGCACTTACCAGGTCGCTGTGGAAGCGGAAACCGATGGAGTCGATGCCTTTGTTCAGGATATCCAGCGCCTTGGCGTTGGCTTCCTTGGGGTCGGTGACAACGATGTTCTGGCGAACATACCAGACGTTGTTGTCCTTCTTGTTGCCGCGCACGAAGGGGAACTCGCCCGGTAGGGCGTTGACGGTGGGTAGTTGGTCCACGTCTTCCTTCAGGTAGAACGGCTGCATGGAGAAACCTTCGTTGGTTCTCCAGACCATTTTCTTCTCGTAGTCAGCGCCCTTGAGGTCTACCTCAATCTTGTCACGCCATTCCTGACGTGAGGGGGCGGTGAAGTCCGCGAAGAGCTTTTCTTTACTATCTGCCATAAATTTTTAAATAAAAAGAATATAAGGTTTTGTTTGTTTGAATATTGGCGTAGCGTTGCATAACGAATGGCCTGAAAGGTGCCTTTCTAAGGGCATGATGAGGCCGAATCATTACTTAAAGCGAGCAAAAGTAGTAAAGTTTGTTCGAGCAGCCAAATTTATTTGCAAAAATCATCCAAAAAGTGACATTTTCTGCAAGGATTTTGTAAGAAAAGGCTTTTTCATCCCAAAAAATATGTACCTTTGCGCCCACTTATGATAGTTTGTATAGCAGAAAAGCCCTCCGTAGCTCGTGACATCGCAAATGTTTTGGGAGCCAAGCACGATTGCGGAGGTTACATAGAAGGAAACGGTTATCAGGTGACCTGGACTTTCGGTCATCTGTGTGAACTGAAGGAACCCCATGAGTACACTCCGATGTGGAAGTCGTGGAGCCTGTCGCAGTTGCCGATGATCCCCCCTCGCTTCGGTATCAAGCTGAAGGCAGACAAGGGGGTGGAGAAGCAGTTTGCCATCATCGAGAAACTGATGCAGGCCGCCGACAGCATCATCAACTGTGGTGATGCAGGCCAGGAGGGTGAACTCATCCAGCGTTGGGTGATGCAGAAAGCGGGGGCGAAATGTCCTGTTCAGCGCCTGTGGATCAGTTCGTTGACAGAAGAAGCCATCCGCGAGGGTTTCCAGACTTTAAAGGACCAGAGCGAGTACCAGAGTCTCTACGAAGCCGGACTCTGCCGTGCCATCGGAGACTGGACCTTGGGAATGAATGCCACGCGCCTGTATACGATAAAATATGGTTCGAAACGACAGGTGCTTTCTATCGGACGTGTGCAGACGCCCACTCTGGCCCTGATCGTCAATCGCCAACACGAAATAGACAACTTCAAGCCTGAGACGTACTGGGTGCTAACGACGGTCTATCGCGATACGACCTTCACGGCCGTGATGGAAGAGGGCGACCGCGGTTTCAAGAGTCAGGAAGAGGGACAGAAAGCCCTTGATGCCATCCGTGAGCTGCCGTTCACCATCACCTCGGTGGAGAAGAAAGCAGGTCGCGAGGCGGCGCCCCGCCTTTTTGACCTTACCTCGCTGCAGGTGGAGTGCAACAAGAAGTTCGGCTACAGCGCCGATCTGACCCTGCAGCTTATCCAGAGTCTTTATGAAAAGAAGGTAGCGACCTATCCTCGCGTTGATACCACCTATCTGCCCGATGACGTCTATCCGAAGTGTCCGCAGATCCTGGCGAACATGACGCCCTATGCAGGCTTCATCCAGCCCCTGATGGCTGGCGGCAAGAAGTTGCAAAAGAACAAGAAGATTTTCGATAACAGCAAAGTCACTGACCACCACGCCATCATCCCGACTCCAACTCCTGTGACTTCGGTTTCGCTGACGGATATGGAGAAACGCGTGTATGACCTGATTGCCCGCCGTTTCATAGGAGTGTTCTATCCGGAATGTAAGTTCGAACAGACCACCGTGATGGGTGAAGTGCGTTGCGAGGGACTGAAAGCGGGCACGTTTGATGACTTCGTACCTTTCAAGGCAACAGGCAAGCGCATCGTGGATCCTGCCTGGCGTTTATTATGGGAAAAGAAGAAGAAGGAGAATCAGGAATCTGCCGAGAGTTCAGATAATCTGGAGAATGCCGAGAACTCAGAGAAACCACAGGATGAGGAACGCACCCTTCCCGCCTTTAAGAAAGGGGAGAGCGGCCCGCATGTTCCCAACCTCGCAGAGAAACAGACCACGCCACCCAAGCCTTACACAGAAGCTACCTTGTTGCGGGCGATGGAGACCGCAGGTAAGTTGGTGGAGGATGATGAGTTGCGCGATGCCCTGAAGGAAAACGGCATCGGACGTCCCTCGACCCGCGCCGCCATCATCGAGACATTGTTCAAGCGCAACTATATTCGTCGGGTCCGCAAGAGTCTGGCTCCCACCCAGACGGGAATACAGCTTATTGGCCTCATTCATGAGGAGTTACTGAAGAGCGCGGAACTCACGGGTATCTGGGAAAAGAAGCTCCGCCAGATTGAACGCCACGAGTACGACGCAGCCACCTTTATTGCCGAATTGAAGCAGATGGTGACGGATATTGTGATGACCGTCATGCAGGATACTTCGAATCGTCATGTGCCGCCAGCACAATAAATAATAAGGTACGCGCGTTATATATACGTTCAAACGTTGTTAGAATGTAGAAAAGTTGAATAATTGTTGTTTCTTTAAGAATCATAATCTGCGCAAGGTGGCTCATCGCTGCCTTGTGTGGTGTGTTCCGATGTTTCAACTTTTCAGCCTCTCAGTATTATTGTTTTCTTGCAACGCCGAAACGAACCTCCGTAAGGGTGACCAGTACTTTGCGCTTGGCGAATACTACGATGCGGCGGCAGAATATAAGGCTGCTTATGCCAAGACGAAGAATCAGGAACGTGGTAAGCGTGGTGAGCGGGCGTTGAAGATGGCAGAATGTTATCGTCGCATCAACTATACGGCGAAGGCTATCGGTGCATACCAGAATGGCATCCGCTATCTGGAGAAGTCCAAAGCCGACCGCCAGAAGGTTCGTGACGAAGTGTCTGCCGTATTCGGCGACAAGCCGGCTCCAGAGACACCGTATATGGACATGCAGGACTCGATTGATGAGGGCGCCATTCTCGATGCAACCCTGAAACTGGCACGCCTGCTGCATAAGAACGGCGACTTCAAGAATGCCGTCAAGACCTATGAGACCTACATCGCCCTCTGCAAGGACGAGGCTGCTATGCACACCACCATCTGTACGCCGCAGAATGATACCATCGCTGCCAATGGACTCATCGGAGCCCGTCAGGCACTGCTCATGAAGCAGCGGCCGACCCTGCATACCGTGAAGAAGGAACCTTTGCTGAATTCCCGCCGTTCAGACTTCTCGCCGGCACTCTTCGGCGACGACTGGGATCAGATCTATTGGACAAGCACCCGTCCCCAGGCTTCTGGCGATGAGCTCAGTGGCATCACAGGCACGAAGTACGCCGATATCTTCTGGTCCAAGAAAGATGACAAGGGCAAGTGGAGTTCCCCCGAGTCGGTGCAAGGCGAACTGAATTCCGAGATGGAGGAGGGCGTCTGTGCCTTCACACCCGATGGTAAGACGATGTACCTCACCCGTTGTCCGATGGACGCAGAGTACCCCCGCTATGCCCATATCTACTCTTCGCAGCGC